>Ga0214919_10000003_pt1 | contig 420747 bp, 416 predicted proteins | sample LL1503_MetaG_FD_177994 | JGI IMG/M metagenome (GOLD analysis project Ga0214919, IMG submission 177994) | Freshwater microbial communities from Lake Lanier, Atlanta, Georgia, United States - LL-1503 | ecosystem: Environmental > Aquatic > Freshwater > Lake | place: USA: Georgia | collected... | reverse complement strand
TAAATAATTCTATTAAATTTTTTTTTATTTGCTTTTTCCAGATTCTAAATTTACTTTCGGAAACCTCAGTAGAAATTGATTGAAACATAGTTTCAATATCGGAGTTATACTCCAATCAATTTCTTTACTTATATAATATTAATGTTAAATTGTATATGGATGTCCTTCCAAAAAATAATCTGGCTTATTTAGTACATTAATCATATCTATTGGTGTAGGTAATGGCTGTATATTTCTTATTTTATCTACTATAAAATCATTCCGAATGTAAGTTAATTCAAATACATGTGGTAATTTAATTCCATCTATAGTTTGTATCAAACACCCATTATTTGCATGAAAATGAATAAGTGTGTGTGTATTATTTAATTTATTTAATAAACTAAACATATGTTCATTTTTAATATCTTGAAGGCCTTTAAAATAATTTGGATATAAAGATATATCAGCTGGACTATGTATTTCAATAATTAATTGTTTTACTTTGGAAATTAAATTTTTTTCTATAATATTAGGCATAATTCTAAATTCATGACCTTCTATATCTATTTTCATAAAAATATTACTATAATTTATCATAAATTCTTCTAAATCAGTTGTTGTTTCATTATTTACATTGCCTAAATTTTTATTATAAAATTTTATATTTTTATTAGTATCTGGTATATAATTAATTGTTCCGTCAAATGCATAACATATTAAATCTGGGTAAATATTTAATAGTGCTTCTTCAAAACTAATATCATTTGATATTCCACCTGATAAAAATATATCATAATTACCTGGAAGGTCGGTAATAACATAGCCACCATCATTTAGTTTACCTATCCGTTTTTTGTTAAATGGCGATTGATATAAAATTAAACTATTCATAATTATAATAGTATATTATATTATATTATATTATATTATATTATCTTTAAATTATTCATAAGAATTAACCATTGAAATATTATCAACTAACTATAATCTTGATTCAGTATTAATTATTTCAATATCAGACTTATACTTCCATCAATTTCTATATAGAATTCATAGTTAGTAATCTAAAGATTATATATATATTATACTTAATGACAGTATATATTGTAGATCATATTATAAATGAATTAGCAAATAATGATATTACAACATATTTCCTTGTAACAGGTGGCGCAATAGCACCATTTGTTGACGCTGTTGGCCGCTCAAAAAGAGCTAAATATTATTGTTTTCAACATGAACAAGCTGCCGCTATGGCAGCAGAAGGATATTATAGAGCTTCTGGAAAAATTGCAGTAGTTCTTGTAACAAGTGGTCCAGGTGTACAAAATATTTTAAATGGTGTTTGTGGCTGTTGGTATGATTCTATACCATGTCTTTTTATTAGTGGTCAAGTAAATGTTAAGGAGTCTCTTGATTTTATAACAGCTAAGCCTCGCCAATTAGGGTTTCAAGAAACACCTGTTGCAGATATGTTTTCATCATGTACAAAATATTCTAAAAAAATTATGAATATATCTGATGTATCAACTATTTTTACAGATGCCTTACATGCAATAACAACTGGCCGTCTTGGTCCAGCACTTATTGATTTTCCAGTAAATATTCAAATGACTTCAAACTTTGAGAAGTTTAATTTAACTATACAAGCACAATATAACAGAACACCTGTAAATATTTCAATGAATGATGCAATATCTAATTCTAAACGCCCTCTTATAATTCTAGGTAATGGCGCTCGTTCAGCTGGAAGCTCGATTCAAAAGTGGATTGAATCTGTAAATATACCTTTTGTAACCTCTTGGGGTGGCATAGATCTTATTGAACATACTCATCCTCTTCGTATAGGTTCAATTGGAGTATATGGCGATAGAATTGCAAATTATTCTATTCAAAATGCTGATTTACTTATTATATTAGGTTCTCGTATGGATACGCGTCAAACTGGAGGAAACCCCCATTTATGTTCTACAAAGTCAATTAAAATTATGGTTGATATAGACGAAGAAGAAATAAAAAAATTAAATCAGCGAGGATTTAATATTGATATACCAATTATTAGTTCAATAGAAGAATTTATTTTACATAATAATCCTATAAAATCAGATTGCCCTACATGGATTACTATATTGGAACAGTGGAAAACTGCGTTTGGTATTGAATCTACCCGCAAAGGAGATATATATAAAATTATGAAGGAGTTAGATTTACCTGAAAAATGTATAATTGTTGCTGATACAGGAGCAAATTTAGTGTGGTCTATGCAAAGTATTCCTATTAAAAATGGACACCGCCTATTTTCTAATTTAGGAAATTCTTCAATGGGATACTCTTTACCTGCATCAATTGGAGCTGCTATTGCAACAAATAATACAATCCCTATTATATGTATAGCAGGTGATGGAGGTATTCAAATGAATATTCAAGAACTAATTACTGTTTCAGCACTTAATCTTCCAATAACAATTCTGGTTATTAATAATTCTGGATATGGAATTATTCGTCAATTTCAAGACTCATATTTTGAATCACGATATACCGCTACAGATTCAAAAGATCTATATGGAACTAATCATCTCGGAATTGATTTTGTTTGTATAGGAGAAGCATATAATATTAAATCATATCGTATAAGTAAAAATATTAAAATATCAAGAAGCGGTCCTATTTTATATGATATAATTATTGATCCAGAACAAAAAATTTATCCTAAATTAGAATTTGGAAATTCTTTAGAAAATATGGCACCACATCTTCCAGAATTACATAAATATATGATTGTAGATATTATACCACCAATTCTACAATCAGGATGGATAACAAAATAATTATTACATTTAAATAATATTATTATTAATATATAGAATGAAAATATTTATAACTGGTAAAAATGGATTTATTGCTCAACATTTAATAAAACATTTATTAAATGAGGGACATATTATTGGAGGATCATCCCAATGCGATGATTTGAAAGTAAAATTAGAAGAATTTCAGCCAGATATTATCTGTCATTTAGCAATGGAGGGTCATGATCCTCATAAAATGGTAGAATCAAATATATTATTAACACATACAATTCTAGAATATTGTCGGATGAATCCAATTAAAAAACTATTAGTATTTGGGTCTTCAAGTGAATATGGAAGAAAAAATACTCCAATAAAAGAGACAGATTTACTCGAGCCTCAAACTATGTATGAAGGAACAAAGGCTTGCGCTACACTTCTTTCGCGCTGTTATGCATATACATATAATATACCCACTACTGTTATTCGCCCTATGTCTGTATATGGTCCTCTTGAAAAACCAAATAAATTTATTACACTTTTATTTTCAAAGAAGCTGAAGTATCTTAATGAAGCATACCATGACTGGATATATATTGATGATTTTATTCAAGGAACCCTTGCAGTGATGAATTATGAGGAAGAAGAAATATTCAATATAGTAAATATTGGTTATGGTAAACAATATTCTAATATATTTATAGTTGAAGAAGTCGAAAAGCTCATAAATTATAAATTTAATTGTATAATAGATAAAACAAAAGGGAAGGCATATGATTCAAATAGTTGGGTATGTGACCCCACTTTGTTGAATAATAAATACAAATTTTTTCCAAAATATACTATTCAAGAAGGACTTGCTGCGCAGTATGAAGAGTTTAAGAAGTCATTCATTTTATCCTAAAGAAAATGATACCAAATTTATTAATTTGTAATAGTGGAGGGTTAGGATGTTCATTGTATAAATATATTGAATGGCATATTTTTAAAAATGATAGTAATACATTTTATATGTTTTATGGTAATAAAGGTATCAATAATGATAGTCTAGCTGTATTTCCATTTGATAATATAAGTACAGATATACATAAAAACATATTTTATAAATTTTTTAAATTTCCTGAAAATAAAACAATAGATAATCTAATTGATAATAATAATGTTAAAATAACAGCATTTCCATGGAGCGATCCTAATATTATAGCACATTATCCAGATATAATTAAATCTGTATGTGAGTTAGAAAAAGGTTCTCATATTGGATGTTTAAATATTCTTAAAAAAATAAATACCCCTGAATTTTTAGAAATACGCAAAATATATAATGATCTCTGTGATAAATATCTTAAATTAACAGATGAATTTGAAGTTACCTTACAGAATGAATTAAAATATATTAAAAGTCTCCAAAAGCAAGGAAAAAAGATATTATGTGTAATGATACGAATGCATATATATGATGGAGATGACCCTATTAGTTTTCTAGATAAATTAATTATAGAAATAGATGAAAAAATGATTGAATATGATTATATATTACCTATAACCCAAATTGATATATTTTATGATATAATATGTAATCATTTTAAAGAGAAGTGTATACAAATAGAGAGAAAACGTCTTCCATGTAATACTGATTGGTTAAAAGATGTTACAGATGATCAATTTGAAAATGAAATCAAATATGCTTTACTAGATATATGTATTGCAAGCGAATGTGATTATATATTATCTGGAGTGAGTGGGATGTATGTTACTGCTATTATGCGTAATATAAATGTACAATCATCTTTATTTAAAGCAGTCATTAATACCAATTACTAAGATGACATCTTTACACCATTATTTATGTATTATTTTGATAGAAGACCCTACAAATAATATTGGAAATCCAGATGTGGAATGGCAATGTGATCCTGAAGTATTTGTGCAGAATAAAGAAGTTTGGAAAAAATATATGAATACTGATAGAGATATTTTATGTTTATTTAGAAATACTGATAAAAACCTTAAAGAAGGAGAACATATTTTGGATATTTCTGCAAATACATTAACTGTTCAAGGCTATCATGTATATGGAGCACTTGTTAACCCTCTTAATTCTATGAAAGCACTTGATTCATATTATACATATGATTTTCTTATTACAACAACATCAAGCTCTTTTTTAGTGTTACCAAAATTAAAAAAGAGATTATTATTAACCCCTAAATTACATATTTATATGGGATATTTATATATACATTATCAATTTGGCGGAGATCCAATTCCATTTATTAATGGATCGTGTATATGTTTTAGCAAAGATATTGCTAAAATATTAACAACTGGAAATATTTTAGAATACCTATTTGCACGGCAGCATCATGATGATGTTGCAATTAGTATATATCTTAGCTATCATGGAATAGGCCCAGAAGAAGCAAACTGGTATTATTCATTTGAAAATAATGTTATATCTGATGTGGATGAGCGCATAAAACGAACGGATTTAGATAATATAATACATTATCGTGTTAAAAACACAAATGATCGTCTTTTAATGGATACTCTTATATTAAATAAATTATATGATTATTATTATGTAGACAAGTTTAAGAAGTCCTTAATAAGTGAGCATACTCTATCTACATCTTCAAGTGTCATTCCATGATGAGCCCCTAAGAGAATACCATCTCTCATAATAATATCAGAATTAGTATACTCTTCAAGATATTCGCGATATGCAGGATGTCTTGTAATATTTCCTGAAAAAATAACACGAGTCTGTATATCATTATTTTCTAAATATGTAGCAAGTGCTAGCCGGTTCTTTACTTGAATAGGGAACGCTAACCAATTAGGCGTCCTTGAATCATTCGGTAAAATAATTCCAGGAACCCCCTTCAGATTTTCTAGATATCGTTTAACATTTTGCCGCCGAATCTCTAGAAACTTAGGAAGGCGCTCAAATTGAACTAGACCAAAAGCAGCATTTACTTCTGAAGACTTGAAGTTATATCCATGGCATCCATATAGAAACTTGAAATCATATGGAATATCATCTACATTATAATTAAAACGCTGTGTCATATCCTCAACATTTGTGCCAATTCGTCCCCAATCACGAAACATTGTCGCGCGCTTATGATGTTTAATATTATTAAACATAACCATACCACCAGTGCCACACGCAGTAATTACATGACTTGCGTAGAAACTTGTTGTAGAAATATCAGACTCTTCTGTATAAGTAAGAGTATCAGCTGAATCTTCAATCAGATATATATCTTCTCTATTAATCTCCTTTAGCTTTGTGCGAATTCCCTTCCAGTCTAATACATTTCCAACTAAATTCGGTAACATAAGAACCTTTGTTTTTGAAGTAACCTTCTCAAAAATCTGCTCAACCGATGGGACATACGCATCAAGTTCTACATCACAGAATACAGGCTTGAAGCCAAGCTGAATAATTGGTGCTACTGTTGTGGAAAATGTGCAAGCAGGTGTCACTACTTCAGACCCCTTCTCTAAATCAAGAGCTTCAAGAGCTAACATACATGCTGATGAACCTGAATTAACAAATAATCCATGTTTCTTTCCAAAATATGCCGCAACCTTCTCTTCAAACTCAATAGAATACTTCCCAAACCCTGCTAGAATACTATCACGAAGGCATTTTTCAACTGCTTTTATTTCCTCCTCACCATATGCCTCAAACCCATTTGGCGCATACCAGATTTTCTTCATCTAATATATAGATTTCTTCATTGTTTTAGACCCATAATAGTGAGTCTAAAAAGAGTATTATATATATATATATGGGAAAAGTTCATTTAATTGGAGCTCACCATGATACTGATTATAGTATTATAAATACAGACTATAATATAGAATTATATCATTCTGTTCAAAATGTTAAGATTGATTCTACAAATAATATTCGTAAAATATTTTTACAAATGGAGCCAGATTCAATTAGCCCATGCTATGATTTTTTAAAGGAAAACTCTAATTTATTTGATTATATTATATGTTATAATCCATTAAAAATACAATCACCCAATACAATTGGGATGGCTTGTGGAGGGACATGGATTGATAAATCTGATTATTTGAATATTGATATAAGTCTTAAAAAATTTAAGATATCAAACTTATGTGGAACAAAACAATATACTCATGCTCATAATTTACGCATTTATTTATATATGAATCAACACTTGTTTAATAGGTATCCAATAACTTTCTTTCGATGTCCTCCTAATGGGCATGGAAGTGTTAGCGGAACAATGCTTCCTGATTTAGATAATAACCCTATAATTGATGCTGACCATAAAGCTAAAATTAGTTTATTCAAAGATTTTCAATATAGTATTATAATTGAAAATAGTAGAGAGGCTGGTTATTTTAGCGAAAAACTAATTGATTGTTTAATTACAAAAACAATTCCAATTTATTATGGATGTGAAAATATATCAGAGTATTTTAATACAGATGGCTGGATTATTCTTAGTTCAGATGATATTGTTCAAGAATTATATGAAAAATTAGCTTTATTAAATGAAAATTATTACAATAAATATGCAAATATTATTGAAAAGAATTATAAAAAGGCTTTAAATCATACTTGCGTCTTAACAACTTCATTTGAAGCTATGAATAAGATTCCCTATATTAATGTCAATATTTCTAACTTTACTAAGAAACATTATCCGTGTATTATTTTAATAGAAGACCCTACAAATAATATTGGAAATCCAGATGTTGAATGGCTATTTGATCCTCAGGTATTTATACAACATAAAGAAGTTTGGAAAAAATATATAAATTCTCATAAGGATATATTGTGTTTATTTAGAAATACTGATAAAAATCTTAAAAAGGGTGAACATATTTTGAATATCTCTATAAATACATTAACTATTCAAGGGCATCATAAATATGGAGAAGTTGATAATGTAATTAAATCTATGAAAGCACTTGATTCATATTATACATACGACTTTCTTCTCACAACAACATCAAGTTGTTTTTGGATTTTACCAAAATTTAAAAAACTATTATTAGATTTACCAAAAACTAGGTTATATTATGGTCCATCTGATTTCCCAACATCTAAATATAATATTGGACAATTATTTGTATCTGGTTCAGGAACATTATATTCTAAAGATTGTGTTAAAATATTAATAGATAATATTGATAATTTTGCACTTATAAGAGATATACCAGATATACCAGATGATATTTTAATAGGGAGATGTCTACATATGTATAATATACTTCCGATGCAATCTGGAAAAAGATATGATTTTGAAAGTAGTGAATATATTAATAACCTTAAAAATATTATAATAGATACAGATATTCATAATGTATATTATTATCGTGTTAAAGTTCATGAAAATAGATTATATTATGATACAATAATTCTACATAGTCTCTATAATTATTATTATGGTTCTAAATATGTAAATAATTAAAAGGTATTGTATCCAAACATTTATAAAGTCTAATAATTATTTTTACGAATCATCAATTAGATTTTAGTTTTTTAATAACTTACAAATAAGTTATTTTGGCCTGTTTGAGGACGTTCTTCTTCTATAGTAAGTATTCCATTTTTTGTAAAATTATATACATTTCCAATAAAATTCCATAGCACAAATCCATGATTACAATATGAAATTACTTTATCTTCATATTCTTTACGAAGCATATAAGGTAACTCTGTAAAAGCATAAGTACTAATAAAATATGAATTATTATTCAAAATAAATTTATCTGATAATAAATATGTATTAATACGAATCCCTAAATAAGATAAATATAATTTTTGAAGATTTATAATAATCGGTAAATCAAACATAACATATGAGTTAATTTTGATATTTTGTAATTCTGCCAACTTATATATAAAATAACAAAGTCCTCCATATCCTCCACCAATTTCTACAATATCAATACCATTTTCATATTTATTTGATGTGTTTTTTAATGCGAGTAAAGCATGATAAATGTAACGAATATTTGTAGGTGAACACTCGCAAAAATCTTCAAATATTACTTTGTTTGGCTTACCAATAAAATCATTTGTACGAGAAAATTCAATTAATTTATTTTTATTAAGCAAATAAAATTCACTAAATTCTGTCTTAATATAATTCAAATATGTATATCCTTGTTCTCCAGAGACATGCTCTAACATATAAGTATATTTTTGGTCAGATTTAAAACTCCACTCTAATGGATATACTTTTAGATTATCTGCAATACATTCGACATATGGATTATAATTAATTATTATATCAGTCATTATTTTAATATATTTAATAATATTAATTTTATTTAAACTGTTATAAATACAAATTTCTAATAGATGAATACTGAGAGCATTGCTGTATTACTTAGTGAGGCAACCTTATCTCTGTATCCAATCCTTATAAAGAATATACATACTGATCTAGCAACACAACTGTTCTTTCGTCTCGGAACATATAGTGCACTTAGTGCTGGACTTGCTGATAAGAAAGATATAATATCTACATGGGGTTCTTTACCTTCAGCATTATCAAGTTTTACATATGGCTTCATGAACTTAATCCATATCGGCTCAAGCTATATTGGGTTTGCAGAGCTGCCTGCTGGCACTGCAATGGCACTTTTCTATACATATCCATTCTTCAATATTATTGCAGGTGTTCTCTTACTTGGGGAAGACTTCAAGATGGCAACACTTCCATTCTTTGCACTTGCTCTTGTAGGAGTATATCTACTCTCAAAAGAAGAAGAGAAAAAAGATAAAAATGAAAAGAAGGAGGGATTCTTGGATAAAAGTTGGACTCGTGGACTTATTGCTATCTTCATTGCTGCCCTTACAGAGACTCTTATCTTCATTGTTGCAAAGACTGCACCTAGTGCATCGAATGCATTCTATCCTATGCTCCAACTATATGTAGGTGCATTCTTATTATGGCTAGGAGTTCTTGGAGCAAAAGGGCAAATGCCTGATTGGTCTGCAGCTGGACCGCTAGTGCTATTCAACACATTTATTGGCTTTGTCGGTTATGCTATGCGATTCTATGCGATCCCTTTGTTGCCTACTGCTGTTTTCAGCATATTATCCTTCATTGGCGTCGTGACTGCATATGGTTGGGGGAATCTCTTTGTTGGTGAAGTGCCTTCACTTGAAGCTTGCTTAGGGGCACTTCTAATTACTGGATCTATTGCAGGGGTTCAGTATATTTCGTAGGAAGTTTATGCCATACCTGATGGGTGCCATCTTCTATTTGTTCAAAATTATTATTCCTAAGATTATTAATAATTTTATCATAGTTACAAGTATTACAATTATCTTTTTCAAATATTACTAACTTTAATTGACAATATAATTTAGGGTTTTTATCAAAAAATTGTTCTAAAAATCCTTCACAATCTGCAACAAGAGCATTAAAGTGTAAACTATATGTTTCTTCAATTTCTTCAAGTGTAAAAGACTTTATAGTACTTGAATCAGACTTTACAGATATTGTACCATACCCTGCATAGCTATCTTTAGCTACTAAATTCATAATGGTTCTAGATATTACACCTTTTATAATATTAAAATAACATCCATTAGAAACCATATTATATTCCAACGCAGCATGCACTCGTTCATCAGGTTCTACTGATACTAATTTAGATGTTTTCTTATTAATAATACATGATACAGTTCCGTATCTTGCACCAAGTTCTAAAACAATATGTTCATTATTAATATAAGTGTCTGCTTGCCTCTGTTCTGTTATTTCTAGTTGTTGATGGGGTATTATTTGACCATATTCATTTACAAATATCATTTATATACTATTTATTGAAAAATAGGTTTAAATATGTATTATATATATATATATTATAATGCTTTTATCTATATGTATTCCATCAATTCCATCAAGATTTAATAGACTTGCTCCTCTGTATAAGGAATTGGAAACCCAAATAGGTGATAGAAAAGATATTGAAATTATATCTATTATTGATAATAAACGAATGTCTATCGGAAAAAAACGAACAATGTTATTTAAAAATGCATGTGGGCGATATGTGACAATGATAGATGATGATGACTTTATCGCACCTAATTTTGTTGAAGAAATATATAATGCTATATTAGTATCAAATAATGTAGATGTAATTTGTTATAATCAAAAATGTTTTTTAGAAGACGGTAAAGAGTATATTATAGTAAGCAGTCTAAATCATTCTAAATTCCCAGTTCATCTATGTGTATCTGAATATACATATCGCCCTCCATTTATGTGGTGTACGTGGAAACGTTCTCTTGCTATTAAATATGCGTTTGGAGATACAAATTATGCGGAAGATATATTTTTTCTCAATCAAATATGGGCAGAAGCTAAAACAGAATATATAATTAATAAAATACTATGTTATTATAATTGGGGAGAACGCGCATCGGAAGCACCTCCAATTGATGTTAATTTAGCAACTATGAAAGCTGCAACAAATTCAGATCCTAAAAGTTATGAACTATTAATTAAATTTCCAACCCGCAGTCGTCCCCATAAATTTCTTAATACCCTTATAAGATATATTGAATATCTTGATTCACCAGAAAATGCTCGTTTTATAATAACTATAGATGAAGATGACCATACAATGAATAATTCTGAAGTTATTCATGTTATTGAAGAAATAACAAAAATGTTTCCTAGAATTAAGCTATGTATTGGAACCAGCAAATCGAAAGTAGAGGCCATAAATGCTAATATGGAAGACGAACAATTTGATATTCTTTTACTTGCGTCAGATGATATGATTCCACAGATAAAAGGATATGATACTATTATCCGAAATAAAATGCAAGAATTATATCCTGATACAGATGGAATATTATGGTTTAATGATGGATTTCAAGCTGATAATCTAAATACACTTGTATGTTGCGGTTATAAATATTATAAACGATTCAATTATATATATGCTCCATGTTATAAAAGTCTAATATGTGATAAGGAATTTCAAGCAGTAGGGGAGCTTTTGAAAAAACAAACATATATTCCTCAAGTAATTATTAAACATATGCATCAATATTGGGGATATGGTACAGGTGATATGTTAAATGTCCGCGATATTGGAAATTGTGAGGATGATACTCGCCATTTTAATGAACGATTGGCAAAAGGATGGGAAAATTATTGTGGATGTTAGAAGTTTATAGAGTACTTTTGTTATCAAATACGATCTGATAATACATAAAAATCATCAATTGGTTGACCATTAACATGTGTCCAATTCTGAACATTATCATTGCCTTTAATAAATGTGTATCCATTATCTTCTAAAATTCTTCGAATGCGCATTCTATTAAATGGGCCACATGTTGGTAAATTATGTTCCACTGTTATACATCTAAATTTATACTTATCAAAAGGGAAGGTACTGAGAATATCAAATTCATGACCTTCAACATCAAGAGATAAATAATCAATAATACTAGGTGCGTTAAATTTATCTAAAATAGCTTCTAGAGTTGTAGTTGTTTTCTTTATTATGTTTTTATGAGATAAATAATTACAAGATATCTCATCAATAATACCACTTACAGTATCATCGCATACAAACTCTCTCTCCATTCCTTCATAAGAAGAAACAAGGCCATTATCTACATAACATTTCCTATTATTTTTTAATTCAATGAATCTAGTATCCAAAGGTTCGATACAAATACCATTCCAATTTAAATATTTTTCAAAAAATAATGTATTACTTATAAATAGTCCATCATATGCTCCTAGTTCTACAAAAAACCATCGCGTTTACCATTTAATACCGAATTAACCCACACATCCTGGCCAATCTGAGAAAATGATTCCATATATATATATCTATATCTATATCTTAAATATTATATTATCTGATTAGTAATTGTACGTTTAAGAGCTGCAGCAGCCATAAGAGCTCTGCGAGTTGCTAGATCTGGCTGTTGAATAGCTATAGGCTCTGGTATCAGAAGAGCAGGTAGCTCAGGAATTGGTGTTGGAGGGCGCTGCGGTAGCATGGGTGGAGGAGGTGGAGGCGCAATAACTGCTCCTAAGAGATCAAGAATAACTTCATCCCTTAGAAGAGCAACTGGCTCAGGTAAAACTTTTTCAACATAGATATCTACTTTTAGTCCTGATGACAGCGGCAATGGAATTGTTGTTCCTTGCTGAAGTACATTGAAGTTTTTCAAATGAGCTTCAATCTCATCACGCACATCTAGTCCCGATTCTAGAATTGCCTCATCAATCGGTTTCAATGAAATCTCTGTTGCTCTCGGAAGAGTTTCAGTAACTTTTTCCCAAAAGATAGGGGATGGAACTGAATCTGAAATGATAAGCGCATTCATAATCCATGCTGGAGCATATACACTGTTTACATCATACTCTCTGTGAGGTCCTCCAACATTTACAACAATACTACTCCCTAAAGAACTACTAAGCCTTACAAGAAATACTTTATCAGGACTATTAGCTTCTTGTGGGTCAATAAATAAACGGATAAAATGAGAATTATGAATAAGAACCTGATCGTAATTTTCTGAATAGCCTTGCATTGGTGTTTCACAGATAAAGACAAATGGATAAATAGTTCCTTGAACTATGGCTTCTTGCGGTTGCGGTTGCAGTTGTTGTGGTTCCTGGGTCGGTAGATCTCTATTAGGACAATTCACACTTCTACGATTATGACCTTCTTGCCCACATCGCGAACATGTAACCATTCTTTTTGATTACTTTTTCTAATCACTAACATATTTCAATTTTTAAACTCTGACTATAATAGTTTGGTTGCCTGTGATGGCCCAGTGTCAATGTAGTATATACTGTAAAAAGCCTATTAAACCTGGCACCCCCTTTTGTGAGTTTCATAATGCACACGGATGTCCTCGTAAGTCACCACTAAGTGGCTATGAACCAACATATAATCCTGACATATACAATACCGATAAGACAATACGACATTCACACAACTGTTTTGCCTACGCATTTGGAGTCCTTGATAAGTCTCAAATAGATAAATGCGCCAAAACAGATGATTGTAATGTCGCATTTCATGGCCCTGGTATTAAAAGTGGTTATAGGCGCCTCAAAGGTGAAGATGGAAAAACATGTGCTGATACAATGGCGCGCACTCTAGCCGATTCGGATGGAGGGTATGCTATTGGGTTTACTGGGCGCTGCCGCCGCGGCTTTTCTAAGATTGCAACAGTTGTGGATCCTGACGCAGATTTTCATTATTATCGTCAAGATAAGCCTAGACCTGGTGAAAAGGTGTCGCGCTGGTCTCATAAGCCTGGAGCAACACCGGTTACTGATTTAGATAGTAATGGAAATCCTATTTATGATCCAGCAATTGCTGGACGGCGATACCCTGTAGATAAGAATCATAATCATGAATTAGATTATACAGGATTCTGTGGGTATTACTGTATTCCGCGAAATAAGAAGCTTACTATTGCATCTGGTGGTTCTTCCGCGCAGAAAGCCACTCGGAAGCGTAAGTCTTCAAGACATAAGACTCGGCGTCAAGCTCATTAAGTGCCTGAATAGCATCGTATCGTTTTTGAGGATTTATTTCCACTAACTTTTTAATTACACCTTCAAGTAACTGTTTGTTCTTTGAATATGTAGGATTCTGTTGAAATGACGGATAAAATGATAACATTTTTAATAAATATACCAGATTTGAACCTATTGTCCAAGCATCGTATTGTGGCCAATATGTTTTTAAAAAATCCATATAGTTCCTAGCTTGAAGACTCTTTGACACAATCCAAAATGCTTCAAGCTCTGCCGCCATTTCTTGGGGACTCTTTCCAAAAAATACCTGTATGTCATTAAAGATAGTCTTTTGTTTAATTATCTCGGCTGGCGTATCTCTATCTGCTATTTCCGCCTTGATAGCCCACATGAGTGACACTTCTGGAGGCTCCTGGTAAAACTTAAAATCAGGTGGATGCTGAACACTATCAACAATTTCAGATGTTAACAGCGAAGGCACAATTGCCATACCAAAATCAATAACACGTGGAACATTGAAACTATCCACCAAAATATTCCCCATATGAAGATCTGTATGGACAATCCCTGATAATAAAAGAAGACTTCCTGCTTCAAGAATATGTTTTGCAAATTCAAATATATCAAACTTCGCAACAATGAACTTCGCATTATACAGCGGAGTTCCTCCAAAAGGCATTGATAGTTGTTTAAAATCAGGAAGTCTGCGCTGCTTCAATGGTATACACTTTGCAATATCTTTTTCATCTTGCGCGGTCCTTATATCAGGTGTACAAATATCATCGGACAGAACAAAATAGTTGGTTGCTAATGGGATTGCTCTTAGGCGCTGTGAAATATTATACTCAAATGTGGCATCTTGGAGGCTTGTTATCTTTCCAACACGCTTTTGAACAATATTAGTTGGATTTTTTGCTTTTCCTCGGCACTTGAGGGGTGGTGTAAATGCACAGCCATATACACCTTGGCCGAGTAAATCACCCCCTTCTTGTTTTGGCTGTTTTGTCCTTCGCATTCTCTATTTGTGTGAATGGTATATTTACTAAGGATTTACCAGCATTACAATTAGAATGGGCGATTGGAGTCGTACAGCTCTTATCATAGGAATTGTATTTATACTCTTAACGGCTGCTTTAGAGTTAATAGCCCCTAATAAGATAAAAGAAGGATTTGAAACTATGCTTATACCTGTAACAGAAAAGGGTTATTTTTCTAAATTTATTCCTCGACGAGGGGATATAGGACCTTCTTCAGAAGAGGGTGCCTATATCACAGATAACAGATATTTTCATGGCTACAGTGATGTCCAGCGTGTAGGGGTTGACCATGATTGGTGTCGCATGGTTGTAAGCAAGAGTGACCCTAAAGATATGTTCTTTGCATGTGCTCTTGCCGGTACAGAGAACCTTAATAGTCTCGCATTTAGAACTGGCACTGATGCTAGCACATTTAGCCGTGATGACTATATGCGTGATACAACCGGATCAGGGCGAGCCGATTATTGCCGAATCCTTAAAGAAGATAGTGAGACATTTGCTGTGCAGTGCAGTATAGCAGGAGACTTCAAATTTGGAAGAGTCTTACAACAAGACACTGCACCCCCTCCTGCTATTGAGATGCTCTTGAGTTTCTATGATGGTGTGCTATTCTGGTTTAGATTGCGCGATGATATGCTAGATTATGCGCAGAATGTGGATGTATATAAGGCAAATGGGTTATCAATAGATGAAACAAACCCAGGAGTGGAGACTCATACTCTTGTATTCAATGGTATAGACCAGTTCTTGCGTATAGGAGACAATAAGGCTCTTGAATTTGGTGACAAGATTCTACTGCGAACAATGAGAGCTGTATGCTTCTGGGTCTATTTTGATGAATTCACGAATAATGCGCACATTATTGATTTTGGTAACGGAGCAGGTATTGACAATATTGTTGTAGGTATCTTAGGAAAGGGAAACCCCCTTATAAGTGGTGGTGCTGGATTGAGGCCTGTGGGTTGTGTGGATTCTGCTGAGAGCACATTGCCTGATCGCCCTTCTGGAGCTCAGCGTGTTGTTGAGACAACTCCTCAAAGACTTCTCGTGACTAGCGCGGCAAATGTGGAGGAGTTTGATTGCCCTGGTCCTGCTGTTACACCGAGGGATTTTCCAAAGAATAGGGGTGGTATTGCGCCACCAGGAATAGCTTCAGTTGCGGATTTATATTATGAAATTTGGGATTCTAAGCAACGGAAAATGAGAATTGTTGTGAAAGGAGCTATACCATTGAAGAAGTGGGTTCATGTTGCTATTACTGCTGCTTCTAATGATGCTTTCCGTCCTGATATTACAGTCTGGATTAATGGTGTGAAAACCTTCACACAACCATCTGGGTGGCTTCCACAAAATAGTTCTACAACGAAGAACTATATTGGAAAGAGTAACTGGGCTGATAATGTCACACAATATGAAGGGCGTGATGAACTCTTCAAGGGGCGGCTGTTTGATTTGAGAGCCTATAAGACAATTATGGGGGAGAAGAAGATTACTGATACAGTTTCTTGGGGCAAGATGCTGTTAGGCATCTAGCAAAGAGGCTATTAGGCATCTAGCAAAAAGGCCTTCTAGGATTGATATTGCTATTCTAGTAGTATTATTAAAAAGATATAATTGTTAGATGTCAACCGGCAACGCATGTTTTACAGATCCACCAAGTTTTTCGCCGCTGAATTATCCTGGAATTGTTGCATGGTATAATGCTAGTTCTGCAATTTTAAATGATTCTTTTGATGTTATAGGTCTACACGATTTAAGTCCTAATGCAAATACTTTAGTTGCTTCTAATGGATATAGTAGTGGGGCTGATAATGGATATTTACAATTTAATAATAATACATTTATAAATACAGTTCCTCTTGAATTTGCGGCGACATCTACTGGGTTAACTGTATTTTTAGTAGCATTTATATTTCCTTCCACCAATTTTCAAAATTTCTTATCTATATTTACTAATAGTAATAGTAGCCCTATACAAATTGGAACGTATTCTGATAATGATATGAGCTATTTAAGTATAAATACACAAAATAATAAATTACCAACAAATGAGAATACATTATCTACAAACAAAGTATCAATTGTAAATGCATTATGTTTTAATTCAAATTATGATGGCGCATTTTCAATGGCCATATATCAAGATGGAGTGCTTATAAGTGATGATAATGGAAGTCCATCAATTGTTACAATAAATACTAATATTAATACATTTAATATTACAATGGGTGATGATGGGTCTACGAAAAATGGAGAATTACATAATACTTTTGATAATCCAATATATGAATTAATAATATATAATAGACTATTAAGCTCTACAAATATATCAGAAATAAATACATATTTACAACATAAATATAATACAGACCCTTTACAAAATAATGGTGTATTTACATATATAAATTAATATTTTTGTCATTGGCAGAGCCAATAGAAAAATTGTTCTGCTCCGAAGGAGCTAACTATTTTTTTGTCTTTGACAAAAAAATTGAACCCTCTCTTCTATCCCTTACAGTAGATACAACAACCATGACGCAACCATTTCTAAATATCGTGGACCCATCAGCAGAATGTTTAGACTATCCTTCAGATCCTGCTACAACATATAGTTATCCACTTGATAACTTCCAGCGACATGCGATTGCCGCTATTGCAAAGGGTGAGAATGTCCTCGTAACAGCTAAAACTGGATCCGGTAAGACCCTTGTGGGTGAATACCAGATCGCACATTCACTCGCAAAAGGCCGTCGTGTATTTTATACAACTCCCATTAAGTCCCTTTCCAATCAGAAGTTCCATGATTTGAAGGAAATGTATCCTGGTCGTGTGGGAATCCTTACAGGAGATATCAAGTTCATGCCAGACGCGGCTATTATTGTTATGACCACCGAGATTCTGCGGAACTTGCTCTATAAAAAGGGGACCAGCACAGAGACTCTTGGTCTGACTGCTGGTATGTCGCTAGATGGCCTAGATGCGGTTGTCTTTGATGAGGTCCACTATATTAATAACAAAGAGCGCGGAAAGGTCTGGGAGGAGACCCTTGTGCTATTGCCTCGTGAGATTCAGCTTGTGCTATTGTCAGCGACGATTGCTGCCCCAGAAGGGTTCGCCGGCTGGCTCGGTGCCCTCAAGCAGGTGCGCATGCATTTGATTTCAACTACTCACCGAGTTGTTCCTTTGACCCACTACATTATCGAGAATGACGGTAAGTTCCGTATTGTTATGGACGAAAAGGAGAAGTTCGTTGATAGCACCTATAGGCAGTGGCTCCTCGGTCGTGACAAGGTTCTGGATGATCACGCAGATCATAAGCGGCGTGTGGCTGGGCGCGAGGCAGGACAGGTAATTGGTGCGCAACAAGGGAAGGTGAAGCTGAAGAGTTTCACCCATCAACTGAATCTATGTGTTCGGAATTTGTTCTCAAAGGAGCTACTCCCTGCTATCTTCTTTGTATTCAGTCGCAAGGATTGTGAGAGATATGCGCAACAGATTGAGGGGGCATTGCTAGATACATCAGACGCGGCAGCGGCAACTCACATCTTTGACTTCCACTTGAGTCGCTATAAGGATATGCTGCTCGGCTCACCACAGTATTTCATTCTCCGCGATCTTCTCGCACGCGGCATTGCTTTTCACCATAGCGGTCTTCTGCCACTATTGAAAGAGGTAATTGAGATTCTATTCTCTAAGGGACTTGTGAGGGCGATGTTCTGTACTGAGACATTTGCAGTAGGTATTAACATGCCAACAAAGACGGTTGTGTTCTTGGACTATAGGAAGTATTGTGATGAGGCGAAGGGGCTTCGCATGCTCCAGACGGATGAATATATTCAAATGGCTGGGCGAGCTGGTCGGCGCGGTAAGGATAAGCTAGGCACTGTATTGTATCTTCCTCGTGGAGAGCCGTCATCATTGGAGGAGGTTCGGAAGATGATGACCGGGTCCAAAGCACATATCTCTTCTCGTATGGATTTTGGATATGATTTCCTATTGAAGGCCTTACAGGGAAGTAGTAGAGGCAGTAACAGCGGCAGTGATAGCGGTAGCAGTGTGAGTTGGAAGGATGTTATGCGGAATTCTTATTGGTATAAGCAGCTTGTTGGACAGATTGAGGTGAGCAAGGCGCAGCTGGCGGCGGCTGTGGCTAAGATGAATTTACTTGGGTTGACTGATAGCGATATTGAAGATATTAAGAAGTATAATGAAACAAAGGGGCTTCTTGAGTACGCTGTCAAGGATTATCGTAAGCGGTTGCTGCGAGAGCAAGAGGCATGGATCAATATGCATATGGGTCCTCGCTGGAAGAGGATTTTGGAGGAATATCCGAAGCTTTCCAAGGAGATTGCTGCACTTGAGGCTGAGATTGCTGAGTTTGAAACTGAGGGATATGAAGACCGGTTTGTGGCGCCTTATGTGGAGTTCTTGAAAAAGGGGGGATTTCTTCTGGGAGATACCCTTACACAGAAAGGGGTATGTGCAACGGAGATTAATGAGGCGCATCCGATTCTTCTTGCGGAGGCTGTCATTAGTGGTGTAGTGGATGACTTGAGTCAAGAGGAGATTATTGGGTTCTTGAGTGTATTTATTAAAGAGGGCGAGAAAGGCGGAGAAGGGTCGCCATCTATTGCATCGCTGCGAATCTCTGAGCGGCTGCGAACAGTCCTCCGAGAGTTAGGAGCGATGACTGATAGGTTCTGGAATATTGAGAAGGTTTGTGGGATTCCACCGAACATCTACTGGGACCTCAGCACATTTTGGGTGGAGATCGGTATTGCTTGGTTAAGCGGTAGTGTAAAAGGAGGCGGCGTCGCCGCAATCTGCTCCCAGTTTGGAATCTTTGAGGGTAATCTATACAAGTATGTAATGAGTATGTCCAATATGCTTGAGGAGCTCACAAGCGTAGCAACACTCTGTGAAAAAACCGCTCTATTAGAAAAGCTAGAAGGAATCAAGGAACTCCTCATGCCCCTCAATTCGCTCCCTTGGTCTGAGAGTCTCTATTTGCGCCTCTAAATCGGCTGAAACACAAACTTCCGTTTCCAGCCAATCTTATTAGGATTATAATAATATGTCAACCGAATCGGATCTTCTTCCTTAATTTCAAATGTATCTGATGTATTTTTCTTCTGAAACACATAAGTGTTGTGCTCTGTTTTATAACCCTCATAGTATAGTTTAATGAACCTACGCCATTGCGGAATATATACCTTCAGCTTCCAGGTGTCTGCAGCCGTCTTGGATTTCTCGCAATCAAAGAGAATTCCGTCCAGCTCTGGAGGGGTGGGGGCTGCTGTTGCTAGTTGCTGTAAGAAGAAATCGTCTCGCCCATGCCGCTTGGCCTGTTTCTGTAGCTGAGTCATTTCTTCAATGAGTTCTGGCTCCTCCAGCAATCCACATCTCTTCTCTATAATCTTCTTTAGATAGCGCTGATTTACAATATCTACATAGCGGCGAATTGGGGAAGACGCATAACAATATCTATCTGCCCCAAGAGAATGATGAGGAATAATGTCCTCAGCACTTGTGAAAATTGCAGCTTCATGTGCTAGATGGGGGCATATACGCTTATACTTTTCCAATAGATGGAAGGTAGCTTCTGGCTGCCCTCGGAAGATTCCACAAGAGAACATGGATAGATAGTTTGCAACATTCTTATTATAATATACCATTAGCTGCTCAATCCAAGTATGACTATCATTTACATCTTTTGAACCCAGAGCCTGCGCCATATTTTTTAGCACATCAATTGGAAATTCAGTGTCACTATACACAGAGTCATATGTATGAGCTTTCTTATTCATCACAATTGTTTCCTGAAATATGCTTGATATAATTACATTATTTTCGGAATCCCAGTAAATAAAGAGCGAAACACCAAATCTCTTCTGATCTGGCAAAAGGGAAAGTGCATCTTCCGAAAGAGCTGCAGGTAGCATATTTCTTGGTGGGAGAAATCCACTATAGAGGCTCTGGCCTACTTTGCGTGCATGAATATCAAGAGGGCTCCCTTCATCAATTGTCTCTGCTACATCCGCAATAGTAACAATAATTGTGTATAGAGAGCCAATATTTTCATAAGAGATAATATCATCAATATCCTTACAGCCTGGTGGATCTATACTAATTGTTGGTAGCTTAGAGATATCTTTGCGATGATCCTGGTTCATTCCAGTAGTTGTTGGCATTACAAGAGTCTTCAAATTGAGAGTCTGTGGTGAATAGAGCCAATAGAGAGCCTCTGCTTCTACTTTCAGATCTCCTGAGTTACCAAGAATCCTCTGAATGTTTGCGCGAGGAAACTTGGAGGTCTCTGGCCAAGAATCAAACTGTACAAGAGCAATACGATTTTTACTAGTGTCTCGCTCGGAACTTCCTACAATGAAGCACGGATATGATTCATTGTAAGGAGTGAATAGATAAAGTGGTACACCTCTACTTGTGAGACCATACTTATACTTGGAGTTAAGTGTAAGGGTCCCTACAATTGGGTCCTTATAATTTGCTGAGCGTGTCTCAACATGCCACTCACCAAGTGCATTGAGCCTCATTTCATCATCAGGGAGTCCACGAATAATCTTTGAAAGAGGGACATTTTCTTCATTAATAGTGAAGTTTTTATAGTCTTTCGTTTGTAAGAAAGGCATTTTCTTGGGTTATGGTAGGCGAATTAGCTATAATTGCTAATTCAATTTTTTACTTCACAAATTTGCCATTGTAACTTTAAAGGATCCTTCTACACTTGCGTTCCTTGCCCACCATTGTTTGCAAGCCGCCGACATCGTCTCCCAAGTAGATTCTGACACTGCTGCCATCTTCTCTTTGGCTTCCATTGGATTCATTGCTCTGAGGAAGTGTGTTCCTTCCTGTAATGGTTCAGCATAATTATCTGTATCCACATCTGGGCTACATACAAGAACTGTCCCCATTGCCATACATTCTACTTCACGATGGCACTTCTTTCCATATCCTGCTAGGCATAATCCAAATTTAGAGGTGGCGAGGGCCTGGAAATACTCATCTTGAGAGAAGACATATGTTGAGCCCTTTGTAAGATGCCATTTATCACATGCAGCCTCCCAACTTATATCTCTTGTTGCCGCCTGAAACTGATTCTCAACATTACCAATAAATATACAATTTGTACTCCTATGTTTATATAATGTTTCAGGGAGGTGCGCCTTCACTGCTTCTTGTAATTTCCTTGGGCTCCGTGCCCAGAATATCCAGGGCTGCATGGCGGTATCTGGCTTTGGTGCAGGGTTCCCTACAAGGATTCTTTGTTGTGGAGGCGGTTGAAGTTGCGCAGGAAGAGAATCCAGCCACTTATAAGTGGGTCTATCATATAGAATTGTACCATTTAGTGAACAGAAAGGGACAATTGTCGGTTCAATTGTCACGAATCCAGCTTCTTGCCAGAGTTGTGCCAATTCACGGAAAGAATCATTCGTGTGCGTATGGAGTCCTTGTTGATTTGTAGGGAGTTTGAAAATAGGTTTACTAGGAAGGAGTTCATTTATTCTTGGCTGCACAATTATTTTAGAAATTGCGGAAATAACATCATGCGTAGATGAAGCAGTTGAGTGAATGTAAGTATGCTCACATGCCACAGAAAGGCTTTCAACCTCTGTATTGGAGATATTGTTTGTAAATTCAATTACCTTGCCCCCTGGGGGCATCATCCACATATTGCCAAATACCTTATAGTGATTGCTTGTGGTTGTTGACCCAATTAATATAGTTCCATTCTTGAATACATTTGGAATATATTGTACATCGGTTGTTCCTAAATAATATACATAAGTATCATATCCTAACTTAATGAGCCCTTCTTCCAGCTCGGCAATAAGTGTTGGTGTAAGAATACCACTCTGAACAATAACAATCTTCTTGTCTGTATTTCGTGGATCAATCTCATACAAAAATGCTGAACGAAGAGCTGCTATATCTGCTTTCTTAGGGGTTGTCACTTCTGTGCGAAAAGGCTCATAATAACATTCCTTACAAGAAATCTGTGAAATCTTCTCGCGAGAAATAACTGGGATCGGATTCTGGCCTTCAGACCAACTGAAGAGACGAAGCCAATCTAAGGCAGAGGTGCTGCCATCTGGGCCCCAAAAAGCTGTATTAGGACCAGTTACATTCTGGCGAATGGCAAGAATCCTTGAAAGGTAGAAGAGAACATATTCTTCAGGTTTTGTAAATCTGCCTTCCAGGGTCTCATCAATTGGAATTGCAATACTTTTCTCAAACTTCAAGTAGGGTGTTAGAGTGCTAATTTTTGAGGACTTCGCAGACCAGATGGTTTTTACTGCTTCATTGTTTTCTATATAAAGGCTGTTATATCCATATACAAGTCCATCTTTTGTTTGGAATGAGTCTGGAATCTTATAGAGTTGCTCGTTTGGGATCTTGAATGGTTTCAAATCTGTTTGAGTTTGAAACTCCTGAATAACTGTCGGATCCAAATAGAGAAATACCGGTTTCTCCACAACATCTTGGGGCACATAGTTACGAACTCCAGAATTATGAACATGAATTGTTCGGATTGAGAGGGATGGATTTGCTACGAGAAATTTTTTACGCAACATCTCGTATGCAATAGCATTATCGCAGCCGCTTTTACCAAATGGAAAATCAAAATCTTGTAAGGTCTCTGCGTTGTGGGCTTTCACAGAATCAGATAATACTATCCAACTGTCCTGACTGTCAGGACGTGGCCCAAAGAGTTTTATCTCTTGGCTTGATGGATCAACATCATATCGTAGCAATGCGAGAAACTTATTTTCCATTTTAATAGACCAGAGAGTTTTGATACTATCATCAAAATATATATCACTATTTGCAAAGGCTACAAGTGTATCTGGAGGAACTGTTTCATAAATAGTCCGTAACACATCTGAATAATGTAGACGACTACCTAGAATAATTTGTTCAATCTTATCTGACTCTGGAAGTCTAGAGCTAAGATTTTTTTCATTTAACAGAAGAATTTTATCAATGTATGGATTCTCAATATTTTTCTGAAGACAAAAGTTAATTTCCTTCGCTCTGCGAGACTGTTCTGGTTCATAATATTGCTGAATTAGCCAGAGTTTTCTTGGTTCTGTAGTATATTTAATATATTTATTTGAAATCTGAAGGTCTGTTGGGATACCTGCTAAATAGGCAAATCGAAGAATGACCCCTACAAGAAATACTGCGTGTTCTGGGGTTCCATTCCAAGATGTGTAGGGAGTTCCATCAAATGCATGCGGATAAAGCTGTTCAATTTCATCTAGACATAGGATATTATGAAGTGTGTTTTCCTTTATAAAATCCAGTGTGAGTTCTTCAAGAGTTGCTTTTGTAAGAAGAATCATATTTTTTGTCTTCGCAGAAGATGAAGTTAAGAACTCTTTGAGACCTGGCTCGAGATTAATGAAAATACAGAGCTCAGGTGAGAAGGTTTTTGCATCTTCTAAGCCAACTGTTATGATCTGTTGTGTTAGTTGATTGTGTTTCTTATGAGTGTTCTGTACCCAACATAATGTCTTTCCATCTTTCCATAATTGAGTTCCAGTTCGCATAATGCGAATTGGAGCACCTGTAATTGGATGTTTTGCAGACATAGTCTATCTATATTTATAGATTGAAGATGTTTTAGACTGGAAACTAAGTAGGATTTCTGTTTCTATATGGGTGCGTTCCTGCTAAAAGATCGGTTAAACCCCATTTCCAAGCTAAGTAGCCTTCTAATAGTGAAGTATATCTTATATCAAAATTATAATTACTAGTAAACATTATAATTTCACCTATATCACCGTTAAATGATTGTGTTAATGTTCCGATATTAAATGATTTGCCTATATAATAATTATTATAACTATTAATATTATATCCGCCAGGTTGAAGTGTGCTGTCACTAGGTTTGTTATTACTATCTATATTAGTTTTAATTGTAAAATCTGTAGTATCATAATATGCTTGTAACAATAATACATTACATGATACAGGTTGATTAATTGGAAAAATATCATTTGGATCATCTAACCTTTTAGCTCTTAGCCCGATTTTATTAGGCCCAATGTCATATTCAATTTGCTGAAATGCATTACCATTTATATTGCCCATATATGATATAATATGAGATGTAGTTAAATCTAATAATTTATATACTCCAAATTGTGATTGTGTATTATTACTATTAAATTGTGATGTGAGAGCTGTTGTTGTTGTTGATATATATACATTTGTTGGAAATGATACAGTTTGTCGCCCATTTATATTTGATGCTAGAATAGGTTGATTTGATAGTGTATTTTGTATAAGAGTAATATTTTTGCCAGATTTATCACGAATTGTATTAATATTACTACTATTTGTAAAAGTAAATGTTGATTTATCGGACCCATCAATCCATAATTGTAAGTTTGGAACAATTCCAGGATTCCACTGTCTTAATATACCAGGGACAGCAGCCATCTTATATTAGTGTTCAAAAATTCTGTCGAGCTTTCTACATAGGTGTCCAAAAATTCTGCGGTGCTCCTACATAAAAGAATGTGGCCGTTGTCCTTGTAATAATAGGAAAATTTGTGTTACTATCAGTATACACATTTACATAATTTGAGCCTAGATTTCTCAATACAAAGAAGTTTCCTTGGATTGGTTGTGGCGCTGTATTCAGATTAACACCTGGAGGATATATATTAATATTACTTGGCGAACTGAAGAAAAGATATGAGCCCATATCCGTGCTATCCAAATAATAGTCCAAATTAGATAGTTTAGGCGCATATGTAGAAAGGTTTCCAACATAATAATTATCAGGTATATATACATTACATGTTGCAAGAGCAGGTATACGAAGACCACTTAATTGTACACCTGTAGAATCTACACGAAATGGAATATTTGCTGGAACATTGCTATAGGTTGGCCAACTCAGATTAGAGTTCAATATCTCAATCTGAAAAGAACCAGTTGTTTGGACACGTACAGACCCAGGATTTTCACCAGATTTATATATAAGAAGATCTCGACCATTTGACCCCAAATAGGATGGAACATCCGCAATAGCAGTTTTATTATATAGATTCGATGCTCCAGCAAATGTTAATGCCTGCCCTACAAGAATATTTGATGCTCTTAATGAGCCATTTATATCAACAGAATAAAGAGGGTTTATATAAGAAGTATTCACTGCAAGGGAAGATACCCATATAGTTGACATTAACAGCGATGAAATATTTGCCAGTGATGTAGCAGCTCCTCCTTGTCCTACTCCCCAATAGCTTCCACCATATCCATCAGAAAGTAGAGCACTATTTGATGCTATATTTAAGGACCTGATTGTAGCAATTGTATTACTTGTTGAAGTTGCCCCTACAGTAATTGTGCTCCAAAAGGCTAAGCCATTTCCATCAGATATAAGGGCCGAATTAGAATTAACAATGCTATTATTTGGGCCACGAATATTTATACGCCGTAATGTGATAATATCTAAATCAAGAGAGCGTTGACTTGAAGCATTTTTATTTTTAGCTTGCTGACACGAGCTCATTCCTGTTAATTTGTCAGCGAATAATAATAGGGGTTTATTTGCGTGTTACCGCCTAAGAAGAATGTTTATTACTTGTAAATAGATATGCCAGGAGGCGGTGGATTATTAGAAGTTGTTGCAAAAGGCAAACAAGATTTATTTCTTACAGGTAATCCACAAGTCTCATGGTTCAAAATGGTGTATCGTCGGTATACAAACTTCGCTATTGAATCACAGCCTATGTATTTTGACGGCACCCCTAATTTTGGTAAAAAGATTACTTGTAATATTCCTCGTCGCGGAGATCTGCTTGGCCCAGTATTTCTTGAAGTTACATTACCGGCTCTTACATATTCTGATGGAGTAACACCAGTTAATTGGGTAAATAGTATTGGACATGCACTTATCCAAGAGATCAGCTTTGAGGTAGGTGAAAAGGAGATTGACCGCCAAACAGGTGAGTGGATGGAGATTTGGACTCGTTATACAGTTCCTGAAGGTAAGATGCAAGGATTTTACAATATGATTGGCAAGGTTGATAACTATAACCCTTCTGTGAATTTTAACAAGCTCTATATTCCTTTACAGTTCTGGTTTTGTAAGAATCCTGGAAGTTATCTACCATTGATTGCTCTTCAGTATCATCAGCTCCGTATTAATATTACTATTCGCCCTTATACTGATTGTATATTACCGGACCCAAATGCAACTCCTGGAAATCCATGTATTCCTATTATAAATCCGGCTGATACATTTGATTTAATGTTATATGGAGACTATATCTATCTGGATACGGAAGAACGGCGGCGGTTTGTTACTACCGCACATGAGTATCTAATTGAACAGGTGCAGTATACATCCCCTATATCAATTAATGCAACAGCTACTACTGTAACATTACCGGTTGAGTTTAATCATCCTATCAAAGAATTCTTTTGGTATATTCGCCGTGACGCGATGGACCTTACAAAAGAATGGTTTAATTTTAGTAGCTTATCTATTAATGAGAGTGGTATTCGTAGTGATTTACTGCGCCATGCTGTTATTCAGTTTGATGGATTTGACCGGTTTTACAAGCGGGATGCTGGATATTTCCGTTTAACGCAGCCTTATAAGCATCATACAAATATCCCAATTGAATCATTTATTTATAGTTATTCTTTTGCTTTGAGACCAGAGGAGTCGCAGCCGACTGGCTCTGCAAATGCGAGTCGGATTGACAGCTTAGTATTCCAACTAGATTTGACACCTGATTCGGCATCTGATGGGCCACCACGAGGTAATGCGCATTGTGTAGTGTATGCTCTGAATCATAATGTATTCCGTGTAATTGATGGCTTTGGTGGGGTCCTTTTCACGGTTTAGTTGGGTTTAGTCGGCTGTTTCTAAAATTATGGGGTAGTTCCTCTTAATTTTAGAACCTTATGGCTATTAGAATGGCGGCAGTAACAGAAGATCCTTTTTTTCATACAAAAGGCACATTCTGGAAAAATAAACCGTGGTATCCTCTTTGGCTTGTGCAAGTAATGACAATATGTCTTGGATTTTTTGGCGCAGACCATCTGTTCTTACGCTCACCAGTTACGGCTGCTGCGAAAGCAGTTGTTAATATCTTTACTTTTGGATTATGGTATATATATGATGTGATACAAGTAACAGTTGATAGAGAATCTGCACAAAAGAATGGATTATCAATACCCTTATATGGCCCTGCTGGTATTGGAGCAGGAATGTTTACCCAGCCAGGGGAACCTGATAAAGGCGGAAAGGCTCCATGGTTATTTGTTTTATATACATTGTTCACCCTTTTACCATTTGGACTTGATTTCTTTATTGCAGGGGATACTGTTGGTGGAATTTTCAGATTAATGACAAGCCTTATTATCTTCTTGTGGCCTTTTGGATTTGTATGGGGCTGCTATAATATGTATCGCGCATGGATAACACCTGCGGATGTAATGCGGCGAGGTGTGCAGCGATTGTGGCCTCTTGATATGATACTTGGAAAATATCATATGGTAAACACTGTATTGGGCCCAGATCTTCCTGGAGAGGGGCCTCCTGTGTGTGAACCAATCGGTATTCTTGGGGCTATTATGAAGCCTGTAAATACAGTTGTTGGCTTAGCGGCAGATATTGCTCTGCAGCCTGCAAAAGACTTGGCAGCAGTTCCTGGTCAAGCGTGGGGGGCAACTATTGGCCCTCTTCAGACCGCAGTTGAAAAGGGGCTTGCACCATCTGTCACAGCTGGCTTACAAGCAGGCCAGCAAATTCCAAAAGCTATTGCGGCGGTTCCTGCTATGGCTACCCAAGTAGGAAATAGTATTACTGCAGCGGCAGACCCAGCTGTACTTATGGCGAAAGCTGCTCCTAAAAGGGTTGAATATTCTCCTTTGGAATATCGTGATCCTGTGACATATCCTCCTGGTTATGCACCATATAATCAATACCAGCATGGTGGCAGTAGCGGCAGTGGTAGTGAAGGCATCATAGCTGGTTGGGAATTAATCTCAGATGGTGGCCTCTTATTCACTATAGGGGTTCTTGTAATTGGTGGAGGGGTGCTTACATATTTACGCAGCGCTGCCACAGCAGAAGATAAGGCTCGTGATGATAAGCCTCCTAAGGTCTAGGCAATTCTTACTACAATAATATCAGTAAAATATAGGTTCATACTATAGGCACCTGGAGAGCTTTGTTCTGAATAATATAAATTATATTGATTTGTAGGGGAAGCATTTGTAGTTGTTACAATTGTGTCAGTTAGTGTATGCCACTTAAATGCTGTATTTATTGGATAGATTGCTTTTCGGGATAAATACGCGTAATGACTATAAGTATCATCTTCTAAAGATTCATTAAAATGAGATATATATATATATGGAGTGGCAGTTGCCCAATTTCCAGAGACAGTTTGTAAATAAAATTTAATATTTACTAAATATTTTCCTGGATAAATTAGTTGACTATTACTAAATATATTAGAAAATATTAAACCATTACTTATAGCAGTAACAGTTGTGGTAGTTTGATCTACAGGGTTAGCTCCTAGTGGAATATCTAGACTAAATGCGCCAAGATTTACATTTACTAAACCACTTCCATTACCTGTTATATATGCAGTATTAACTGTATTTGCATATATATTACTTGCAAAAACAGCAGTTGTTTGAACAGGCGGTGTAATTACTCCTGCTGCCAAACCAATTTGTTTTGCGTCTGAATAAGTAAAAGGTGATATTACTGACCAATTTGAGCAATTATTTACAGATGAAATTAAATAATTTCCAGTATATCCTGATAAATTATCAATATTTGCTAATGAATAAAATTGTGACGAGTTGCTATCATAAATAAGACTTAATACAATATTAATATTGCTTGTATTAGATGTAGCTATTGCGGTATAATTTCTGCCATCAGAACTTCTATATATAGGATTATTTGATGTACCACCTGCGCCAGCTACATACCAATTGGGAGCAACATATACTACAGATGTAGCTCCAAAACCAGCGGTAGTTCTCAAAATATTACTTGAGCTTTTGTAAGTGACATTTGACGCATTGCTCCAATTAGTCCCATTAATACTATATTGAACATTTGAAAATCCATTTGAATTTATCCCAACTGCAACCCATATATTATTATTATAACTTATACCACATCCATTTGTTGTAAATCCACCTGATATAATATTTGTGAAAGTATTTCCACTAGTTACAAATATATTACTAGTTATTAATATAGATGTTTTAGTTGGACCTGTTTGAGGAAATACAACAAGCTGCCATGTATTGTTACTATTATTATATGCATAATCAAATACCTGTCTTGTAATATTTGTGGTATTACGATTCCAATTAATTCCATTAGAACTCCATATAAAATACCAGTTATTCGAAAATTTTACTGTTGCCACAAAATTACTTTCTATATATTTTATATTATTTGTATAATCAGTTGTAGCTGTCATAGTAAATGGTGTTGCAAATGAAGAATTATTCCAATTTATTCCATTTAATGAATACATTAATCCATATGGAGTGCTTTGATTAACAGCCCCCCCTATAACCCATAAATTATTGCCATATGCACACGAATAAACGCTAAATCCATATACAGTATTTACAGATGGATTAATTTGACCATTTGTAAAATTTATATTTGTTCCTGAATTATATATAATACTCTTAAAAGGAATTGAATTTAAAGAAAATGATGAAAGACCATAAGATACTATTGATGAAAGAGAGCTTACTCCTGTACCAGCTGCTCCTCCAAGAGATGATAATCCATAAGATACGATTGATGAAAGAGAACTTATTCCTGTAGCACCACCTGCTCCGAGAGATGATAATCCATAAGATACGATTGATGAAAGAGAACTTATTCCTGTAGCACCACCTGCGCCGAGAGATGATAATCCATAAGATACTATTGATGAAAGAGAGCTTACTCCTTCACCAGCAGCACCTCCGAGAGATGATAATCCATAAGATACTATTGATGAAAGAGAGCTAATTCCATATGGAGAATAAACTGTTGAAAGCCCATATGATACTATTGATGAAAGTGATGATATGCCAGTACCATTGCTATTAATATAATTATTAGTTATATTACATTGAGTACCTCCTACTTGAATATTACTTATATTACATGTTATATTAATAGTTTGTACAGATGATAATCCATAAGAAATAATTGATGATAAGGAGCTGACACCTGGATTTTGTGCTCCTGCGCTAACACTTGATAAACCATATGATATAATTGATGATAGGGAACTCACTCCTGGATTTTGCGCTCCTGCGCTAACACTTGATAAACCATATGATATAATGGATGATAAGGAGCTAACTCCTGGATTTTGCGCTCCTGCGCTAACACTTGATAAACCATATGATATAATTGATGATAGGGAACTCACTCCTGAATTAGGCACATTGTCTATTGGTCCGCCTAATATAGATGATAATCCATAAGAAACAATTGATGAAAGTGAACTTAGTCCATATCCTGGATATGTAATAGTAGATAAACCGTAGGTTAACTGATAGGTTATACTAGAAATTGTGCTAAGTGATGATGCAAACAATATATTAGGATTTCTCCAACTAGTTCCACCACGCCCATCTGAAGCTAATACCGTGTTTATAGGAATATTACTATTGGTGGCACTTTTTACCAATATAGTTTTTACAGTAAGAACATCAAGATTAAGTGTGCGATAACTTGATGCCATGTCTCTAGATATTATTCAGGGTTTAAATTTGTTAGTGTAAGCATAGATATATATGGCGCCACCAAAGAATATGATTCCTCTTGAAACACAAGAACAATTTGAGGAACTACTCCGACCTAGAACAAACAATCGTAATACAATTCAAATGCAAGAAGAAAAGAAGTATGCGCCATGTGTGGGAATTGCATTTGGAGCATCATGGTGTGGACCTTGTAGACGTATTGATAAAGATCTTCTGGCATCTAAGACCCCATTTATAAAATGGTATTATTGTGATGTAGACGTAAATAATTATACACTTGGATACTGTGGTCTTAAATCTATTCCTAGTTTTGTATTAATTCAAGATGGACATGTTAATACAAATATGCTTTCAAATGTGGCGAATATTGATTCAGTGATTGACTGGGTTAACGATCGTTGCTTTTCAAAGCAACGGAGTTAGAGAAGAACGATCGTTGCTTTTCAAAGCAGCGGAGTTAGAGAAGAACGATCGTTGCTTTTCAAAGCAGCGGAGTTAGCGCAAAAAAAAGAAAGACCATATACAAATAGATGGTCTCCTATGATTATATCATTGTGGGAGCTGGCCTCGCCGGCTTACACACTGGTTTAGAACTACAAAAAAGAGATAAAACCTCAAAAATTATTATTCTTGAGCGTTTCAACTATACCGGTGGGCGTGTTGTAACTTATAAGCATAATAAGAATCAATGGGAGAATGGAGCTGGAAGAATACACAAACATATGCACCCACTTGTTATGAAATATATGAAACACTACAATCTAACCTTTTTCCCTATAGGTGGATTTAGTGCTTTTATTGAGAGTGGCAGCGGAGAAGTAAGAGCGAATATGTTTGAAACAACATATTTGCCAATGATTCAGGGGATTCTTCGCGACTGCGATGAGAACACTCTAAAGACGCATACACTTGTAGAAGTCTTGGATTTAATTGTAGGTAGCGGAAAACGCATAGAGTTTCTCCGTGAATTTGGTTATAATTCCGAGGTAGATACTTTGCGCGCAGATATTGCTCTTGAAGTTTTTGAGAAAGAGATGGGCTCTGGAGAAGGATTCGGTGTGTGTAAAGAGGGGCTATCTTCGTTGATTGCAGGAATGGTCGCTGATTTCAAAAACGGCGGTGGAATAATACAGACTGGCTCGCGCGTAGTTGACCTGGTTGTTGACCAGAATAGTGTTATTTTAAAGGATTCAACTAAGATGGCTGCGACAAAAGGGGTGATACTTGCACTTCATTATGATGCTCTCTTGGAACTTCCTGCGATTCGTGGCTGGAGCTTATTGAAGCGTGTAAGTATGCGTCCATTACTCCGTGTATATGGAGTATTCAAAGGAGCTCCGTTTAAAGGAGTCCCACGATTTGTAACGGATTCACGTATTAGATATTTTATACCTATGAGCGAATCAGTTGCGATGATTTCATATACAGATGGAGCGTATGCCGAAAAATTAATGGAGAAAGAAGAAGTGGAGCTTCGCGATCTTATTATGGAAGACTTACGCGCACTTTTAGGGAAAGATTCTTTGCCTGATCCATTATTTTTTAAGACTCATCCATGGAAAAGTGGCTGTTCTTATTGGCTTCCTGGAGATTATGATGTAAAAGAGGCATCTGTTGCTGCTCATACACCGTTTCCTGGAAAACCAATTTGGATTTGTGGAGAGAGCTTCTCTTTGCGTCAAGCGTGGATGGAAGGTGCGCTGGAACATGCAGAGAGTTTGCTGAAATTGCTATAAACTTATATAAAAAGAAATGTAGTTATTAAATTAGGATGTTCTTACGCTTTCTGACATCAGTCTTAGCATTTGCCGCTTTTATATCTGGTTATCCAACTGGCGTCGATACATGTGAATCAGCACCGCAACACGGTTCATGGGCTCCAGGTTGTAGTCCAAATACATGTATGTCTGCTGGTGGCGCGACAACATTATTACCTTTCGCTATCAATATAGTTGATAGCAACAATATTCCTACACGCTCTTATATACCTAATACTTCTTATAATATGAGACTTCAATCAACAAATGGCACTAGTTTCAAGGGATTTCTATTTAATGTGGGTCGCGGCAACATGAATGGAAATTTTGCTACTATTTCCGCTGCATATTCTGGTGCTGGAAACTTGACAATTAGCCCATCTGATATAAATGTCCGGCGTATGTTACAATGTTCCAATGGGTTAACACATGTAAACAATAATAATAAAGATCTGGCTAGATTTACATGGCTATCTCCGCCTGCTGGAACTGGGGTTGTTACATTCAAGAGTGTTATTGTAACAAGTGCTACAAGCGTAAATTATGTGGTTTCTCTCCGTCTTAATGAATTAACAAATACAAGCCCAACTGCTACTGCGACTAGACAACCGGTTGGAATTTGCTCTATTCCTTATACTACCCTTACAGGTGTATCTGGTGTGACACCATCCTATGTTATTTCTACAGTTGGCAGTACATCCGTTCTTGGTGGGGTCTCTCCCACTTGTGTGAGTGGTACTGGTGTATCATCTGGTGCGAAGCTGGCTTTTATGATTGATCTGGGTGTTGATACAGTCCTTGGGTCTCAGCTCACAGTTGATACATGCCTTACAGCTGTGGGTGATACAGTGTTATATGTGGGGACCGGTTGTCCCAGTTCTTCTGCGACATTTGGGTGTCTTACTGCAAATGATGATATGGGCGCTGCACTATGCCCTAGTGATAGCGTTGCGAGCAGAATAAGCATTAATGTGAGCTCTCGCTATGTGTGGGCTGTTGTTGGCAACTATGGTTCGACCACTACCGCGTCGTCTGGTTTGCGCTGGTGGTATGGCGGTGCAACTCCTCCGAGTGTATCAACTATCACAATTGTATCAACTGGCACAAATATAGCGACAGCGACAACTGCTACATCCGCATCTGGCACACCTCGTGGCTCGCGGACACCTACTATGTCAGGCTCTGTTACGCACTCACCTACTGCAAGTATATCAATAGGTATACAGCCTTCTGATACAAGCACTGGCACAGCCTCCATGATGCCAAGTGTATCTTCATCTGTCACCCAAACTCCATCAGACTCTCAGACATTTTCTGATTCTTCTTCGCACACTGTGACCCAAACCCCTACAATGAGTGTTACTGGTATGGAGACTAGCTCTAAATCTATGCCTCCTTCTCCATCACGAAGTGTAACTTCTACAGAGAGCAGCAGTCATAGTCCAATTGAGACAGATACTCCTAGCTTGTCAATATCTAGTACAATGACAGTCTCATCTATGCCGACTAGTAGCAAGACATCTGTGTCAACTATTAGTCAAACATCGGAAGGAACTCTTACAACTACACCAACTTCTACAATTCGTTATATTGTAATGCCTATTAATCCGCAAGCAGATGTGTCAAGTGGACCTAACTATGTAATGATTGGCTTTGGTGTAGGTTTCGGTGTTATTGCATCATTCATAATTATTGGAGCATATTATGTAGCCCATAAAAATAATAAGAAGACACCGAAGCCATTATCTATGCGAAATATTATTTATATGGGCGATCAAGGTAAATATGCATCTGAGAATCCGATGTCATCGCGAAGCTTACCTAGCATTGTAGAGGAGCCTGAGCCTACAACGCTATCTCCTACAGCGTTTCGTTATACAAAAAATATGATGGATACATCTAATAAACAGATATTTGAACCGGTTACTGTGCGAGATGAAAATGTATAAAATATTATATATAATATATAATAAAAGATGTCTATGTTTGTTTTACACGCGTTCCATTTATTTGCAGTAGTTCCATTCTTTTTATATGTGGCTCTTACGCGGTCTTCTATGCCTACAGCAGTATTCTATAGTCTTATTGCACTTGGTATTGTGTTAGTAGTATATCACGGATATAAGGCAGTTGTTCGTTATATGGGAGGGTCCAATTACTGGTGGGTAAATCTTATACATGCCCTTATAGTTGGGCCTCTTTTAATTTACATTGGTGTCAAGCAAAAAGAGGCGCCGCGTGCAGCCTATGAGGGGTTATTCCTATTGACCTTTGCAGCGCTTGGCTATCATCTCAAGGAGCTTGCGGAAGATGTAGGTGGCTCGTCTAAATCATAAAGATTTAGATTATAGAGTTCTAAACAATAATTTTTAGATCAGCAATACGTTTATCAGTGGCTGGAAGCTGAAGGCAGTCACCAATATGATAATATAGTGATGTCTGACTTTTGAGGGTCTTCTCACAGGATTTGCAGTAATATCTAGCCCCTTCATCAAGCTTTGTTACATTCTTATCAATAATATCTTTCATGTGCACACGGAAATAGTGAATTCTGCGATTAGCTTTTGTGAGTGACGAATAATCACAGTCTTTGTGTGGACACTCAAACATTTCAGCATTTTTTGCGATTTCAGTATCAGGATGGCGTGCAGCAATATGAAGCTCTAGAATACGGAGCTGATTAAACTTTTGATCACAATGCTTACACTTATGAGGGAGATCTCCTGAATGCTTCTTTAGATGATAATGCATTGTATTCTGATTCTTCTTAGTTTCGTGGCAATGGGGGCAGACAAAATCGCCATTCTCATTCCGAGTATATGTAAATGGTGGCATTCTTTGTGACTCTTTTCTTGGAGGGAAGGGGTTTCAATTTTTTAATCTCTCCGAGATTAAAAAATAGTTAAGCAGCTCCGCTGCGGAACAATTTTTCGCGGAAGCGAAAAATAGTTTGGCTACGAAGTAGCTTAACAAGTATTTTAAGGCTAAAGAATAAAGTTGAGTAGGATATATAAATGGACCTATCACATTTAGAAGTTTATAAATCACAGCATAAAAAAATTCGTATTGGTAACGATTTTGATGGTGGATATATTATTTGTGATATTCCTAATATAAAATATGATATATTTATATCTGGCGGTATTGAATCAGATATATCATTTGAAAATGCATTCCTAGAAAAATATCCTGATTTAGATTGTGTTGCTTATGATGGAACTATATCTGAACTTCCTTCTGGCGCACATCCAAAAATACAGTTTCATAAGAAAAATCTTTCATCAATAAATGATGAAAATTATACTAATTTACAGGAATATTTTGAAAAATATAATAATATTTTTATGAAAATGGATATTGAAGGATGGGAAGATTATTTATTTGCTTCAATAAGAGACGACCAACTATCAAAAATAAGTCAACTTGTTATTGAATTTCATAATCCATATTTAGTAACTGTTCCATCAAGACTCGCCAAAACTCATTGGCTTGTACATTTTCATCCAAATAATTGTTGTGGTATAGCACCAAATGGTGTTCCTTATGTATATGAGTGTACTTATATAAGAAAAGATCATGATTCAGAAGTAGTGCCAAATTCAGACCCAATACCAAATCCAGATATTGATATGCCAAATGGAAATGATAAGCCTGAAATTGCAATATATTGGTATCCTTTTATTCGTAATTAAAAGACCTAAATCGATAGTACATTATAATATATAAAATGACAGAGATAAAGCCTTCGCGTATTCTTGTATTAACACTGTGTATTGGCGCGGATTATCGCAAGAAGCTTGAGGCATGCCTTGAAAGTAAGGAGATTTACATGAAGAAACACGGATATGATTATGTTCTTGGAGGTGAAGAGTGGTGGGACCGTGACCGTCCTTGTGCTTGGTCCAAAGTGCCATTCCTCCTTCATCATATGCGCCTAGCAAAGGCTAGCGGTAAATATGATTATATCTGGATGAGTGATGCTGATGTCCTTATTACAAATATGGAGACGCGTATAGAAGATGCTATTCTTCCATTATTCCCTACAAATAAGGATCTCTTAATGACATTTGATTCTTGCCACCATTTGAATTCTGGTAACATTATTTTCCGTCCTTGTGATTGGGCTATTGATTTCCTAGAACGAACTTATCAGCAGACCGATGTTCTCTACCATATTTGGTGGGAGAACGCTGCTATGTGTAAGCTCTTTGAGGAACATGAGAGCGATAAGGCTCATTTGGAAGTTACAGGTGAACACCATCGATTTAATGCGTATCTAATGGGATATCCTGGTGAGCGTCTTTGGGAACAAGGCGATTTCCTTGTTCATTTTGCTGGTGTGTATAACCCTACAAAAATGCACGGCCTTATTCAGGAAATTAAGGAAGGAAAGACTCCTCGGTTAAGTATGTTTTAGAGGGTGTCGTTGTAAAAAATCTCAATATAAAGTATAGAAATGCCCCAACTAACTGTCGGCTCCAAGGCCCAAGTATATCACGGAACTGCGAAGCACACTTCCGGTGGACTCACCAAGAAGGATCTTATGAAGACACGCAAGGGTCGCATTGTAAGCAAGCGCAAGCACGCCATTGGCCTCAAGCGTATTAAGACTCTCCGCCGCAAGGGCTATGTAGCAAAGAAGGGCACATTCAAGCTCTTCCGCAAGGCAAAGCGCGGCGGCGCCTTCCCTGCTCTTGATGGCGAAACTGTTTAAAATAAATATACCATCATATGAATAACTTCATTATCAAGAGTTCTATCTTTTACAATATATTGTAAAGTGGATAATCCATTATATTTTGAATATTCTGGATTTTCTTTTTCATCCTGACAAAGTTGAGCCTTTTCATCATAGTCTCCCTTAGGCCACCTAGACTGTTTTTGTTTATCGGTCGGCAATTCTCTAAACTTCATTGTTTTGCCTCTTTCACAAAAACTATATCTATCAATTGGAATACCTGCTACTTCAGCCCTCATCATTAAACATCCATCCTCACGCCCCCATCCCCAATAATTATTCGGAAATCCGTTGATTTGTGTAAAGGTTTCCGCATTAAAAAGGCAGATTCCGCCCACTGTATGAGCTGGCCCATAAAGATGTTTAATACAATTATCATTTATCTTATATGATATAGATAAATCCATAGGTAACATATCAATATCATGTGCGGCATATGTTACATCCACACCTATGTATTTTGTTCTCGCTTCTAAAAAGCCAGCATTAATGAGTGCCCCACGATTGAAAGGCCTCGAGCCGCTTTGCTCAATTATATATATTACAAACTCTGTATTTTGTTGTTTGAAAAACTCCGTCATATAATCAATAAATATCTTCTTATGCTCTATCCTATCCCTATAAGGAATTAATAGAACTAACATTTCTAAAAATATTATGGAAAATATACTTTAGACTTGTGAACTCAGAGTTCCAAGAATAGATTGTATTTGTTGTAAGGTCCATGCGCCATGTTGATTCTTACTTGTATAATACCAATAATATTGCTTTTGTAATGTTCTATCCCCTACAGATGATACAACAAGTGATGCGCCAGCTCCATGAAGATCTCTGAGAACAGAGTTCTGATTCCAAGATGGGTTCGGAATTCCGAGATGGTTTGGAAATGAGATTGAGGAGATGTTGTCAAGAGATAGAGGCGGTAGTAATATGGAGGAGTAGTTCTGAATACTGAGTTGCGAGGCGGTCTGATTCATATATGCAAATGCTACAAGCGTTGTTGTTATAGGGACTCGTTGTAGGAAGTTTGAAGGGGGTGTGCAAAATGGGGCGCATATAGCAAGTATTGGTTTGGGGGCATTTGTAATATATGTAAGTAGGACTGACCATTCAACGCCAGTTTGGCAGCGGAAAATGAGGTCAAAATCGTCTGCGAGTTTCCAACCTGGTGGTGTTTGAGGACCTATTATTAGGATTCTTCGTGAGAAAGGGACTCCGTCAGCGAAGATCTGGTCTGTAAACCCTGGTGGATATATGGTTCGCTGATCAAGAAGATACCAAAGCATATTGGTGCCTCGTAGTGATGCTTCGAAGGCTTCTAACGCGATGGTTTGCTGCTGTTGATGTTGCTGCATCTAATTCGCAGATTTATAATGCTAATTTAGAATGAACGCAGTTGTTTACTGTGCTATTGCTATTTGTGATTTAATTCTCATTGTGTTGACTATATTTTATAAGAACTAGATAGAATGAACACAGTTATAACATGGTTATTGGTCAGCCTTATGATGCTTATCATTGATATACCTTGGCTAACATGGACTTCGGAATCTACTGCTGCTGTTGTCAAGGGCATTCAGGGCTCGCCTTTGAAGTTTCGCCCAGAGGCTGCTCTACTTGTATACCCAGCTATGGGGTACCTCCTACTGCGTGCAAATAGTATGACAGAGGCGTTTTTAATAGGCTTAACTGCATATTTAGTCTACGATTTTACTAACTACGCGAGCCTTACAAATTACCCTTTATGGTTTGCAGTGCGTGATAGTTTATATGGAGGGTTGCTGTTTGCGGTGAGTTATTATTTGGTGAAAAAATTGATTTCTTTATAATCCCTTATAAGACTAGTCATAACAAATGGAACATCGCCAGCTTTTACCGCCTCATCCTGTGGGCCCTGAGGGCCAGAAGTTTCTAGCAGAACTTTCTAAGAAAGAGTTGGAGCTTCATCGGCTAGCAGTAGAACGGCTCGGATCTTCTTATTTTGTTGAAAAGAGCCATCTGTTTCGTAAGTATATTGCGACAGGCGGTAAGTAATTATAAAAATTGAAAAAACTTTTTTCTTTGGTGAAAGTAACACTTGCATTCACCAAAAAATGTTTATTGAGGGGTTTATTAGTTCTTTATATCTTATGTCTAATTGGTGTATTATGTATCAATTATCAGAATGTACATATCATATTTATAATGATTGTCTACGAAGGAATCGGACTAGAGTTCATACAGAGGATTCAATTAGTGGGGAGTTCAGCATTGTTTAGAGGCTGTGGCTGCTGCTGCTGTTCCTGTATAGGCTTATTAATAGTTACATTCGCAATCTTTCGCTCAATATTACGAGTTTGTGTGCGAATCTCTTCTTGACGAAGTTCAAAAAGAGCGTTCTCCATTTATTATATAAGTGTCTTCATTTTTTAGGCCTAAGTTATTTTAGCGTAAAAGCCTAAAAACTTTTTGTCTATTATATCTATATTACCCTCGCACTGAACAACTTACGGTCAATCCTCTCAACTCGCAGTGCAACGACTGGTTCATTTTACATCATTTCACAAGGACGCGTACAGAGACAATGGGCTCTCTGGCAAAAGTATCTTCCGGACATCAAACCTCATTATGCAGTAAAGTGTAATCCAGAGCCATTACTTCTCCGATGGTTATACTACGCTGGAGCCGGTTTTGATTGTGCGAGTGCAAGGGAAATGGACATGTGTCGCTTTGCGACCATGGATAATTCTCATAACATTGTATTTGCAAATCCATGCAAGACCTCAAATGATATTGAGATAGCTCGTGATCATACTGTTCCATGGACAACAGTGGACTGTGTTGAAGAGCTAGAGAAAATGAAAAGTCGTGCCTATACACCGGAACTTTTAATCCGTGTGGCGGTTGATGATAAGGGAAGTGATCTTCCTTTTAGTAATAAATTCGGAGTTGATTCCACAGAAAGTGTTCTTGGACTCTATTCTGCTGCATTGGGTTTAGGGTTTTCTGTTCGTGGCTTCTCATTCCATGTAGGGAGTGGTTGTCATGATATGGGACAATATACTCGTGCTATTAAACTTGTAGATCATTATTGGTCTCTACTGAAAGGGCGAGGTGCGAAGGATCTGCGCACAATTGATATAGGTGGCGGCTTCCGCTCTAGTGAACACTTTTTTGCTGCTGCTGCAAAAGGTATTCGTTCCGGTCTAGAGGCTCTTGATTCTTCAAAGGGTTGTGAAGTAATTGCTGAACCTGGTCGATTTTTTGCGGCTCCGTCACATGATTTATTTGTGAAAGTTGTTGGCAAGAAGCCTGGTCTTGGAGGTGTTGGCTGGCGCTATACAATTGATGAGTCTGTATATGGACAGTTCTCTTGTATTCCTTTTGATGGACAGAAGCCACCTTTTGCTCGTATAGTGATGGAAGGTGAGGAAAAGAAGTCAAGGAAAAAGACGAAGGCTATTATATTTGGTCGCACATGCGATAGCATGGATGTTATTTCATATGGTTCAGAGATTGAAGAACTGGAAATCGGTGATTGGCTCTATTTTCCTTGGATGGGAGCTTATACAACTGTAACTAGTTCGGAGTTCAATGGATTTCCAAAACCACCTGTAATATATTCTACTAATAAACACATACCGGACCATGCGAACTGGATAAACACTTGCTCGCCGATTCTTAACTGGGTAAAAGGCGCAGAATATGCACTTGAAACAAAGTGTAAAATCTAAAGAAATCTAATATATAGATGAGAATTCTTGCTGTTATTTTATCATGTAGAAAAAACGAGCATCTATGGGAAAGACTACGCTCAAAAATGGATAAAGATATGCTTATTTTTGTTGGAGGAGCAGATATATCTTATTTTGATGAACCCACAAAAATGTTACATTTAAAATGCAATGATTTATATGATGGTTTACCTGAAAAAATAATATGTATGATTGACCAAGTTCTTAATTTAGAATGTTTTTCAGATGTAACACATATAATTAAAATAGATGATGGCGATACAATATGGGATAAATCTCATATAGATAATTTATATTCTATTGATGAATTAAATACACATGATTATATTGGTCAACATGCTCATGGGGGAAAGTATGGTAATATAAGTAGAATATATCATATTTTAAAAGTACGTAATTCGAGTTATTGGCGTCGAAGACCATATAGAGGCACTATTGTTGAATATTGTGGAGGGGGGGATACTTATATTTTAAGCAGAAATGCTATGACTTTAATTAATAAGACATATAATATAACAAATATGGAAGATCTTTATAAAGTAGAAATATATGAGGACTTGATGATTGGAAAAATTTTAAATACATACGGAATTATTCCAAAGATAATTAATTATAATATAGAGTGTAATAGACAAATTGTCTAGTTACAAAGGAACTGATTATTTTTGCGACATAGTTGTAAAAAAATTGAATCCTTTTCCTCCCATACAATAGTCAGAAAAACAAATGGAGTTCGAAACAACATCTGTTAATGTGACAAATGTGCGCCAACTCATTGGGCTAAAGCTGAAGGGGGCTGTTACACAAAACCGTCTCCCAACTCACTTTATCCTTCTTGTTGATACAAGTGGTTCTATGCAAATAGATAGCCGGCTTCGATCTGTAAAAAATAGTATTGAATATCTCATGAATTTCCTTACACCTGCTGATCGCATTAGTATTGTTACTTTCAGCAATAATGCAGAGAATATTCTAGTTAACCAGGCAGTTACAATTGAGAACCGCCTGATTCTTCTACATCATATTTCAAATATTAATGCAACAGGTTCCACAAACTTGAGTGCAGGACTATTAAATGTCCGCGATATTCTACGCGATACAGTAGCCGGCACGAATGCGATGAAGACTGGCTTAGTTATCCTTACAGATGGTCACGCGAATATAGGAATGAATAGTCAAGAGCAGCTTAATACTATTGTTCACAATATGAAGATTCAGCATTCTATGCTATCAGTAAACACAATTGGTTATGGCACCGATCATAATGGACACCTCCTGCGGAGCATGGCTCTAGAGGGTGGTGGTGCTTACAGTATTGTTCATTCTGAGGAACATGTTGCTACAGTATTTGGAAGTATTCTCGGAGGGCTAGTATCTTGTGTGGCACAGAATGTTGAGATCACGATTCCTTCTGACTGGGAGCATTTTACACCATACAATGTCAAGGTAGATGGCAATTTTAAGAAGATGTTTGTTGGAGATATCTATTCCGAGACAGAGACTGTTCTTCTGTTTCGTGGAGCAGGTGAAGCGAAGATTAAGTGGTTCTCTTGCCTAGATATGAAGGATAATAATGAAACAGCTAGATGGCCTGTAGATGGCATGGTGGCAAATCAGGCCCCTTATAGGGTATGCTATATCCGTTTCCGTATTTCTGAGCTACTAGATGCGATTCGTATGTGGATTCATGATGAGAGCGGAGATAATAGGCGCGATGCTATTCGTGAGGAGATTAATGTAGTGGAACATATGATTAATCTAATTTCTGGAGATATAGTGGGACAGGAAGCGGTTCTTGAGCTCCTGCGTGGAGAGATTGCGCAGATGCGAGAGGACTTGTCAGTTGTGAATCATATGGATAGCCAATTGAATGATACACAGTTTATTCAAAGGAGTGCATTTATTGCAACTGGACGTGGCGTTTCCTCACAACGGAGTGACGGTAATGATACTGTTATGAGCCCTTTTAGTAATAGGGTGCAGAGGTCAATTACAACTGGTATTCAGAATGCGCGGATGTCACAGACTGTTGCAGCGGATCCTGTAGATAATATATCATATTTTACATAGGTTGAGTATTTGTTAAAGTTGAAAAGATAAAAATTGATCCCTTTTTTTCCAACAACTAAAACAGAATCAATATGGCTAAAACTATCCACCTTCTCCTTGATGGCACTGGCTTTGTTGAGCTACTTGGCTCTTTTGGCGATGACCTTACAGTAGTTAATGCTGCTCGTGTGTCATTTGCGAAAGAATCCAAGGAGGTAACAGAGGCAGACAAGAAGCTTATTAAATATCTGGCTACCCATGGACATATTTCGCCATTCTTCCATCCTCAGGTTCGTCTTCGCCTGAAGATGCCTATCTTTGTCGCGCGTGAGTGGTACCGCCATACAATTGGTTTTGCTCGCAATGAGGTGTCTCGGCGATATGTAGATACTGAGCCAGAGTGCTTCAATCCCCAGGAGCTCCGTGAGCGAGACCCTAAGCTGAAGCAGGGCTCTAAGGCAAATGTCATTGTGGAAAACGATGATGTTGCGGACTATGTAAAAAAATTCCAGGATTCAGCCATTGAGAGTTATAATGTACTATTGAGTAAGGGTGTTGCACCAGAGGTAGCTCGTGGTATTCTACCTCAGAATATGTATACTGAATTTGTAGAGACTGCGTCATTGTATGCTTATGCTCGTCTCTGCCGTCTCCGTTTGGACCCACACGCACAAAAAGAGATTCGAGAGTATGCAGCCGCTGTTTCGGAGCTTATTGCACCTATGTTCCCTCACTCTTGGCCCTGGCTTGTTAGCACTAATGATAGCGTCTAAAGGATTATAAATTTTATAATTAATGAAGGTATTTACAATAAATGATATTGACTGGACATGTCAGCTCTTATCTAAAGTTTTTTGCGAAGATATTACTCTGGGAACTATGGAGGAGTCCGAAATATTATTTGAAACAGTAAATGATCATATGGAATATGTATATATGAAAAAATGGAAATATACTGGACTTATTAGTTATGAACCGTATCATCATAAACATACACCATATGATTTTATTCTATGTGGAAATTTAGAACAGGGTCCGCCAAGTAAACTGATACCCTTTTATCAGACAGATAGATTCACAAATTTCGGAAAAGATATACCTACTTTTTCAAAAGGGCTACCAATTCCTCCAAAATTTGCATGCGCTCTTGTTGGAAATCCTATGAGTATAGAGCGAAATAAAATAATGCAAATGTTATTACAACTTGGGTTGTTACATTCATGGGGAAAACTGTTTAATAATATGAGCCCAACTGGCGAAGGATTCAATGGTGATAAGAACTCCCTTATTTCACAATATAAATTCTATATATGTTTTGAAAATTCGAGCCATGATGCATACTTAAGTGAAAAAATTTTGGATGCTCTTAATAATAATGTTATTCCAGTATATTATGGATGTAAAAATATTCATAAATATTTTAATATGCGAAGAATACTTGTACTTGAGGATAACACAGAAGAAGCATATGTTAACCTTATAAGACGAATGATTAATATTTCGCAAAATGAAGAGCTGTATCGTGAAATTATTTCGGAGCCGATCTTTAATGAAAGTGGACCGATGAATTCTATGGACTCTATGGCTAGTATGATACGAACTCAACTGGGGTTAAGTGGGACTTAATACTACTAAAGATCCTACAGTATTATCTTTATTGCGTTCAAACACTAAATTATGAAGAGTATCCTTATAATAATACTTCTTTTCATGTTTGAAAAGCTCTAACTTGAATTTTTTCACTTCTTTGACTTCAAGTAACTGTGGATTTGGTGCCGGCTCTTCAATATATTTGAGGGCTTGTGATTGTTTTGGTGGTTGTTGTTTTGGTTGTTGTTGTTGTTCCTTTTTTGGCGGCATCTCTGCTCCTATTGCTACTCTATGAGCCTCTAATACAGTTTTAAGCGTATCTATTGAGGGCATTCCGTATAACTTAACTGAGTTCAAGAACCAGGTTGTTGGGCCAAAGATGTGACTTGTTTCAGGTATAAGCTCTGTAACAAGGCCATGATTAAATCTGCGGCTAAACTGGTCTGTAGCGGTTGGATTCTTGAAGCAGCATTTATTACATATTGGGTTCTCTTCTGTCGCTGTATTGGGACATCGCCCTTCTGCGTAAAATATAGTAACTCCATCGCCAAAGAAGAGTGGCTCTTTTTTGGCATTGCGACCTTTGCATTGCATTATGTAGGGTTAGTGACTGGATTTATGATAGGGGGTGTATTCAATTTTTTATCAGTTAAAGACTGATAAAAAATAGTTTGGCAAAGAAGTTGCTTAACAATTTTTGTTAGATTCATAATGAATCTAACAAAAATAGTTTGGCAGCGAAGCTGCTTAACAATTTTTTATCAGTTAAAGACTGATAAAAAATAATCAGTTACGAAGTAACTAGACAATTTTTGTTAGATTCTTACTAGTAAATCGCCAATGTCCTCGCGCTAGGATCCGTTGCATCACCGCACCATCGCGGCAGCCAGAAGTAAGGCTGTGTAACTGTCTCTTCACCATAGAAATTTGTATAAATAACACGATAATAATACGCCTCCAGAGTCTGCGGTGTCATGTCAGGAAACCTATCTGCAAGGAATCCAATTGGTGGCATACTAATCAGCCCCTGAATACGCTCCTGAGCTTCTTGATACCAGCTCTTTGTCTGCTGGCTTACACCATCACTAAACGCCTCCTTTCGTCTCCACAATACTTCTGTTGGAAGCAGCCCATCGTCCTCAAAAGCCTTACGAAGAATACCCTTCTCAGGCCGCACTCCCATAACTGGCCGCCGCCATACAGTTGGAATAGAACGCGCCACTGCTACGAAGTTCTTATCAAGGAATGGGGTCCGTGGCTCAAGACCATGGCTACTAATACACCGGTCTGAACGAAGCACATCAAAGTGGTGAATAGTTTCTAGCAGCCGCGTGCAATCATCCTCAAACGCCTCGTCTGATGGCGCATTATAAAAATAGAGATATGATCCAAATACCTCGTCAGCTCCATCACCATTAAACACAACCTTACAATCAGTCTGTGTTCTTATAGCCTTCGCCACTAGCCAGTTTCCTACAGATGCCCTTACAGTAGTGATGTCAAATGACTCGATGCTGTGAATAACTTCTGGTATTGCTTGGAAGAAATCGTCAGGTGTGGCGATAATCTCGTGGTGCTTGGAGCCAATGTGGTCTGCAACAAGGCGCGCATAGTGTAAGTCTGGGGAGCCTGCGAACCCGATACTGAAAGTCTCAAGCGGCGGCTTTCCGAGAGCCTTCAGATTCTTCTGAACCAAGGCAGCAATTAGACTGGAATCTACTCCGCCGCTCAACAGTGCCGCGACAGGGCGCTCGGTCATTAGGCGCTTCTGAACAGCGGACTCTAGGGCGGTCTTGAGAGTTGCCATTGCGGCAGTAGGGTTGTCAACAAGGCTGAGGTTCTTCTGTGTGGGTACACGATGGAACCTGCGGATTCTGAGTGTATTTTCATGGTAATATCCCACATAACCTGGAGGGAACGGCTCAATATTTTCGCAGTAAGGTGTAAGAGCCTTGATCTCAGAGGCGAAGACAATGGTCTTTTTTGGCGTTTCTGAGGATGTCTCTGAGTAGTAATAGCCATAATAGAGTGGGCGAACACCATAAGGGTCGCGAGCAACATAAATACGATCAGTCGCCTTGTCATATAAGGCAATTGCGAATACACCATCAAGAGCCTGAGCCCACACTACAGGATTCTTCAGCTTATGGAAAAGTGGGCCCAGCACCTCACAGTCTGAGCCTGAAGTGTTCGGAATATCATATTTGGCTGATAGTTCTACATGGTTATAGATTTCTCCATTACATACTACATGGAGACGTCCTTGGAGAGAAATGAACGGCTGCATACCGCAATCACTGAGACCATTAATAGCCAGACGAGTAAATCCGAGATTTACATGGGGGGCTGGGCGGATGTGATGGGTGCCCTCTGGTCCACGAGCTTTGAGCTGTTCTAGAGCATGGTTTACATCTGCCGGCAGTGGCTGACATTCACATTGGCATGTAGCTTCTCCATAAGACGCAAAAATGCCACACATTGTTGGATATCTTCCTTATAATACTAATGGGATCTGAGTTTAGGCCTAGATGAAAATGAGGGCCATCATTAGAAACACTATGGATTTCAGTGATATCATACGCAGAAATCAGGCCAAAGCCGTCTATTCTACTTATGCTGCTACTGTCACAGCACAGAAACCAGGCGCCTCTGTGAGCGCAGCTGGAACATTCAACTCAAACTGCAAGGTAAATTTTGCTACATATGAAATGCGCGATCAGGCACGTATTGGACGCTACGAATGTCTTAGAGCAAATGATGTATATGGAAACTGTACTTCAAACTGTGGTCTTATTGCGTGCTTTCCATCTGTAAATGGCAAATAGTAATAGATGGAGTCATCGTCCGAACCTTTGAGAGCTATAATTTTAGATAACGATGAGGCTTCCGGCTATTATGCTATTCTATTTGACTTTTGGGAGTTCCTTAATAAATCAAAGTTGGGAAAACGTGTAGAATTTCCTATGATCATTAACTTTTGGATAGAATATAGCGAAACTGCCCTTATTTTTCGGCAAGGGCTTTTTGAATTCCTGGAAAAAGCTGTCCAATTTCGTGAATCTGGTCGTCTAGATGCCATTATTATGTATACTCACCAGAACGCAGATTTTACTTGGGAAGATTGGTCTATTCCAGCATTTCTATCTGTCCTTATGGGGCATATTGTATTTCACAAGAGAGGTTACAGAAAACTTCGCCAGCCACTATTTGATCATATACTAACATTTCCGCCAAAAGAACATAGAGTCAGTTTACCCGGTGGCTGGACACAGAAATCATTTGACCGTGTATTGAATCTCTATCCATGGAAACCGAAAGATATTCGCCACATGATTTTTGTAGATGATAATGCAACACCTAAAATGGTAGAGGCTAATTCTATTGCAGCTAATAAAAAGACACTTAATTCATGGGAACGCGTAAGAGCATATAGACTTGATTATGACGGCGAAGATTTTAGAAGATGTATTGAAGAATTTCAAACATTTATCCGCGAAGAATATCATATAGAGATTCCTGATGATTCTGCAGTGATTATGAAAATAAGCGCAGAGGTCCATAGTGATGGGCGAGATGGAATAAAGTTTCACAAAGGAGACTATGATGAGACATTTGAAAGACTAGATAGAATTCTTCATGAGAGATACCCTGTACCGAAAAAGAACAGTTGGTTTAGGCGAACTCCAAAAACAACCTAAATTATCTTAATATACTCTTATAGGGATGAATAATTTGTACAAGACGCGCGCGGAGAGAGCGACAGAAGGTGTTGAGATTATTCGGAAACTGAGGGATCTTGGTGTATCAATGGAGGATCCTTATTTAATCGCGGCGAAGAATGTTATCAACACGTGGATTAAGGAAGGAGAAACAATGAAGGAATCTATTGAATTTCCGCGTTATGGGCGGCGATTAGATATGGTTCTTCCGAAGAAAAAGACGCATGCGGCGACGGCGGCGTTCAAGATTGTGGATGAGGAGACACGGAAACAACTTGAGTGGGCTGCTCATGGGCGTGAATAGAGGGGGTGCTCTACACATTTAGCTGGACAATATCTGTGCGGAGAGGGTTTGTTGTAATCCATACAGGGCTTGTTGTATCCATTATAACAAGTGTGTCGCGATTCTGGGGTTTCTGTGTTTTAAACTTTATTGCAATTATGATAATAATTACAATAATAGATACAACAAGCGCTATCATTGCTGCCATTATAATCATATTTGCGTTATTAGTATGTTCCTGATTCGGTACAGAAATAGGTAGAATTTTTATTGGAGTTGTGCTTTCTATTTGACTTGGTGTTGCTATAGATGTTTGCGTTTGCGTTTGCATTTGAGTTTGCGTTTGCATTTGCGTTTGCATTTGAGTTTGCGTTGGGGTTAGTATTAATGGTGTAATAGTAATAGTCTGTGTATATGTTGATGTCTTAGTAGTTGTATATGATGGGGTATAAGAAATGCTGGATGAATCTGATAAAGTGTTAGTAGCTGTTATAGACTGACTAGATGTTGTTGATATAGAAGGACTATTTGTTGTAGACATACTATATGATATAGATATAGATGGACTATTTGTAGAAGATATAGATGGAGTATCAGTAGATGATACAGATTGACTGTTTGTTGTAGAGATGCTAGATGATACTGATGGAGTATCAGTAGATGATACAGATGGACTATTTGTTGTAGAGATGCTAGATGATACTGATGGAGTATTTGTTGAGGAAAGACTCGCTGATCCAGAATATGTATTTGTTGAAGAAGCACTAGATGATACTGATACTGACTGGCTATAAGACATAGGCATACTAGGAGACAATGAAGCAGATGCAGATGCAGACGGAGATGTAGAATAAGTTACAGTAACAGTAATAGTTTCTGTTTGACTCATTACTCGGATTAGTGAACATATCAAAAGTATGGCTTTCAACATTTTGTGTCGTGCTTTTTAATGAAGTTAAAAATATTTATCAATTTTTCTATGAAAAGTAATTTTTCATAGAAAAAATTGTTCAGGACTCTATAGTTTCTCATGCCTGAAATGTAGCGCCTTCATTTCTTCAAAATCAAAATCACTAAACAATAAGTGCATTGTATTCTTAATGTTTTCTTTATTTAGACAAATACTAAAATTAGGATATGCTTGATAATCATACATAATCTCATCAAGAAAATACTCTGATTTTAATAATGGACATATAGCACTTGCATACATTGCGTCCTCTCCATGAGTTTTATTCAAAAATCCAACAGATAATGCAACATCTCTTCTGACTTGGCTCAAATGGCAAATTGGTTTACATAGCTGTTCAACAGTGTCGCGCCATTCGTGATTTTGCAAACTAATTGTTCCAATAGGACCAGTAGGAAGACCATTATAAAGAAATCTGAACTTCCATCCAATACAATCATACATATGTGTTTCGAGAATTGGTAGCACAGCTTTAATATAATTATCCGATATAGTGTCATCATCGTCAATAAAACATATATATTTTCCAATTGCTGCGGATAACAGATAGTTTCTTTTTTCCCCTACAGTTATCTTAAAATCGTCTTCCGCAACAATAATTTCAACAAGGTCTTTATATTTAGAGCCAGCAAGCTGTGTATAAAGACTTTCGCAGAGACGCCGCAAGAATTCTTTTCGTTGTGGAACAGTACAGATTAATATTGATAGCAGCATTATTAATTTGTATTTATTAGAAGGCCTTATACTGGCACTTATTCGAATTTAAGGTGTCTAAAATTTAGTGTCTCCATCTTTTCAAAATCAAAATCTGTGAAAAGAAAACTCTTAAAGTTTTCCACATTTTCTTTCTTCTCGGCTATACTAAAATTTGGACAGGCTTGATAATTATACATGAGTTCGTCCAAGAAATACTCGTTTTTCAGTAATTTACAGATTTCTTTTGACCACAATGCATCTTCTCCGTGAGACCTATCAGGAAACTTTACTGATGAGGCAATATGTGCTCTAACTTGACTCAAATGGCATATAGGTTTACAAAGCCGTTCAATCGTGTCAAGCCATTCAGTATTTTGTAGACTAATTGTACCAAGAGGGCCTATTGGTTCTCCATAAAAAACAAACCTATATTTCCAGCCAACACAGTCATAAGTGTCTTTTTCGAGAATAGGGAGTAGAGCTGATATATAATTATCTGATATTGTATCATCATCATCAATGAAACACACATATTTACCAATAGATTTCTCAATAAGAATATTTCGCTTCTGGCCGGTTGTTATCTTAAAATCGTCTTCAGCAACGATAATTTCAACAATGTCTTTATATTTAGAAGTGGCAAGCTGCGTATAAAGACTTTCACAAAGACGCCGCAGAAATTCTTTCCGTTGTGGCACTGTACAAATTAATATTGATAGGAGCATTATTAATTTGTATATTATATGCAGCCTTATATACATATTTACTTAGAATCTGAGGTCCAGTAAAAATGGCAACATTTTTATCATATAATGATATGTTTGGTATTTATTCACCAAGGAGAGAGCTAATTTTCATAAGAGCCTTATATATATCTGTGTTTCCTGGTTGAATAGATGTATTTGCTGATGCGAGCAGAATGTTGAAATCGCGAGTATTTGCAATTGTCACAATATTGCGCAGTTGAACAAGAAGATCATAATCGCTCTTAGAGGTTGTGCGCTCATGAGCTGCAATACTATGAGTTGTTAATACTGGAGCTGGTGCTGCTAGTGCTGGAGCTGGAGCTGGAGCTGGTGCTGGTGCTGGAGCTGGAGCAGGAGGTGGAGGTGGAGCTGGAGCTGGAGCTGGAGCTGGAGCTGCTGGTGCTGGTGCTGGTGCTAGTGCTGGTGCTGGAGCTGGAGCTGCTAGTGCTGGAGCTGGTGCTGGAGCTGGAGCTGGTGCTGGTGCTTCGTCTGGCAGTTGCGCTACTAGCCATGCAACCGCTTCTGCTCTTGGCCCTAATGCTGGTGCTGCTGGTGCTGCTGGTGCTGCTGGAGCTGGTCCTGCTGGTACAGCGGCAGTTGTCTCAGTTTCACTCTTAACTTTAACAGGTGAATCAGCTTCCCACTTTATTATTACTTGCTTCCAAATACTCCAAAGAGCATCATTTAATACTATGCAGGGCAAAGCATTATTCTCCATTTGCTTATTAAATTTACTTCCAATAATACTATCAAGTTTTGCTGGAAATGTTACTTGCATTCTCTGTCGTTCGCAATTATCAGTTGAACGATCATGCATTGGTTTTCCTAGATTCAAAGCAGATCCTACTGTGCGAATTCCACGATTAAAGTAAAATCCCTTGCGATCGCCCACCATAACAGAAGACTCAATGAAATATTCTTTTTCCTGCTGAAAGAATAGATCTTTTACTTGAATTAAACGAATATCAATTTCACCCAAACACTCGGTTGTAGGAACTTTCGTAATTTTCTCCATATTAGTATGGAATTGTTGACCACGAGTATATGCTGTATATTCATAATATACTGGTGATGTAAGAGAACCTCCTGTTTTCACAGGTTTATTCTTATTATTTTTAATTACTCTTACTGTAGTATTTTTCTCAATAACTCTATATGGCTTACTAATACTATCACCCTTATAAATAAGAAGTGTAGTAGTAATCGGTGGAAATTCAAGCTTATTATCCTGGTCAATATAGAACAAATTTGATGGAATAATATCTTTTGTAAAGTTACCCTGATCAGTAACAATAATCTTACAGTTATTTGGCATTACTGTATATGAATTCATAATAGTTTTAGTAATCTTCTCAATAGCATCACTAAAGATCATCTGACACTTAGGAATTAGATTTTTAATCTGAATAAATGTTCCAGATGACTGTTCCATAAAACTAGAGATATCATTTTGTACAAAATGAGTATTTAGAAATTCAGGATACATCTTATTGACAATCTCTGTTGGAGCATATGAATTTGACTCTTTCATTGCTTCTACATTTGCATATAGACCAACTAGATCTCCCCCAGATACTTTGCTAATAACTGTAATATCAAGCCCCATATTAAAGAATCCAGCTTTCATACCTGTGCTAAATTCACCAATATCATTACTATCACGATTTAGTTTCTCATGACCAATTGTAAAGGCATTTACTAGAGTATTAGAATCCATAGCAGTACCATTATCATAAATAATAATACGCGTAATTGGAGAATTCTCATCTGCCTCATTCTCTCTAGCAATTATAATACGAATATTCTTAGCATTCTTACTAAGAGAGTTATCAATTAATTCTAACATACTTGATCTAAAATCATATCCATTTGCTAGAAGAATCTTATATATGCCGCGGAAAGGTGGATTAAAACCTGTCATTTTTCTTATTATCTAGCTTAATCCTCTAGGAAAAATGCCTTCAATTTTTTAATAGTAAGAAAAAGCTTCAGATGATTGTGGATAATTACTTAAAATCCGGATTCCAATAAGAGATTTCGCCCTGATCGAGACTCTCAAGCAAATACCAATTTGTATTTTGACCTGGTCTGCGCATAGTCGCATGCCCAAAATCAATAATCCATACGCGGCCGTCGCGCTCGATAAAATTATATGGTGTTACATCAATATATTGAATATTGTATATATAATATAGGTCACTGAGTATCTTATATATATCTTCTAGAATGAAACTTGGAATCCCTTCAATGGCCTCACCATACTTATCCGCTACACACATCTCTTCCAGATCTTCCATTTCAATAAAAGTCTGATAATCCGTTGAGAATACTTTGGGTGAAAATCCTACTTGTGCTGCAGCACGCTGTATCTCTACTTCTCTCTGTACATCACTAGGGTCTGTAGTCTCAGGAAATGTCTTTCTGAATATCTTCATCTTCTGCTTCTGCGTCTTGTGGGGCGCTTTGACCTCTTCAGTTTTTTGGTGGCTCTTTTCCTCCTTCTTCCACCAGTGGTTGGAGCATTAGTGTTTGAGCCACTATTATTGTTTAAGCCACTATTATTGTTTGAAGAATAGTTGAGCTGCTCTGTATTAATAAAATAAAACGGAATTAGTTTATATAATTTTCGTGTGCTTTCCTCTTGACAATGATCTGCGCTCATTATATTTACTTCCCCACCATTAAGACCAATACCAGTATAATCACGAATAATTGACTTATATGATGATACATACTTTAAAGGTTCTTTTTCAGCATCCTTTAATTCATACGAGTTTTCCTCAGTAGCATAAAGCATTCCTAGGACTTCATCTAAGGGAACCAAAAAATTAGCAAGCCCCCTTATAAGAAAATATGGCTCAGTAAGAGTAACATTATTGCGTGTTGGAGCACTCAAAAGCTCTTTTTTACATTCATATTGAATGCCAGAATGATCATCTATACTATTCTGTAAAGATATGCGTGGAAGTCGGAAAAAATTGTTAGATGCCTTAAAATAAATATTTTCGCGATCTGCAAGAGTATCCTGATAAGTAACTTTCACCGTATCTACTTCCCCGAAGTCGTATACATCAATTGGTTCTTTAATTACAAAATAACGATCTTTCGTCTTTGTTGGATAAGGATTTCTACGCCGTTCTATTGTATTTAGAAGGTTTATTGAATTACTTTTTGAATTACCATTTGAATTATTATTTGAGCCCCACCCGCGTGCAACATTTTCTAAAGTTGCACCTCCTTCAAACCTCAGAAGGTTCAAGACAGAATCATTCCCAGAATTATGTATTTCTGCCATATTATATGGAGTAAAGTCATCATTATTTTGTAAAGATTTATCGGCGCCAGCAATTAATAAAGATTTTATAATTGACCTGAAGATTGGTGCATCATGACTCGCTGCAAGATGTAATGGCGTGTTTCCGTCATCATTTTTAGCATTAACATTTGCACCTCTTGATATAAGTATATTAACTATGGAAAGCCAGCCAGTTTCCACTGCTTTATGTAAAGCAGTGGCCTCATAGTTATTTTTTATATTTACATCAGTTGAAGGATGTTCTGCAATTGCTGTTGAAATATTGTGCTTTCCTGTATCTAAATATATCATAAGATAAGTGTCATTATCATCGCCTGTTTGCTTATTAATATCTCCTCCTTGTGTTACAAATTCGTCCAATCTATTTTTAATGGTTATACTACTAAGGGGATTTGTGCTCATGATTGGCTGAAAAAAGGTTCTCAAATTAGAAGGCGGTGGTGGGTCTCCAGGCGCAGACATCGCGACTATCTATATATATTTATAGATATTTAGCTCTGAAAGCCATCTCATCCATAACTGGAATATTAAGTTCTTTTGCAGTCTTCACTTTGCCAGAAGAGTCATCTGGATTCTTGGCGACTACTACTGATGTCTTTCCGCTAATTGCGGAGGCCACCTTTCCTCCACGAGCTTCAATCTCGGCTTCCAGCTCCTTATTGCGGAAACCGGTAAATAATACAGAGATCCCTACAAGAGATTTTTGGGCTGATATTGGTTTAGGGGCTGGTGCGCTTTTGCAAGGGACTCCAATATCATCCATGAAAGTAAAGAACTCTGGGAGACCTGCAAGGAACTGTTTTGCAGTCGTAGGACCAACTCCTGGTATGGCTGAAAGCTCTGCCTCTGTTGGTTGAACTCCTTCCAGAATCGTAGGAAAGCGGTCAACAATGAGCTTCAGCTTTGTGCTTCCGAGACTGCGGCCAAAGAGATTGGATGCGTGCATAAATGTGAGGCAGTCAGCTTTGGCTACAGCTGCTCGGATTTCAGCAACGGTCTTTTCAGCGGACTTCTTCTGGAATCCGTCCATCTTCAAGAGGTCTGCTTCTGTCGCGTTCAGCATCTTCTTGATTGTATTGACCCCATTCTCGTAGAGTCGCGCAATAACTCCTGGCCCAACACCTTTCATTTCCAATGTTGCTGCGAAGTATTCCATTCGCTTCAGTTGGACATCTGCCGCCGCTGCCTTGTCCTTCAGAACAATATCCACATGTGTGTCGTTCCAGTCCCAAGGTACATCTGGGAAAGACGGTAGACCATTCGCAGAGGCGCTCAGGATTTTATGTACATGGGGAATCACATCACCTGAACGAATAATAATAATGCGGCTCCCTGGACCAATCTTGTTTGTTTCAATGAACGCCGCATTAAATCCGGTAGCCTTCTGAAGTTTCGCGCCGGCAAGTGTTACCGCAGGGAAATGGAGAAGAGGCTTCAGATATCCGTCCTTGCTAGCATTCCATGTGACCTCCGTTACAATAACTTCAGCCTCCTCATGTGTAAGAATAGATTTGAATGCGAAAGCGTAGGCTGGATTCTTCCCTGGAACCTGAGGATGGTCTGCATCATGAAAGATCACAATGCCATCTGCCTCATACGGTGAATGGGCGCGTCGGTCCATCAGTAGTGCTGAGAGACTCTCCATTGTGAGCGAGGCGGTGGGCTGTATAACATGGTGAACTACATGGAAGCCAATGCCTTCAAGGGTAGATAGACCCTCTGAAGCGGCTGCGGCTGGATTCAGTTGCTCATATGCAACAAACTCCACTGCAGCAGCGAGCTCTGGATTCGGATGCTTAGAATGCATCACACCTGCGACAGCATTTCGTGCATTGGCTCCTTTTCCTGCGGCAAATAGCGGCCCCCAAGCAGCTTTAGAGATAATAAGTTCACCGCGTACAGCAAGAGTTGTATAAGGAATATCCTTATAGGTAGGAATGCCCTGAATCAATGGAATAATGTGAGAGATATCCTGGCCAATAAAACCGTCACCACGAGAATACATCTTAATGTGTGGCTTTGTCTCAGAATATACAAGAAGCGCAGAGTTTCCATCCAGTTTATCGGAAATTACAACGGAGCCTGGGTACGATGCTTTCCACTTTAATAGAGACTTCTCATCTTCACGGATTTTATCCAATGAACCCATCCAATAAGGGAGGGGCACCTTCTTCTCACCTGGCGCGATCTCTGCTCCAATCTCTTTTAATACAGGATTATGGGGATCCTGTGTTTGGAGATAGTCGCGTGTAATATCAAAGATGTCATCTGCAATAGCTGGAGTTCCCTTATAGTAAAGTGCTGAAGCCTCTCTGAGAAGTGCTGCGACTTGAGTCGGATTCTGCGTCTTCAAGAAGGCCTTTGGATTCGCTGTAAGTTGGGTAAACATATTGGCTGTGGCTGTGGCTGCTTTACTATTCATTGGTTTAACCATATTGGTACTAGCTTTCTGTGTAAGTTTGGCATTCAATTTTTTTGTCGGTCGTTTCACTTTGAATGTCACGCTTCCGTTTTTTGGCTGGGCTGGTTCCATCTATAGAAGGGGTTATTTTGCGTTTTTTTGGTATTAGCTCTAGTTCCCTTATAAAGGATGTGCATGTTTCAAATGATTCGCGAGCAAGTGCGTCGGCGGCTTTGTTCTCTTTCCGTGGAATATGGCGAAATGCAAGAGTATCGAACATAGGTAGATATTCTTCCACTGCTTCGAAGAATTCCTGGAATTTTTTCTTGGGCCAAGTTGTGATGTCATATGTAACACAGTCTATTACATACTTGGAGTCGCCTTCTACAACAAGGTCATACATATGATATTTGAGGGCAGTTTCTAGGCCAGCTTTGAGGGCTATGAATTCTGACTGATTATTGTCATAGGGGCGATCTGTATTCATATATGTGCCAATTTCTACGAGTGGAGTTCTTTGTCCTTTGGTAAAAGGGGATAGGATGAGGCCGCCGCAGGACGCAATTCCTGGATTTGGTTTCGCATTGCCATCAAACTGAAGTAAGTAGCATTTTGTATGCTTGATTTTGCCAGCGTAATAGCGAAAAGCTCCTGCGGCTTTCATTTATGGGATATATACCTAAACTGAGGGCCGCTTTTTCATCGTCCTCATCGTCGCTGTTGCTGTGGCTATGGCCGCCACTACCGCCTCCAGTGAAGAATCCATCATTCAGAACGTCATGAAGATGAGGGCAGCGAGAAGCGCGATGATTCTGTTGATTACACAGGCTACAAGACATTTCTATTAGGAATTATGTTGGGACTGCTTAGGCTGTTACTCGTAGTTAACTATAACTAAATTCATATGATGTTTATAAGAAAAACGCCGCTTTGATAATTCAATTGCATAATATCCATTTGATTTTTTACATTCATCAGTATTTATATCTGGAAAAATATCATTCCAACTTTTCCATAATTTTAAAGCATATGGTGGTTTTTCTAAAAATAATTGTTTTATAAATGGAGTATCAGATTCCATTTTATGATGTGCAAGTGTATGACATTGTCCATCTAATTCACAATATAAATATGGAACTTTTAACCAAGTATTTCTAAAATTTATATCTTCATTAAACAAATTAATAAATAAACTATCCATCCAAAAATAATTATCAGTTGAGTTATTTGTAGTCCAATATTTATCGCATGCGTCTTTCCATTTATTTATTATATACTGATTTTTCTTAGATATAATAAACCAAGATGCTATACCTATTTCTTTAATAACTTGGCCACCATGCCCATGATACATCCATATACCTCCTTGTTCTACTGCTTCATGAACCCAATGGTCAAGTGGTTGCATACATAATAATGTTGCGTCAGCCCATACACCGCCATATTTTTTCAGTAAGCTTAATCTTATAATATCACTTTTTGCTTGTGGAGATATATTTTTTGTACTATCATAAATATAATTAATATCATTAACATATGTTTTTAAATTTTCTAAATCAATATAATGAATAGTCCATTCAGGATTATTTATTTTCCATGATTCAGCTACCTGTTTATTAATCCATTTTGCATTGTCCCATCCTTGCAACCATAATAAAAAAATATTTTTATTGAGCATAATATAATATTATTCTTTACAGTTTAGACCTCCAAAAATCCATTTTAAAATCCATTTACAGAAGCTCTCTTTTGATTGCGGTAGCAGCTGCGGAGGCTGTGGCTTTTCATCTTCATCATCATAAAAATTAATGGTTTTATCTTCGTCGCCAAATACAATATTTGTATATTCTGCCATATTATATATACACACTAATAAAAATTGATTTTTAAGCTCATAGTCTTATTAGACACAAAGAATGTTCCGTGCATTGATTCCTCTTGCAACTGAGTTTGAGAGACTTTGGGGTTACAATAGAGCTGCGCCTCCATCAGAGAAGAAGCCTAATGTTCTTGTTGTAGGATATGGATGGGCTGGTCGCGCCTTTTGCGAAAATATTGATAAAAGTAAATATGATGTGAATGTTATATCACCCACACCAAATTTTCTGAATACTCCTAAACTTGTACAGTTCCCTAGAATTGGATATCCACGTAACCTGTTGGCCTATAATGTAGTGCCAGTTACTGGTATGCTTACTGAAGTGGTCCCTATAGAAAAGAAGATTCTAATGAAAACAGGTATCTATAGACCATATGATTATTTGGTTCTAGCAGTTGGTTCTGTGCCCAATACATTTGGAATTAAGGGCGCAGAAACATGTCACTTTCTGAAGACATTACATGATTTTGGAGAACTGAAACAACTTATGCGAATTGGTGGTAACGAGAAGAAATCATTTGAAGTTATTGGAGCCGGCCCTACAGGTGTAGAGGTGGCGTTTGAGCTGGCGGAGTCTGGGTCTCGTGTGAAACTTGTGGAAGCAGGGGCTGATATTTTAGGCGGCTGGAGTGAAGTGACGCGGCAATGTATTCGCAAAGAGTTGAAAGAGGCTGGTATAGAACTACTGGTTGGTTGCGCAGTGAAAGAGATTGGTGCGGATGTAATTTATACGAGCACTGGGTCTTTGGTGCGGAATAACACTATTTGGACAAGTGGGGTGAAGGCTCCTGATTTTGTGAGTCGTGGCGGATTCAACAAAGTTGGACCGCAACTACAAGTTGCAAATATGAACTCTGTATTTGCTATTGGGGATATTGTTGCTGGTCCTCCTGGAAAAGGCCATGGTCCTCCTACTGCGCAGAATGCAGTCCAACAAGGAAAATTCTTGGCATCATATTTCAATAATGACTTTGCAGCCGAGCATCCACCATATAAATATAATGAATTCTGTAAAATTCTTCATACAAAGGATTCAATATATGTGGAATATGACGGAACCACATTTATTATGCCTAAAATGTTTGGATGGATCTTGGATAAGTTTATTTACTAACTGTCTTGTAGATAAGTAAATGTGTTGGAATGAAACTGTATCATTAAATACATTTTTATTTTCAACATTTGGAGCATTTTTTGGATTAATAAATAATACAAATTGGAAAGTAATACTATATTTTTATTTATATTCTTCAATGCAATTTATAGAATATGAAATATGGAAAAATATTTCAGACAAATCGGCAAATGAATTCTGGTCTAAAGTTGGATTTGCAGCAATTTTTTTACAGCCTTATATTGCTATAAATATAGTAGAAAAATATACTTTAAGAAATGTATTGTTTCTTATATACACATTATTTCTATTGATAACAATTTATACACACCCAGTAATAAACTTTACAACAACAGTTGGGCCAAATAAACATCTTGCATGGAATTGGTTAGATTTCTCTTTTCCAATATGCCTTATATGGACTTTATTTATTGCTATTCCATTTTTACTTGAAAAGAACTATATTGTATTTGTTGGAGTAATTGTGTCATTCTTTGTAAGTTATTATCTTTATGCGAAAGATAAGACTTTTGGAAGTATGTGGTGTTGGGTTGCTAATATAGCATGGGTTTTGGTTATTTTACATAATTTTGGGATGACAAGTTGTCTGAAATAAAAGCTAGTGTTTATTGGCACTTAGGTGTAAGACCAATCATCCTTAAGAATGCTGTATTTGTTCCAAACAAATAGTGGAGAACTTCGCCGGCTACAAACCATGCTGTGAGGGATACCCAGAAATTTATTTGCGCAAAGTAACTCGTTAAGGCGGCGGCTAGAATTGTAAGTAGTATATCATTTAGAGAGAGGCCCATTATGCGTTTTGCATGGACTCCTTGACCTGGGGTGCCTAGAATATTTGCGTATGGGCAAGAACGGGTGGACATTTTTCTAATCATCTAAACATTTTTTAAATATTATTTATAGATGAAGATTTACCTAATTCGCCATGGCCATGCGGCCCACAATTTAGGGTTTCAGACTCGCGGTGAAGAGGCATATAGTTCTAGCGATTATTATAATTCAGCCCTTACAGAGCTAGGACATACACAGACAATTTCAGTGGGAGAAAAGTTCCAAGGGCGAATACCTGTGGACCGTATTTATTGCTCACCATTGAAGCGATGTGTGGAGACTGCGCGGAATATTTTTGGCGTGAAGAAGATTCTATATCTATGGGATGGACTCGTTGAAACGAAAGGGCTATATCCTTGTAACCATCGTCCGCCAGTAGAAGAGATTCGCTCTTCTGATCCACGAGTAAATCTAGATAATGTGAGTTATGACTGGAATAATCTAGAGCCTGTTGAAGATTGGCGTGATGGAACTGAGGGATTGATTGCCTTAAAAAAGAGAGCAAAGCGATGTTTTGAGGCAATTTCTGCTGAGGCGCAGAGGGACGATTTAGAGGCAATTGCGATTGTTACGCATTGTGATTGGATTTATGCGATTATTGGGACAAAAATTAAGAATGCGGAGGTGATCGCGATTGAGGGATAAGGAAGCGAAAAATTGAAGTTCCCTTCTACACACCTATAAGGTACACCAAAAAGAGAATGCCGTCCATCCATCTCCTACGCCTTACAGATGATAAGTATTATGTTGGGCGCAGCACTCGGAGCCCATATGATTATCTGATAAAGCATATGCATGGTGGCATAAATGAGTGGACAACTCGGTACATTCCATTGCAGGTTGTGAGTAGTGTAGCAAGCACAGATTATTCTGATCTAGATGTGGCTGTGATAGAGTATATGCTTAAATATGGTATTGATAATGTGCGCGGCGGCTCATATTCTGCACTAGAGATTCCTGAATTGCATTATAATCTTATCCAGGCAGAGATGTGGCGTATTAATAATCTATGTGGGCGCTGTGGAGGAGAGGAGCATGAAGAGATTCAGTGTCTTGATACTCATGATGTGAACGGGCACGAGATTATTGATGATTGCGATGGTGATGATAATGCTGTTATTGAATATGATTCTGATGATAGCTGCTTTGATTCATCGGAAATAGATGAGGGGTATGATTCTTATAGTTAGAAGGTTCTTAAAGAACTAGAAAAATTGAAGCCTTTTTTCAACCTCTTAAAAAGTCAGAGCTATATATTATAGAATGGTATCCACTTTCACCACTCGTTTCAATGAGACTGTCACTGTTGGTAGCAGCTATATTTCGTATCGCACTCGGGTTCTAGATTGTGGTATCATTAATGAGTTTCGCGTGAAGGGTCGCAAGGTCTGTATCAACTCCTACAAGCAGAATAGCCAGTATCCTACAATGTGTGTACACATGGATACCCATGAAAATGCAATGGCTCTCCATGCGAGTATGATGGCTCACTGGTATGATGATGAGGATGAGGATGAGGATGAGGATGAGGATGAAGATGAGGATCAAGCGGAGCTAGACGAGGATGATCAAGCGGAGCTAGACCAGGATGACGAGGATCAGGAGCTAGACGAGGACGAGGATCTAAACCAAGATGAAGAGCAGAACGAGAATGACGAGGATTATTCTGACATGCCTGGTCTAATTCCTGTTAATAGTGCAAGTCCTTTTGTGCCAGCATGGTTTAAGACAATGAAGTTCTAATTCTTTTAGAATTAGAAAATTGTTAAGCACAGAGTGCCAAACTATTTTTATCAGTTCAAAGGAACTGATAAAAATTGATAAACAAATTAAAATATAATAAGGCAGATAAATGGCGAGCGACTTTTTTACAATAAAGGGTGTCTCTACAAAATCAAATGAATCATACCATTTGCTTCAGTTTGACGGTAAAGCTGAGCCAAATCCTGGGCATGCTTCAGGAGCCGCGGCTATATTTTATCCTATTCTTACTAGGGAAGACATACAACTCAAATCCCCTCATAGGCGAATTATGCGCGAGATTGGAGAATACCTGGATTATGCGACAAATAATCAGGCAGAATACAGAGGACTTATTGTTGGACTTACAGAGGCTTCTGCAGCTGGGATAACAGAGATTCTAATTGAAGGCGATTCTATGCTAGTAGTAATGCAAGTTAGTAGGCGCTGGCAAGTAAAAAATGCTGGGTTAACACAGCTTTGGGATACAGTTCAGCGATTGCTTCAGAAGTTTACTTATGTTGCTGTGCGACATATCTACCGAGATAATAATAGTTGGTCCGATTGCCTTACAAATGAGGTTGTGTCTACAAAGGGAACGATATGGAGAGCATCGTAGGTTGTTGCGGTTGCGGTTGTGGTTGTGGTTGTGGTTGTGATTGTAGGTTAAATGTAGAGACCCATTGTCCATCAGGATCTTCACACTCACATGCCTTCCAACCATTCACTGCATGCCTAGCACCTGTAGGGGTTTTGAGCGCAGTGAGATGGGCTACTGCGAATTTTCCAAGGCTGTCATATTTAATATTTTCGTGCTGAATTATGTTTTCCACTTTATTATATGTTCCAATCCATGTGCTCGTGCGTGTCCGATGGCGAATCTTTTGACCATGGCTGAAACACTTGAGCATATCGCGGCAGCCCTCTGCTGGCTTCTTTTTGCTTTGTGGTGTTGCTGTTTTATTTAGAGCCTTTGTGAGGAGCTCATTAAGTGTGTGGATATTCCTGATTTGCTCTGTGTAAGCATCAGGGTTCTTTGCTTGAATAAATTCAAGATGATCTATAAAATAGGACATCTTGTATGTATTAGTGGCTGGGTTGGCGGCTAAGGTTGTTATCAATTTTTTTGCGTTAGCAAAAAAATTATTAGGTAGCAGAGCTACTGAACAATTTTTCTAGTTCCTTCGGTAAGCAAGTATAACTGCATTTTTACTTACTGGATTGCTATTATAAGATACATCTACATATTCTTCTGTGCCTCTATTGGGTATATCTCTAGTTATTACACTATCATTACACAATATTAATGTATTTGTCTTACTATCATAATAATAATATATATAATGTCCGCCAGCAGCAACGCCTGAGTGTACTACAAATCCTATTAAACTATATTGAGATTCATTTATAACTACATTTTTATTAATATCAATTGATTTACTAATTTTTCTTTGAGACAAACCTGGATTAACAGGATCCGCACCATATACACGTTCAATTGTAATAAATAATATTTGAGGTGCACTTATTATATTTTGCATTGTATACCGCCCATCTTTACACGGATACTTGTTATTTGTCTCAATTGTATATGATGATTCCTGTAAATTATTTATGCTAGTATATGCATTTAATATAGATAAAATACTGTTTCCAGAATCAATTTCTTCTGTAGAAAATTGTAAATATAATCCATCAAAGTTGGGGTCTAATTCAGTTTGTAGTTTTCTTCCTGTAGTGCTGTGTATACAGGTTCTTTGCGTAGTTTTAGTATGTCCAAATAATTCACTTATAGACCTCTTAATATTTTCATCGCGTTGTATTATTGAATTTGTTCTACCTACGAGACCTTTTAAATCAAATATACATCTTAACATATCCATTGCTGTTTGTTGGCGAAGACTCCCAGATTTATTACGAATTTCAATTAAATCTTCAGGACATGAAAAATATGGGCAAGTTGATCTCTGGAAAATAGTTTCTGGATCAAACACCTTGCCTTTCGATACATCTTTGTATCCCTTATAAAAGTAATATAATTTATCAATATTTGTCATATTACTAAATCGTGCTGGTGGAAGTAAATTAGCTGAACGAGGGTTACTACAAGCTATACATAATTTAATTCTTAAGAGATTGTCTGTTGAACATGCAGGACATGTCCATCTTGTATGATAATATTCTGTTATGGTTAGTAATTCTGGAATACTAAATAATAATTGCATAACACAATTCATAAAACATGCATTATCTGGATTGCGGATTCCTCTAAAGTCTGGGACTGGTTGTTCTCGTGTCATTTCATTTAAAGGTCTCCTAAAGTTTCTCAAATTAAATCTATTATTCGTCGGAGGTCGTAATCCAGACATCTACTTATTTATAAGTAATAATATCCCAATCATTACATTTTTCACATTCATAATTCCCTACTCCGCGGCGACGATAGCAAGTACCTGTGTGTTGAGTTTTACAGGTCTTCATTAATATGCTGATGCTATTAAGAACTACAAGAAGAACAGCACCTCCAAATAAGAAAATAAATAGTGAAAACTTAAGTATATCATTCTTTTTAAAAGAAAATGCGTCTTTACCATTAACAAACTTTGTTGCGCATAAACCTCCGAGAATAAATATTAATACGTTAATAAAATTAATACGCGGCGTAGACATCTATTAATTTGTAAGAAATTCTTCTATGTATAACTAATAATATTCCAATCATTACAGCGTAAACCTTTAGAATTTCCTCTAGGATGTCTATATTTAGGGTCCTCATACTTAGTTTTACAAGTATTCATTATTAAACTTAGCCCATTGAAAAGGTTAATTGTAATAGCACCACCGAATATGAAAATAAATACTGACACTATAAGTATTCTTTTATATTTAAGAGAAAATGCGGCCTCACCAAAGATAATCCATGTAATGAATAAACCTCCGATAATAAATATTAATGTGTTAACAAAATTAATACGCGGCGTAGTCATCTGTTAATGGACCCTACTAAAGGAATTAGAAAATTGTTAAGTGCACAGCACTAAACTATTTTCTAATTCCTTTAGAATTAGAAAATTGATAACAAGACCGCCCACATACATGTGTAGCACAAATGTTTGATAAATCCCTCTTGATTCTACCAATCGTATATAGTATATATGAAACATATTCATCCTTGATATTTATTATTCTTATAAGGCTTTTATCTTTTGGATATCTTACACCAAAAAAACTAACACTAGGCCATATTAAATCTCTAAAGATCTATTTCCAACTCGGAACAAATGAATGCATGCTTTATGGACCTGTATTTGGCAAATGGTTTTATGTATGGCTTGATGATGATAGGCCACATAGTGAGCATAATGTATGGTTTTTAGGAACTCCCCCTAATATTGATATTTACAAGGACAATGATGACGACGAATTGTCATTCATTGATACACTATCAAACGCAAAACACATCTTAAAACGATTTATCATTGGAACTCCTCCATCTATCAGTAAAACCGGTAGTTATAATGATAGACATTATTGTATGCCAGTTCCTTCTTCAAGAGCCTGTAAGCCATATGCATGGCAACAAAATATTATTGATGAGATTCAAACTAATTCACGAATTGTATTACTTACTGGTCCTCCAGGATGCGGTAAATCAAGTTTAGCAGAGATTATCGGTGCTTCTTATTTGACTAAGACGCATGTAAATGTATATGAATTTAATCCGTTTGGTTCAGATACTTCCAATAGCCATTTTGCCATTATGAAAGAGAATATTGATGAAAAAGTGAAAGTCATTGTATTTATATTGGATGAAATTGATTGTATCCTTGAGAAACTCTATTCTGTTAATCATGCTGCTCAACAGAATAAAACAGGGTCTCATTTCACAATTGGTGGTGGAAAATGCGAGTGGAATCGCTTGATGGATGATTTTGCGCGACCAATTGATAAACTTCAGATTATTACAGTCCTTACAAGTAATCGGACAAAAGAGGATATTACGCAGAATATTTTGGGGGGCGACGATTCATTGCTGCGAAACTATAGAATTCATATTACAAGAGACCTATTCTAGAACTAAAGTCCATGACCCAATTTCTCAAAAAATAAAGATCTAAATTGATCACCACCTGATTCCCTGTCAGGAAAAGTATAAGGCCATATATCAAGTTTTTGACAACAATATGGAAATGCTATTTGGTCTTGTGTTGTAAATTCTAAGTTTTGTAAATACCACATATTCAAAAAATTCTTAGTTTCTTCATTATATGGCCAGGCAACTATACATGTTACAAATATTCCATAATGTATTTTTTCAGGATATTTTGCTTTCCAATAAGAGTCTCTATATCCATTTTCTAAATATTTATTATATTGTTTCACAACATCTTGATATGGCTGTACTTGATTATTCCACCAATGAACACAATATTTTCCATTTGTTGAAGAATCTAATGTTTCATTCTCAAGAGATCCGCTCCTCCAATCATGATCTAGTGTAATTACCTTTTCTCCCTTAGAGAAGATTGTTGAAATATACTCTGCAAATCTGGGATGTATTATAGAAATTGTTCCATCGAGCCATATAACATAATCATATTTACTTAGACGAGGAATTAAATGCCACTGCTCTTTGTAGTATTTAGCAATATTAAAAGTATGTTGATTATTTTTTAAGGAATTATTATATGTTCCATTATCTTGGGGAGAGGGATGTGTTAGATGGTATGGGGTCATATCAATAATCCAATTATTTGGAATAATATTTGGATTATTTGTAAAACATATGAAGTCACTATTGAGCGATTGAGGAATGTATTCTTTAGCAGATGCTTCATATGTTCCATAAATTGCTGTTATAAATACCACTTGTGGCGTGTGTTGTTGTTCTTTTGTTTCAGACATCTAATATTATTTATTAATATACTTTATATACTAGATAAATTCTAGGCATTTATCGGCGGTGCTTGCGTGTTTTCTTAGACTTGCGGTTACGGTTCTTTCTGCGGCGGCCCCCTACAAGTGTGTTGGTTGTGTTCATATTTAGTCTCGGTGCAGTTGCTCCATTATTGGCTGCAGTCATTACTGTGTTTGCATTTGAAATGTTGCCATTTGACTGGGCCTCAAGATTATTAAGAATACCATTTAATTTGTTGTTAGGTGCAGTTGCTCCCTGAAAGTTTGGCGGATCCTCACCATTATTGACGACAACAACATTTAAATTCTTTGCAGTTGCTCCATCAAGGGTTGGTGGAGCCTCAAGATTACTATTAAAGGGCATTACACTTGCCGCGGTTGCTCCGTAGCTGTTATTTTTTCGCGATGGCATTTCTATTAATAGCCGCGAGTATAAACACAGGCTATATATAACAACACAGAATGGGATCGCTACTTCGGGTTTGATGGAACTTGCCTAGAGCATGATTTACTCTCATGTGGTATATGTAAACGCTTAGCTACTGGTCGCTGCTTTTCAGGACATGAAGAGTATCGTCGCTAAAAACCCTATAGTATTAATTAGAAATGATGCCACCAACACCAGCAAAATATTATAAGGGGCTCTCTAAAAAACAGCAGACCCGACGAATGAAAGAAATTAAAAAATTCGGGTCAAAAGGCTGGAAGGATCCATCGGCTTATGTTGGGTTCAAGACTGATGTGGGAGTTAAGACGCGGAAATCAAGTTATACAAAATCTTGGAATAAACTATTTCCAAACGCAAAATCATTAGAAGAAAAAGCAAAAGCGACTGGAGTCCCTCTTAAATATATAAAAGAGTCATATAATCGCGGTATGGCTGCTTGGAGAACAGGTCATAGGCCTTCGGCTACACAACAGCAATGGGGATATGCCAGAACATCAAGTTTTTTATTAAAAGGAAAAACTTATCATACAGCCGATTCGGATTTAGTTAAAAAAGCAAAAGCAGAATCTAAATCTGCTAAAAAATGGTGGGATAGTTTAAATTCATTTAACAAAAGGCGTCATAATATAATTGAATAATTTCAACTGTTTTATTTGTTTTATTATTAATCCAATATGTGATTTGTTCAAATAATATATTAATTCTTTCATTCCATTCTTTTTCTTTTTTCTTATCTATTCTTATATATCCATCCTTTGAATTACTCCAACATGATTTATATAATTCATTATTTTTTGTCATATATTCATCAGGATTAAATCTAATAAATACTAAAGGTCTATGATTGATATCTTGTGATATTTCCATAAGTCTTTTATTTTCACAAGAACAATCATAATCTTGATGTTGATTTTCATCGATTTCAACCACAATTACTTGTTCTCCTAAATCTAATAATAAATCTGGTCTTCTTTTTGAACAACCATCTTTAATTATTTTATCACTAATCCATGAATAATTATTAAATTTTTTTATTATTAAATCAACTATTGTTCTTTCTTTTGTTTTATAATTTTTACTTATAGGTATATTAGGATGTAAATGAATACAGCATCTCAAACAATATCCTTCATATTTTCTATTAGCAATTGTTATACATCCTTCAGTTTTACAAATATATTTGCCATTACATTGATAACAATAATTTCTTTCTTTTTTATGCTCACATATACTTCCACCTTCACAGTCTTTACATCTTGACCGCCTTTTATCGTGTTCACATATAGCACCACCTTTACAATCTCTACAATGTGATTTAATTCTATCATGTTCACAAATACATTTTCCTTTACAATCTTTACAAGTTTGTTTTATTCTTTTATGAATACATATTTGAGAACCTCCACAATCAATACATTCTGTTTTTCTTTTTTTATGTTCACAAATTCCAGAACCTTCACATTCAATACATTTATCTTTTCGTCTTTTATGTGTACATAATGAAGACCCATTGCAATCAGCACAGCAATCTTTTTGTTTATTATGTTCACAAATACCATTACCTTTACAATCTAAACATCTATATTTTCTTTTATTATGTTCACAAATTCCAACGCCCTTACAATCAATACAACATTGTCGTCTTTTACTATGTTCACAAATACCACCACCTTTACAGTCTTTACAATAATATTCTTGTCTATTATGTATACATTTGAGACCGGGCATTACTAATTAATGTACATATACTATTATTTGTAATTCAATTTTTGAATTACAAATAATAAATCTTGATTTTTCACTTGTTAGAAGCCCCTAATAGGTTAGCGTCTCCATCATAGGATTATTTGTAGTAATTGTGTTATTGTTGTTTGGCTTTACTCCAGCAAATCTGTTACGCATAATATTACGGAATTGGCCTGTTGACTCGAATCCACTATTTGGAAGGATCCCTGTTGCTCCAAAAGGATTAAAACCTGCGCCCAAAATCATTCCGCCTGAACCCACAGTTGCCAAAAGTGCCACAAAAGTTAGAGCCATATAGAGGGCAACTCTGAACACTTTCAGTGTTAATTGACCAAGCCCATATGGAATTGTTATAATAATGGCTTTTTGTTCTGCATTAAGACCGCCTCCAGCTTGTGGTGTCTGTGTTTCTAGTTGCGCTATAAGGCCTTTTAATGTATCAACAACCGTCTTAGGAGAAAGAGCTGCTTGTTTAACATCTCTTTCAAGAGCACTGAGCTCAACGCCATATTCTTGTGCAATAGTATCTAGTTTTGCGTCTAATTCTTCAGCGATTCGCTCTTTATTTGTATAAATGACTTTGCCTTGATTTAAGGCTTGTCTTCCTAAGAAATTTGCGACTTTTGACTTTGACCTTGCAGTGTTATATGCTGCACGCTGTGTAGCATTAGATGCAGCTGTTTGAGCTTGTTGTAGCTTTGTCGGAGAAGACGACCATGGCCAAGCACCGCCTTTCCGAGCCTTTCGAGTACGATTTACCATTCTAATTAATGTGCCATATTTATTTGAAACAACTAGTTATTAGAGCATAGGATTATTCACATATGGTACTTTGGTTCCTTCCTTCGACAATATTACTAGTATTGCTACTCGTTCCTTATATTGTTCTTCAGTCAATAATCCCTCATCCCTACGCCTCTGTAGATCCGCTTTCGCCCTCACCCACAATTTTGCTAGTTGTTCCTTATATTGTTCTTCGGTCAATGATCCCTTATCCCTACGCCTATATAGATCCACTTTCTCTTGCATTCTCTCACGCTTCATCAATTTTGCTAGTCGTTCCTTATATTGTTCTTCGGTCAATAATCCCTTATCCCTACGCCTCTGTACACGCGCTTCCACCCTCGCCCACAATTCTGCTAGTCGTTCCTTATATTCTTCCTCAGTCATTGTCCCATTACTAAGAAATTCATTTAGACGCTCTATCTCTTCCGTTATCTCTCCATCCACGTCCCAATTATTCATAGTACGTTTTAACCTTCCTTCTGGTAGGATTCCATATGCTGCAAAAGGATTAAAGCGTACTATGTCCTGCGCAGATGCCGCTACTAATGTAAAAGTTATAGCAATATAGAGAGCATATCTTAACACATTCAGTGTTAATTTTGCAAACCCGAATGAAATTTTTATAATAATTGGCTTCTGTTCTGCATCACGCCCATCGCCTACCTGTGGTTTAAGTTGTGCTATAAGGCCTTTTAATGTATCAATAACACTCTTAGGAGAAAGAGCCGCGTGTTTAACATCATTTTTAAGAGTATTGATATCAACCTTATATTGAGCACCAATATTGACGAGTTTTGTTTCTAATTCTGACGCAATTCGTTCTTTATTTGTATAAATAACATTACCCTTATTTAGAGCCTTTTGCCCTAATACATTTGCAACTCGTGACTTTGATCTTGCAGTATTATATACTGCGCGCTGTGTAGCATTAGATGCAGCTGTTTGAGCTTGTTGTAGCTTTGTCGGAGAAGACGACCATGGCCATGCACCACCCTGGTATTTATTTGACACCTTATAGGTTCCGTTGGCTCGTGGAATTAGACCCTTCGCTTTCAGCGATGAACGCATTGTAAATCCGATGGACTTACCTTGTTTGTAGAGGCGCAGATACTTCTTATTGCGGCGTGTGGCTTTATAAGGCATTCTACTTATATTGGTCCTAAATTAATAAATCATCCAATGTCTGCCAATAAAAAAAAAGATACTTGCGATCATTCAAAGAGAATATACCATGCTCGGTCAGTTTGGTTAAGAAGAAAATGACGCGCTGCCTTACAGAGCGGACTGTAATAGTATGCTTGCCTTCTGTTAAACGGATTTTCTCGTCTTTGATATAGGTGCGCAGCTCTTTCAGAATCTCTGGCGTGGCTGTGCCTTGGAAATCCTTACAGAAATGTATGGAGTTTTCATCCAGCTTAACTCTGAAGGCATTGAAGAACTTGAATCCTGCTGTCGCATTGGGGCCGAGTTCAGTGAAAAATGATTGGAACTCTTCTTCCATTTTTGTTTGTGGGTGTTGGCTCTAAGTATATAATGGTTGGAAGGTTTAGACTTTGGAAGCAAAAAAAAAATTGAAGGCCCATCTCTCCTATCTTATAGAGTAAGTAAAACAAAAATGGGTGGCTCTAGTACGTATGGTGTTGAACAAGCAGATGGCTCTGTAGTTTACAATATTTATAGAGATACTGTCTTTCATGATTCTATTCTTCATGAGTTTCAGAGAGGAAGGTCGGTAGAGGTTTATTCTGATGAGTATTCTCTTGCTACTTCTGTAGAAGACTACTACAGTGAGGCGCGGTTTGAAGAAGAGGATTCTGTTGTGCGTGGGCTTCTGCGACTTAATGGTATTCTCGAGTGGCGGCAATGGGGAGATCAGGGATTCTTTAGTTTTACCAAGACTAATGGCTAGCCTTAAGTCCAGCAAGAACATCATTGATTAAACCATCTTTTACCCAAGCATAACGCCCCCACTTAGGATCAAAAATCGTCACTGATAAAACATCTACATCAGGTGAAAGATGAACCTCTTCACGATTACTAGATTCTATTTCAGGTGTCATATAGCCATTTATATAAAAGAATGCTTCTTTTTCACTACCTTTGTGAATCATTGCTATAGCAATTGGTACATCATTCTCTATATTGATGCTACGTCTTCCTTTAACATATACAGGTATAATCGCAACTTTGTCGGTGTGAGTATTTATCCAATCTATGAAACTGAGTGCTACATCTCTCAACATAAATCCGCCAAGCATTGCTCTTTCACTCATAATATCTGGTACATTCATATTTCTTCTTGTGACAAGTGGTTCCTTATTACGACCTGCGCTCGACACATATGTAAGAAGTCCAGCAGCATTGACTAGTTTGAGCCCATCAATCAACTCTCTGGGTTCGTGGCTAGCAAAATCTGGTATCTTACTAAAAATTTTTACAGATCGCGCAATCGCACGAGAAAAGCTTAATTCAGTCATGCTATCTATTATTATATCTTATAAATTAGATAGATGGTCTTATAGCAAAAGGGGTGTGTATAATTTTACCAAGGACAAGTAAGCGTCTACCACACAATATCTAGTTCTTTTTCGTAATACACATGCTGATTATCCCAGCGCACGGAAATTGCCTTGATAATTACACCAGCTGCGAGTGCTTTCGCACAGGCCTCCTTATACTGAAGGTCCAACTTTGTAATACAGAATTTTGATACATCGTTTCGTTGAACAATAAATAACAACATACACTTATATGTTGTTACTAATTGTGTAAGGGAGTGTACATGTTTTAGTGCGCGCTCTGATAGTGGCTCTTTTGACACTGAGCGCTTTCCAGCAACAGTGCAATATGGGAAGATTGCGATCTTTTCATTGCTTTTGGTGCCTGGGTTTGCCTTAAAATATTCTTGAGTCTCCTTTGTTGTGCCATCATAATAGTCAGCAATAGGCACTGTCTTCACTTCAATAATTGTTGGCTTTTCATCACATTTTGCAGTAAAATCAAACCGACAGTCATTGATCTTTTTCTCTGCGCACACATCTTTCATGGATAAGTGTGTTTTTAGATATTGTTGTGCCATCTTATTTGCTACAAGCGGATGGCACCCAATAAGAGTGCCGGCCTCTTCAATAAGATAGATTTCATGTGTAGATTTCGTTGTTGTAGATGCGGATGGCGTTTTTTCTAGTACCCATACTGTTGCTCCTGGCCCAATATGACCGCTACATCCGAGCGCTCCAGAATGACACAAATATTCCTTTCCATCAATGTTGATGTCTGCTAAATATGGCGACTTGATCTTTTTGGATGGACGAGCAATTACTGTTGCCTTTATGAGAGCCTTGGGGAGGCTATATAGTGGGTCCATTGTGTTTGTTGGGTTGTTGGTGGTTATTTGCGGTAGTTGTAAAAATTCAATTTTTCTTTCATCAGAAAAATTTGAAGCAAATATTTTACACTATAAGGGCACAATACACATAATGCTTCACACCTTTTCCGATAAGTCTGTGCTCAAGAAGATAAAGGCGAGGGAGTTGGTAGGAATCTCTGTATGGAAGGGGAATCGCTTCATTGATATGACGCATGCTGCAGCTATCAAGGACGCAATTGGGAACAATATTGCGACCCTGGATTCAACCGTCTTCCGTGTTGTGAAGTATAAGGACTCTGTATCAGGAGAACCTCAGCTCTTCCTTGTAGATGGCCAGCATAGACAGCATGTTATTAAAAAATATTATGAAAGGGAGGTTCTGTTTGCTACTAGTTTTGATGTGCTCGTGCATGAGAAGACTGTAGAATCTGAATCAGAGGCTATTGAGTATTTCAATGCCATCAACAATGTGAAGCCGCAGCAAGACAGCGATCCGAAAATGCTGGCAAACAAGTATATTGTTGCTCTGGAGACCCACTACAAGAAAGGGAAGCTCATTCGTCCTGAAGGGAAGGCTACAAAGCGGCCATTCCTTTCGAATGATATCCTTCGTGCTGTATTGATAGAGAATGCTGGCATGCTGCGCCAGAGCTCGGAGTTTATTGCGCGGTTTATTGAAAAGGTTGATGCGTGGAACAAGAAGAAGCTTGCGGAATACGAAATTGGCTCGGCACTCATCCAGACAAAGGAGAAGAGCATACTGGATTCGTGTATTGAGAAGAAGTTCATTCTTGCCTTTGATGCGAAGCTGCCGTGGATTAAGGAATGCTTGGTGTTTTGAGTTTACGCCGAGAAAAATTTTAACGCGTATAAATAGATGCAGTTACCAAAAGACGATAGTTTTTTCCTCTCAAAACAATGGAAAGATCATGTACTAAATGGTTATAATTATCAAGCAGTTACTAAACCAGTCACAGTAGCACCTTCCAGAGGATGGTTTAGTAAAAAGCCAACTCCAACACCTCCAGCATATGAAATGAAATGGGTCTGGGCTGGACCTGGGGCACAGCCTATAAAAGGAGATTACTATCATGAGATATCTCGCCATTCACGCGTAATTGGTCGTCAGAATGATTATGAAAACTACACTGTTGATGAATGGATATTAGTAGGCAATGACCCAGGCATATACCCATATAATAGAGCCCTTACACCAGATGAAGAGAATTTGTATAAGACTTTTAAAGAAGCGGAAGTTGAAAAGGAGAAACAACGCGCTAACTTGAAGAAACAAATGCAAATAAATGAAGAGAAGAGAGTAAGAAATGCCTCTAACAAAGAAACAAATTATGAGGTTTATAGAAAATGTGGAGAGGATGCAAAGAATGCATTTATTGAATTAAGAAACGAATTAAGAAACAAAAACTCAGATATAATATTAGCTGATTTTGTAAGTATTTATTCACAAGGTGGAAAGGATGCAGTAAATTCTAAATTAAACAACCCTGTTAGTGGCGGTAAAAGAACAAGACATAAATCTAGAAAATCTAGAAAGACGCGAAAATCCAGGAAATAAAATAGCATATAGGATAAATTCTTAATCGTCATCTGTAATCATACATTTAGAACTTATATCATATTTTTGTTTTACTGTATCATAATCTTCATTTAGACATATTTTACAGATTTGTCTAAACCCTTTAGCAAATACTGGACTATATTGATTTCTTCCACATTGGATACAGGGTTTATCTTGTTTCCATTGAACTTCCATACCCCCTTTTTTATTTAATCTTGGAAGATTTTCTACCCATGGTTCAGTTTTTGCCCTACACCCATCGCAATATCTGTTTTTAGACTTTCTTTCACAATATAACATATAATATGTTAAATCTTCAGAATTTACATCTTTTTCAGTTTCAAATATTTGTTCTGTTGAAAATTCAAACCAAGGTTCTGGACGACATTCAGTAAGAGTAGCATGAGTATGTTTAATCTCAAATATATATCTTACTTTATTATCATTAATTAAAGCAACATCTGCTATATATTTTCCATCAGGTCCTCTATATTCTACAATAACTTCATCATTATCTTTATACTCTACAATAACTTCATCTTGCGATGGACCTCCACCGCAGTCTGGGCATGAAAAAAATATTTCTATCTTAACTTTATTTTTTAACCAATCTGCTACTTTATGTTTAGCTTCCTTATGAAGTTGGCTTTCATTTGGATGTTCATAGTATGAACAAGTATTTGTTGGAGAATAATGGGCAAAATGTGCTATTCTTTTTTCACCTTTACGAAATATCACTTTTTGTTTACAATCAATACAAATATATTCTACATTCTTTTCTGCTTTATTGGGTAAAACATATTTATTTGTTTGTTTATTTAGAGCCCCAAGAATATACATTTCTATATATAAAGATTATATAACTTTAAACATATATAACAATGTCAAATATTCTTGATGAAATCAATACATATCTAAATAATATTTCTAATACAAAAAATCAACTAAATTATATGAAACGTATTCTAGAGCTAACAGATAATGAGGATGTTGCCAATGAAACTCTAAAACAATTCAATAGTATTCGTTATAATTATGAACAACTTCCATATTTTCCTTTTGGAACTGATTACATTTATGTTTGGGAACTTGAAGAACAGAAATATTATGTTGGAACCTCTGGTAATATTCTTCAAAGACTAAAACAGCATTCATCAAATAATGGGGCTAAATGGACACAAAAATATAAACCAGTAAAGATAATTGAAATTTGTTTAGGAAATAAAGAAGTTGAGAATAAAAAAACTATTGAGTATATGAAACTTTATGGTTGGGAGAATGTTCGTGGAGGGTCCTGGTGCGTAGTAAATATGAAAGGTCCTCCTAATGAATTAAAAAATATTGATGATAAAGTAATTCCTATAATTACAGATATTTCAGAATGTTTACTTAGGGATGACAACTAACCAATCCAGTGCCCATTCACATGCTTCTTAGCGTAGCAATCTGGTGAATAATGCCCCTCACGCCCACACTTATAGCATATAACTGTATCAGAATCATCTGATTCATACACCTCCTTACAACTTCGCTCATGAACTGAGCAGCCATACTTTGTTGTAAAAGTCCTATCACAATATTCGCAGCCCCATTCGTCTGCCTTAGCAGACTTCTTTTGTGTAGGTGATATCTTTTTTGGCATCGCCGCAGAAGTGCACTGCCCACCAAAATGGCCAGCTAAATTGCACTTATAACACTTATCATCTGTTCCAACAAACTCTCGCTGGAGTACAGAAACCACATCTGCTGGTAGCGTAAGTTGAGTGTAGACTCCTCCACGCACATGTTCAACACCATACTTCTTCATATAATCCTTTGTGGTATTGTTTTCATCGTGAACACCCTCAAGAGCCCTACAGAGAACAATCCGTGTCGGCTTATATTTTGAAGTCCATGCGGAGCCTTTACCAGACTTATGCTCTTCATAGCGGCGCATAACATTGGTCGTCTTTCCTACATAATATTTGTTATTTGAGCATTGTAATACATAAAGCTGCTCCATTTTTATATATGATTATTGTTACACTTTTACACTGATGAATATAATTTCAATTTTTAATTGGTAAACCATATTTCATTTAAAAATTGAAAAACATAAACTTTACAATAGAAGTATCAAAAATGACTTCTAAACTAGACTGGACTCTTGATACACTCTTTCTATATTTATCACATTCTACCATGTGTATTAGCGAAGAGGATAAACATAAAGTGTTTAACGATATGGCATATAAACTTATGGAATGGAATAATACTTCACGATGCGAATTGAGAGTTGTGTTCCGCAAGCTTGGATGTGAGTTTATAGAACTATGTTCCAAATGTTATGAAGAGATTGAGTCGTGTCATGATGTTGAAGAGCCACTTTGCACTGAATGTTATAACATTAAGGAAAATTAACGCGGCCATTTATTCTAAAAAAAAGTATAATCGAACTAATGAGAACATAATCAATAATAAAAGAAACCAAAATGTCACTGTTTTTCTTGACTTAGATGTTGGTGTAATATGTAATAAATAACACACAATATCTATCGGAGTCCATGTATCTTTTAGATATTTTCGTTCCAACCGTGATATTATACAGCCATCATATTTAACAAACATTAGTAAAATAATTATTAATAGCAATGTATTAAGCTCTAATACTGTGCTATTGATATTAGGAATAAAAGGTATTATAACCGTTATGGATATAATAATATTATGTAGCACTCGTATGATATTTCCTATCATTCTACATTTCGGTGTTTAAATAAATCAAACTTATTTACGATACATTTTTCTTGATTTACGAGTCTTTCTTTCTTTCAAATAAGATAAATTACTTAATACTCCCTTGGTATTAAAAGCCTTAATAGTGTTCATATCAATATTAAAATCTTTTATTAAATTCTTCATAACACGTATTACCGATGAATGCACGCGCAGTAAATCTTCTTTTTTGTCAGCATAATTGGGATCATTTACGAGTTCATATAACGCATCTTTGAGATGTGCCATTCCATTAACCGTAGATAAAGCATAAGAGTATTGAATATTGGGGTCTTCACACGCAACAATACGACCAACATGCTCTAATTCGGACTTTGCCCATTCCATTACTGCGTGAGCGGTAATGTGATATTTATAAGGCGAGGCCATTTATAATTATATATAAGATTTTATAGTAGATATGCGTAATACAAGAAAACAAAAAGGAGGCAATATAGCTGAAGCCCAAAGAATAATTGATGAGTGGGTTGCTGAAGGTGATGTAAATAAAGAATTACTTATTAACAACTTAAATTTAACGAGCCTTCCACCATTACCTGAAAATTTAAAAATTTTATTTTGCGAAAATAATAATTTAACAGAGCTGCCTGACTTACCAGATACTTTAATAGATCTTTTTTGTGCTAATAATAAATTAACAAGCCTCCCTACTCTACCGGCAAACTTAGACACACTTGCTTGTATTAATAATAATTTAACGAAACTACCAACTTTACCTAAAAAATTAAGAGGATTATCATGTACTAATAATAAATTAACAAGACTTCCAAAGTTACCAATGAGTTTACTATATTTAGATTGTGAGGATAATAAATTACCAAAAGAATATTCTAGAAATATTGCTCTAGATGATGAGGATTTCGATTCAGTCTACTCTTTGAGATATATAACAAGATTAAGGAAAATTTCAGTAGTTGATGAGTTAAAATACCATATAACAAAGCCAAAACGTGAAAAGTTAGCTCTAAATATTGGAACAGATCCAATGAAGCATTTGAACCCTATTGCTATGAAAAATATAGCAAATTTTATGAGTCCAGAGAATATGGAAAGAATTTATCCAGATAATAATAAAAACAAATCTTTGAAACCATTTGAAATAGAGTTTAATGCAAATAAAGACGCAGCACGAGTACGTAGTCGTTGGCGAGAACGTCTTACTAGAAAAAAGAAGAATAATGATAAAAATAAGGATTTATACTAGTATGGAAAAAGCAGTAGCAGTATTTAATAGTCGTTCAGTAAAAGGAACGGTGCTTTTTACAAATCGTAAAAATGGATTATATATTGAAGCAGAGTTCACGCAACTATCGAAAGGCCTTCACGGGTTTCACATACATAAAGCAGGTGATTTACGTGGTGAAGGATGTAAATTAGCGTGTGACCATTATCACAAAGGACCACCATGTAATCATGGCGGTCCTCCAGGTTTTAAAGGGCGCAACGAAAGACATACAGGAGATTTAGGAAATGTGACACTCGGTCGCTATACTTATACCTTACATGATGTTACTGTGAGTGATGTATTGGGTCGCTCTGTCATTATTCACGCAGATGAAGATGATTATGGGCTCGGTGATAAAGAAGATTCGCATACTACAGGCCACTCTGGGGCTCGTATTGGTTGTGCTGTTATTGGACGAGTGTTGTGTTAATAAAAATACCCCCCTAATAATAGGTATGTTACAGTCTAAAAGACGGAAACATAAAAATAGGAATACAAGGAAGCAAAGGAAACGCAGGACGCAACACGGCGGATCCCCTGAAGTTCAAGCCTTGGGGGATATTTTAATGTCAAATAAACCTATTGAAGAAAGACGAGAAAAAGCGTTGGCATTTTTGACTGCACATCCTACATTAAACCCAAATGAAGAATGGGTTTTTACATACAACAACCATCATAAGTTGTTATTAGTTATAGCTATAAGAGAATATATGCTTGATGTTGCTGAAAAACTTATTGATATGGGCGCTGATGTCAACAAAAAAGACTCTGAACTTAAAAAGACTGTATTGATGAATAGTATTGGAGGAAGTTATACATATACAAAAATGCCAGATGGTGCAGATGAAGATGGTGTTAAGTTGTTATTAGCGCACGGTGCTGACCCAAACATAACTGACAAATATGGAGATACAATGCTTAGAAAACTAACAGCAGGCCACTATAAGAATATCCGTGTTATAGAAGCACTTATAGCAAGTGGTGCAGATATAAATATAAAAAATCTAATGGGATTTGCTCCCATACATGATGCTACTGCAGAGGTTACTAAATTATTAATTGCGAAAGGAGCAGATGTAAATACAAAATCAAATGATGGTAGGACGCCAATTCATTGGGCATGTTCTAATACAAATATTAATCTTGCAACTGTACTACTTGAGAATGGTGCAAATATCGAAGCACCATTTCGTGGAACAACACCTTTATTAATGGCCCTTGACCGTTATGGAGGTGGTTATACGGTAAATATAAAGTTTGTTAGGCTTTTATTGAAATATGGGGCAAATATAAATGCTAAAGATTCAAGAGGACGCGGTGTAGATTACTATATAAATTTAATAGAACGCGGAGGAGTACCTGAAAATTATAATGGCGACTATGAAATAAATCCAAACCGTAAAGCATTCGCAGACCAATTACGTAGTTTGATTAAGAGTGCAAAACAATACCCTGAAAAACTCGGTAGTATATACGCACAACACGCATTTAATGAAGCCACAAATAAAACATATGGTGCGCCATTTGGAACATATAGTATCCCAATTAAAAACAAAATAGAAAATTATTTGGGGCATAACAAAAGGGAAATGCCTTCATGGGTTCCATATACATAAAGCAGGTGATTTACACGGAGAAGGTTGTGCTATTTTTACTTGCTTAATATCCAAACAGGAGGCCGGCTCGTCCTCCATATATCCGCAGCACATTATAAGTCTCAGCCCACACATGAATCCAGAACCTCGGTGACCCTACAGTTGTTGATGACACACGCGGAAAAGTCAAACGCAAATCTCGCCGTTGAATCTTATCAAAGTTTGCTTCTCCTGTTGGATATGATCCTGGATTGAATCCGTGTTGAACCCCATAAGGGATATTATAATAATAGCGATTGACCCAAGGGCTCTTTTTCTGCTCTAGGCTCGGTAGAATAGAGCGAAATAAAGCAGGATTTCCTGTGGAGAATTTGGTGAGCTGCGTCTCGTAAGTGAGCGCAATACTTGTAATGGGCTCTGAGCCAGATATGTCAGGATAATATGCTGGCTTGAGGGGAAGTGGTACCAGTGGATTGAGACCTGTTGCATCTGGCCACGCAGGTGTGGTTGCTTGTCTGTCGGCTCCACCTAGGTACCGAGTAGCTAAGAAGTGTGCATTATATGCTGGAGCCAAATATGGTTGTGCGTAAAAGAAGATATTCCTTACAGGGTTGGGTATTGTTAGTGGAATCTGTACTTGGGGATTTGTGAATGTATCTGTTGTTGGAAGTGCATAGTGCTGTGTAATGGGGACGCTTATGTCGGCGATACGGAAGCGGTTTGCTTCTGGGGCGTCCAGGTATACATATTCTGCGAGGATGTAGGTATCGCCCAGTTGTGGTATTGGAGTGGCTAGAGGCGCGAAAGCAGAGCCTTCTACTGCACCATCTGGTATTTGGTTACCGCTTGCGTCATATTGCATAGTGATAAGAGCCGACAAGGGGCGAAATGCGAATCGTATTCGGATTTCATCCGCTTGAATAGCGTCAACAGGGAGTGCGACACCTGGGTCGCCTCTTGCAAACCAGAAAGGGAGAGGTGTGGCTGTAACAAGCGGAGCAGTGAGTGGCTGTGTGGTGCCAGGTGTATAGCCATTGTCTTTGCGCCCTATAAGTCTGTTCACCACTGTTACTTTTTCCATAGGCGTATTGAATTCATCTATGATTTCCATGAGTTGTCCGTCAAGGCGCTCAATCCGTGTGCCGCCAATTTCCAGCGTGGCCTCTTGGATAAGTGCGTGACCAATGGAGTTTGTCCAGGATGTTGGCTGCGCAAGGTTTGGAAAAACTGGATAATTCACAACAAGATAAAGGCGAGTAATAAGATGGCCTTTACGAGGTAGGCTCACAACTGATGGGGCGCCAAATGCGGGTAATGTATTGAAGTCAAGACGCACCCATTGTGTCGTAAAACGCCCTGACTTTCTAAAGATCTTCTTGAAAAAACTGAGATTTGGCTGTTGTTGTTGTTGCTGTTGTTTAGCGGTCGGCTCCTGGAGCCGTTCATTTTGTGGCCCCGAGTGGAGAACTTGTAAAAGAGCAGCCACCATTACTTCTTGTAAGGGAGTTTTTGGTTCTTAGACCTTTTGCTTCGCTTAATTTATTATATATATATATACTCATATAAATACATGAGTACACTCGCAATAATTGCACGGTATAAAGAAGATATTAATTGGGTAAAGGAACTAAAAATACCATATTTAATTGTAAATAAAGGTGCCGCAATTACAGACTCAGATTTAGTACCACATATAATTAACATGGAAAATAGTGTAAACGGGCGAGAAGCGCATACAATGTTATGGTATATTATCGAGCACTACGATTCTCTTCCTGATAAGTTAATATTTCTACAAGGTAATCCATTTGATCACCAACCTCAGATTATTCGGCTACTATCACCTATATCTGTAGCTGATATGCCTGATTTTCTCCCTCTAACCATACAATATAGTATAGATGTGCCACCACCACATATAAAATTTCGATATTGCAAAAGGTATTATAATATACCTATATATACTGGAGGGTTTGGAGAAAATTTATATGATATAAACCCTAAGTGGAATGATGGGGGTCTTATTAATTGGCTACTTCCAATGTTAAATACTTATATTGATACAGTATATCCCAATACAGATATTTCTCTTCGTGAAAAAATATATAAATTTCTTGAGTTGCCATATATTAAGAATACGCCTACTAACTTTTTCTATGGAGCTATGTTCCATGTGAAAAAGGAGTTAATTTTGAAAAGACCAAAGGAGTATTATATTCGATTGAAAGAATTATCTGAGAAAAACATGATGGTTGGATATATTTTAGAACGGATGTGGTTGGAGCTTTTTACTAGTATTTAGACTCTAACCCCAAAAGGATCAGGCATCAAATAAGCCAGCTCCTTAAGAGATGCTGTTGGTGTTTCAAGGACAATATCACGACCTGATAGTGTAGCAAGTCGTGAGAACTCTCGGAGACTATTGCGACTATGACCCTCTCCCCAAATGGTACCATGCCCTACAGGTAGATGCCTATCCACTTTGGTGTTATACTCTGTCTTAGAATCATTCAAATGAAACATAGAAGGGCGGTCACCCACCTCGTCTAGGTCATTAAAGAGTGCGACCACCTCGGATTCAAGTCGCATATCAGTCATTCCTGCTGAGTGTGCGTGGCAAGTATCAATACAGAGCCCAACACGATGACTATCGGTGAGTTCAATAAGTTTATGGAGTTCCGTCATAGATTTACCGAGCTTGGTGCCCTCTCCTGCGCAGTTCTCCAGGAGAAGAGGGGATGTAATATTTATTGAATTGAGTGCATCAGCAACGGAGGCGAGTGTACCCTTAGCACCAATATGGAGAATAGTGCCTGTATGGTCTGGTGACACGGACGCGAGACTATTGAGTAGCTTCTGGAGGGCTGGAACGCCCTTTTCACGAGTCTCTGGATTTGCGAGATTAATAACATAGGGGGCATGGACATAGCACTTCATGTCATTTGCTGTGAGATATGCTCGTGTTGCGGCGGCGTCTTCAGGTGTAAGAGTTCGTGTATTGAACTGGAGTGGGCCACCGAGAAATGTTTGGAAACAAGTGCAGGAGCCAACAGATTGGGCTGTTGCGAGTAGAGTCGGCTTGAGTGCAGTGTGGGGGCCGATACGATTCTGTGACATTTCTGCTTTGTGTGCTTGGATTTATTGGGTGGGTCAGGGGGTTCAATTTTATTTTGCTTCGCAAAATAGTTTGGCAACTTTGTTGCTTAAGAATTTTTCTGCTCTATACCATCTCCTTAACAACTGGCTTACGCACCTTCCTCTTTGGCTTAGGCGCCGGCTCATCAAGCAATGTTTTCAACTGGTTTGCCACAGCCTGAATCATTGGCGGCGGAACTGCGTTACCTACCTGAACAACTTGGTCCTTCTTGTTGCCACTCAGCTTGAAATCCGCAGGGAATCCCTGAATCTGTTTGAGTTCATCTGGTAGAAGAGTTCGTACATAAGCAGTTCCATCTGGTTTCCTGAGCCCTACAAGAAGTCGTGGCTGATGGTCATAAGTACAAATAATTGTCTTGGATGGCGCATCCAGATCTACAATTTCCGAATGAACTGGGCTGTCACGCTTTGCGCAGCTGAGGAGAGAATCGAAGTCCTTGCCACCATAGGTTTCATCAGATGCCGACGCCTTGAGTTTTACATATGGGTGTGGGGCCCCCTCTGGTTGCGCGTCCTGTGGAATAGAAAGCGCATAGTTTGGAAAGTTAACTGGGACATTCGCAGCTGGAACTTCAAAAGCACCTTCCATTGAGGTTGTGACAAAATCGCGGAGCTTTGGTCCCTGACCTGGTGACGAGAGACCTGCCCAGAAACTTTCTGTTGAGAAATTGGGGAATTTGCTCTTATCCCAGCCAACTAGAACAATTCGCTTGCGCTTCTGTGGAACACCGAAATCCGTTGCTTCGAGAACCTGATAGGTAAGGTCATAGCCAATATCTGCGAACGCCTTCTTAATGAGTGTCAACACAAGAGGATCGTCTTCCTTTGGACCACTCTTCATTGATACAAGACCAGTTACATTCTCCCCAATAAAGAATTTGGGTTTAGTGGCCTTTACTACACGCACAAACTGCTGATACATCTGATTTCGAGGATCTGCCGCCTTTCGTTTGCCGGCGCTACTGAAGCCCTGGCAAGGGAATCCAGCAAATACAATGTCAATTGTGCCACGGTGCGCTTCAAACACCGAATCAGGGACTTTCGTAATATCGGACACATTTCCTTTAGGGTTCGCAAGAAGAACTGAATCAGGGAAATTCAGTGTGTGAGTATCGATTGCTGGTTTTTTGAATTCGTTGAACGCCACAACTTTGAATCCAGCTCGCTCAAGTCCTAGCGTATCGCCGCCACATCCGGAAAATAGTGAGATCGCTTTGTGGGTGGTCATTCTAATATGGTTGGAGAAGTGCAGTTGCCGGTGCAGTCAATTTTTTGGTGGCGGTTGGAGTAAAAAATTTTTTATTCTTTTCTTTTGTTTTATTCAGACTAATTACTTCAAATCAATCCGAAGATTACTAAACCCTGCGCCTTTACCCCAGCGAAGAATCCCTTTAAAAGTAAACCCATCATTACAATGAAATACCATATTGATATCCAAATCTTTAGTAATAATAACCTCATTAATCTCCGCAATAGTGAACTTTGGATACCACTTAACATAGAAATCACCTGTAAGGTCTCCGTGAATGGCCATCCAATAGTCTTTCTGTTCCAGAGCTTCATTTGCAATAGGGAGCACCTCCTTAATAAGCTGTGTTTTATACTCCTCAGTAATATCAAGTGCAGCGAAGACCATTGCTCGTTTATTTCTCAGACTTCCATTAGAGATGATCACAGTCTTCTTTAATTCCATTCCATACTTTGTACGAGAGTCGTCTTGAGCCTTACAATCCTTCTGAAACCATTCCTCGTAGGTGGGAATATCTGCCTTAATATTAAATTCATTTGTAAGTGTGCTTGAACCAATGAGTATATCATACCAAGTTTTTGCATAATACTTTGCAAGAGAATATTTCTCACAACCGCCATTGTGAAACTGCACACCTGCTTGCCAAGGAGTATCGCTTGGGTTAATCGGAATATAATTCTTACTACCCTTGTGCTCAACTCGCATCCAATTGCCGCTAGTTTCAGGAGAATCTACTTGACCAATTAGCACCTCAAAATCATAATGCTTCCCTCTTGATGCGCCCTTACGAGGACGCGCATCTAGGATTGCAATACCAAATTCTTCTTTGAAAGCAGTTGCAATCTTAATACCGCAGGGATTCATTAAATGAAGTGCTTCCACAATTATAGAAATATCCTTCGCCTCATTTGCGCCTGCATTATCCCTTGTGCGTGCTGTTGGTAATGGTGTTGACTCTTGTACAGAAAGTGATGCCATGTTCTGAATGATAAGAGCCTCCATTCTCTTAAAACTCTCTTTGATAACAACAGAACTCTATACATTTTCTGTAAATAATAATATGCTTCAATTTTTCTGCTTCCAATGAAAGTAGAAAAATAGTTTGGCAAATTTGTTGCTTAACAATTTTTATTTGCTCTTTATAAAATTTGAACTCCTCGAAAATCTTCGATAGATATTAGAACATACCGACAACAATGGCAACCATACAACTCGCCGATATTTTGAACAAACGATCCGCATTAAGAAAACTTCTTACAAACAAGAAGTATCATGCAAGTGATACTGCCATTCCTAAAGATGAACTTACTCCAGAAAAGGAGCCTGAACTTCGCGGTAAATTGTCGCAAATTGCAAAACAAATTGTAGATAATTCTGGGTCTATCCTTACAGATGTATATGAGGATGATGTGCGTGAACGAGACTGGTTGAGTCTAGAGGAGAAGATTGTATTACATAAGGATGATGGTAGCATCCTCCCTATTGATACGCGCTCTCGCCCAGGACACAAGATACTTGATCACTACCACCCTCATTTCTGGGATACTAAAAACCATAAGGGAATTTCTGTTAGAGGGCTATTTACACAGGAAAATATTGAAAAGGCGCTCTTATCTAATATAATGATGCATAGCACTCCATATAAGTCAGAAATTCGTCGCATGATCATTATGTTTGGAGGCCTTGGAAATGTAACAAAGTTTCGTACAGTTACCTCAAAAGCAATTGTGCAATATTTTGGTGCAAAGCGTGTATTTGATCCGTGTATTGGCTGGGGCGGCAGAATGCTTGGGGCACTTTCTGCTGGTGCGGAATATGTTGGCTGTGAACCCGATAAGAAGACCGCTCGTGGTCTAAGACAAATGATGACAGATAAGGCGATTCCTGTAGGGGCTCGTTCTCGTGTGCGCATTATTGAATCGCCTGTTGAAAAGGTCCTAGATGTTCTCAAGACGCAGGGAGAACAACCATTTGATATGATCCTAACGAGTCCTCCTTACTTCAATCTGGAAGTATATACAAGCGGTGATCAGTCTATTCAAACATACCCTACATGGGATGAATGGCTCAAACAATGGCTTGCTCCTGTTATTCTTGGATCTATTGCGCTTCTAAGGGAAGGTGGCACGAGTTGTTGGAGTGTGAAGAACTTCAAGAGTGATAAGGCATATGCACTTGCAGACGAAGTCAAAAAAATTCACAAAGATGCTGGGTGGAATTTAGTCAAAACTGTAACTATGAGTGGATCTGGGCGCCCAGGAGGAAAGCGGATCAAAAACGGGAAAGAAGCTCGGAGCTCTGAGGAGGAGACTTTCTGCTTTCAGAAGAAACTCTGAAGGGTACGTGGCAACTTATTCTTAGGGAAATCAGGATGTTTCCATAGTCGGATTTGACTTTTAGGAATTGTACTAAGAACATCAAGATTTAGGGAGCTTGACCTTACATATTGCTTTTTTACATGCTTTGTCAATAGTTCGCGCAATACAGCTTCCTTTTCATTTAAATCAGTTGGTAGTGACTCACAACTATGAGTCCACTTATCATCTGTTGACAGTTTTAGATGTTCGCAAATATTTTTATATCTTGAATTATCCCATGCTGAAAATGGCGCAAGAATGGCAAAATTTACTTTGCTTCCAGAATTATTCGAATTTAGGAAGACAATACGAGGAATTTCCTTAAATGATTTTAGCAACTTCATAGGTGTATCATCGTTGATAACTGCCTTAAATGTACCTTTTGATGGCTTGGCCTCTAATTTATCTGTATCATTTATAGGATTTACTCCGTCTGCGCCAAGTTTGTCATCAATATGGCGAAACCCAATAGATTCTACTGCGATTTTTTCAAGATAATCGTTTGTAGAGCTTGACGACAATGTCATTTTTGCAAGATCCGCAACAGGTGCATATACAGGGTGGGTCTTTCGTAGACTCTCAATAAGTGTAGAAATCTGCTCTGGCTGTAGCAAAACACTATCAATAAATTCAGGCATAACTATTTTAAGGGGTGTATTACTTGTCATGTTTGGTGCAGTGGTTGGTCTTGTGGGTAATAATACAGCAGATGGTGCATCAATTTTCGGTGTTGCTTCTGGCAGCAATGTAGAAAGCCGCTTAAGATTTCTATAGCGGCGCGTATATAATGATGTGTGATTTTTACGAGATAAATTCGTTTTTAATAAGCGGCTTGCATTTGCAATACGTGTTTGAAGTTGTGCAATTGATAGCTGTGGTGGCATCTATCGTATATATTGAAAAAATAATCTATACAACTATGTCTGCTATTTAGATCATATGAGGCCGCAGATAACTAGCCATATAAGGTAGCTTCCAAATCATAGCAAGTTTTTTGTCAATAAGAGGATGGTCTAAAATATCACTGACAATAAATGATGGAATACGAATATCCTGAATTCTTTCAACACGAGAGAATACTGTGTATAACATGTGAGCACAATAAGGATCTGTCCATGAACGCCTATTCTCAAATACAATTCCAGATTTAATTGTTGCACCCTGCGCCTTGTGGATAGTCATAGCTGTTGCTTCAATAAGAGGATATGCTACAAATCCAAGTTGAGGATACCATTCGCTCTTAAACTCAATGCGTTTAATAGTAACAACCTCCTTTGTGCTTAGCAGTTGAAATTTAATTTCCTGTTTCTCACTTGAATATGAAAGAACATTTCCGAGTTGACCATTATATACCTGTGTCCCTTCAGGGGTTTTATGATTCATACGAATCATAAATGGAACATTTGTTCGGACCTTGTTATCTTTTGACCAACAATCGCGTTTTTCAATCTCATTCTCTTCACGCTGCAATCCCTTATATCCACCTAGCAGTTTGATTAGATTCTCATCCTCATCAGGGTGCATTTTTTCGGCTCCAAGAATCTCAATCTCCTGAATATCTTCGTTATCCCTATATGCATTATTATACCCAGAAACAGAATATGGTCCTTCCTTAACAGTTGTTAAGATAATGGGGCCCATTTGCTTCTGAAATTCTATGACAGCCTCCATATCCATCTCACCATTATAACACATATTGCGTAAAGTTACAACAGCCTCAGAACGAATTATTTTATCTGGAGAAATAAGTTGGAGAAGTACACGTTGAAGTTCAACATCACCTTTTGATCGCATCATTTCATCTGCAACTATATAATTATAACCTGAATAATAACGCTCTAGGAGAGATGGTACAAACTCTGTTGTATTTCTATGAAGACCAGGGCCAGCATCATGTGGAATTGGTGGAAGCTGCATAGGATCACCAATAAGAATGATATACATTCCTCCAAAATCAACTGGATTTTCGCGAATATCTTGGCATAACTTATTCAAATTCTCAAATTGTCTCTGACTCATCATACTTACCTCATCAATAATTAATACATCAGTTTCTCGAATAGTTTGCGGATTGGAGGCTCTTGCTGCTGACAGAATATGTATATCTTTATCAAGTTTCATCGCATCAGATCCAAGTCGTAGCCATGATGCAAGTGTTTTACCATCTGACATACGACTTGCAGCGGCACCTGTTGTCGCGGTTAAATGAACTTTAAGATGCGGGTATTGCTTCCGAATATTATTTACAATTTCTGTAATACAAAAGGTTTTACCAGTACCAGGAGGCCCAACCATAATTGTGCCTATACTTGCTGACTCCTTGTTTTGTAGTTTTGCGATATCACCTAAAATGACATCGCAGGCCTTCTGCTGCCATTTGATAAGTTTTGGAGCAGCAGTCATTCTATTTGTTCTTTTGTTAAAGGAAAATATTAATCAATTTTTTTAATAAGTAGCATAGTTACTTATTAAAAAGTTATGTATTGTTGCATTAGTCCGAGAAGATCCGATTCACAATACCATTTTCAAACCGCACCCAGTTGAGACCCATACAATAGACGACTACTTCCCACTCATCTGTTCCACCTGTAGGGGTTTGTGGTGAAGCAATCTCCAAAATCAATCTGAAAGTGTTCATGCGGCTCGCATTTAGCGCTCCACTCGGTTGATGCTCTCCAGGATGCCTCGCCAGTGAATATCCATACAGGAAGTTCTTAAACGGTGTGATACCCCCTCGGTGTTTCTCCGCAATATGCGCCCTGAAATAATCACCCTCCGCTTCCACTAAATCAAACCCATTTACCTGAATCTTCGCCCACATTACAAGACCCTTATATGGATTAGTTGTAGGGTTATGCTCGGATGCGAGTGTTGAGGAGTAGTTGGTCCATTCATTTTGTGCGGCTGTGCCTTTGCGTCTGACGAACCAGATTACTTCTTCTATTGGGCCATTTGCTTCCAATGGGAGCTGAATAGTCACAGACTCACCAGTTGTTCGGAGGGTGTAGGTGAGTGGTTCAGAAAAGCGGAAGGTTTGGGTTTCTCTGAAAAGGAGATCGTGGGCCTGGCGCAAATAGTTGTCGCGGAGTGTGCCACTTACAACAGCAGAGTAGGTCACCATTAGGACATCTTGCGGTTCAGGCACATAGTTGGGTGTTGTATAGGTTAGGATTGGATTTCCGGATAAGTCGTCAGGGAGCCCTGTGAACGGTATGGTGCGGTTTAATGGTGTCTCATCACACGCGGTTCTCGGATTGGTCTGGTCCCATTTCTGAATAAGCTGAACGAATGGCTTGAATGTAATGTTGAGACGGACAGTTCCTTCGTGACAGCTAGCAAGTGGGAAGGCCTCCTTGAGCCGTGTACGCTGGAAGAAGAATGGGAGAATACATGTGACAATTCCATTTGTGCCTGTTGGGAAGGGTTGTGGAGTCGCAATTTGTTGTTGTGGTGTTCGTCCAAGAGCATCGGCTGCGATTCCAAACTGGCTATTGATATCGGGGAAGAGTAGTGAAAAGACATTTGCAAAGTCTCCATCAACGGTTTCCAATATATGGTCGCCAATCTCTAGTTCAGCTTTCTCAATGAGAGCTGTTCCGAGAGAGTTACACCAAGTATATGCGTCTTGGGACGGGTTGTCATAGGTGATTGCTCCGTTTTGTAGACCGGCAACAATATAGTCTGGGAGCCAATGGCCAAGCTGAACCTGAATAAGAACTGACATGAGAAGATCGCCGGCTGCGAGTGATCCAATATCAAATGTGAAGCGGTTTCCGAAGTTGGGTGCACCGCGGCAAGTGAACTCGCGGATTACTGTGGAAAATGGGTGGGTTCTTCGCTCAGGATTCCGCGCAAATAAGGTTGTTTCCGCACTAAGTGGAAAAAGTGTATTGTCTTGTTCGTCTCGCGTGACTTGGTCAAGAACCGTTGTTATATCTCCGCGAGGCCTGAAGAAGTCCATTTGTCTATTATGGTGTGTTGTATTTCTTTAGTTGGGGGATTTGTGTTAGGAAGTATGGTATTATAATCTCTTTATTTTTAAAAAGATGATAACCCGAATAAGATACTGGACAAAATATTGTAAAAGGAATGTGTGAATATTTCTCAGTTTGAATAGAATAACATAATGCAGCCCCTGATATGAAACTGCTTAGTACTCCACTAGGAACGACTCTTGATATTATGTGATTTGTAATGTGGGTATTCATTGTCTATATATATTTATTCATTTTTAGGCGGACGCGTTATAAATATTTTCTTTTTCTCAATAACTGCACAATATACACTTCTATCTTCAATATCTGATGGATCCCCTAAAATACGATTTCCAGCAGATATTCCTCCGTCTATGGCTACTGCACCACATGAACAATATTTGAAATCGTGTCTATGTTTGCTTTCTATTGTTTCTGAACATTTCCTACATTGTATGGCGTGTCTTGTTTGGGTATATCTCACACCTCCATAGATTATTGAAGGCATATTGTTATATTATATACATAAAATGTGTTTATGCTAGGCTTCCTAAGAAGCGTACCGGTTAATGCGAAGCATTAACCACTAGGCTTCCTAAGAAGCGTACAGTAACCCCCCTCGTCCGCCCTTCTTAATCTCATAAGTTGCGTAGCCGTCAACCAACAGATTCATAATAGTATTACTTGTATTCGCCGCAGTGAGAGCCACATACAATGTTGGCCTGTCCGCGCTCGTAAAGTTCAAAGTCCCTGTTGGCTGCATTTCAATCGGTCCCCTCATAGAATGGCTCATTCCATACGACCAGTTCATCACTCCAATTGAACGCCCAGAATCTCTCTCCAGCTTCGCATGGGTTTCAATATCTGTCCACACGAGCGGTGTCCAGTCTGTCTCTCGCGATTTTCCTGCGACCGTCAGATTAATTGTATTGTAGTACTGTCCGCTCGTGTTGGAAGCCTCAAAGTGCCACAGACGATTTGCCGCAATATCATCACGCGACCGCACAAACCAGAATATCTGTTCAGCAGGGTGCCGCCCATCAATGAGCCGTTTTGTCATCGGTAAACCACTTTGTAAGGCAGCATAATCGGTAGGACCAAAGGTGAACGAGTTCTCATAGAGTCGGCTATATGGTATTACATATTCTTCATTCATCTGTTGGAAGGCTGACTGCGCATTGGGCCCAATATAAAGTTGGCGATTCTCTAAGAGAATTGTTGGATGTGCTATGGATTCTCGCTGAAGGGAAACTCCAAAGGAAAATGTTTTGCCCCAAGGTGCCGGCTTTACAGGGCTACAAGGTAACGCAGCTTCCACAAGGTCTTCAAGGCGGCGAAGAGTGAGACGCAAGCGAAACTGTTGTGTAAGGGTCGCACACAATGGAAGACCTCCTTCATCTGCGTGTTGACAAAACGGAAGTGGAAGGCGAAGGCGCAAACGACCAGGGGTTGCATTGCGCTGTATTGCGAACGGTGAGCCATCATGGACACCTGTAAGGGCATCTTCAAGAAAAGAAGAATTATAGGTTCCTTTCAAATGTCGTTGTGCAAAGAGAGAGTCTCCACTAAATTCCTGTAAGAGGATATTGTCTTGGTAGAATTGAATCTTCTCAAAAAGGAAGTAGGCGATTCCATTTGTATAGCCATAGCGATTGTTAGTACCAAGCTCTTGTATTACACTGTTATTGTTTGCCTTCGCGGCGGCAGTTGGAAGCCATGATGGAAGGTCAATCAAGAGAGTAGGCTCAATAAGAATATCGCCGGCCTTCTCAATTTCAAACTCACATGTGGTGCCCCATTGAATACGATTTCGTGGTACGATTTTGCGGAGCTCTGGAATATAGGCTGGGACAGTTTCATACCGGGCATCAAATAGATTTTCTGATTCTTTGGAGTCCCTTATAAAGAATGTATCCTTTTTGCCTCGTGCGACAAGATCGTAGAGGGCGCCTTCTATACTTGTACCTGGGCGCCTGTCTGCTGCGGCGGCCATTCTAGCTTGTTGTTATATGTAAAAAATCGGGTTTAGATGTCTTGTTTTTGTTATGAGGTTTCTTAGAAAGACACTTAATAACAAAAATAACAAAAGTAAAAAGAAAAGAGAAGTTTTCGGTAAACTGTAAAGCTCTTATGACAATTTTTTCGTATCTACATATACTAAATCTCCATGACTTAAATCTGTAGGAAGCTGAATGGCATTTTTATAGATCTTACCAAATCCGCACATGTCATATGTTTTGAGATCTAATGCAGATACTTTAACTTGTCTGTTGTCATTATAGTCTGATACAAATTCAGGACTAAAGCCAATAGGTGCTTTTGTATACATATTTGTCCGAAAAAATGAAATACAAGTAGTATTTACATCGACTTTATATACCATATCACCTTTAGTGAATCCCATTCTAGGAAACTCAACCATTCGTGACAATGCATCGCATAGGGCTGGAGTTAGTGTCTTGTTAGAATATATGCGCATGTATTTGAATAATATAAGGAGTTAAAGATACTTTAAATATTTGTGACTATGTAGCATATAAAAATTGGAGTTTAATCCCCTACATATATAAGCTACAGAAATGGCCTACAATCTAGTAATTGTAGAATCTCCAGCAAAATGCTCAAAAATCGCTGGATTCCTCGGCGCTGGCTACAAGGTCATCGCGACAATGGGGCATATCCGCGCACTTGAGGAAGAGCTGGACGCAATTGGTTTGAGTCGTGACTTTGAGCCCAAATACAGGTTCCTTACAAAGGAAAAGGCACGAGCAATCAAGGAGATTAAGGATGCCGCGAGTTCGGCGAAAGCTGTTTATTTGGCGGCGGATGATGACCGCGAAGGAGAAGCTATTGCTTATTCGGTGTGTGCATTGTTGAAGCTGAATCCATCTGTCACACCTCGCGCTGTTTTCCACGAAATCACAAAGGATGCTGTGTGTAAAGCCGTTGCTGAGCCGAGGCTCTTAGATATGAACAAGGTCTATGCTCAGCAAGGGCGTGCTATGCTGGATATGATGGTCGGTTTCACAATTTCGCCGCTGCTGTGGAAGCATGTGACGAGCGGCTTATCTGCTGGACGATGCCAGACACCTGCGTTGCGACTTGTATGGGAACGCGAGGAGGCTATTCGACACTTTAAGGCGGCGAGTTCTTGGCGTATTGCTGGCTCCTGGTCTTCAGGTAGTGGGTCCGTGCCATTCCCAGCAGCACTCTTAGACGAGCTGGAAGATGAAGAGTCGGCGCTCAACTATTTGGAGAATCACAGCGCCTCCGACGATTCCGGTATAGTCCTTACAGCTGTGACTAGGCCATGGAGCGAGTCTCCTCCTGCGCCATTGATTACCAGCACACTCCAACAGCAGGCATCGGCGTTGTTTCGCTCAAATCCGAAAAATACAATGCAGTCTGCGCAGAGGCTCTATGAAGGTGGTCATATTACCTATATGCGAACTGATTCAGCTGTGCTATCTGAGGAAGCAGTTGCTGCTGCTAAAGAAGAGGTGAAAAAGAAGTATGGCGAGGCCTTTGTAGGATCTGGCACAGCGTTGCAAGCAAAAGAGAAGAAAAAGGGAGCTGGTCGGCCAAAGAAGGCTGAAGCTGCTGCTGATGCTAAACCAAAGGCCCAGGAGGCGCACGAAGCCATTCGCCCTACACACTTTGAGATTGTTGAATTGCCAACAACAGAAGATTGGAATTCCTATGATCGTCGCATCTATAAACTCATTTGGCTCCGTGCGATGCAAAGTGTAATGGCAGCGGCACTTGGCGAGAAGCGCACAGTTCAGTTCCAGCTAGCCGGCGATGAAGACGCAGAATTTAAATGGGAAGCTACTTGGCGTCGCACAACCTTTGAGGGCTGGCACAAGGCAGACACAAAAGAGACTGTTGTTGTGGAAGACGACGCTGAGGGGTCCGCGGATGACGCAGCGGAAGCTTCCTGGAGTGCAGCCGCCCAACTCGCACCAGGCACAAAACTTACTTGGACTGCGCTGGAAGCAAATCCTCACAAAACCAAATCCCAGCCACGATTCAATGAAGCAACACTTGTAAGGGAACTTGAGAGTCAAGGAATCGGCCGCCCATCCACATTTGCGAGCCTTATTGCGACAATTCTGGATAAGAACTATGTGGAAAAAAAGGATATTCCAGGTGTAACTGCGACAGTGAAGCGCTATTGGCTAGAAACTCACTCGTGGCCACCCAAGTCTGAAGAGAAACAAATGAAGACCGGTGAAGAAAAGGGGAAACTTACACCCACAGGTCTCGGTTCTTCTGTTATTGAATTTGCTCTCAAACATTTTCCGGATCTCTTCGATTATTCCTTCACGGCTTCCATGGAATCTCGTCTAGATAAGATTGCAGCTGGACAGGAGCCTTGGAAGCTGGTTCTTAAAGATACATGGTCATCGTACAAAGAACGCTATGAGAAGTTGAAGATTGTAGCCTCCTCTGGTGGTGGAGGTAGTGGTGAAGCCAACGATAGGCGCAGAGAGCTCGGCGAAGGGCTCATTGCTATTCAAACAAAGAAGGGTCCGCTACTTCTCCGTGAAGATCCAAACGGCGACAAAGATGCGACCCAGTTCTTCGGTTGGCCAGCCGGCGTCAGTCTAAGTGTGCTTACTCTTGAAGACGCCAAACAGTTCATTGGCGCAAAAGCGGAGGCAGAAGCATTCGGTTATCATGAAGGCGCCCCCATGAAAAAGCGGAGTGGTCCTTATGGCCCATATATTGAATGGAAAGAACTCAAAATCCCTTATAAGGTTGGTGAGGCGATTACTGTGGCAGATATTGTTGGGCGTATTGAGGCCAAAGAAAAAGCAGTAGCTGGTGGTCACTCTGTGGGGCCTTTTGAGATTCGCAGCGGGCCTTATGGGCTCTATATGTTCAAGAAGGATGCTATTAAGAAGAACTTTGTGTCTGTTCCTGAGGGTGTTGATGTAGGAGCCTTGACAGTCGCGGCGGCAACGGCGTTATTCCAAGCGGGGCTACAATCTAAGGCTCGGTCTAAACAGTTTAAAAATAATATTAAACAGGCAAAGGAGGTATGAGCGGCGAAATAAAGAAAATCGCCCTTTGTTTCCTTGTATATGATCGCATAGAATGCGAGGCATTATGGGAACGCTGGTTGAAGTCGCATCCAGACGGAAATAAATTTACACTATATGTGCATTCCAAGTTTGATTTTCAAATGGAGTCCGAATTTTTACGCGCTCGTATGAATGTGTTAGCCGATCCAGTTCCAACTGAGTGGGCTGGATTTTCACTGGTGGAAGCGACACAACTGTTATTCGTGGCTGCTATGGCTGACTCCAACAATTATAAATGCGTTTTATTATCAAATACATGTATTCCTGTGAAACCTGTAAATTATATATGGAAGTTCCTTACATGTAATAATTTAAGTTATATTTTTGAATCGAAAAAGACTGAGCGATGGCCGAGATATAAGGAGCTGCTACGAGTTGTACCGCATGCTAAAATATCGAAACATCATCAATGGATTATTCTTGGACGGCAGCATATAGAATTGATGCATGCTAATTTTCATGTTATTAAAGAACTATATACTGGCATAAGAATATCAGATGAAAGTTGGGCGTTGACTTTTCTTCAGATTTGTGGATTAGACAATGAGATTAATACACATTATCAATCCACTTATACAAATTGGCATGCAGCAGATATAGGGGGGCACCCAAAACTCTATAAGGAAATTGACACGAAAGAACTGAAAAAAATTGTATTTGGGGAGTATTTGTTTGCACGGAAGTTTGAGAATTTTGCGGGACTAACTGATTCAATGTTTCAGCTATTTGATGAGCAGCGAGCTATGTCTGAATCCTGAGTGCTGTGAATTTGGTGAGCATATCAAGTTCATTAGAATCTTGATATTCTGTGCGGCCACGGATATAGAGAGCATACCATGACTTGGGGATATTCTGGCCTTGTAGGGACTTGCGTCCTATACTTCCAATTGGTAGATTTGACACTTGTGACTTTAGCAGACATTTAATAATATGAAGTTTAGGCGAAAGTATCCCTCGCTCAAAGAGCGTTTCCATAAGTCCTTGGCGAGTTCCTGCGACAATTGTATAGACCCTTTGGGATGTGGGGATATTTTCAAACTGGAGGAGGCGTTGTCTGGGGCGGCGTGCTAGTAGCTTTGCTATACAGAGGATGAGACCCCATGTTCGACGAGCTCGCCTCTTACGCTCATTAATAATCATTGTGTCAATAATTATTAATGGACGGACTTGGTCTTCTACCCAGATGCGCTGTGTATAGACAATATCTACACTCCATATGCGCTGGAGTAGGGCAATACGAGCTGGCGCACGGAGTGGGCGATATAGCAGCTCATTCGCATGCTGAGTCTTTAGGAATTGTACTGCTTGATCTTCAGGGAGACTCCTGAGATAACTCTCGGCGTCAGTCATTTTGGTTGGTTGGTTGCGTGGCTATTTATTCGCAAAGCGAATATTCAATTTTTTGCCTTCCGTGTTCCACACTTCTTTACGCGAACTTTTGTATATACCTTCACAGGCAAATGAATAATATTAGCCTCTCCTTTCCTATCTTGCGGTTCAATATACTGGAGTCCCAGAAACTGGAAGATATCTTGCTCCGTCTCCATATCTGGTGGTAGCCCTACATCAGGTTTTGTTGGCGTCATAGTATGCTCATTCAAACTGTAGCCAAGAGTGAGAGCATAACGCCGCATTGCGACATTAAATACATCTGATCCAGTGAAATAGAGAATTGCATACGCATATTCCTCCTTCGGAGTAACCAGAAGATCCAGACGCCGCCCCTTGGATGTGCTAGGCAATTTAGCTACTGCCAAACACTTCTTATCACCTTCCGCAAGAGTCTCCAATATATAATGCTTCTGCTTGAGCGTGGCGATATACTCCTTGAAGCCATCAGACCCTTTGAGCAACATGTCAATATCTCCTGATGTTTCCGCCTGACGCCTATAAGACCCTACAATTGTTCCTTCAAGGGTCGGTGGTAGAGCAGCCATTAAGAGTTTCGCATGAGCCGTCATCTCTTTCCGTGGAATTCGTTCATTAATGTCCTCATAATATTGTAGACCAATCATCTGGTTCTCGTTCAGAAGCTTGGGATTCTTTGCGAGCCTAGTGCGTAAGTCCGCAATACTCTTGATCTTCTCCTTTTCCACCAAATCCTTTGCCTTCACTGGCCCCACCCCATAAATCTTCTGTAAGGAATCATATAACTCAATTGGATATTCGGCTTTTGCCTTCTCAGCTGCACGAAGACTTCCAGTTTCAATAATCTCGCGAATCTTATCTTTGATTTTTGCGCCGATCCCTTCAAGGCCATCAGCATCTGCTGATGTTATAATTGGCTTTTCCATTGTCTTCAGTTGGCTGATTACCTTTGTGTAGGCGCGAGCCTGGAAATGGTGTTTCTCTGCAACATCACGCTTCCGCAGTGTGTCAAGAGCATCTATGATTGCTGGTCTCGCATCTGTCATTTTTGGTGTAGGTCCTTATAAGACGTGGAGAATATTTCAATTTTTGCGATAGCAAAAATTATTAGGCATAAAGTGCTGAACAATTTTTGCGATAGCAAAAATTGTTATGTGCGAAACACTGAACAATTTTATTTTCATCAGAAACTTCTAAAATTATTATTGAATAATATTAAGTTTAGAATTTTATATATCAATATATTTATGCAGTCGCCTTCGCAGCGCGCTTGCCCTTGGTCGCAGTCGCCACAGGGGCCGCAACAACCACAGGCGCAGCAACAACAGGCGTAGCAGCCGTCCCTGTCGCACCGCGGCGGCGAGCGGCCTCAGCAACCGCCTTCTTGTAGAGCGTCGTCTTGTCCACCTTCTTCATGTCCTCCCACACACGGTGGACCTCCTCGTGCCACGCACGCAGCTGCTGAGGGGTCTCGCCCTTCTGGCCACGGGGTACGCGGCGACGGCGGCGGCCAACCTGCTTCTCAAGCTGCTTGGCGGCGCGCTTCAGCTCCTTGAGGAGCTCCTCAACCTTCGTGATACGCTCGGTGAGGGAAACGACAGTGGTGACATCGGTGCTAGTGGCGGCGGAATCAACAACAGGGGCAGAAGATGAAGAAGACATTTTACTTGTTCTAATATAACTTGTTGGGGTGTTTTTAAATAGGAAAATAAACGCACTTTTTTTATAAGTAGAAATTAGTTGAAAAATTGCAAAAATTGAAAAATAAATTGCTCACCTTAGGCAGACACCAACACATAATGGAGTCCGCAGATTTCTATGAGACACTCTATAAGAGAATGGTCTTCTATGGCTTCTCAGATATCTGGTTTGCAAACACCTACGCAGTTGGAACAGTCCTCTATAGACCTGATTTTAATGAGCGATGGCATGTAGGTGTCTGGACTGGACCTGACATGGATATGTTCTGCTTGAAGCAGTGTACAACAAACGAGGAAGCTGAGCGCTGGCTCTCTCCTGGAAGTAATAGTATTGAAGAGGCCTTTGAAAAAGCGGTGGAAGATCTCAATACTAAAAACGCCGCTGCCTACAAATCTTCTTCAACTGCTTCACCTCTTTCTTTAGTCGCTTGAATCGCCCTTTCTTCCGTTCATAAAGAGAATCCTCTTCAATAAATTCCTCATGACTTGTATCTCCTTCTGCCGCTGCTCCTGGAGAATAACGAGCAATACCATCATGTAAGGCCATCATAGAGAGTTTTTTCTGTTGTATAAATGTTTGCAAAGTATTAATATCAGGTTTGCTCATCTTTGAACTACATGCTCCACATGATACAAAGATAAATACTGCTCCGTTCGAAGCATCTGGATCATTTATGCGAATCATCTCCATTATTTCAGTGTTTGTTGTTGGAGCCCTAGTTTGAATGAGCCTATTTACGAAATCCTTATAATGTGTATTGGCGTTTGTTGGCGGATGGGCTTCACTATATTGTGTTGTATTTGAGAACTTGTAGATTCCCTGGAAGAATCCGCGGCCACCTGGGCCAACTTGTGTAGTGTGATGTCTCGTAGCATATGGCGTGTTTGGAAGATGAATAATAAGAGAGCGCACAGCGGCCTCGTATTTATTCAGACATGGTTCCGAGCTATGCTTGGAGAGACAATGGAGGAATTGCTCCCTATGAGGGAAGTTACAGAGTTGCCATATATAATTGTCAATTGTATTATAACTGATTTCACCTGGGTCACATGTTTCCAGAAGATATGAGTCTTTTGGAACAATTTGGGAGAGCTGGTTGGGAGCGTAGTATATTCCGTGGAAAGAGATGAAGTAGAATGGAAGATGCTCTGCTCGGCGGAGAGGTGCTAGAATATTCATCGTGGTTTGGTTGGCTTTAGGGTTTTCTTCTCTGAAAGTGCTTCCGCAATACGAAGATGCTTTGCAGTATATGCTCCGTTCAGTTCGTATGTGCGCTTAGCCTTGTCTGACTTCTTGGCGCGCTTGATTGGCGGATCCATATGAATTGTGTGCTGGATGCTAGTAGAGGGAGCGAAGTTCAATTTTTGCCACTATGTGGCAAAAATAGTTCAGCACTCTGTGCGTAACAATTTTATTTTGCTTCGCAAAATAAAATAATCAGTTCCTTTGGAACTAGACAATTTTTCTAGTGACTTTGTCACTGATAAAAATAATTCAGCACTCTGTGCGTAACAATTTTATTTTGCTCCCCCTAAACCAGATGCTTCATCAGGTCTGGATTCATATAGAGAAAAAGATATATTAAAATCATTGTCCCTAAATATAAAAATAGTTCTGTGTATTTACACTTACCTGCAACATTCTCAATTCCTATATAACAAATGCCCCACACACATACCCACCAAAGCTGTAGGAGAGTTATAATACCGAGTATTTTAATCAGCTGCGGATTATTCATCTTATTGTATGTGATGTAAATATCTTTGCTCTCTTTGCTGGTGGTTGTATCCCTTCAGTGAGTGATAATCTACGCATTTGAGGAATAATCTCAATTCTAACACGCTTTGCTGTAGGTTCCTCACATGGTGAACTTGACCTGCCTCTTTTAGTGGGTTGTGTTTGTGTTTGTTGCTGTGTTTGTGATTGTATATGTGGTTGCCACTCAGCTTTATGTGACTCAATTGAACGCAAAACCGCATGATTGAAATCTGCGAATGATTCTAGAAGAGCATTGTGTAACTCCGAACGGATTCGTCTCCATACATCTAAAGCCTGTGATGCACTATATATGGTTATCATCATGTCGTAACAATTCATGAAGTCGGGATATGTAAATGTTTGTTCTATATTAGGTGCTTTTTCATAGCGATATGAGATACTTTCCATGAGAGTTTCTGCGGTAGTCGCCGATTAATTTGTCTGCCGTTTTACCTTGCGTGTTTGGCTGCGCTTGTGCGCTCCAAGAGCCACCATCAATTTTGAATCAGCGGCTGTAGACTCATGGACAAAGACCTTCTCTATTCGCTTTCGTGTGGCTCCCTCTCCTGATACAGAACTTTGTTTCACTTTCTTTGAGATACATACGAAGTCTTTTGGTGCAGAGTATTCACTGATAAATACATAATTGTCTTTACTGAGTTTGCGCATATCTTCCCAGAACTCTGTACTATTAAAAGCCGAGTGATACTCGGTTGTTCCCTGATAGGGTGGGTCGCAGTATATTAACGCGCCTTTTGTTGGTAGGTATTTCTTATAGCTAGTAAATGCGAGCTTCGTTTTGTGGAAGATTGGGTTCTCATGGAGCTGGTCATAATAGCGCTTCCGCTCTTGCGGATAATTGCGGCCTTTGTATTTATTCACATAGCCTCCGAAATACTTACCGTTGTAGCTGTAGCAAAAGGCGGCATAGGCTGCACGAAGTGGGCTGGCTTTGGGATTCTTCCTTAGAGAAGTATATTCAGATTGGGTTATGTGAAGATGCTGGTGAATGGTCTTCTGTATGTGCTTTAAGAGTACAATGAGGAGCTCGTTATTGTCGCTCGCTGTATAGGAACGCTTATGTGTAACTCGCCGCAGAATATGGCAATAACCGCAGAAGGGCTCAATATAGGCGTAGTCATTAAAAAATGGATTATTTAGGATTTTTAATATATGTTCTGATGCGGTGGCTTTGCCGCCGAGATATGCCATACCTACTTCTTATAGGGCAGATTAGTAGTTGACCTGTGTGCGCGTCAGCTTGAAGTCTACACTATTGAGAAACTCCTCACCAATGAAGAGGATCTGCTTAGGATTGTTGTACTTATTAGCCTCCATAATAGAATCAATCTCAGCTGCGGAGGGAACTGTGTAGCCCTTCTCGCAAAAGTCGAACTCATCCTTACCATCATCTGAGAGAACCCAATTGTGAATAAACTCGTGCACCTTCTGAGAAGTGTTGAAATGCTTCTGGTCGCGTGTAGTCTCATCACCATTATCCATCTCACACGAGAGAGTATAGATGTAGCGAGGCAGACCAGCTGCGTCCAGCTCAAGCTTTTCAATCTTTGTGTTGAAATCGGCGAGAATCTCATCGCGGCAGGTGGACACATCAGGGGGTGCAGGGGCGGCCTCAATGAGAGCGAGCATACTCTTCATATAGGCGAGCTTAGGAGCTGTATCTACCATCATCTTCTGACGGTGCGCCTCCCTACGCTCAGCGGCTAGCTTCTTGAAGTCAGACATTGCAGGTGTAGGGGTAACAGTAGTGGCAGTGGTAGTGGTAGTGGTAGTGGCCTTGCGCTTAGAACGAGTCATGGCAGGCATCTTTTGTTTGGATGTGTGCGTGGTTTAGGGTGAAAAAAGTCTTCAATTTTTCTAGCAAAGCTAGAAAAATAGTTAGGCATAACATGCTGAACAATTTTTCTAGCAAAGCTAGAAAAATAGTTAGGCATAACATGCTGAACAATTTTTCTAGTTACTGGTCTGCGCTCTAATTACTCAAACTTCGCCTTTAGTGCGGCCAGCATTGCTCTCTGTTCAGCCTCTGTGTGGTATTCATTCATCTTGCTAATCCACTCATCTGCCGTCGGCCACATCTTCTGGAAATAAGCATTCCACTTGAACCGGTTGCGATACTTTGCCTGAATAGGTGGCTGATATGCAAGGTTCGCATCGGATGCATCACCCACCGTGGGATCCAAGTGGCCCACCTGCCACTCACTGTTAGGAACATCCACTAGATTCGTGCGCCACCAAGATTTGATATGCTCAATAGCTGTATCGCGGTCTCCAGAAATAGCTGCGCCCTTACGCTTGTCCAGGTCGGTTGTATCTGCCTCATATGGGTATGTGAGGCAGTAGGCACCGCGCTTCTTGATTCGCTTTAGTCCGGTGGCCTTATTGAATTGCTGGATAGCGTCACCTGTTGTCATCGCAATATTCTTGAAGAACTGTGTGGCGTCATCTCGCTCAATGTAGAGCTGGCCGCGCACCTCTGGCTGTGCCATGAGAGCTAATGCCTGACCTCGGAGAGAAGTAATGCTCGGCGGCACGACCTTGTGATTCTCGCAGAAGGTGAGCAGGTCTGCTGGATATGCGGCATACTTTGTATTGTAGCTTGCAATAGCGATGCGCTTGGCTGTTGCTGCAGACATATTGTATGGCTTGGTTAGTATGGGGGACTTGGGTTCAATTTTATTTTGCTTGGCAAAGAAAAATAGTTCAGCATTTATTATGACCATATAAAAAAGCTCTTTTGTATTTATTATCTTTATTTGGCTACATATGATATTTACATATCCAGCTGAGTTGCGAGATAGTTAAACGGAGCTGTTAGATTTGTACGGTTCTTCACAGAGGTCTCAAAGTATGGCAGGTTATATGTGTTGCATGCGACGCTGCGCGCAATGAGGCGGTCGCCTTCGCACTTGTTCGCGACCAGCACGATGGGAATAGTGGGCTTCGCCCTACGAATCTCAGCAAGCCACTTTGCCACATTAATGTAGCTGGTCTTGTGCGCAACATCATACATAATAACAGCTGCATCAGCCTCCGCATAGTATGGCTCGCGAGGGGTAGTATATTTGTTGTTACCGCCGACATCCCAGATGTTAACGCATGTCTCGTTAAACTCGTCAGGGTGAACCTCTGCGCCAACTGTCGCACAATAGCGCTTATTGAACTCGCCAGTATTCAGAGTGTGAATAAGGCTTGTCTTACCAACGCCGCCATCGCCGATCAGAATGATGTTGTGGTCGCGCATCTTTGTGAGGGGGTAGAGTAGAGTGGATTAGACTTTAAAGGGTGCCTGGTTTGAGGGTGGCGGTGGCCTTCAATTTTATTTTGATCTATGAAAAATGCTCTTTTGTTTGGTTTTATATAGTATGTTCAGAATTACAATGTCAGTGGCTCATAGTAATCATCCCAGTTGGGAGCTCCACAAGGAGCTACTGGCTCAGGCCCCCTAATAATAGCTTTGATCTTGGCCTTGTAGTCCGCTTTAGCCTCGGCCAAGAGGCTCTGCTTGTAAGCGCTAATGACAGGAACGGAAGCAGGAACGGAAGCAGAGCAGTGCTCAGATATCATGAGCTCGTGGAGAGCTCCCTTACACTCACAGTAATCGTCCTCGGTCTTCGCCTTATACTTCATATAAGACTTGTATGCGTTGGCCATTTGCTCCTGGGGTGAGACCTCATAGTGCTCATTGCTCAGGTAGCGAACCTTTGCACGCTGGAGCTCATTATAGTAATGGCGCGAGGTGGAGCGGTTCACTAAATAGCTGCGACCGCTGCGCCAGATGGTTTGGCGGAGGGCCTTCTGCACAGGGCTGTCAGAGTCAGATGGACGGGAATGACGGACAATGACACCAGTCGTGATCTTTGCAGAGGTCAGAATTGAACGAACATGCGCAGCCTGGGCAGCCAGCTTTGCCGCACGAGGGAGACTAGTGCGGAAACTGGTAGTGGTAGACATGTTAGAGGGTGCCTGGCTTGGGGCGGCGGCAGGGCTTCAATTTTATTTTGTTCTGCAAAATAAAATAGTTAGGCGCTTCGCACAGTCGGCTCATTCATATCACATGAAAAAAGGCTCTTTTCTTTGTATTTGGTTGTTTATTCATGTTTTCTTTGTGTTTATTGGTTTACTCATCATCCTCATCAGGCGGGTTGATGCGGTTCGTCAGCGGGTCATAGATGCCCAGGAAGACGCCAGGTGCGCCCTTCTCAGACGCCCAGATCTCGTTGTCCGAGCTCTTGAACACCTTGTTGCCGTTGAAGATCCACTCAGACACAGTGGCCTCGTCATCATCCTCCTCCTCGTCAGCAGGGGGGGGCGGAGGTGCGGCGGCCTTCTTAGGCGCGGCGGCCTTCTTAGGCGCGTCGGTCTTAGCGGCCTTGGTAGACTTCGCCGGCGTTGCAGGCGCCTCAGCAGTCGCGTCCTTCTTGGGGCGGCCAGCAGACTTCTTCTTAGCGGCCGGCTCGGCTACAGGCGCGGCCTCCTCCGCATCAGATGAGTTGGCGGACTCCTTCTTGGCGAGAGCGAGGGTCTTCCAGTGCTCCTCGTCATACTCGCCGGCATCCTTGCGGCGCTTGGCCTCGGCGGTGACCTCGGGGACCTTGAACTTGGTATCAGGGCTGGCGGCGATCATCTCCGCACGGACATGTGCAGTGAACAGGTTCCAGCCGCTGGAGCCGCGCTTGACACCCTTGTTCTTGTTCGGCTTGCGAGAGCCGGTCTCGGAGGCAGCCTCCACCTCCGACTCGGGGAGCGGGGTGGCAGCGGCCGCCTTCTTGCTGACCTTCTTCGGAGCGGGCGCGCCAGCCAGAGCGGCCTTGTAGGCAGCCAGGATGGCCTCCGTGTGCGTGATAGCAGCGCGGAGGGCCTCGGGGGAGAGAGAGAGGGAGACGGTGGTGGACATCTTGTGGATTGGTGGGGAGGTGGGAATACTTTAGAGTGGATTAGACTTTAAAGCGTGCCTGGTTTGAGGCTGCCGGCAGCCTTCAATTTTTTTTTCAAATTGAAGCATTTTTGGGGGCTGCCCCCCCCCGCCTGGGCCATGCCTGAGAGCCCCCTGTAAACCCCTCTAAACCCCCTGGGGTGGGGGGTCCCCTGCCTGAAAAACCGTTCAATTTAGGAAAAAAATTGAACTAAAGAAGCCCCCCAAATCAGGCACGCTTTACAGTCTAACCCCTCTAAAGTATTATCATGTCTACCGAGCCCCTCGCCCCTTACGCCGAGTACCTCCTCCGAGAGCAGATCCGTGGCCTTGAGCAGATGCTGGTCATCTACCGCACCGCCCTCACCAGGTCCGTCACCGAGCTCATCACGGTCCAGGCGGTCGCCGCTGTCCAGGCTTCCGTGCCTGCTTCCGTGCCTGCTTCCGTGCCTGCTTCCGTGCCTGCTTCCGTGCCTGCGGAGCCTGTGTCCGAGGTTGAGGCAGCTACCGAGGCCCTCGCTACTGCCGTCGCCGAGGCTGTGCTTGCCGAGCCTGCCGCTGCCGTCCCTGAGCCTATTGCTGCCGTCCCTGAGCCTGTCGCTGAGCCTGTCGCTGAGCCTGTTGCTGCCGTCCCTGAGCCTGCCGCTGAGCCTGAGCCTGTGCCTGAGCCTGAGCCTGTTGCTGTGCCTGTCGCTGTGCCTGCCGCTGAGCCTGAGGAGCCCTGGACCACCGCTACACAGCGCCGCATCCGTGTTCCCCCAAAGGTGATCGGTTCACCAATCAACAAGAGCCAGCGGCCGATGTATGAGCTCTCGAACATCCTGAACGGCGAGAAGGCCCTCGCCACTCGCACCGCCAAGAATAAGCTCACAGCACAGGATATCGAGCAGGCCGAACAGCTCATCATCAAGCGGGAGGCTACCGAGTTCCGCGGCTTCTATCACAAACGCTCGCACACCTTGTTCCGCTCCCCCACTGCCGCCTGTGCGACCCTGCTTACTCGGCATGGCGTCAGCAAAACTTGGCAGGGCGGTGCACACATTTGGCTCGAGCGCGGCGGCCAGTGGGTCAAGCTGAACGATATTCTGCGGAACGCGTAACACATAACCGAACAAACAACCAAATACAAACAAAAGAGCATTTTTTAATGTGGCAGCCGAACGAGAACGGCGAAGCGCATAACTATTTTATTTTACGAAGCAAAATAAAATTGAAGGCCTCCTTCCGTATTAAGTCAGGCACCAATCCACATCATAATCGCATACAAGATGTCGTCCTCTTTCTTTACCACCGCCGACATGTCTCATCTCAATGCGACCCATCACATGGCGCGCAAGCAGATGCGTGCTAATAAGCTAGAGCCTTATGTGAAGGAGGCTGTTGCGTACTATGCCTCTATCATTCGTGGGAAGAAGACGCAAATTCTGGAGCGTCTCAGGGCTGATATGATCACCATGACAGCGCCTGCTGGTTCAGAGAAGCGCCAGTTCTGGGCTCAGGTGTTTGAGTGGTATTCGTATGATTTCCGCAAGCTCCCTATGGGCGGTAACACTGTCCAATGGGCGCCTGGTCAGGCTGGTCTGACTTATAATGAGCTTGTTCTTGGTGATGAGACTCGTGTGTTTACTGATGACATGACCTCAGTGAGCTTGTGGGTCCTATATCGCCACACAGACTTCTGTGCTCGCCTATTGAAGGAGCTTCAGCTTGATCCCAAGCACTTCCAGTTCAAGAATCTTGGTCAACCGCTGGATGGTGCTTCGCGAAAGTTCAACATAGATACTATTATTGAGTACATGAATAACATGCACCTCGTCTATACGCCTTAGAGATGTATGATTCGTTCATATAAATTAATAAACAAAGAAAAGAGCCTTTTCTCATGTGCTTTGCGAAAAATTGTTCAGAATTTAGTTCCTAACTATTTTATTTTGCAAAGCTAGAAAAATTGTCTAGCTCATAGAGCTGATTATTTTTCGCTTTGCGAAAAATTGAAGACCGCCGGCAGCCTCAAACCAGGCACGCTTTAATATTCAATCAATAAATAGTAAAGATGGGCTGTGATTCAGACTGTAATCATAATTGGTCTTGCCACAGATGTGGTTCTACTTGCTCTTGTTGGTGCTATTGTCGTGATGAATGTGACTGGTCTAACGAGACGCAACGATGGATACCTCGTAATTGGCCATATCTAATGGAGGAAATAAGACGGTTTTATCAGAATAAATCTTAATGAGTTAAACACAACAAGAGTTTCAAGAGCAAGAAAAAATTGTTCTGTGCAAAGCATCTAACTATTTTTCTAGCAAAGCTAGAAAAATTGTTCCGTGCAAAGCACCTAACTATTTTTCTAGCAAAGCTAGAAAAATTGAAGCCATCAATCCTACATTTTTTAAAGCATAATCCAAAGATGCCTCGTTGTTCTCAAAAGACCACTAATGGCACTCGCTGTAAGGGAAATGGTGTGGAGAATGATGGCCTACTGATTATGTGTGCTACGCATCTTAGAATCATGGGACCTCTGCCTTCTGTCGCCCCTGCTCCTGTTGTGTCTACTCCTGTATCGCAGCCTTGCACCCATAAGAGCACATGCGACCTAACGCACGAGAAGTGCTGTGAGTGCAGTGATACGAGACCCATTCAACACGAAGGCTATGTGGCATATGTCAATACAAATCTTGCTGATGCTGAATTGGTGTCTCGCCATTATTATTACTGCCCATCATGTAAGGACCGGCCGAGCACGCAACCAAGTGATACTTTCGATTCTGTCCTTTCTGAGATGATGAAGATTGTTGGCAAAGATCATATTGCAAGGTTCTACCTCTCTAGCTTGGCTAAGACGCATAAGACTTTTACTGAGGGTTTATATAAGCTAGCTCCTAGTTCTGAGAAGAAACGACACTGGGCATATGCTGTTAATGACACATTTGACCATATTCTCAGCAGTCGTCTTGCTGGAATGCCAGAAGATAGAGCCACCTGGACTGGCAAAGACGCGCAGCTGAACACTCTGATGAATAAACTGACAATGATACATAAGAGTATGCCTGAGCCAACTCCACCCAATCCTGATCGCCCTGAAACACTTGAGGCCGCATATGAGAGAATTGACCAGCTCCAGAAGAAGATTACTGAGATGACCACACAACTTACTGCGTCTAAGGAAAAGGCGAAAGGCGCAGCATTAATGTCTCTTTGGAACTCTGGCTGTGAGGATTTGTGCTACCACTTTGGACACTGCTCAGATGTGATGGGTGATTGTTGGGAACCAGTGTATGAAAAGGATGGTCTAGAGGGTTTGAAGACGCATCTTCGTATATTATCAAAAGACCATCATAAGAATAATACCTGCAAGGATTGTACTATGTGGATTGATTCGCTCTATGATTAACTTACAAAGCAAAAATTGAAGTCCCCCACACCATTTTTTAAGCATCCCCACAAAATGACAGAGGCAACTAAGTTTCAGAACAGCACGATGCTTCAGAACTATAAGCGACTCTTGACTTATATCGAATCCCAGATGGCCACTGATGAGATTGATCGTGCTGAAAGAAGGGTTGATACGATGAAAACCTACATCCATTACTATCTTGAGCATATGGAGAGCAGATATAAAGAAAAACTCTTTAAGATTATTCCGCTTGAGATTCTGAAAGAAAAAGTGTTAGATGTTGAGTTTGGCTTTGGTAATTCTACATGCGAAAGAGATCTTGAACTCGGCAATACAATAGCATTCAATATCCATACGGAAGTAAAATATTATGAAACAATATGTGAGTGTGGATATATAGATAAAACTAAACAAGTTCAGTGCTACTTCTGTGATATTCATGATAGTTGAAGTTGTAAGGGAGACTCTTCTTGTATATAGGCCTTAGTAGAAATTATATTTCCTCTTAGATTTTCTCGTTTTTGACTTTTTGCGTCTCCCACCTGTGTTCATAATTTTTTCAAATGTATCAGTAGATATTTCTCTAAATCTTGGAGATGCCCAACCTAAATCTGCAATAACATTGCGACCAGTAATTGCAAACAAATCTTCTCCTGAATTATTTTTTCCATAAAATATTCGTTTTGCTTTTGAACCAGTTCTAAGTTGTTTTGGTACTCGTATACATATACCACCTTTAACTAATATATTATAAGCAACATCTGAAGATGGATAAAACCTTGTATCATCTGTGTCTATTAAATCAATAGAATTGTAAAATAGTTGTTTTAATATTTCGTAATCTTGTGTCTTATCGCCAGTAAGTATACAAAGAACGACATTTAATTCGGGATGTTCCGCAAGGTAGTTTAAATTTATATCGCTAAGTTCAACGCAACAGAAAATATTATATCCTTTTTCAGAAAATATTTCTATATTTGATTTTCCTAAACTGGCATTGCGAGAATTATAACTAAAATATGCTCCCCAAGCATCTCCAGCAGCATATATCATCCATTTAGGGTTTTCATTTTTGAAACGACTAGGTAAACGAATATTGTCACCTGTATCCGAAAAAAAGATGACTCTATCGTCCATATCTGTATTTATATAATAAAAAATTGATTAACTAAAAACTCTATTTTTAGTTATACCAAAAAATGACTGAATCAGAGATCAAGGAGTTTGTTTACTCTTGCGACGAGACTGGAACGAATAATTATTATGACTTTCTGGAACATATTACTGAAATTATTGAAGCTGATTGTAGGGCTTTTATTGTAGATGGTGAAGTTTTCTGGAATTCTTATATTCAATACAAATCATATCTTCAGCAAATAAATGAAGATTATCGGAGGCATCTTATTAAAAATGCGCACTCCTTCTTTTGCAGGATTAATAGGTCTAAAAATGATGTAAATATTGAGATTTGTATGTTTCCTGCAGAATCTTCATTTACTATTTTGGTAAATTATGATGCTGTTGAAAAGAGGTATAAGATATCTGTTCCAAAGGAGTTTTGCTAACCAAAATAAAATTGAAAGTAAAAACTCCCATATTTTTAGTTATATCAAATGAACCTCTTTATGTGTATTGTATTTATTGTTATTGTCGCATTTGTAGTAGCAATGTAATAAAATTGAATCGTAAAAATCCAATTTTATTAGCATAGAAAAGATGGCAGGACCTATGAATCGTGCTGCCCTACAGGGAATGGAACAACGTGCGATTGAACAAATACGAGATGGTGAACTTCAACGTTTTAGGAATGAGGTACATCATGATGTATTGTTGGCGGCGAGTTTTGGCCAAAGATGTACAAATATATATGTAACTAACTGGGTTACATTAGGAAAGGCTCTTATGAGACGACGCAATCATAATGACAATACTATTTTACAACAAGATGAACTAAATACTCTACTGAATACCTGTAAGGAAATTCTAAATGAAATGTTTGTGGATGTAGATATTAATGTTATGTATCAATATAATGAACCATACATTCATGTAAATTGGTCTTAAAGCCATCATATTCCAAGTTTTTTATTGCGAAGATATTTGATTTCCGCAATACCTAATTCAGGCCACTCTTGCATTATTTCCAGTTTTTTTATTTTGAATTTATTATTCTTTTCATCTGTTACAACATATATCTTATTCGGTTTTAACCAACGATTGCCTAACCCTTTAATATATCGTCCTTTAGTATAAAACCTTTCGCTATTTTTATCAAACATACCTTTGTTATCTTTTTCAAACGCTAAAAAAAATTCGGATCATTTCCATAAAGTGGTTCTCTCCATTCTTCTGGAAGTTCTAGTAAATTATACATTTCTACTTATATATTATAAAATATGATTTAAATATTAAGTACATATAAACTATAGAAATGATAGATCCTTATTATACTATTAAAGTTGATGGATGGAAACATATGATTAATTGGATTGATTTGGTTAAAACAACAAATACCTCTTTTAAAGATTTTTGTATGAATAATCGCATGGACTATATATTATTTTCAGGATATGTGCCTTATATGGAACAGATGGGATCTGATACAGAGCGCTTGGCATTTGTTAGAAAACAACTTCAGAGGTGTGAACAGCAGTTAGCCGCATATATTAAGAGTAAGAACGAATGGTGTGATTGTTTTTCATAAAGAGAAAAAATTGTTAAGCAACAAAGTAGCCAAACTATTTTTTCGCAAAGCGAAAAAATTGAAGCCTCCAACCTACACCTTTTTTAAAGCACCCCCCAAAATGACTGAATGGACTAAGTTTCAAACGAGCACAATGCGTGAGAACTACATTCGTCTCTTGCGCTATATTGACGCACAGATGGACACCGATGAGATTGATCGTGCTGAACGAAGGTCTGACACAATGAAGAGCTACATCCGATACTATCTTGAACATCTTGATGTAGAGTATAAGTATCAATTGCAAGGAGTTATTCAGCCTTGGATTCTTAAAGAAAAGATTCTAGATGTTGAGTTTGGTTTCGGTGATCCCACATGCGAGGAGGATGTTGAATTGATAGATACAATAAAATGCGATCTTTACAATGAAATCTATTATTACACGAATATATGTAAATGTGATACTGTAGATATGACTAAGTTTTATCAGTGCTGGCACTGTATGGTTCGTGATTGTGGGTGTAAGGCAGATCGTACATGCTGCGGTCAGGAGCCTTATAATGGCAGGAATTAAATACACTAAAAATTGAAACCACAAACTCTTTTTTAATACATACCATCAAGACTATTCCCTTACAGGATGTTTGCGAATCCAGTTCACAGCGGTAGCGGCAGCAGGCCTTCAAAGCTTTCTGGCTTTCGCATTACACTTGTTGTGAAAGATCTTGCCGTCCTTTCAGAGGATACCTATAAGGAAGTGAAGGTGTATTGTGAAATCCACAAAATCATCTTTACTGGGCGCGAATACTCCTCAATAGTTTACAGCGAGGATTGCGATAATATTCGCCATCTTCCTGCTTTCCATATTTATAAAGATGATCAGTGGCTAACAACTGTGTATAATACAAAGGATATTAATCCAAAAATTCAGAGTGAGATTGCACTATGGGAGAAAAAGCAGGAGCAGATTCGTCTCAAGCGTGAAGCATGGCAGCGGCGATTCAATTTAGTGTCATCTTTCTTCGGAATTAAAAAGAAAGTAAATTATACTTCACGATGAATATGTAGCAGAGTCTAAATATCAAGAGCAATAATAATATAGAGACGCACAATGCCCAACAAGAGAATTGATTTTTCTGATATTAACCTTGTTCCGCGCAAGTGTGTGGTGGAATCACGCAGTGAATGTTCAACTTTGACTATGCTTGGCACCCATACATTTGAGCTTCCAGTTGTTCCAGCAAATATGGAATGTGTAATAAATGATGAAATTGCCGAGCGGCTCGGAGCCTCTGGTTTTTTCTATGTCCACCATCGCTTTAATACAGATGCTGTCACTTTCACACGCCGCATGAAAACTCTATATTTACCAGCAAGTATATCTATTGGAGTTAACGATGATGCTTATCATACTTTGAAAGCACTTCTCGCAGAAGGCCTCTACCCAGAATTCATTACAATTGATATTGCTCATGGACATAGCGTGAAAATGGAGGCTATTATTAAGTGGATTCGCACGCACTTTACTGCAGAACAACCTTACATTATTGCTGGTAATGTATCCACTGGATCAGCAGTATATGATCTTGAAGAGTGGGGTGCCAACGCAATCAAGGTTGGTATTGGACCAGGTTCTGCTTGTACAACCTATGTCGCAACTGGGTTCGGTAGTCGTGGAGCTCAGGCGTCAGTAGTTGCAGAGTGCGCAGAGGCTCGCACGAATCCTGCTACGAAGATTATTGCTGACGGCGGTATCAAGGAGCCAGGTGATATTGCAAAGGCCCTTACACTTGGTGCTGATATGGTTATGATTGGTGGCATGTTTTCCGCGCTCCAGGATTCACCTGGTGCAACAGTGAAAGGCCCTGATGGACAACTCTATAAGGAATTCTGGGGGAGCGCATCGGCTTTTCAGTCAGGTAAGAAGAATCGCATTGAAGGCACCAAAAAACTATTACCGCTCAAGCATCGCACAATTTTGGAAGAGATGATGTATATTAAGGAATGCTTACAAAGTGCGATCTCCTACGGAGGTGGAGATGATTTAACATGCTTCAAGGATGTCCAGTATTTTTGAAGACATATATACCCTTATCACCAAGATAGCGATATTCAATTGTTCCATCGAGTTTTAATACTCCGCGGACATTTGAACTTTCATTTAGAAAGCGTGATTCATTGAAGTAGTCGTCAATTGATTGGGCGGCCTTTATATGTGGTGACTCATAGATTTGAACTGTTTGCCCCAATCTAAACTTATAGAGAATATCATTATGAAATACAGACTCGCGAAATATATTATAGAGAACTGAACCGTTCGGTTGCTCTATACCATATGTAGATGTATTGTTCATTTGTGGTATGTGTATAATTATTAATTTTTTTAAGCGGAAGAGCAAAATAAAATTGTCTAGCAACGAAGTTGCTGACTGTTTTTCTAGAGACAAAGTCTCTAGAAAAATTGTTAAGCAGCAAAGCAGCCAAACTGTTTTATTTTACAAAGCAAAATAAAATTGAACCCTTTAATGCTCAAGCTAATCAGCACCAACCAGCGTAATCCCTTACAAAATGTCATCTGAAATTGAGAGCATTGCGTCCAGTGTGACCGAGAGTGACTCTAGTGAGCTTCTTGATTTTGTGAGCGATCTCATTCAGAGCCCTGCTGATGCCGACTATGATCTTATCTCGCGAAAGCTGAAGCGGCAGTATCAGCTGAATCCTCCAAAGCAGCAGATTTATCGTGTATATAACGCACATTTTTCGGATGTCACTATTGGACCCAAGCTCAAGAAGTGGATGATTAAGAGCCAAGTGCGCTCTAACTCTGGTGTTCTTGTTGTGACGATTGTGCTTGCTCCGAATAAGTTCAGTTGTAAGTATGATTGCGCCTACTGCCCTCAAGAGACCGATCTATCTGGCGCTCCTACTCAGCCTCGCTCATATCTTTCCAATGAGCCTGCAATGCTCCGTGCTCTAGAGTCAGAGTTTGATATCAAGGGACAGTTCAACAATCGTATTCGGAGCTATAAGCGGACCGGTAATATTGCTGCGGATAACAGTTCAAAGATCGAGGTGATCTTCTCTGGTGGTACTTGGGAGAGCTACCCTCTTGAGTATCGCGAGCAGGTTATCCGTGAGCTCTATTGGGCCGCAAATACCGTATCTGCGGAGCGCCCCTCAAATACACTAGAGGCTGAGATTACTGAGAATGAGACTGCCACTCTTCGCATTATTGGTTTCACTCTTGAGACTCGCCCAGATAATATTACCGAGGAGACCATTATCCAATATCGCAAGTGGGGCATCACTCGTATTCAGATTGGCGTGCAGCATTATGACGATACTATTCTCAAAAAGATGAACCGCAAGTGCTACACAAAGGATACTGTCCGAGCAATTCGTCTGTTGAAGCAGGCTGGGCTCAAGGTAGTCGTTCATCTCATGCCTGATTTGCCCGGTTCGTCACCAGAGCAGGACCGCTGGATGTTTGACCAGGCGATTCAGCGACCAGAGCTCCAGTTTGACGATGTCAAGATTTACCCAACAGCAGTAGTGAAGACTTTTGATGACAAGCATATTGTGAAGAGCAAGATTCTCGATATGTATAATGCGGGGGAGTTTACTCCTTATAGTGAGAAGAATGTGCGTGATCTTATTGATGTGTGTATTTACTACAAGACGCGGCTGAATCCGTGGGTGCGCATCCAGCGTCTGATTCGTGATATTCCTAAGACAGATATTGCTGCTGGCTATGGCGGCATGTCTAATCTTCGCCAGCTCATTCACCAGCAAATGAAAAAGGAGGGACTGAGGTGTAACTGCATTCGCTGTATGGAGATTGGTGATCAAGAGCACGATGTGCTGGAGCCGATTCTAGTTGTTCGGAAGTATGAGGCATCTGAGGGAACCGAGTATCATATCTCTGTGGAGGCGCATAAGATGAATATGTGGCAAACGGGTCTGTATTGGTTGATCCTTGTAATGAATTGGCTCTCATTTGTGTTTCTAGGGAAGCACGAATATTGGTCCGGAAACTTGGATACTTATATTGGGCTCTATGGATTCTTGCGTTTGCGGTTTGACCCTGCGCCAGGGGGTAACTTTATTTCTGAGATTAATGAATGTGCGCTGGTGCGCGAGGTTCATGTGTATGGTACATCTATTGGTGTTGGTGCAGCGTCTGCAGGAAGCCAGCACCGTGGATTTGGTAAGCTATTGATGAAAACTGCTGAGACTATTGCTGCGGAGAATGGTTGGAAAAAGGTAGCTGTTATTGCGGGTGTTGGGACGCGCGAGTATTATAAGAATAAGTGTGGGTATAGACTGGATGGAACTTATATGGTAAAGGATCTCTAAAAGAAAAATAAAATTGTTCAGGGCTTCGCGCCTAATAATTTTTGCTTCGCAAAAATTGAAGCCCATTTTTTACCCAATAGCACACCACAACAAGCAAAGATGTCCGATTTTCATGAGGAGTTCGCACCTGAGGTTATGACCGATTCCGATGAGACGCCTGTTCGTAACTTAAAGCGCACGCGCCGCTACGCAACTCGTTCTAAGAATGTTGACGCAGATGCACTGTTTGTAGATAATCTGAGGCAGATTCGCGAAATGAAGCCGTCATCTGATGTTGCAGAGAGCCAGTTTCATTATGCAAAGCTTGACCTCGCCAATAAGGAGCTGGAGATTATTGAGCTGAAGAAGCGAGTAGCCGAGTTGGAGCTTATTGAACAGTCTATTCAGAACTACAACAAGTCATTTACAACTATTCAGAAGAATCTAGTTAATTATGTGAGCCTTATAAAGTGTGTTGGTAAGACTGGTCTGTCTCAGATGTTGGCAGATGAGCGCTTCCTCATCGTGAATCATTGTGAGCCCGATTTGACGAAGGGTCTGCCGAGCCATGTATCAGAGCTTCTCTTGAACAAGTATAAGAGTCTTAACAACTGTGAGGTGGATGCGCGCAATGATTTCCATTCACAGCTTATGTGGGATCACATGAAGAAATATGTACCTAATATGTTGATGCTTCTGCGTGTTTGCTTTGTGATTCTAGTTATGGTTCTTCTGTGGCGTTGGCTCTAAAGAGAAATAGAAGCAAAATCTAAAAACCCTAAACATTTTTTTACGCATGTATAAGACTTTTTGTTTTGGTGGAATCAAATACATGTATACCATACAGTCTCAAGAGGTCAGGTATATCATTCGCACATGCGTCGAATACTAATAGAGCACCAGCAAATGAAATAACAACTTTATCTTCTAATAACAGTCCATCTATTTTTTGATGAAACATTAATACATCTATGAATATACCAATTGATATTTTAAATAAAATCTTTGTAATAATATATATTTTTGAATTAACAGTTTGTTTATTCATCAAAATGAGGGCAAATTGTACTAAAATTCCTATTTTGAGGATTGCGAAAAATATGTGGTAAGATTTCATCTGATACTAGGGTCCCAAAAAATTGTTAAGCACATAGTGCCAAACTGTTTTTTTGCAAAGCAAAAAATTGAAGTTTATTCTACATATAAAATAAGGTAACCTACACATACGGACATACAAGATGAACTCATTTGTCCCAAACATACTTGAAGATAAGGCAATTATGAATCTTATTCATGCGCATAAGATGAGTATTCATGTCGCAATTATTGTAAAGCGCAACAAGGTTATCGCAATGGCAACAAATAAGGTGGGTACTCGCTCTCGGGGTGTAGGGTGGTCAGATCGCACAATCCACGCAGAGAAGAATGTTGTTCGCGAACTTGGAGACTATGCGCAGCTACGAGATGCGACAATGTATGTTATCCGCATCTCTCGTTCAAAGGATGCGCACGGTAATGATAAGGTTCAGAATTCGGAACCATGCCATGATTGCCACTTGTTCTTGGAAAAATGTATTAAGAAGTATGGACTTAGTCGTGTGTTCTATTCAACGACTCAATTTGTAGAGCTTGATATTGAGAATCGTCCACTAAAGCGTACCCCTGCAGCACCACTCACTGTTGGGCGAAAGTGATCCGTTTCTCGCAAATCTTAATATACTCCTTATTAATATCAAACCCAATATATTTTCTATTTGACTGGATACAAGCCACAGCAGTTGTTCCACTTCCCATAAAAGGGTCCAATACAATTGCTCCCTCTTTTGTATATAGTTTCATAAGATGACTAATAAGTTCAACTGGCTTCACAGACAGATGTGTGTTATAATCACCCTTCTCTTTTTTTGTGGGCTTTGATACAAGGAATACCTTCTCAAGTTCTTCTTGTTGAGAGGAGTTTTCTGTGACAATAATATTTGCAGGAAAGTAGGTTCCGTCCTCACCAACTTTTACATTAGTATTCATTAATCCAGTGCTATACTTCTGAAAGTTATCAATATAGCGGCCTTCAATTGGTTTCACAGCCAAACAGATTGGTTCAATTGCTGGCTTCAACTGTGGAGTCTTCCAACCAGCGCACAATTCCTTCAGGGCTACCTTCTCTTCTGCGCTGAGTGTCTTGTCTTTCTCAATAATGTGGTCTTGCGAGAATGCCTTCACTTGTGACTGAGTATAAATCCAACCAAGCATATCTCGAATTTCAAAACCGGCTTCCTCAATTGCCATAGCCATTGAGTGATAAAGACGAGGACTACTAAATGAAAGGAAAGCGCCACCAGGCTTCAAAATGCGGAAGATTTCTACTGAGACCTTTGCATAGAATTCAAAGAACTTCTTAGACTGATTCCTGTCAAACTTCATTCCTTTTGGTAGATTCCCTACAAGAGATGATGCGCCTTTTGTGTCAATGGTCTCTTTGTTCCAGTCGTCTCCGAGACCATCTAGGAAATAGGGAGGATCGGTACAGATCATATCAATGGAATTGCTTGGGATGCGGCGCATCTGTTCAATACATTCACCAAGTGTAATTGTATTGACTAGATCCTGTAAATGGATGAGCGATGCGAGACGCTCTTTGGAGGCTCCTGCGTAGTCCTTGACGCCTCGCTGGCTACATAATAGAAGCAGTTCTTTGCGCGTCTTTGTTTCCATTTTTGTTGTGAACTATATAAGGTGGTTTTATTTAATCAAATTTTTTCATCACTATGATGAAAAAATTGTCTAGCTCCAATAGAAAAATTGAAGCCCCTATTTCCAGCCTGACAAGATACAAAATGTCCTCCACAATTCCGTATGATGAGCACATGAGTGCGCTTAGTGACGCATGGTCTGTCGCAAACACATTAATGTGTAATGAGATTAAGACTATCCTCAAACACTCAACTGATAGTCCTAACAATAGGACTTATTGTGTAATTATTAAAGAGGGTAAGATTAAGAACATCTGTAAAGTGGGTAATAAGTCTAAGCATATGGCAGCTTTAGTTAACAATGATTTTATCCTCACAGATATAATTTGTGTTGAAGATTGGCGTAATAGGATGCGCACTATTAGCACAATTGACCGATCTATTGTCGCATCTCTTAACAATTGGCTAAAAAACAATGATCCTCCCTATGGCGTGGGTGGCGTTGAGTTCTTCCTTATGAGGATTATGCTTAACCCTGAGCTAGCTGCTCGCTATCCGAGATTCTATGCCACCTCTCAACGGAAGTACAAGGAGTTCAATTCGCAAATTGATAAACTTGGCCTCCTTCCTAGTACGATTGTAGATGAGTTTCGCGAGTTTCTAACACTCATCAAAAAGCGTCCAGACTATGTGCCACCCTCCAGGGAGCACCCTCAGCACTACTATAAGCTTCGCCCTAGGAAGCGTGTGCTATATTATCCTCAAAATAATTGAGCGCAGCTTCAATCGCCTGGTCCATATTAAAATACTTATAACTCGCTAAACGCCCAATAAAATGCACATTTTTTTCTGTTGCTGCAAGTGTGCGATATTGTTCATAAAGTGCTTCATTTGCTGGATTTGGTACAGGATAATATGGATCACCGCAGCTACAAGAAGTTTCATATACAACAATACTTGTTGATGTGCGCAGCTGTGTGTTATAATCATATGGCATCCACTTATATTCAACAGACCGTGTATAAGGAATATCAGGTGATGGATAATTTATTACTGGTCCTTGTTGAATAAATCCAGGGCAATCGTAAAATCTTCGCACTTCAAAATTGAGCGACCGATACTCTAAAGCTGGAAGACCTGCTTCCTTAAAATACTGGTCAATCCGCCCAGTAAATATAAGAGAACCCCAAGAAACTTCACCTTTGATATCTTCAAAATCTGTAGAGAGCCTTATAGTAATGTTTGGATGATCTAGCATGCGTTCAAAAATGCGTGTGTAGCCGAGAGCAGGGAGACCTTGGTATTTATCTGTGAAATAGCGCCCATCATTGTTGTCTCGCACAGGGATTCGTGCAAGAACAGATGGAGCTAGATCTGCAGGTTCTTTTGCCCATTGTTTGATTGTGTAAGGCTTGAAGAGAAGTTCATAAAGTTCTGGGCCGACTCGTGAAAGTGCAGTCTCTTCAGAGTTTGTTGGGTTAGTGGCCGGTACTTGCTTTGTGGATAGCCAGGCACACACTTCCTCAGATGTCTGAAGATTTTCATTGAAGACCTTATTAATTGTCTCTTGGTTTACTGGGACTGGCACAAGTGTGCCTTCAACCTGCGCAAGAACTTTGTGGTCATAACGGACCCATCGCGAGAACCGGTTAACATATGTCCAAACTCTTGATGAATTTGTGTGGAAAAAATGGGGGCCGTATTTCGATACAAGGATCCCTGTTTCTAGGTCGATCTCGTCGTAACAGTTACCGCCAATATGATCGCGCTTATCAATTATAAGGACTGTCTTATCTGGAAACTCTGTTGCGATTCTCTCTGCAAGTGTGGCGCCGCTAAATCCTGCACCAACTATAAGGTAATCGTAGTTGCGCATTTATATTATATGGTTTATTTGGTAGAATCTTTATACTCAGAAATGGATTCTGAATTTTATACAAATATTCAGAAATATTGTGTAATGTATAGGATTCTTCAATATATATACTTACCACTATCTCAGGAATCTTATTAAGCGGAGGGAGTAATCGCTGCATCTGTTTAACTATTGAAAAATTGATAAAAAACACTTCATACTAGAGAAGTAGCAACTATGGCTCGACCTATATCAAAGTATTTTATTTCCTACAATCCTATAGACAATCTCTATAGGGCATATAAGAATAAGGAAGGTATTCGTCCTCTAATACACACTTTCCAGCAAGAACACATTAATGTTCGCCCTTATAATGAAGAATTTACAACAGAAATTGCAGGGCGATGGATTCGTGTTAAAAAGTTAGGAGAAGTAATATGTTATAATACACACTCTGTATTTAATATATATAGTTTCCCATCTTCAACATATCTGAAAAATTCACCTAACAACATTTTGCCTGGAGACTTATTTACGAATCTTAGAAGTCAGATACAGATCCCTGTAAATAATGTTCAGGAATTGAAGTTGAAGGCTGTAGCAGAAAATGATAAATGTGGTATTTCTTTGGAGTTAATAACTATGGAGAACTCTATTGTCACATCATGTGGGCATATATTTATAAGGGGAGCATTTGAACGCTGGCGACAAATTAGCACGAAGTGCCCTATTTGCAGGAGTGTGTGTAATTATGTGTAGTAACAACGAAAAAATATTGTATTTGTTTTTTTTAATGTTTTAGTTATTTTTTATTTGCATTTTGTATCTTTGGATTTGTTCGCTAGTTATTTACGCACGCTTAGGGGGGATAACACGCTTCACAAGCTTCGCAGGGCCGGCTCCAGCAGGAGCTACAATCTTCTTAGGCAGAGGAATAGGCTCAGCATCCTCAGGAGCATCATCCATGTCCTCATCATCCTCTACAATGGCCGCAGCAGTAGGGGGCAGGGGCATCACAGAGGCGAGGGCACTGGAGCGAATAGACGCAGGCGCAGACTCAACATCCTCAGCATCATCCACAAATGCGTAGCCGCGGACGCCCTCAGGTACCTTGTCCATGACAATCTGCGCAGCCTTCCAGGAAAGACCGAACTTGCCACCAGCAAACCAGATACCAGTGCACTGCATCACCGCGCGCAGAATAGCGCCCTTAACGAGGAGATCCTCAACAGGGACACCCTCATACTCAGTGGGAGGCTTGACCTGACCGTCAAACATCTTCACATCAAAGCTCTCACCATTCTTCTTCAGGCTGAGCTTGACAGTAGGAGGGTAGGGCTTGACATTGCCATCCTTGTCCTTGCCCCAGCGGACAATAGGCGTATAGAACGCACGGACAATATCAGGCTTCAGCTCAGACTTGAACCACGCCTTACTGTGCTTGACACCCTGCTCAATCATATACTCATCCAGAGCATGGACCGCATCATAGAACTCCTTAGTCTTGTTGCCAGCCTCATCATAGCCGCGCAGAGAGAGGTCAATGCTATACTTAACAGGGCCAGCCTTGTCAAAGGTGCTCATGCCATAAGGAATAGTAAGCGCAGGCGTCTGGAAGAGAAACTTGCCACCCTCGTAATTGACATATGCCTGCTTGGCACCACTGTCCATCACCTTGATCTGGCTGAAAGTAACATTGCTCGTGGCGAAAGTGCGGGAGAGGACTACAGTGCTAGACATTTTAGTTCGGTAAACTGACTGACTAATAGGCCAAAAATACCCTTCAATTTTCTGGTATCGATGGCAAAAAAAATTTTTTTTTTGCTTTTTTCTTAGAAGTCGCCACTGCTTTCTATAGTGCTAGTAGATGAACTCCAGTGAACTTCTCCGCAAAAGACAGCAAGCAGCGAATCAATATAAATCATATTGGCAACCACGCGATGCTAGCGAAGTTACCAGTCGCAATATGTATAAGGCAAATAATACAGTAGTACGGACAAACTACCACCCTGATGTACCGGCTGGCGGTTCATCTGTTGTAACTGCAAACGGAATAGGGCGCAGTAAATGTGATACTGCTATTGGTCCAGGAAATGGCGCTCCTAAAGATTTCTCATTTACAGGTGTTCAGAATGCTAATGCTGCGTGTGCAGTTTGTTCGGACACAACTTGGGGCGCTCCAGGCGGTATAACACTCAAGACAACACAGGAAACTTCCAATATACTCTATCAGGCGCCAAATCCCACACAAGGTCTCCGCTGGGTCACATCCACTTCTGGAACTCTTGTACAAGCCTTACAAGGATCGTGTCCACCGAATAATGCGGCTCAGAATCCTAAGTGGGGTGTAGCCGATCCCAAGTGTTGCTAAATCACACATTAAGCCAATTATAAGAATCTCGTGTTTTAGAACTTACCTTACAAAGTGCTGTTAAGCAATACATTGCACCGAGAGCTCTGTTTGTCTTTTCGGCTGCAGTTGATACGAGACTATCAAATATATTAATATTTAACTTCTGCCACCAGCGAAGTTCTCTTTGAGTTCTGAGGGAAAATTTAAAAGGGTCGTGCTTCATAATTCCATCAAGGCCAGGGCAAATTGTTTTCTTCAGTTCTGAAGTTAATTGAAGTCTATAATTCCATAGCTCATATAATTCTCGGTATAGTTTTATATGATCTTCAAGTGATAAATCGGAGAACCACTCCGTATTGGAATGATATCCGAGAAAATCCAATTTCATGAACACATCCAGAATTCTAAGATTAAAAGTCTGTTCTGCTGTTAACTCTGTGTCATTTGTAAATATTGTTGTATAGCCTTTTTGTTTTAGCCAAATGAGCCTACGCTCCAAGGAATTTCTTGCAGACTCAGTAAGTTGTATCTGTGTATATGGATTCTTGAATCCTGAAGCCATCATGTGCGAAAAGGAGCGAATATCAAAGCACCAGATCATTTTATTGGCATCCGCATAGGACCAAATATAGAGCTGCGGTATAGTCTGTATTTGGTCCATACTTTGAAGTTCTGTTTGGTTATTTGATACTTCAAGGCAATTTGCGGCTGGACCTTGTTGTTTATAACGGAGGTGTGCAAGGGATTTGCGAGCCCAGTGCTGTATCTTTGTTGCGTTTGCGCTCGCATTGTATGGATAAGTAATACTATCCAGATATTTCTGAACACTTGGGGCCTTATACCGAATGGGATTTTTATAGTGTCTTGCGCAGAAATCTCCCTGGCTTACAACTGACTTACATTGAATATCTTTGTGCTTTTTTGACTTTATATTCAAGCATTGGCGAAAGGGCTGAATAGAGCCGCTCATCCCCCTCTACATTCTGTTGGGGTTTCTAGGTGAATCGGCAAAATGAAAATGTGTTAGAATAAATCATAAATATGACCTGTTTTCAAAAAAAAAAGGTTTTTTTCTTGAAATTGAACATTTTTTGAAACTATTTTTATAAAAATTGATTGGTTTTGGCCGCCACTATGATAGTCAGTGCGTTTAAGACAAATGAATTCTATCCCAGCAACTAATACAAACATGAGCTCCTCTGCCTCCGTATCCAAGAGTACTAAGACTGTTACCAAGAAGGTTGCCTCCTCCTCTTCTGCTGCTGTTGTGGCCCCTGTTGTAGTTGCGACCCCTGCCCCTGTCGCTGCCCCTGCTGCTGCCCCTGCCGCTGCCGCTGCCCCTAAGCGTGCGGCCAAGCGCTCTGCATCAACTGCTGAGACCGCGCCTGTAGCCACTGCTTCCGCGCCTGCTTCCGTGCCTGCCCCTGTATCCGCTGCGGCCGTCCCTGAGGCGTCCACCACTGCGGATGCCGTCGCCGAGTCCAGCTGGAATGATGACCTGAGTGGCCTGGTTCGCCATCTGTCCACCATGCGCGACACCATCTCCAGCCTCTTCACTGAGGTCAAGCGCCTGGAGAAGAAGGTTCACCGCACCATCAAGGATGCCGGCAAGCGCCGCAAGAACCGCAAGACTGATGGTGTTGCTGATGAGTCCGCCCCCAAGCGCCCCACGGTATTCAATGTGCCCCAGGAGGTCACCGCCGAGCTGAATGTGTTCTTTGGCAACGCCGCCGACTCCAAAATGAGCCGCGCGGAGGTTACCAAGAAGATCACTGGCTATGCCAAGGAGCACTCCCTCATGAAGGGCCACAACATCAATGCGGATGCGCGTCTGGCCAAGCTCCTCAACCTCGCCGCCAACCTCCCTGCCGGCGAGCAGCTCACCATCTTCAACCTCCAGCGCTTCCTGCGCCACCACTACCCCAAGTCGGTGGCTGCGGCCGCGGCGGCTGCTGCGTCTGCGTCTGCGACCGCGTAAATATCAAATACAAATACAAAATACATAAATAAATAAAAAAGAAAAATAATAACCCTGCAATATGTGATATGGTAATAGCACATATTGCACAGTTGGCCGAGTGGTTAAGGCGGCAGGCTTAAGATCTGCTAACGCAAGTTGCGTGGGTTCGATCCCCACACTGTGCACATTCCGATATCGTCTAACGGCTAGGATACTTGGCTTTCACCCAAGAAGTCGGGGTTCGATTCCCCGTATCGGAAATTTTTTTATTGCTTATGTAATGTTTACTTAAACAATAAATAAACCTAAAGGCATAACTACATATGTATATAGTGCAACTTGCACTGCATTTTTTACCTTCGTAACTCAATTGGTTAGAGTGTCGGCCTTTTAAGCCGAATGTTGTGGGTTCGAGTCCCACCGAGGGTGGCTTTTAATACCAAAATTAAGACTCTGTATGTCTTAATTTTGTTATTAATTACTACCATTTAAATTATTGATACATTATTATAAAATATGCAAAGCTATTCTCAATTAGCGCAAGATTTAAGAGTATTAGAATTTTATAAAATAAAAACAAACGGATTTTTTGTTGATATTGGAGCTGCTGATGGTATAGAGCTATCAAATACATATTTATTAGAATTAGGCGCTAATTGGAAAGGTATATGTGTTGAACCAAATCCAAATAATTATAATAAATTAATTGTTAATAGACCCACTGCTATATGCTGTGATAAAGCTATATATAATGAAACAGGATTAATTCTAAATTTTGATATCGCCCATATTAACCCACTACTATCAGGTATTAGTGGAATTAATAATGTAACACATTTAAAATCAGTTGTAGATGCAAATAAATCAACTATCCAAGTAGAGACTTTATTATTAACTGAATTATTAGATAAAAATAATGCTCCTAATTTTATTGAATATTTATCCTTAGATACAGAAGGAAGTGAGTACGAAATACTTAAAAATTTTAATTTTGACAAATATACATTTGGCCTTATAGATGTGGAACATAACTATATAGAACCAATAAGAAGTCAAATACGAGAATTACTTTTAGCAAATGGTTATATTTATATGGGTGAAAACAATTGGGACGATTCTTATAAACATAATTCAGTTTAATCTGCGTAAATTCCAACGATTTAATCTCTTCCGATAAAATACCTGCGCACCATAGCTGGATGGCGCAGAGGCAGCGCGCCTGGCCCATAACCAGGAGGACAATGGATCGAAACCATTTCCAGCTAATTTTTTTCTTATTTTAGTAATTTTTTCTAAAATACGAAAAAAAAGCATCTAAAGGCTGGGCAAGATTAATATATGTGCGAACGCACAGGTCTTTTAGCTCAGTTGGTAGAGCGTTTGGCTGTTAACCGAAAGGTCGTTGGTTCGAACCCAACATGGACCGCAATATATTCTTTTTAGTGTTTAAAAAACAATAAACAGTATACTATAAGATGGATACAAACGCTCAAATTGTATTGTCAAATATTCATATAGAATTCACAAAAATTATGCTGAATCCTGTTGAAAATATAGATCTTTATAATATTGAAGTAGATGCACTCTTGAAAAAGATCGCAGTTTTCCATAAATTAATCGCCGCAAAAAAACAAGAGGTTCTAACACCTAATTATAATAATGTAGATTATGTTGTATAAGTAGTTAGAATATGTCTTTTTGGAATAGATTCACACGAAAAAAAACAGCTCCGGTGCGTAATAATACCTTTGTGGTAAATAATCCTATGAGAACAAATACCAACAATAATAATAATAATACTCGTAAAGGGGTTCCTAATTATTGGAATAGAGGTAAAGCTAAGAAAGCACTATCTCCAAAATATATGTTTAATGAAAATATATCTAGAAACATGAAAAACTCATTAAAGAGCTCAGTAAAGGATATAATGGATGAGTTTAAGAAATCAGGAACCCTAGAATTAGAGACATATATTAATATTTTAATTTATGGTAATGAAATGGAAAGAAAAGAAGTAAAAGAGAAATTAAAATTATTAAGAAATGAATTATATCAATTAATAAATATTAGAGCAAGGGCCAAGAGGATAAAAATTACTATATTCATTTCGCTTCCTCTTTCGATATTGGGCATTGCTGCTTCAATAGGAACAGGAGGAGCATCCATCCTACCGCTAATCATTGCTGTATACTCGTCTCTAAGTCTTATGGGAGGTATAGGCAATTTTGTACCTTTGCGACAATATCCAATAAAAGAATATAAGCCAATAAAAGAATATAAATATAAGAAGACAAATGCTGTTAAACATTCTAATATTATGAATAATAATAAAATAAGAATGTCATCTGATGATATACTTCATCTGCTAGATAGATTAATTAAAATCGACGATATTAAAATTAATTATGAAGTAAATCCAAGCTTATTCAAAGATAAGGAACAAATGAAAGAATTTTTAACAAAAGTAATAGATGATAATCCCAATATATTTGATGTTAGTGATGCTGCACTGTATAGTAGAAATCCAATAACAGGAATTAATATACGAAATAAAAATGCTGAATCAGTTTGGATTCAGCCAAATAAAAATACATCAACAACATTAACATCTTTAACAAATAATTGGAATAATGTACATAATCCATTTAATGAAAGAAGTAATACATTTAATAACACATTTGCAAATCTTCCTAATAGAAACAAGAATACTTTCTAATTATGTTGTATAAGGCATTCGCTCATCCTGTCGCCACGCAACAAGCCGGTCTTTTTCATCTTCTCTTAGCCATTGTTCAACACAAATTCCCTTTGTAAACGCAATAGATTCTGCAATTCGTTTATGAATATCCTTAAAATCACATGGCCACCATTCAAAATGTTTTTTTATAATAGTTGCAATACTTCCATATACTCGTATCCAATTATATGCTTTTCTTATATCAATCTTTCGTGTATCATCAAATCCCATACTATTTCCCCCACATAATATACAAACCTCTTGAAATTGCGTCCAAGTAATACCAAGAGATTTGAAGAGCTTCGCGCTATTAAATTCCAGAAACTGTGTTGCACTGTCATTTGTCGGCATCCAAACACGTGAAGCCCCTAGACGAATTATATCTGTATCCCCTGTAATAATTACATCAATATCATTTTCCCTTATAAGTGCTACTAGTAATTCATCTGCCTCTTCACTACTTTTTAACATTGGAATTCCTTCCCTATAGAATGCCTCCTTGAGTGTATGGCGCTCCAACTTTGTGGGCCGTCTTATTTTTCGTTTTTCTACTTCTATTGTTTTTTGTAGGATCTCTGTTTGTTGTGTATCAAATAAAGAAGCCGCCATATTTTCTTCAAGCGCCAATACATATTTTTCGGCTTTCTCCATTTTTCTTCTTCGTTCCTCTAATTCGGGTTCCTTCTTTGCACCTGGTTTCCCATCAAATACAAAGAGCACCTTATTACCATTTTCTTGTAAGGTTCTAATGAAACTAAAGTAGAGTTCTTGCGCGAATCCCCATCGGTACAGGAAGAAGGAAATATCAACTCCAATGCGAAGATCGCGTGCACACTTAATATTTAAGGGTTTCCCTGATGATTTAATGAACGAATACAGACCTTTGACGCCCATGCCATTGTTTTTTCTAGCTAAATTAATCGGTCGCATTTAACTCCAATTTTTTATCAGTGAGCCTCAATGATTTTATTTGCCGCGACAGGGCTTCTATTTTAGGGACTGAGAGCCCTAATCGCTTGAATGTTGCAAGGCGACCAATTAAATATCTATAAGAATAATCTTCCTTGCTTTTAACATTATGGAACTGCTCCGCACTAACTGCTTGCTTCATTGCATAATATGAGTGTTCTTTCCATAGTGACGCAAATGCTTTTTGGCTACCTTTTGCATTGAGCGCAACAAGAATAACCTCCGCCCAACCTTCAGTGTCACCTTCTATATGGGAAACTGACCCATCAGGGTCTGAACAAGAAGCATGGAGAAGTTCATGAATAAGAACGCGAGTTGCCTCTTCTTTGCGATAAATTACAATAGACCGCGGATTACACTTTTGCGCATAACCGCCATTTATATGAAGTGCTTCGATTGGGTCTCCTTCTTGCGGCGCAATACGCTCTTCATCGGAGGCAAACCATATAACTTGTGCCTTCTGCATAGGACTCAAAAGACGCATTATTCGTATCCAAGAACATGGGGGATGGATAGCCGCCGTGCTAAGAATAATAACTCTTCCTTCCTTACAAGTATATGCTTGAATTGTCGCTTCCTTTTGTAGCCACTTATTCCAGAGGTCGCGCCGGATTTCAGCTGTTTGTTTTAGGAATGGAGGCTCCGAGGAGCCGATCGCTGTCTCTTCACGAACAGCATTAATATCTGACGGTATAATTGTATCTTGAATCCATATGGGCTGGACTTTATGTGTGGCATATTCTGCTTTAATAGTTGTAAGGAGCTCCTGAATCATCTAAATCAAGTACTTATTATTAGGTTGATGCGGTTGATGCGGTTGATGCGGTCGCAGCAATAGCCTTTGCGATATTCATAAAAATATTCTCCCATGCAAGAGGGAGCCGATACGATGGAAGTGTTTGTCCTGACCCTGTAGCCTCCGCGCTAGCAACCGCTCTTAGAGCAGCACGATACCGGTCCATACCCATAGTATCAGCATATTTCAGAAACGAATCAACCCAATAAGAAACCATATCTTGCCACCGAATATTTCGCAAGAGACATGCATATACAAACTCACGAATTTCATCCACACGATCAAGATTCCAATGTGCTCCCATCCAACGCCGCGTCACAGAATCAAACCACGCCTGACAATCAGAACCTTCAGGAATATTTGGATGTTCTCGCATAAACTCCTCCAACTTTCTGTCGTGCCCTGCAACAGGGACTACAAGAAAGAGATCCTGTAAATCATATGGTGGTGATTCTTCAGTTGTTATCCAAAGCAAAAGATTTCCTGAACTCTTCTCTAAGGCAGAATGAAGAAGTAGAATACTTTCCTGAGAGAGATATTGTCCGTGATAAAGAACAAAAATACGAGCACATGCCTTTTTCTGTTTTCCTAACAGTACCTCTGTTCCACTTCCGAGCTTCTGAATAATTGTTTGAAGATAAATCTTATCTTGCATACTCATACGTGCTACATCAAATCCAATATGTACTGGGGATGATTCATAAGGGAGGACAGTGCCCTTTGCGTGAGTAATATCAGAATCATCATCTTCTTCGCCAGACGGAAGATCGCTTTCACGAGGAGTTTCAAGAGTCCAAAGTTTATACTGAATATTCCAAGGAAGTCCTCGCTTTTTACAGATTGTTTCCAGACAATCTAGTAAATATGTTCGTTTTCCTGCGCCTCGCGGCCCTCTAAAACATAGCGATAATTCGTCCATTACTATTAAGAGGATGTAGACGCTTAAATGATTGTTGGTTATTTAATTTAGCGGAAAGCTATTGCTTTTGTATAAATATAAAATGGCCACAACAACAAATACACATATACTTTCAGGACCACCAGGAAATGTAGAACTATCTATTCCTATACAAGCCTTGGAGATTGGCAAAGTTCACTTGTCATCACTACAAATTCTTCCAGAGCGGAATCCGAAGCCAGGAGTTGAAAACCGCCCTATTGCACCTCTTTCATATGTTGATTCTGGGGTAACTTTGCCTTGTTTATCAATTCTTCTTCCTAGCTTGAAGATTACACGATGGGATCCTGCAACAGGTCGTTTGGATCTTGATTTGAGCAATTTTCAGTATGTATATACAAAATTGAATACCTTACAAGAGTATATTATTAGTACAGTCTATATGCAGCAAGCATCATGGTTGGGTCGTAGTGACCTCGATCATGATACTGTAAGATTGCTGCTACAGCCTCTTATTAGTCATAACACACTTACTTTATTTCTCCATGGACCGAATCCTAGTTTGAAAATCGCGGGGCGAGCATGGCTATGGAATAAGGGCAAATGGAGTCGCGGAAGCAAGGTTTCATCATTTGTAATTGGAAAAGAGGCGCGCATTTGTGTAAGGCTTCATGGGCTATGTTTAGTGAATAACAAGGGTGACGCGGTGTCTCGTTTTCGGATTCAGCATCAGGTTATTTCTGCTCTTATGAACTAAGCAGTATAGACTTGAACGGAAGCTACCGAAACAGCTAACAAACTTAGGAAAATATTTACACCATTCATTATTAGTAAATAATGAGTTGCGTATGTAATATTTGTTGTAAAATAGTAATATGAAAGTATAGTAAAAATTATTAGAAGAAACCCTGTTGTTCCAGCAATAATTCCAATATGTTTACTTACTTCATTTGCATTATCAAGTTTACCGGCCATAACACCAATATATATATATATACCAATAAGTCCTGCAAGAACAAAGGATAGAAGGCCTACTGCAACTGTATTAGAATTTAGAGGCATTGTCTACTAGTTAGTCTGATTATTTATGGACTATTCACAATTAAAGTAGGCCTTATATTGGGCGCTACTGTATTTACAACTACTGCCGCTGTTTTTGTTAGTGCTGTAGCTGTATTTCCTAATAAGAGAGTATCATCCATAGATAACACAAAAAACAGCGAGGATAATAATACAACAAGAACTATAAAAGGAAATATAAATCTCCAAAAGCGAGTTGCGGATACTTTGCGTTCTTTATTCACCATTAGCCCTCTGTGTTTTTATATTATTAAAAATAGATATGAGCACGCTTAGTGGCTCTGAAGCCGGGTATAAGCCCGGTCCCAATAATATGAAAGGCGGGCGACGTGCTACTAGAAAAATATCACCACTAATTGCTGGACCAAAGACATGTCATCCTCGTATTGGAAAGATCAGGCCAGCAAGTGGTTGTTTTCCTGCGTCTGTGCGTTCAAAGCTCTTAAAAAGTAGAAAGCAATCTTCATGTAAAAGAGATGATGATAGATGTCTCTTAGAATCAAGTGAACTTACTTCACAAGAGAAAGAGCAAATTGGTAAACAATATTTACGACCTGCTAGACCAAAAGAATGGGAGAAAGATCCAGATCAATGGCTTGATAGTAATAATATAAGTGACGTAATGGAGCAATATGAAGAAGCATATAGTAATTTTAAATTTCTAGGTGTATTACCTATTGATTTTGCATCACAAGACCCTTATAGTAAGGTTCCAGGGAAATGTCTTGTTGATACTATTTGCCATTTGAGTATTAAATCGTTGAAACAATCGGGGATAACTCGGCTTGGCGTTGTGTATAACTTGGATCCGCACAATAAGGACGGTTCGCATTGGGTGGCAAGTTTTGCCGATTTTAACAAAAAGAAGGTCTATTATTTTGATTCATATGGAATGAAGGCGCCGCCACAAATTGCGAAGTTTATGAGATCCCTGAAGTTACAAGACCCAGCCCTTGAACTTGAATATAATGCTCGCCGTTTCCAGTATCACAATAGCGAATGTGGAATGTATTCGCTGTACTTCATAATATCTATGTTAGAAGGAGTTCCATTCAATAAATTCTGTAAAAGGGCTATTCCTGATGGAGAAATGCTCCGCCTTCGCCATTGGATATTTTCATAATTCGGCTAATTGTGCGTTGGCCTAAGGGGTTTCTTAACTTTAATTAATACTGGTAGAGTGATAATGGCTTCACGAATTGACCCAATAGAGTCGCAGTTCTTTAGTCAGCGGAATAAAGAACTGCTGAAAAGAACACTCACTGATGATTTTCAGAGGCGTGGAGTTCAGTTCAATGGCACTCAACTTCAACGAGTGGATAACACACTACAGCACTATATGGAGGAAGTATATGAAGTAAATGGTTCTCAGCCAATTGTATTTCTTAATAAAGAAGTTATTGGAGTTACAGTTGTTGATTTAGCCAGTTATTTACGCAGAAATGAGGCACCGAGTGTAAATATTGCGCAAACTGTTGCACCTGCTCTTCCTGGTGGCGCAGTGGTAGCGCAGCCTCGTCAGCTGACTGATGATACAAACTCCGCATATGAACGCTTGCAAGCAGAACGCCAGAACAGTGGTCGCCCCATGCCCAAGAATATACCAGATTTCCGCGTATCACTTGATGATGATAATGAGTCGCCACTCGCAGCCTTTGAAATGGTTCAGAAGCAGCGCGAATCGGAAGCGGCTCTTATTGCCTCCGCAACTAGTGCAAAGAATGGAAACATTGCGATGAATCGCTTCATAAATGCGACTGATAATTTTGCGCTAGGTTTCCAGAAACAAGCTGACAATGTTGAACAGACCCTTATAGAACGCAGTGCAAACCGTGTAGTAAATGGGCTCCCTAGTTTCCCTTTAGCTGGACAGACTGCGGAACAACAACTGCAACCGCGGCAACCAAATGCGAACTTCACAACTTCTCTCCCAGAAGCTGTTCGCACTCGTGAAACCCTTCCTCAGGATTTCATTATTAAACAGCAAGATGTGCTTTCCTATAAGGAACAAGAGTATAACTTATTTATCAATTCTGGGGATCGTGATTGGGTAAATAACACAACTGATACTCGCTACGAATTCACAGTAAACTTCAACCCTGCGAATAATCGGCAAGGATTCGGTTTATCACCAGCTGCACAGGTGCGCTTTAAGAATATTTCGCGTATTGAACTAGTGAAGTCTATTATTCCTGCTGAAGGACTTGATGTGTTAGTTCGCAAGAAGGCGACTGGGGTTGCAGATGCTGCAAATAGTGATGTGGTTGTCAACGCTCTTTCTTTCCCTTACATAAGTGTTCGTGTGGCTGAGCTAGATAATAATAACTATGGCACCAATAATACAATTGATAATACCTTTGGTGTTTTACAATATGATGCAAACTGGATCAGCGAGAGTGTTGATATTCGTAATGATTTGCAGTTGTCGCGTGGCTATTTGGCGATGATTCCGAAGTTTATGAAGTGTCAGAAGGTATATGCGCCAACTCCACTAGCTTCACTCCAGAAGATGACGATTTCATTCCAGCGCCCCGATGGCACAGCGCTAAGTTCTGTGGGTGATGCGCTCAGCGTGGCTGGAATTATTCCAAGTGAGGAGCTTGCAACAGGAACTAGTATTTTTGGAGCGACTGTTACAAACACAAATGCCGTCTATACAACAACCTCTGGTGCTGATAGTGAATATTATTGGATTGTAACATCTACTTGGTTTCCTCGCCATTTATTTAATGAAGGTGACCGGATTAATATTGGCGGCCTCAATCTTCAGAGCCTTGTCGGCACTATTACAACCGGTTCTGTAACTATTACACAAGGAGCTGTTGACGATATGACATCATACTTTACACAGTCTGGCGGCCTTCTTGTTTCATCTGTAGGGTTTTATAATGGAAGTACATTCCAATCTGGTGGTTATATCAGCTCTGGCGTTACAACTTGTGCTAATTCAGCCGGCTATGCGAACTGTATTATTGTGCGTGCTCGTTACGCAGATCCTACAACGGGTCTTACAACTGTATCTCCATTTGGTGGCACAACTGCTGTGAATGTAGCACTCGGCAGAGCTCTTGTAGGAACCACAACAACACCTTCTGCTACAAATAAGCTGCTTGGTCTCACTGGTGCGCGTGTTATCAACAAGAACCACCAGACCCAACTTGTATTCCGTGTAATTACACGCGAGCTGGACCCAACAAGTGGTATACGACCAGATAACATCTAAACAAATTGTAATAGCTAAATTAGACTAGAGCAAGAATGGCAGAGTTTCTCATTAAAACTCCAGAACAAAATGCTACTTATAAGGAAGAGAATCTCATTATAAATAGCGCTGATAGAGATTGGCTTAATAATACAACAGAAACTCGGTATAACTTCAGTGTAAATTTCCGTGTGGCAAATAATGGTGGTCGTCAGCCTCTTAGCCCAACAGTCGCAAAGTCGTTCAAGAATATTAGTCGCGTAGAACATGTAAAAACCGTATTTCCTGCGGAAGGGATTGATACACTGATTCGGAAAAAGGGGTCTAATACAAATAGTGATGTATGTCTAAATATTCTTACACTTCCTTATGTAAGTCTTCGTATCAAAGAATTGGATGCCAACAATTATGGAACAAACAATTATCTTGATAACGCATTCAGTGTTATGCAATATGACAGGTTCTGGCAAGAGGATTGTTATTCATTTTCAGAAGGTGAAATGAAAAGCACTCGCGGCTATGTTAGTATGGTTCCCAAATTTCTAAAAGCTGAGAAGCGCTATGCTCCTACACCACTGTCAGGTATTCAGAAGTTATCTTTTCAGTATATGCGGCCAGATGGCACATCAGTAAGTGATGTATCTGATGTATTTCAGATTCAAAAAATCTATAATAATAATAATTCTAATTATGGAAGTAATTATTATATTTTTCAGACAGTATCATGGTTTCCACGCGCAATGTTAACAATCGGTGATAGACTTGTTATACGAGGTCTTAATATATCTAATGTACCATCTAGCCAGTATGCTGCTGCATTTACAAACTATATTACACAAGATCAAGGGCAGATTGTAACAGATGTTGGTTATTTTGATAATAGTAGATCAAATGACCATATTACAAATGCAAACTTTATAGTAACGTCAGCTGATTTTAATAGTCCATTTGGACAAGTTAATAAAAATAGTTTACTTTGGAATGGCTCATTATGGATAGGGACCGGTACAGGTGCAACAATTACTGACTCAGTTGAATATAGTTCTAATGGATATATATGGAATAGTATTGCATCAAATGGTTTTGCAGCTGGTGGACGAGCTATAGCATGGAATGGAAGTAATTTATATGTAGCTGTTGGAAAAGACTCTACATATGGCACATCAAATAATATTATGTATAGTTCTAATGGTATTAATTGGAATTATACATCTAACTTTTTTAGTAATTCTGATCCTAGTTTGGGAGCAGGTGTAACTTTTGGAAATAATATGTTTGTGGCTGTTGGACATAGACAAATAAAATATAGTTCAAATGGTTATAATTGGTTTGATTCAGTTTCTGATACATTGACTCCTAGTTATAGCAATTTACGTGTATATGATGTAACTTTCGCAAATTCTAATTTTTATATTATTGGTAATAGAAATACTAGTATATATACTCAAATATTATCCTCTTCAAATCCTGCGTTATCAGTTTGGAACATGTCAAATGCTGCACCGTATGGTAGCGGAGAATACCCAGAATTTTTGACATATATAAATAATAGGTTTGTATATGGCACTACATACGGAAATATCGCATATTCATCTGACTTAATAACGTGGAATATTAATACGCCATTTTCTGAGGATACATCTTCAGGGGGTGCTTGGGGAGGTGCTATAAATATTGGTTATGGCAGTAATATGTATATTGCTGTGGGTTATGATACCTCTTCACCACTTGCAACAATTAAATATTCATCAAATCTATCTAATTGGAGTAATATTGCGACTGGTGGCTTTAGTAATGCTGGATATGCTGTTAGATATAATGGCTCTTATTGGATTGCAATTGGCGCTCCAGATCCAACAAGGAATATAACAAGTATACAATTTAGTTATGATGGGTTAAATTGGGCAGAAAGTAATACTGATATATTTACGCAAAGTCCTAATAGCCAGGGATATGCAAATACTTTTATGATAAGTGCATATAATTCAAATGTGGTTGGCGGTTCTATACCACCTTCTTATTTCACAAATGCTTCTCAAGATACAGCTTTCTTCAACGCAATGCGAAGTAATAGTCTTACAGGGTGTAAGGCAATTAATATGAATCACCAAACAGCTACCCATTTGAAGATTATAACTAAAGAGTATACAAATACTTCTCTAATTCGCTCCGAGAATATTTAGATGAGTGAATTAGATGGGAGCCGACAACTTTACAGTTCCACTGTTAATTTTGGTTGTTCTCGCTGTGGCAGTTTTAATGAGTGCCCGACTAGCAAAAGATACAAAATATAGACGTGAAGGTTTTACTGATGTAATGACTGAACATGAGAACATTATACAGCTGGGACAAGAACGTTATAATCCACTTATGAATCTAATTAATGTTTTCCAGAATCCTTTTGTTGGAGCCGACCCTAAACCAGCAGAAATTGATGGCGCAAGACAAGATATTCGTGGCTCACTTGCTGGGCCAGAGGCTGGATATAAGACTGGAACAACTCCTGTTGTGTTAACTGGGCCTGGTGCTAATATGCCTTATAAGATGCCCAGTGATACAAAGGGTATGAGAACCTATAATATTCAGAAATGTGAGGCTGTTAAGACAGATGATTGCTCTGCTTTTGAAGATCGCACATTTGCAGAAAACTGTGGTATGTGTCACAAGGTCGGCACAGATTCTAGTTCCGCAGGTCACAGAGGAGGATTATTTTTTGATCACACGAACGCTGATGGCGCAGAGCAGGCGGCCCAAGCAATGGGCGAGATGCGCCCTAATTACAGTCCCACAATTGGTTCATGCCCTCCTGGCTATTTCACAATAAATAAGGCCGGCTGTGAAAGGCAAAAACGGAAACAAGAGTGTGAGGAAAAGAAGACATTTAACTTACCCGGATGCTCTCAATGTTATACAAATGGTAATTTCACTTTAGTTGATAATGATGTAACAAAGGCTGACCCTGTATTGATGATTCAGTTTATAGGTCGTCTTAGTGTTATGGTGCCTGGAAATGCTACGCCAATTTCTACGGAAACAAGCAGTAGTTTAACCAATACATCAATTACGCTTCGAGGTGTAAATGAAGGTGCTACGGTTATTTTGAATGTTGAGGCTCTTGAATCTGGCTCTGGATCTGGATCTAGACCTAGTCCACCTTCATTGGGAGGCTTCGTGCAGGGGACAACTGTAACAGGTGTATTCCGTCTTGATATAGGTCAGCTGGCTGATACGGATTTAAAGATGGGCACTAAACCCAGATTTATAGGAGAAATAACAGTTGGTGGAGACCCTGCTATATTAATTGGCCCTGCGCGCGGACAGAATGCGATGTCTCTTCGTGTGAATATTCCTCTCACATTCGTTGATGTACGAGAAGAGGCCGCGCAAGAATGTACAGGAGGCCCCTATTTAACAAAGGAGTCATCAGCCGCAATGTTAAAGAGTGGCACTTGCTTTGGGGGTGGTCAAGGTGCTGGTAATTACTCAATGGCGTGCTTACAAGAGAAGTTTACCGAGTTAGGCGGAACAACAAATGGAACAGCCTATCCTCGTGATGCGGCAACTCTTGCTGCACTAAATAAGGATTCAACCGGTAGAGCTCGCCAATTAGGTGAAATTGCGGGAATTATTTATGATAAGGCGGTTGAAGCAACCACAGGTGTATCGGTTGCTGGCAGAACTTTAACATTACCTCAATGGAATGACGCATCAATGTTTACTCTTGGTATTCAGGTAACAAGCCCATGTGACGCTGTACAGATTACAGGAACAATGACAAATGAATGTCTGAAGGATTTATGGCAAAATAAAGGAGCCGGCAAAAGAACCGGTGCTACATATACAAGTCCTATTAGCCGAACAAGTTTAACTGGTTCTAAGGATCAATTCTGTACATCTGGGGGACTTTTATCACCATATGCTCCAGATGGATCTATACATCAAGAGGCTATTACACGCGCAAATGCTGCTGGTGGAAGTATTGGTGATGTTAAGAAACTATATGATTTAACCCATAAACGAGCAAATGATAATTCCTTATCTGATAATGATAGAAGATCTGCTATTGAAGATTGTTATGGAATAGGACTTAATATGGCTACTCCAACGCCCCCTGCTGCCGCGGCAACAGATGATGCTTTAATGAGAACTAAAAGAGAGTTAGATGGTATATATCAAAATATCCGCTATCTCAATGGGTATGGTCTCTTTGAAGGAGGCACCAATGTAACAACGAATAATGTTAGTGCAGATAAGACACGAATTGAAACAAGTATCGCACAATCTGTAAAGGCTCGATATGTTCGCGTGAAGCCATCTATGGATGCCGCGCCCTATGAGCGCTGTATTCAGATATCTCAGCTAGAGGTATTTAATAAGGATGGGGTTGAAGTAGCAAAAGGAAAGCCAACCACTGGGTCAAGCACTTGGCAACAAAACTCAAGTCCAGCAAATGCAGTGGATGGTACCACAGCTGCTCGCATTTTCCCTGCAATGTTCCACGATGCATGTAATACAAATGGTATGAATCAATTCTGGATGGTGGACTTACAAAGTGAGCAAGATATTAAGAAAATAGTATATTATAATCGTAAGGATTGCTGTGGAAATCGCGCGGATGGTATGCCTGTTGAACTTCTTGATTCATCTATGAATGTTGTTGCTATCAAGAAGATAATTGGAAGTGCGCCAGTTATTACACTGAATATGACAAAGCTTGATACTATGAATGTACCTTGGCCAAATTTGGCATAAGAAAGTATTAAATCGTGAATTATATATCCTAATTATTGTTAGAATGTTTGCCAGACTAGCAGACGAGGAGAATAGATATTATGGAAAGGTATTACCGAATCTTATACTATCTCCGACTGGTGTAAGTGCTGCGAGTGGCTCTGCGCCAGATGTGTATAGTGATACTGTAAAAGTATATGATCCTCATACAAAGAAATTATCATCCAAGAATGATGAATGGGGCACATATTTAAAAAGTGTACAAGTTGATCAAGACCTTCTTAATAAGGCACAAGTATGTTCTAGTGCGACATCCCCAGGAGACCTTGCTGGCACAGTGAACTATGCTGCTAAAGTTCGTTGTGGCTGGATTTACAAAAAGGGTCAACCTGGAAATCCTAATCCGAGTATATCTGCTGGCGCTCTTGGTTCAAGAGATGGGCCTCTTTCTTTCATAGATCACCCAAAAGGTGGAACATGGTATTGGAATTTAATGGACGCCCAAAAGGCAATGGATAAGGATCGTTGTGAATGCCTTAAAGTGTGTTCTGATGTTGGCGGCACAGATTTCGCTGGAAAGTGTGCTTTTTGCAAAACAACAGGACAAGGCGTGCCTGTAAACCGAGATGGTTCAGCAAAATATACAACTGATCCTCGGTTAAATTGTTCTCCTACAAATTTGGTTCGTGAATCAGGTAGCTGCCCTCCTCCACCACCACCTGGCTCACCTGCTGCTGAGGCGGCTAGAAATGATGTATGCTATATGGATGGCTCCGGTCAAGTATCACGCAATTGTTTAATAAATCGTTTAACAGCAGCAGGTTGTTCTGATAAAGGTGCTTTATCTTATGCTCTTATTAATGAGGCAACACCTGATAATTATGGAAAAGGGCTTGAAACTCTTCCATCTTTTATGAAATATCAGGCATTTGCGGCGCCACCTCTAAATACTGATATCTTGCGGCAAGGAATAGGAGGTGCACAACTCGCTTTAAGAGAATTCCAGAAACTTGCGAATAATGCAACATCTATGGATGAAACTAGTGCTGTGGGCGCATCATCACGCGACTTATGCTTACAAAGGGGGACATATGATAACTACGATTTCTGTGTAGAATTGGAGGATACAACACGAGCCCCGTTTGCACTTGAATGTTTACAGAAAGAGTTTCGCAAACAAGGCGGTCAGCCAGCTGGTCTGTTATATCCTATTGATACTACGAAGGATAATCCCTTGCAGAAGGAATTAGACCAAGTAAATTCTACTATGAATTATTTGACTGGACTTGGTCTAAATTCAGGAAGTGGTAATGTTGCATTTGATACCAATTATGCGCTCCAACAGCAGCTAACAAAACAGGTGAACGCTGGAAATACTTTCATGTTTTGGAACACGAACTATAATACTTGGGGTTCAGTGAAAACTGCTATTGGGGCTCTTGTTGCACGGACTAAGGATTCTAATAAGACCGTGCAGGCATTAGCTCTGAAGCAACTCTTGGGAATTATTCGTGAGACTCCTGCATTAAATCAGATTCCTCCTAATAATGGATTTGAGCTGTTCTTTTTCCCTTATCCTGGAAATGGAGATAAGAATAATATTACATTTCTGGGACGGCGTATTTTAACTGGAGCAGATTTCCCTGTTATTCCGAATAATGCGATGGGTTCCAAATTTAATACTGGTTTTGCGCAAATGCACTTTGCGGTTATAACAAATATACGCCCTAGGGATGATGCTACAAATGTCGCATTCCAAGTGACTACTCAAGATGGCACCGCTGTTGCGATTAATGTTGACATTGACCCTGTTAAGACTGGGGTCGTTAAGTCATCCAGCTATTTTAGTATGTTCTTTGATCAGAGTCCAACTACATATGAGAATGTGTGTTCCAGGCTCACAGCAAATGGGCCTAACTATGTAACTATTCGCTATTACGATGCTGGATCTAGTGGAGCTTTTAACTTCAAATATAAGAATTGCGCATCTGGTCAATCGACTGCAATTCCTCCTGATACCTTTACTCTTTCACAAGAGCCGGCCGCACCTTTCGCATCTTTTGAGGTAATGACGCGTGAGGATGGAACATTTTTTGAGGAATTCCGTTTAGGTCGTGGACTATTTACTGGACGCACATTTGGAAATGGACAGGCAACTGTTTTATCAACAGTTCTTCCTGGCGGCTTCATACCTTACCGCCTTTCAGCAAATCACAGTTGGCAGATAACAAATCGTATAGCCTTCCAGAGCCTACGAACAATTTCTTTTATATGGCAACCTGAAACACTTCCATCAAATAGCGCTGCAACTGTTTTTGCATGGGTAGATCCCACTACAGGAAATGGTTTAACAGTATTTGCTCAAACAGAATCGGGCGGTGTTCGTCTAAAGGCCTCGTGGACACTCCAGAGTCCCAATATTTCTCTGAATGGTGCTGCAACAAGCTATCTTACTGCAAGAGGGGTGTATTACACCCGAATCACCTTTGAGACAACAGCATCTTTATTACCAAATACTATACGGATTTCTACAATTCCAATGGGTAATCCGGATTATAGTAAGATTGAGGCTGATGCTAATCAAATTGTAATGAGAAATTCCATTCTTTTTAATCGTTATATTCAATCAACATCAATGGCTGGATATATGTCTTTTGGTGCACCAAAAACACAGACAAATGATATTACATTACAGATTGGCTGCCTACATTTGTTTGATTATGTATTAAATAGTACTCAAGTACAAACAGATATTACTCGTAAATGGCAGCGTGCTTTTATTTATCAGACAGATGTCTAAAGAAATTTATATTCCATAATATAATATGGATAAGATAGACTGTATATATTGTATAGTTCATCCTACTTACGAGCCTGATAGGACTCGCAAATTGGTAAAACAAATAGAAGAGCGACTTCCAGAATATCCAGTAAATAAAATAAATATTTGTGCGCCAACTTGGGGATCCACCCTTACAGATGAGTTATGTTTTAAGGTATATGATCCTTGGTTACCTCGTCCTGGATGGCCAAGTTTTACTTGGAAGAATCGTTGTATGATTAAGGGTGAGATATCATTAATTTTAAATTTCTATAATGCTATGAAAAATGCGATGGAAAATAATTATAAACAGGTTCTTATTTTGGAATCGGATGTATGTCTGCGAAATGATTTCGCAGAAAGACTGACGATTATTTTGGAGAAACTTGAGGCACGGACGGAACCATGGGATTATGTATCATTAAGCGATGGAGTAGGAACGCATGCGCCTGAATATACTGGAAATTATATGGCGCAGACACTATGTAATCCACCACACCAATATGTGTTTCGTTGCACAGATTCTATGTTATTTCGCACCGAAATTTTTAATAAGATTGTTAATACAATTTTACCATTTAGAGATTGTATGGACTGGGAGTTAAATTACCAGTTTCTTATTCATGGAGGAAGGGGGCTTTGGGCGGAGCCGCACCTTGTCGAACAAGAATCAGAAAAAAATAAATGCGTCTCTACGCTTCCTAGCTAACAGGAGGATAAAGTTCTGTCTTGAATTTTCCTGTTTCAGGATTAATAGAGCGTTTTCCAACAGGTCGTTCAAGTAGACGATTCTTAATATCATAGAGGACTCTTGAACCATCAGGTCTCGGATCTTCAATATATTGTTTGCCTTTGATTTCACGAACTGTGCGCTGGACACTCGCAGGAGCTGGGGCAACAGAAGCAGGTGTTGCAATAGGGGCTACTGTTGCTTCTGCAGGAGCTGGCTCAGCAAACCGTGTTGAACGCGCAGTTTCCTTAATGTCCTCATCTAATCGCGGATCATAGAGGAACTCGTCGTCGGTTCCCTTAATTCTAAAACACTTGATTGTTTCCTCTAAGGTATTGTTTTCAGTTGTGTTCAGATTACAATCTACTGCAGATTGTTTCATAATACGAAGAAGACTCTCTGTAATTTTCTTCTTTCGTTCACTAATTCCGCCAATAAATTGGTCAGATGTAATTCCACCATCCTTTATCAAAAATGTCTGATCCACTAAGCGTTTATCGATCATCTCTTGGCTTACAACTGCGCAATAAGTATATACTTCAACTGTGCGCTCATCAGAAGGGAGGTCAGAATGGGAACAGATACGAACTGCTCGTCCCTTTACCTGGTCTGTTCGCACAGGATTCCAGAAAGGCTCCATAATATGAACTTGCCGCACATTTTTAAGGGAAAGACCTTCAGCTCCAGCTCCAGTAATAGATATAATCTTACAGATATCGCCTCGTTTATTTCCAATGGCCTCAAAGCCCGATTCGCGGAGCACTTCCACAATCTTTGGTGGAAGACGATCCAGACGAGCGTTGAACAGATTGATGAGAAGATTGCGGCGTTCGCGAGTCTCTTCGCCACTATAGAGAATATAGCGATTTTTGGCTGTTTTGGAGCCTTCTTGGAAATGGCGTCTCAAACTTTCCTCAGTAGTTGGGCTAAATATTGGGTCGGCTTCTGATCCAATAATCTCAATAGGAATATATCCATTGCCCTCTAAGGCAACACCAAATAGACCAATACCTTCTAATGTTCTGAACTGACTATACACAAGCGCACTTCCAGATGATTCTTGTATCTTCTGGAGGATTGCTGCATATTTAGGACTGAACTCTGCGAGATGATGTTTGCCTGGTTCGGACGGATTCAATACAAATATATCTTTTGCCATGGTTCGCAGAGTGGCTAAAACACTTGCAATTCGCTGCTTATAAGGAATGACTGACTGACGCGTTTTAGGGTCTGGCTTTTGTTCACTTTCTCCTTCATCAATAGCAGCATCTTCCTCTTCTGCCGCAACAGACGCGGCATCATCTTCTGCTACATCCGCTTCTTGGCCAGCTATAACATCTACCTGTCGTCCAAGCTCTTCTTCTAAATCAACCTCGCCATCTGGATATGGGCGCGGCACATTTTCTGGAAACACAAAATTACAGGCTGCACGACTGCGGAAACGATACGATGACGGATTCGGCATTTTAGAAACTAGTAATACCTCTGACCACGCAGCAATTACCTTCTCAGAAACCTTGGGTGCTATTTTTTCATCTTCTTGTGCTTGTTCATATCTTCTTGCTGCTAAGTAGCCCATAATAGAATACTCAGTAAATGGAATAGGAACAAATTCATCCTTACTAATACGAGGCATTAACTCCTCCTTTGACCCCCTATAGTAAGATATTAGTCCACTTAATCGCTTAGAAAGCACAATCTCATTTTGAATTGTCATATTGACTGGGTCAATAAAACGTTCTTGGAAGGCTTCACTCTCTGGGGGAAGAACTGGATAAGAAGCAAATTGTGCTTGTGGAGATACTTGGATACCTTTTGCTGCGAGTTGTGCTCGCACTTCTTCAAAGAGTTCTTGAATTGTATTGGGAGCTGAGCCTTCTGTGCCAACATATTCAAGGCCTTTGAATTTATTGGTTTCATCGAATACCTTCTTATATCCTTCTGGAACAATAGTGAAGAATAGTTCTTGAGATGTTTGTTGTGATGTTAGTTTATAGAAATCAACACGAGGATGTGCCCTACAAATTTCTGTACTAATTGCTTCAACTCGCGAACTTGGAACGCCTGCCCTTACAGGAATAATTGCAGTGGCGCCATCAATATATCCATGAAGAACATTTGCGAGAATTCCTAGTTCTTCTGGGAAGTTTACAAGAGGTGTGCCTGAAAGCGCAATAATTTTACTGTTCTTGGCTCCACATAGAAGGCGATAGAAGAGGTAGGCTCGTTTATAATTGGCACTTACATTACAGAGCTTGGGTTTCCACTTGCCTGGTGTGACCGGCTCGGCTGCAATTTTGCGCTTTAATCTACCACTATCTGTAAGGTATGGTTCAATCGTTCCTTGCATGAGACGAGTTAAGTTGTGGACCTCATCAATAATAATTACTGCATTATCAAAGAAATCGGGTTCTGAGCATGCCCAGATCTTCAGTTGTGAGGCGCGTGTTCCATTATACGCAATAAAGGTGATGCGTGAGCGAATAATTGCAAAAATCTGGTCGCGAATAGCGGTCTTGTCCTCATCAGGGAGCGAATCAAAATTGGATGGCTGGGCAAAATCCTGAACATAAATGACCTCTTGCTTTTTGGCGCGCTTTTGCGCAGCAAAATGGGACTCAGGAATACTCATTACCTCTTGCGCAAAAAGGCGCGCAGTTGGGTCATCTGCTAAGGGGACTTTTACCCAGTGATTCTGTAGGCGGAAATGCTTGAAACCGCAAAAAGTAATTTCTGTTATGAAATTGTTTTGAAGACTGAAAGGGGTCATTACAATAATCTTCTTCCGTGTTGTGCTATAGATTGCTTCTGATGCGGCAATAGCAGAACAGGTCTTTCCTGAGCCCAGACCATGATACACTAATACACCCCTATAAGGTGATTGTTGACGAACATATTCTCGAACAAACTGTTGGTATAGATACATCTTGGCTGAATCTTCGCCTGGTGCGCCGAGTTTTTGGCAGGCTTCTAGATCTGTTTCGCCGAGCTTTGGGGGAAGAGCGAAGTCACCGTATGTTTTCACAATGAATGACACAAAGCCGCGACGATCCTGGGGCACAAAGGCTTCTGGTGGTTCAGCATAAGGATCGTTATTCTCGATGGCTTTCAATTCTTTCTTGACTAGCTCAAGCTGTGGAGAATATTTGGGCGTCTTGGGGCGGCGAACCTTGAGGGCTTTTAGTGGTGTTGGCTCTGCTAATGGTGGGGCTTCCTCGGCTACTAATAGTGGGGCTTCCTCTGTTAGGATCGGTAGTGGTTGAACAGCGGGTTCTTGTGGTTGCGACTTTTCAGAACCAGTGTTTCTAGAAAAAATTTTGACTTCAGGAGTATTTTTAAAAGCTACTGTTTTTTTTGGTGCCAAAGGAGCCGGCTGAATGGTTGGTGCTGGAGCTGGTTTTGGTGCAGGCGCTTTCCTTTTTTGAAACATAGTTGGTACAATTTGTAAGTCTCCTGATACAAGTTCTGCTGGTGCTGCAAGAGCACCGGGAGCAACTGATGTTATAGGTATAGAAGAAAAGCTAATCCTTTTCCCCTTTGGTTTTGAAGGCAACATCTATCATATACTACGATTCTCTTGTCAGATTTGAAACGGTGGCGCTAATGGAGAAAGAACTGGAGTTGTTTCACCCTGCGGAGCAAGAACTTCAAGAGCCAGTCGACTTGCTTCTTGCTCTGCTAGTTTCTTATTTCTTGCTGATGCCGTTGCAACAACCTTATCATTAATATCAAGAACACCCATTGTAAAGATTCTATCATGAGGAGGGCCTTCCACACTTACCTCCTTATAACGAGGGGTTTGATGGAACTTCGCCTGAAACCATCGCAACAACTGATCCTTATAGTTAGTATTATCTTGAATAAGAGACACAATATCAATATGTTCTTCAATTACATTTACGAGCCATGACTGCGTTGCTTCGAAGCCTTTTCCAGGATTAATAGCATTTTCAGACATGAAGAGTGCTCCAATCCAGGACTCAAGCATAGAGCCAAGAATCCGAAGATTTTTGCGCCCGTCACAGAACTCCTCAACATGACGGCTAATAACAATCCATTGCGCAAATCCGAGTTTAAGAGCTATAATTCCAAGCATCTTGTTATTAACAATTTGTGTTCTGAGGCGTGTCAAGAATCCTTCACCCTGCCCCGGATAGCGCTGATATAGATATAGTGCTACAATACATCCTAGAATAGAATCTCCTACAAACTCAAGTTCCTCATTGTCTGCCTCTTGAAGTGGTAGACAATTAGGTGGGCGCTCAGCCATAACCATAGGCTCTCCGCCTTGGGATTGCTCTAGCCACAAGTCTGGGCGATTTACATAAGATTTGTGAATAGATGCTTGACGAAATAGGTCAGCTGAATGCATCTTATATCCATATTTTTTAAGGATATCGGAAATTGCCTTTGTAGGCATAAGCTTATTATTTGAGTTCCATGGATTGAAAATGCGAGCAGAAGGTTCCATATTATCTGGTGTATATATTATCGGAATTTTAAGTTCAAATTTTTGTTTCTATTATAAAAACAGAATGGCTGCTGTTCCTAAGGTAGAAACATTGCCACCATCTAATACAGAATTGACAACATCTAATAATGAAAATTTATCACCATTAATGGATACAAAAGAAGCCATTGATAAAGAAATCAGTGCACTTCCATGGACAAATGGCAGTGATATTGAGGTATTACTTGGTCTCGCAAAAAATATTCTAAATATTATAGAAAGTGCTAATAAGATAGGTTATAGTAATAAAAAGTTTGATGGATTAATAACACGCCTCAATAAAATATTAGATATATCTATTACACTTGACAAGATTAAAGCATATATTCCAAAATATCATAATTATAATAAGAATAATGGTGCTGCATTAATAGCGGATTATAATGATACTTTAAAACAACGGGATCTTATAACAAAAACAGCACTAGAGGTTGCTGAAGAAGTAAAAGAAACTGAGGCAGCAGAAAAAGTTGCAACAGAAGAGGCTGCCAAAGATGCCAGAGATGAGGCTGCAAAAGCGGATACAACTGTTCCTACTTTATTAAATATAGCAGGAGAAATCGTAAATCTGGGTATTTCGGTAAAATCTGGTAATTCTGGGCGAATGAATTACATAGAATTTATGGATAATTTTACAAAAGATGAAAATGAAATTAAAATTTTAATAAAAGTATTTGGGATTCGTAGTTTGCGTAATACACCTAGTATTCTTAGTGAAGAAGGCTGTACTCTAACTGATGATGAAAAGAAAGTTGTCACACGAATACTTGAAAAGCGTAAGAAAACTCTTGAAGAAGGCTTATCCCTTACAAGAGGTGTATTGGCAGATACGACGCGTATGAAGATTTCGCGGTTGAAGCTATTATTATTGAGGATTAATGAAGGATTTGATAATAAAAGGGAATGCTTGCCTTCACCTAGCACTGGTATGAGCTCTTCTATGCCTGGTGTAGGTGTTGGTGTTGGTGTTGGTGTAGGTGTCTCTATGCCGCCAATACCAACAGTATCTATGCCTTCTATGCCAAACTGGATGAAGGGGAAGAATAAATCAACAGAAGAATTACTTATTTCTCTGTTTTTATTACTAATTGGTATATCATCTGAGAAGATTAAAGCAAAAAATGTAAAGGATATTCTAGGTGACCAGTCTATTGATTCCTTGTTGACTAAACTTAAATCAAAGACATTGACATCTGAGAATATTGATTCTACAAGCTCAAAGATATTAGGGATTCTTGAGAAACTTGGACCTGTTGCTGCTCCTGGTCCAACAGCAGAACAAGCTGTTACAAGCGTAAATACTCCTACAGGGAATAATCAGAGTTTAAACAATTCAGAGGCCGCAAAAGATGCGCAATATATACAAGAATTTGATAAAATAGTAAATGACTATACTATTCTTGTAACAAAACAGCTTGACGAATTTATACATGATAAGGTTGCGAAAGAAGAAGAAAAGGCTGGTGCTGAGCACGCAAAAACCTTCATTAAAAAGTTACTTGAAACACAGGAGGCAGCTCTTAAAGATTTACAGGGTCGGCACAACGCATCAGCAGATAATGGTAAAAAGGAAGAATTACAGATTTCTATAAATACGAAGACATCTCTTATTAAAATATTTCATGAAAAGATTTCCGCAATACACGAAAATCTCATAAAACTTACTTCTGAAATAGAAACATTAACGAAAACAATAGAGACAACTAAAGAAAAAGTTCAGACACTACAAGATAAAATAGTTGCCAGCGTAAAAGTTATAAAAGAAATTTCTGCAAAAATAGAAAGTGAATTAGAAACAAAAATTCGCCAGAAAGATGAACAGCTTACAGCTCAAAAGAAATTATTAGAAGAACTCTCAGCAAAAAAAGCGCCAACTAAGAATACAGAGGAAGAAATAAAAAAGACAGAATCAGAACGCACTGTTTTAGAGAAAGATGTGGCTACTTTCAAAGAAGGGGTCACAAAAATGGAAAGTGAAGTTCAAATGATTATATCAGGTCCAATAATGAAAGAGGTGGAAGTAAATACAGAACTTGTAGAAAAAGAGAGTTTGCGTCTTCGTATAGATGCCTTAGAGGCTGCCCATACAACGACAAATGATACTGATATAGGCGGTGAGTTAGAAAAACTTAAAGCAGTTCTTACGAGTAAGTCTTTAGCGGAAGCAAGTACTCAAACAGGTGGTAATAAAGAGCAAGAACAAAAAAACACTAATACAAAAAATATAGACTCTGTATTAGAAAATTTTCTATTTCAAACAGCCCTTATAGAAAAGGATGATGAACGCTTCTGTTTGTTATATTATTTTATCTCGTATTTTTGGAAGTCGGTGCGCGATAATCTAGAAAAAGACACAGAAAAAGAATATTTAGATAATTTTGATAAACACTATTTTCCTGACATGAAACGTGATGAGTACTGGCCAACAATTATTCTTATTGCGAAGATTATTCACAAGATGCGCTCTATTGCAAATGAGAAGGTTGCAGTTCTTACTTCTGATATGAAAGCCCTTTTAGATAAATTAGACATGCACAAAAAGAATGATGAACCCTATTTATTAGAGAATATATACGACCAGGTAGATATATTCTTACCACAATCTCGTGTATTTGCGCTCAGAGAAAATGGCGCCTGGAAACTTCAGAAAGCCCCAGAACAAGAGTGCTCTGTATTACAAATGGGGCCGCTCTATTTATTATTAATGAAAGTTGCACATCGGTATATTTATACTATTATAGAGGAGTCTCCCAATAGATTAAAATGCCAGAGCCGTCTGAATCCAACTCTGTGAAGCGTCAGATTTTCACTTCAGACCGAACAATATTAAAAGCAAAATACAGTTTCTATTCCACACTGGTATTCTTCCTAATAGCAAACCCAGAGACCTATAAAGTTATGCAGCGAGCTCTTGGCGGTGTCTTCTCAATCGCTGATCCTGTAGGTGGCTGCCCTACTGCAGGTGGCTTCTTTCTTCATACGGCACTCTTTTTCCTAGTTATGTGGGGGCTTATGATGTTTCCGCATGAGGGTTGATAATTTCTTCTCATATAATTCTGGATAACGAATTCCAACATATCTCTTCTGGAAAACGGCTATTTCAGATAGAATCTGAGAATCACTCGCAGATATACCATCCTTTAATGCAAGATTATATATAAAATCAGCATATAAATTATCCTCACTAGACATTTTTAATCTATATAATAGAATAAAAAAGTCTATAAACTACTTAGAATGAAATACCCAGTGAAGCCCTTACACATTGTTATTGGTTTAATTGTGGCTGCTCTGGTGATAATATACTTTGTAGGGCTCCCCAGTAATTGGAGTTTTAAGGTAGATGGTTTCACTGATGGAGGTAGTGGAAACAATCCTAAACTAACAATGTACTATGTTGACTGGTGCCCTCACTGCACGAGCGCGAAACCTGATTTCCAGAGTGTTATGGGGAATGGCACAGCCACAATTAATGGCAAGACGGTGGATGTTGCGATGGTGAATCCTGAAAAGGATCCTGCTGCGGCAGCTGGCAAGCCTGTGAAGGGCTACCCTACTATCTTATTTGAGAAACCAGGGGGTAACATAGTAGAGTATTCAGGTGAGAGAAATAAGGCTGGCTTCCTTCAGTTTTTAAACGAAAATGTTTGAAAAACATTTGGAGTTTCCAGGAAGACAAATGTTTAGAGTCTAAGAAACAGACCGCCTTCGTTGCTGCTTCTTGGAAACGCTTTTCAGAAAATTCCTCGCGGCGATTCCACCTAGTTCCATTAGTTTTGTCTTGTCTTCCTCAGTTGCTTCAAAGTTCCACGAAGGAAACTTACTACAAGGCACAATAATAGTATTTGCGCTATATTTTGTATATAGTTGTTTATTTCTGGGAACCCAATAACAAGACATAATCTGATTCAAAAATTCAAAAGCCCCATTTATTGTTTGATGTTCATTTTTATAATCATCAAAAGTAAATCCAATACTTTCCTGTATTTCAAATGATGACAATTGCCCTATTGGGTAATTTGCAATACATGCTCCATCTGTTAATATATTATTTGTAAGAGGGTCTCTTACAGGTACAAAGTAAAATGGTATGGCCATTGAAGCACGAAGTGCAATGGTAACTTTCGCGTCAGGCGTGGCTTTATCGCTAAATTCGTATGATTTAATGCAATTGAGGTCTGTTGCATAAAACCTGAAGTGTTTTTTTGTAGCAGCAGCTATTTGTTTAAGTGTAGCATCTTGCGTGAATCCTTTGTGTTTTAATAGAGAGTGTAGCAATTTCACTAAATTATCTCCATTATCAATACCTAAATTTTGATTAAACAAGAAAAGTTGCATTGGGTCATCAATACTCCGAATATTACCAAAATCGAACTTCCTTATAATATTTTTAATGTCCTCAAAATTGTATCCAAGCACAAGAATAAATGCTAGAAATGCTCCAGCGCTAACGCCAACATATTCTTGGATATGTGTTAATTGATTTGCCTTATGTAGCTCTTCAACAGCCCCTACAAAAGATATGACACGAATACCTCCGCCGCTAAAAACGAGCCGTCTAGGTTTAGGTCTAAATTCGGCTAGGTCAACCATACTAATTACAAGTGAACAAAAAACTTAGACTCTTTAGTATTTATTTAGTTTAGCGAGAATGTCAGGTCCTGAGGGGGCTACTCCTGTTTTAAGACCTGGTCAACTATTTGAACAACGGACATCGCGTGATAAGGCTCGCCTACGAGCATATAATCAGTTACTTGAACAGATTTATACAAAAATCAAGAGCGCATCTCGTGTTGCTGCGAATAATTGGATTATATATACGGTTCCACCATTTGTATTAGGACTTCCAAAAATAGACTTAGAGGACTGCGTTGTGTATTTGGTATTTCAGTTACGTCAGGCTGGCTACGAGGTTCGTTATACATATCCAAATATGTTGTATGTGTCATGGAAACACCACGAACGCAACTACATTTTACAAGAGTCCCCTATAATGAAGGCTATGCTTCCTCCGCCACCAAAGCCCTCTACTGCACAAGGTCCGCAACGAGGCCAAGAGCCTCCCAAAAAGACGATTCGATTCCAAGATCCGGCCAGTATTGGCACATCTTTCCTACCACCGCAACAAGCGCAGGCTCGTTCTGCAGGAGAATATAACCCTCCCAACTCATTTTTAACAGCGATTACTGGGACCGGTAATCCTCAGCGACAAAATACGGTGAATGATTTACTTCAGTTCTAGTAATGGACACTCGTTATACGCATACAGATTATTATCTTCCAGAGCTTTATAATAAACTTCTGAAAAATATCAGTGTTAATTGTAAATATATCAATGGTACTTGGTCCTTACATCAGAAATTAGAGTATTTGAACTTTATAAAGCGGGGACTACCTCTTCCTCCTATTGTTATTAATAAAACGGATGATGACCGCTATGAATTAATAGATGGCTGTAATCGTATCAATATAATTTGTGACTTCATGTTGGGTGGTTTGGAAAATTATATGAATGCTGCTTCCAAAACAGCATTAGAAGGCACGCTAATGCATGTCTATATTATATATGGAACAGTACCGGATGCTGACTTCAAAATTTTACGAAGAAGTTTTCATGGTTTGTTTGCTGGGTTTGTTGGTGCTCCTCCTACTTCACCCCCTACACCACCTACACCCCCTACACCACCTACACCACCTACACCATCACTACCACCACTGTCAGATATTAAGATTATAACGGAAAAGAAGATCATAATTCACCAAAAAACGAAGATTCCTAAGAAACTTATCCATGAGGCCCTTAAAACTGGTGTTTGGAATCGCTATATTGGCGCCGAGAAAGGGTCGGCTCCTTGTACAGTGTGTAAACAGACGCAGATAACACAACGTGAGTTTGATACCGGCCATGTTATTGCTGAGATAAATGGTGGCACAACCCATATTGATAATTTGAGGCCAATTTGTCGCAAATGTAATTTATCTATGGGAGCTCAAAATATGGAGGTTTTTCGCAAGAAATACTTTTCATAGGGGGGTCAGAAAGACCCAATGAAGTGGTATTACATCTGGAGCGAAAAATATAGCCAGTTTCATAAATATTTACAAGAGGCGATTACAGAAGCTGGTTTTGAGGCATGTCCTATTTACATATCTCAAGAGCGGTTCTCAAAAGAACTATACCAACAATTTCCAGATTCTCCCTGGGCTGGTTGTAATATAAAAGTTTTGGAGATTATTAAGATTTTGAAGGAAAGTCCTTATGGCGAAGGATTCCTATTTACAGATGTTGATATATATATTCGTGATAAGTGTAATGCAGTCCATGTAATGGAATTATATAATAGTTTTCCAGAACTTGAGATGATATTTTCCCCTGAAGGTGGGTCCCTACAGATTGGTTCTATGTTTCTGCGTCCAGGGGCACGAGTATTAGCATTCTGGGAGCGAGTTCTTGAGAAATGTATAGAAAATCCGCAAATGATGGACCAAACTATTATTAAGGAAGCGATTTTAGGATATCCTCCAGATGCATGGAAGATTTTTCCAGCAGAGCATGTCTTAAATTGCCATAATATCGCACATGTATTTGAGAATAACTTCTTGATTTTCAATCTTATGGCGAATAACAGTGAGAATCAAGAGGATGATATTGAACATAAACGCGAAGAATTTAATTTTTTTATTGAGTATTTAATTTCTAGAAAAATTATCGGGCCTGAGAATCGGCGGCATTTTATTCCTTTGAGAAATGGAGACTACTTGAAAGTCTTTTTGCCAGGACAGGCCCAAGCTTCCGCCCATTCGGAGTAACACATGATTCCAGGTCTTTTTCAGTTGCCGCCATGACTCCTTCAAGGCTCTTGAATTTTGCCATGAGAGCTTTCGCCTTATCTGCGCTAACTCCTGAACATTGCTGTAAAACCGCAAGAGCGAAGTTTTCTGGGTCGTCTTTATTGGTCTTCTTGATAAAAGATGTTACATCTGAATAAGATAGTGTTGTTGCTTTGAAACACTCCTTATCTTCTGTGATTTGGTGAGCTATTGTCTCTAAGAGCTCAGCGGTCTCCTTTGTGGAAGTTGTTTGCATGAGACCTACTCCATAGCGAAGACAAAGACGAGTTAATACCTGCCAAAGAATCTTCTTTTTGAAAGAGTTTTGCAGAGCCCCTTCAAGAATATAGAGCGGTCGTGCATTTTTCTCTACGCAAAATGTGAGAAGACGAGTGCGCTGTTCTCTATAGCGACCATCTGAAAGTGACGATTCAAGATCCGCAATTGTTTTCCTCTCAACTACTACACCACAAGTTTGGCATTCTAAATCACCAATACCGATCCAAGCATCTCCTACAGGAAGTTGTTTAACTTCACGTGTTGGCATGAGGGAAATAAGTCCATGCTCTCGATTATCAAGAGTGATAGAAGCTAGAACCATTAATCATTATATAGTTTAAATATTTTAAGCTGGTGTAATTTATTATTAGGATGTAGACCTAATACAGGGCTATGTTCAATTGGATAATCTGCAAATTGAACATTTATTAATGAAATATGTGTGTTTTTCATGAAAAAGAAAGATTTATTGGAATCATTTGCGATTGTTATAAAAAATGGTTGATCTAATAATTGTTTATAGTATAATTCTGTAAATAAATGGTCATAACAGATCCCTTTAATTAATGGGTCAATATACATAATCCAATCGTAATTTTTAAAATAGGGTTTCGTATCTTCAGGAAGCGGCTCTTGAATTATTTTCCATCTGGTTGTTGGTGTTTGTGTTGGTAGTTGTGTGTCAGAGCCAGTAAAACAAAAGAAATCAAATATAGAATCTGTGTATTTTAAGGAAACTTCATTATCGAGCTCATCAGAATACTTTGTGAACACCGCAATCTTAGGAAGATTTGAAAGAGGAGGAATTTGTCTCCAAATAAGAATCCAATATATTTCTATTATTATTGATGAAATGAACCAATCTATATTGCTATTCATAAACCAATTATATATATTTTCATACATTTTTTTCGGATTTGCTGTGATAAGTGACTTATGTACTAAGAATTGCCCATTTAATTTCTGATTTAGAACAAATTCTCCATATTGTTTAAGAGGACCCAAATAGGGCTCCAAAAATTCATCATACCATTTTATATATTGGGTTGTCTCCCCCATATAGAATTCAGCCCCCCTATTTACAATATTAAAATTATAATATGTTGCCTCACTCCCAATTTGACCAATTATAGAATCCACTATATTTCCTTCTTGGTGGTGTGAATATTCATGGTCATGTGTCATTATAGAATATTCTGGAAGATTTTCATAATTATCAATTATATATTTCAGATAAGCGGTTGCATCCTGGCCAACATTTTTAGGAACATTATAAGGGGAATCTGGGTTTTCTTTTGTATAGGCTCTGACTTCAAATCCCTTTTGGCGAAGTCGGTCTGCATATGGAATAGGGGTCTTATATGTTGAAATTACGATTACTGTATTTGAGGGGTTCATATATATTAAACTTATCTAAATAATTAGGTAATTGTTTAGATAAGTTTTTTTGGGTGCGGAAAATTATTTAAATCCGTTATTCCAAGGATGGTGCGATATATTATATAGATTTTTGCCTTGTTTGTTGGGTCTAATTGCGGATTTGTTTACACGTGTAAGTTTGTTCTTTATTTTTAATAACTCTGCATTTTGATTAGGAGTGCCACCAGAATATTTACGCAATTTTCGCGTTTGTCGGTGTCTTCTATGAGTGGCCATTCTAATTAACGACGAGTATTTCTGTTTACATTTTTGCGGGTTCCACCAGCTTGTTTGCGTGTTTTACAAGCCTCATATTTTGTTATACAAGCTTGTTGAGCAGGAGTTGCTGTTTTAGTACCTGCTTGTATTTCTTCATATATTTTTGCACCGCGTTCTCTAGTAATCCTGGATTGTGCAAAATTAGATAGGGGTGGAGGAGGTGGTCTTTTCGCTGTAGCCCTGGAGCCCAATGACCGCACAGTGAGAGTAGGGCGCTGAACTGCATTGACGGCAGCAGAGGCAGCAGCTTTCGCAACTGTTTTAGAAGCTCCAGAATTTACAGCTGCCTTAACAGCAGCAGATTTAGCAGCATTAGCGGCAGCAGCAGGAGGGGTGCCTTTTTCATTCGCTGCCTCAACAGCGTTATTAACAACACCAGCTACAACATTAGCAACAACCTCCGCATTTGTATTAGTAGCGCCTGCATTAACAGCAGCATTTGCAGCAGCAGCAGCAACAGCAACAACAGGAGGAGCCGCGCTAGCAGCATTTCGTGCGAGAATAACAGGAACAGCATCTACATTTCGTACGAGAGTAACAGGAGCAGCTGGATTTTGTGCGAGAGCACGCGCATTAACAGAACTCATTGTTGGTTTATTCCGAGTTGTAAATGGAGGGGATGAATTATTATAATAATATGGATCACCATCTTCATTCTTTGCAGATGACCATCCAGCTGGAAGGGGCTCATTAGCAGGGGCAGCATTGCGCGCTGCACGCGCATTAACAGAACTCATTGTTGGTTTATTCCGAGTTGTAAATGGAGGGGATGAATTATTATAATAATATGGATCACCATCTTCATTCTTTGCAGATGACCATCCAGCTGGAAGGGGCTCATTAGCAGGGGCAGCATTGCGCGCAGCACGCGCATTAACAGAACTCATTGTTGGTTTATTTCTAGTTGTAAATGAAGGAGTAGAATTATTATAATAATATATATCACCATCTTCATTCTTTGCAGATGACCATCCATTTGGAAGTTTATTATTAGCAGAATTTGGCTCATCTAGCTCAGCAGCCAGCTCAGCTTCACGCGCTGCGTCTTGATCCTCTGCAGTAACTCCCCCTCTTTGTCGTAAAGAGCCGCGCCTTTTCATTGTTTTACGCGATCGCGGCATTTCTATATATTAGCGCATATAATTAGTTCCATGTAGTTTTCTCATATGTTGGAGCAAACATCCTCTCCAGACCTGGTGTCCACTTTGTGTAATCATTCTTCGATGTCCGCATAGATGTGCGAGGTTCATAGAAAGGGTCAAGGCCAGCTGCGGTATCTGTCGCTGCTGACGGTACACGCACATTGGCCTCAAATGAGTTCGGGTTTGAATATGTTTGTCCCATTGCACCCAAAGCCGGTGGGTCATCTTCGTATACTATTTTTTCATCTTTCTCTCTTGTATAATTGACTTCATATACATTATTGGGCTTTTCTACAATTTCAGGTATAAGTCCACGAGAATCATATACTTTATGAATCAGCTCTCTTGCATCTTCCACATTATATGTTGTAAGGTCTCCTGCATGTTTTGGAGCATATGTTGATAGAATCTTCCGTTCTTCCGCTTCTGTTGCTTCCATATCTGGAGGTGCCAGTGAAGCCCCTTCAATTGCCTTATAGGTGTCTGTTGGGATTGGGTCTGTGGGTTTTGCTTGATACATTTGACTGGCGCCGGCCTGGAATTGGGCGGCGGATGGGGGATACTTAGACCAATCAAACGGATATTGTGCTGTTAATACATTTTTCTGTGTATCAGAAAGGTCGCGCTCCCCTTCATTTTGGAAAACAAGATTGTATTCATAATCATCAAGTGAATTAATGGGATTTGTTAAATAGGGGCGCTCAACTTGGGCGCTCGTGTCTAATACCATATTTGGTAGATCGCCTTTATCAAATAGATGTTTTGTATCTTGTTTTTTGCCAGCAGGGGCGACTTCTGTGCGTGCTGATGCGGGGCCATCATCAAAGCCTTCAGATTTACGTCTAGCGCCCATAACTAGCTTCCAGATTGCGTAATATACCAATACGGCTAGAAATATGCCAGCTAGTCCGTATAAGAATTTTGTAAGTTTCATTTGGATGATACCAACTCTAATGATAGTTTTTAAAATTCTTTGATATCTATTAGTAGTTGAAGATGCCGTCTTCGCAGAAGAAAAGAAGCTCAGGGCGTCTTTCTGCGCCCGTAGATGTAGATAGCACAAAGAAGATTAAGAATTTTGAAGGGCTGCAGGCGCCAATCCTTGTATTTGTATATGCTCCTTGGTGCGGACATTGCACAAAATATAAGCCTATGTGGGAAGAGCTTGAGAATGACACAAACCGTTCTATAAACATGGCTCGCGTGAGGGATGATATGTTATCATCGACAAGTCTTACAAAGCGGGCTGAGCCTATTTCAAGTTATCCAACTGTTCTCTTAATCGGTGAAGACGGAAAGGCTGTGAACTTTAAGGGAGATGCTGCTGCAGTAAGCCAAGCAGTACCAAATCATGGTGATATGGATACCATGCGCTCAATTGTGCGAAATGCTGGAACACCTGAGGGAAAGAGTATTCTGAATTCGTCGGTTATTGAGCCTGCTGCTTTTACTAAGAGTGTGAATAACAGCGTCAATAACACTCGTAATAATAATCGTAATAATATTTTAACAGTTGCGTCTCAGCCTATGACTTCATTGCCAGCTTCAATTCCTGAACCGGAAGCGAAACACACTTTGCCACAAACAGTTGCTAAATTTGGACCAACTATTTCTGTTCCCAATATTGCGGCGGATGTTGTTTCAACAGAAAAGATGAAAGGTGGCTCTCTTTTTGAGACTCTTAAAACAATTGCTACAAGAGTTGGTCCACCTGCGGTTCTCTTAGCAGCTGCAGCATACTCTCAAAAAAAGCGGTCTACACGCAGAAAACCTACTAAGAGACGAACATCCACACAGAGACGAAAGTCTACACACAGACGATAAATTATCTTCTAAGATGCTTACTACGGGGTATATGATACTTTATAGTAAGGAGACAAAAATTTGATCTGTTTTTTATGCAGTATTAAGAGCACCACACATATAAAATGCCCATACAATTCCACATACTAGATATCATCGCTAAAGATCGGTATCAGGATGACCGTTCGCAAAAGATGATTCTACACATCTTTGCTTCTACTGCGTCTGGTAAGAGTATTCGCATAGATGTTGGTGGATTTACTCCATTCTTCTATATTCGGCTACCATCTGGCTCTCCTGCGGATATTAAGGCAGCTATTCAAGAAATCAGAGATTATCTTACAATCTTTCTAGGAAATGGAGCTAATGAAATAGATTGTGACTATGTTGAAAAAGAGGTTCTCTTTGAGTATACTGGTGGTGCTAAATATCCTTTCTTGAAGTTGACTTTTAATTCTTTGAATATGTTTCGTCTTGTCAAGAACATGTTTCTGGATGTGAAGACCCAGAAGCCCTGCCTCTCTGAGACAGACGCCTCTAAAATCCGCCGAGTACAAGCACAAAGTAAACATGAGCCTCATAATCCAGAATATCACCAACTAGGCGCGCCCTTTATCCCTGGGGTCAACCCAGAAATTTTTGAGGCAAATCTGGATCCCATGCTTCGGTTCCTACATATTCAGAATCTGACCGCATGTGGCTGGGCTACTCTGGATGGGATTGAAGAGTCTGAGCTGGAGGAGAATGATGTGCTTGAATGCTCCGATTATACAGATATTCTCCCATTGGCTGGACCTCCTCCGAGACCTACTGCGCCATTCTTAATCGCATCTTGGGATATTGAGTGTTTCTCCCAAACAGGTGATTTCCCTCTTGCTCAGAAGAAATATGCGAATGTTATCAAATCATTCTTGGAGAATCCTGCGATCACAACCGCAGACGAGTTCGGTCGCCGCTTCTCCGCAGCAGTATTTGATTCTAAGAGTTTGCGCTCTGAGATTAAGCTGAAGACACTCCAAGGAAAGAAGCCTCTCAAGCGTTCAGACATTGAGAGCTTTCTAATGTCTGGGCCGTTTGAGGCGGCTGTCAATACATTTCTCACAGCTCGTTCAGGAATGAAATATGATGTGCGCCAAGAGGAGATCCAGAAACTTGGCGCAGAACTGGACCGAGTGTTTGGAAAACACCAGATGCCTGGTGGTGATCCTGCAATTCAGATCGGAACAGTCCTTCGCCGTCTAGGCTCGTCAGAATCTGAGCAGCACATCTTTGTGTTTCCGAGCTGCGACCCTATTCCTGGAGCAAAGGTTCATGTGTTTCCAAATGAAAAAGAGATGATTCGTGGCTGGTGTAAATGGATCGCCGCGCGAAATCCAGATATCCTTACAGGGTATAATGTGTTCGGTTTTGACGAGCGCTATGTGTGGGAGCGCGCTGTAGAACTTGGACTAACGACTGAGGTCGCTCCCACATGGAAGGGAGGCTCCTCAACACCTGCGTCAGAGCTTGAGGCCCTTTCTCGGCTATGTTCATTTGGATCCCATATTCGCCTGGAGGAGAAGTTTCTCAGTAGTTCAGCACTCGGAGACAATTTCATGTATGTCTGGTCCACCGATGGCCGACTCCAGATTGATCTCTATAATTATGTAAAGCGCAGCTATAATTTGCCGTCTTACAAGCTGGACGAAGTAACAAAGAACTTCATGTCAGGAAAACGGAAGGGTTTGGTAATTGATAAAGAGGCGGGGCAGATCCGCTTGGAGGTTGGCAAATCCGCCGCAACAGAGGTCGGTCTTGGGCGAAGCATTGTTCTCTTGGATGAACTTGGTGAGAGCCTTACAGATAAGATGGCTGTAGTTGGAGTGGATGGTGACACACTCGTTCTGAGCGCTGCGGATGAATTGGAGTTTGATTCGGAGGATGCGGTAAAGTGGGTCGTTGTGAAGGACGATGTGTCTCCGCAGGAGCTATTCAAACTCCATCTGGGTTCGGCGGCGGATCGTGCGACAATTGGGCGCTATTGTATTCAAGATTGTGAACTGGTGCTGGATTTGTTCAAGAAACTCGATGTGTTCAATAATGCGATGTCGATGGCAAATGTATGCTCTGTGCCTGTGAATTATATCTTCTCTAGGGGTCAAGGTATTAAGTGCGAGTCGCTCATCTTCAAATTCTGTCATGCAAAGAACCAGGCGATTGTTGTGTTGCCGGCTCCTAAGAATAATGGGTCAAACCCATTTGCAAAAACCGGCGATGAGGGAGATGCGGTTATTGAGGATGACTCTGGACCAGAGGATTCCTACGAGGGCGCGATTGTTCTTGACCCGAAAGCGGGGTTCTATACGGAATCGCCAGTAGGTGTGTGTGATTTCGCGTCGCTTTATCCGAGCACAATCATTTCGGAGAATATTAGCCACGATTCACTTGTGTGGATTCGCGATTATAAGGATGATGGTTCACTTATTGAACAGATTTTCGGCTCTGACCAATTTGATGGGCTGGCCGGTGTAGACTATACCGATATTGAATTTGACTTATTGCGTCCTGATCCGACCGACACACGCAAAATCCCTACAAAACTGAAGGTTGGCACACGAGTATGCCGCTACGCACAGAATGTGAAGGGTACAATTCCGGAGATTCTCCAAGGGCTCCTTGCAAAGCGCAAAGCAACACGCAAGCAGGCGGAGAAAGAGACTGATCCGTTCAAGAAGGCGCTTCTTGATGCTGAACAGAATGCATACAAGATTACTGCGAATTCCCTATATGGTCAGCTTGGTTCAGGAACATTCAAAGTTCGCCTACAAAGTCTGGCAGCATCGGTAACAGCGTATGGACGAAAGCAGATTCTATTCGCTAAGGCAGCAATTGAGCAGTTTTATGGACCTGATGCGGCGGATCCGCGCTGTTCGGCGGAGACGGTTTATGGTGATACGGATTCTCTCTTCATTGCGTTCAATCCGAGAGATCCTGCAACTGGACAGCGGTTGGAGGGTCGCGCAGCAGTAGAAGCAACAATTCACCTTACAGAAGAGGCTGGTAAGTTTGTGTCTGGTGCATTGAAAGCACCGCATGACTTTGAGTTCGATAAGGTGTATTGGCCGTTCCTGATTTTCAGCAAAAAGCGGTATATTGGCAACATGTATGAGGAAAACGCGGATAATTTCAAGCAGGCATTTATGGGTGTTGCGCTGAAGCGGCGAGATTACGCTCAGATTGTAAAGACCATTTATGGAGGAGCTATTAAGATTCTATTGAATAAGAAAAATATTCCTGAGGCTGTGGATTTTGTAAAGAAGTGCGCAGTAGATCTGGTGAACGGTCAATATGGATTTGGACAGTTACTTATTTCCAAGTCGCTCCGCGCAGATTATGCGAACCCACTCGGAGTTGCGCACAAGGTTCTCGCAGATAGGATTACTGCGCGAGATCCAGGAAATGCGCCGGCAGTTGGTGATCGCATCTCTTATGTATATGTCGCCACGGATGTAGGGAAAGAGGCTCCAAAGCTACAAGGTGAACGCATTGAAACGCCGGCATATATCAAACAGAAAGGGTTGTTACCTGATTATCGGTTCTACATTGAACACCAGATTGCGAACCCAATTTGTCAGATGTTTGGACTATTGCTAGATAAGATTCCTGAATATGGACTAGGTCGGCCTTTACCTGAGAAAGAAGCTGAACGTGAATCAGCGGCTTTTAACATATTATTCAAGGATGCAATTACGATTATGGATAAAGAATATAATAGTAAAATAGCGATTTTGAATAAAGAGTATAATGATGCTATAGTAATTGTTAATAAAGGAAAAACGCGAGAGTTTCTTGAAAAACTTGGTGGAAAAACGGGTGGGTCTACGCAAAATGATATGCCAACGCAACCACATCAGATAAAAGCACCAAGAAAGCGAGTAGCAGCACCATCTCAAACAGTACAAACAACAATCGACACATTTTGGGCTGATACAAACATTGTGAAGACATGTAATCGTATTAACAATATTAAAAAAAAGCTAAGTGATACTAATAAGAATGGGACAGAGTGAATCTAAAATAGAGGCTGACATTGCCGCCCCGTATTTTTTACATGATGCTGAGGCTTCTGATGCTCTTGCAAAAGCTGAAACACAGGACAAATACCTTACAAAGATAGCTGAGAGCTCCATTAATGTTCGTGCGCGTAGTGAATTTGCTTATTACCCATTTGCTGAGAGTAAGGCTTTAGAAACATATGTGACAGATTCGCCGCCATTTCCACGAGGTCAGATTGTCTATATGATGCCTTCAGCGGATGCGGGATTTCCTCATACACGAGGGGATTCAGTTATCTGTATTCCTGCTTATTTTCCTCCAACGAAGCTGGCGCAGCTCTTAGTACATGAACGGATTCACTTGCACCAGAAGCAGTTTTCGGAGAAATATGGAGCCTTTTACAAGTCACAGTGGGGCTTTACTCCGAATATGTATCCAATTCCTGAGAAGATCCAGAAGATTATACGCTTGAATCCAGATACAATTAAGGGACCGGTTTATATTTGGCGTGATACATGGATTCCATTCTCGGTGTTTGAGCGCGAAGATAGACCAAATATGCGCGACTGCTCTACAGTTTGGTATAATCCAAAAGGAGGAGTGCTTCTCAAAACTATGCCCCCAGCATGGAAAGAGTTCTTTGGTGATGTATCACAAGCTGAACATCCGAATGAATTATCAGCATGTTATGGGGCTGATTATGAGAAATACGCAGATTGTGATGCGGCGAAACGATTCTATGCGTTTCTAGCGTCGTCGTTTTAGTTGGAATAATATTTATAAGGTCTTTTTAGAAGATGCCAGGTAAAAAACGGCAGCATACACGCAGATTAAAAGGAGGAGATAAAAAAAACCTAGAAGAAAGGCGCGCCGCTCTTAATAAACAGTTGGCTACGTTTACAGAGGAAGAAAAAAATGCAACAGAACGAGGAGCTCCTACAGCTTTATTAAAAGCCATGATTCGGGATCTTCAGGCTCAGAAAAAATATCTTAATAGATCCGAAACACGAGCTGCTGAAAGAGCTGCAAAAATGATGAAAAAGGCTGTATCATCTCCTAATGAATTAAATGCTGCTGCGAATGCTCTAAATAAAGAAGAAGCTGCTGATACCCCTGCTCCTGCTCCTGCATCTGCTCCTGCTCCTGCATCTGCTCCTGAATCTGCTCCTGAATCTGCTCCTGCTCCTGCTCCTGCTTCTGAATCTGCTCCTGCTTCTGAACCTGCTCCTGCTTCTGCTCCTGAATCTGCTCCTGAATCTGCTCCTGTTGATGTTAAAATGACAAGTAAATATTGGCGTGAATTTGGCGATAAACTAATGAAGGGTTCTGAATCGATAATGGATGAAATAAGGCCCTTTACAAATTCATCAGTAAATATTAATAGTTTATTTAAGGGAAATAATAAAGCTAATGTTAGTAATAAGTATAAAACAGTACGTAAAGTATATAATGAGTATATTAAAATTATATCAACTCTTGAAGCTGCATCTAAGGAAGCTACAGAGGCTTTAACTGCATATGAGGCTGATCCTACAAATAAGATACTAGAGAATAACGCTAAAGATGCTGTATTTGATGCTGGAGCTCTTGAAACTGAATATGATGATCTTATGCGTGAAATAGAAAAGGTTGAAACTGATATTGACACACAAAATATTAAAGCTAAGGTTATTGCTGCTAAAGATGCTGCTGCTGAGGAGACGGCTCCTGTTGAAGATGAAAATAATAATAGTGTAAGACCTTTGGTTTTTAATAATAGTGGCAGTAATAATGGCAGTAATAATAGCAGTAATAATAGCAGTAATAATGGTAACACTGTTATGACAAATTATAATACAGACACATGTCCAATTATTGATGCAAATGACTTCAAAACACAGACCCATTTAGGCACAAATTTCTTATCCTTATATGGATGTTTCATGCTTGAAGGAAATGATACAAAATTATGTAATCCTTCTGGATTCTTATTAAAATTCCATGAATTAAGCATAATTCAGCTAAATAATAAAGCTGAAGCTGCAATATACATATATTTATTAAATTATAAGGATAAATTTAACGCCATCTTGGAATCTAATATTCCAAATGATAAGAAGATTAGTAAAATTATAATTTTACGAGAAACAACTGTACGTGTTTTGATACATTGCTTTGCATATTATGCATTATTATGCGGTGATGACAATAATGATATGGTTAAGCACGATACATTTTCCAACTCAACTGATAATTTTTCCCCCAATACAAATAATAATATTAAGCCTAACACAAAGACTGATACTATTATAGAACACTACTTTTCTGGGGAAACACCTGAAGCAATTATAAAGACCCATATTACTTCTCTATTTTCAATTACGAATATTGAACAGTTGGCTATGGATTTATTCGGTACATTAAGTCATAAAAAGGAATTTATTCGGTTAGAGATACTTGAACAGAATGCATACGCTACTGTATTACAGACTTTTATAGAAATAGAAGAAGAAATTATAAATTCAGATATATCAGACAAACTTCTCAAAATTTATATAGGTGAAGAGAATTCAGATGTTCTGAAATATTTCAAGGCAGGATTAAGAGAAGGGCTGAAAGATAAAAAGGCGGAAGATGTATTATATAACGATATATTATATTCAATTACTATATCACCAGTTCGTTTCACAAGTCTGCGTGAATTATCTGCAAAAATAATATCTGATATAGCCAACAAACCTGATAATAATAATTTGAAGCCTGAAAATGTAGAAAATCTACACAATTTCTTAGAGGAAAATGGTGGCACCCCTGCTCCTTCTACTGAAAATTCATCATGTGAAACTGACAGGGATTTGTGTTTAACAAGTGATATTTCTCATACATCATGTGAAGAAAATAGGGATTTATGTGTAGGAAGTGATATTTCTGATACATCGTGTGAAGAAAATAGGGATTTATGTCTAGGAAGTGATAGTCCTGCTCCTCCTGTTGTTCCTCCTGCTCCTGCTGTTCCTCCTGCTCCTTCTGTAAAAAATCTTGAACTATTAGATGAAGAGGATCTTAAACTAATACATGGAGGAGGTGTACCAAATATAACAGAATTGCCTAAACAAATTACAGATAAACTTACACAAACCCGCGACATATTATCAAAAGAATCATGGGTAATTGACAAAAAAAAATATAAAAATATATATATTACAAGTGATATCCATGCAGATTTAAGAAAATTTGCACAACTTTTAGTAAATGCAAATATAATTAAATATACAGATGAATCGATTATTAAGGACATTTTATATAAAGATTTCATACCATATGGTCTTATCACAGATATGGAATGGATTCCTGATACACCAACCCTTATAGTTATTATTGGAGATTTAGTAGATGGTAGGCGTATGGATCCTGATGATGAGGAAAGTTATAATGAAGTGCAAGATAAAAATGGTAATATTGAACTATTACTTCATGTCTTTTTATATAACCTTCGTATAAAAGCACGAATGCGTGGGTCTGAAGTTCGTTTTACACTTGGTAATCATGATATTGAAACACTTTCTAATAGGAATCATTTAACTCATTATATACATAAAACAGCAATTAATTCTGATGATGGATTTTTTCACGATGAGTTTTATATTGGAAAATCAAAAAAAGAAAAGGAAGAACGGTCTCTTAATATTAGAAAAGAGTGTCTTAAACCATTTTATGAATGTTGTCCATACTTTTTATTATCTATTGGAGATGAAATTATATGCGTTCATGCTGGATTACATGATCCTAAAATTGGTAATATGTTAAACACAACTACAATTAAAATACAAACTGATATTCAAGACGATATTAAAAACTTTGATAAGAGTTTAATTGATGACGAATTAATATTTAAAAATGACAATGGACCTTTATGGACCCGTTTTTACTCACAAGGTGACTCCTCAAAAAAATTCTCCTCCAAAGATGTATGTGATAAAATTAATGAATTAAAGTATGATTTAACAGTTGTTGGGCACTGTCCAACAGCAAATGATGATAGTTTTAAGCACCATAATGAAATAATAAGAACATATAAGAACACTAATAAAGATAAGAACTGTAATAAAGGAGGGTGTGTCCTTCTTGGCTGTGATGATAAGCCTGATGAAGGACCCCATTTAGCTTTTGTTGATATTGGAATGAGTCGTGCATTTGGTTGGCGCTCCAAACCAGCTGAGTTTTTATTATTAGAACATAATGATCGTTTGAGTTCAACTCCTCGTTATTATAATCAGATATCTAGAGTGAAAGTTGATGATAAACTTACTGTAATTCCAATGTGGAACATACAAAAAAACGCAGTAATCCCTAATCGTATAGCACGTCCCCAAGTTCGGAATATTCTAGGCAAAATTGGTGGCTCTTTGCCCTAATTTTGGTATCTAGCTAAGAGACCAGGAACATAATCAATGTTCATATTATTAAAAGCACTTTGCTTATGAATACGATGACCAACAAGAATTTCAGACACATTGAAGAACTGTATATTCGTTTCCTTATAGCGAAGACGCAGCCAAAGTTCATAATCTTCAAGAATTTCATCCTCTTTATATTTGGCGAGAAGCGTCTTCACTAAGACCGGCTTTTAGAAGCGTCTTCACTAAGACCGGCTTTTAGAAGCGTCTTCACTAAGACCGGCTTTTAGAAGCGTCTTCACTAAGACCGGCTTTTAGAAGCGTCTTCACTAAGACCGGCTTCTCCATTGTGTCGAACACACATTGCAAATATAAATATATTTGAGGTTCACTGGGTCAGACTTAATAATAATTACATCAGGTCTATCAACTCCCTTCCGTGACATACAAGCTTCATTTGGGCAAGGGATATTCTGAACATGCGGCAAGGTCGGATCTTGTCGGGTAAACTCATTCAGAAGAACCTTATACGCTTCAGACGCCTTCTCTTGAACAACTGTCTCTAGCACAAGACCTCCTTCAGTCTCTTCCTCCTTATATGCGCATTTGCGGCAAATTCGCACAAGGCTCTTCTCTGTAATATCAAACACTAGATGGTTATTACATTTGGGGCAATACCTCAGAGTTGTAGCCATTCTTCTTTCTCTATACGCTTATAATTTAAAACCTTTCTCTTCAAATTTTGGCTTCATCTCATTTAGCTTCGCCAATAATTCAGGATAATTTGATTGACCAGACATACTATATACGATGCTAGGCCAAGATACTTGTGGTTTTGTTGCTAGTAATTCCAAACGCTGCTTTGTATTTTTCCATATTTGTGGAAGCGCTTCAGCCCATTCTTCTTCAAAATCATTAAGAAGATTCATATAAGATGGGATCTTATTTAGCCATCCATGAAGGCAACTGACAATATATTGAAGGCTCCTAAACTGTATAAATTCAGTATAAGTTTTACTTACAACTGCCCCCTTAGATGTTGCATACCCAGGTTCGTGAAGAAGCGGTTCATTATCGAGGAGCCCTAAAATAGATAATAGCACCGTTCGTAAATTCATTACGCTTGTCCAACCAGGTCCCTGCCATGTGCCCAAGATGCTCAGGCAAACCTTCCCTTCAATATATAGATTCGGGTGAAAGCGGGTCACACCATCATATGTAATAAATTTCACTTTCGGAGAACTGAAAGGATAATCTGGCGGATACTGAATATCAAGAAAGATTGGAAGGTCCTCATAGGGGCTGCCTCCAGGGCCAAAAATAAGTGCTCGCCCTTTTGTTATATTTTCCCCATTTGGAGAGTAATGGATTCGGAGACTTTTTGTTTCCTGTTCATTAACATTTTTAATATCAGCCAAGATGCGCTTTGACATCGTCCCTTATAAGGAATATTTGTGTTGAATTTAGACCCTCGCCGCAAAAATTTGAAGAAATATTTTTGGAAATAACTAGATCAGTTTCAAAAATGAGTGGGCAAAAGGGATCCGATGTTTATAGTGCCGACCAGGTGGGCGATGATCTCCTTGTGTTGTCAACACTTCTTGTAAGGGGTGCTGACAAGAAGACTATTCAGGATTCTCTGCGCAAAGTATTGGCGGCTGGTTCAGTAGATGATCCGTTTGTGTTGACCTTCATGACTCGTGCGATTCGTGGGGGAAAAGGTGAACGCAAACTCTTCTACCAGATGTGGGAAATTATCATGGAACTAAGGCCTCGTCTGGCGATCTTTCTATTAGATCTTATTCCTCATTATGGTGGATGGTTTGATCTATTTGAAATGGCACCATCATGGCCGTCTCGCAGACCACTCTATGACCTTGTTGAGCGACAGCTTATCGCAGATGAGAAAGCGGTTCTTGCTGGAACAAAGGCGTCGCTACTTTGTAAGTGGCTACCTCGTGAGGGGAAGCCACTCGCAGGTGAGCTTGCTGACTATCTTGGCTATAAGACGCAGTCACGAGTTGGCCGTCTAGCATCCTATCGTAAGCGTGTGGCCTCTGTGAATCGCTACCTCAAAACAACTGAGATTGCTATGTGCGCCGGCAAGTGGGCCGAGATTAAGCCTGAAGTTGTGCCGGCGCGCTGTATACAGCAACACAAGAAGGCATTTCTGAATGAGATTATCAGCAGGAAAGGCTCTACTAAAGGCAGTCTGAGGCACCCTACAGATGCGGATCGTATGGCATGTCGCGAACATTTCCAGAACTATTTCAGGGCTAGTGCAAAGGGTGAGATTGTTGCAAAGGGAGCCGATACATTGTATCCCCACGAAATTGTAGAGCAGTTGCGTGTAGCACATGTATATGGTGGTAAGCCAATCTCATTGGATGAAGAACATAGTTTGATTGGCTCCTGGAATGCATTTGTAACTCGTACAAAAGAGGGCGGTGGTCTCGGTCGCTCCATTCCCATGTGCGATTTTAGCGGCTCAATGAATGGTCTACCACTACAGGTGAGTTTGGCACTTGGATTGCTAATTTCGGAAGTGACGACCGATGCTTTCAAGGGGCGGATGCTAACATTTGATTCGACACCAAAGTGGATCCAGTTCTCTGAAGCGGATGGAATTGTTGGGCGAATTAAGGCGGTGAATGCTTCTGGTTATGGGCAGGGACTTAGCACAGACTTTCAGGCAGCAATGGATATGGTGCTTGCGACTCTGAAGCGAAAGCGAGTGGCTCCTGGGCAGGAACCTGAGAATCTTATTGTCCTTACAGATATGGCGTGGGACCAGGCGTGTGGTTCGTCGCAGAATTCTAAGTATACTGGGGCATCGTATCGCCATGTTGTGAAAACTGCGCCGTGGCAGACACACATTCAGATGATTCGCGAGGCGTTCAAGCGTGCTGGTGAGGATATGTTTGGAGAGGGGAATGGCTGGACGCCGCCACGGATTGTTATTTGGAATCTATCTCCAAACTGTCAGGATATGCACGCAAAGGCGGATGAAGAGGGTGTTATGATGTTGAGTGGGTGGTCGCCAAGCAATTTCAAGGTACTGATGGCAAAGGGTCCAGAGGTTCAGACGCCACTTGGCGCACTGCGAGCTCAGTTGGATGATTCCATGTACGATCTTGTACGAGAACGTATTGCGGAGTATAACTTAATGCACAAGCTAACAACTTGATAGTGTGATAGAGTCTAAAGAGATACTAGCAGTATCTATTAGGGGAATAAGCTGGTTCCGTTTTCGGAATGGCGCCCCCTCGTTAGGCATGATCGCAGCCTCTAAGCGATAAAAGGTTCCATGCAGCAAAAAATTATAATAACTTATTTATAAAGGGAACCTGTTATTAAGCTTTCTGTTAAATTAAGAAAGCATACAGCAAAAATAAGAATATTTAAATTTTGGGAATAAGTATTCTGGCAATAATTTTGTATAAGATTTGTATTTGTTTCTAGGGCAAGTATATTTCTTATATAATTTATGAGAATACATACAGCAATAATAATAATTATAAATTAATTTAGTAGTTAAAAATTCTGAGAGAATTTTTAGAGTTTATTTTGGCCGATAAATGATTTTTTGTTATGTATGGAAATATATAACAATAAGTCTTTTGGGTGCGGGTCAAAAAATTGTTAAGTTGGCTCATAAAGTGAGCCAATCAAACTGTTTTTAGTGATATGCGCTAAAAATTGTTTGGATATTCCACAAAGTGGAATATCCAAACTGTTTTTATTACGAAGTAATAAAAATTGATAGCCATCTTCGTCGCCAAATCCAGCACAAAAATGGCAGAAGTATATGCCAAGCACCCTATTTCCAAATTTATCCGTGAGAGGGCTGTTGATGCCAAGAATGGCAACGAGTTCTCCCTTACAGGGATGGGTTCTGCAAAAGGGTCATTCTTCATTCCAGATAAGGATTATCCCACATTTCTAGATGTTCTTCATGATTATCTCTTCACTCATCGTCTTGTGCCTATTAGTCTTGTAGAGCAGCGAAATCCTGAGAAGCCATATCCTGTTCTTGTTGATCTGGATTTTAAGTATTCTCCTGATAAATCGCTAACTCGCGTGTTCAATGATGGGCATATTCGTGAGTTTGTGAAGACTTACTCTGAAGGTGTTCGTAAATTTGTAAGCGAGTTTCCAAACGGCCAGCATGTTCGGTTCTTTGTGTGTCTTCGTCCGCAGCCTTACAGGAATCCTCGCTCAGGAAAGGATGATGAACTAAAGGATGGTGTTCACATTGAGAGTCCTGACCTTGTGATGACCTCTGATAAGCAGCGAGCACTACGCGCCTGGACTCTTCAGAATAATGTAATCCAGCAGACATTTGAGCGCAAGTCCACTGGATATATTAACGCTGATGAAGATGTATTTGATGAGGCGCTTGTAAAGAAGAATGGCTGGTTTATCTATGGCGAGTCAAAACATACAATCCCTTCATATACCTTACATAAGGTGTATGTAATGGATACGGAAACTGGAGAGATTGATGAGGAGCCGACGAGCACTTACACCAATCGCCAGCTGATGGAGATTCTAAGTATTCGTTATAATCTTCGTGAAACTATTGAGGACCGCCATCTATGTGATGATAGTCGCGAGGAGTTCAGGCAGTTAATGGGGACTTCGCCCCCACCTCCTCGCGTACGATCTCCTTCTCTTGGTCCGAAACCAGGTCCCTTGAATGATGTTGTAGATTTGGAGCCACTAGTTGCGAATTATCTGAGTCCGCCACAGTCTGAACGTGACTTCGCTCTCATCCGTCGCCTAGTTCTAGAGTGCCTGAAAACAGAGCGAGCCGACAACTATGCGACCTGGCGTGAAACTGAGTGGTGTCTGCGAAATATCAATGAGTCCGAGGATATGTTCAAACTCTGGATTGACTTCAGTAGGAAGTCCGATAAGTCTGGCAATCTGAATATTGATCGCGAGTATCGTGACTGGAAGCGCGGTGGATCTTCACATGGAAAAAAGCTAACGAAGCGGAGCCTACACTATTGGGCACGAGAGGATAATCCTGAGAAGTATAATGAGATTCTGAAGGCGGATCTAGTTGAGTGGATTTCACAGGGTCGCTGCAAGAATACACACAATCATGTTGCACAGCTAATGAACCTACTCTATGATGGTGATTACCGTGTTGGGATGAACAGCAAGAACACAGAGTGGTATCGCTATCGGAAGAATATGTGGCAGAAGATGGTACAAGGTGTTGAGCTCCGAATTAAACTCAGTAATGAGGTTGCGGATATGATCGCAGAAGGTCGCAAGGAACGGCGACAGTGGCTGGCCCAACAGGGTGATGGAACACAAGAGGCAGGTAACGATCTAATCTTCAAGGAGCTCCTTGCTATTGAGAAGAATCTCTATTCCTGCGGATTCAAGGACAGTGTAATGAAAGAGGCGGCATCCATCTTCTATGAGGAAGACTTTGAGAAGAAGCTGAATAGTATTACCACTACTCTCGGTTGTGCGAACGGTGTATTGGATCTTCGTGCAAAGCGTCTCGGGCCAGATGGCGCAGAAGAAGAGTATGTTATTCTCAATCCAGGAAAGCCAGAGGACTATGTGAGTTTCATGGCTGGCAACAATCCCCCAGAGTTTGAGCCGCTTGAGTATATCCCTTATAGTGCTGATGATCCGAATCAGTCTGAGATTATGGATTTCTTTAAGAAGATCTTTCCTCGTGACGACTTGCGCGAGTATGTGCTGATTCTCTTGGCATCATGTTTGGAAGGTGCGAATCGTGAGCAGTGTTATTATATTATGACTGGTGTTGGTGGTAATGGTAAGTCTAAGCTGGTGGAGTTGATGCGGTATACCCTCGGCGACTATCTGACTTCGTTGAGCACGACTGCGATTACTCGCAAGAGGCCTGATAGTGGTTCAGCGAATCCGGATATTATCAAGATTAAGAACAAGCGTATGATTATCATGCAGGAGCCTGACCCGAATGAGCCCATTAATACTTCGCGCATGAAGCAGTTTAGTGGCGAGGATGATGTGGAGGCGCGTGGTCTCTTTCAGGACCAGGACACCTTCAAGATTACGGGTAAGCTCTTCATGTCCTGTAACAAGCTGCCGCCAATTAACACGATGGATGTAGGTACTTGGCGGCGAATCCGCGTGCTTCCATTTGAGGCGAAGTTTGTTGACCCTGGTGATTCCAGTATTGATCCTAAGAAGAATATTCATCCGAAGGATTATGCTCTTGATGGGAAGCTGAAGAAGTGGCGGCAGTCGTTCCTTTCGCTGCTCGTGCACTATTACGAGACGAAGTATCTCACTGTAGGGCTCAATCCTCCGCCAATTGTATTGCAACAGTCAAACGAATATAAGAATGCGTATGATAGTTTCGGAAAGTTCTTTGACTCTTGTGTGCGCAAAGAGCCTGAGGCAGAGGATATCACATTTACAAAGATCTTCAAGACCTATAAGACCTGGTATAGTGGTTCAAGGGAGACTTGCCTTAAGGAGGCGGAGTTCAAGACGCGCCTAGAGGAGAAGCTGAATATCACAATCACGAGACATGTTCGTGGTATTCATCTGTTCTCAACCGAGGAGGAGGCTGAGCAATGGGATAAGGAATCGGAGGCAGGTTCTGCTTAGAACTCACCTATCCGTTCCACTGGAGGCTGGGTCAAACTAAAGTTTCCCCCCAACCAATCCGTTCCACTGGAGGCTGGGTCAAACTAAAGTTTCCCCCAACCAATCCGTTCCACTGGAGGCTGGGTCAGCTTAAGCAAAACCATGTATCAATCCATACACACAAAAACTCGCAAGAAGATACCCTACAATCATACCCATTCCACTATTAAAATTACCAAGCGGTGGCATAAATCCAAATCCAATCAAAATCATTCCAAATAAAATCCAAGAAATTATGAAAAAAGATAAAGCACCATCTTGTAAGGAGTGGGGAAACAGTGATGCTGGAACTATTGGCCCTTTTTCTTCTCGTTGATCCAAAAAATCTCGCTCATGTGCACGAGTTTTTTTCTTTAATTCATTAATTTTGCTTTGAATACTTGCCTTTTCATTTTGTAGTTCTTTTGTTTGACTATTTACAGTATTTGCTAACGAATTTGAAGTTCCAATATCTTTTAAACTGCGTGCTGTTTGATATAGATTATCGGCTTCAATTGATTCTTTTTCAAATGCCTCTGTTACATTTATATTTAATGCAACAGTTGATGCCATCTACTTATCTAAGTGCTTGAAAAAAAACTCGTAAAACTGTTACCGAACATGTCACCTGTATTTTCTATTTTACTACCTACCGCATAACCGGCAGCCATAGCCTGATTTGCGCCCTCAGTTGCTGATGAATATGCCTGCTCCAAGCTTTGGCAATTTAGTGGCGGTGGTGCACGCCCAGCCTTGCTAAACTGGCGACGATTCCAGAACTTCTGGTCGCGGTCATTTATTGTGTATCTAGCACGAACAAATGTTGTTAATACAATAATTATAGCAAATAAGATACCAACACCAGTTAATACTGATGATGGTACTGTGCCTTGTCGGGACAAATAGAGTAATGGTGTAAGTAACACAGCTGCAATAAGAATCATCTGAAGAACAAAGAGTGTGTCAAGCTTATTGTTATAAGCCCATTCATTAATCTGGTATTGTCTTTTTGCAACATCCTTATCATGAGTAACTGAGCCAACATCATACTTATTGCGATCCAGCATCTCCTTTTGCATATTGTCTAAGTCCTTATTACGCACATAGTAGTAATAAATGTTGTTTTGCGTATTAGAACTGCGAACCATATCACCAAAAGTCTTGCTAAAGGTGTCATCGCGATTACCCATTACACTATCCACAAGTCCATCACGCTTTGTTCCAATATAGCCAGATAACGCAGTGGGATCACCTCTTAATTCAGTTATAACCTGCTGTAACTCAATTTCTTGCGCATTTTTCAAACTTTCAGCGGCCGTAGTAGCCATTACTGCTCTTCTAATAATAAGAAGCTAGAACAAAACTAGATTCTAAAATTATGAATAGTAGTTCTTAATTTTAGAATTTATATAGTTAACGCACTAACTAGTCCGTGCTAAGATAACAAGCGCACCAATTGCTACAATATTTAATACCGCATATAAGGTAAGTAAATTGGTTGTAGCATTGTTCTTTTCCTTTGTATAGTCTACCATCCGCTTATGTAACTCAGCCTTAGATACATCCGATGATAATATTTTCTGTTGGGCTTTCAGTTCATCTGCGCGAGAAGCAAGGTCCGCATTAATTTTATTGATATCAGTATTATCACTGCGACTTAATCTATATCTTTCAATTGCAACAGCATTTGCAATTTGTGTAACATCATTTAATTTTTCATTTAACTTCTTTGTAATAGGAAGATAAATTTCAAATTGTCTTTGGCTGTTAGTTGCTGCTGTAGAAGCAGATGGTAATGACGCAGATGCTACATTATTTAACAATGTAGTAAGGGCCACTCGGTATCTTCCCTCATAAAAACAGAATTCTGTTTTAATCTTATTAAGAAATACATTATCAGCTTGAATATATCTGGCAAGAGGTGTGTTTGGGTCATTTGCATCGGTTCCAGATGGAAGCTGTTCCATAATAGGCCTTGTAGGGATTACACCTGCGCTTTTCAGGCTCGCAATATGCGCATTAAGGGCTGCGTCTGTCATAAGCCCCTCTGATGTGCGTGAAGCACCAGAAGGCAACACTGATCCTGGAAATGTTGCTTGTAATTCACTTGTGGTATAGGTAGTCGGCGCCGTAGGACAAATTCCTGAGGCCATTTATCTATTAACAAGATAGTATAATATCTAAGGAAGAATTGGAAGTTTTCCAGCAATCTTGAGAGTTAGGAAAAGAATAACAATACAGGCCGATCCGAATAAGGTTCCCCAAACCCGCGGATCCTTAAAGAATGTTACTATGGAGGACGAGGACCCTTGTTGCATTGCTGGAAGTGGCGGGATGCCAGCTAATATATTTTCTTTGAATAATAGAACTGATACTATTATTAGAAAAAGACCAGAACCAATTAATAATGCTACTGAAATACGATTTAGAGGTTTAGCAAGCCCTACTTTCGCGCCAATTCCCTCATAATTACTTACAACTACTGGATCTTGCTGAATCTGCGATTCTCTATCTGCTGCTACTTCTGCGTCTGCGGTTGCCATTTTGAGATCATCCTTGAGTTGTAGAATATCTTGCTGAAGTTGCCCAACACTTGCAAGTGATGAGCCTATATCTTGTGGAGTTGCCTGACGAACAATTTGTGATAAATCTTTATTAAGATTTTGATATGCTAAAAAATTGCGGTTAATCCTATCTAATGCAGGACCCTTTGTTTGTTGATCTCCATCTCTTGATCGTGTTATATCAATTGGTAGTGTTGTAGTACGATAAGTTTCTAGACGAGTTTTCTCTGCTAGAACATTATCATCCCAACGCGGCATCTTCTTATTCTAACTCATAACTAAATTTATCTAAGGTGTACATACTCTGTAAAGGATATATTCCCCAGCTGATGGAGAGGGTCTTGTAATCTTTACAAGATCTCCAGGCACTAGACCGAGATACCGAGCCTGCATATCTGCGTGAAACCTAATAAGAGGAAACTGGGCTTTATGTTTAAGATATAGTGATTCCAAGAGCGCAGCATGCTCTTCTGCCGGAACTTTCTCGTGCTTTGGAACAAGGAAATGCTTGCTTGGATCATTTACAATTGTCTGAATCTGGAAGATAAATGCGCGACTTTTCTTATTTAGATAGTTTTCTAACACATTCTGATGAAATGTGTCGACAACTGGCTCAGCAACTAGAATGATAATCTCATTTGTAGCTGGATCCAGATATTCAGGCTTCTCAGGATCATTCAGTGTTTCCAGGAATGTCTTCAGCTTTTGCTTGAGTTTTGTGAGATAATATAACACAACACAAGTACCGGTTCCGCTCCTATGAGGGAGATCCATTCGGAGAGCATCGCCATTTGGAGAGGACATCATATATGTAATTTCACGAGAACTGTAGTTACGATACGCAGTTGTTGTAAATCCTCGCTTTTCCACCATATCTAGGACTGTTTTCCTGGAGCGATAAATCGCATCTGTTAGTTCATAGTCTTGCATCTTTCTAATAAACCTTATAGGGAATATTAAAGTGGTCAATTTTTAGCGGTTGCCGCTAAAAACAGTTTGGTGAGTCCCACTTTGTGGGACAACTTAACAATTTTTTGGAGTTATAAACTTCAAAAATAGTTTTGCGCTTTGCGCTTAACAATTTTTTAACCTTAGAGGTTAAAAAACAGTTTGGTTGGTCCCACTTTGTGGGAGCGCTTAACCTAGTTTCATAATTTGAATCTGCTGCGAATATCCTCTAGAATTTCCTTCGCCTTCACCCCCACCTTGTTGAGCTGGCTCTTGGAATCTGACTTGAGGCCGTTTTACACGAAATGTCTGTTGTGATAGCTGAGGCTGCTGTTGTGAGAGACCTTCCGCAGTCATAGCCGGCTGTGTTGTATCAACCATTATAACTGGAGTTACCGCGGTAGGAGATATTAACATCTGTGCTGGAGGAGCCTGTGTAGGAATAGCATATGCGACTTGTTGACCCGATGGAGTAATTCCTATTTGATTTGCAATTAATCCTTGAGTTAATGTGGGTGGCTGCTGCTGAAATTGCTGTGGCTCTACTAACGCAACTTCTTGTTGTTGCTGTTGTTGCTGTTGCTGCTGTTGCTGCTGTTGCTGCTGTGTTTCTACAACTTCCTGAAGTGGCCTAATAGACGCAAACACTTGTGGAATCTTCGGTAATGCACTCATATTCTCTAAGGGATTTTCCTTGATTACTACAACTGGAGTTGCAACTGCTTGTGTTTGTGCTGTTGCTGTTAACCCGATAGAACTAGCTACAGATTCTAAAGTAGGTAGTGTTGTTGTTGTAGCTGCTGGTGTAGTTACTACTGGCTCAGGAGCCTCTGTCATTGTGGGAATTATCCGTGTTGGTAATGCAGTTTGTAAAATCGTAATATCTACATCTTCTCCAGGAGCTCCCTTAATAGGTCTTAATGTGCGTAGAGAACCTTCTGTTAAATACCTCATAGAAATGTTCATATAAGTCTCTAGTTCTTGGCCCAGTACCTTCATTGCATAAGGCTCCTCAATTCTACTGAAAGATGCCTTTGTGCGCTTAACAGGTGGAATCAGCTCCAGATTTCTGGAATTTTCTCCAGCATACTGAAGAGGCCCATCACATAATGGGCATATATATAGACCCTGACGCTCATTATAAATCGGTATTGTTCCGCAACTATTACATATAATAAAACCGGTTCCATCTGAGCGCTTCATGAAACTTTCCCTTACAAATGCGCTGATGCCATGGCCAGAGATTGCATCGCGTTCCATTTCACCAATGCGGAGTCCACCCTGGTTGCCGCGACCACCAGTCGGCTGATGCGTGAGCTGTTCTTTTCTGCCTTCACCTCGAGCATTCCACTTATCTTCTGTCATATGCTTCAGTCGCATACCAAAGACCGGTGCCATAAAAATAGCACTAGGTATCTGCTCACCTGTTTGGCCATTATAGAGAATTTCATTACCATATTTCTCAAATCCGAGCCGTTCCAGAGCAGCACCAGCCTCTTCGTGTGGTGATCCCTGGTTCATGAATGGTGTCCCATTTCCAACTGCGCCAACATTTGCCGCCGCTTTTCCAAACAGATTCTCTAGTAGCTGCCCAATCGTCATTCGGCTGGGAATCGCATGAGGATTCATAATGAAATCCGGAACAATTCCTGAAGCTGAGCGAGGCATATCATGGGCTCGAATTAACATACCAATTGTGCCTTTCTGACCATGTCTGTTAGAAAATTTATCCCCCAATTCAGGAGTTCTATCCTGAACTACGCGAATCTTAATGAGTCGCAGCCCCATAGGAGATACGGTAATTGCGATCTTTTCAACACGTCCACGAGTCCATACCTGTCCAGTAACTGATGCGTCCTTCATTGTGCCAGTTGGTAATTGAATATATCTGCCACATATAACTGTGTGCTCATCAACATATTCGCCTACTTTTACAATACCACTATCATCTAGTTTACCATAGTCCACTCCTGGCTTCATATCTGTCCATGATGCAATCTTTGCTGGATTTCCGATGCGAGTCTTCGCCTTGCTAATAGGGTCATCCTCTTCAAACGCCTCATAGGATTTGTATGCTATACTGCGGAAGAGGCCGCGCTGAATAGAATCATGATTCATGACAATACCGTCCTCTTGGTTATATCCAGTAAACGCTGCAATAGCAAGAATAATATTATGGCCATATGACATTTTGCCACCACCAATATAATCATAATACAGGGTCCTTACAAGTGGTGCTTCGCCATAGCACAAGACATGTGACGCATTATCATAGCGGTTCTGCCAGTTTGTCGCATACATAGAGAGGCCCTGCTTAGACTGGCTGTCACCGAGCTGATTACGCGGCGACTGATTATGATTTGGGAAAGGAATAACACCTGTGAGGACAGAAAGGATTGTGGATGGATGAATCTCTACATGGGTTGTTTCTTCAATAATATATTCAGGGAATGTCGCAATGAGTGTCTCATTCTGCTCATAGGGGTCCACATACTCAATAGCACCGCAGTACGACTCTAGGGCAGCAATATAATCATCAGGTGTTGCCCTCACTTTTTCTGCAAGTGGGTCAAAAAACTCAGTGGAAGATGTGTCCACTTCACGCAAAGATCCACACACAAGTTCTCTCCATGTCTTCAGCTCTTTGAACTTCTGTAAGGGGAATACTTGCTTATTTACATAAATGAGTGGTCTTAATGGGCGACCTTCATCTACATAGAGGAATACTCTGCGATCTCGCATACTAAATCCAACTGACGCATATGGTGGAAGGCATGCTGTCCGTTTCATGAGACTGAGAGCGCGAGTCACTTTGACTGGCTCCAAGCAATAGCCCAGAATTCCACCATTTAGGAAAAATGGTACATAGGCTGCACGCTGTTCATCTGTTGCAGCGGCACATGGTAAGACCCATCCTCTCTTGTATAAGAAGATTGCAATAGGTAGTGGGTCAGAAGATGTGCTGATTGAAGTGAGAATTGTTAAATTCTTTGTAATACCGATGGCAGCTCCACTAGGCACTTCACTTGTGCAGAAATAACCGAACTGGCTCGGGTGTAGATGACGCGGCCCAGTGAGTTTCATACCTGTGTCAAAATCAAGGACAACTCGGCGGCAATGACTCAAGAAATCCAAATATGAAAGACGAGACAACTGCTGAATTAGACCGGCCTTGTCTTCACCGAGACCTGACCCCCAACGACCTTTGAAGCCCCGCATAATTCCTTCAGTAATCATAATTGGCTGAAATATGAGACTTGTATTTCCCGCAGAGAAGATATTCAAGAAATTCAGGCCACTATAGAGCTTCTCATTATAATTGTATTGCTTATCAATTGATAGTGCCACAGCCTTCTTCCACATATCATAAATACTGGAAAAGAGCATCTGTGTTGAGAAGCCGCTCACAAGGAGCCTCTGGTTTCGTGTGTCATCCTTATCAGTTTTGGGCTCTAATCCAGCAACTACACGCAGAATTCGTCGCACACAATCACCGAGGAATGCCGCGCGAGCTCCAGGCTGGTTCACATCAATATGAATAAAGAACTGATTATTGAGTACATCAAGCACATGCGCCTCACTAAATCCCTTTGTAAGGCTCTTAATATATTGAACAGCACTATAAGTATCAAGGAAAGGGAATGCCTCATTCATACTTGCAATTAAATATGGCTCTAGAAGCTTTGTTTCAGCGGAAGTCTCATCGGGTAAAATAAGGCGCATAATCTCCTTATCAGTCTGATAGCCAAGAGCGCGGAACAGAATAAAGACTGGCACCGGTTTCCTTACATAAGGTAATCCAACTTGGAGTGTAGCATATTGGCGATCTGGTCTATCTCCAATAATGCGCTTTACTTGGAATTCACGCATGAAGTAGAAAGAAATCCGCTTTACCTGGCGAGTAGAAGGAGATAGACAACTAATAGAGGCAAAAAAGGAGATCTTCTTATCATGGTCCTGTGTGTTAACATATAGAGTATTGAAAGCCTGTTCTTGCTTTGTTATAAGGACTTTCTCGGACCCTCCAACAATGAAATAGCCGCCATAATCTTGGGGACACTCGCCAGCCTCTTCCAGGAACTCGGCTGCCTTTCCGTGAAGATTACAATAGCGGCTGTGAAGCATGATAGGAATTCGAAATAGTGGGAACTTTGCAAATGTGCGGTCATGCTTCTGAACATCAATTAAGCCTGGCTGTTTAGGATCAGTAGTGCTAATACTAATTCGACATACGATGTCTGCCATAACCAGACTTGAATATGTCAAGTTTCGTAGGCGAGCTTCATTCGGGAACAGAAGACGAACCTCTTCAGTATTCTGGAGCGCAATTGTAGGGCTTCCTATTTCAATTGCCGAACCGTCTTCGCCGCCAACGAAGATTTCAACCTTATAGCGATATTCATCCGTATTGGGGATTTTATCTTTCAAGATGAGAATCGGATTTGCAGCACGGATTAAGGCAGGTAAGTCCTTTCCGAGAAACTGGTCATATGAATCAATATGATGCTTCGTAAATGGATATGCCTGTGTCTTGAAATATGTATCAATTAAATACATTGATAACTGTCTGGCATCGTCCCCAAGAGGGGTTGCATTTTGTAGCTCCATACTCACAGACCTACCTTTCTGTTAGGTTTGTGTGTATTGTCTTAAGCGCTAAGCTAATAATTTAGTGGTTATATGGCCCGTCTAACATTCCGTTTAGTGGCCCTTCCAAGCAATAGTCTATACATAACAATTACACTGTTTTGCGAGGTTGTTTAGTTGCGGCGAGTATTCTTGCGTGACCGGGACTTGCGATTCTTACGCGTTACCATATTGTTGCCACCGCCAGACTTCTTCCAAGTCTTCTTGGCCGCCTTCATCGCATCACCAAGGCGAGTGCTAGGCTTGCGCGCCTTCATCTGGCGATATACAGACATCACATGTTCATTCCAAGACTTGGCTGCAGGGTTCATTTCTTCTAACATATGCTAGTAAAATTATAATACATTAATATCCTTTAGCAAATCACGATCGAATCCAGCAATATTTTGGCCGCCCAAAGGTGAAATGTGAGGTGACATTCTATATGAGATTGTATGGGTTGAAGTCTCTCCTGGTGCAGATGTAGGGAGACCCTTGTATGCCGACATAGCATTATGTTGCATTGTAGCAGGGTTCTGTGCTACAAAAGGGCGCATCTCCGCAGCATAAGGCGCACCAGTTAAGAAGTTGGCACCACCACGATAAAGTCTTCTGCGAGTGTTGCGTTTACGCAGTGTAGCACGTCTTGTTTTACGAGTCGCTCTGGATTTTCTGGATCTGCTTCTGCGTCTGCGGCCTCCTACTTGATTTGAGCCCATATCTACAGATAGTATAGGAGTAAAATTTTTGGTGCCACATTCTTGTAGTATGCCGGGTTCGGGATTCACAAAGCCCTTATTAACATAATCCGGAAAGTTTCCATATACACCATTGACACCTGGTCCTGTAGTATAATCTAAGGGAGCTCCTGACAAAGGCTGCATAGAACCCCCAGAGTGTTTAGGCCACATCTTCGTTTTCTTCATCATATTTGACACATATGATTTTGCCGCGCCAACACTCAGATCCTTATGAAAGACATTTTTCCATTCTTTGCGGAAACCGCTCAGAACTGCCGACATATTCTTATTTTTTGTTACCTCATTTTGTAAATATTTTTCAACATGATGAAACGACTTGCGCAGTTCCGGGATAGAGAGCACCGCTCTATCGTGGCCTGCTTTTCTAGTTTTTTTTCCTACTGCCATCTTCTAATAGATGTGTCCAAATCTAGATTGGCGAAAAAAATGACTTATTCTTATTCTTATTGGCATTGCCAAGAATATTCATAGTAGGAAGAATTGAGTTAGTGCCTGTGGTATTTGTTGGCGCAATCATATTACCAACATTTCTAATACCATTATTAATAGCTGCTGTCACAGGGTTTGTTGCAGTATTAGGGGATGGCAACAATGGAATATTGGGCATAATTGGCTCTGGTGCGGTGGAACCAATTGAGAATAAGAAACCGAAATAGCTAAAAATAGATAAAAGGAGTCCACCTACCATGACAAATGGCGCATAAAACTTGAGTTGTTCTTGCCATGTGCTGAGTTGATATTCAGACTTAAAAAGTGTCACATGTTGCCACAGCGCAAAAGCAAGGATCACTAATGATAAACCAACTAACATTGGTGCTGCTAGCCGGGGAAGCACCGCAAATACTATTGCGCCGCCTATTACAAGGGCAATTATTGATGGTAATACAATTTGCATTTCCTGGGGCGAACCTTCTATATTAGGTTCCATCTTTTATTAAGAATTCTATAGCTTCTCAATCAAATCCCGCTGTGTTAGGAAATGCTTTCTACAGCAATAACGCTTTAGATTAAGTTCATCTAGAACCTTCTTCTCAGCTGTATCCGGAACTGTTGTTGCATCCATGAAATAAGGCTTTGCGGCGCCTTCACCTCCGCCTTTGAGCTCACGGACCTTCTTTTCATAATAACGCCACTTATCGGCGAGGATATTTCCACAATTCATACAGCGAATAGGAATAATCATTCTGTTTCTACTAATCAATAATATGTGTAAATTGTGTTCAATTTTATGCTTACACCATAAAATTATTAGGTATAAACCTAGTGCGTCTTTTTCAACTAACTAACTCTATTATCCCGGTGTAGTAAGAAATGTCATCAGTTTTAGGAAGCGGCTACGGTTTTAATTCAGGCAATCAGGTGCGTAATGAGCTGCGTACTCTTCAGAATCGTATTGACCAGCTAGCAACTACACTCAAATCTGTAAAGGATTTTCTCATTACAATCCAGCCTCCTGAAAAGAAGGAGGAGATTGAGGCTCTCTTTGTTAATGTTGATTCAACGGCAGCACCTGCTCCTCCTGCACCAACCCCTACACCGCCTCCTCGGAATGTGGTGAATCCTGGTGTGAATCGTGTAAGGGCGTAAGTTATACAGGATGTTAATGGCGCTTAAATTATAAAGATTCTATAGAATAATGCCTCATATACGGCGTAATACACGCAAATCTAGAAAACATCGTTTAACAAGAAGAAAATCATATCGCATGAAACGTGGAGGAGGGCTAAGAGAAGATGCTGATTCTGCACTGACAAGTTATGTAAAAGAACACAATATAAGTAAATATGATTTCTTTATGAATATGCTCAATAAGACAAAGACAAATCCAAATCCAATAGCAATAGGTAATTTTGTATTTAGACTTATCGGGCACCGCGATTATTATTTACAAGCAAGACCATTAACAGATGAAGATACCCCAGAAGCATTAAGAGCTATGGCAAATGTATCTGATAATGTGTACATAGATAATAACAATAAAGATAAATATGTAACTGTTATGCAAATAAGTGACCGCTAAATCACTTATACTTCCGAATAAATGAATCCGTAACAATAATATTAAACTCCGATTTTAACTTAAACTGTAACATCTTTGCAGTCAAATGTGAAAATCCACTAATTGTGCTCTGAACAATTTCAAGTTCTTCAGGAGACAATTGTGACTTTTTAGGATTCACAATCACATTTTCTAATAATCGGCGTGGCCCAACAGATGTATCACTTAGCGGAGAAATAGGCTTCGTTCCATTATGGTGCGCATCATGGCAGCCCTCACATACAACTATAAGGTTCCTTACAGAGTCACGCGCCAATCCATTTGAGAAGCTCCGTGTTTCAGATGAAGCTTCCGCACGAGGACGAATATGGTGAACTTCTAATTCTTTTTTAATTTGAGAACCACACATTTCACATTCCCTTACAGAAATATTTGGGTTCCATGCGGATGTTGTTGTAGCTGACCCCTGAAGAGTCTTCCTGAATCTGAGCGCATCTTCCAGAATTTCGTCTGGAATATTGAGGGCCCGTGCGACTTCAATTCCATAAAGCGTAGAGCCTGGACCAGGGCTGAGTGTTCGATCATATATTAAAATATCGGCTACTTGGTCATGTCTCACACGAAGATGCCAGACTGCGAGCCCCTTCAATGCAACAATTTCTGGAATCTTGAAGAGATCATGATAATGTGTAGCAAATACGAACCTACTGGACTTTTTAGCGAGAAACTGGATGCCTGCTGCAACAAGTGCAGTAGCGCTTACAGATTCCGTTCCTGAGCAGAGTTCATCTCCAAGAACAAGAGTGTGCGCATCAGCTCGCATGAAAATGTCGCGCAGCTCGGAGATTTCTACTGCAAAAGATGAGAGACCTGCCCAGAGATTGTCTACATTTAATATGCGTGTGAGAAGTCGCTCAAATGGCGCAAGGGTCATTTCACTGGCGGGAACATAGGAGCCACATTGTGCAAGAAGGACAGCAATACCAATTGCTTTCATGAGTGATGATTTCCCTGAAGCATTCATCCCATAAAGGAGCCAGCCTATTGAGCCTTCTGTTCCTGTCGCTGTCGCTGACCCAAGGTTCACATTATGCGTCACATACTTTGACCGATTCTGAAGATTTTCTATAAGGGGATGCCTCAGATTTTTAATATTCAACGAAGAACCACCTTGATTATCTGTGAGATTTGGTTTACAATAGTTTTGTTCGTGTGCTACTTTAGCGAAGCAGAGATTCATATCTAGCTCTTCAATCCACTCTTCAATAGGTTGCCAGAGAGACCCAGTAGATTCGTAGAATGTAATACACACCTTTGGAAGAACTCTTGCAAGAATCGAAGCTAGCTGTGCGCGAAGACCAATAAGTTTATGGCCTGCCTGCTCCAAGAATGGAGCTTCAATACTATGTCCTACAGATTTTGTCACCTTAAACTCAATTCCTGCATAGGCTGCCTCTGTGCTATGAGCCTTGAAATACTTCTCGCAATGTTGAATAACCTGTTTAGTTCCTTTCACGCAGAATAACGACTTCTCTTTTTCTTCAATTCGGAGCGAATCAGTGGATAGATTCATAATTTTACAGATATTGTCCATCCATTCCTGAACTTTCGCATAGAGGGCGCGAATATTATTTTCACATGTGTCTAATTCTGGATAAAGACCATTTTGAATAAATGTATTATTATCTGTAGCTGATTCAGCCTTTTCCTTTGAAAAGAGGAGCAACCATGTATCCAGAAGTTTTGTGAAGCTGGCCCTCTGCGGGGTAATATCTTTATAAATTTGTTTTGCTGATGGCTGATGTTCTAGAAATTCATAGAGAGTTGTCGCCTCCTTATAGCTCTGGTAAAGACCGAGAACATCCCCACTTTGAATACGGAAATTCATAAACTTCTGATGAATTCGCGGCAAATCAAACATAAATCGTAGAGATCGCTCTACTGTGTCATAAATTTCCTTGTTTTCATGGAACCAAGCTGTACGCTGAAGACGCGTCTCAATAGAAGTGCGCTGTGTGAGTGGAGACAACAGTCGCCGCTTAACTGCACGCTTACCCATCGGTGTAATACATTTTTGGAAGATCCCTAAAATGGAATCGTTGGTCTGTTCTGTTAGGAAGTTCAGTTGTGCTAATGCGTTGTTACCACAATGTAACGCATTTACATTTGACCAAGGTGTATGTTCCTGGAGACCATTTGTCATAGTAAAATGGTCTTCCATAAACTGAAGAAGTGCACATAGAGCGCGTTCAACCTTTGGCCATGATTGAATATGAAGATACTCCCTTACAGGAAGTAGTGTCTGCGGTTGGAAGTGTTTTCTTAGGAATTCTTCCCTCATGAGAGGCTTCTCCAGAAATCCCTGTTGCTCAGGAAGTGCATGACGACAGTGAATACTGCGTGTTGTTTGAGGGAGACCGAAGACGCGGCGAATAGTGGGTTCATTTGGCTGTGAAAAGGAGTCGCCGCGCCAATGGAAAATTACTTCACGAGGCGAATAGATTTGGAAGAAATGGACGGCTTCGTCAGCTGACCAGACATTATTTTTTCCGCGTGTGGAGCCTTCATAAGATGTTGAGAAACCGGTTGTTAGGTCCAGCACAGAGATGCCATAGGTTGGAGTTGGTGTTATTGTAGATTCATCAAGCCAAATGGAAGCAATATAAGGAGCATCGGCTGATTGTATAGATTCACTATGGGTTCCTGGAGAGAGAACCTTTGTTACTTCGCGAATTTCCACTTTGCCCTTCTCGTCTTTCTTCTGTTCAACAACGACCACTGTCCAGCCTAGTTGAGTGAGCTTAGCAGCCCACCTATGTAATGTATAATCAGGGAATCCAGCAAATAGAAGATCATGTGTATCACCAGATTTAATAGAGAGTTGAATTCCTAATATATCTACAATATCTTTAACATTACATCGCGTGGCGCCTGAAGCAGTTGTTAATACATCGTATAGTTCAAAGAACGAGCCTACTTGGTAGAATACTGCTGTTTGTTCACCATAGAGTTCTTTGTATTTTTTATAGATGCGAGCATAGTCATCATATGTAGCGGTTGTTGTAGCTGCCATCTTATCAAATTAAATACGTGTTATTTCTTTTAGTGCTTTTATATTAGTAGGGGCTACTATGTCTTGGGATCTTGATAAAATACCAAAATATGTTATAAACCTTGACAGGCGGCGTGACAGATGGCAACATTTTGAAGCACAGCCTGGACTAGCTGACTTCCCCAATATACGGCGATGGTCAGGTGTAGATGGAAAATCACTAAATATTGAGAATGATACACGAGTATCTCTATTTACTCGGTCTAATATTGTAAAAGGTCAGCGTAGATCGCACGCAGAATTAAACACAAAGGGTGGAGTTGGTTGCTATATGAGCCATGTAAATGTATGGGAAGATTTCTTGAATGGTTCATCAGAAGTTGCACTTGTATTTGAGGATGACATTATCCTTACAAAGGATTCTGCTCGCATATTGAAAACCTGGCTCAAAGGATCACCTGTAATGCAGAACCATGAAATGTGGGATTTCTGTATATTATCGCCCCACCAATATTTAACACTTCCCCATCTTGACACAAAGCGCTCCGGACCCTTATATAATGGCGATCCTACGTGTTTCCGCCTTGAAAGATTCACTTGTATGTTAGCGTATCTTATAACAAAGAAGGGTGTTCGTAAAGCGATGCCCCACATATATCCAGTGCAGGGACATATTGATTGGGTTCTTTCCATTTGTAGCCAGATGAATATTATTAACTTGTGTGGACCTGGAAAGGCGCTTTTCAAATACAAGAATACTGTAACTGATATTCACAAGGGAACGGAATGCCAGATATGTGATGTCATGTCGGATTTTGAAAAGGATAGTGAAATTGTGCCGCGATGGCGTCTTAATACCTATAAAGTGGAAGAGCTCATATTTGTTTTGGGGGTAATATATGTGATGTATCGTATGGGAAAGCAGAAGTAATGGGTCGTTGACAAAAATAAATTCTAAGAATTAGAAATTCATATGATTTAGTTTTCTAGGTTTTAACATATTGTTTAATAGAATGTTTAAAAGTATCAACTAGATCATAAGGGTAATCAGTCAAGTTATATGTGAAAATATAATGATTCCATAATGTATTTAGTTCAAACATATCTGTGTCATCCATAATTAGTACACAATTATTATTACATAATCTTATAGAATTTACAATATCTCTCTCGGCTATTAGTGGGTGATGCGCCCCATCAATATGTATTAAATCAAATGTATCCTTTATAGTTGGTACAACTACTGTACTATCTCCAATCAATAAATTTATTCTGTCTCCAAAATATTGTTTAATTATATTATAACATGGCACAGTATATGGATGTATATTAATATCTACACATGTTACATATATATTTGGATTTGATAATAACATTAATAATGTAGAAAATCCACTATTAAAGCCAATTTCTAATACCTTTTTAATATTTGGATTTGCAGCACATAATATTATATTTTGCTGTTTTGCATAATAGCCTTCTTCATATATCATATCTGGCTTGTAATTATAGATATTACCTTCTAACCACTCATCAGTATTTTCAATCGTTTTCTTTATTACCGGAATAAGCTTGGTCTCAATTATTTTTTTCCATGCGTTTATTACAGTTAAAAGTATTAGCTCTCTTTGCTCCATTTTTAAAGACCTCTACTTGTTAACATTAAATAGTCAGCATACATTTGCCGCATGAGCGCTTCTGGTGGAGCCTTCTTTCCTGCTTTCAGTAGACCCTTTTCCTTGAGAAGTTGTTCAATATCTTCCTTCTTCATCTCCTTCACCTTCTTGTGGAGTCGAGTGGCCCGGTGAATCTTCGTTGTAAGGCCTCGTAGTCCCAGTTTTATCTTCCGAACCGCTTTGCGCGTTTTATCAGGCACAGCAGTGGCTGCTGCTGCGGCTTGCTTAGGGCCCTTCAATAGAAGTCTTGTCTCCTTCTTTTTTGGAGGTGATAAGATAAGCTTTGTGTTAAGGTGGGAGGTTGATGCACCACCCATTTTAGGAGGATATATCGGAGCTGGTGGGGGAATATTTGTTTGCTGAACAGGAACAGGAGGCACTGGAGGTGCTAAAGACCCTCCAGCAATTAAATTTGTAACCCTTGTAGGAAAATATGTAATTTTTGTTTCCTCTTTTCTAGATTTTCTGGTGTTTCTCCGTCGGGCTCCATCTCCACCTAGTTGCGCAGCATTACCTGTTATTGAAATTGTTTTAACAGAAGGGTCTGCCATCTACTTATTTGATTATCTTTAAATTTTCCACAAAAATTCGATACTAATAGTATAGAGTATGCCAAGATATACAAGAAAGAGAGGAGGATGGGTAGAAGGTAGTGCAAATGCTGGTAAGACAGATCTTATTGAATTTCATAATCGGTATATGCAAAGAGCATTGGACGCTGTTCCTGGAGTCCTTGCAACAAGTGAGCAAGTTCCACAGGGTCCAGGAATTACAAATAGTCTCCTTATAATTGATATGCAACCTGATTTTGCAAATCCAGATGGTGCATTTTCTGTTGCAGATGGCTTAAAATTAATCCCGGATCTTAATGCATTTATTGATGCTAACTCTACTAAATTTACAAAAATTGTATTTTCTCGTGATATTCATGATGTAAATCACTGTTCTTTTTTTGGAGCAGGTGGACCAGATACAGGTCGCAAGGGACCTTTCCCACCTCATTGTATTATAAACTCTACAGGCGCTACTATTATGCCTGATTTACAAAAATACAAAGCTCTGCCAAATGCGAGTGTAATTTTCAAAGGCATGCACCCAGATGTAGATTCATTTGGCGCAGAAGAATATCCTAATGATTCGTATTCTGTGTCACGCCAGATGGGCCCAGAATGTTGCGCTGGGAAAGCAGATGGTACATTAAGTTCATGTTCTGATGCAACTGGTGGGCGCTATCTAGCAGATCCTAGCAAGGGGTTTGATGATGTTCCATTTACTCCTAGTGAAGCAAATACATATGCTCAAATTGAGAGCCAACTAGGTAACAAATTTAGTATAAACGATTTAATAGCAGCTGGTTCAACCGAACATAATGTATTTATTGTCGGTCTAGCCGGCGACTTCTGTTGTAAGGATACTGCTATGAATATTGCCAAATTAACAGCTGCAGGGAAAACAAAGGGTGTTAAAGTTAATGTTTATGTCATTCAATCATTAATGCGTTATGTATTTTTACCACTACACATTTCTCCTACAAAACTTGAAGAATCTGTAGTAAGAGAGAGTAATCCAAACAAGCCTTTACATAATTATATATTTAAAAGAGATTACGTGGCAGGAACAACTCGCCTACTTACACCAGCTGAACTTTCTGCTCTGAAATTTACAAAGAATGCTTCCAATAACACAAATACTGCATATATAAATAAAAATGGGGCCTATAGTCATTTTACTAATGATCCTTCCGTGATATTAAGAGATTATGCTAGTGTAGGTGTCAAAATGTTAATGACCCCCCCTGACATGACTAATGCGCAAGAGGGCTCTGTTCCTTCGTCAGGCGGTAGACGCAGAAAAACTATGCGCAGAAGACGTGTATCTCGTAGACGCAAGCATTAATTGTCTAGTTTTTTCATATTCCTTACATAAGTATCTAAATACATATGTAAGGAATATTTCTAAAAAATTGATTTCAAAAACCTAGAAATATAGGATACAGTTAAACATAAAAATGGACTCTTCTTATACAAAAGGAAGCCATCCAGATCTCCCTTCGTTCAGACATATTCTCGGAGTCCATTTCGCACAGAAAGATGGTAAGCAGATTATTTCTCACCAGATTGAATCCTATAATGATTTCCTTACAATTCAGATTCCTCTAATTATCAAGCAGGCATCTCCTATCATTGTGCGTGGCAGCCCCGAGTTGGCACTATCTGGTCCCAGATCTGCTCTAGCTTCCGCAACAGGTCTCTCAACCACAGCTGCGAATGCTCTGATGGGTATTGGTGCTGCAGAGACACATGCTGCTGCGACAACAGGCGTCTCTGCATTTGGTACAAGCGTTCAGTTTGAATATGAAGTGAACCTTGAATTTGAGAATGTAACCATTCGCAAACCTACTATCTTCGAAAACAATGGCTCTGTTCAGCCAATGATGCCAAATGATGCTCGTCTCCGAAACCTTACATATGCTGCGCCTCTCTTTGTGGATGTTCGTGCGACTACAACAATGATTGACCACACTCGTGGAGGTATCAAGGAGATCCGCCAGCGTGTATTCCCAAATGTTCACCTTGGAAAGGTCCCAGTGATGGTTGGCAGTGATTATTGTCTCCTGCGTGACCAGAACTATCTCCACCCTAGCACCCTCGGTGAGTGCGCGGAAGATCTCGGTGGCTACTTCATTATCCAAGGCGGCGAGCGAGCAATTATCAGTCAAGAGCGAATGTCTGAGAATCGCCCCTTTGTGTTCCGCAACAATCGCAACACTGCAAAGGAAGTGGAAGTTGTAGAGATTAAGAGTATTGGCCCTCTGAATGATCAGGTCCCAAAGAGCAATGCGGTGAAGATTGTGTATAATCCAAAGAATCCTCAGCTTCATTTGCTGCGCGCAACGGTTCCTCGCATGAAGACTGAGATTCCTCTGTTTGTCTTGTTCCGCGCACTCGGCATGGAGACCGATAAGGACATTGTGGATCTTATTCTCGGCGCAGATGGAGATACGAATTATAATTCTATATTGAATGAATCAATGATGGAGGCAGCTGATATTCAAACTCGTGATGATGCGCTAACCTATCTTGGTCGCCCTCAGAATATTAACACTTGGTCCGGTAAGAGCGGACGACCCATTTCTGTGGAGGATATCCTTGCAGATGAACTCTTCCCCCATGTTGGTGGCTTGGAGTCCAACTATGAAAAGGCGTGTCTCCTTGCGCATATGACACGCAAGGTTCTCTGGATTACTACACAGCGTATTCCTATTGATGACCGCGATGCTTATCCGAACAAGCGTGTAGATCTACCTGGATTCCTATTGTCAAATCTGTTCCGAACCTACTACACTACAAAGATGGTAAAGGATATTCGCGCGAGTCTCGGAAAAGAGATCCATAGTGGCGCCTGGCGCTCTACAGGAAATTTTGAGGACATTGTGAATGTCAGCAACATCTATAAGATTATTAAGTCAACCATTATTGATGTAGGAATGAAGTCATCTCTTGCAACAGGAAATTTCGGCTCTGCGAAGATTGGTGGCCCTACAAAGATTGGTGTAGCACAGGTTCTTAATCGATTGAACTATGTGGCCGGCATCTCGCATTTGCGCCGTGTTTCCACACCAATTGAGAAGACTGGTCGTTTGGTGGCTCCGCGTAAGCTCCATAACACGCAGTGGGGCTATATTTGCCCATCAGAGACACCAGAGGGACACAGTGTAGGTGTAGTGAAGAATCTGTCAACAACTGCGATTGTTGCAATTGGCAGTGATGTGGAGACTCCGAAAGAGTTCATTCGGGGTCTGGAGCAGTTTGTCCCGCTCCGCGAGAGTAGTCTTGTAGAGAAGCATACTGGCACTCGTCTCTTTCTGAATGGTGTGTGGATGGGTATTATTCGCCCAGCTGAGACGCAGGAAGTTGTGGATACACTGCGAAAGGCAAAGCGGAGTGGCTTGATTCATATTCATACAGGGATTATCTGGAAGCGACATTTGCGTGAGCTCTGGATTACAACGGAAGCTGGACGAATGCTGAGGCCACTATACTTTGCGCCGGCATTGCGTGAGATTGCGAAGTCACCTGAATTGCTTGTGGAGATTAACCGAATTCCTACATGGGATGGCCTGTTGCTCTGGACAACTCCAAGCGGAAAGCAGCTCTTTGAGTATCTGGACCCTGGTGAGACGGAGGGAGCATATCTTGGAATGTTTCCAGAAGAGGCTCTGAAGGACCCAGCATTCACTCACACGGAGATTCATCCGAGCACCATTCTAGGAACACTGGCTTCCAATATTCCGTTTCCTGACCACAATCAGTCGCCACGAAATGCGTATCAGTGCGCCATGGGTAAGCAGGCAATGGGTATCTATGCACTCAACTACCGCGAGCGATTTGATGCTATGTCCCATGTGCTCTGTTATCCTCAAGAGCCGTTCGTATCTCCGTTTGCGTCCAAGTTCTATGGGCTACAGTCAATGCCTTCTGGTCAGAATATTGTTGTAGCTATTGCGACCTATACTGGCTACAATCAGGAGGATTCCATTATGATCAATCGCGGCGCTATTGAGCGCGGCCTATTTCGTTCAGTATTCTACCGAACTTATAAGGATGAAGAGAAGAAGAATCAGAACAGTGGTGAGGAAGAGCGATTCTGCCGTCCTGATCCCGCTATGACAAAGTCCATGCGCCATGGCAATTATGACAAGGTGGAGTCAGATGGTTTTATCAAGGAGAACACATATGTGAACAACGAAGATATTCTTATTGGAAAGGTTGTTCCTCTGAGGGTCCCTACAGGGATGGTTGTGCCTGCTGGTTCAAAGAAATTCAAGGATGTGTCGCGGACTTTGCGCAACAATGAGACCGGTTATGTAGATAAGATTTTCCGGAATAGGAATGGAGAGGGCTATTCATTTGTGAAGATTCGTATGCGAATTGACCGTGTGCCAGAGATTGGAGACAAGTTCTCATCGCGCCATGGTCAGAAGGGTACTTGTGGAATGATTCTGGATCCTGAGGATATGCCCCAGACAGCGGATGGGATTGTCCCTGATATCATCATTAACCCACATTGTATTCCATCGCGCATGACTATTGCTCAGCTTTTGGAAACCTTGCTCGGAAAGGCAGCGTGTATGCTCGGATGTCTGGGAGATGGCACTCCATTCAATGCGACAACGGTGGAAGGGATTGCGTCAATCCTGCGTGACAAGTGCGGAATGAATCCTTATGGTAACGAGATTCTCTACAATGGCTATAATGGGCGCATGATGGAAACAAGTATCTTTATTGGTCCTTGTTTCTATCAGAGGTTGCGCCACTGCTCGGCGGATAAGCTACACAGCCGTGCGTCAGGACCTTTGGTGATGCTCACACGCCAGCCGGCAGAAGGGCGAGCGCGTGAAGGCGGCTTGCGTTTTGGTGAAATGGAGCGAGATTGTGTGGCTGCGCACGGTATCATGGACTTCACAAAAGAGCGCTTCAATGAGTGCTCGGATGCATTCCGCTGTTTCACCTGTAGGGAGTGTGGTCTACTCGCGATTGCGAATCCGGTGGATGGATTGTGGCTCTGCCGCGGATGTGGTAACACAACGCATTTCAGCCCGATTCAGATTCCTTATGCTTCTAAGCTGCTTTTCCAGGAGCTAGAGACGATGAGTATCAGCAGTAGGTTCATCACAGAAGGAAAACTCATTCGCCACAGGCGGCCAGCTCTTAAGAACGCTTCCTCTGGTGCCTGCGAGTCTTCTTGAATCTATTCCGTCTTCGTTTTGTACCACCACCAACACCAACAGGTATACCAAGTGATTGTTTCTGATATGTATTTATCATAGGAGAAGGTCCTTTCAAACTTGACTTCTTACTATTATGTAATACATTTTGTTTTCGTGTATACTTTATACTTCCTAATTTTTGTGATAATTCTTTATTATTACTAATAGTATCTATAATTGTACTTATATCATCTGAATATATTGAACTTACAAAATAATTATCGCGCAATGAATCTTTCTCATTATAAATATTAAATAAAATATCTAAAATTTGGTCACTTCTTTTTCGTGATGAATATAACAATTTCAAACATAATAATTCGCGCTCTATATCAAGTATTTTTCCTCCCCTTTTGAATATTTCTAAAGTTAATTTTTCTTGTTGCGTTTTATATAAGTCTTCATAATATTTCTCAGATACTATAGAATCTAGTAATGTATTAGAATAATCTCTATTCATAACAGTATCATAAGTTTCAAATAATTCAAAACATCTGGGTAAATCATTAGAAGAAAAGTTGGCATTGGCACTGATTCTACTGCTTCTACTGCCACTGCCCCCCACAAATATTTTATTTCCTATAATCCTATTCATAATATCATTAATCAAATCTATTGCAGGTATAGCCATATATTTATCTCTGATTATCTTAAGATTCTCACTTCCATACATTTCTACAAGAATATCAATTAATTGTTGGATTCCTCTACTAGTTGGATTATAAAATTTTATTATAATAGCGCATGTAATTTCAGCTGCATTCATATCTGAATCTATATGATCTTGAATATATTGGTGTATTCCATACACAAAAACTCTCTTATTTAATATTTCGTAGTCTGACTCTCTAAAATATTCTTTAATATCCCGCTCTGTAAATCGTTCATGATTATATCCATTTAATCCAAAGAAATTAAAAATATTATCTGGTGTATTTATTAAAGTATTCAGAAACTTATAATTTTTTCTAACATCCCCAATTATTTTATTATATATATCCTGTCGTGTAGTTAAATTACTTTCAGATATATATTGTACTTTAAGTGCTGCTATATTTCTTATTATCTCAAATTTCAGTAATAAAACTGAATAAGCTTTTTTAAGATATTTAGTAATATTAAAATGGCTCATTATTTTAGATAATATTATAAATATATTATCTCTTGGATTTACAATATATTTATCGGCTTCTTCACGAATTTTTATAATAATATTCTGAAGTATATTTTGAATTATATCTATATTTGCAGTAATACCTATAAATTCTACAATTCTTATAATATCGGCTTCTGATATTTCAGAAATATCATTTTCATCGAACTTATATAAATATATTCCATCAGATGCTGTAAAAAGGACATTTGGAACCTTATGCCACCAACAATCATATAATTCTAATATATCATTTGTTACGAAAACATGAGAACTATTTTCTAAAGGATAAGGATAGTATTTTATTTGAACTGTTTGAAAACGATCGCCTGCTGTTTTTTCAATTATCTTAAATTGTTTTTTAACTGGGCTAATATGTAATAATGCCTCTATAGCTGAAACAGTTTCTGCTATACTTGTGCTATTTTTTTCTACTTTTTCTTGAGACTGACCATTCCATGTACGATAAATATACCTATCTTGATACGATAATTTACATGTTTGTAGGCCAGTTTGATCACCTCTAAAAATTATTTCATTTGTATCAGGAATAGTATTATAAATAGTAGTATGCCTATCCCATTTACTTCCAGGGTCTATCTGATATGCTAAATTAATAATCCAATTTGCTTTCAAACCAGGATATAATTGTTTATATACCTCTCCAAGCTTCTTGCATGGATTTCCAAATTGCGCATCTAAATACACAGCTAAATTGGGACTTGCACCATTCTTAGTAAGTATATTTAATAGTTCTGTAACACCAACATTATCATTTTCAAAGTCGGCAATATATTTTTTTTTATATTCTTCAAATTCACCTAGACAAGGTTTACCACTTTCTTTACCAAAGGTAAATGAGATTAAATCTAGTTGCTTTCGAAACATTGATTTAGAAGAAAAATCGGATAGAGGATTATGCTCACTTGCTATTGTACTAAATTCAGCATCAGTAAGATTATAAGGAGGTGCAGAATATACCTCATGTAGAATGGACTCACTATTTAAAAATTTATATTCACCAAGTATATTTTTAAAGCTGGACGAAAAATCATGAACAATATCTGATAATGTATGTTTAACACGAGTTTTTGCTAATTGTTTTGTAGGATCAAAGCCCATACACATATTTAATGATGGACACCCGTCCATTTACTCCAAAACTAATTATATCACATATAATTAGTTCTGAATGATTAACTTCGCGATACAGTTAATATCTGAGTTTTTAGGAACTTTGCTTCTTATCCTTACAATTGTTGCTAGTGGTGGTTCGTCTGTGATGACTGGTGCTGTGCTTGCTCTCATTATTTTCCTTACAGCTGGTGTGAGTGGAGGCCATGTAAACCCAGTTGTGTCATTAGCGATGTACCTTTCCGGAAGTATATCAGCTGCAGGCTTTGCTGGTTACGCTGTTGCACAAACTCTTGGCGGTATAACGGCGTATTTCATATATAAGGTGGTTACTTCCTAAAGCGGAACCATAAAACTGCTGTTGTAGCAAGCAAAAGCGATGTTACAAGAGCAATTTCGGCTGTTTGTGCCTCTGTTGTGAAGCCTTCGCGTGCTGGCGCGGCCGTCGCTATAGGGGTCCCATCAGGTTTCATTGTTTTGGGAGCCTTTTCCCAGTCATCGCGAGAAATATCCTTGTCTTGAATCCATTTTATCTGATGCGGACGACCACCTACCATTGTTACAGGGCCTTCTACCCACATATCACCTGATTCCGGGTCACTAATACGGCCTTTCTCGTCACCAACAGGCTTCGTTACCTGTTTACAAGAGGGATACGCTCCACCAAACATAGCACCAATAACAGGGCGCGGATCCAATGCACTTTGAACATCTTCTAGCATACCGGGTGCTAGGCCGCGCATAGCAGGTAAGCCAGCTGATTCAAGTCCTTTCTGGACTTTCTTTCCTAGAGCATCTCCTCGTGGAATTGTCTCTACATACATCCACATGTCGGCGCCATTGCTGCATTTTGCGCCAGTCTTCATGAAATAGTTCACTCCAAAATGTTGAAAATCCATACCCCTTGTAAGGGGATTTGTTGATTCACCGAACCCAATAGTGTCAGCATAATAGGCAACACCGCTAATTGCATTAGTAACATCACTCAGATTGCCTCCGCGACGAACACCGATATCTCCAGGCAAGGGGACAAAATCTGATGGGTCGTATTTTGGACCTAAGAAACCTGGGCCAGCTGGGTCAGCAACTGGTAGAATCTGAGACCGGGTCTCTGTTCCTATTTGTTGTGGTTGTGGTTGAGATGCAGCCATAGCTAATTAGATTTATGATAAATATTATGAATAATGAAAGGTCTAAACATTACAATATTAATATTAATATAAAATATGTCATTTAATATGTCATTAAATAAATTATTTACTGATTTAAGTAAGATAATTTTAAATAATCAAAAAGATAAATCAGATGAAGAGGGGCATATTGCACAATCTCCATATTTTTGTAATATATTAAGTGAAACAATTAATATGTTACCTTTGTCTCAAGCTCCTAGAGTATTACAAATAGGTTTCAATGCAGGACATAGCACATTAGGAATGCTAAAGTTATGCCCAAATATACAGATTGTAAGTGTAGATCTTGGTGAGCACGGTTATACTAAGCCTTGTAATGAATATATTTCTAACTTATTTCCTGGACAACATACATTAATTATAGGCAATAGTCTAGAAGTGTTACCTAAATTAACCGAACAAGTATTTGATATTTTTTTTATTGATGGTGGTCACCAATATGAGACGGCATTCAAAGATCTAGAAAATTGTCATGCTATTGCAAAACGCGGTGGAGCAGCATGTGTTATATTAGATGATGTAATTCGCTTCTTACCTGAAGCACAGATTGTTTCTCATGCTCCATATACAATTGGCCCCACAAAAGCATGGGGTGAATTTTTATCAGACGGTAAGATATTTCATTTAGGACAATTTGAACATAGAAATAGAGGAATGGCTACAGGTCTTTTCTGTTAAAACCGTCTAGAGACTCGTTAAAACCGTCTCAGAATTGCAATATTTTGTTCTAGATGTCTCACGAGTTTTTCCATCTTCCTATTTTTTTTAGCTACAGTCCGCAGAAATCGTAACACGAACTGGTTAAATGTTAATGTAGCCCTATCAGTTGCCTCATACCAATGTGTGTGAATTGACTCAAGCGGTTTCCCTTCAATACAGAGACCTCCTATACGAATACCCCAACTATCCTGTAAGGTACTAGCCGGCTGTTCACCTTGAAGTAAGCGCCACCATCCATAATTTGTTGTTGTTGGAAACTCATAAAGTGTATTATTCTCCTTATAAGGTATAGCTATGTCTTCAAGAGCAGCTTGTTCAAAATAACGCGAAGTTGTGGTGGCTTTAACCCATGCTGGTGGGACTGCTGGATCACAGGTCCAAAGGAATCCTCCATTATAGTGGCCAAATTTAGCAGTATCTTGCGCACGAATCTCATGGGGTGATAGAGCCAGTTTTGTACCAACTGGAATTGTAGGAAGAGGCCCAAGAAAACATATATCTGCATCCATTAGAAATATTCCATCAGTTATTTCCTCATTCTGAAAAATATACTCAAGAAGTGATATCTTTTCTGCCATGAGGTCACACCATACAGTTAAAAAAGGGTGGCCTTTCATGCGCTCCATTTGTTTTCTATTGAGTCCATCATATTTATCAAGTGTAACTATTGTTTCAATACAAAGGAGAGGATATGCTGACTTTACCCATTGAGAAACATAAGTATCACAAAAAATATAGATTTTTGTAGTTAACAAATTGTTCCAAAGATTCAGTGAAAATAGAAATATGTCTAAATCTTGGAGCGCATTTTTATTTGCTAAAGTGGCAATAAGAACCATATATAAAAATCGTGTAAATTATTTAGGCCAACTAGCTACCAAAAATTGTTATGCACTTTCTTGCGAAACTATTTTTTAGCAACTAGTTGCTAAAAAATTGAACTACCTCGTATTTTTTAAGAAGAATCAATTACATCGACAATGGAGGGAGCGTCAATGGAATATTTCTTTCCTGGAATGAGAAAGATTGCTCCAAGAGATCTATTGGAGCCACTATGGAAGGATTGTGAAGATGATAATGAAGATGCTCCTACAACAACGCAATTTATGATGTGCTCCCTATGTGGAGAAGATGAAGAGGCCTTCATCAAAGATGACTTGACTATATGCACAAAATGTGGAGATATTCAACAAAGAGGGCTGGATTCTACTTCAGAGTTTCGTTATTTTGGTTCAGAGGATCGCAATGGAGATCCCAGTCGCATTGGTGCACCCACCGATGAGCGACTCCCTGAATCATCACTCGGAACAATCATTCTAAACTCAGGCGGAGGCGGCAAGATTATGGCTCGCATCCGCCGCTATCATCAGTGGAACATTCAACCTTATAAGGAACGCACACTGATGATTTCATTTAATCGGCTGGGTCTTATTGCTTCTAATCATGGCTTAAGTGTATCTGTTATTGATGACAGCAAAGAACTCTATTCACGCCTTGTTCAACATTGTGTTCGCAGAGGATTCTCTCGTGATTCGGTTCTTGCATGCTGTGTATATACATCTCTTAAAAGGGCAAACTCCCCTCGCAGACCGAATGAAGTCGCAGAGATGTTTAATCTTGGAAATGGTGCTTTCACAAAGGCATTCAAGTTCTTTCAAGAGGTTCTTGCGCAGGCCCAACAGAAAGGGATGCTCCCTGAGGCCTTTGCGCCTAGTCGCATGGCGAGCACTCGTGGCTCAGATTATATTGAGTTTCCTCTTTCAAAGCTGTTATGTACTCGCGCGGACTACCAAAAGATTCTGGATTTAGCACGCGACATTTCCGATTTGGCTGAAGCAAATAATATTAGTCCAGAAAATATGCCGCCATCTCTTGCTGCTGGCTGCTTGGCATACTCTCTTGAGTATTGGAAGCCCGGAGATTTCACGCTGACTCGTATTGCGGCAGTATGTGGTGTATCACTTGCAACAGTTCAAAAGTGCCTCAAGCGTCTAGAAACCTCAGAAATTCTTAAGCGAAAAATCGCGGCTCTTAGTTAGATATGGGCGGCTCACAGAGTAAAAGCCTTGGAGGGACTATAAGCAGGGCAGATCTACTAAAATCTACAGAGCAGCCCCGCCTCTTAGTTAATAGACTTTTTACATATTTTGTTGATAAATTGGCTCAAAAAGATATTCTTGCTCTTGCAAATCCTATTCGTTGTTCCGAATATGTATTTGTTATGACGGATGCGCTGGATCGTCTTTTTTATGAACTTCGTATTGAGCCAGGAAAAGATAAAAAAGGTGTAATTCTCTTTCGCAAAGCATCTGAACTTGCTAAAATAGATCCAGAGTCGGCAGAAGGTCAGCAGAGGAAGGTGTTATGTCTAAGTTTAGCATTCTTCTATATTCGTATTTTTCAAATATATGCGTCCCTTGCATTGTCAGTTCAAGATGATATATCATATGGTTCTGGTATTGCCTTACAAGGTGTTCAAGGACCTCGTGGGCCACTAGCTGCTCCCGGTTTGGAGGCTGCAGTCCATTATGGTGGCGCGCTTTCAATTAATGAAAGTATCGGATCATATGCACCTTTAAAACCTTTTATTTCACACGATAATAACTCACGTGACTCACGTAGCCAATTCTATTTTGATACATATCCAGATATATTATATTTTAATTTAAAAACTGGCAGTGGAACATTAACTTTGATGAATCCCAGTGCATCATCAGATGAACCAAATCAAATAACAGCTAATATTACTATTAAAAATAGTAGAGAACCAAATGTGAATATTCTTACTATTAAGAGTTTCCAATCTAATAGGAGACAATACATTAGTAACCTCAATAAACACGGCCCTTTTATTATACTTATTAAGAAACGGAATGATTACTGGTTTATTAAGAAAACTAACACAGAACTTGATAGGTATATTTATCAAATAATGTCAGAATCAATAGATGTTGCTATGAATCGTTCAGAACCTACTAAAATTGATGAAACAATAGAGATATTTGCTCCAGGAGGTGTGAATCCTATAAGAGGAGTTGGCGCCACAGATGGACGATCTTTTAATGTAGGATATCCTGAAGGGTTAAGAACACAGGCACTTTTGGCGAAACTCAAACAGGTTCCAAAGCCACTCGCACATTGCGTGGCGCGCTCCCTCCAGTTGCTGAATTTTGATGCACTTTCTACAAGTAAATTACCTGCGGAAGTAAGAACCAGTATTTGTAAAATAAAGTTTGACCCTGCTCATGGAGGTCTTCCAGATATAGGGGCGGAAGTTACACGTTCTCCAGGAATTGCTGCTCTTTCACAGCTTTTCTATGATAATATTTCTCAAGGTAAACCTTCTATGGGAGAAGAATCAGCAGCATCGTATCAAATATTTGTGAAAGAACTGGCAGGGCAGTTTGCTGAGAACCCTTCTGCGCCTACAGTCCATTTACCAAGTGTTATTAACAAAATGGATAAATCATGTGGAAGTGGGGTACCTAGTAAGAGAGATAAAGTCCTTATTGTAAAAGACCAAAGTGCCATTGGGCGTGCTCAACAAGCTGTTCAAACATTGTGGAAACTTCAGATAGAGCATGATACGAAGGCTATAGCAATACTTTCTAAACTTGTAATTGTTAGCAAATTAGGAGATGGGAGCATAAAAATTGCGCTCAATCCACTAATCTTACAAACAGGAGTGCCTGGTGTTAATATTGTTGCTAAAGAGGCTCGTGAACTTCTTGTTCAATATTATAAGAACTGCGAGACGGCATTCAGATTTGGCGCGGGGCCATTAGGCGCAGCTGGTTCTGCCATTTAACGACGGCGACCACCAGTTAATACAGCTGCGGAATTACCTGTCTTAGAACAGAGGGGGTTCAAGAATAGGCCGTAAATTGGATAATAGAGACCACTAAAACAGAAACTTAAAATAGACCAAGCAGTTGCAGTTCCAGTAGAATTTCCTATCGATATATTATAACAATATGAAAGTCTAGCAGCACCATAATTTCCAAGGAACCATAAAAGTAAGAATAATATCAAAATTATTATTGCGCCTCCTAGAGGCATATTAGAGGTTGGTGTAGCAGCCGATGTAGCAAAGGGCTCCTTTTCCTTTGGCTTTACTCCTGCGACAGCATTATATACATTTCCTACATACTCTTTTACACTAGACTCCATATTATATACTTTAGTCTAATATTTTTATTCTAAAACAACCTCAAAAATTGCCGTCCACTAAACTGTTCAGGGTTGAAGTGAAAGGGATAATACGCATAAGTTGCTCCTCTATTCCATTTCTTCATTTGTTGAAAGTTGGATGGCGCAAGATATATATCAAATAGCTCCAATGAATCAAGAATAAAATCACAGAGTCCTGTTTCTTCTTCATACCAAGCTATAACCTCCCCTACAGATTTATTGCCTTTTCGCTCATATGTTGGTTTCACCACTATATGAGCGATTGCATTTGTATTATAACTGAGAATTTTAATATCAGTTGATCCTGTTCCGAGTCCGATAAATACTTTGGAAGAATCTTGTATTTTAAAAGGGAGTTGCCCATTGAATTTACTGATACTAATATTTTTCTTAAAGGCGCCAATAGCGATCCTTTCACGCCATATATATGTATTCTTAACAAATGATGGAACTTTATGAAATAAATTGAATAGACCTCCTTCACTCGCAAAAACATGGGCCTTTCTGTCAACAAGTTTTGTCGCGGCGAAGAGACTATGAAGAATAGCTGTACCGAGCCCTTTCTTTCTCCAGCTTGGATGAATACAAAAATAGTCTACAAGTCCGAGATTTGTAAGCGGATCGTTCTGAAATCCTGGCGCATAGAATTTGTCAAATGGTATACTAAAAATAATCCCTATAAGATGCCCTTCTTTTGTTCGCGCCTCTACTCCAATCCATTTTTGGAAACTAATTCCGTCTGATATTAATACTGGTGGAAGTTGAAGTCTCCACTCGGAATATTTTGAAAATTGTTTTTCAAGGAAAACTGAATATTCTGTGGCACACGCAGATTTGGTTGGCTGAAGTTTAATACCTTCAGAGAGAGTTATTGCAATATCTATTGGCTTATCATCTAGAAGTTGCGGTGGTTGCGGATCTTTCCATATATTTTCTATAAGGGTCCACTGGCTAACATTTGGTGTTAGTGTCCAAAAACTCATTAAGTATTATAGTCTATATTTCTTAGACCATTAAACCATGCCAAACTATTTTTATATGTGATTGTAACCATAGATAAAAATTGTTAAGCAGCCCATGCCAAACTATTTTTATGTGTGATTGTAATCACACATAAAAATTGACCATATATTATAGAGCAAAAATCTCCAGAACTACAATGGATATCCCAACAAAACTCCCATCAAATCGCTGCGCCCTGGAGTGCTGCAAGAAGAAGTTGTCACTTTCAGACTTCCCTTGTAAGTGTACTAAGAAGTTCTGTTCAACACATAGATATGCAGAAGCACATTCATGTGCTTTTGATTATCATTTGAGTGCTAAACAGATGCTATCAACAACAATGCATGTTGTTAGTGCAAAAAAAATAGAATCTATCTAATTTGATAAATAGAGAGCTACAATTCCAGGAGCCCACCGCCCCATTAACTTTGTTGTCTTAGGATTAAACCAGGCAATTTCATCTTTTTCTCGCTTTACTTTTTCTAAACGAGCAAACGCTTTGGGGTGCTCCCTATACCATGCTAGTTTTTCAGCTGCTTGTTCTAGCTCTTTGGAAGAGATTGTCGCAGTGAATATATGGTATTGGAAAAAATGGTTTTTAGGATAATCGTTTTCTTGTCCCTGATACGCAAGGCCAGTATACTTGAGATTACTAATCTTTTTTATTTTGCCCTCTTCATCTGCTTCTCTGCGAACATTATTCGCCATTAAACGCAATAATGTTTCTCCTTTAGGAAGTCCATCGCGCCCTTCCATTTGCCCTTTGATTGGCTCCCAATTTTTGCCCCCTTCATGGGTTCCATTCTTCTTCACAACTAGGAAGCGCTGTTTGTCAAAGGGTACACCTTCTTCATAGAGGAATACAACAGCACGCATATATACACGCCAGTCAGGTGACTCCACATAGAAATATCTCTTTTCAGGCATAAAAGGAAGACGCGCTGCGCCCCGTGTCAGACCTGGTTCAAAAACATCTAACAATGGCATCTACCTATGGCTATACTAGTGTGTGAAAAAGAGCAGAAACCCATACTCAAATCCGAGCGCAGTTGTATCAAGTGAGGCCTTATAAGTCCAGCCAGCATATGTAGCTGAATTTACAATATTCTTAATATCTGGCATAACAAAATGATGCTTCTGCTTTCTTTTGGACCCGTCTTTGAATTCAAATGCTTCACGAAACTCTGCTGTAGATGCTCCTTCTTGTAATATAAACTCTGCTTCATAATCAAACTTATCAAAATGGACTTTGCTCTTTGTCATTCGTTTGTCTGCATATTTCTGGATTGAGAAACCGGCAAAAGGACTCGCTGAATCAAGAATGGGGTCAAACTTATATTTATTTACTACTTCCACAACCATGAAGCCACCAGGCGCAACCCAGACGCCCATATTGCGGAAAAAGGCGTCAATATCCTTCATATAGTAAATTGTAAAATAGAATACAATCGCAGCATTCACTTCAGAGCCAGCCAAAGCAGATGGATTTAATAGGTCTCCCTTTCGCCATTCAATAGAATCTATCTGCTCTTGTTTTAAGGTTGTAGCTGGTAAAGTGACATTTCTGGCTTGGCGCAACATGGATTCAGAACGGTCAAGACCGATTACACGCCCAGCCCCTAGCTTTGTGAAAGCTACCGAAGCAACTCCTGTTCCACATCCAGCATCTAGCACTCTGAGATTTGCTGGCTCCATTCCCCAGTTTTTCCATTGTGTCATGACAAGTGCAACTTTCCCTGCACTCCGCTCAATTCCTTGCGCAAGTTTATCATAAACTGATGCGTAGAAATCATCATAAAGATCATCATTTGCTAGTATAGTTCCTTGTGCAGCACTTGCTTCTGAGCCGTCTTCGAACCCCTCTGTTGTTAAGCTTTTCACCGGGTTCTCCTTTCCTGGCATAATCATTCTATCAATAAAGACTGCTGTCAAATAATTGACTCCTAGAAGAACCAGGACGACTAGTAAAAATGTTTGGAATCCGTCTAGCATCTACAAATGCTCCCCAAAGTTCTTAATCAATTACTGCGTGTTCGGTTGCGTCTACAAGTTCGTGCGCGTGTTGACTTAGAGCATCCACTTCTATGAGCGGCAACAGTTGAACATACTCCAAGATAAGTATCCTTATTTTGTAAATCAAAGTCGTCTTCCATATGTTTCCGAATATTATAGAGCCAAGCTACAGCCTTGCGCCGCCCTTTTTCTATAGACTTGGCTCCTACAGGACCAGCATGACGCAACCAACTCTGAGTCCATTCCTTATATGGAAGTATTTGCGGTAACACTTCAAAAAAGTGCTCAATATATGTAAGACGCTCTTCTGGTTTCAGTAGATTTAGCCGATTCTTCTCAAGGTCATCTGGAGTAGTAGGAGCCTCATCAGAGAATGGCTTTGATGAACGCCCTTCCTTACTAAGAGGATGATTATCAAGAATACAGAAAAGTAGCTCCCATCCTGGAAACTGTGTACGCGAACAGCCTTCGCGTAAATAAGCACTATATTGGGCCTCTACATCCTTATAAGATGGATTCGCCGCAACTTTCTGTCCTTGACTTCGCAGCTTATCATTTACACAGTTGTGAATACGCCAGAGCCAACGCGAAAGAGTGGCCGCCGAGCCCATTGCAGCAGATGGTGGATCAGTAGCATAATACTCTGTAAGGGATTTGCGACAGAATTTACAAGGAAGAACAAAAGGAAGAAGAGAGAGAAAAGTTAACATATCTTCCTTTTGTGTTTTTGGGTTATATTGAAAGGAGGCCATATGAAGTAGTTTCCAAGCAGGTGGGCCCCAAAAACGCGTGTCCATGACGCGTATTCTGATTTATGTTGTTAATTATAACATAACTAATAATATAAATTTTTGTGATTCGTTAGACTATTATAGACCTCAAGCGTTTACGCCAGACCAAACCCAATAGTGCTGAGAGGTGCTAAGAATGGGCGAATGTTCTGGACTGGCTCCTCAGTGCGGCACTTAACAACTGGTGCAGGGCATACAGGGCGAGGGCATGGGGCCGGAGGAGGGCACTTAGTAGGCTCAGGGCACATTACTTCAGGGCAACGGGGACGAGGGCATGGAGGGCATTCACCCTTGGGCTTCTGGCACTTGCTACAGTCAAGTATAACTGGCTGAGGTTTTTGTATAGAGCTCTTGAGCACATACTTACTTAAGTCAGGAACTGGAGGGCATTCCGTCTTAAGCATATAATTGCTCATATCCGGGCATACAATGGGAGGAGGGACTGTGCTCTTTAGTACATACTTGCTTAAGTCAGGCTCTCTGCATGGGTTGTTTTGCGATGATACACCTTTGGTTGATGGAGGGCATGAAGGCACAGGAGCAGGAGCAGGAGCAGTGGCATGGGCACATGGTGGTAATTTATTACATACCTTGCATTGTGTATTAGGCGTAGGTGTTGCTATTAAATTACTAAATCCTTCCTGTTTCTTTGTTAAGACTTTTGAGAATACTATTCCTAGCAACAAGCCAAGAACTAGCGCTATACCAATGTGTATCCTTGTGAACTTCATGAAGTCCTCTCTAATGGCTAGAGAAGGTTATAATTCTAGGAGCTAGGTTATTGGGGCGCCGACCAGCCTCTCCATCCTTCTGGAGGGCAACCGCATGTTTCAGGAAGTCCGGGGTCCATGGTATTAGCGAGCCGAGAACAAATCATTTTAGAATAGCCACGCCAAGAGAATGAAGGCGATACCTGATTCTCTTGCTCCGGTGTTAAGGCTCCAAAGTCAGTTGGATCTAAGCCGCGCATACGAATCGCCTCGCGAATCTGTTTTGCACGAGTCTTCCACTCAAAGTGTCCAGGATCGGTGTTAACTGGAGCTGCTGCCGCAATTGCTTGTTGTTGTTGGTCTTGTAGTGTAAGACCGAAGTCTCGTGCACCTTGTTGACCTCCTGGTGCAAACTTCGCATTAGGATTTGTTGTATTTTGTAATTCAGATATACTTGGGAATCCAGTATTAAATAATGTCTGGAATCCATCATCCACAGTTGAAGTGCTGTGTGTTCCTAGCTGAGAGCTAGATCCAGCACCTGAACCAGGACCAGCATAGCGCTTATTCTCAGAAGTATATTCCACACCAAGATTAATGTTCCAAGAGAGACCTTGCATTAGTTTATCCATATACTGCTTAACAACTTCTTGGTTCTCTGCCATATATTCAGCTTCTTTTGAGTTAGGATTTACAGGGAGAAGATTCATGAGAGCAGGGTGTAGACCAGCCTTCTTGATGAGTTGTGGTAATGGCTGATTGGCATTTTGTAACTGAGGAAGGATATTCTTAATATCCGATTGGTATATAGGAACATCTGTTGCAGCCATTGCGCCCGAGTTCAGTTTTGCTAAAATACCCATTGTATCTTGGCGCATATTATTCAATATATTGATGCGAGCCTGTGTAACTGGGTCAGTTGTAGCACTTGAACTAAGGCGCTTTACTTCAACAAACAGCTTAAGTGCGAGCTCTGCTAACTCATCCTTTGTTGCGCGAGGACCTTGGTTGCTCCCTTGGATATCAACGAATCCCTCTTGGCTATCTTTATTTGCATCAAATGCACGAGCCGTATTTTGTAAGAACCGCAGATTACTACGAATTGAGTTTATATCATCCACAGTTAGCTGGCTATCTATGCCAGGGCTCTGAGATAATACACGGAACTCATCGGAAAGGCGCTGGAAATCACCCTTCAGGCGCTGCAATGGAAGTTGAATCGCAGGATCACTTCTATCTTCGAGTCCCTTTGCCTCAAATCCTAAGAAACCTCGTAAATCCTCTAATGTGCTATTTAATTGGATCATACTAGCTTTTTGCATAACAGGATTCTTGTAAGGAAGAGGGGCTGTTTGCGATACTTCACCAAAAGGAGCCGATGGTAGTAGTCCAGGAAGAAATGATGGGTGAGCATTAGCACCATTCAGGGAGGCTTGAGCAGGCTGTAGGGGTTGATTTATAAGTATCTTACCCTTTGATGTTAACACATCAGTTGTAGTTTGACGAGTGGAACCTTCATTAATATTGTTATTTGGAGCAAAACCCTCCTTCTTTTGCTCTTTTTTATATAACATTGCGATGACTGATAATCCAGCTAACAGAGTCCAAAATATGGCTGCGCTTGGAGATACACTCATTTCTACAAGTGAGTTCTAAATAAACAATCCTTATAATCCGGAGCAGCCCCAACAAGGGATAGAATCTTTACGAATATATTGGGACATATCAGGTTGCATTTGTTGCTGTACCTCTTGCATGGAGCATCCCTGTTGTGTGGCTGGAGTTGTAATAGGGACGCTATTAGGAGGAGCCGTAACACGAGCAAATTCATCATGAACCGCTGTAGAAATATCCTTTTGTATCTGAGGCTTCAGTGTTGAATAGTATTGGTCAAGAGATACGGTGTCAACTGGCTTTACTGGTTGAGGTGTTCTCATATCGTCATCATCCTCTCTACGAGGGCGACGGCGTTCATCATTTGAGAATGAAGGAATACTCATTGCACTTAAGAGCGCATTTAAACTTACACGTACATTATTACCACTTCCATCAACATAGTTTCTACTTGAGTCTACATCCGCTTCTGCTTGACTGCCACCAGGGTTAGGATTGACTCTACCTGGTGGTTGGTTAGGACGAGGCAGTGCCTGTGTAATTCTGTTAAATATATTAATGATATTTGTAATTCTTTGTATGATATTATTTCCACCAGAGATATATGATTGTGCCAGTGTATTTACATTAGTTCCAGTTTCAGGAAATAATTTTGGTATAGCTGTAAAAAATGTATCATTATTAGTAATTTTGCCTTCTCTTAACATATTTGTTGCAATTATTTTTCCACTGTTTAAAGTCTCAATATCTTTTTCTACTGCTATTAATAATTTACTAAATGTAACAGTAGAAGGAGTTTCTCCTACATACATCGCACCTAATGTACTTATATCCTGTGTAGTTAATGTAGGAACTCTATTTGGAGTGGAATTTAGGCGAGTTTTAATAGTATTTGCTACATTTAGAAGGGCGTTTCCATATGCAATAATATCACTCACCTTTGTGGTTGTAGAAAGTGTTAATGTTGGTGCAACTATTTGACCACTGCTAGAGCCTGTTCCTGTGCCTGTCCCTGAGCCTGTACCAGAGCCAGAGCCTGTTCCTGTGCCGCTACCACTGCCAGACCCGCTGCCATTCCTGCCACTACCAGAGCCTGTGGTAGAACCACTAGTAGTTCTACCACTACCACTATTATTTTGTGTTTCTCCTTCAAACAAATTGCCATAATCACCACCATGATACATTATCTCATTTGTATATGCTCCAGTATATTTTTGTCCATTGTTCCAATCACCTATATTTATCTGGCCCCTAACAGAATCATATCCACTATCCCAGGATGGTGTGTTGGTACCTAATAGACCTCGCGTAGCAAGTAGACCATTTTCACCTTCATATGTTCTTGCTCCACCACCAGTATCTGTAGGATTACCTTCAATTAATTGTCGTGTAGTACAGTCAATGCGTCTATCATAGCTATCAAAACAAGAATTCATTCTTGGTGGTGAAAAAAATCTTTCTTTTATAAAATACGCACTTATAGCAATCGCAACTATAAACATACTTATTAGAAAATATATGCGCTTCATTCTATTATTTAGCTACTATAAAAATTGATTTATATTAGACTATATAGTAGTCTATAGAAATATAATGGCTCTCAAACTAAGATTCTCAACTACTGATACAAAGCTTGAGGTTGGTGTAGATGAAGCCGGACGAGGGTGCTTTTGGGGGCCTCTTGTTGCCGGCGCAGTCATATGGCCTTACGAAGATGATTTCACAGAAGAACATAGAGAACTTCTCCCAAAAATCAAAGATAGTAAACTGATTCGTCCTAAGCCACGAAAACTGATTGCAGAGCAGATTCAGCAACTCGCAATTGATTCAGCTGTTGGATATGTTAGTGCGCAAGAGATTGATACTATTGGAATGACGGCAGCAAATCAAGCAGCATTTCAGCGAGCGGTGGGTAGTCTGAATACACCTGTTGAAAGGATCCTTATAGATGGTATTTTACCGTTGGGGTCTGTTGTGGATGGGGCTGAAGTAGAGACAATTATTGATGGAGATGCGCTCTATACTTCAATTGCGGCGGCGAGCATTGTTGCGAAGGTGGCACATGATAAATATATTGAAGGTTGGTGCGCTGGACATGAGATGGAGGCTGAACGATATAACTTAATGTCGTGTATGGGATACGGAACATTAAAGCATAGGACTGCTATTAAAGAGTATGGTCTCTTGGAAGATCATAGACGGCTCTTTCTGAAGAATACACTACCGGGTGTTGCTAAACTGAAGAGTTCGTGCCTTATTCAGGACGACTAGTAGTTTAGTGGCCCTTCTAAACCAAAGGTTTAGTGGCGACGAGTGCCGCGGCGGCCACGGCGAGAGCCCTTGCGGCTTCCACGGCGGCGCTTGCCACCCATTAGGGGGGGCATGTTCTTGCGGCTGGCGCGGTTCTTGCGGCTGGTGCGGTTCTTGCGATTGACACGGTTCTTGCGGGTGGGCATTTGTTCTATATTAGAGGCCAATATTTTTATACGCGTTGGAGCCATTTTTAAAAACACATCCAACCCTATTCTGTCTTTGACGGGACGCGTTGGAGGTGTTTTTAAAAACACATCCATCCCTATTCTGTCTTTGCTCCAAACGCCACATTATAAATAATCGCTAAATCCTCTGCCTTCGCCTGAGCCGCCACATGAGGCGAATAAAAATGCCCTTCGTCTTCTGCAATGCCGATAACCTTCTCTTTACCACCACCCTTTCTCAGCCGCCGAATCCACTTCGCTGGTTCATACGCATATACCTGCGAATCATTTAATCCAGTCCGTACAATCACACAAATATTTGGAGCCTTCAATGTTATCGCCAAATCAGCCGGCGAAAAATCTACATAAAATGCAAAATCTTCTACATGATGTAGCGGGTCTCCGAACTCATTATATTCCATTCGTGTAAGGGGTAAATCCGGGTTCGTAGTTGTTCGTAAAATATCTACATATGGAACTTCCGTATAAACTGTTTGGAATAAAGAACCATCTGGCACAGCATTAAGAGAAGCTCCCATTAAAAGCCCACCAGCAGACCGCCCATAAATAACAGTGTTTTCTGCACCAATATTATGTTTCTGTTGAGCAGCCTTCACAAGCGCCAAGAAATCGTCGCGAGTATGGACCCGTCCATGAAGCCGCCCCGCTTGCGCCCATGTGTCACTATCATCACCACCTCCACGAATATATGTGAATAGTACACCCCATCCACGGTTTAGCAATGGAGCCCAACTCTTGTAAGCATTTGCACAAGATACTGGCATACCATAAGCGCCATATCCAACCCCCACAAGGCCTTTTGGATTACCATCTTTTGATAATATAGTCCCTCTCACTTTTACTCCATCTGATGACGCAGCCCCTACATAATGTGTCTGCAGTTGAAATCCATGTTTTTTGGCGCCCTTATGAAGTTTCTTAGTTTTTATATCCCAATGCAAACTGAATGGTGGACCAGTTCCATTATCACAACGAAATACAGGGTCTTCCACTTCTGAACCATAGTTTCCTGTTGTAATTGAGCCACAATGTTGAGCATATATTTTCTCACCATTATGCCATAATATTAAATCACCTAGCCTTCTTGTAAGGTATAATGTATCTTTTCCATCGCGGCTAATCCAGCCCCAATATGGAGTTCCATCTTTTATCTGTTGTCCTTTTGAGCTGCTATATATATCACTATTAACATCCCTAGAGAAGTAGAAGTCTTTCGATACTGGAATCTGTTTTGCAGACCCTTTCGCTATTGGTTTCAGGGTCTTTCCTTCTACTAAAAATGCGTCGGTCTTCCCTGAATCTTCCCTTACAAGGAAGATTGTGTTGTTGGCCCCACGTTCAAGAGTCAGATTATAATGGGGGTCTTTCTCTTCATAAATGAGAACCTTGTGCGCTCCTGTCGCAGCGTCGCACATATAGAGAGTATTTGACCAAAGACGATGGTTGACGCCTAGAAAATAGAGGTGGTTGGCCGCGGATGCAATGGAGGGACCAACCGTTGTGCGCTTATAGAGTTCATGATGTGTGGTGGCATCAATACAAGTGAGCTGAAACTTTTCGGAGCCATGGCCAATATCCGCCACTGTGTATATATATTTTGGCGTAACATATATATCTCCTACTGAGCGTCTCTTGGCTAGCGGCTCAGTCTCAAATCTCCATTGTAAGGCAAATGCTGAAAGTGGGGTTATTTTTATTGGACCTGCTTGAAAACATTCTAAATCATAATGGCGGCCAGCATCAATTAGTTCCGATTTAAATTTTGTTATTGTTTTTGCGTCTGTTGTTTTATGTAGGAGATCTTTGAAGTAGCGATTCTCTTCTTTTACTAGGGAATCCCACCGCGGTCCTGACATTTTTTCCATCCATGCGTCAGGATCTCTCCATGCGAGATATCCTATATCTCGGATTTCTTGGCCAGTCATTTGTGGCCCAACTACTATACCGTTAAGTATTTACTACTAAACTATAGCAGAGCCTAAAACAATAGTTCGTTTTTTTGTAGAATGTCTCCTAAAGTGCTTGATATCGGTTTACTGTGGAATCGTTCAAATGAATTTGGCATATTGAAGGATTCGCAGATTCTGGAAAAGACCCTACAGGCTGTTGGTCGTCGTGGGGGACATGCTGGTGTGGCTAAGATTCGTCATATTGATCCTCGTGAGGCACCCGTAATGTGCGATGTATTAATTCACTTGGAGATTCCTTATTATGCGTGGCTACCATATGCGCGTTACAATGTAATGGTTGTAAATCCTGAGTGGTGGGTCTCTGATGCTTATGATGCGTATGCTAAGCAGTTTGATTTATGTATTTTCAAGAATGACATTGTTCGTGACACTTTCAAGGTAGTACTTGGTCTCAAGGAAGAGAACACTATGATTCTGCCTTGGTGTTGCGATGATATGGCTACACTTTCTGCTGAGCCTGTGCGTGAATTTCTCTATCTTCTTGGCGGTTCTCCCAACAAGGTGGCGGCGGCCAATGAGTTTGTGAAGCTCTGGAAGCCCGAATATCCTGCTCTTCGTATATATACATCAAGTAGTGCTGCAGTGCTACCTGATGATGCGCCTATGAATGTATATCTTCATACAGGACCGCTGTCTGTTGAGCAGAAGGTTAATTTACAAAAGAAGTATGCTGGACATGTTGCGTGCAGTGATGCTGAAGGGTTCGGTTATTCTGCTGCGGAGGCTGAAACTGTGGGCGCTTTCTGTATATTAAATGAGTGTGATGCGTATTCTAGTGCTTATAGTGAGAATCCCTATGTGGCATTTCTTCCATCTACTCAGATTGCAAATGAGAAGACGCGTAGTAGTAAATATACTCTGAATATGGAAACAGCTGGAGTAGCTCTAGGAGCCGCTATCACAAAGTTTCTAGAAATGGATGTGAAGGCTTGTATGACATCCCAAAAGAAGTCTGCTATTGCTCGCCGTGTCGCATTTCAGGAAGGGGTCGGATCCCTTGTAGATATTATTGCTTCCAAGATTGAAGATAGCACTAAGGCGGTACCTACTTGGCGTGTTCCTCCACCTCTTGCAGTGGCAGATTGCCCTAAGATTAGTGTTATTACACTTATTTATAATCGCAAGAAGTTCTGGGAGCTGGCCTTACATAATATGATGGTCACTGATTATCCTCGTGATAAGCTTGAGTGGGTTATTGTGGATGATAGCGACAACATGGACGAGAGTATTAGCCACAAGATTGTGAAGATTAATGATGTGTTGCCTGGGCTCAATGTTGTCTATGTACCATTCTCAGATAAGCGTGCAATTGGTGCAAAGCGTAATGCGGGTGTGAAGCGGGCGACCCATGATATTCTGTTAATGATGGACGACGATGACCATTATCCTGAGTCATCTTTCCGTCGTCGTGTTGCGTGGCTAGAGAAGTATCCTGAAAAAAAGGCGGCTGTATGCACAACGATTGCGCTCTATGATCTGCGATCCGGTATTAGCGCTGTTAATGTGCCTCCTTATGACATCCCTCTTGGACAGCGCATTAGTGAGGCGACACTTACATTTCGCCGCTCATTCTTTGAGGATAGGAAGTTTCTCAAGATTAATATGGCAGAGGGTGAAGAGTTTATTAAAGGGCGTGAGAGTGAAGTTATTGAAATGCACCCACAGCATATCATTGTAAGTTTCTGCCACGGATCTAATTCAAGCAGCCGTCGCATCCCACCTTCGGATGCGAAGCCTGCGTGTTTCTGGGGATTTCCTCGCGAATATCTGGAGTTTGTTCATGGCCTTGCAGGGATTAGCGTCGAGAGCGACGAGACTGCTTAGAACGGCGCGTTTTTTTGTATTTCCTGCTACCTCCACCTCTTCGCACTGGTGTGGGAGCAAATGCAATTTTCTTTCTATTTGGCATTTTAGCTGTTAGATTTAATGGTCCACCAGGTATAATTTGTGGTACTGGTTGTAGTTTCTCAGTTGCAGCCTCTGCTACATCTGTAGGGACCCCTTTACATTTTGCGGCCATTTCATCGGATTGTGTAGGTACCCCCATGAGTTCTAACACAAGTCGCGTAGGCACTTCCTTCATAAGAGGATCAATTGCATTTTGAAACTCGGGGGAACAATATATTTCAGGTCTTGCGGCAAGTACTTGAATATTCTGAATATCTTCCAAAGATGGTACCATGTTCATAGGAACTGTAGGGAAAGTAACACTTAGTCCTTTTGGTGCGAGTTCACTCTCAACTTTTGCTTGTAAATCTCCTATTTTTTTATTGAATTCTTCTAGTGGAGTTTTGAGTTGTTCAAGTGCGTTATTTACAGATGCCCTTATAGCATCTGGTGATAATATACTAAATAGATATAACCAGAATCCAACAAATATGGATTTTGCTCCTTTGAAAATACTATCCGATAACTGAGTTTGTATTTCAGGAGACATTAGCTGAAAAGTATTATTTAGGAGTTTTCCTATAATTCCTAATAGCAGTGGGTATTGACCAAATGCACCTAGAGCACTAAGTACTGCGTTTTTCCAGCTTCCAGTTGATATATCTCCAAAAGCAAGAACAAGTGATAATGTCTTACGCAAAAAATCGTTTGACATAGGACCAAAACTTACAAATACGCGGAGAAGCTCTAGAAATGTCATAATTGCTGGAATAATTGCCTTTGCTGGAATTTTTAAGGGTATAAGTGGTGGAGGTAGAGGAAGTATTGGATCTACTTTCAATTCATCAATAAAACGGAAAGGGCCGAGGGTCTTCGCAAGAATTCGGTTCTGTTCGTCAAGATTAGCTATATATGCTTTTAATTTATTATAGGTCTTATCAATGCTGATATCATCTGGATTTATTGTTCCAAATGGCTCACTATATGATACCATAGAATCTGGACTAACTCCTGGCTTGAAATCGCTACCGCCTTGTTGTAATTGCACTTGGTTCTGTAAAAAAATCGGATCTATAAAGCCGCCGAGTTGTTTCATAGCGGTTTCTAATTGCGCGTGCTCTTCAGGAGTATACCCATCTAAGGAAGCCGACCAACCAGCAGCTCCTCCGCCTTGTTTATAATTTAGTAAAATTTTACTGATTCCTTCATAGGATTTATAAAGATAATCTTGTAGTTGATTTGGGTCTGCCTTTAAAAAACTATTTTTTGTGTTTTTAATAGCATCCTGTAGCTGTTTTCTTGACACATCTGACGCCATATCTATTTGGTATTTGTTAAATTAGTTCTAAGATGAACACAGTAGGCAACCCTCGCCATTATCAGTTGTGCACTGGGCTTTAGCGGCCTCGTCTGCTAGACGGTCAAGAAGCTCCTTGCGCTGGCGCTTCTTAGCATCTGCGGTTGTCTCCTCTACAGACACAGGGGCTGCTACATCAGGGGTCGTAGATACAAGAAGGCGTGGGTCAACAGTAAACTTCTGCGCCATAACAGGGGCTTTTGTTCGCAGATAATAGAGACCTGTCTTGAGACCCTTCCTCCACGCATAGAAGTGCATTGATGTTAGCTTCGAATAAGTCGCGTCTGCTACAAACAGATTGAGACTCTGGCTCTGGCAAATGAAAGCACCACGCGCCGCTGCTAGGTCAATAAGTGTTCGCATCTTAATCTCCCAAGTTGTCTTATAGAGATTCTGTAGTGTCTCAGGAATCTCAGGAATGCCCTGAACTGAACCGTTCTGCGAAATAATCTTCTGTTTGAGGTTCTCACTCCAGAGACCAGCCTTAATGAGGTCGCGCAATAGATACTTGTTAATCACTGCAAACTCGCCGGCAAGAGTGCGCCGAGCATAGATATTGCTTGTGAAAGGCTCAAAGCACTCATTATAACCAAGAATCTGGCTTGTAGATGCGGTTGGCATGGGCGCCATGAGGAGTGAATTGCGAATACCATACACTCCAATATTTGCGCGAAGAGTGTCCCAGTCTAGAGTCTTATCAGTTTCAGTAATAGGTGTTACATTCCACATATCAGGTTGTAGAATATTCTTACTCACCGGTGAACCCTCAAATGTCTCATATGGACCTTCTACCTTGGCTACTTCTACTGATGCGTCTAGTGCCGCATAATACATATGCTCAAAGATCAGCTGATTGAGAGTAGCTGCTTCTGGACTCTCCCAAGGTACACGGAGGAGTGCAAATACATCTGCTAGACCCTGAACACCAAGCCCAATAGGGCGATGCCGCATATTTGAACGCTTAGTCTCAGGTGTGGGGTAGTAGTTAATATCAATTACACGGTTCAGATTTCGCACAGCAATCCGAACAACTCGGCGTAGCTCATCAAAGTCAAATACTTTCTCTGGATATGTGATTCCATCATTATGGGTTACTAGGGATTCTTTCACAAAGGCAGGAAGACCGATGGATGCAAGATTGCATACTGCCTGCTCCTCAGGAGAGGTATACTCAATAATCTCTGTGCAAAGATTTGAGCACTTAATAGTTCCGAGATTCTGCTGATTACTCTTGCGGTTTGCTGCGTCCTTATAGAGAAGATAGGGAGTGCCTGTTTCCATCTGAGTGTCAAGAATCTGGAACCAGAGCTTCTGAGCTGAGACAACCTTGCGAGCACGACCTTCTGCTTCGTAACGCGTATAAAGCGCATTGAACTCGTCACCCCATACATCCGCTAGGCCTGGGGCCTCATTGGGGCAGAACAGCGACCATTCGCCATCGGCCTCTACACGCTCCATGAAGAGATCAGAAATCCAGAGAGCATAGAATAGGTCACGCGCACGCTCTTCCTCTGAGCCAGTATTGAGCTTGAGTTTGAGGAAGTCTTCTACATCCGCATGCCATGGCTCCAGGTAGATCGCAAAGGAACCATTGCGACGGCCGCCACCTTGGTCAACATAGCGCGCAGTATTATTGAATACACGCAACATCGGAATCAAGCCATTACTCGTTCCATTTGTCCCGCGGATCAGCGACCCACGCGCACGAATATTGTGGACATGGAGGCCAATTCCACCTGCATGCTTACTAATCTGTGCACAATCTGCTAGACTCTTGTAGATTCCAGCGATACTGTCATCATGTGCTGCTAGTAGAAAGCATGACGATAGCTGCTGCCTGGGTGTACCAGCATTGAACAGTGTAGGGGTCGCATGAGTAAACATCTTTTTGCTCATGAGATCATAGGTCTCAAAGGCACGAGGCAGGTCATTTGCCCAGAGCGCAAGAGATGTTCGCATCCAGAGATGCTGAGGGCGCTCTAGAATTCTCTTGCGTGCATCACGAAGCAAGTAGGATTTCTCAAGGGTCTTGAAACCGAAGTAATCAAGGAGATAGTCGCGCTCGTGTTTAATATATGCGTCAATCTCTGCGCCATGTTTCGCAACACAATCAACAAGCTCTTGTGAAACATAACAGATTGGCTCACCAGTTCCAGGCATTACCTGATTGGCAAGGATTGTGATGACCTTTGTAAAGGAAGCATCCGTATTTTTCTGGTGATTGCTCACTGCAATCTGTGCGGCAAGTGTCCCATAATCAGGATGAAGAGTTGTTAAGCTAATTGCAAGCTGGCAGGCAAGATCATCTAGCTCGGTGGTTTTCACACCGTTGTAAATCTGGTCAATAACTCGCTGAGCAATTCGCGTAGAGTTGACCTCAAGACCATCCGCTGCCTTGCGAATGCGCTCTAGAACCTTATCAAAACTCACATCCTCAATTCGCCCATCGCGCTTTACAACTTGCATACTGTTATTGGTAGAGAATGCCATCTTTCTGCCTTCGCCGTATGCCAAAAGTTCTATCAATTTTTTAGTATTGTAATACAATACTAAAAAATAGTTAGGCATTGTGTCACAATACTGAACAATTTTTATTTAATGCTTAAACAATTAAATAAAAATAGTTAGGCATAACATATATGCTGAACAATTTTTAAGTATTTCTTAAAGTATCTCCAAAAAGATCCTCTAGATACTAATTAGATAGTAGAGCTTTACAAGTATCATTATCATTTGAAGTATATTTCATACATTTTTCATACTCTGCTAGTTTAGAAATCTCAACCGGATTTGAAGATTTTGGAGGAGTTAAGAAATTCATTACACCATTCACTGCATGCTGTGCTACAGAGACGCCCACACCCAAGCCGAAACCTTCTTTCATAGTCTGTCCAAAAGTAGGTCTTTGACTATTAACAGCTAGTACAGCAGGTTTCTGCACTACAGGAGGATAACTATTTTTCTGTGTTCGTCCCATTTCTATTTAAATATATCTTTTTTATTTTAGGTAGAAATAGTTAGACTTAACAATAGATAGATGACACCGGCAAAAAGCGCCACAATTATCATAGTATCAATTATAATCGTGGCGGTCATAAGCATATATAAAACGCCTATTCAGAAGTTTCTCGGTGAAAAATTCACTAATTATAGCCCAGCAGATGCGGAATTAAATATTCGCAATCCCTATAATCTTCTTGTAAACGCCGGCGCTACAGTAAAAGAAAAACAGGTTGCATCAGGCCCTACAAGTGAAGCTTGCTATGCCGCGGATTATTCACGAACAATTGAGGTGGAGCCCAGTTTTGCGCAAAGAACTAATAATTATAAGCGGAAAATGTGTGAGTCTTGCAGCGCCCCAAACCATGATTTTGTAGGGACTTTCTATAATTGAGGTTGCGGTGGTAATTCAAGATCTTCTTGAATTAAACACGTTTCCACCTTCGCAGGTCTCTTAGACGGAGTAAGATAAAACTCATTTCGTTTCGCCTTTTCAACATCTTCCCAGAATGTTTTCAACGCAGGTTTCACAGATTCAAACCATACTTTTGAGCGAGACACTTTCACCAAATTATATCCAAGTAAATCCCATGGAACAATTTCCAAAATTGTTTCACCTTCTTCTAATTGAATTACCGCATCCAATGCGCAACATCCAATTTCACTATAAATATAACGAGACGGTTGAGGATCATCATAAGGAGGCTGATGCCGACCAATTGTTAGGATAATACCATTCATACATGCAGGTCCTTCAACAATATTCTCCTTTTTATTCGCAGAACGAATCTGAATCTCAAAATAATCACAGAATTCACTATCTGTAACCTCCATTTGAATTTGCATTTGATGGAGATACCCCTTTGGAATATCATCCGCCGAACCTACACCAATACTCCGTGAAATGGGAGCCTTGAATTCTACTAATCCTCCAAGGCGTTCACCTGATACACTGAAATCCTCAACAATAATACCATCTGGTGAAGCGGCAAGTTTCAGCTCAGCATCAGGATGAACTAAGCGCCCAATCTCTTTCACTTTTGTCTGAGTAATTCTCTCATAGATCATTCGCGCTACAGGTTCAAACCGAATACCCCAATCAAATGGGTTCATTTCGTGAGACCATGTAGCAAGCCGTTTAGTAGTTTGTTGGTCTAGTACTTCGACTTTTGAAAGGACTAGTTTTCCACGAACGCGTGATGTTTGTGCTGATAATATATCAGTAAACTGGCTTGCGGTAACTAATTCCTGTGCTTGTTTATACCATAAGTCGGAACGCTGTTCTGTATTAGGCCTTACAAGTAGTGATTCTATTTTGGCGCGTCTTTTATCAAGATTATGTGCGATTATATGATTTTGCGCTTTTGTATAGAAACTGGGGACTGTTTCTAGAAAGAGACCTTTGATATCAGCGGCCTTTGCAGCGGAAGCATCATCGTCAAACTCCATGCAGGTTTCCCAGAGATCTTCGATATTATTTCGCCAGTTTTCAGTGGCAAACCGTTCATTTGGCACTATACTAGAAGATGTTTCAACCCATTCTGAAATATTCTGAAACATATTCTTGTGTTGCATTATTGCCATAATGAAAGAGGAAATCAATTTTCTATTAGGCAATGTGATAATTTATTCTGTTGGTGTGGCTGTGGTTGTAGGTGTTGCTGTTGGTGGAGCAGTGCGTGGCTTACGAAATGTAATACTATTTGTTTTTCCATTAGCCTTTGGCTTCGGAATCTGAAATAGTAGTCGCCCATCAGCGTTACGATGCATAACAAGCCCCTTAATCTCCAAAATACGCATAGTTTCATGGTCATATATTACAGTCGATTTACTATTGAGCAGTTTATCATCAAGACTCTTCACAAGAAGTGTGTATAAATCCCCCGCTTCAAGACCATTAAGTCCAAGGCGAGTCTTCTCCTCTTCCGCAAACAGATGAATCCGATTTAGACGAAGGCCTCGCTCTAACCGATGCCATGGACGCTTGAATGCTTCACTTGCGCCAGCATTTAGAAAGGTTTCTAATGCGTCAGAGGTGGGTCCCTTCCAGGCTATTGGAGCATTTCCGCTTATATCTTGCTGGCGTTTTTGAGTTCTACTCCGCCATGTATTCTGCATTTAATCACTTATGTATTTATTACGTTCCAAACCTTTAGGGCGTTGTCTAAATATGGAATAAACTCTTTGGGATAATTCCATGATTCTAGGAAGTTCTTATTTGCAATTGGTTCATGAAAATAGTAAAAAGTTCGCCATAATAGCCCCGCATCTGAACTGACCTGTTGAGTCTCCTCATATTGTAGGAAGTCTTTAATATTTGTTCTTGTTGGATCCACAGGAATATAAGTTAGCCCTTCAGTATTTTGCCATTTTATAAGAGGAAATGATATAATATCATTTGGTATCAAATGATTCTCCTGAATAAGCCTATCTGTTTTTGTATCTTCGGTCCATACACTTGTACCATTATCAAGAAGTAGAGCAATTCTATATATATTAATGTTATTATCAAACATCCTTACACTGTAAGGTTTTGACACCATGAAAGGTATGAAGCGCGTTGCCATTCTAATTAAAAATGCTATAGGGGTTTAGCCCTGAAATGACGACCCCTGTTTGGCCAAAAGCCAATGAAACGCAACTTATGCCACCTCCGAATTTTAGCTTACGAGCCCGGCGAGAAACCCCTACAATGGATACTGCAAATGCTCGTATGTTTGAGCATTGGAGAACGGATGTTCCACACCTTACAATGGATAGACCAAAAGCTGGAATGAAGGGTGTTCGTGATTATATGGATATGAATCCTGAAGCAAGTCGCACAAACTTCAAGAGTTATTTACAGGCTCAGCCATATGTTGCAGATGTCCAGGGATCTTTTGGCGATAATCCATATTTTCAGAAATACGATGTAACACAGGACCCACGAAATGTTGTGCGTGAACTCCGTGCAGCTGTTTCAGAAGATAAGACTGACCGAGGGATAAAAGAGTCGCAACATATGTTATCTCGCCAACTGGATAACCGGTGGATCCCACAAGGACATGTAGAAGGTGCTGGATTAAACACATTGACTGCTTACGAGAAACTTATGAAGCCCCAGATTAATGATATGAAACGGGATTTTAGGAACTAGCTCTAGTCAAAAGTAAGGAGAATCTCCATGTCATTCTTGTGCATCTGCTTGGCGGCAGGAGTGCTATCTTTCACAAGTCGTTTCCGCTGAGTGGAAGAACCGGTTGAAGATGTTGATGTTGTTGACGCTGTATTACGAAGCTTCCGCTCTTCCTTCAGGCAGATATTCATCTCCTTTTCAACCGTTTCTTGATTCAGACGAATATAGTCAAGCACCCCCTTTTCAATTGCCCACCGGAAGAAATTCAGCTTTCCAACAGTTGTTAAGAATGCAGGCTTATCCCCAATCTGAAAGAGAATTCGTTCGCGACGGCAGAAAGGGTCAAACATCTTCTTACTATACGCCTTCAGTTGACTCTTATAGTTAATATACACAAGAAACTCTTGATTGCTCCAAACATATCCAATGTTATTCTTCTTAGAATAGTTTGTAACAAACCAATCAATTAAACGGAGACTCATTGTGCCCTCACCTTGTAAGGTTTGTATAATATCATCAATATTTGCGCAATTTGTGTAAAACTTCTGTAAGGAAAGAACTAACAGTTCCTGTTTACAGGGGATTTTCTTCCTGCGTGTTTGAGGATCGGGACCAGCAAGAACTAGGGTTGTTATATCTGTCATTTAATAATTAATTTACTGGGGTTTTAGGCAGTGTTTAATTTTAGAAGTAGATATTAGCACTAGTATGTCATATGACCCATCAGTAAGCCTTCTTCCGGATGGAGGTGGCACTATAAAACCAATGATGGGTGGGGGGACTAAAAAAGGTGGGGGGAGTGATAAATCAACTGTAACAATTCTTGGCGAATCTTATCGGATTCGTAAAGATATTGGTAGTGCAGCATTTGATTCAGAAGATGAAAGATTACTTGCTGCTTTTCAAATAACTGGTGAAATACGCGATAGTTTAGGAGATACCTTAATTCGGTCTTTTCTACATGCTTTGGCAAATTACAATTGTGATGCAGAACCAGGTATATTATTAAATCCTCAATGTGAACCGGTTCGTGCTGTATTGAAAGCATTACTAAATGAAGATTTTAAGGCTGATATACTCGATTTAGTTCCTGGAGCAGTTGTAGGACCTCGTGGGCCAAAGGGCGATGATGGTGACAAGGGTGACAAGGGTGACAAGGGAGACAAGGGTGACAAGGGTGACAATGGAGACAAGGGTGACAAGGGAGACAAGGGTGACAAGGGAGAGGGGCAAGGACTAGGAGGACCACAAGGAGGACCACAAGGAGGACCAGGAGGACCAGAAGAAAAACCTCAACCTAGTGCTCCATTATGTGAGACCGAATTATATACATGTCTTGGCAGCATTACTGAAAAAGATGAAGGCTCCACAAATGAACCAGATGAAATATCTCTTCTCAAAGAGCGATTTAAGTTAGATGATGACGAGGATCCTCAATAGTATCTGCCATTTCCACCCTTGCGAACAGCAAGATCTGTTAAAAACAAAACAAAGATGCCACTCATGATAAATAGTAGCACCTCTGTTTGTGCAGATCCATCATTCGCACTTTTAGTTTGGTCAATAGTATCAAGTCTTGAAAAAATCTTATCTAGCTTAGCATGAACATCTTTCATAGCAGATGATGATACTGCCGCTGGTGGCTGGTAATACTCTCCACCAGGTGGCGGCAGCCGTTCAAAGAATGAAGAGCGACTGCTAACACCTCCTGGTGTTAATGGTTTCCATATATCCCTTACAGATGGTGTCGGAAGTGTTGCTGTAGCACCTGCTCCATTTAGAGTCCCTATTTCACGAAATGCATCCATAAAATCAGGGCCAAGCTTATATTCATTTGCATTACCGATAACATTACTGAAATCGGCCTGGCTATCTTGTCCAAAGTAGGCCTGTGTTGGCACAGCACCAGATGAATCACGGAATGGCTCATATGTTCCAACATCTGCATCTACCGGTGTGTGTTCCTGAAGACCTGTTTCGGGGTTCCGTCCAAGAGCCGGTGGCACCGGTTTCTTAACAGCCGCAGGTCTATCCGGGTCAACAGCTACTGCTTCCAACTCGGATGAAAGAAATGTTAGCGGCGGACCTTTACACCGTTTTGCTTTTTTGCGTTCTTGTTTTCTGGCCTCCTGGTTTGGAGGCCCATATGCATCTTCTATTGAACAGTACTCCATTACGGCAAGGGACCTGCTCTCTAATTTAGAGAATTATTAATTGATATGTATCATCTCAGCGCTAACAATAAATTAGTATATTGCGTTAGAGAATGAGTGCCCTTACAGCAACAAGTGGCGGTGCTCAAGCACAATCTGTGAGCATATCATGGGTAAATAAAGAAGTTCTCAATAATGTGATATTATTGTTCATTGTTGTAGGGATAGCATTTGTTGGAGTGATTCCTTTATATATCCGAAAAGGGGCGAATACATCTATTGGCGGCCTTGTAGGGTTAACTTTAATAACAGGCATATACTTCACTTTTGGATGGCTGCCTGCATTTATGGGAGCTATTCTTTTTATATTAACCATTAATTCCGGTATATTATATGAAATTGATGGATTTGAACCTGGGATTGATATACGAGTTATTTCAAATTCTAAAAAGTGGTATATTGAGCGAATCTTAGGAGAGAATCCATTTATTATTGAAGAAGAGACTGTAAAAACTCAGGCAATTCAAGACAATTCATCTGGTCAGAACTCTCTTTCCTCAAGATAGAAGAGGTAACTCATGGTTTCTAAAATAGAGGCTACTATGCAAATTGTAGCACTCTTTCTCATCTTTGTATGGTTAATGCTCTACGGTACAGTATTTGAGGCACCATATCCTAAACAGCTGGTTGAACTACATGCGTTACCATTATGGCGACTAGTGTTAGTAATTCTTGTTCTTGTTGCTGCGAATTGGTGTCCAAGAGTTGGACTCTATACGGGACTTGCTGTTTTCTTCTATTTAGCTGACTTGGAGAAGCTGACAACTCCCTTTGTTCCCATTGTGCCTAAGGCGGCCTCTGGCTAAATTCCCATCTACTGTTAGAATATTCCCTTATAGGAATGGCAGGTGGTATTACTGCGGCAGCATTGCCGGTTCCGACTCCATTAGATACATTTGCAAATGCATTCAATGCAAATCCATATTTTATTGGATTAATGATGTTAATTCTCAATTTAGGGGGACGGTTTATATCTCTTGAGGTTACAAAAGGACAAGAGAAGTTTTTCCAGAATCCATGGGTGCGACGATTTCTAATTTTCACAGTATTATTTGTAGCGACTCGTAATTTAATGGTTGCTCTCTTGATGACATTTGTTATTGTATTATTTTTAGGGTATTTGTTGAATGAAAATAGTAGTTTATGCTTATTTGGAAAGGGGGTCAAAGCAGAAGGTATGCAAGGAAAGCCTCAAGGGGATAGCTTAACTGTAGAAGAGATGGAAATTCTTGGGCGTTTACAAGGAAAAGCACAGAAGTTTGCAGCGGCAAAGGAAACCACTGAAGAAAATATGGAGGATGTGAGTGCAAAAGTATATGATGTAAATCTGAAAATTTTACAGGGTCGCTAACGGGTCTAAATAAAAATACATACTAAATTATTAAATGAGTTATTATGTATTTGTAGTATCAAGCAGAAATGAGCAATGTTACGAAGTATTTGATAATATGCGGAGAAAACAGTTACAGGCTCTTGGCATACCTTATAAGATTCTATTAAATGGGTTTCTCCCTGAAGGTTATATACTTCAAGACGACGAAGAATATACGCCTGAGGAGCCAATGACTCCTACAATGGCTTTGAAGTTTATGCACGGTTGTCGCCGTCTAGCAGAGAGTGGGCTTCCAGATTATATTATTCGTGTAAATTCATCTACATTTGTAGATTTTGCCAATTTAGCTCGCTTATTAGATCCGTTACCTCGTCGGTTCTGTTTTGCAGGACATATTATGCATACAGAAGTAGAGACTAAGATAATAGAATTTATACACGGAACTACTATGATTATTAGCAAGGATATTATTGAGTATTTACTTCGAACTGCCACTTCTGAGAATAAGTATATAACTGATTATCCGGATGATGTATCATTATCAATCATTGCAAGACAATACTGTGACCATTTTATTGATTTAAGACCATTATATAAATTCTTTGTATATAATACTGAAGTTCCATCTCAACTTAACTTCGAGACACATCATATTTTCTTTAGAATATTAAATCCGGAGAATCGTATGGAAATTGATGTAAAAATTTGGGAAAAGTTATATAGTTACTTTATTTCCCAATGAGTTGAAGGGCACTCCATATACCAATTAATTGTTGCAAGGAGCCCATCTTCAAAGTTAACCTGTTCAGACCAACCTAGCTGTGTAAGTTTTTTATTAGAAACACTATAACGTAAATCATTGAAAGCGCGGTCTTCCACATACTCAATGTACGGTTCTATATGTTCAGAGTCTTTCATATGATATACAATTTTCTTTACAATGTCCATAACATTAAACTCATTTTTTGACCCAATGTTGTATATTTCACCCACAACTCCCTTAAATAAAATAGTTTCAATTGCACTAGAAACATCGTCCACATGGATAAAATTTCGCACAGTGGTCCCTTTTCCATGGACTGTGAAACGCCTATTATTTTTAATGGACTCAATACACTTTGGTATAAGTTTCTCTGGGAATTGTCTGGGGCCATATACATTGTTTCCGCGAGTGATGATAATTGGCAACTTAAATGAATGATAATAAGAAAACACGAGATGTTCAGCACTCGCTTTTGTCGCAGCATAAGGATTTGTCGGTTTTAGTATTTTGGTTTCATGGCACTCATCGCCATCTAGTTCAACCTCTCCATAGACCTCATCAGTGCTAATATGTATAAAACGCTTAATGCGCCCATATTCTTTGCAGCACTCTAAAAGTGTATGTGTTCCAAGAACATTATCAATTGTGAACTGTATGGAATTTCCAAATGAATTGTCAACATGGGTCTGCGCGGCAAAATGAATAATGGTATCAACACTATAGTATTTTAGAAAATATAGTATTGTTTTAGAATCACGAATATCACAATTATGAAAGTCATATTTATAATCTTTACAATTAACTGTAACATTTCTCATTGACGCACAATAATCAAGGCGGTCAATATTTATAAAGTGTAAATTTTTGTATTTTACACACAGATAGTTTAAAACATTTGATCCTATAAAACCGCATGCCCCTGTTATAAGGATAACTTTAGGGACATAGTCCATTTAATTAATATATTTCAAAATGTTTTAGACTGTTTGGGTCTAAATATAATTGACTACATATATGTAGATATATAGATATATATGGCCAAAATACTTTTATTAGGTTCAAAAGGTTGGATTGGTGGGCAGCTATTGCATCTAATACAAAAACATTTAAATATAGAAATATGTTATGAATCTAATGTGCGAGCAGATAATATAAAAATGTTAACAACTGAACTGGATACTTTACACCCTACACATGTAATTAGTTGTATAGGGCGTACGCATGGTACAATAGATAGCACTATTATACACACAATTGATTATTTAGAATATCCTGGAAAACTAACTGAGAATGTGCGCGATAATCTATACTCTCCAATGATTCTTGCGAAACTTTGTACTGACAGAGGGATCCATCTAACATATTTAGGAACCGGCTGTATTTTTGAATATGATTCTGCGCATATCAATGGATTTGATGAAGAGGCTGCGCCCAATTTCTTTGGATCTTCTTATTCTATTATAAAAGGCTTCACTGATCAACTTATGTGTTTATATGAGGAGTCTGTGTTAAATGTCCGCATTCGTATGCCAATTACTGCTGCGCCAAGCCCTCGTGATTTTATAACAAAAATCGCGAAGTATGAAAAAATATGCAGTATGCCAAATTCTATGACAGTTCTTGATGAATTGCTACCAATTATGCTGGACATGGCTTTGCAGCGGCGAACCGGCACAATAAATCTTACAAATCCTGGAACAATTAGCCACGAAGAGATTCTACAAATGTATAAGACTCTTGTTGACCCTACAAAGTCGTGGCAAACTATGAGCTATGAGGAACAATCACTATTACTAAAATCAAAGCGCTCAAACAATGAGTTAAATACTTCTAAACTTATACACTGGTATCCCCAGGTGACCAATATACACACTGCTGTATATAAGGCACTTCAAGCAAGAGTCGCACTGTTTACACATTCAGCATAATGGTATTCTCAACAGGGGCTCGGCGTCTGTTGCCGCCGCGTCTACCATTATTTGTCTTACCAGTTGCGACGGAGCCCATATCCTCCGAGTGTAGGCTCTGAATTTCGCTGGCTGCTACAACTGCAGGGCGATCATTGCCATTTAATGGAGATGGAGGCGTGAATACGCTCTGACTTTCTTCTGCGCGGCGAACCTCATCAAAAGTCTTGAGAATATCATCTACTCCAGAAGGACCCTTCATTTCACGGCGCCTTATAGGAATTGTTGGTGGCGGACCCTGCATTTGTGACATTGGGGAGTTTGGCATCTGCTGCTGCGAGGAGCCATAGAACTGACCTGGGCCTGGGCCAGGATCTGCAATATTGGGATTATACTGAGGTGGGGCTCCTGCTGGAGCTTGCGGCTGGCCGCCAGGAGGGACGCCCATCGCCATACTCATAAAATTACCGAATCCAGGGCTCGCCTGCTGAGCCGCGGCTGCTGCAAACTGACGCGCTAGCTCCGGATTATTCTTGAAAATATCTTCCTTCGAAGGCATCTTGCTTCTGAAGAAAGAGTTTGTGATATGGCACATGAAACCAGAACCAGCAACTGTGAACAGAAGACGAGCCTCTGGTGGCATCTTACCCTTCTCCTTATACTTGTCATAGAGCTCCTCAAAGATCTCATCATAATCATCAACATTCTCGTGTACCGACTCAGACCAACCATCCAGCTTCAGGTCAAAGGGATCAAACTTGTTGTTCATCCATTCCATACCAGTCACGAAGCCCATCATCATATTGCGCTGGAAACGGATAGATGTCTCTAGTTGACGCGCATCCACTAGACGGAAATACTCAGACTTAATCTCATCTAAGGTATTGTCCTGTGTATAGCGGCGACTTACAGGGAACCCCTTCTGCTCAAGGCGTGCTAGCTTATTAATAAAATCAGACTTCTCCTTCTTCTCTGCTTCAAGATCTCTCATAGGCGCTGCTGTCATTGTCACACTTGGACCAGTACTAGACTGGGGGCCACTGAAAGGTTGTGACTGCTCGTGCTGAACATTGATAGAAGGAATAGAGAATCCACCGCCCCCTCCATTATCAGGAATATTAAACTGTATCGGCTCAAGAGGGTCAATCCGAGTGATATCTACCTCCTGCATACCACTCATAGGCTGAGGAGAGACCTGATAGGTCTGTTGCTGAGGCGGAGGTGCCTGCTGTTGAGAACTCTGGTTGCTCATCAATTTTGTATTTGCGAGCAGACCCATTCCAAAATCATCGCCACCTAAATCAGAAATTTCAATTACATTTCCCATATCATTTCCGATATTTATGTCGGGAAGAGACGTCGCCAGATTTTCCATATCGCGGATTGTAACTCCAGACATATTCTATTTGTTTGTCTTTCAAACCTTTTAAGACTCTTTAGCGCACATTTTCGCAATCGCGTCTAAACACATACAAAATGCATCTGCTAAATCGTTCTTCTTGGCGGCTCCTTGAAACTTTCCTATAAGGTTATGAGTATCAATAATCTTCTTCGCATTTATGGCAGATGTAACTCTGTCCTCGGAACCCTTCTTTCGCTCCTTATAGCCGTCGTCTCCTGCAGTCTTCCCCTTTACTTTTTGGCTCGCATGCACAAGGCGAATAGGTGGTGGCCCTTGAGTTTCAGTTCGAAGTATATCCCGAAGAGTCGCAAATAATAACATTTGTACAGACTTCATTTGAGGATTTTTAAAAGCCGGTTGATTTTCAATACAAATTTCATCCAGCTGGAGCCAAGATTCCTTGTGTTTCAATACGAGAAAACGAATTGAATCATGAAAATAACTCAAATCAAAGTTGGCTACCTTCAGAGGCTTAATAACTTCTAATGGAAATGCATAATACTTCTTGAGAGCTTCAACTAGTGCCTCCTTTTTAGCAGATTTCTTAGTGGTTGATTCTTTTGCAAGAAGAATTGAATAAAGTTCTTTTGTTGAAGGGATCTTAAGAAGTTTGTTTCCTGATAGATCTGTAAGTATAGGCCTTACAGAGTGACGAGCGCAGCTATTTACTTCTCCGGATTGGTGTGTGGCTTTTGATTTACAACTATAACATATATTTTTAGTAGGAAGACCTGTAGAGGAATCATTTAGTAAATTTACATTATCCCATCCAAGAAGCTCGTATTTTTCATTAGGTAACTTTTTGAGAACACAGAATGCTAAGTTTTTGATACCAACATCAAAACTTATTACAGACATATTCCTAAGTTTATGTGCGCTATTATCTTTAGACTAAATTAGATAAATATGGAACAACCACCTACCCCTCAAACGCAGACACCAGCAGTACAAACTGGTCAACCGAAAACAGATTTTATCTCTGATGATGAGTCTATAACTACTAAAAAGTTTCAGAATGGATGGACCCAGGAACTAGAGGAATTGATTGCTGATTGGGGCGATAAGGCCCTAGTATATCGCTGGTTACATGAGAGGACCTCACTACTTTTCAAAAATAATGATCAGGGTCTTATGATACCAGTTATTGTATTGAGTACTCTTACTGGAACTGCCAATTTTGGGATGGGAAGTTTTTTTGGAGATGATGCAAATGGTCAAAGAATTGCTCAATTGGGTGTAGGAGGTATATCCATTATAGCTGGTGTATTAACAACACTTGCAAACTATTATGGATATTCTAAGTGCGCTGAAACACATAGAACATCTGGAGTATCATGGGGCAAGTTCAACCGTTTCATTAGTATCGAACTACGTCTCCATCCTGATGAGCGAATGGATTCAAAATCATTTTTGAAGATGTTTCGTATTGAACTTGATAGACTTATTGAGCAAGCACCTTCTATCCCTAACAGTGTGATTAATGAGTTTAAGATTCTCTTTGAAGATTCAGATGTACATTTACCTGATATTCTTGGAGTGATGGAGCATACGAAAGTTTTTACAGACTCTAATAGTCGCCTGAAAAAAGTTGCGGTTGAAGCTGCATTAGCAATTCAGCAGAAGAAGGGTATCTTGAAGCAATTAGTGCTTGATGATTTAGATGATAAGATACAGAAAATATGTAGAAAAGAAATTAATAAAATAACAAATCAGGATGATATGAGTGAAATAACTCATTCATCAATGGCATCTCCTAGGTTACATAATATTATAGTGAAGGTCTAGTTTAGTCTAGCCTCGTACACTATTGCGCCCACCTTCATAGCGAGTTGTGATCGTATTTTTAGGATTTTGCGCAGGCATTTGCATGTTAAATGTAAATGTCCCAAATAGATCTGGTGCTGCATCCATTCTATCAATTCCAATACTATTCTGGTGCTCACCCCCAGGATAATATGCACACTTATTTACATCGCATTTCACTGATGCAATACCTTGAGGAACTGTAGCTGCATGCATATATCCAGCACCAACTGATTTTGCCTGTCTTTCACGAGAAAGCTTTATCATATTTTCAGCATTATGTTGGAGCCATTGTCTAGACGCATACTGCTGTCCAGATGGTATGTTCTTTGTGCACTTGGGTCTATAGTCTGTAAATACATTCGCATCTTCCGCAATAGCAACTGACCCGGAATAACGAGAGTTAAGAGCATGTGCCTGTTGAAATATCTGACTCTCAACTAATCTATTATTTGGCTGGACAGCTGGATATAGATTTGGAGACGATACTCTCTGAAACTGTTGGCTATCCATATTACTAGCTTATGCTATTAAATTTACTGGGGAACTTCAGCAGCAGATTCAACAAATGTATCAAGAGATAGTGATGAGCCCTGAACCGTATTATCACTAGAACCATCGCTCTTACGAAGCTGCTCAATTAGTTCCTTTCTGCGCAGCCCACTTACACCGGGAATACTACGAGTACGAGCCTCATGCTGTAGCTCCTTAATGTTCATAGACTCATAGTTCATGCTAACAACTGTCTTCTGCTCTTCTTGGGTCTGCTCCAGCGGAGGAAGCTCAGTAGATTCGACAACTTCCTGAGAAGCAACAGAAGCTTCTCCTAGAGGAACAAAATCATCATGTGCTTCTTGTAAGGGCTCATCATGTGTGTGGTCTGATGGCGGAGATGCAAACACAGTGTCAGTGGCCATTTTGATATCAAGAAGTATGTTCTCCATTACGCTCATGCGCTTCTCATTGTGAAGAACCCTGCTGTAGAGATAATAGAATAGAGCACCAAACACCATAACAAGAACTGACCCAATTATAATAGCATCACTGACGGCGGCTGGCATTCTGATAATTCTGAATGATTAATACTTTTTAAGCATTCAACTTTATCCGCGTAGCCCATTCTCTCGGAGGACTTCATCAACACTACTTACTTTACAAATACCGGGTTGTAAAGTATATGTATACTCAATAGAATTATCCTTTTCATTTATTTTTGCTAAACAACAGAGCTTTTGTATAGAATCATCCGCTTCTTCAACTAAACTATATACATGTGTGCTGATACAACTTACAAGATTTCTATTGGGCCATAAACGAGATAAGAATATATGCGCAGATTTCTCACCATCAGGTGGATTTGTTGAATGGAAAAGTTCATCAATTAATACAAGCCCAACCCCAAGGTGGGAACTCTGCGCCTTTTTCAAAATATCTACTGCGATTTCCACTTCTCGCTCAAAAAGTGACGACTCTCCTGGTCTGTCCTCCGCACGCAGACTTGAAACAATCCACAAAAATATGCGGCCCTCATAGCGATCGCATGGGACGAGTCCATATGTTTGCGCCCACAAGATATTCTGTAAAATGCCTCGCAAAGAAGAACTCTTACCACCCCTGTTAGGCCCAGTTAAGCACGCATGCCCAGTCTTAGAACTAAAAACAACTGAACTCTTTTTAGGATTCTTCAGAGAAATATCATAGAAGTTTGAAAGACTCAATAAGTTCTCCGAGTTTTTATCAAGCCATACAGGGGCGCGGAATCGTTTATCTTGCGCTAAACGAAACATTACTTCACAGTCTCCAAGAATTATTCCCAGATATTTTGTAGTCCAGCCTTCATCCTTATCTTTTGCAAATAGACTGTGAGGCCCCGCATTTAATACAGACCAATCTTCATATGGTATTTCAGGCACTTTATCAAATCCAGCAGCCTTATAGATATCTAGAATGCGCTGTCCAGCATGAATACATTTTTGTATCTTATGGCCTTTTTCCCTTACAAGTATGTCTAGGCGATTTACTGCGAAGGCTGTTAAGAATGGTTGAACAATTGTTTGAGAAAGGGAAATTATAAAATAGAGTATTTTACCGATGCCATTAATGGAGAAAAGTGCAGCAGTATTATCAGACCCGAGGAGCATTTGTAAGAGCATACCTTGATAACGAAACCAGGGTATATCCATCTTGTAGACATATTTAATCATTAAAAAGGGGAGAATAACAATAAGAACAGGAGAAAGCACTGCAAATATAGGGGCTAACCATACCTTCAAAAACACAAGAAGTGCGACAATTCCTGGAATCTGGTTAAGGAATGCAAAATTGCTATCTTTCTCAAAAAATATTTGCTCGGATGTCTTCTCCTTCCAGCCATCTTGGGAATCTTCAAAAATATCTTCCGCAGAATGTATATCTGTAAATGCTGCTTCCAACATTGCTTCTGCGGTTGGCTCTTTAGACAAATAATCCCTTATAAGGAGAACATGATTTGCTTTTTCAGTTAATACTTGAGGCTGCGTGGAAATCCGTGAGAGACCCCTTTGAACGCTCCCTGCGCCGACATTTGTTTTTATTCCGAGAACTAGGCTCGGATTAAATTGGCACTCATGTAGAATATGAGCAGGATCAAAACTCATACTAGCATTTGTGAGAAAAGGGTTTAATGTTTAAACGCAAGAATAGATAAGATGAGCGCAATAAAAAAGCTTGAGAAGACTAGTATGTCCGGAGAAGGAGTGATTCTCCCTTCACTTCTCTCAAGTATTTTGTCGCTTCGCGCAGGGGTTAATCGCAGCAAAGTCCCTGATGAAATTTTACAATGTGTAAACTCCATCAAGGTGCGAACTAATAACGAAGGTTGGAAGCGGGTTGCGCAGTCTGGAGGAATGGTCCGCCCTGGTTCACAGAGTTGGAGAAATAGTGGAACATCTCTTAATAGTATCAATTCAACTAATAGTGGTGGTGGGAGTGGGGGTGGATTTAGACCAAATAACTATTCTGCTAGTGGTAGCAGTAGTGGTAGCAGTAGCGGTAGTACACTAAATAATACCCAATCTGGACCTCCTAAAAAATATGCAAGCCGCTTCAAAAACTCTGAAACAAAAGTTGATGATAAGATCCTAAATACAATTATTAACGGCAAACTCAATAAATTCAGTCCAGCAAATTATAATGAAATTAAGGGATTTTTAGAGCAGATATTGGATTCAGGTGAAACTAGTTTTGTCAAGGATTTTATGAGCCTTGTCTTTAAGAAAGCTGCAGCAGAGGAGATTTTCTGCCCCCATTATGCGCGGCTTATCGCGGAGCTAGCAAAGTCATATGAGTCTTTAAAAACAGAAATGGCTATTTTACATAAGGCATTTCTAGAGATTTTTGAGGAGGTTGAAGAAAGTGAATGCAGCGACTATGATGCATTTGTGGAGCGGAATAAGCAGAAGCAATATCGCCTAGGTTATAGCCAGTTTATAGCAGAGTTAGCCCACAGAGAAATTCTTGATTCAGATACTATTATTCATACTTTGGCTACACTTTTGGAGCAGATTCGTATTCATGGTAAAAAAGATGGATGTAATAAAATTATTGAGGAATTTTGTGATTGCATTCTACGAATGAGTAAAGTATTCAAAGATTGTAATGGAGTATATATTATTGAACTAAAGCAAAAGGTTGTAGCTGCAACTTTGGCAAATATTACGGAGGTTACTTCTTTTTCCACAAATGAATATCCCAGCATTTCTAAAAAAGCGAAGTTTTCATTGATGGATGTAATAGATATTTTACGGTGAGAGGTTGCGTAAAAATGTTACGGCAATATAGAAGAAATGCCAAACACTCGCAGAAATCGTAGTCGCAAGAACCGTGGCCTAGCAACTGCCTTATACAGCCCTTTCCACCACGCCTTTATGGCTGGTGAGGAGGCTGTTAATGCTGTAGCCAACACCGCGAAGGGTGTTGCTAAGTTAGGCATCCGTGGCGTCAACCGTGTTGGAAGCTCTGTTACAGGCCACACTGATGCAGCCATCAAGGGTGTATTCAGCCGCAAGCGCCGCGGTGGTCGCAGAAGTCGCAAGAACCGCCGCAGCCGCAAGAACCGCCGCAGCCGCAGAAACAGACGCAACTAAGCTAATATTTATTAAATAATACTAACATTTTACATATCTGTATCAATATTATTGACCAAGATATGTAAAAATTTTAAAAAATTGATTATATTTACGCTATATTAATCGGCCAAAAAATATGGATAAAGTCTACCAGGAAGCTAGAATGTCCGGAAGAAAGAAACTACGCGGCAGCAATCCCGGTGGAAATCCAGAAGATTCCCCAAGACGTAAGAATCGGCTTGTTAAGAAAGGAAAAGCTCCTCAGAATGACGATGATGACGATAGTGTTGACAGCAGGGGAAATATTCGTGGATTGATTGCATATACAGATGAGGAGAATGACTCTGAAGAGGAGTCTCCCAGACGCACAAGACCTCCAAAGCGTGCCGCAGCAAAGAAGGCCGACAAAATTATTAAGAAGAAGCTAGCACATCCAAAGAAGCGTGTTGTAGCATTACCTAAAAAGGCCCCAGCTGTTCTTGAATCAGAGGATGAGGATGACGATGACGATGAGGATGAGGATGAGGATGAGGATGAGGAAGAGGAAGACGATGAGGATGAGGATGAGGATGAGGACGAGGAGGAAGCGGAGGTAGAGGACGACGAAGAGGAAGATGAGGAACCTGCAAAAAAGCAAGCCCCTGCCGGCATTTCCATTAGTTTTGGTTCATTTGGAGAGGACTCCTTCATGGAAAAGATGGTGCCAAAGCGCCACAACATGAAGAAAGAGCCGCTCCTTGTAAAGAAGTTTGTTGAGCTTGTTACAAATCCCCCTACAGAGAGCACGATTGATGATCAAATTGACCAGTTCAAAAGTCTACCCAGCCCTATTCAGCATAATATGATCGAGGCTCTAGAGCGCCGCCCTAAAACGGACGCAAGTTCAAATGGCCAGTCTATGATGCTCCGAATTCTTACAATGAAGACAACTCCCGAGATTCAAACACTAATACTTTCCAAATACAATGCGCTCCAGACCCTAGACCCCAGTACGAGTGAGTATTTCAAGATGCGAAATTGGCTTGAGAAGGCGACCTCTCTCCCTATTGGCGACTATAAGGAAATGCCTGTAAAGCTTGAGGATGGAACTGACAAATGCGGTGAGTTTATGAAGAAAGCAATTTCGTGCCTAGATACTGCTATTTATGGACAGAATGAATCCAAACTCCAGATTCTTCAGTTTATTGCATCCAAGGTAACAAATAATAACTCACGCGGCTTATCACTACTCCTTGTAGGGCCCCCAGGTATTGGTAAGACATCGCTTATTAAGAATGGAATCGCAAAGGCTCTTGAGTGGCCATTCCAGTTCATTAGTCTTGGCGGCGATTCTGATGCGAGCACTTATACTGGTCATCAGCTCGTATATGAAAGTAGCCACACAGGAAAGATTGTAAATAGTCTTATCTCTGCGAAGTCGCTCTCAACAGTTCTCATGTTTGATGAAGTTGACAAGATTTCAAACACACCCAAGGGTGAAGAAGTTCAACATCTGCTTATCCATCTAACGGATCCTGTTCAGAATGATGGCTTTGAAGATAAGTATCTGGCTGGAATCCCAGTTGATCTTTCCAAGGTAATGTTTGTATTTAGTGCAAATGACATCAACAAACTAGATAAGGTTCTATTAGACCGGTTTGTAGTTATTCAGCTAGAGGGTTACAAGAAGCCTGAGAAGATGGCCATTGCAGAAAAGTTCCTTTGGCCTGAAGCTCTTGCAGAGGTAAATCTCGCTGAAAAAGTAGCCCTTACAAAGGATGTGTTGGATATGATTATTGAGGATTATGCAAATGATGAATCTGGTGTGCGTGAACTCAAGCGGTGTTTGTCACAGATTACACAGAAGATTAACATGCTGCGTATGTTTAACACGAAGGAACTACCATTCCATATTCCTGATTTCAAGCTACCTTTTGTTCTCAAGAAGGAGCATGTAAAGCTCTTTCTGAAGAAGCGTGAGGATGCGCATAAGCCACCACAGGGAATGTATATGTAGATTAATTGTCTAAACTGTTTACAAAATTATTTTTTATCTACTGGCTGTTTTACAACAGACAATGGTATAGAGGATGTTAGCATTGCATCCTGCTTTGCTCTTTCAGCAAGCATATTTTGAAGTTTAGAGTCATTATCCTTTGCAAGGCTCGGATTATTTGGTTTATCAGGAATAGTACATTGTTGTGTTCGTAGAAGGCGACAGCTCATCTTTAAGAAGTGGATAAAAAATTTTCATAATCTGAATTTTATAAAGATATTCTGATGTGCCAGGATTCATTATTATATACTTGAAAGGAAATCCTAATAATGAATATTCTGTAGCATCTGGCACAGGACTAATTAATTGAGAAGGCCTTACAATATGTATTGGAATTATCATAATATTTTGATTATAAAATTCTCGTTGTAGACTCAAGAGTTCATCTAGAAGTCGCCAATCCGATATGATAAAATTAATAGGTTCTGTGGCGGATTGTTTATGAGCAATTATTTCTTTTGCAATAATTTGTGCCCATATATCAGGAGTTTTTGCACGCATTGTGTTAGCATATTCAATAATAAGTTGGCGAACTGTTTTATTATGTTCAGGTAAAAATGTATCTTTTCCTTCTTGTGTCTGAGTAAATTCATAGGAGAAATTATATTCATTTGAGGCTTGAATTTTGGCTGCCTCTGCAAATGAAAATTTACAAAATTTGTAGCTTTCTACAAGGTAGTCGGCGCATGTATCCTTTCCTGATTTAGACCATCCATTAAGGAGAAATACGCGATGCTGCGCCATAATATTAATAGGAAGTCATATTTTAGGCCTGGAAAAATATGTGGTATTAGTATAAGTATGCAAGGTATTCAGAAAAAAGTTCATATGGTTGCTATAGCTCTGCTCATAATTGGAGGATTAAACTATGGTGTAACCGGTATTTTCAAAGTAGACCTTATAACAAGATTCTTAGGAAAGAACACCCTTAGCGCAAGAGCTCTCTGTATTCTTTATGGTTTAGCGGCAATGTCTCTTATATTTCACCGTGATACATACCTACCTTTTTTAGGTGAGGCTGTAATGCCATGCTCTTTGCTACAAAATCGTATTCCACCTGGAGGTACATATGATATGACTGTAACTGTTAGTCCGCACGCGAAGGTATTGTATTGGGCTGCGGAGCCAGCATCGGAACATTTGAAAGAGATAAATGACTGGAGCAAAGCGTATTTAGATTTTGAGAATGCGGGTGTTACAACGGCGGATTCGCATGGTGTAGCAACACTTACGGTGCGTAAACCACAAGGATATAGCGTTTCAATGAAGGGGTATCTTGACCCCCATGTACACTATCGTGTATGTGGAAATCGTGGAATGGTTGGTAGAATTCAAACAGTATTTCTAAAGTAATTAATAGAATGGGAGGTTGGATGTCTACACCTTCGGCTGCTCCAGCTGCAAATTATAGAGCTGCAAATAATGCGGGGCCGGCTGCTAATGCTGCACCTGCTATTATGAAAACACCAGCTGTTCAAGTGGCAAATAATCGCGCTATTAATGCTGGAAAGGCCGCTGTTGCTGTCGCCAATGAAAATGTACAGGCTGCAAATGCAGCTCAAGAGGCAGTTGTAAATGCTGTTAATAATGGTGAGCCGGTTCCTTTAGCTGTAGTAAATAACGGTGTTCATACAGCAAATAAGGTTGTAAATGCTGTTAATGCGGCAAATAATGGTGTTACGGCTACTAATGCAGCTGTTAAAGCAGCAACATCAACTGCGAATGAATTAAATAAGGCCGCCAATAATTTAAACAAAAAAGAGGCTGCGAACAATGGTCAAAGTGGCGGTAAGCGGAAGGGAAAAAAGTCCCGCAAGGCGAAGAAGTCTCGTAGAGTCCGCCACTAAACATCAGTAATCTGAAATCCCAATATGTATGTTGAAGAACCGAACTTCGGTCCCTGCTCCAACTTATATACGGATTCATCATCATAAAGCCACCAATTGCGGACTTCGCCAAGTGGGTTCTTCGCCTGGCATGTATAATGTCCTCCCATATGATGTCCATGATGATCCACTGTACCATATAGATTGTATTTGTAGCCCTTGCTCACTTCCGGTGATTCAGGAGCAAATGCATAGTCAAATGACTGCTGCTCGCCACCATATGACACAGCCGCCTGATTCTTGCTTCCATTCGGATTAAACCGCTTCAATACGACAAACAGATTCCTCGGCAAGCGCCAAATCATAGGAGTGCGTGTCGCAGGGCCTCGTGTCGGTGCGCACTTATCACATGCATACTCATCAATCCGTTCAGGCTCCAGCTCCCGCTTCAGCATTGCGTCAAGAGTATTCTCGCCCTCGCGCGCAGGCTGCACCTTTAGCATGTTGAAGGTTTCCCAACTGTTTGACTTGTGCCCACATTTCTCGCAGCATGTAGTAACACGCATGAGCCCAAAACACAAATCTGTGAGGGGAGAATAAGTCTTCTTGAAACTTTGTACCCAAGCATTAACCGCCTCATTTGCCATGGTTCCATCTGGACTCGTTATAGCAAAGTTCCGCTCTTTCTGTGTAGCCATAAACTGTTGGTCCAGAAGCCAAGTCAGAAACTCGTGAGCATCATGAGGGATTCGCTGGAGAAACTCTTCATAAATTGTTCCTTTCAACACATTGGTCATCATCTGCCAGAATCCAGCTGGATGAATATAAGCAGGATGAGAGCCAGACCAGAGAGGCTTCAACAGATCCAAATATCCGAGAAGAACCTTTGCAGGATTCCCTGATAGATCTGTAATCTCTTTCTCGGCAAGACCTTGGAGGCAGAATGATGACCACTCGGAACAATGGCGCAAGAGCTGAATTGCTGCGTTTGCATAACATGTATTTCCCACATTTGCAATACCGATTACACCTTTATCTTTCTTTGGTTGTTCACTAGTCTCCATATTAGACTGGCGTTTCATTTTTTTAGACCTGGGAAGATTCTAAAAATTGAAGGTTCACTTTGATACCTAAAGAAGCAAGAATAAAATGGCTTCAATTTTACCAACTGCTGACATAAAATCAAAGAATCGTATTGTGAGGATGCCAAAAGTTGCTCTCATTATTGAGAAAGATGAATCATGTGGTATCTGTACTGATAATTTCCAGAAGAAGCCGCGTAAGAAGCCTGTTGAGTGTATCTTCTGTAACTATCGTGCGTGTGTAGAGTGCCAGGAGACATATCTGTTGGGATCTGTCCAGGATGCTCACTGTATGAACTGTAAGAAGTCTTGGAATCGTGAATTTATGGCCGGTTATTTCACAAATGTATTCATGACTGAAACCTATAAGAAACACCGTGAGGATATTCTCATGGCTCGTGAGCGTTCTATGCTTCCACAGCGAATGGTTATTCTAGACCGAATAATTCGCGGAGAGAAGATGGCTGAGAAGATTAAACCCTTACAGGATGAGATTCAGACGTTAGCAATAGAACTTAATAAAAAGCAGGCTATTCTTTATAAAAAAATTCGTAACATGGGGCTTTTGAAAGGTGGAATTGAGCCAAATAGCACAAATACAGATGAATCTAAGAAAGAGGCAAATATTCGTGAATTCCACAAGGCATGTCCCGCAGATGATTGCCGCGGATTCCTGAGCACACAGTATAAATGTGGCCTATGCTCTATTTGGGTGTGCCCTGATTGTCATGAGATTAAGGGACCAGACCGTGAGGCAGAACACACATGTAAGGCCGACAATGTAGAGTCTGTAAAACTAAAGAAGAAGGAGTGCAGGAATTGTCCCGAATGTGCTGCGGAAATCTATAAAGAGATTGGTTGTGATCAGATGTGGTGTACAAAGTGCCAAACAACATTTGACTGGAAAACTGGCAAAAAGCTTGTAAATGTAAAGGTTCATAATCCGCACTATTATGAATATTTGCGCCAAACAAAGGGTTCTGTGCCGCGTGATCCAGATGACAATCCATGTGCCGCATTTGGCGGGCGGCATGAGATTGATCCACGAATATTGCTGCGAATTGGTGTAAAAGTAAGTACACCAAAAGTAGTACCAGGTATCGCAGCCCCTCCATTAGTGACAACAATTGTTTGTTCAAAAGATATTTACAATAATATTGTCAAAAAAGGATTAATGAGCGTTCTACAGATGCTGAATCATGTATATGACCTTAATCAGTATCGTTATAATGATGATTTCAATGACCGCACAAATGAGGATGTTGATATTCGGTATCTACGCAAAGCAATTGACGAGAAGTCTTGGAAGCAAATCCTCCAGAATCGTGAGAAGAATCGTGAAAAGAAGCAGAATATTAATCAGATCCTTGTTACCCTTACAACGATTGGATATGATATATTGCGGGCTTCAATTAACGACTATAAGGAACAGAAGATTGCTAAGAAACCCGAGGGCGAGGTTGATGCATTCATAATGGGTGTGTGGAATAATCTGGAAGTGCTGCGGGGAATTGTGAATAAGTCATTTGAGAAGCATGCAGCATTGTATAAGTGTAAGGCTCCATATGTTGATGAGAAGGCTTATTCATGGGAATATAAGACAAGTTGGAGCTATTAGATGGAAGTGTAACTAGCAAAAAATTGATTATTTTTATTTGCTTTATAAAAGGTATTATAATATACAAATGGCACAGCAAGACCAAGATATTTACGGAAATAACCTACTAAACGATCTCCATAATCACTTTCCTGCATTCCTTTACGATTCTGGTCGTTTTCAGAATGTTCAGGATATGTTCTCATATGTCCAGGAACAGCTAAGCAATCGGTTTGATTTATACTCAAATCAGCGACGCCTATATTTACAGAGCCAGCAACAACATACACCTCGTTCCCAGCAATCACATACACCTCGTTCCCAGGAGTTTCGTACTCCTGTAGGGCAGCGTCGCGCTCGCTCTCCTGTTGAGCCTCCACCATTACCTGTCCGTCGTCCTGCACCAACTACAATTCCTGAATCTGATGAGGAACAACCTCTATCAGATTCTGAAATTCTTGAAACTTTCATAACAAATGCCTTACAGAGGCTAATTCAGCAGCCACTACAGCCACAAACAAATGCAGCTGCCCCTTTATGGTATTATAATACAACTATTCCTCGTATTAATTCTTTCATGGATCCTGTTCCAGTTCCACTTAATTCTGCGCAGCTGGCGCAGAATACTACTGTTGAAACCCTTACAGCTGATAGTGAACAGGAATGTGCTGTTTGTCGCGACACTATGCTTACTGGTGCAACTGTGCGAAAAATTACAGGATGTAGCCATATGTTTCATCGTTCTTGTATTGATGTTTGGTTTCAGTCAAATGTTCGGTGCCCAAATTGTCGCCATGATGTTCGAACTCTAAACAGTAATCTTACTTAGATCCTCTGGCAACTCATTAATCTGAGTTGAATACGCTTTTTCAATATCCTTTAGGGCAACGCGTTCATCCTTACTAATTAAGTTAATAGCTACACCCTTGCGGCCAAAGCGGCCACTGCGACCAATGCGGTGAATATAGTTCTCACGCTGAGGAGGCAGCTCAAAGTTCACAACAAGAGATACCTGCTGCACATCAATACCTCGCGCAAGAAGATCCGTTGAAATAAGAACGCGTGCATTTCCTGAGCGGAAGTCATCCATTCGCTTCTTTCGTTCAGCTACATCCATTTCACCATGAATAAAGTTTAGAGTGAAGCCACTAGCTGTCATTTTCTCAGATAGCCACTCAGCCTTCTGCCGCTTGTTACAGTAGATAATAGCCTGGTTAATGGTTAGCTGTTGATAGATATCAATTAAAGCATCATACTTCCACTCTTCATTCTCAATATCTACATAATATTGCTTAATACCATCAAGTGTAACCTTCTCCGCAGGAACAAGAATCTTTACAGGGTTCTGGAGAATATTATTGGCAACTTCAATGAGATCCTCAGGGACTGTAGCTGAGAAGAGAGCAACCTTTGTCTTCTCGGGGAAACCGAGCTGAAGAATACACATAACCTGTTCCTTGAAGCGGTCCTCAAGCATCTGATCGGCCTCGTCCATAATAAGAACGCGGATTGTGGAACGATGAATCACATTACGACGCAATAAGTCAAAAATACGACCAGGAGTGCCTACTACAAACTGGGCACCCTTTTCAATTGCACTGATATCCTCACGGAGAGGGGTGCCACCAGTAGCAGAATAGGCCTTAATAGGAAGATACTGACCAATTGTGTTTGCTACCTTCTGAATCTGCTGTGACAGTTCACGAGTAGGGACTAGTACCAGTACCTGGGTAGTCTTAATTGTAGGATCAATACGCGCAATAGATCCTATACAGAATGTTCCAGTCTTTCCTGTTCCAGACTGAGCCTGTGCAAGGATATCATTTCCCTGGATAATAGGTACAATGGCCTTCTTCTGAATAATAGAAGGCTTGTCAAAACCATATGTGTAAATACCACGGAGTAGACCCTCAGGAAGAGGCATTTCGTCAAATGTCTCATAATCCTTTACAACATAGGGTTGGGTCTCTGGACCGGTACTAGAACTAGAAGCTTGATTTTCCATCTTATTACTCTCTCTATTAAAATAGTCTTTATTTTTTAGGTGGCGAAGGCACTTGCGAAAATTTGAACATTTACCTAAGCTTATAAGTAGATAGAATAAATATGGACGCAGGTGATATTACTGAAAGCGGCGGCCTAGATACAGAGAATGTAGCAGATATTCTTGAAGAGTTCAATGATGTTGAAGGTGAAGTTCAAGATACAAGCAATGCACCTGACCCCGCCCTCGCATATTTATATTCACACCATCCTGAAACAATTCTAGAGTATGTTGAGGAGGTTATTCCAAAACTATCTACATCTGACCCAGCCACTACAAAGAATACTCATAAGAGTGTACCGTTTCTAACAACTTTTGAACGAACAAAGATTCTGGGGTTTCGTGCTACACAGCTCAGCCAGGGAGCGCGGCCGTTTATTCAGATTCCTGAACATATTGTGGATGTTCGTGATATTGCTAAGCTAGAGCTTGAACAGCGGCGTCTACCATATATTCTGAAGCGTCCTATGCCAAATGGAACATTTGAATATTGGCGCCTCAATGATCTTATGATTCTCTAAAAAATATGAATACGATTTTCAGGTGGTATATATAAATGATTCTGCTCTGTAACATCAAAAACATCATACCATTCTTGGAATTGGGACACAACAAGATTTACACGCAGCATAGCAGGCGCATGCCTATCAACTATAAGGCTCTGTAAACTTGCTGCGTTTTTCTCTTTTATACGCCAAGATACAGCATAAGAAATGAAAAATTCTCTATACTGTCTCTTTTTTTCAGATTCACTAGCCTTCTTTTTATTTAGAATGATGTTTAAGGCTTCAAGCGCTATAGCAAGTCCTCCTAAGTCCGCAATATTTTCACTTAATGTTAAAGAACCATTTACACTGTGCCCTTTTAATTTTGCGGAATTAAATAACTCAACAAGCGCCTTGCTTCTACTATTATATGCACGGTTATCACCTGGACTCCACCAAGATATTGCATTTCCATTTTCATCAAAATCTTTTCCTTCAACATCAAATGCATGTGTTAATTCATGCCCCATTACTGCTCCTAAACCTCCGAGGCGCGCCCCATCACTCTTTTCTAAATCAAAAAACGGTTTGTGTAAAATTCCAGCTGGTATAAGAAGTCTATTTCCTTCATTGTAATAATACGCATTCACAGCAAATACAGGATCATCCCATGATTGTACATCTAATTTATGTTTAGAAAGCTCAATATCACGTAAAGTTCTCATTTCTCCTAACTTCAATATATTCTGAAGAAGATTATCCTTTACAAGTCCATCACCTTCAAATCCTTTTGGCCATTTTTCAGGAATACCAATTCCAAAATGAACTTTCTTCACTTTTGATATAGCTTTTTTCCGTGTTTTAGAATCTAACCAATCAAGCTTTTGAATTCTATTAATGGCTGCCTCTTGAATAATATGTGCTAAATGCTTAGCTTCTCGTAGAACACTTCTATCTAAACAGCAATCTTCATAAATTTTCCCTAAAGGAACAGATAACCATTGTTGACATAAAAATAAAGCCAAATGTTTTTGGGGGATCTTTATAGTTTGACCGCGAAGTCTTTTACTCATTAATTCAAAATACATGTCATCGTATGGAGGAGGTAAGATTGGTAACATATGTAGTATAAGATTTCCAGCAAACCATATTTTCCATTGGTCAAGAGTAAGTGTCTTAAAAAGTTTATTAATATATGAGAGCCATGATTTTGTTAATACAAGAAATTGTTTTGATTTCCACTCAGAATCTGATAAATCAAGAGATGCCTCCCAAAAAATGCTCCATGGAATTGCTTTATATTTAGAGGCTATCGCTGATCCACTCATTAATACTTCATTATCTCCTGCTGCCTTAATGAGCGACTCGACACTTGATGATTCAAAACTCGAGAGTAATTCTAGATTCGGAATATCAAAATCTTTTCCAAGAATTCGTAACATTTTTATATATGCAAGTAAGGTCCTCATTTTTCCTGGAGCTTGTGCCTTATAGTATGATACATCAGGTAATCCAATTGTTCCACTACCAATATTTATACGAATTATATTACTATTTCTTGTTTCAGGTCCAGCAAAAATAGATACAATTGTGTTTATTCTGTAACGAGTATAATCGCCCAATGTGGATGCAACATCATTAATATCGCGAATACAATTTAATTTGGTTAGTAGTGTTTTTAGAAGTTTCACACTATTTTTTTGGTAAGAAGTTTGGAGGCATGATATCGCTAAAATTCCTATAATTTCTCGTTCATTTGATAATGGTTGCCCCGCTTTTACCATATCCATACTTTTTGTAATTTCTTTCTGTAACTCTTCTGCTATACCATCTTCTATTTCTTCACTTACACTATAAGAAGATATAAATGGTTGCATATGAGCTTTTTGAATCCAATTTCCATTAATATGTGTATAAAAATCATCGCCTGGATCAACTGATGTTCGTGGCGGGAACAGTATAGGGCTTTTATGTTTAGTCATGCCGAGGCCTGCTGCTATTAATATAATACCGTTTAATTCTAAAGTATTAACCAATCATCTGGAAATAAAGATATTGGTGGATCCTTACACCAGTCTTTAGGAACAATAACTGTATTTCCATTAGAATGTGCACCAAGCATTGCGCCCCAATAACTAAATGTACTATTAGCACAAATAGCCCCCTTCTCACAAAGTGACATTAATCCTAATGCAATTACCTCATCAGGTTCATCAATAAATATACAATTGCGATTCTTAAATAATTCAACTCCCTTACAATAGTCTATATCATTCGAGAATACTAATATAGGTATATCAATTGCTAAAAGAGAGAGTGCTCGTTCGTAATAATCTATTGGTTGTAGGAAATGATAATGACTAAGACCGACATAATCGCCGCGCCTCACATGTAAAAATGCTGTGCTGCGAATATTTGGATATTTTTCCAGACAGTTAGCTCTAATTTCTGTAAGGCCCTTTATAAGAAATTCGCGAATATCTTGAATATGTGGTTTTATAATTGAATAATATTGAAAATAACCTTCTAACACACATGGAATTTGAATTGATGATAAATCCCATGAAGAATATGCAGAACTTTGTGGAAATTGATATTTTATTCCTTTTAGCTTTGCCAATTTCATTAAAAAATCTGACGTACCAAGTAGCCGAGGATGAATATTTAATTCAGTTGTATTTGGAAAATGGGAAAAAAGAGTGTGATAATAGTCATATTTACTTGCAAAGTGAATATTATCACGGGATGTACATGGTGCTAACAATATATTGATTTGTTCTTTATTATTTTTTTGAATACAATATGTAGCAGCAACTATAAAAATCTGGTTTGCTAAACCACACTTTCTTTTTACAATTATGTAGTTTTTTGAGTGTGTTTGTGTTTGTATCTTATGCATTTAAAAATTGAATATTTCACTTGCTTAAATAGGGGGTATAAATAAAAATGGACTCCCAAGATTGGACTACAGTTGTATTGAAGAAGCGTGGATATACATTATCCTCATCTGGTCCAAAGAAGCCTACTATTCAGGAGAGAAAGCCAAATAATGAAGGCCAGCGTCTAGCTGCTATTGAAAAGAGGATTGATAACAATGAGACAATTGTTCAGAAAAAGCTTGAGCCGGAGTCAAAGAAGATTTTAATTCAGATGCGATTGAGTAAAGGACTTACGCAGGAACAAGCTGACCAACTATGTGGTATGCCTCGTAATAGTTTTCGCGAGTTGGAGGCGGGTAGGCGCCTTCCTTCTGGGCGTGATATTTCATCTATTCAGAAACAGTTGGGGGTTGCTCTGAAATTGGTGTAGATACTGCTGCTGTTGCTGCTGCTTCAGCATTTTTTTTAAGTATACCTTTTGTAAGAGATACAACTTTTTCAATCATTGGATTTTTGAAAGAAGGTGTGTTCCAAGAGCATAGAGTATAGAATGCCTTATCATTATAGTAATAGAGATACTTATCATCTATCTTAGATAGTAAAACATACCCATGATTTTGGAATGTAGCTGCCGCAGAACGAGTTATATTATCCTTATCAGGATTCTTACTCCAGCGAACAAGAACAATTGCTGGGCGCATTCCAGCATCAATAATATTAAACAGAACAAATCGTTCTTGACCAGGATAATCAACTTTAACAATATCGTAATATCCACCTATTATAAGAGAACTTAATGAAATAAGAGGGATAGTTGTTGTATTTCCTGATAAGTCTAGTGCATTTCCTGAAAGATCAGAAGTATTTCCTGAAAGATCAGATGTATTGTCTGAAAGGGTAGGAATATCAATAGTACCATTATATATAGATGGTAATCCTTTTACAACAGTGATTCTATTTGCAAGAACCCAACACTTTGCAACAACTGGTAATACCTCATTTTTATTTAATATAGAAGACTTACCTCTTTCTTTTAGTACAATTTTTACATCTGTCCAATAGTCAATAGCATCATTACTGGGAACACATACTGTCATTTTTGCACCAACCTTCTCAGCGAGTTTTAGGTCTACAACTACATCAGGATTTGCAAGAATAGAAAGAATATTAATATTACCAGCATTTCCAGCAAAAAAACTCCACATATCCTTAATAATTGGCCATTGATTTGTATGATTTGCAGGGAATATATCAACTGTTTCTTCCACCGTAGGCTCTACAGAAGTAGGATCAGAATTCATATAATTGTTATAAATAATTGTCTTTAGATTAATTTCCGCATTTGAAATTATTACTGCTTCTTTTTTATTTCCATTTGAAATTATTACTACTTCTTTTTTATTTCTATTTGAAATTATTACTGCTTCTTTTTTATTTCCATTTGAAATTATTACTGCTTCTTTTTTATTTCCATTTGAAATTATTACTGCTTCCAGCGCTTTCCACAATTTACACAAGTAATAAAGATAGTCATAGGCTCGTCTGCAGATCGTGTCTGCATCTCATAATATGTACACTCTCTCTTTCCACAACCATGGCACTTGAAGATATCTGTCGCCATACCGCGATTTCCTTCAAGCGCCTTCTGTTCGCGCATAATGCGCCTATCAGAAAGTTCCTTCCAAAACTCCGGATATAGCTCATAACAATTCTTCCGAGCAACTTCATCAAGAGTAAACTCGCCATCTTTCAGTCGCTGAATCAATCGCACATTTCCAATATAAGACTTATCGCACAGATTTGAAATAACTCTGCGAGACAAAGTCGAATAAATACTCACAAAGAGAGGATTGTCCCAATGAGGAACAACATGGAGACTTTCCGCTTCTTGGAATGAGGCCTTATAGAGTGCTACTTCGAGTTCGTCTGATTTTACAAAAGAGTCTGTAATAAGCGTATTAATCGCGTTGATAACCATTCTACGATTTAGTTTCTTACTATCTGCCTTAGAGTCAATCGTTAGTTCCTTGAATCCAGGAGTCTGCATAAGAAGTTGTTGCTTTCCTCGCCCAGTATTTAGAAACGAGTTTGCTGCTACCGATGTGGCAGCCTTCTTTTTTGCTGGCTTAGCTTTCACTGCTACTGCTGCTACAGTAATAGGTGCTTCTACATCACCTTCGTCTCCTTCTGCTTCACCTGCATCATCCTCCTCATCATCTTCCTCTTCACCCTCCTCATCCTCTTCTTGGTCTAGCTCCACTTGATCCTCCACTGCTGGTTCTTCATCATCTACAACAACATCCTCGTCATCATTACCTTCCTGTGAGGCATTTTCATCATCACCTTCAAACATAGCCTGATAAAACTTTTCATACTGCGCAATTGTGAAATGTGCAGGAGTTTTCCAGCTCTTATCTGTTGATGCAATAAGAAGCATATCTCCAAATACTAAAATAGAATCATGTGGAGGAGGGAGTTCGTGCTGATTTTCTGTCCCAGTCTTACCATCAATTGCGCCAAATAAGAACAAGAATAGATTACCATATTGATATGTAGCACACAGATCTACATCCTGCTTAGATTTCAGTAGCTTTTTGATAGACTCGATAGTAATTTCCTGTTTAGTTGAAATCTTTGTCTGCTTTACTTCGCCCTTCTGGGATAGACATAGTGCCTGAATATCTTTTGACATCCTAATTACTGAAGGGCATTTAACGCTTAAATGTTCTTCAACTTTTATAAGTAGGGTATGGAAATAAGAGAAATATCTCAAGAGGGCACGCCTGCAAATATCTATACAAATGGTATATATTATATGGAATATATTGATGATGAATTATTTTCTTATAAAATCATTGATAAATGGGATAAATATGAACTAGTTGAACTTATGAACTATATTCCATATTCAGATTTTTGGACAAATTGTGAAAAAGCTACAACAAAGCGACGAGCTTTTAATTGGAATCCAAATAAAGAACAATTTCCAACTAGAAGTCAATTAGAGTCTATTGTCTCTTCTTCTGAGGAACATTCTGAGACGATGAAATCATCTTATTCACAAAATAAACAGCCTCCTCGTGCACAACAGCAGGAAGGGCTGAAACCTTTGCAACAGTCGCAACAGTCACAGCAGCCTTCTGAGTCTCAACTGCCGTTACAACATTCTGTAAAACACACCCAGAAAGGTCAACAGAAGCCACCTTCTCAAGGACGTTCAATAAACTCCCAGAGAGGTCAGGCACCTCAGTTTCAGAAAGAACCTCTGACTCTAAAGCAGCAACCTGCGACTCTAAAACAGAAGCAGCATTACTCAAAACCGAGCCAGAAAGGTCAAGGTCTTTTACCGTTGCCTCTACAGCTGCCCCTACAGCCTCAAGAACAGATCCAGAAAGATCAACCGCATTTACAACATTCTTTACAGTTAAAAAACAGAAAAGCTTCGCAAAACGCTCAAGGCAACCCACATTTACAACATCAACGACATTCTTACCCGCAGCAACAGCCTCAAGGGTCTCCTTTACAGAAGTGTTTAACTCAACTTTCGCATCTACCGCTGTCTCTGGCTGCGACGAGCCTACAACCGCTTGGGGTTGTGTTAGTTCAAGCTTCTTATCAACGGCAGAAAGTGTCATTTTAAGGCAGCTCATTTTATACTATATATAGATATATTATTTTAATGTTTTAAATGATTTCATTTTTTCTTTAACAAGCTACAGATGGCCTCCAAGATTTTGGTAGTTTTATTCACAGCAATATTATTCTTTTTAGCATATCGTTATTTCATTGAAGGATTTCAGATGCGCCCTAGCATTTTCAATGATATAACTATAGCACCCCAAGTACTTCCTGAAAGAGCTGTAAGTTCTGGAGGACCATCATCTCCAAATGCTATACCAAAAGAAAGTATTGCTGCTATGATGGCTGAATCAGAAACACCAAATGATCCATATGACCAAACAGATGGGCAAACTCCTATGCAAGATTCTATGAGATATCCTGAGCGAAGTTTCGGTCCAGCCGGACAAAATTCAATAACAGATATTGCAGCTGAAAGTGGAATTGCTAGTAGAAGTGTTCAAAATACCCAGAATTCGGCACGTGTATTTTCACCAGAGTTTTCACAAAATGGTGGGTATGTAAGCGACGAAGTTGTAGCAAATGATACTTTTGATGATATGTCTTATTCTGCATTCTAAAGGAACGGCATGGACCTAAAGTTACAGCTCTTTAATAATATAGAGCAAAGATGCAGCAACATTCTATTAGGTCAAGTGCTATCTCAGGCCTTACAGAAGTTAAATTAAGAAATGCGCCCTCGTCGCTCCAAGAAGAAATTCATTTTTTCTTGGAAGGACGAAATATTTTAGATATGAAAGTGAGTCAGCCTATTCGGTCTCTTGAAAATAGTGAACTTCAATCAGGAAAACTCTTTGTTTCACAGAGACCTAGTGCTGCATTTTCTGGATTTCTAATTCTGCGAAATGACTCTCCAGTTATTTATTGGGATCAGCGGAATGCACGAGGGTATTTAGTAAAGTTAACAATTAATCGCCGCAATTTGGAGCGAAGTGGGTCAATTGTATTGTCGGTTTCCTTATATAAGAATGAACAGCAAATGATTATTGAGGATGTAATTTGGCATAATAATAAGAATGCGTGGAACGAGCACACTTTTACTGAACGATGGGCGCTCATTAAGAATATTAATAAAGATATACTGAGACCGGATCCAAATATCCTCGGATTTGAAATGAAGGTTGTAAAGTTTGAGACAATTGAACAATGGCTCAAGCGAACAGATTATTCTATGGCATTTATGTGGGAGTTCACTCCAGATCGCGCGCGCACAAGACGTTTCCTCTGGCAGCCACCACAGAAAGATACACCAAGGCCTGTTACTTTGGAAACAAAGCTAAAACCAAAACCAACACCTTCAATCCAAAGCTATACAACTCTTATTGCTACTGCTGAGAAGGACACACTTACAAATCTTCCTGATAGTTATATTCTATATGCACAGGGTCGCGCCCAGATTGGTCCAGCATCTGTAAGGAAGTTAACAGTAAGTCTTGCATTGCGTGCTGCGTTAGCGGATAAGAGTTCATGCTCAGTTCATGTTCAGTGGGCTCCTAACTTTAATAAATATGAAGTCATAGAAATTGTTGATGCAGCACCTATACCGCTAGCCGCTTTTCAAGAAAAAGAGCATACCCTCTAGGGTCCTGAAGTAGACGATCCTTCCAAGACCTTACAAAAATATGTTTATCAAGAGATAGGTTATCATCACCTATAAGGGCATTGAATCGCTTTTTCAAATGTGTTAACTGATTATGTAAATCATTACGAGAAGTATAAGATAATAGAGGTAGTTTGTAATTGCTTATTACAAATCGTTCACTAAATGTGACAATTGTCTCTCTATATTGAATAAATTCTTCACTTGTTTTAAAATAACATAATATATGTTTAATGAAGGCAAATCCTAGGCTTATTCGCTGAATTTGCTCTTCAATAGGAAACCACATTGCCATCGCCATAAGGGTTGGAAGGGCTCGCTTCAAATCAGTACCTTCTGTAAAGGGGGCTCTACATAATGGGCATGTAGTTTTCATAATAGCCCAGCTTTGTAAGCAGAGATTATGAAAAGTATGATGACAGTCTCCTAAAGTTATTTGTGTATCTGTAGTTTGGAGCGGTTCTTGACATATAACACATTCTTCGGACATATTTAGCTAGAATATAGTAGCACTTATTTCTTAACCCATTAGCAGATAGAGTAATGGACCGCTCTGAAAGGAATCGTAAATCTAGACAGCGTGGGTGCGCGCGTAATAGACGCATGTATGGTGGAGCAAGTTATTCATTTACTGGGCCTCTTAGCCCTGAGGTTGGAGGATTTTCGTCCAATACGGTTACTCAGGTAAGTGACTGTGGAACTGTTGCTCGCCCAACATTAAACCCAGGAGCAGGTCTTCCCGGTATGAGTGGTGGTAAGCGGACACGGAAAAATAATGGGGTTCTATCACTGGCTAATTATGTAGTGTTACCCCCAAATAATGTTAGGGCTGCAAATCAGCGAGTAATTGCACCTCTGTCACCTGTAGCTGCTCCACTGTCACCTGTAGCTGCTCCACTAGTTGGTGGTGGCCGCAGACGCAGACAAGCTGGAGGTCGGTACCCTAATGGGCGACAAGCTGGAGGCCGTTACGGTTTTGGTGCGGAAATTGTAGGAGATGCTGGAATTGCTCTTGGTCTTCGCCCACAAATTCCCTGCGAACTAAGTGTTCATAATACTCTGAATCCGGGTGTTGCTACTGCCTCAACTCTTCCCCACAGAGGTGGTGGCTCAGATTCAATGGCATATTATGCGCCTACAGCTGGATATGCAAATGTTCCAAATGGTGGACCCGGTCAAGTTCCATTCATGGCTCAAGTGCCATATGAGGCTCGCGCCAACAATCCTGCATGTGCAAAAACAGGTGGCCGCAGAAGGTCAACTCGTAAGGGCCGACGCTCAACTCGTAAGAGCAGACGATCAACTCGTAAGAGCAGACGCTCATCTAGACGCTAATCATCTACAATTAAACACTTCTTCATAGCCTTTTCTACCTTTTCTGTATCCTCCTCATCTTTTCTATCCTGTACACGGCCTCCTGAACGCTGAATCTTATAGCCACATTGTTTATAATATTGAGAACGAAGCCCCCATTGCCTAATATACATCCCATGTTGGTCAATAATATCAACAATAAGAGGATCCACTTTCCGCTCCTCTTTCCTTTGACGCAAAATTCGTCCTGTACTCTGCTCCACCTTTTTTCGTGGCGAAGCTAATATAACTGTATTCAAGGATTTAATATTCATCGCCTCTGAAGCCATTGAATATGATGCCAACAACACATTCGCCTCCGCTGCACCAGCTTCTCGCTTCGCCTCTTTCATTCCCCCAATATAGTATCGAATAATCAGCCCAGGATTTGTTTCCATAAGTAGCGCCTCCAAACTATTCAAATGCCCAATTCGTTCGCTCAGCACAAGAATCCGTCTATTAGGATCCTTCGCCAAATCAACAATGATTCCAGCAATCATTTTTGTCCGCTCGGCGCATTCTACAACCTGCGTTAAGAGCCGAGCCATAACAATCTCCCCATTAGTATCTGTTGGCTCTATACTATATCCAGTATCAGACGATGTAAACCGCACACCCCTTACAGATACTGTTTCATCTGCCTCTCGGATCTTCTCCCAGTAAACGGGCTCACCCAGAAACCACTCAAACACCTTTGTAAGGCCATCATCCCTAGTTGGAGTAGCAGAAAGACCCAGCACAGCTTTTGTCTGAATTTTCATGAGAGTCTTGGAGAAATATGCTGCGCCCAAGTGGTGACATTCATCAAAGATCGTAAAACCATATGTTTTGAAAGTGTCTTCAGGAAAATCGCGTGAACACAGTGTTTGGATCATACAGAGTGTAACATCGTATTTCTTCGGATCTACCTCACATTTTGTTCCTTGAAGAATACCAATCCGAGCTCCATCAATGAATCCCTCAATTTCCTTTTTCCATTGATTGAGCAGGAACTCCTTATCCACTACTACAAGGAATCTTTTTCCAAGCCTCACAGCAATGTTAAGCGCCATGAATGTTTTTCCCTTTCCGCAAGGAACACAGATAAGTCCAGCCGATTTATTCGCAAAGAAGCTCTGAATAATATTTTCCTGGTAATCGTATGCAACTCCTTTGAACTTTACAACAGCTGGAAGCGGCTGTCCAACAGGAAGTGTATTCGCTTCCGCTTCTCCAAACTGCTTTGTTCCCCACACGCGAGGAACATAAAATCGGCTTGCAGACTCCAAATAAATAGGAAATGCTGATGTCACAGCCGCAGCTCTTGCATGTGTAATAGGACTTACTGTAAGGTCTGTACGAAGCTCTGTTGTCTGCTCTTTGGTGAGCCATGATTTCTTGATGGCATACCCTTTCGTAGTGACAACACGATTCAAATCCTTTACGGGTGTTGTAGGGACATTATTCATTTTTGATAACCCTATAATAAGGCTATTAAAAATCAATTTTCCTCTATCAAATTAGAGAATGGTATATTCAAAAACCACACAAGCTATAGTTGCTGGATTAATAGCAATCGCATTTCTATTTGTTCCTATGCTTCCAACTAGCATCCTCTATGCGACAGACAACCTCATTGTAAGGTTTCTTCTACTAGCGTCTCTATTAGGTTCTATCTATTTTAGCCCTCTTGTAAGCATTGTAACATTTCTCTTAGTTGCAAGAATATTTATTGAGAGAAATAATGAGAAGTTACACAGAGCGAAGGCGTTTGTAAATACAAGTGTTCCTGCTGGTACAAATGACCCTATTATTGATAGTACAGGTGATATTAAAGATGATCAGGCCCATGTAGATCGCACGGTTCATTCTGATGGTCATGATGAATTATCTTATATGCCGCATGATGAAATAGGTAGTGATGAATTCGGTTGGAATGGCTCATCTAGTGTAGGAGACTATAAGCACACCCTACAAGGTGTAACTGAAGGTGAACAGGCGGCAAACACTGTCTTCACAGATGTACGCCCTGAGAATACTACAAATGCATTTTAGATATCAATTTGATTCTTCTGTAGGGTTTTATCTATGAAGTATTTCTTTGCAATACTACAGAATATAACATTTCTATCAGGATTTAGCCATGAAGATTTAGCTTTCCAATCGGGGCCAAATATAGCTGCTAAATATCTAAATATGCTCTTATCCTCATAGCATGAATGATATATGCCCATTAAATCCTTAAAGCTCGCACTTAATAATACAGGATTTCCTGGAAGCGCAGTCTTCTGGCACTGAGGGGATGGGCATACAAATTTCTCTAATTCTAGTTCAATCTCACACGAGGTTGCATCAGTATAACCACCAGCAACTTTACATTTTCTTTGAGTGTGAGACATAGGGGCGTCCATTGTAGGGGCTAATGAACCATTTGTACAGAATGATACGCCCTTATTTTCATAGTAAGATGATAAGTGTGATGGGCACAACTCTTTACCTTTTCGCGCATAATAACTCGCTAAATATGTAGAACATGCCTCATAATCTTTAGAATTTAATGACGACATTGTGCAGATTGTTTTTCCCTCGCATTCTATTCCATTTACATTACCATCACAACATAGTGTATCACCTGTTTTATCAATATAAGACTTAGATGATAACGGGCACATTGATATATTATTAACTGTACCATTAGCAGTTGTGAATCCTTCTTTTACTACTGGTGGAACTGAATCAAGAGCAATATCTAATGTTGAATTCCACCAAAGATATAATACTACAATCGTAGCCGAAAAGACTAGAACATCGAATATTAACATATAAATATCCATTGTTGTTCTAGCACAATACTATTCTTATGAAGTAATTTGTGGGGCGGTTTTACGAGTTATCATACGAAATCCAAAATATAAGAGTCCAGCTGCGAGAGAAAACCCTATAATTCCACCAATAACTGCTCCAGCAACGGTGGTTGCATTATTTACACGAGATACTTCAGGTTTTTCAGCATTTTGAGTATTAAATTCATCCTGTAATGAATTAGCGTTTTCCATCTCATCTCCATTCAAATCAATAATCATTGCGCCATTCACATTTTTAACATGCTTTGTAGGGTCTAGTGGTATACATTTGAATGCCGAAGCTGCTCTCTTTGCAGTTTCAGTGTCAGTTGTTATAAATGTTATAGGATAATATACAAACTTCTTTGTGAATGAATCGGAGCCAGTGCTAATTAAACTAGAAAATACAGGTCTTGTAGGCCCTGTAGATTGGTCTAGTGTGCGAGACCTGCTAGTTAGGGATGGAATACTCAATGTTTTTATATTTTTACCTGAAAATAGCGACACAGGCACGCCAAATCTTGGTAGGGTCCCTGCTTGAATAAATTTAGTTTTTGTTTGTGAATCAATAATAATTCCATCCAAAAATATTAATACATTAATAGGCAGAGTTAATACAGTACTAGATCGTACATCTGTATCCATATATTCAACACAAGTTTGATAATTAATACTTTGTTTATCTAAAATATTTCCAATAGATCCCCTATATGATGTATCTCTTGTTAGCGCAGCATTTATATATACACCTCCATTATTAAGAGATGCTCCTTGTAAAATAGGAGCAAAAGCTACATATACACTCTTATCAGATGATGATTGAAACCATAATACAAACTCAGCAAGGACTGTTGGCATACCTCGCCCAGTATAGTAACTAGAATTTACTGTTTGCACTATTTGTGCCCACATAAGACTATATGACCGGCCTTTAACTCGGAGAGTTGTCATAGAGTCCTCATTAAATAAAAACTTATTATCAAAAGTTGGATATGTTGTTCTGGCGGAAGCTTTTAATTCAATTGTAGAGGTTGTTTTTATTGAATCAAGCTGAGTAGAACTAATAGTCCCTTGTATAATGATGGGTAGTCCGCGATTTCCGTCAGGTGGACACGATGACATCTATTACTACAAATATTCTTAATTTAGACGCTTCTAGCGATAAAATTTAGAATATATATATATATAGAGCTTAACTAGGCATTTGGAATATATTTTGGTGCATCAAACTTATAGATTGTCGCCTTTCCTTGCAGTCCATTTGCACGAATATACACATTATCTTTATCAAATATTTCCTCACACCCAACATCGTCCATACAGTCTCGTTTCTTGAAACTTAGTGGAATTGGTACAGGATTATATGTATCAGTTCGTGTATAGTAATTGAAGCGGTTATTACTGCTTGTTGTTGGGCGTCCATAAAGAGGTAACATTTTACCATCTTCTGTTGTGAATACTCCATAAGATGTAAAATTTGAGGGATAGCCTTGTGTAGGAATATTTATTGGAAGATTTGTTGTAGAGAATCCGAGACCGCGGCCAAGCCCGTCCCAAATTTTTAGTGGCTCGGGGGCACGGGTATAACGATCATCACCGCCTTTTTGCGATATGTAGATGTTTGGTTGCTGTTGTGGTTGTGGTTGTGGTTGCAGTTGTATAGGCTGCTTCTGCGTCTCTGAGACCCTTCCTGCTAATATCAAGAACACACTTGTAAGGATAATACCAATTGCTATAATTATATATATTACCTCAGATGAGAGGCATAATACACCGGGTGGACAGCGCGCAACTCTTCTAGAGGGCATCTAACAGACCTCTCTAAATTAAGCGCTAGTAGGCATTCCATCCTTTCCAAACATCTGTTGGAAAGTCTCCATAAGTTGCTTGCCATCATTTAACATGGGTTTCATTGTCTGAAGCATACTCATGAGACTCTTCTGTGTATCCAGTAACTTTCTTGTATCAGCAGTCATAGCTTGAATTTGATCAGGCTTCATAGAACCGATCGCTGTCATTAAAGTTGTACCCTGATCAATGTGTGGGCCAGACTTGGATTCTGTAGGGATTTCACCTAACTTAAATAGCCCCTCTGCACCAGTAGACTCTGTGAAGGCCTCCTTTTTATCCTCCTTTTTGGCCTCTTCTGGTGCACTCTCAGTTGTGCCAACATCCTCAGTAGACTGTTTACCTTGCGCCTGACCTGATGTAGCAGAGCCGGCATCCGCAAAACCCTCAGTAAAAGAACTTGAGTAGACACCTACAGGCTGTTTAATAGAGTTCACCCGCTTAACAATTGTATCAGCTCCATCTGTGAACCCCTCCGTAGATGGCGCTGGCTGCTCTTTCTTTACATACGCAGGTATAGATGGGCTAGTGAAATATTTATAAAGGAGCCCTGTAATAATTACAATCGCGGTTGCAAGTTCAATACTTTCCATAACTCCAAAAACAATTAGTCCGACCGCAACACTAAATAAGAAGCCGGTCATTCCAACAACAGAAAGTGCATATAATCCAAAAATGCCTAATGCACCCAAGGCTATCATGCGTGTCGTATTTGTGCTCTTCATTGTATACAGCTAATAGCGGCAAATATAAAAGTTAGTCATAATGAATAATTAATTTTTATATTATTTACTGATTGCATCTTCTAACCCATAAGAGGAGCAATCACTCGTTGAAATACCCAATACACTCCACCAGCAATGAGGGCTCTTGCGAGTAATCCGATATTATTTAGATCACCTCCACTTCTTAGGAGAACAGGAGCATAATGATGAAAGAGGATATTAACAGCTGGGAGACTTAGTATAAATACAATTATTGCAACTAGAATTGGCTGACGCAGCTCTTGGAAAATAGTGCTCTGCCAGGAGAATCCCTTAGATGGGGCTTGCTCAGCTACACGTGTGGGCTGAGGTTGTTGGTATTGCTGCTGCATATAAGGGGCGCCTTGTTGCTGTTGCATCATCATCTGTGTAAAATCAGCTGGATTTGGGTGCTCGCGTCCAATCATATGTGCAGTTGGCACAGCCGGATCAGCGGATGTTTGATACATAGCATTCGCGCTGGGCTGTTGAACCTTATAACTACTGAGCTGTGGTGGAGGAAGGCCGCCTCCTTGTTGTGGTGAACCTGTTGAGTTCATGTCATTTAAAATCTTACTTACAAGGTCATCGTCATTCTCGCGACCCCCAGATGGGGCGCGTCCGTCTAAGTCGCTTAAGAGTGTGCCAGCCGAAGTCATCTGAAAATTGTAATAAGAAAATATATATCTAGTCTAGCGCATGAAATGGCTCAATTATTTTGCCACCTGTCGCTGGGCAGTCCATTGTTTGTGGGTTAAACTTATAACACTTTTGACCAATTCTATACACATGTTCACGAATCTCTTTCATATCGGGGGCCTTATAGTCACGACATTGTAAGGAACCACCTTGTGAAGTGCAAAGAGGTCTGCATAATGATGCTAACCCAAATCCTATTATAAAACTAAATAATATATGAAATTTAGGGTCTTTAACAATATCAGCTAACATCTCGTGCTATCTAAAATATATCACAGAAATAGACGGAGCCAATGCTTAAAAATATTCAATTAATGCCATTATTACTAGGTCTTATAATTGGACTCTTTGTTGTATATCTCTTTCCTCCTGAACATGAACCAGTTGTGCGGTATCCTACACCGGCATCACACGACATTTATCGTGATAAGAATGGTATGTGTTATTCCTTTCAATCAGAAGAAGTAAGTTGTGACAAGTTTGAAGACAAGTTGCGCGATTTTCCCTTACAATGATTATTGAGCGCCAGGACGGGGGCGAGTGCGTCTAACCTTCAGAATTCCACCTAGACGCCCACGATCTGCTGCTGTCATTTCTCTTGGCTCTGCTGGAGGAGCCGCATCCGCAGCCTCCTCTTGTGGTTGTGGTTGTGCCGCCTCCTGTTGTGGTAGTGGAGTTTCTGAAACAGAACTTTGAAGTTCGTGGGGAAAATGTTTGAAAATGTGTACAGAATATGGAATTTTTCTGTCTTCATAGCGACTATCAAGAAGAACTTTACGAATCTCCAGACTGTCATTTGTTTTTACTTGTTTGAGAGGATATGCTGCTGTCTGTAAGGCCTTTTCTGCTTGCGCGACATTCTGGTTAGCAATTACAACATCTGAAGCATATATATCTCCGTTTTTGTATGCTAAATATACTTCACGAAGATTGGCCTGAGCTTCTTGAACTGCAATTTCCAAAATAGCAAGTTGTTCTCGGCGAGAGCTATCTAGTTCAATCTTCTCGGCTACAGATATTTCTCTGTATTTTGGGAGTGTAAATATGCGGTCTGGTTCACCTGCCTTAATACCTTTAGCTAAAAGATCGCCGGTCTCTGTAATTATACACTTTTTTAGGTCTTTACCACGCGCAATGTAAAATTCTTCAATTGTTTTTGGCTGTACTTTTACTTTGCTATATTCCTTTTTTGGCTTTGTAGTATCTTTGACCTTTTTTGGTTTGGGAGCTGACTTTGGTACAGCTACTGGTTCAGCTGCAGGTGTAATTGCCTCTACTATATTTGATAGCGTATCTGCAATCTCTTCTGCCATTTATAGCCTCTAACATAACTAACAAATTTAACCCTAGAATAGTATTTAATTTGTTATTTTAATATGGCCTGTTAATAAAATGGCCCCATCTTCAAATGCATCACTTGATACAGCTGTAGTGTTAGCATTTTCATCAGTTTCTGCTCTTTTTATTGCTCTAATTCCATTATTAACGACAATTTATAGAAGTTCTCTTCCCACATATGCGGTATATTTAATTATGCTTCTACTTCTTCCGGTTCTTTCTTGGGCTATCACTTGTTTGTTTAATGTTTTTATACAAATGATTCGATGTGGTTCAGTAAATGCGCCACAAGTATTAATTAATGGTGTACCAACTGTTGGATTTGTCGCTTTACTGGGTGGACTTTCACAATTAATACCAATTATGAGATATCCTATTGAAGTTGTTTTACCGATGACTTTTACACCTGAAATGAAGAAAGGTCTTGCCGTATCTTTCTACATCTTCTGGGGTGCAATATATGGTCAGTCACTTGGAGGATCTTTGAGTCAATCATGTGGTTCTACAGCGGTAGGGACGGCAGTAGGGACGGCAGTAGGGACGGCAGTAGGAACAGTAGCAGCACCACCAGCAGGAACTGCTACAACAGCGCCAGTCACCCCTACTCGGAATTAATATCACCAGGAGGCTCTGGGCCTAAGTATATATATTTAGGACTTCCTGTGGCTTCAGTTACTTCACGATTCAATATATAGTAGCCTGGTATTAGGGTGTTAGCTTTGCCCTTTGGTTTTGTTGTAAAATTATGATATGATAGATTTGGCTGAGGCTGTACTTCGGGTTGTGGTAGTTGCGGCAGCAGTGGCTCCTCTACAACACCAGGCAGTCCTAAACTACTCGCAAGCAGTAGCATAATAATATAACTCAGTAAAGCCCAAATAATCACAAATAACCAAAAAGGGAGCCATGTATGAGTTGTAGGATTCCGCCCAATACCAAATTCCTTCCATACGCCTTGTTCCGTAAACATAAGACTTGGTTGTAGGATTAATACAATAGCCACACCAGCTAAATACAATAATCCACTATAAAGAAGTATCTTCATCTTTGGCCCTTAACTTCTATATTAGATATAAAAAATTATACTAAAAATCATCAGATGCCTCTTGGTCAACATCATAACCTCCTTGTGCCTCATAGAATGCATCCGTCCCTTCTCCAGCTCCAAGTAAATTCAATAAATCATTATTACCAGGAGGAACCATAGTTTGCCCCGCATCCAAATCGTTCTCGCCTCGTCGTATACGCTCATCTCGCTCTTTCTCCCACTGATCAGCATCATAAGCAAAAATAAGTTTTGATCCACCAATTGACCACTTTCCTATTCCAAGAGCTTTATTAACAAGTTCTACCTGTTTACCATCATCGTCCATTTTATCTAAATCCCCAATAAAGTTCATCTTCTCTTTTTCAGCAGACTTCGCAATTCGCAGACGAATTTCGTCAGGCGAGTATGAAAGCGACTCCCCCTCAAACTGCGCCATACATCCATTTATAAAGGCTGTTAGCACTGTTCCAGACTTGTCAACAAGACTTGTTGTTGCCACGTCTCCACCTGAGCCTGGTGGAGCACGATTCAGATCCAAGAGCTCTGCAAAAGGACCTAAGAACAACGCATACTTCAGATATTTTACACCGATTAACCCACCAGGTGTGCGTCCAGGCTGAAGTTCCAAAGCAAAGTTCAAAAATCCCTGTATTTGTGTCAAGAAATACTCAATCTTTGCGACTGCAATTCCTTCCTTGAGGCTTGATTGATACTTCTTATTTACAGCTACATGAGCATCTAGCATTGTATGAAGGTGTCCCATATGTTCACCTCCAAGATGATAGAGTGGGGATACTCGTAACATGTCAGTATTATACGAGTTAATCACTCGTTGTAAGGGCACAATCAAATAAGATATTATAATCTCCTTGAGAGTAAAACTATCTTTTGATAGCCACTTATTCAAAGTTCCAGCACCGGCCTGGCCCAAACGCCGCCGCACAAACTCCTCAGATTCCCCTACAATATCTGAGAATGCTCCATACGCAAGTGCCACCTCAGTTTCACTAGCATCATTTGTAAGGCTAGTAAGGCGATTAATAAGCTCACCCAGATTCTCTCGCCACATGTTCATAGGAGCAGGCACTAAGTTTCCTAGCCTTTGGAGCAGCTCCGTTGCAGGAGTTACTCTCACATACTTTGTATGAGGAACCATATAATTTTTATGTGTTGTATCGAGCAAATCCTGGAAAAACTCAGGTGTAACATCTACACCTTGGGCCTGTAAATCAGAAATGAGTGCGCCTGTATCAATAATTGGCTCTGAGGCCTTTGATTTTGTTTGAACACTATAATCTGGGAATAGATAGGCACTAGAAAGCTTCAGGCCACAGTTATCACATGCACCGTTATATCCGAGTTCATGAGCATAACCCTTTCGTGGCCCCGTGTAACAAATCTTTAAAAAGATTCGGAAAGCGAGATTCAATGGAGCCTCCGCAATAAGTTCATGCATCGCCTTCGGTTTGAAGTGAACAAACAACATAGATGAACGATACAGCGGTGAAAGAGGAGGCCGCACTCTTTGTAAGGGCACTTGATTCTTCTGTTCTGCCCAATAGGCTCCAGGTGTTGTAATATTATTAAAGCAGCATGCCGTCTCTGCAAATGGATTTCCCCTTATAAGTTGTGCTGTGCGAAGTGCATGTCTATGAGAATCACGAATCCAGGCAGCAGCAAGTTTTCTTAAGCCAGCAGAGTTTCGTGTATTAATCGCTTCAGGCACTACAGTTTCAGTATCCTCAGTACCAGAAACAATCTCCTGTAATGGGCGGAATTCACCTGAAATCTTATCACGTGGGCGGCCATCAGCAGCTTCTGCTCCAAGAGTTTCGCGTCTATACTCCTGTTTCGCTGCAATCTTCTGTAAAACAGTGGGCTCCGTTTGTAGAATCTTTTGAACAATTCCTTCCATAAACCGCGCAATTTGCTTCTGTCGTTCTGCATCACTGCGAATCTTCAGGAAACCGGTTCTATTCCAGGGGTCCTCATCCTTCACAATTGAACCGAGAGCACAACTTATATAATTAATACCGGTTCTGTCAGCATCTGCGCCACTTTGTAAGGGAAATCCGCCAAAACCTGCTATACATCCTGGAAGTGTATAACGAACTACATAATCAGGAATATGTGTCTGAATATCAATAAGCATTAAAGCAGCAACAGTTGTTACACTGAAACCCTTAATATAGGTATCATAATCAGGTATACCCTTTGCGCCTTTTACTTCAGCCGCCTTCTTTTTCCTTTCATAATCTGTGCGGCTATCTAGAGTTTGTATACGAAGGAATGCCATTTCAACAATTGAGCGATAATCGCTATCCAGAGGTGTTACTCCGATTTTTCCGAAGATTTCCTTTGCAATATTGAAGCAGAGAGTTTTTGCTTCATTATCAAACTCTATTTTCTCTGTTCCAGGCACACCTGCTCCAAGAGTCAACTGAAGTTGTTCTTCTGCTAAGGCATCCTCATCAACTGGACCCGATGGCGCATATCCAGCATCATTAGCAGCCATACCTTTATCAAAATCCAATTCTGCTATACTTTGCCCACAGTTGCGGCAAATATAGCGACCATTAAAGACTCCACCTGCTAAACTCAAATAGAGTTCCTTCTGCAGCACCTCTTGCTCTCGTGGATGACGAAACTGTTGGATTTGAAGGACCTCGTGCATACAAAGTAAATGCTGCTCACATACTGTGCAATTAATGAAGTTCTCATCTCTGTCTCCTTGGAAGCGTGTTACAAACTTTGCAAGTAATATCATTCGCTCCGAGTCATCCTTAATCTTCCTTATAGAAACTAGTGCAGATACATGCTTACATTTATTCGGAATCGGTGGCAGTCCCCTATTATCATTTAATTGACGGCTCTTCAATGCCGCATGAAGACTATCAAGATATGTGTCCGCTTGTGTGCGGAGGCGCTCCTTTTCTAGAATAGCTGCCTGTCCGCCAAGCGCAGCGATTGTCAAATCCTGCTTATATTTTAGTAAATATGCTACAATAGCAATATCATTTGACGCAAGGCCAGGTGTTCGTTCATAGAGTTCCTTAATTGTTTCACCAAGGACTGGCTCTCCAACAATCTTCTCCTGCAATGCCTGCTTTGAAGTATCATCTAAGAAAGACGCCAGTTGAACAGGTGTTTCAGTAGTTTGGATCTCTTCACGAAGTGTCTTAATAAGGAGCCGCACACGCGAAATATCTTGTAGAATTCGCTCATGTAGTACATGTGTAGTTTCCATGTTGAGTTCATACGCATCAAGACCCAAATCTATGAGCATTGTTCGGAAATCGTTGAAACCAGTGAATTGACCTTCAACACCTTTCAATACATCAATTAGATATGCTGAAATATCGATATTTCCTAGCGTATTTCCATTGAGCCCTACATTTAAGATTGTGCTTGCACTCGGTATTTCAGAGGCGGACCCAGTAATCTCTAATAGTTCAGTCATTGTTTTATGAATCATAGACGAACGCCCAATATCGCGAGCAAGTGAGCCAGTTCGGTTAGACCCTATAGAGTTGCTGATAGCCATAGGAAATAGAAGGTATGAGAGTAATGTACCTTTATCAGCAGGAATGGCAAGAACATATTTGCCATCTTTATTTTTACGTAGACTTGCGGCCAGTGATCTCAGTAAAGAGAAATGCACTTGCGAATTAATATCATCTACTGTAAGGGGGATTGGGCCGCCGCCACTATTCCAGGTTTTCTTTTTACCACCTACCATTGGTAAGCCAGGAATAGTAGGGGTGTCCTCACTATCTTCAGGCATTGACTTGCGGAAAAACTCGCCGTCACGCTTTGCCTCATACTTAGGCGCAGTTGAGCTACCAGCATCACGCGCTGTTTGCTGGAATTCTTGTGTAAACTCATTTAGTTGTGTGTAAAATCTGGGGGCTCCTACATCATTTGCTCCGATACTCGTCATATTATCTGTGAAATTATTCGCAGAACGAAGTGTATCTGATAAAAAGTTAATATCAAAGAAGTCAGTTGTTAATTCGGAATCGGACCCAGGGTTTCCACCAGCAATTCGCACTAAATGGTCATTTGTATGGTCAATAAAAAGCACACGGAGAACATCTAATACAGGGCGCGATAGTGGAACTTTTCCAGAACTTAATAGTTCAACAAGTTGTGTGACTGATGCTGGTTTTCGCCCTAATGGGGTGCCATCTGCTCCATAAGTTGTCACTTGACGAATAAGAGTATTCGTTATTTCAACAAATGAGCGGAGCTGTTTGATAATATTGGGATTCTTCTGTGAAGGTGTATCTAACATAGAGAGTAAATCCACAAGTAGATCATTCTTCTGAATACTTTCGGGATAGATTCGCTGAGCAGGAGGAATATCTGTTACCTCTGCAAGGAGTGGTATCTCAATAAAACCAACTACTGCACCTTCATCCTCATCTTCATCGTTATCGGGCTGTGCTTCGTCTGCTTCTTGGATTTCTTGGTCTTGATCCTCGCCCTCTTGAAGGGGCAACTGTTCTTCAGGGATAACACGAAGAACTGCAAAAGGAAGATCAAGAGGGATACCTGTAAAATTAAAGTTAACTTCAGTCTTCTCTTCAGTGTCCCTGTTTGTAATTATAATACTATCATTTTCAACATTAACTTCATCAACAATATAAGAACCTGCTGCTTCACCTTCTGCTGTAAATGTATCAATCACTGCGCCAACGCGAAGACGATTCTGCTCAATAAAACTTGGCACATTTGTTGCCTCATACTTAACATCCGTAACTTGTTTTTCAGGATCAATTCCTTCCGCCGTAATAGGAAAATCATAAAGACGATTACTGACACCATCAGGTAGCACTCGCAACAGACTTTCATCCAAATAATAAATTCGCCCAGTTACTTGCCCTAGAAGTTTACTCTCAATCTGTATTCTATCACCAATACCAAGAGATGGTCCCTCATTAATTATATTCTCTTCATCTGGCGTCTGAGCTGCTATTTGCACGCCCTCTTCTTCTAAGGACATTCGCCGTCTCTATCGTCTTTTCTTAAAAATTTGAAGGCTTTAATGCTCCATAAAATGCTTAGAAAGAAAATGACATCTATTAATATTTTCAAGGAGCTTCGCACTAAATATGTCACTTGGTCTTCTCTCAAAACATTCCTTACAGGTGATGAGGGTGGTAAGCTTACTATTGTAGAAAATACTATTGAGCCTCGCTATTGTATTGTGCGATATGATAAGGCAGTTTCCAATTTTGCAATTCCATATGTTCACGCATTTCGTTCAGTAGTTTGGGATACATCACTAAATCTACCTGTAAGTGTTGCTCCTTTTAAGGCAATTGAGACAGAACCGTCTGTTGAGCATGTACAGGATTCTAACACTATTATTCAGGAGTTCGTGGAGGGAACTATGATTCAGACATTTACAAGTGCGGAAGATCAGCAGATTCGTTTGGCAACTCGCACAAAGTTCGGAGCACATACTCGGTTCCACAGTAAGCGAAACTTTTCCGAACTAATTAAGGACACTCCTCAATATGCCGAGCTGAATAAGATTTTGCCGCCAACATCTCCTACACTTCCTTATACATTTGCGAGTTTGGTTCTACAGCATCCTGAGCATCGTGTTGTTGCGCCTCTTACACAGCCGCGCCTATATGTGGTGAATCTAGGAGTTGTAAGTGATGATGGCCTAGTCACTATTAGTGAGAATCCTCTAACATGGTCTGAGACAGCTCGTAGCTGCGCTGTTCCAACATATGAACACAAGAATATTAACACACAAGCTCTTGCAATGACATATGGTTGGATGTGGCAAGGGCTTGTAGTAAAGAACACAGTGACCCTACAGAGATGGCGTATGCGTAACCCACTATATACTCTTGTAAGGGATCTCCGTGGAAATGAATCCGATGATATTTTGCGATTCCTACGTCTGCGTAAAGCTGGGCAGATTTATGCGTATGTGCAGTATTATCCTGAAATTGCACCAGTTTATGAGGCGTATGAGCTGAAACTTCGTGAGCAGACTCAGTCACTATTTGATGATTATTGCGCAGTTTATAAGAACAAGTCATCATCAAAGAAGAGTCTAAATGATGTAGGTTGGCCTCACAGGCAACATATGCGTATTATTCATGATATCTATAGGACGCAGTTGAAGCCAGCGCAACAGATTGTAAAAAAGGAGATGGTTGTATATTACATGAATAATCTTGATAGTATGAAGCAGCGAGCATTTATTATCACACCTGTAGGGGGTAAAGTTACTACAAAGAGTATTGTAGCTGAACTTCATGATAATGAAGATGTTGTGCTATAGAATATATACACTAATTAGGATATGAAAATTTTGTGGGTTCTTATTCAAACAGTTTTTTTGGCTGTAGCAGGGCAGCAAACTTGTCCAGCAATCCTTACAGGTCAGTTACATGGAACATCTGGTAGTGTATCTGGAAGCACTGTAACATCTGGATTTAATATATGGAGCGGAGCAAGTGGATGTACTGATAGTATATCTAATGTTCAGCGGCATCAATATTTATTGAATTTGGGTAGTGAAACCGCATATGGCACATTATCAGTATCTTTGTGTAATAGTGGCACGAATTATGATACAATGTTATATATAGGGCGCGGATGTCCTTATGATTATAGGAGTTTTGAGTGTATTGCAAGTGTTGATGATAGTAACTGTGGAATTAATGGCTTGTATTCAATAATACAGACTACTGTAACACAACCAGTAAATTATATTTTGGTTGGCGGATATTCTAGTTCTAGGGGAAATTATCATCTGACATGGAATTATGTGCCTTTAACACCTATAGCATCTGTAAGTGCGACAGTATCAATTCGTCCTTCAAATTCTGTTACAAGGAGTGTAAGAGAAAGTTATAGTAATAGCGCGAGCATATCAGAAACCGTAACATCTAGTGCGAGTATATCAGATACACAATCTGGGAGCTCTAGTCAAACAGGAACCGCAACATCTAGTGCCAGTATATCAGTCACATCGTCTGGAAGCTCTAGTGAAACAGAGACAAATACAATGACAATGACTAGCACTTCTTCATCATCTGAAACCTCTAGTGCCACAGGAAGCGGCTCGTCTAGCTCTAGTCAAACAGGAAGCGGCTCGTCTAGCTCTAGTGCCACAGGAAGTGGATCGTCTAGCTCTAGTCAAACAGGGACAAATACAATAACATCAACTAGTAGTTCTTCATCAAGTGTAACGAATACCCCCACTCCAAGTATCTCAGAAAAATATAGTCAAACTCAAACACATACACCAAGTGGTTCTCAAACAGAAACAGGTTCAGGAAGCAGTTCTCAAACTGACACAGCTAGTAATTCTCAATCTCCTACACACACTAGTTCTCAAACAGAAACACAGACACCTACTTCAAGTATTTCACAAACTGGTACATCTAGTAGTTCTCAAACATATACACCAAGTAGTTCTCAAACATATACACCAAGTGGAACACAGAGTAACTCACATACAGGAACTGAATCTTTCACTCGTTCAGAAACAGGTACCCACACAGGGACAGACACTTTTACAAGTTCAGGAAGTAGTTCGCAAACAGGAACTGGATCATTTACAAATTCAGGAAGTAGCTCCAACACAGGAACAGAATCTGTAACTCGTACAGGAAGTAGCTCGCAAACTGGCACAGGATCATTCACAAGTTCAGGAAGTAGCTCGCAAACTGGCACAGGAAGTAATTTTCATACACCTACCCCAACATGTAGTTCTACAAAAACTTCTACACAATCTTCCACACAGACTTCTACACAGACTTCTACAGAAACTTCCACACAGACTTCTACAGAAACTTCTACAGAAACTTCCACCCAAACTTCTAGTCAAATAAATTCGCAAAATAATACAAATAATCAAGTAAATAATATACTTAATGGGATAAGTATTCAAAATATTACACTCAATCAAACAACAAATATTGTTAATAGTTTATCAACATTTTCAGATAAGTCAGATTCATCAAATGTCCTAAATATTCTAAATCAATTAGCATCCTCATTAATTGCACAAAACTTAACCACAGAAATTCGTATAAACACCCCTGAATTTATTTTTATTGCTCTTCCTCCTCCCTTACAGAATGTAACAACGAGTTATAGTGTATCAAAGGATGTTAAAATTACAATTCCTCCTATTGGCGGTCGCGCTATTGGTGCAGTATCAGTAGTCGCCTGGGGAAATAATAGTTTTAAAGCTACAAATAGCTCCACTGCACAACCAAGTTCGCCAGTTCTCTCAATATCATTCACAGATTCTTCAGGAGCCCCATTACATATAAGAAATCTGTCTCCTCCTCTCATACTTCAAAATGTTATTACAAAGCCACATCCAATTCCAAATATAACATTTATTCCTGAATGTGTCTTCTGGAATACATCAACCCTAGAATGGAGTTCTGATGGATGCTATGTTACATCTAATACTTCTATATCTATTGAATGCGCCTGTAACCATCTCACCGATTTCGCATCTCGTTTTCAAGCAATCGCTGAGACAAATAAAAAAATCTTCGAAAATGCTGGCTCAGTATATACACTGGATGGTCTTCGCAAATATGCGAACTATTATATTTTTGTAGGTACCTTCTTCACAACTCTTCTAACTATTTTTATATATATAACACATCTAAATAATTATAATACAGTTCGCTATGTAAAAACCCTTGCCAAATTCCCCGAAATTACAATCCTTCAACACTTTTATAAGGGACCATTCTTTATTGATAGATATTATCCTGCTATTAAACTTCACCCTAAAGAAACAAGTGACACGCATTTTATAGATCCTTATAAGGGATATTCATGGTTTGGTAAATTATGTTGGATATGGTATAATCGTATTTTCTACGAACACGCACATCTCTCATTCTTCTTCAAGTTTGATCCGCGTATTCCTAGACAACTTCGTGCGCTATTTGTATTTATCGCAATTTTAAATACATTGTTTGTTACATGTCTACTGTATGGATATTCACACAATCCAAATGGAGATGCAATGACAATAGCAGAGTCGGTTGTATTATCGGTTTTAACATCCGTAATAAATGTTCCTATTGTGCTAGTATTTGGATACTTACTTAACATTGTTGGAGCGCATGAATATAAATGGCGCTATCCCTACATATATGATGAACTAAAAAGTAGACATTTATTTGAAGAGTTATGTAGTAATAGAGATGTAAGTGAGTTATGGCCACTTATTAAAAGTCGTCAACAATTATTGAAGAATCTTATTAAATATGAATTAGAATATAATGGAGGCAAATTCAGAACCCTTTGGCGATTTGTGGCGGCCCATAAGGCTGCAATTACTGATACAACTTCTGATCTTGTTGAAGAGTTTCGTAAGAAGGTGGTTGATTATAAGATTGCGTATAATCCCTATAACAATTGGTATAAATATTTGCCTGTCCATACGAAAGTTGGCTGGGCTGGGCTCGCAGTTGGACTTGGATATTTACTTTGGTGTTTAAATTATATACTTATATTTGGCGCAGCAGAGTCTGGCTCAGATAAAGTATTCTTTAATTTTATGGCCAGTGAAGTTATAGCTATTATGATTTCACAGCCATTGGCTCTGTTTTTGGCACCTATAATAGGATATATAGCTAATAAATTAATTAAAATATGCTCTAAGAAGGGAAATGGAAAAGAATTGCATTCATATTCTAATATTTATTTTTTCTCGGACCCCCTTGCAAGTGTAGTGTCAACTTCACTTTCGATATCATTTGGCTATTGGCTATTTTTGCGCGGAATTATTGAGGCAGGTGTTAAAAAATCTGATAAAGTTACCTTAGAAATAAGTGCTGCGCCGCCAAAAGCTATTGTTGCTTCATTAGAGGAGGATGATGGCGCAACCGATGAAGAGAAGGCAATACATCACGCTAAGAAGGCCTATCATGAGAGCGAAAAAGATATGTGTATAACCGTTTTATATTATTTGTTGCGTTTGGAAAATATGAAAGACTAAAGGGGCGAGGAGGTGTATTTTCAATTTTTCTTTATAAAACTCATTTAAAAAGTGCGTGACTAATACTCTTAGAGAGTAATATGGCAGCAATTGGTATCGATCTTGGAACCACTTATTCGTGCATTGGTGTATGGCAGAATGACCATGTGGAGATTATTGCAAATGAGCAGGGCAACCGCACAACTCCTTCTTATGTGTCTTTTGGTGAAACAGAGCGCCTCATTGGCGATGCGGCAAAGCAGGTAGCTGCGTCAAATACTACAAACACTGTGTTTGATGCTAAGCGTCTTATTGGTCGCAAGTTTGCTGACCCTGTTATCCAGGCTGATATGAAGCACTGGCCTTTTGGTGTAATTGACAAGGACGGCAAGCCTATTATTGAGGTGGATTTCAAGGGCGAGCGCAAGCAGTTCCTGCCTGAGGAGATTTCTGCTATGGTTCTCACGAAGCTTAAGCAGACTGCGGAGGCCTATCTTGGCACCCCTGTAGCGAGCGCTGTTATTACGGTACCAGCGTATTTCAACGATGCTCAGCGCCAGGCCACAAAGGATGCTGGCACAATTGCGGGGCTGAATGTTCTCCGCATTATTAATGAGCCGACTGCCGCTGCAATTGCGTATGGTCTGGACAAGCAGTCAAAGGGTGAGCAGAATGTGCTAATCTTTGATCTTGGTGGCGGCACTTTTGATGTTTCTCTTCTCTCCCTAGATGATGGTGTTTTTGAGGTAAAGGCGACTGCTGGTGATACCCATCTAGGTGGCGAGGATTTCGATAACTCGCTAGTAGATTACTGCTGCCAGGAGTTTGAGAAGAAGAATAAGGGAACATCTCTCCGCAAGAATGCGCGTGCTCTGCGCCGCCTCCGCACAGCTTGCGAGCGTGCGAAGCGTACTCTCTCAGCCTCTACCCAGGCTACTGTAGATGTGGATAGCCTTGTAGATGGTCTGGATTTTAATCTCATTATTTCTCGGTCCAGGTTTGAGATTCTGTGTGAGGCGGCATTCAAGCGTTGTATGGCTCCCATGGAGCAGGTGCTTCGTGATGCGAAGGTCAGCAAGGAGAGTGTAGATGAGATTGTAATGGTTGGTGGCTCCAGCCGCATTCCTCGCGTTCGCCAGCTGGTAACTGAGTTCTTCAATGGTAAGAAGCTCAATGACAGTGTACACCCTGATGAGGCAGTTGCTTATGGCGCTGCAATTCAGGCGGCTAATCTAACTGGTGCGGACAAGAGTGGCAAGCTGGACTCACTTGTGCTCCTTGATGTAGCCCCATTGTCTCTTGGTCTGGAGACGGCTGGTGGTGTCATGACAACTCTTATCAAGCGTAATACGACGATTCCTACAAAGAAGACTCAGACTTTCTCCACTTATTCAGACAACCAGCCTGGCGTTCTGATTCAGGTGTTTGAGGGTGAGCGTGCCATGACTCGTGACAATCGTTCTCTGGGTAAGTTCCAGCTGGATGGCGTGCCTCCCATGCCTCGTGGAGTTCCTCAGATTGAGGTGAGCTTTGATATTGATGCGAATGGTATCCTCAATGTGAGTGCATCTGAGAAGAGTACTGGTAAGTCCCAGAAGATCACGATCACAAATGAGAAGGGTCGCCTTACAAAGGAGGATATTGAGCGGATGGTTGAGGAGTCTGAGAAGTTTGCGGCTGAGGACAAGGAGCGCATGGAGCGTGTGGAGGCGAAGAATGGTCTGGAGGGTTATCTATATAACGCACGCAACTCTCTAAAGGAGGAGAAGGTCAAGGAGACTCTGGGTGAGAATGTGGTTGAGGACACTCTAACAATTATCCAGGAGGGAATCACTTGGCTGGAGGAAAATGGCGAGACTGCATATGTTTCGGAGCTGAAGGAGAAGCAGAAGTCTTATGAGGAGAAGATTACTCCTGTAATGATGAAGCTGTACCAGGGCTCTGGTGGCGGTGCAGGAATGCCTGATATGAGTGGTATGAAGATGCCTAGCTCTGAGGGCGAGGCGCCGGCCCCCAAGGTTGAGGAGGTGGATTAAGGAGTTTTTCCAAAAATCTGAAAATCCAAAATCTGAAAAAATAAAAAATAAAAAATAAAAAAACATTCGCGCAGGAAAATCCAAAAGTTGGCTGCGAATATTTTTTCCGATTTTTTTTTTCAGAACTTTTCAAAAAGTTTTAATCCCTTAGATATTAAAATACGCTCCTACGCTTATAGGCCTCACAAGAATATATGAAATATATTTTTGCAAATCCGGAGAAAAAAAAATGAATAATTCGCATATTAAAAATCCCCCACGTTCTACTATTAGGCGGCTGATGGTCGCCTCCAATTGGACCTGTAGCTCAGTTGGTTAGAGCGTGGTGCTTATAGACTAGTATCTATAGTTATGCAACGCCGAGGTCACGAGTTCAATCCTCGTCTGGTCCAAAACCTTTTTATGTGTTATATTTTATAAGACATTAAAAGATTTTAGCAGTAAATTACAGGTTATATGTCAAAGGAAGCTAAGATTCCAGATAAACATACAAAATATTTTGCATCATATAAACCAAATGATCTTTTTTGGGGAATTGGAATCGAAAATGAAACATATCTTGAGCTGCCAAATCAGCCAGGTGTAATGGGTAAATTCTTAAAGAATAATCAAAAAAGGGAACGATACAGCGTCGATTATTATGCAGGATATTTACCTACTTACTTCAATAAGGCTCTTTCGACAATTGTTAATGATACTGTAACATATGATATTCCTGTATTAATAAATGCACATGCCCTTACAAAGTGTGATATATCAGGCCAACATATAACAAACTACGATAAGGGTTCCACTCCAAACAAAAAATTTAATGGTACAACAATTTTTGAACATATGACGCGCAATAGCGACTATATTAAAAATGAATATGAAAAAAGCTTCTGCTTTGATGGAGACACACTGGAATTCATGACACTAGACTTTTATAAGGCAAATACGACAACTGTGATTAAAGAGCTTCAGACCCATAAGAAGACATTATTAGCAGAAATAAATGCCCTTGATTTAGCAGCCTTCAAGGGTGAACAGCTCAGATATCCTAAAGAAAATTATGGATTTGCACGATTTACAACAAATATGAACAATTTAGCAATATTTAATAATGGGACCTACCATTTTAATTTTACTTTGCCAACACAACTTGATATATCAGGAAATATTACAAACTGGCACGACTTTGGAGTCCGTCATAAGAGGGCTATTCGCGCAATACAATTTTTAGAGCCATTTTTCATAGCAGAGCTAGGAAGCCCAGATCCTCTATCCAAGAGTTCATTGTATTCAAAACGATTTCCTTCTGGTTCACAACGTATTGCTGCATCTCGTTATATTGGCGCAGGAACATATAATACATATACAATGACAACCGGTAAACTCTTGAACGAAGAGCTGGCCATAGTTCAGAAAAAATGGACACCATCGTTTTGGTATAATAGACTTTATAGCCAGATTCATTATAAAAAGGGAGAGCGTATTGGCTTTGACATTAATTTCAATAAATTCCGAAATCATGGCATTGAACTCCGATTCTTTGACTGGTTTCCTGAAAAGCGATTACCAGGTGTATTGTCATTTCTTGTAAGGGTTCTGGACTTTGCTGAGAATTCCGATTTTATGGTTGATGCAACAAAGTCTGCTGTATGGAATAATATTATGTATAAGGCAATTTTATATGGTAAAAGTGCTCTCTTAGAAAAAGAGGAAGTGATTTATATACGAAGATATATTGATATTCCCTATAAGACTATGCCTAATCATAATAAATACACAATTCATGATATATATTGTATTCTTGAGAGATATTTTGAGAAAACATATGGATGGAATGGTCCTTGTTCTAAATATATGTTAGAAAAACCATCATTTATTCAAAGATTTTGTAGATTATTTTATTAGCCGCTGCGTTTTAGACCATTGATAGCAGTCTGCCACTCGCTTTTCCAGGTCCGGAACATCGCAGCACAAGCACGCGCCGTCTCTGCAATAGCCGCACGAGCAGTTGTCTCCTTGCCATCATCAACGCCAATACGAAGAAGCATCTCATCACGGAGAGGATGGGGAATCTTATAGCCGGCAAATGTAACAACTCCCTTTCCAACCATGTTCGCGTCGAGCCAGGTTTGAAAGAGATTCCCTAATGTATGGTCCTCACCAGTGAAGATCATATCAAATCCGCGAATACGCGCCTCAGCAGGCTGAATTCTCACTGATTCAATCTGTTTATCAACTAGATTCGCATACTTCAAGCACTGAGCTTCACCAACCTCACAAGCCCGCTGAATAATAGACGGGACACTCAGAACACCAACCGTCTCCACAGTAAAATCAAATGAATTGGGCTCACCCTTCTCATCTGTAAGGTAACACTTCGCAGCTTCCAAAGTTTCGAACTCACGCTCAAGAATCTTTGCACGATCCTGATCTTGTGCTAGACTTTCAGGCGCAACCTTCTTGTGGAGCACAAGCCACTTCTCATAAATGCCGCGTTTCTTTTCAATATTCTCATCGCGAGTATAAATATATGAGCATTGGCTCACAGGAATGAATCGCGCATTTTCACGACCAGTTCCAATAGACGCGCGCGCAGTGAGAGAAATGCTCTCTGCTGACATAGCTCCATAGATTGTTGGCTTGAATGTTGCAATTAAACATGTATCCTTTGTAAGGGGATTTGTAGGAAAGAACTTCTCTGTAGGGACCTGGATGAGCTGCTCCTCCTGCTCACCATTATCGCCCTTTAGTTCGGAAATGCGCTTCTCAAGAACTGTGAAGTTTGAACAAGTAATATCACGAGAGATATCGGTTTCATTTGTCTCTTCTAGACGAAATACATACTGGTCAGGATTATACTTGAGAGGTTCCTGAATGAAAATTGGTAGAAGCCCAATACGATGCGCAAGCATCTCGTTTGTCATTGGAGTAGAGTTCTTTGTAATGGCTACATCTGTTGTAGTTCCTGTATCAGTCATATCGGCGCGAAAAGCAACAGTCTCAACGCCTGTAAGAACTAGGCGGCGTAGCGTATTAGCATAGGCAACATGAGTTGGCTTAATAGTGAAGTTCCAGACATTCTTGTTTCCAGGATTTGTGGAAATATTCTGAAATAGTGAGCTCGCCATATTGATTCTATCTTTCAATAATGAATAAAAGAAGGAATCAATTTTTTATGCTGAGGCATAAAAATATATTAGGCAGTTGCTAATAAGCAACTACTGAACAATTTTTGCGATTAGATAATCGCAAAAATCTATACCCGCGTTAACATTCACTTTCTTTTCAAACCAAGAGAATCTAGAGGGGAACTATAATGAGCGGAGGAACGCCCCAGCATATCTGTTTCTACAGCAATAAATGCGATTGGAGTAAAGCATTTTTAACGGAGTTAGCAAAGACTCCTTTTAAGAAAGAGTTCAACTTCATATGTGTAGATCCCGATAATGGTGGAAAAAGACCGCCGTTACCTGGCTGGCTGAAGAAGGTCCCGACTCTTGTTATAAAAGGTGATCAAGAGCCTATTAAGACCGATGCAGAGGTTTTGAATTGGCTCTATCAAAAGAAGATGTTACTATCTGGTGGTGGAAGTACAAATGCTGGAGCTGGAGCGGCATCTGGTGGGGCTGCTGAACCAGAGGCATGGGTCACAAATGAAATGGGCGGAGGTCTACGCGATGCCTATAGTTTTATTGATGATAGTGGAGCACATGCACGCAATTTTGAGATGCTTGGTGCTCCAGGAACTCGTACTGGCTCCGATTTACCAGGCGCATCTCGTCAGCCCGAAGCACAGAAAACAAAGAAAGAGCAGCTATTTGATTCGCAAATGGAAAATTATATGAAGAACCGTGAAAATGGGATGCCTCAACGAAGACCAGCCGCTCAATAGGGGTCTAAAAATAGATTAATACTTAATAATAAGTGAGATGTCAAATCTTAAAGCGTTTGTAACACAGTTGATCCGCTTCTTTGAGGATCTTAGTGCAACTTTCCCAGAGGAAAGGGATATTAAAATGGCGCTTGAGGCTCTTCAGGGAGCTCAGAAGATTAATCCACGACTTATTTTGGATCTGTTCTTTGAGCATGTTTATGTTGACTTAGCGGAAGCAATTCGTAATGAAGATGTTCAGACTATTATTGCTGTTGCTCAACGAAAGATTACAACTCAGTTTAATGAAATGCTTTCGGCTCTCTCTATTTTTCAGAAACATTGGCCGACACTCGATAATGATAATCGTGTTGCTATCTTCAAGTATTTGAAGGTACTTGTTGTTTTATGTGAGAAGGCAAAAGGCGCTTAACAATTCGCTAAAAACTATGTAAAGACTCTATATTACACCTTACAGAAGAAATGGAACAAATTCTATCTATTTTTGATACAAAATACACCGAATTTTGTGATAACCTTTTGTGTGCCCTCCCCGAGCTAGAGGCTGCGATTCTAGCATCAAAGGAGCTTTCCCCAGCAGACCGACTCAACCGTTTTAAAGATGAAGTACTTCCTGGTGTAACTCCTACAAGTGTTCCTCGCAAGATTCTGCCTACATTAACCCTTACAGATGATGTGTGGGATTCACTTGGCGAAACAGGGCAGAAGGCCATCCAGGAGTTTCTGAGTGTTCTTGGTGTGTGCTCTATGAGTGAGTCTGATGTTTGGAGTGACGAGTTCTTGAACAAGTGGAAAGAGTCCATGAGCGCTATGGATTTTGATGGAATTGCGAAGAAGATTGCGGATATGTTCGGTAAGGCTGGACCCGGTCTTGGCGCTGGTGCATTTGCTGGGATGGCAGGAATGGCTGGCGCTCTCCCAAAGATTCCTGAGAAGCTCATGAAGGGGCAGCTTGCCAAGCTTGTTGAGGAGCTTGTCAAAGAATTCAAGCCAGAGGAGTTTGGATTTACCCCTGAGATAATGGAGGAATGTGAGAAGAACCCTGCGAAGGCCTTTGAGGTTATAACGGAAATTTACACAAAGAGACCTGAAGCCCTACAGGGAGTGCTAAAGCGAATTATGAAGCGTCTACAAGATAAGATACGGCGTGGAGAGTTCAAGCCACAAGAGATCGCGAAGGAGGCTGAAGAGATGATGAAGGAATTCACTGGTAACCCTGCCTTCATGGAGCTATTAACAAGTCTGAAGGATGGCTTCGGAGCGGCTGAGGATCCTGACCTAATGCGCGAGACTGGGCGCGAGGGTGATGCTCGCAGAAATATTGTTCGTGACCGTCTGAAGGCCCGTCTTGCTGCGAAAAAGGGTGGTGCTAATAAAAAGTAAATTGCTGCTATCAGTTAGTAAGGAGGTCCTCAAAATGCCATATGCCGAGGAATGTGAATCTCCATTTTGGGTTAAACCTACAGCCCTTTTAAAAGCGAGTTTAGCACCCAGTATAGTATGCTCATCAAATGCAATTAATGCCTTTGTAAGGGGGGCTCTTCTTATAATGGTATTATGTGGTATTTTTACAGTAGTATATGATACAAATATGTTTGTGTTTGGAATTGTTCTAATTACTGCCTTATATGGGCCGTCATTATATGCAACACTTGGCGCACCTTGGTCGAAAGAAGGATTTCAAGCGGATCTTGTAAGAAATGCTGCTCCTGTTGCGGAGCCAGCAGCTCAGGCTAGCCCAGCGCAGCCCAAAGAGACTACACCAAATCCGAAGAATCCGTTCATGAATGTTCTTATTAATGAACTGAAGTATAATCCTTCCCGCCCTCCAGCTGCAAATATCGATGATCCTCTTATGAAGACACAGTTAGATGATTTCTTCCGCATCCAATGGTTTAGCGACCCTACAGATGTGTTTGGTCGGTCACAGTCTCAGCGGCAATTCTACACAATGCCCTCTACAAGTGTACCCAGTGACCGCGGAAGTTTCCAGGATTGGCTCTATAAGATTCCTGGCAAGACCTGCAAAGAAGGTGGTCGTGAGGCATGCTTAGCTGGTACAGATGGCGGTCCAATTCCGTGGTTAAATAATAACCGGTAGACAATAAAATCTTCAACATGACTCCTATAAGGGACCTAATTGAAAATTTACTTACGAGTGCGGCGTGTCTGAAGGCGCGGAGGACTACAAGAGAACTTTTTCAAGGTTTTGCGGCGACTTCCGAGCACAGTCTTTGTGCAAATAGCAATAGCGGCAGATTCTTTGGCGGTTTTACTATTATTACTACCACGAACACGCACTGTTCGCCGAACTTTTTTGATACAACGGCAAAAGAGATTCGCAAGCGATGTGCTCATATTTCTAATAAAGGCCTAACTTTTATATTTGCTGGTGATTAGAAGGTTTTCTACCAGACATGGAAATTAATCGTTTATCAAGCACCAAAGACGATCTTTGTGGAGTTCAGCAATATTACAAGCAGTCTGTTGGCCCTGGTCGTTATGCTGTCACAAATCTAGTTCCCAGCGCCCGCGAGGTCAATCCTTTAGCGGCTGGCGCAGTTACGACATACCCTCGCGAGGGCTATGGTTACAACAATATGCAGATTGATGCGGACTCTGTTCTCCGTAATCAGCCTGCTTTCAAGTCTAACAAGTGTAGCACTCGTAATCAGTCGCGCCCCTTCTTAACCGTCCCTTATATGGCTGGTGGTCGCGGCAACCCCGATCTTGAGAGTCTGCTCTTACATTCTGAGCAGGTTCGTATGGGTGCTGAGTGCGGAACTGTATCTGAGCAGCAGTTGAATGTATTTGACCCGTTGATCCCCTCTATGCAGGCCAATATCCAGAAGCCTTCTAACCTTATACCCGAGGTTGCTCAGCCCGGCTGGATTCGCGGTGGAATTCCCAGTCGCCAATACATTCGTGATATTAATTGCTAACCCGAATGTAGCAGTCAGTTCTAATGGACCCTTATACTCACATAGGAGATTCAGTTATGCAACAACCCGATTGGGTTCGTAATGAAAATCCACAGGCATATGACGAGAGTAAATTTAATTATGTCGCTGCGAAACCTATGAGACATACTCTTGGTTTAGTGGGAGGAAATGAAGTTAGTTTAGCCCGTGGAAATGTCACAGATGTTGAATCGGACTTGAAGGGTATTACACGCCATGCGACCCGATGTGATACATTCAAGCACCAGATGATTGGTGAGAAGACACACACAATTGAACGGAAGAATCGGAAGACTGACATTAAGATTGACACAACACCAGTTCATTTACCGAGCTATCAGATGTGGGGCTATCCTACAGTAATGGCACCTGAGCCAATAAAAGCGGACCCTTGCTTCGCGCAGAATATGCACAAGTATTGAGGCGCCGGCTACACTTATCTAAAAATAATATTGTTTCAATATTATTTTTAGATTGATTCTTATAATATAAGGGAAATCTAATGTCTACGCTTATTGGCCTTGCGTGTTTTCCGCGCCTTTCTGCGTTTTCCGCCGAACATTCCAACCTTGTCAAATAATCCGGCTAGATCATTTACAGATGAATTAAATGTTAGTTTATTTGTACCTATATTCTGAAGTTCCTTATCATAATTTGTTCGGTTTACCTTTTTGACATTGATACCAAATGGTCCAAAATAATGCTGAATCTTACTTTCAATATCATTTACCGGTTGGGGATGATGTATAATAGTTTCAACATATACTTGTCCGCCTGTTGCGGCTCTTCTACGCGTGCCTACTCCACCGGTAGGGGCAACTTTAACAGAATAAGATAATACACCCGGTTTATTAAATAGCGCATTTAGGCCTGATATAGAAGTTCCCTGCGGAAATTCATATACCATATTAACATTATGTCCGTGTGTACTCATTTATAATCTATGTATATAGTAGATTATATTGTAAGATGAGTTATATGATGAATATTAATAATAGTCAGAGAAATGCGGGATATAATACAAATGTAACTATGGCTAATGGAACAATGCCACAGGCAGCACCAGCAGCCAACAATCCGCCAGCAGCCAACAATCTGCCAGCAGCCAACCAACCAGGAAACAATAATGAAGCGCCCGTAAACAACATAAACAATATGTCTAGGGAGGAACTTATAGAATACTATACAACTCTTGGCGGGGATACAGATGATTTAGAAGGTATGGATGAAGATGTAATACGAGAGCAGATTGAAGAATTACTTAAAATTGTGCAAGGTGGTGGGAGAAGAAGACGCAGTCGCAGACGTGCCTCCAGGAAGACACGCAGACGATCTTCTAAGAAGAGTCGTTCCCGCAGACGCTCCTCTAGAAAGTAAAATATATCTTTAGAGATGTCGTGTCTGCCCCAACAACAGGCATTAACAAGACCTCGGTTTGATGAGTTTCATCAAGCTGATGATATGAGAATAACTTCATATGCTGCACGCTATTATTTAAATGTGCCAAATCACAACTGCCCTACGACATTTGTAATAGAACCCACCACCCGTTTACAGAAATCGGGACAAAGTTGGGTATCCGGTCAAATGCGCACAGATGTTGAGTCTGATTTACAAGGCCGCAATCGTCTGAGCTCTCGTGTGAAGTGTGATACAGAATTATATGATCCTCGCACAAATGTTCTAAATAAGACACACTATGCATCAGCCCAGGACGAATCTCAGGCACAGGTCTTCAATAAGTTAACAAATCCTCCTTGCACATTACGCGCAACTGGCTGGAATCGTTGGGTATCTCTCCCTCATGATCCTCAACAGACATTTGAGACTCCCTTTGACTTTTTCATTCCATCACGACAGCTTGATAAGGAGAAGTGTAAGACACATATTGGTCGCGACTTAACATAAATTTATAGCCTCATAAATGTCAGTCTAAAACGGAATATAATTTCGTTTTATATTTACTGAGGGCATTTAGAATCGTCTAACGGTCTTTATAGATAATGGAGCCCGCTGGTATTCTTTTAGGATTAATGGGCCTCGGATACGCAGTCTCTAAACTAAAGCCCAATCAATCAACCAAAGAAGGGTTTTCATCTGCTACAAATGGTCAAGTTCAAGATATGGCAGTACCTCGTGGCCCAGTAAATGCTCCCCTTGCAACTAGCCCAAAGGGTGCCTCCGCCCGAGGTGCACCTGCCGAGCTTGATATGATGTATAAGGGTCGTCATAGCAACCTCTATGCCTCGGAGCCTAATCCCGGTCCCTATGGAATGCCTGTTGGTTATGCGATAAAGGCTCCAACAGTAGCACCGAGGGCTCCTGCACCATCTCCTCTTGAGGATTCTACTGCACAAGTTCAACTAAATCCTGCTGGTATTGAGGCTGATCCAGTATATACAGGCCAAGGATACATTGTAAGCCCCCTTAGCGGTGAGCGAGTCGCCTCTTCTGAGTTCCGCCACAATAACATGGTTCCTTTCTTTGGAGGACGCGTCAAGCAGAATGTAAGAGCGAGTGCGAATACAGACCGGCTGGATTCTTTCACAGGCTCAGGTGTGAACCAGATTAAAAAGCAAGAAGTGGAAAACATGTTCAAAGATGGACAGGCACCCTATGGAAATCCATTTGGTCTAGAGTCTGCTACGGATTTTGTCCAGAGTCGTATTAATGAGCCCCGCAATCGTTCAGGTGAGCGCCCCTTTGAGCCAGTTCGTGTCAGTTCAGGAGTTGGTGAAAAGTTTGGCTCTACAGGCAAGGGTGGCTTCCAACAGCTGGAAGTGAATGAGATTATGCAAAAAGGCATGAAAACAACTGATGAACTGCGTGTTGCAAATAAGCCCAAACTCACCTATGAGGGTGTCGCAGTTCCTGGCCAACATTATATTGGTAAATCCGCCGAGCTTGATAATCTTGGTGAAATTCGCAAGAATCGCCCTGATAGGTTCTATATTGATGACACTGGTGTAACATATGGTTCTGTGCCGACAGGAACAACTACCTTTAAGGAAACTACACGCCCAGTTCAAGTTCTTCCTCACACAAGCCGTCCTGAAACATCTACTGAATATTTCCCTTCTGGAGCCTCACAGGATTATGGTCAGAGCTATGTGAGTGGAGCCTACCGGTCGCCGATGGCGCAACAGTATGGTGGCCCAGGATTCCGCAATGCGAATATGACAGAGTATTTCACAAATGATGTAGATGCTCCTGAAGCAGATTATGGTCGCGGATCTTATGAGAATAAGCCAAATGAACGGTTAGCAACGACTGATCGAACAATGGGGCTTAATGCTGCACCAGGTCAAGATGGTCAAGGTGCGACAACTATCCACTTTGAGGACCCTGCTCGCCCTACACGGAGAGGCGAGACAATTGGCAATATTCGCCAAAGTGGCACACCTGTTGGATATGCTGGCTCTGCTGCGCCGGCTATTACTGTATGGGATCCCAATGATATTGCTCGCACAACAGTAAAGGAGTCAACTGTAAATTGGAATATGCTGGGTATTGCTGGGCCAAACGGTGCGCCGGCGAGACTAACAGTGTATGACCCTGATGATATTGCGCGGCCCACACAGAAGTCGCAACTCAGTAGTCGGTCATATACTGGCGCCCCTATATCCGCATCACTCAGTGATATGGATAAGCAGTTTGCATATAACATGAGAACTAACTCTGGTAAGGAGCAGATTGCAAAGGGACGCAAGCCAATTGCGGGGGCTGGTGGAAGTGCAATCTTTACAGGAGAGATTAACCAAACAACTCGGCGATTAGATACTGATAATATCAATGATCGTGCAAATGCAATTAATCGTGTGGAGGGTTTACCACCAGGTGTAGGTGACCTTGGTTATGTGAAGTATCGCGCACCCTTACATCTGGATGTTAGTGCAGAGCGGTTTAGCCCTGATATGGTTGCTTCTTTGGAGAATAATCCTCTCAATCAGAGCCTGCGTAAGAACGCTCTAATTGACGAAGCAAATCTTAGACAATAAATAAGAGCCTAAATTTAAGAGGCAGCCAAAATTATAGAATATGCAGACTTCCCCCAAACCTGCTTGGTGGTTAGTCGGCCCCCCAGGCTCTGGTAAGAGTCACTGGGTTCAAGAACGAGCGAAAAAGACTGGCGCACGAATTCTCAGAATTCATGCTCGTGTTGACCGTTCATTCAGAGATGGAAGACCGTTATTGTTCGCAATGCACCGAGCATCTGAGCCAACAATTGTATGGATTGAAGGAGCTGATGTGCTAACACCAGAAGCCCAGGCTTTCCTACGCAGAATTATTGAGACCTGTTCAAAACATGTGGAGTTTGTTTTGGAAACTCGCGATGAAACCCGAATTAGTTCTCCAATTAAGTCACGCTGTATAACTGTGTATTTCGATCTTCCAGCTCCAAACCAATCTTGGAGGCGTCTTCAATATAATGAACAATTTGCAAAACTTCCGAAAAAGATGCGTGATTCTATTCTTATGACACGCGATATGGAAGAGAAATGGTTTGATGAAGCGAGGAATAACCCTGTAAGGGGAATACAAGCCGCGAGAGTACAATCATTGGATCCTGCGATTCTGCTAGAGAAGGTTCTTCAGAGATTAGATCCATTGAAGAGAGATATGTATCGACGCGCATGGGGTACAGGCCGGTCAATATGGTGTCTTCTATCCCTTGCGCTTCTAGATGCGGTTGAATAAGGAGACACGGTGTCTCCTATCACCTCTCCATATTGAATGCGGTTGAATAAGCATCCTATAATCAAAATCATTTCTAGATATAACCCGACATGGAAGATGGTGCGATTTCAGTATATGCGGAAGCTAAGGGGGAATATACAAAGCAATTATGTATTTTCCTCTCAACCCCTCTTCAGAAGTTTTTTTTAAATTTATTGGAGACTGCTAAGACGGAAGAGCCTGATAAGAAGAAGCATCTGAAGGCGTTTCAAGATTTATTGAGCCAGATTCCGGATTGGAATATTGATAAGGTTGGGCGTGAAACCACAAAGATTCAGGATGAGTGTACTTGTGATTATTTGGAAGAGCTTTTAACTGCTGTATTTATTGCACATACAAAGGTTCTTTCTGCGATTCGTCTTACATCTAAGAATAAGTCTATACAAATAACTGTTCCAAAGATTGAGCACTTTATTCATCGCACACTTTCTGAGTCTGCGCGCCGCATTTGGGGCTCAGTCTATTTATTTGCGGATGGACAGTCATCTCTTGATAGACAGAAGAATCTGCGCCAGCTTGAGGCTTTACTACATGAGTGTGTCCAGCAAGCAGTGAGGAGCTTATTACCGGTGAAGAGCCTACTCCGAGATTATCTGGCTGAGCCGGATGAAAATGACGAAAAGGAAGTTGCTGCGGCGATAAAGGAAGAGGCTGCAGCGGCTGCTGAGGATGCTGCTCCTGTTGTTGCTCCTCCTGTTATTGAACCAGTGACTATTGTAGAGCCTGTTGCTCCAACCATTCCTACACCAGCATCAGTTCCTGCAGTGGCTACACCAGAACCAACCGTTTCTACAACAGAACCAACCACCCCTGTTCCTCCACAAACAATTGTTGTTGATACTGAGCAATCAGTTCATTTCAATGATTATGATACTGTCTATAGTGCAAATAATCCAAACAAGACTGAGATTGTTTATGAGCCCAAAAACAACGATGATGATGAAGATGATGTAAATGATAGTATCCGCATTTTAGAAGAAATACAAAATTTATCAACAAATGATTTTGAAGACCTTGATGCGCCACCCCGCGCTGCGAGTCCCTTACAATATGAGGAACTATAAGCCGCAGTTTTTTTTGCAATTTTTTTGTAAGCCTCAAAAGTAATGTCAAATCTATTTACACCTACGGCGGCAATTGTCCTTTTACTAGGCGCGTCTTTTATTGCCGGCATTGGTGCAGCCGCAAATTATGCTACTAAAACCGAAGGAAATACAATTAATGTTAAGAGTGTTATGCGTGATTTCCTTATAGGTATAATTTTAACATCTGTTGCGTGGATGTTTGTACCTGAGTCATTCAGCTCTATTGGTGAAATGATGGAGTCAGTTGCTTCTACTATTGCGTCACCTATGGAGGCTATGGGAGGAGGTGGTAATGGAGGTGGTGGCGGCGACCTAGATCTTCATGTAGGGCCTCCATCATTCTAGAGTGTTCCCACTTTGTAATTTCTAAATTTAGACTTTAATAAAAACTAAATTTAGAAAAACTCTCTCGCAATCCAGACTCTAAACAAATAGCGGATATACTGTTGCGCCAGTAGGTACTACACCAGTATACTTAAACTTCTCAAAAATTGGCTTGCGTAACTGGTCTTTTGGCACAGCATTCTTACAATTAGCAGCAATATGCTTATATAAATCAAATCCAGGGAATCGCTCTTCTCCATTTTCACTCTTCAATATATTTCGCCCCTTTATATCAAGCATCCATGTCCATAGAAGATTATAAAGAGGTGATATCGTTTCTTTCACAGTCCAATCTCCTTCTTTACTTAGCACAGTTGTAGGTCCACTAGTAACAACTTTTACAGGTGGTGGCTCCTCATAGAGTGTATCAAAAATACTCACTGCTAGGCGTGCTAAATCAAACGACTGATTTGGTGTCACTGCAGCTTCTTTAGGATCACGAATGGAGCCAAAATTGTATTGACCCGCGGCGTCATTCCCTTCATGGAAGTCATCACTAATAATAGACTGATTCTCAACTCGTAAAATAGCGCGACCAAAATCAATAATACGGAATATTTTACCAAATGTGGGGACTTTCCATATTTGGTTATCCTTTGTGCGATAATATATGAATTCCTCAGTTGTGCTTGAATATAATATATTATTTCCGTGTAAATCATTGTGATATAATTCAATAAAACTGAAAGCCTGGATTAATGCACAAATAATCTGCCACATCCATGCAGTCCACTTGAATTCATCATATGGATCTTCTCCAAGAAGACTATCAATTGACTCCTCCATTTTTTCCATGAAAATTAACATAACAGGCATACCAGTGAACTCCGCAAAAATATCGTAACCATCCATCTCGCTAGAACCCTCACTTCCACTCTGTAATGTCTGATTAGATGGGCTTATGCGAAGTATAGATTGAACTGAAGCTGAATTTGTACTGAAAGAGCCAACTGATTCTAATTCCACTTCTCTGTCACCATTTGAATTATTATCATCAATAGCCTCAAGAATCTCTTCCGCGTCATCATCGTCATCATCAATGAGATCCGCTTCATCAGGCTTCAATAGAAATGGCGCAACTTCATCCTCATTTAGGAATCTCTTATGTTCATGGGAAAAAATGCGTATCTTAAAATGATTGCTCTCATATTGCTTCCAGAACCATTTTGTATTTCTATAACTTTGATAGTCATCATTCATATTATAACAGTATTTCTCGGCTTTTGCGCATATTGCTCCATAATATTTAATAAAATGCGGCGATAAATTCTGTTCAGAGAGTTGGCTCAAGAGACTTACTGTTAGCGCATCAACATATGCTTGATTCTCTTCACATTGTAACTTATCTACAACTGTGCCCCAACCATCTTGGAGGCCAGGCATACATGCATCTTGTGGAAATGAATAATTTCCTTGGATCCAATCTGATGGATTCAATAAATGAATAACTTTTACATATACATTATCATCATCGCCTTCAGGAAACGGTGTTGTTGCACAAAGTCCAGATTTATAGGATATTGGGCTAGATGGCGCCGTCCCTCCCTCCGCTCCACCACGAAATCTCTCCAAAAGAGGAAAATATGCTTGAAAATTACTATAAGTCTTGCTTAATTCTTCAAGAACCTTAGAAGGGATATTCATATTATTAATATTGACGCGAGCCCGCTGGAACCCGGAATCCTTTGTTGCCATTTGCGCAACCTTCTTCTTGTTTCGTCCCATGGAACTTCTGTTTTGACAAAACGACTAAATATATAGGCTAAAGACGCGTAAGCGTAAGCCCTTTTGAAAGTATATAGTTAATAGTTAATTATGGCTACGACAAAACTTGAAGTAGGTATCAAAAAATTCGACATGAAACGAATTCAGCAAGATGCTGTATGTATTTTCATCGGTCGCCGACGCACTGGTAAATCAACACTTGTAAGGGACTTGCTATTTCACCATCAGAATATGCCTCTTGGAACAGTTATTAGTGGAACAGAAGAGAGTAACAGTTATTATGGAAAAATGATTCCCCCCATTTTTATTCATGGAGAGATGTCTCCTGTAATTCTTGAGAACTATGTGAAGCGCCAGAAGCAAATTATGAAGAAGATTCAAGAAGATATTGCTGTTGGAGTTGTTTCGAAGAGAGATCCAAGGTCTTTCTTAATTTTAGATGATTGTATGTATGATGATAGTTGGACACATGACAAGAATATTCGCTATCTTTTTATGAATGGTCGTTGGCTCAAGGTATTCTTCATTATTACGATGCAGTATCCTCTTGGTATTCAACCTTCATTGCGAACAAATGTAGATTATGTATTTATTTTACGAGAGCCTTATATAAGTAATAGAAAGCGCATTTATGACAATTATGCCTCAGCCTTTCCATCATTTGAGTTCTTCTGCCAGATGATGGACCAATGCACAGAAGATTTTGGTTGTATTATTATTGATAACACAACACAAAGTTCAAAGCTAGAGGATACAGTCTATTGGTATAAAGCAGAAATTCATCCTGATTTCAAGATTGGCGCACCAGAGTTATGGAAGTTTTCTCAACAAAATCTGAGAAATGGAGAAGATGAGGGAATGAACCAATATGACCCAAATTCTGCGAAAAAGCTGAAGGGTCCTGCTATTCAAATTAGGAAATACTAACGAAATACAGATTCCCATTCTTGCGTAACATCTTCACGAATTGCTTGAGATACTGCGTGTGCTTCTTTAATTAATTGATTATAATTTACATCTAAGATACGCCCTGCAATATCTTCAATACTATCGAATGTTATAATAGATTTCATATTTTCCTGATAGAAGTCTGCTTTCTGAATCCATCTGTCAATAATTGCAGGATCTCGCCCATTTTCCCAATCAATCTTATTAGGCACATCCTCATCAAAAACAGTCCATGATAACTCATTGGGCTCATTTGGAGCAGACCAGAGTTTTTTCAGAAGTTTGGGACTTGGAACCCATACAGGAATTGCTGCGCCTGTTTGCTCAAAAATAGACATTGTGCTAATATTGTAAGGGATATGAATAATAGCGGTGTAAGCATCAAGATAGCCTTCAGGTAAATAATTCGCTCTTTGCGAAATTAATATTGCGTGTGATTCTATGATTTGTCCATATTGTGTATATAATCGGAGGTAAAGATCTTTCATAAACATAGACGTTTCCTCTTTGATAAGAACCTGGCGAGGGTCCCAGATTAAGAATCGAGGCGAGTTTGGGCTTTTTGCGCGAATGCGATATGGACTTTCGCATAGAGAAGGAATATAGTGTGCCTGTTCAGGACTAATATTCGGAAAATATGATTTAAAATATGCTTGGTCTCCAAGATTATTACTAATCACCTTCAGGCGTTTTGCATTAAATAGCTTATTAATTTCTGTAATTAAGTATTCATGTTTAGGAGTATTTGTAATCCAGCCATTTCCAAATCGCGTAGAATTAATATGAAAATGTGGAAGACCGAGATCCTTGAAGCGATACGCAGTGACAAGAGAATGTGATGTCAATACACCATCATACTTCTGAGCAAGAATTCGTGACTTAAATGCAGCGTCAAGTGGCATATTGTAAGGAATATCATAAATTGTTGGAGAATTCATAAATGGCGGCTCTTGTGATGGGATTGCATCATTAATAGTAGGACGCCGATCCGCAAGCCATGTAAAATCAACACGAATACCAAGAGGACGCAAAATTCGTTTAGCATAAAATATTACAGAAGGATGGTGGTCAAGAGCAAATAGTTTCAGACCTGGCTGGTTTGATTTCCAGATCCAGAGATTCCATTCTCCAAATGATAGCGCTTTGTATTCACCGCGCATGCTCCAAAACCCATTCAGTGTATTATTCGGATTATGAATAGCCTCCAACAAAAGTGCATCAAATGGGCCCCGTTCTAACCAGAGCTGAACTCGTTCAGATGACATTGGTATAATGCGACAACGAGTTTCGTCTGGTAAACTAGCTTGTAATTTTTCAGAGTCTGTATATCCAAACCATAGCTGTCTAGGCCTCTTGGGATTACTTTGAGTTGCCCACACAGCAATCTGAAAAATCTTATCATAAAGATTTCCTAAATATGGAATTCCGAGTTCCTCAATTTCATACTCTATAAGGGTATTTTTAAGAATTTCAATATTCATTGGTCTAAATAATTAATATAATTACATATTTAGACTCTAATTATGTCTTCTGATGCAAAACAATGCCCCTGGTGCCAGAGATGGTGCCTCAAAGATGATGCGTGTAACTATATTTTTGCGTGCGGCCTGACAAAGGATCGTTTCATAGTGGGGGCTGGATGCGGCAACTCTTGGTGTTGGCAATGTGGAAAAAAGTTTTGTGGTCCTTATTACAATCCTATAACTGGAGCAAAGGCTCCAACAGCGAAAGAACAGCATGATATTAACTGTTGTAAAGGTGACAATGCTGCGTATTGTTGCGGAGGACACAATAGTCATTGTGATAAACGATGGGATTAAAAAGTAAAATCTATTAAATAATTAGTAGATGTCTAAAGTTGTTATTATAGCGCTTCTTATTATTTTTGGCGCTATTATATATGAAACACTTTTCCCAAAAAGTGAAGAGGGATTTCAAGTTATGAAAAATCAATGTGGAGTTGGCATTCAGAGTTGTCCGGCTGGGACGCGGTGTATAAATGGTTACTGTTATAGCAATGCGCCCCCTAGTTTCCCTCCAGTAACAGATCTTCCTGTTCTACCAGCTGGTCGTGCGTATTAAAAACCCTTCACTAAGAAGAAATAATGGCTCGCGGCTCAGGTCAATATAGTTTACTCTGTCTTGCAGGTGTATTTGTATTATTAATTGCTCTGCTACCCCTTACACAGAAGATGCTTGGTCGTTATGCGCCAAGCAGAAGCGGCCTAGCTGGATTCATGGATATGTCCTGTAAGGATTATGCTACACCTTGCCCAGAGGGTTACTTCTGCCAGCAGGAGAAATGTACCTCTATTTACCCTCGCGTATAATAAGCCTAGATTACAATTATTCTAAATTTAAGATCATTATGATTCTAAATTTAGAATTGCGCATGTTTCATATCTAAGCGTTATAAGTCACCTTTGCGGCGGCTTCCATCTTGCGCTGAAGAGCAAGATCAGTCACCTTTGCGGCGGCTTCTATCTTGCGCTGAAGAGCAAGATCAGCTGGGCCCTCAAAGATTGTGTTTGTCGCTGTTGTTGCAGACTCAGATTCATTGGGCTGGAGAGACATATTGAACACTGACTTCTCATTCTTCGCAGTCTTCGCCTGAGGGTTCTGACGATAGAACTCATCACGGTCATCCTCATTCTTGTTGTAATTCTTCATGAGAGTGTTGAGCTGCTCCTCGGCGTACTCCTGCTCGGCAATCTCGTGGGGAGAAGGGTCCCAAGGGAGCCACTTGCCAACCTCACCAAGAAGAATATTGTGGCGCTGGTCGGCACGCTGGAGCTTCTTGGCGCGAGCAGTGGCTTCTTCAGCACTGCCCCACACACCGCGAACCTTGAGGCCGCGCATGCTAGTCTGGAAGTTGTTCTTTGTATAGAATGCGTCCTCCAGCTCCTTCTGCCGGCGGTAGAGGAAATCATCATAAGCCTCCTTCAAAACAGTTGTGCTGAGCTCCTTCTGGTTCTTCTTTACATATGCATGGTAAGTATCAAGAACCTCCTCAATACGGAATGCACGCGCCGACTCGCGGCACTGGAGTGAGGCCCCACTGAGATCGAGCGCCTCTAGGCGAACAGCCTCTGTCTCAAGAGTCTTCTTGATACCGAGAACAGTCTCCGCCAGATACTTCTCGAGATTCTTCGTCTTCCAATTAATCTCATAATCGGCAAGGAATCTTTCGAAAAAGAAGAGGTCCTTCTTTGCCAGAACCTTCTCCGGTGAAAGGAATGAAAGGAGAACAAACTTCTGACCAGGAATCTCCTGATCCTCTGTCAGGAAATCAACATTATCATCTACAGGCTTGGAAGACATTTGCTGTAATATATGAATTAATATACGAAGTCTTTACGCACTTATTTTCTTTCTTATAAATATAAGCATAAATGGACGGTTATTTTGGTGAAATGGTTACTCGTGCTATCAAGTATTTAATTGAGGGCCTCGCCATTGCGGCGGCGGCGGTGTTCATCCCTCGCAAGGCGCTCCCTCTAGATGAGGTTGCGTCCCTCGCGCTCCTCGCGGCGGCCGTGTTCGCCATCCTGGATGTGTTTGCCCCCTCCGTTGGTGTTACGGCTCGCCAGGGTGCCGGCTTCGGTCTAGGTGCCAACCTGGTTGGTTTCCCCATGCGCGGTTAGATAGTGCGCACTTATAGTTAGATAGTTAATATTCATTCTTTTTTGAGAAGCTTATAGATTTTCAAAAAAAAACAAAAACATACAAAGAGTAGATATAAGAAATGGGAGCAATTAAAGATGCGTTTAAATTCAGTTTCGGAGCGTCACTTGGCTATATGGCGGTTCGCATAATTGCTATAGCTCTTGGCATAGCATTTCTTTTACCTGGCATAGCTCTTATGAAGAGTGGGGATGATAAAAATGGTGGTAAAACTATGAAATACTATTTTGGTCTTATATTAGCTATTATTGGTGGTATCATATTACTATCATCGATGAGTTTTATAATTGGTTTGGGAGATTTAGGAGATGCAATGGATATGTTTGACCTCTTCTAAAAAATTGATAATGAGGCCCCCCTTATTATAATGTAGGTATAAAATGACAAAAACTTTGGAACAGTATGAGGCCCAATATGAATTAATCAATAATATTCTTAATATTATTGATGAACACAAAGATACAAATAAAGAATTCATTAATAAGATTCACACTTTAAAGAGAGTAATTGCGAAAGATATTCAGACGCTAAGATATAAGGAGCGAGAGAAAGATTTACATACACTAGTTGAGACTCTTCGTGATATTGATAACTCTGATTTACCGGATGAGTATGATTATGTTCTTAATAGTGTAACAAGTGATTATTATTCAATTCTTATCAAAAACGCAATTAATAAAGCAGATGGAGCCCTTATAGATGATGAAGGCCATCCTATTTGGGAGTTTCATGACTTCTTGGGTGAGAACGGATTTCATGTATTTCCAGGAGAAAAAGACCGATTTGGATGGGTTACTGGATGTATTCAGACAAAGAAGGGGTATATTGTATATGGATAAAATCAAATCGAACGGATAAATTCCCACGCCATGTCTTGACAGATCAGCTGCCATATCTTATCTTGTTGATAGAGTTTATCGCGATTTTTTAGCAGCGGAAAGCAAGGTAAAAACTCGTCCAACTCGAGCAATTCGCAGAATTTATAGAGAACATAGTGGTATGATAAGAAATTACTGCGAGTTTTTGGACAATGTCGCTGGAAAGAAGGCTGAATCTCTTTGAACATATGGCGCAGCTTTTCCTCGGTCTCTCGGCTCATTATAGGCGCATTTTTTCCATTGAGGCGATAAATAATTGTAGGAATATGTTCATAATACTTATTATATTTGAGTTTCCGCAGAATCTCGCGAAGTTTAATGATTTTGATACCAGTCATATCGGTAATTCGTTCCTTTTTCAGCTCCAGTAGAATATTATCAAACACATCCGCTGGAATCTCAGTACTTTCCTTCGCTTGGAATTGCGCAAGTAATTCATTGAAGTGGTTAATTCGTTTATATGCATAATAACTTGTTTCGCGAGGGGGATCCTTATAGGATGGCCTGTCACTGTCCATCAGAATAAACTCTTGATTTCCGCATTCAGGGCAATTATACACTGCCTCATTTGAAGAAAAAATCATCTCTTCTCCACAATTCTTACAATCTCCTGTTGTTTCATCAATCTCAGATTGGGCCTTCTTCATATAGTTTGGATCCACAATCTGGAGATATTGCTCAAGAAGTGCCTCGCGTCCATGTGTTACAGGTGGAGGCAGCCCATGTAGTTTAGCAGTAGGAGCCTGTGCTTCGATTGTCCCATCCTTAATAGCAGCCTCTGTAAGGACAGATAAGATATTTCCTGGTTTTGCTTTATTATTTTTAGGAGCGTCAATAATCTCTCCAGATGCAATTCGTTCTTGTAAATCGTAATAATCGAATAAAATGCCGCCAGTTTTTAGAAAATAATCGTAAATTGGTTGCTCCTTATTTAGCTTATAAATTTCTTTTTCAACCAAATCTAAGCGCTGTTCATATTGCCCTACAAGGATTTCATCATTTGTATTTTCAATCAGATTTTCAATCCCATTTCGTTCCATAATAAGGCCAGATATATCTTGGACTTTATGCTTTATAGAATTAAATTGATGTTTGTGATATAAATCAAGAGTTGTTCTCTCTTCTGGAGCGGAGCGTCTAACAGGTTTTAGTTTAAACATTGATGACGAATCGTCTTTTCCATATAGATTGAACGTTGAAGACATATTATTATATATGTTTTTTTTTCTATTTAAATCCTGGCTACAAACTAATACTAATGACTTCGCCGCGAATTAAGACAATCACAATCGACACGGAAGAATCGCACACAGAGCTTTGTGACTTTGGAAATATGTCTGATAAATCTCCGCATAATATTGTTACACATTTTCATAAGCATCCTTATACGCCGATTTATTCACTATTATTAGGCCCTCTAAGAAATAAGCCAATTACTTTTTGTGAAATTGGGATAGCGGGTGGATATTCGATTAAAATGTGGCGAGATTATTTTTGTAAAGAAACTAAAATAGTGGCAATGGATTATGCTCCAAATCTAATAGCACGCGTTGAAGAAGCTAGATTTCCAAATGTAATTACAGCTTTAATGGATGTGTCAAGTGAAGAAGTAATTGAAACAAATTTTCATACTCTTGGTTTGACATATGATATTATTCTTGATGATTCTGACCATGTTTTTGATAGTCATGTTCGCCTTGTAAAGAAGGCGACACAATTTTTAAAGCCAGGAGGAATGCTTCTTATTGAAGATATTTATCGTACTAATACTGCACAAATGTATGAGACGGCCTTAGAGGGTCTGTTATCGCCATTTGAATCTATATATTATATAAAAGCAGAACATAAGAATCGATATTCGGGGGATTTCAATAATGATGGAATTTTAGCGTTTATAAAAGCTTAAAAACCGTCTCCGGCTGAAAATATTTTCTTAAACAAGGGTATATAAGACAAAATGACAGGTGGCGGTTTAATGCAGCTCGTAGCTTATGGCGCCCAAGATGTTTACCTGACCGGTAATCCCCAGATTACCTTTTTCAAGGTGGTGTACCGCCGCCACACCAACTTCGCCATGGAGTCCATTGAGAATCCCTTCAACGGTTCCCCCAACTTCGGTAAGCGCGTGACTTGCACCATTCAGCGCAATGGTGATTTAATTAGCCGCATCTACCTCCAGGCCACCCTCCCCCAGGTTGCCCTCGCCGCGACTGACGGTACTGGTGCCCAGTTCCGCTGGCTCAACTGGGTTGGCCACAACCTCATCAACAATGTCGAGCTCGAGATCGGCGGCCAGCGCATTGACAAGCACTACGGTGACTGGCTCCACATTTGGAATGAGCTCACCCAGGAGGCCGGTAAGCAGGCCGGTTATGCGAAGATGGTTGGCAATGTACCCCAGCTGGTCAACATCATCCAGCAGGGTGGTGAGCCTTGCGATGCGGACTGCTCCTCTGGTGAGCCCAACGCGCTCACAGAGGTCGGCAACTGCGCGCCTGAGTACACTCTCTACATTCCCCTCCAGTTCTGGTTCTGCCGCAACCCTGGCCTTGCGCTGCCACTGATTGCGCTCCAGTACCACGAGGTCCGCATCAACCTCGAGTTCGAGGACATCCGCAACCTCTGCTGGGACGCCACTCCCAACTCGACCACCACTGTCCACTCCATCCGCGACCGTGTGTCCTCCACTGGCCTGGTCGCCGCGTCTCTCTATGTTGACTACATCTACCTTGACACTGATGAGCGCCGCAAGTTCGCCCAGGTCTCCCACGAGTACCTGATTGAGTGCCTGCAGTTCACCGGCGGTGAGTCTATCACCTCCGCGTCCAACAAGCTCAAGCTGAACTTCAACCACCCTTGCAAGGAGCTCATCTGGGTTGTCCAGCGCGACAGCTTCGTGACCTGCGATGATGCCACCATCAACCCCTGGAAGGGCCAGCAGCCTTTCAACTACTCCGATTGGTGGGACCGCGCCGTCCTGGAGTCCCCTTACTCCCACACCCGCCTCGAGGGTATGGGCGGCAAGAACCCAGTCATCACTGCGCTCCTCCAGCTCAACGGCCACGACCGCTTCCAGGTGCGCGAGGGCCGCTATTTCAACGAGGTCCAGCCTTTCCAGCACCACACCAATGTGCCCTCAACTGGTATCAATGTGTACTCGTTCGCCCTCCAGCCCGAGCAGCACCAGCCCAGCGGCACATGCAACTTATCTCGCATTGATAACACCACCCTGCTCCTGGTCGTCTCCAACAACTCTGTTGGCAACGCGACCTCCTCCACGGTCCGTGTGTATGCGACTAACTACAATGTGCTGCGCGTGATGAGCGGTATGGGTGGCCTCGCCTACTCCAACTAAACACTGGGTATAAGAGTGTATATAGTGTTTGTATAATATTGTTAAAATAATAAAATTATAAGATAATTTAATATTAAAAACTTTTAATTACTACATTTTAAAAATGAAGTTATTTGAAGTTAATTTACTCTAATTAAATAAATGTTGTCCTCGTGTTGTAAAAGAACATTAACAGCAGAAGATAAACGACAACAAAAAAGAGACGATTTTGAAAATGAAATAATAGAATATACACAAGAACAACGGCTAAAACAGCGGCAGCAAATCCTTGAAGCCCAAGAAAAAGCCGTTTTGGAAATGCGGCTAACTTTGGATCTTCCTAAAAAGCACAGAATGGAGTTTTTAGAAAGTGAACTCAATTCTTCGCTTTTTGTTGCATGGAACAAAAAATATGTTGGCTATGTGTTCTGGAATAATATGGGGACGCCTATAAATTTCACAATTACATTGTTAACAGCTATGACAGCTGCAAAATCAACAACTACTTCATCTACATTTTTATCAGATTCTCAAAATACCATTATTTCAATAACTGTCCTCCTTATTTCAGCAGTTAACACATTTTTCAGGCCATATAACAAAGCAACAGAACACATGAAATTTATAACAGAGGTTCAAAAATATGGCGCCCAGTTTGATGAAGTGTTTTATAAGGCAAAACTAACAAATGAAGAATACGAGACTGCTTATAATAAATATTTTGAAATACAGCAAAACTTCAATAAATATAAATCGGAAAACTCAATTGAAAGCAAGAATCTAATTGTAGATATTATATACTTTTTTGTAATTAATATAACATTATTTCAACAAAGAAAAGACCGGATTTGGACAAAAGTCCAATATGTCTAACATAATTCACTATCCTTACAAGATAGAAGATATATACTTATAAATGAAAGAGCAACTCCCATCATTTTTGTTCGTGTTAACCTTTCACCAAAAATAAGATACCCATTTGCAGTAACAAACACATCACTTATAAGGTCCCAGAGTAAATTCATAGCAATCATCGAGCTGAAGTTAAGTGATTTCAAAAAAATCCATGGTTGAATAGCGTAAGCTATTGTAGGTATTATCATCCATTTGATAGATTTTACAGAGCCTATGCTGTAGGATTTAATTATAGATAACATGGCTACATCAATTGTAGCCATTACAAGAGCAAATCCTAATGAAAGCCAGTCAAGCATACTATTATTGACAGTATATTAAAATTTGAAGGTTTAAAATATTTTGAAGAAAGAATAGTTAGAATGATGTTCCTTTTGCGTATGATCCTTGGAGCGGCTGCAATTATGGGTGTATCTTCTGTGCCTAGTATTTCAGGTAGTCCATCAAATACTGGAACATCTAGTAGTTCGGCTACTTCTTCTGCGAGTCCATCTGCATCATATTTATTTACATTATCTCCAAATGTAACAGCAACGCGTGCAGGTATATTGTCACCAAGATTAACACCTAAACTAACATTCTCCACTAGCAGAACACCCTCTTCAACACAATCAAAGTCTCGTTCAAAGTCTAGATCAAAGTCTAGTAGCCGCACATCATCACGCACCCGCACATATACAGGAACACGCACACGATCGCGTTTTATTTCAAGAACAGCAACCCATAGTCGTAAAGGTGGTAAGTAAAAACTTAGTTCTAATTTAATTTTTCTATATAATAAAATTACATAGAAAAATAAATTACCCCAGGTGGGACTCGAACCCACGGCCTCCCGCTTAGAAGGCGGGCGCTCTATCCAACTGAGCTACAAGGGCGCCTATATAACATGCGATAGTAATCTTTAGACTATTTTTAATGCCGCATATTAAAAGAAGTATTTGGATATACTATGAATTATAATCAAAATAGAACAATTCTTGGTGGGAAAGTGAATACAGTTGTAGGGAGTGCTATAAATCCAGGTGTTAGCTCACTCTCATCAATAGTATCATATGGATTATCGTCCCTTGTTAATGGAATTATTACTATGAATGGACAGCTTATAATTAATAGTAATTCCTCAAATCCAGCTCTTACAGTAAATGGAAAAGTAAATTTAATTGACATATTATATGGGTCAAATAATTCTATATATGTAAACTCAAATATGTTGTATTATAATAATACAATAATAGCGGGCTCACGACAATTTCAACCGCAATTCATTACATTTAGTTAGTTTTTAAGATTATGACTATAGTTAGATGTCGGCGGTAGTAGGAACGACAGCGGCAGGCATAGTAGGACTCTCCGTTTTCTCAAATTATATAACAGCACCGACACAGATTCCTGGACTACAGTTATGGTTGGATGCTTCTTCATCAAATAACTTTACTTTGAGTAATACTTCAAATGTCGTTCAATGGAATGATAAATCATCAAATGGCTTTCATTTTCAGACAGTTGGGGGAATACCAAAATATGCAGGGGGTACAAGAGGTGTATTTTTTATTAGTGATAGTAATGATTATATGCGTTCAATATCATCAAATATAACATATATAGGTGGCGTGACAAATGTATTTATTGTTGGGATGTTTTCAAATGCAAATAATAATTTAATGCTGGTTTTTGGTTCTAATACTGATAATTCATTACGTTATACTAGAGGTAGTGCTCCAAATGCAAATGATATTTATTATAGTACAGGACAACAAATATTTAATATTAATGGCACATCTGTCCCATTAATGCCTCAAAGTTCAATATTTTTTTATAATATTTTTAGTTTTGTAGTTGGTGCACAGGCTTTTTTTACTTCACCTTCATATATACAACTAAGTGCAGATCGTATTATAAGAGGTGGTTCTACACTTACTGGCTTCATTAATGAAGTTATCTTCTATAGTAATACGCTCACGGCAAACCAACGTACACAAGTAGAAGGCTACCTGGCGTGGAAATGGGGTTTGAACTCCAATCTTCCTGTTTCGCATTTTCAGTTGAATTCAAATATAACAGGATTATCAGCAACTGTCCCTACAGGCAATACAACCGCATATAATGCGCCGTTCTCAAACTTTATAACAGCACCAACACAAGTGCCAGGACTTCAACTGTGGCTTGATGCTTCATCATCAAATAACTTTACTTTGAGTAATACCTCAAATGTCGTTCAATGGAATGATAAGAGTGCAAATTCAAATAATTTTCAAAGAGTTCAGGGTACCCCAACATTAATATCCCCTATTCAAGGTGTATTTTTTAGCAGCACACGAACTGATCTTATGAGATCATTCTCATCAAACATATCATATACTGCGAATATTACAAATTTATTTGTTGTTGCTATGTATTCAAATCCTGGTAATTATGCTTATATAATTAATTTTGGATGTAATACAGATGTTTCTTTACGATATAATGGAGGAGCAGGTGCAAATCCGAATGATTTTTATTTTAATTATACTCTTTCACAACAAATATTTAATGTAAATGGAACTTTTACAAATGGATTTACACCTTCTGGAAATACAATAAATATATATAATATTTTTTCAGGAGTATATGGACCATCTGCAGGTGGTACTTCTTCACCGTCTTTTATACAACTTTCGTCTGCTTTTAATGGACGATATCTTAATGGGTTTATCAATGAAGTATTAATGTATAGCAACGCTCTCACAGCAAACCAGCGCACACAAGTGGAAGGCTATCTCGCGTGGAAATGGGGTCTCAACTCCAATCTTCCTGTGTCGCACTATCAAAAGAACTCAAATACAACAGGTATAGCGGCTCCCATACCCACAACTGCTCCTGGCTTTGTACCATCCAGTTTCTTGCCAAGTGTATATAGCAATCTCGCACTCTGGTTGGATGCTGCGGATGCGACGACAATTCAGTATAGCAGCGGAGCTAATATTTCTAACTGGAGAGATAAGAGTGGAAACGGAAGAAATGCTATTCAGGCAATTTCTATACAACAACCAATATATACAAATAAAGGTGTGAATTTTATAAGAGCAAATAATACTAACTTAGTTACAACATATACTGCTCAACCAATAATAGAATATCTTTTCATTGTTATCAATTATACAAATCCTGGTGGAAATGCTGAAAATATAATAAGAGGAAATGGAGTACAATCTAGACAAATATTTTTAAATTCATCGACAAATTGTATATTAGGAGTAGAATCTCTTACATCTTATACAAGCGCAACATTATCACAAAATCAAATAATACTATTAGAGACAATATATAATTCTAATACATCAAATGCCCAAATAAATGTGAATGGTTCAATTATTGCGACAGCAAATACTGGAATAGTCGGATCAAATCCATTTAATACTGGAGCAGGAAACACGACTATTGGTTATAATACAAATAGTATGGATTCTACTGTTTATGAAGTTATAGTATATTCAAATGTCCTCACATCCCAACAGAGACAAAATGTTGAAGGCTACTTGGCATGGAAATGGGGCCTCACGCCTTCTCTCCCAAGCACTCACCAAAACGCATATATCCCGCCTTGAAATAATAAGATTACATATAAGGGAATAGTGTAATGTCTTTTGTGACATCTAATTTACCATTTTTTGGGCCGAAACAAGTACCTGGTTTGGCATTGTGGCTGGATGCTTCGGACGCTACATCTGTAGTTTTGTCGCCAAGTACGCAAAATGTCACTCGGTGGAATGATAAGAGTGGGAATATATATAATGCAACAGCATTTGGAACAGGCTCACCAACATATTCTTCAAATTCAATAATTTTTACAGGAAATCAAGCATTTTCTACAACACTTCCATCACTTATGTCAAATCAATCAGGTTTTGCTATAGTTAAATACTCAAGCGCTGCGAAGATTAATATACTTTCATTAACTAGAACAAGCGGAACTGCAGGTATTCAACAAATTATTGAGAATAATCTTCAACGAACAACAACATATGGAAACAACCCTATTGTAAGTGGTGCTACATTAACACAAAATACAATACTACTCTATAATCACACATTTAGTGCTACAACAAACGCATTTCTTTATGTAAATGGTTCTCAAACAGGAACATCAACAGGACCTTATACTTTTACAGGTGCAGGGACTATTAATATTGGCGGATATGATGCTGGCCCTGGTGAAGGATTTGTTGGAAGTATGTATGAAATTCTATTATATTCAAATGTCCTCACAACAAGCCAACGCCAGCAAGTAGAAGGCCATCTTGCGTGGAAATGGGGACTACAATCAAATCTTCCAGTGGGACACCCTTACAGATTTAATTCGCAACAAGCTACATATCCATTTATAACTATTCAGACACCTTTTATTAATGTTATTAAACCATATTATTCAGAATTTTCTCCAAGAAGTATTAGTGGGTGTCGTCTATGGCTGGATGCGGCGGATGCTAGCACCATAACTCTCTCAAATAATGCAGTTACACAATGGACTGATAAGAGCGGAAATTCAAATAATGCTACACAACCAACAGTTGGCAGTCAGCCATTATATTCAAATTCATTTGTATTTCTCAATGGAACAACACAATTTTTTAATGTGAATTTAGATTTTTTAGCAAGTGTATCACATAATTTCTTCATTGTTTTAAGAAATTTCAACTATACAAATATTTATGGTGCTGCAAATGGGAGTTTAGGTGCAAATAGTTTACATATAGGTTTTACAAATTCAACAGCATACCGAATGAATCACTGGGGTAATGATTGGTATCCTAATATTACTGCTAATTACAAAGTAAATCAAACAAATTTATTAAATTTTAATTGGGTAAATAATTCAAGTAAAATAATATATGCAAATGGGTCATTAGAAGGAAGTAACCCTCAACCTGGAGTAATTGGAACAATGTCAGGTGGGGGTAGAATAGGAAATGTTGTAGGTCAAGGATTTATAAATGCTAATATTTATGAAATATTAATATATACTGGAACATTAACAATCTCACAGAGACAACAAATTGAAGGTTATCTTTCATCTAAATGGGGTATCTTATCAAATCTCGCCCTTACAAATCCTTACAGTGGAAATATGAGAAAATTTATATATTCTACCATAGATATCAGTCGTCCTTTAGTACATTCAGTATCGCGTAATACTGTAAAATGGGTCCCTACACAGATTTCTGGGTGTGCTTTATGGTTGGATGCGGCAGATAGAGCAAGTATTACATTAACTGGTTCAAATATAACAAATGTAAATGATAAGTCTGGTCAAAATGTAGTTCTTAGTAATGCTACTGGATTTTCATATAGAACTAATTTATTTAATGGTTCATATCCTTCATTTTATAATCCGAATGGTGGCTTTGCAAGTGGAACAACTGCTAGATTAGGTGTAAATGCATCCTTTGCTGTGTCAGTTCCATTTACAGTTTTTTTTGTAGGTCATGATATAACAACAACAAGTGATTATGGGTATGTTATTGATTCTGGACCATCTGGAGCCTTCTCTAATCGCCCATATCTATATAATGGTAGTTTGATAACACAGTTTGGTAATACTGGCACTACACTAACTGCTCGTTCTCCTTTTCAAGGATGTGCTCAGTTTTACAATTCTGCAACAATGCGTATAAATAGTAGTTCAGTATATACAGGTTCATTAGCTACTTTTACCATACCTGGTATAACAATTGGTAATAGGCTGTCACTTAATGAAGCTTGGCCAGGTCATTTATGTGAAATCCTTATTTATAATAAGAGTATAACAACAAAAGAACGACAACAAGTAGAAGGCTATCTCGCTTATAAATGGGGTCTCCGTTCATTATTGCCAGCAAACCACCCTTATAAAAATATTCCGGTTTCGTAGAAAATTTAGCAATACTTCAAGTATCAGTATAATTAGATTGAGGCGATGGCATCCTCACTGGATATATCTACAGATGTAGCTCTCGTAGATACGAGACTAGCTGTAGGTTCAATACAATTGCCCCTTACAACTACTATTCCATATCGCGTGTTTATTATTAAAGACGCTTACGGAAGTTTTGGTAGCAACTCTCTGACAGTTACAACACAGGATATTGACACTTTTGAAGATGGAAGTACAAGTAAAATCTTTTCCGATAATTTCTCTTATATCAGTTTATATGGAAATACACAAAATCGTGTATGGCAGATACTAGGTGCAACACAATATAATACTCTAACAGTAAGTTCTATTGTAGGGGCCTCAACTATTCGTGCTGGATACTTTATTGGTGATGGAAGTTTTTTGTCAAATATTGGAGGTGGTGTTAGTTCTTTATCCTCTATTGTCTCCTATGGATTATCAACAGTTGCTGCTGGTGCGACAAATCCAGGTGTTAGCTCATTATCATCAATTATTTCTTATGGGTTATCAAGTGTTGCTGCTGGTGCGACAAATCCAGGTGTTAGCTCATTATCTTCAATTGTCTCTTATGGATTATCAAGTGTTGTTGGCGTTGATAGAGCTGGAGTTAGCTCACTATCTTCAATTGTCTCTTATGGTTTATCAACAGTCTATTCACCATATGGTATTAGCTCATTATCATCAATTGTCTCCTATGGCTTATCATCACTAACTCTTATTCCAGATGTTGGGCTTTCAACTCTATCTTCAATAGTTTCTTATGGAATCTCTTCATTTTCCACATCTATTGGGCAAGTTTTTATTGGAAGCAGTATTATTGGTTCAAATATCCAGACAACACTTGGAACAATTTCATCTCTTACACTAAGTACAATTACTTTTGGAAGTGGTGCTGGTTTCGTCACATTCGGAGCAATTCAAGCAGTAGCAGCAAGCACAATGCAGACAAATGCGGGTGTGCTTCAAGCAACAAATGCTACAATAACATCAATAAGTAGTATAAATATTCAGACATCTAATATTGCCGCTTCAAATATGATGGCAAATATAATATATGGTCCAGGTCTAACAAACGCAATTATTATGAATTCTAACGCCTTTGGTCAGAGCGCAGTTGCTGTCTACACAAGCAGTATTGTCGCATCAGGATATCTGAGTTTTAATGCTTTAGGCTATCAAGGGCAGCAACAGAATTTGTTTAATACAAATCTTGTTACATCGCTAACTGGGATGTATTTATATGGCAGTGAATCTGGAAATGTTCTTTATTATAATTTCTCTCCATCAAGTGCTTTACTACCATCATATGCAAATCTTGCAGGAGGTCAGGCTGTTAGTGCTATTGCTAATAACGGAAATATAATTATTGTATCTAGACCAAATAATGTAAATCCTTTTACTTACAGTTATGATGGTCTAAATTTCTATCCTGGAGTTGCATCAATTAATGCCTCAGGTACAATGACATCAATTGTATATAATGGTAGTAATTTATGGGTAGCATCGGGTGGTCAGCAAGCAATATATACAAGTGTAAATGGTATAAATTGGTCGGTAAATTCTACACCAATATTTGCAGTTGCAATTACAAATGGTTTAGCATATAATGGTAGTAATTTATGGGTCGCTGGTTCAGGTGCGGCTAATTCAAATACAATGGGCTGGAGTTCCAACGGTACAACTTGGAATGCCGCAATATCAGGTGGATTCTGTAATGGATTCTGTGGTCAGGGTACAAGTATAGGCTGGAACGGCTCTATTTGGGTAGCGCTTGGTTCGTCAACCGTTAATCAGTCAAATGCTATTATTTATTCAGGAGATGGTAAGAATTGGTCTAACACTACATTTGTTCCAGCAGGATTTAGCGGAAAAACTGTTGTGTGGGCAGGAGCGCCATTATCAATTTGGGTAGGCGGTGGTTCAGGTCTTGGAAATATAGCATCAAATGCTTTAGTATGGAGTACAGATGGTCTCACATGGAATTCTGCTAACAATGGATTTGCTCCAAATTCGGTAAATACAATAATATGGAATGGTACACAGTTTATTGCTGGTGGCGCATCAAGTAGTTCAGGTATACTTCAAACAAGTACAGATGGTAAGAATTGGACCCAAACATCAATTGTAGCACCCAGTGGAATTATTAATGCAATATCCTGGTTTTCCACAATGAACACAAATATAACAATATCGTCTATTAATTCTCCTAACGCTGTATTGACAACAATTTCAAACACAACTCTAAACACAGCTACAGTAAATGCTTCTGCAATCATCAATGCAAATGCCTTCTCAACCGGCACATTTGTCACAAATATTATCTCCACAAATGCTATACTTACTTCTTCAATTCTTATTGGTGCTTCGGACTCAATATTAGATATTACTGGTCCAGTCAGAGCAACAACATTCAGCACATTCTATATTGATACATCCACCATTAATTCATTTACAATGAGTGCACAAATGTTAACAACATCCTCAATTACAACACTATCAAATATTCCTATCAGTATACCAGTTCCAATTTCTACACCAAGCGTCTTAGTTTCTTCTATACAAATGGGCTCTTATGGAAATATCATAGATGTCACAGGTCCTCTCCGTTTTACAACAGGCTCCACAATAAATTTCTATACGTCTTCTATTCAAGCAAATGGTCTCCAACTCGGTTCAACCTCAAATACAGTTATCGCATTTGCAGGGCTCTCAAACACATATGATCGCACAGTTATAACAGAGCAGAGCAATAGTGCAACATCACAGGAAATACTTTTATTTAAGGGAAATACTACTCTAGATAATATTCGTCTACAAACAACAGGAAATGTGTTGATTGAATCGCAGGTTGCGTCTCGCGTATGGCCAACAAATACTCAAGGTACATTTCAGTCTTTCTTTATAAGTGGTCAAGGTGGTGCCCAAAGTGCTCAAGTCGGTATTAATACAAATATAGCCACAATTCCAGCAGGAATCACACTTGATGTTGCGAATGCTACTGGTACAGCCACAGTTCGTGCCCCAATAGTATCAACTACTAAAATATTTACATCAAGTATTGCTGGCGCTACATTATTTCCTGTATATTGGAATACTGTAGTTGCCTCAAATTCATGTGGAACAACATTAACCCTTACAACAAGTAATTTAGGATCTTATGTTTTTATCACAACTACTGCTGGAACTGGTAGCAATGTAACTGTTGTATTTCCAACAGTATCTGTTCCAAATGGAGCATTTTTTGTTGTAAATCACAAGGGTGCAAGTGCACTATCAAATAATATTGTTCTTTCAAATACAGCATATAATATACCTATAAGCACATCAAAAACATCGGTTTATACTGGTGTTGAATGGGTAACAATCTAGATTCTATTAATCTGAGGATGTTTCAAGCGAGCTTCTCCAGTAATAACTTCCAACATGAAGGAATGCTCAAATCCATTGAAGTCAATTAGGCGTCCATCGTGAAACCGCCATTTTATATTGATTTTCTCTAGCTTTCCTAATGGTGGTTCAAACCGAGCAACATTATAATCGCAGCATTCAGGTGTTAAATATATATAATTGAAATTCTGCACATTAATTGGGACCTTTGCAAAATACCCTTTCATAACTGTACCTTCTTGAACCATATTAAGATCACCCAGATCTAAAATCATATAGTTGTATGGGTTAATATTTGCAATACGAGGAGCAGTCATAGTTCCTGTGCTTGTCGCATATATTCCTTTATTAAATCCTAGACAGTATCCAAGTCCCCAGAAGACTCCTTGTGGTAGCGCGCCAGTTTTTGTATCAATTCGGAATGTAACTGCATCTGAATTACTGATAGTTATTTTCAAAGTATTCAGATTAAGAGATACAACATAAGTCGCCCGTCCTGTTACTGTTTGTAAAATACCAGTTAGTGTATCGCAAAGTTCAACTAATGTATAATTCCCATCAGGAAGTACAATAGACTTGAAACTACTCCACCCAGGTTCTTTAATCAAAAGAGTGGTATTTCCTGCCGCAGCCGAGAAGATATAGAAGGACGCAGGAACTTCAATACTCAGAAGGCGAATTTCAATAACATTCTTGAAGGGGGTTTGTAAATGGAGTGAATATTGATTCGCAGAAGTATAAACACCACTGTCCCTATCAATTGAATCAATACTCAACATGGTTCGCTCGTAATTTAAGTATGGTTGGGGTTGTCCAATAGGCACAATTGAATCAACTGTGCCTGGTGCAGCAAATGTTCCGCGGTATAAGGCAGCAGAGCCGTTCATCTAGTGCTTACTAGCAAAACGAAAAAGCTTTCCAATCGCGAACCCAACAAAAACTTCTACTAACTTCACAGCAGTATGTTCTATACTGTTTCCATCACGGACCACACCCTCAAAGAAGAAAAACCGTTTTCCTAGAATTAACTGGAAAAACTGATATGCAATCATTCCATAAAGGAGCCAGAGATACCAGGCTCCAAGAAATCCAAATCCTATATGAATTAGCGTGTAAATTTCCGGTTTATCATAAATCACCCCCATCCTGTTCTAAGCAAAGGATTCAGACCAGTGAATAAGCAGCGGCTCTGGATATTCACTGTAAGGGATTGCTTTTGTGGTAGATTTATCCAACGCAAGTAGCGCCTGTAGCGCCTTTTTCCTGCGCTCTAAGGCTGTGGAAGCTCGTTGCGTCTTTGTAAGATTTTTCCACTTCCACTCAAACTGAAGAGCGGCGCCTTCTGTTGGGAAGCCTTCTATACAACATACCCGTTGCCACACTCCACCTCGTGTTGCGCTAGCCCCACCAGCTAGCTCCCCATTATGCTGTCGGAGCCTTCTATCTGGGTCAACTGTAGCACCGACATATGTTCTTTTATTATCTTCTGATAGAAGTAAATAACAGAACCAGCCCATCTTTCTAGATTCTTACTCTTCCTAATAATGAAGCTAAATCATCATTAAATGCGTTCTCGGTTGCCTTAGCCACAGGAGCGGCTCGTTCTTTATTACCAAATGCCGCTACTAGCTTCTCAGCTATAAGAGACTTAATCATATCCATATTGCTAAGTGACTCTTGGTCCGCAGCTGCTCCAGCCGCATAAAGCCGTGCATCTGCACGCTGAACTCGCTCCAAAAAATTCTTGAACTTTTCAATAACATTATTAGCATATTCTGTATCATGCTCATTCATAAATGAGGGCTTTTCCAGAATAGTATTAAGATTTAGTCTCATAAGCTTGGCAACTTTCTTACTAGGCTTAGCACTAAATTTGGATAATACAGGAAGTCTGTAGGTAACAGACTTTTTTTTGAAAACACTTGATCTTTTCGTGCCACCATGCAGCCGATTTCTACGAGTTTGCATAGTTTCTAATTAGGGTGATGAAAATGGCGCCGACAAACAGCCTCATATATATCAGTACTCCCTACAACAAACTTTTTAGATGAGTCGGAAGCACAAAGGCGTCGTGTAAATGGCGCCACAGTTGGCTCTGTACAATGAACGCAGAATGCATCAATCTTTGTAATAATATCGCAAAATGGAACAAGCTCATTAATATGTCCAATTGGTTTTCGTTCAGCACTTCCATTAAGCCCTACACAAATTACTTGTTTTCCATCTGTTTCTACTGCGTGTATAACAAATGCCACAAGGTCATCAAAGAAATGTGCCTCTTCAATTGCAACAATCTTGGCGCTCTTATATGCAGCTGACTCTAGTAAAGGAAGGAGCCTTTCAGCCGAGAAAGCGGAAAGTTTCTCTTTATTGTGATTAATGACTGCGTCGTGTCCATAACGATTATCAGAGCTGTGGGTAATAAGAAAGCAATTATAACCAATTGCATTATAGCGCCTAACTCGTGCCATCAAGGCGGATGTTTTTCCCGCAAACATCGGACCAATTAGAAGTTCGAGGCTCATGTTTTCTGGGCTCTTGCTGCGCCCCCAAGCCACCAATTTTTTGAAGCGGTCTAAAAGTTTTACAATAATAATATCAAAGATGTCAAAAGAATCTATTCAGAACTTTACCATAAAACAACATGTATATCTTCAAAAAATGCCACAAAATAATAAACAAATTACAGTTATTCTTGTAAGGGAAATTACAGATTTAATATTGAAGCGATATACAGCAGCAACAGCTACTATATCTAGTACAATTCCTATATTTATAATTACAGATACATATTATCCTGAAAATAAAATTCAAGAGTATCCTACTCTGAATATTCTCTATTTTACTGATGATATCTGTTCTATAAATGGATACTGCAATTCAAGGTCTATAAAGCCAGTTACTGCATGGGATAGATGCCTTTTTTTTCTAGCAAATTATACAAATCTTTATAAATATGCATGGATTTTGGAAGATGATGTTGCTATTGGAGGACCGCAAGCTCTTAAGATATTCTTTAATAGATATGACCCTGTAACAGTTGATCTTCTCGGGCAGAATATGACTATAACTGTAGAGGATGTAACTAATGCTGGTCTAGTAGAATCAAGTTTAACTGAATTTGGAGCTGCTTATACACCTCTTTGTAGACTCTCAAGAAAATTTATTGAAACTTTACATAACTTTGTTTGCATTACAAAATGCCTTTATAACATAAATATATTATTTGCATCACTTTGTCTCACATATAATTTATCAATACAATTATTTGCTATGGATTTGCATTCACATTTTCGTTCAACACCACTTATTACATATGAGGAAACTATATCCAACACAGTATCATATCATTTATTTCATCCTGTAAAAGATAATGAACTATGGCAAAAAATCTATAATACTAATAGATTTCCAGTTCGGTATCCAGAATTCCATAACTCAAAAAATGATGACGAATGGCATGCTATTTTAAAACTTATCCAGTATAATTAGACGAGTAAATATTTATTTACAGACTTCTAGTGCCTAAAAGATATATTTATCTTAATCTGGAGATGTTACAAGACCCACAAGACCCACAAGACCCACAAGACCCACAAGACCCACCGCCTGCTCTCAGAGAACTGCTCCCAAGTGTTAATGAGCAATATCAGGAAATCCATAATTCACGATTTAATCATCCATTACATATTCAGAGTCCGAGTCCATTTACTCAAGAATCACTATTAAACTTCTCCATTAAACAGCATTCATTTATTCAACAATTACCTCAAAATAATGACCAAATAACAATAATCCTTGTAAGGGACATTACTGATGTATTATTAAAACGATATGCTGCAGCTACAGCTCAACTTACAGGCCCTGTATTTATAATTACTGATACTTATTATCCTGAAAATAAGATTCCTGGATATCCAACTCTAAATATTCTTTATTTTTTTGAAAATATTTGTTATGATAATGGGTATTTTTATGCGAATACCGATACAATGTCAAAGCGTCTAATTATTTCATGGGATAGATGCCTTTTTTTTCTCGCAAATTATACACAACTTTATAAATATGTATGGATTTTAGAGGATGATGTTGGTATTGGAGGTCCTCTAACACTTCCACGATTTTACGCGCGATTCCAGGAGTCAAATGCAGACCTTATTTCAGGGCCACCAAATATAAATGAAAAAGAAGTAAGTGATTGGCCACTTTGGGTTACTATGAGAGATTCTGGGCTGAAGAGTCTTTGGGCTGCATATGTTCCTATTTGTCGTTTCTCACGCAAATTTATGGAGACTCTTGCAGGATTTGTCAAAACAAAAAAGCGGTTATTCTTTATAGAAGTTTTCTTCGCTTCGCTCTGTATAGAATACAATCTAAAAGTAGAGTATTTTAGAGATTTAATGCCTCATTTTCGTTTTACTCCTCCTATTAGTTATGAGGAAGCTAGTAATCCTGCTATAGAGTATCATCTTTTTCACCCAGTTAAGGATGCTGCTCTTTGGCAGAAGATTTATGATTCAACCGGTGGAACCAAATCCACCCTCACCACGAATTGACTCAGGGAGTGCATCAACAATTCGCACTTCCTGGATTGATCCCATATTAGGTGCTACAATCTGAAAGAGGCGAGTTCCAGCAGTAATAGTTGTGGGGCGCATAGCCCATACAGGGCCGCCGAGCTCTCCGCGATAACCCTTATCAATTACACCCATGGAGTTTGCCATAATAACTCCGCTCTTGAAAATACTGGAGCGAGGTGCAAGCCAATAATGGACTGAGTCCTCCATACGCACTGGAATAGGAGTCTTGGCATCAGACTGTACAGTTGGATCCTCTACAAACATCTCGCGAATCTCTACAAGACGAGCGCGAACACCTAGCTTTAGAATAGACTGCTGGCCTTGCTCGAGTACATGGTCAGTCACAACACACAGGTCAACACCAGCATCCTCAGGGCTACGCACGATATTCTTATAATACTCGGCGGCGGCAGTATCAACAGGGAGCAGCTCAAGACGGTACGAAGGGGTTGACATAATATATCTGCCTCTTTTGTTGGCAAAAACACGTCCAATTTTTTAATAAATCTAAGATTTCTTAAAAAATTGTTTGACTTTTTTAAATAAATCTGAGATTCATTTAAAAATAGTTTTTATAAAGCATCTACTAACAGGATGAACGCAAGTCAATTGACTGATTATAAACGGCTACAGAAGATAATCTGTGATTTAAGAAGCGAAGACAAGACAGGATATTATACAAAAGATAATGACCTTATCCCCGATACAGATAATGTATATACACTTGGCGACTCAAATCACAGATTCCATTCATTATATGTTGGTCCAGGAACAATCTATATGGGAGATGCTGGGCAATCGGCAATATCTGTTAATAATTGTAATGTTCTTTTATGTAAACCAGGCCTTGCAGCCCCTTACATTGAGTTTACAAACTCTTGTAACCCAAATGATACAGAGTCAATAAAGTCAGGTATTCATGTATATTATAATGTAGCATGTAATGATCTTTGGAAACGGTATCCTGATGGTTCTAATGCTCCTTTTGGAACTGTGCGTGGTGAAACAGGGCCACGCGGACCTGAATGGATCTTTTCAAACAGTTTAATACCAACACAGGTAGGACTAAATATTGGTTCAACTACTTATAATGTAAGTAATTTATATTTGTCAAATTCGCTGTTTTTGAATACAATCCCTATTACTGCAGGGGGTGGGTTCGTTTCTATATCGGGTGTGCCTATTGCTACAAGAACTGATATTACAAATGGTGTGTCATCCTTATCGTCAATAGTTTCATATGGTCTTTCTACTGTGTATTCTCCTTATGGAATTAGCTCTCTCTCTTCAATAGTTTCCTATGGATTATCAACAGTCTACTCTCCTTATGGAATTAGCTCTCTCTCCTCAATAGTTTCCTATGGATTATCAACAGTCTACTCTCCTTATGGAGTTAGCTCTCTATCTTCAATAGTATCTTATGGTCTCTCAACAGTCTACTCTCCTTATGGAGTTAGCTCTCTCTCTTCAATAGTATCTTATGGTCTCTCAACAGTCTACTCTCCTTATGGAGTTAGCTCTCTATCTTCAATAGTATCTTATGGTCTCTCAACAGTCTACTCTCCTTATGGAGTTAGCTCTCTCTCTTCAATAGTATCTTATGGTCTCTCAACAGTCTACTCTCCTTATGGGATTAGTTCCTTATCGTCAATAGTTTCATATGGCCTCTCAACAGTCTACTCTCCTTATGGAGTTAGCTCTCTCTCTTCAATAGTATCTTATGGCCTCTCAACAGTCTACTCTCCTTATGGGGTTAGTTCCTTATCGTCAATAGTATCTTATGGCCTCTCAACAGTCTACTCTCCTTATGGGATTAGTTCCTTATCGTCAATAGTATCTTATGGCCTCTCAACAGTCTACTCTCCTTATGGAATCAGCTCACTATCGTCAATAGTTTCATATGGTCTCTCATCGGTACTTGGAACAGGAAACGCATCAGGTGTCAGCTCACTCTCCTCCATAGTTTCCTATGGTCTCTCATCAATCATTAATTCAAATACCTTACAACCTCTCATGGGTGGTGTCCTCCGTGTAGACCAACTCTATGGAGATGATACCCTCGCAGTAGCAAATGGCAATCATTATCAAATTGCTTTCAAAACAATTGGCACAGCAATGGCCCACGCCCAAGCAGGAGAGTGTATTTATGTTCTTCCAGGAACTTATAATGAGAAAATTGTATTTTCAAATAATGTCAGTCTGCGTGGAATAAACACTCCATCTGTTAAAATTCAACAACTGGGCTGTACAGTCCCAACAACACTTGTCACATTTGCACAAAATAATCGGCTTGAAGATGTAACACTTGATCTAACATCTTCAAATTCTAACGCAACCCCTCTTATTGGTATATTTATGTCAAATATATCAGACCCTATAACTTCAACAAAGATGCGTGGAATTGTTGTAAATGTGGATAATTCTGCGATGACTTGTAATGTACCCACAACTGTATATGGAATATATACTACTGGAAACTCCTCTATTCTACCAGTTTCATCTGATGATATTGAACGTTCCACTGTAAATGTAACATCCTCTGGGCCAGGTGCCAAGCGAGGAATATATAATGATGGCTCAAATGGATTTAGAGGACGTAATACGAATATATTTTGTAAGGATAATCCAGCATATCCAAACACATCTAATGGAACATACTATGGAATTGAGACAAATCATGTAAATGCTCTGATTAATGCAAAATCTTCAACAAGTTATGGATACGCGTATGTCGCAGGAAATAATGCGGCAGATATGTCGCAAACTCTTGGAACAATTTCACTCGCTGGAACAGATTTACCGAATCGCACAGGAAATGGAAAGGGATTTACGAATTCTACTGCGCAGCCGAGTATTCCTTTTAGTATTTCAGGAGAGCCTGATGGTTATCTCTTTACATATTTAATACCAGGAACAATTACTGGTGCTAATTCTGATATAGCTAGTTATTATGGAATAAGATGTCCAACTATATCTATGATTGACCAATTTGCGTTTCAATGTCAATCTATTACACCTGGTAGTGTAGCTAGTATGTCAGTAGCAGCAATGCTCTATAAAAATTCTATATTACAAAGTAATTTTACTCTTATATTAAGTAATGGAGGGTCCATATTTACTAGTACTAGTAATCTATCATTAACTATTACTAAAAATGATAGTTATGCTATTGTATTATCTAATATTGGCACTAATAATTTCAAAAAAGCTGGAGCTGGAAATTATTATAGTATAAATTATCCTCTTGTCACACTCTCATTCTACTAATACGAAACAGATGCCAACACTTCAGGATAATCATCCGGCCAGTAGCGCGCATACTTCCACACACGCTCAGAAAAACGGCGAAGACCTGTAGGAGGGGCGACCCAACTGCTGCGACTGTCACTATCGCAACGCACAGCCCCCAAGAAGCACCACTCACCTGCTGCGGCAAATGATGGAACATTTGTGTGCCAAGAATAAGGCTGCCACTCGCTCTGAGGAAGCATTTCAAAAAGGTCCTTACAGAATGATGCAGCAAAGCCGCCATCCCAAGGCTGAACTGGGCCAGCATTCATTACAAAGGCTCCACCTGGTGCGAGTTGCCTCACAACTCCAAACATAAGGGCCGAGAAATCCGCAGAATCTTGTGGGTCAGGCAAATCCACAATAATATAATCATACTTCTCCTCATCCTCAACACAATCAGTCCATGCATCCGCTACACGCAGCTCTAAGCGCGGGTCTTCATAAGCGCCCTGAGCCCAGTCACGCCAAACTGAACGAAAATGCTCAAGAAGTTCGCCGTCCCAATCAACCTGTACAACACGCTGTACAGAACTCCACTTCAAAACTTCACGAGCCGTCGCCCCTTCACCGCCGCCATAAATCTTCACTCGCTTCCCTCGACCTCCAATAACAGACGCTAACGGGTGTACCAACATCTCATGATAAATATACTCATCGCGCTCAGTGCTCTGAAGCTCCCCATCAATCGTCAACATCTTCCCAAAAGCCGTCGTCTCAGTCAACTGAAGAGTTGCCTTGCTGCTCACCTGCGTCAAAGCATCACCTGTAAGGGAATAGGAAACACGAAGTCCATCACTAATATCTTCTGTATGCCACATTACTAATTAAAGATTGCGCAAATGCTTTATATGTAGAATGTCGCCGCTGTCCCTACAGTACATTAAAAATCTCAATCTTCAGAACTATGCGAATATTGTATATCCTCTTGTAATAACTCCAAAGGCTCGATATTTGGCTCTGTGTGGGAATATAATTGATCCAACAGTATATAATTATCGTATTTATGGGAGTTTTCTCAACTATTGCTCCACACACTGGGAAAAGGTATTCTATGTTCCTGGACCAAATGAAAATAAGTTTGGAGCTGGTCTCTATGAGTTGTGCGAACCATACAAAAATATTAAATATCTAGATATTAATGTATATAAGGTTCCAAAGAAAAATCTTCATGTGATTGGCACGAGTTCTTTAGTAGCAACAAAATGGCTAGCAAATTCACTTAATGATGCCTATGATGATAAGGCTCAAGCACTATTACTAAGTTATAATTGCCCTCCACTGCTTATACATCCTCTTAAATAACTAGTCTAAAGACCACTATTAATAAAAATTGATTGAATTACGAAAAACTATTTAGACAGTAGATTCTAGAAATACAAAGATGCCAGCTGGACTTTATACACCCTCTTCTGAATTGGAGCCAATTGTTGGTATCCAGTTCGGAATCTTCTCTCCTGAAGAGATTGAGAGACGGTCAGTTGTAGAGATTAATTCTCATGCAACATATGATGGTAATGAGCCCAAGATTGGCGGCCTCTTTGACCCGCGCATGGGTATTTTAGATAATGGTAAAACATGTCGCTCATGCGGCCAAACAAATCACCACTGCCCGGGTCATTTTGGGCACTATCGCCTTGCTCGGCCCGTATTTTATATTCAGTTCCTCCCCATGGTGTTGAATGTCTTGCGATGCGCATGTGTTCGTTGTGCGAAGCTCCTGATTGATAAGAATCTCTATAAGCGGCTCTCAAAGCGGCGCGGCGAGGCTCGTTGGCGTGAAGTTCTCGCCGCCTGCAGCAATATTGGTCGATGTGGCCAGCAAACAGAAGACGGTTGCGGTGCTCGCCAGCCTGACCGCTATGTGAAGGAGGGTATTGCTCGCATTATTGCTGAGTGGGACAATGTGGAGGGCCCTACTGCACCAGAGGGAACTGAACAGAAAGTTCGCCAGGTTCTGGAGGTGGAATATGTTCTTCGTCTTTTCCGCCAGATCCTCGATGAGGATGTCGACTTCATGGGCCTCTCACGCCATTGGTGCCGCCCTGATTGGATGATTGCAACTGTCATTTCAGTGCCGCCCCCTCAGATGCGTCCCAGTGTAGTCCAGGATAACAATCAGCGCTCAGAGGATGATCTAACACACAAGATGGTTGACATCATCAAGACCAATAAAATGCTCCAGCAGAAGATTGACAATAACACATCTAAGGCAATTATTGATGAGTGGACGAATGTGCTCCAGTATCATGTAGCCACGCTAATTGATAATCAGATTCCTGGCGTGTCTCCATCGGCCCAGCGCTCAGGTCGTGCGGTGAAGTCCATTCAGCAGCGTCTCGGTTCTAAGGAGGGTCGCATTCGCTATAATATTCAGGGCAAGCGTGTAGAGTTCTCTGCGCGCTCTGTAATCACTCCTGACCCAAATCTGAGTATTGGTGAGCTCGGTGTTCCTATGAAGATTGCGATGAACTTGACCTATCCTGAGAAGGTTACGCTCTATAATCGCGACAAGCTCTACAAATATATCCAGAATGGTGCTGATGTATTCCCTGGTGCAAAGACCATTGTACGTGCTGATGGGCGGATGATTAGTCTCAAGCATGTGAACACAAAGGAGATTGTGCTCTATAATGGCGATACGGTGAATCGCCACATTATGGATGGCGATATTGTACTGTTTAATCGACAGCCGACTCTCCACAGAATGTCCATGATGGGACACAAGGTCAAGGTGCTACCCTACAATACATTTCGTCTGAATGTATCTGCGGTGAGTCCTTACAATGCCGATTTTGATGGTGATGAAATGAATATGCATTGCCCACAGTCTTATGAAGCCGCTAACGAGCTTTCAGAGATCGCAGCGGTTCCTCATCAGATTGTGGGTCCGCGCGAGGGAAAGCCAGCAATTGGTATCGTCCAGGATACACTTGTAGGATCCTATCGCCTAACAAAGAACAACAATCAGTTTACTCGCCGCGAGTACATGAACTTGATGATGTATAACAAAAATTTTGAGGGGCTTCCAAATGCAGCCGCCTCTGCTGCAGCAGTTCCAGGCGGTGACCGCTGGACTGGACATCAGGTGATTAGTTCCCTCATTCCTCCCATTAACATGGATATGGGCAACAAGTCCTTTGATGATGATCCGAGCCCACAGAACAAGGTCAAGATTGTTGAGGGTCAGCTACTACAGGGTACAGTTGACAAGGATATCTACTCTAAGGCTGGTAAGGGTATTGTCCATGTTTCCTACAACGACTATGGGCCTGACACAACTGTAAACATGATTGATTCCCTACAGACGACGGTTGAGTCATTCCTTGTGCTAAATGGCTTTAGTGTGGGAATTAGTGATATGATTGCCGACGAAAAGACTCGTGTGCAGATGGACGAAGTGATTCAGGCTCGCAAGAAGGAGGTGAGCGAGCTCAATCTCCAGGTTCACTTGGATCTGTTCGACAATAACACTGGTAAGACAAATCAAGATGAGTTTGAGACGCGTGTGTTCACAAGTCTGAATAAGGCGACCAAAGAGTCTGGTGAGTTTGGTCAGCAGGCGCTAGCGGAGGAGAATCGTCTTGTAGCCATGGTAAAGGCTGGATCAAAGGGCGGCCCTATTAACATTGCGCAGATGATTGCGTGTGTAGGCCAGCAGAATATTGAGGGTAAGCGCATTCCATATGGTTTCAGTGACAGAACGCTGCCTCACTACAAGAAGTATGATGATGGCGCGGAGGCGCGTGGATTTATTGAGAGCTCTTTCATTGGTGGCCTGTCACCTCAGGAGTTCTTCTTTCATGCTATGTCTGGTCGTGAAGGTCTGATTGATACTGCTGTTAAGACGGCCGATACAGGCTATATCCAGCGCCAGCTCATCAAGGCCATGGAGGATCTCTGTGTCCAGTACGATGGCACAGTTCGCGATGCGAACATGAATATTGTCCAGTTCCATTATGGTGAGGACGGTCTCAACTCTACAAAGATTGAGGGTACAGGTATTTCCTATGTGAAGATGTCTGAAGCAGATGTTAAGCGTGACTATGGTCTAGTGGGTGTGGATTTCACACAAATGCTCCAAGATGGACTTGCGGATGATTTCGCTGCGTCCAACGAGGTTAAGGAGTATGTAGCACAGGTGTTGGAAGATCGCACTTTAATTGTGGAGAAAGTGTTTGCTCTTTCCACACGACAGGGCGGCGTGTTTGGCCCTCTCAATCCTGAGCGCCTTATTATGAATATCAAGGTGCGATTCGGACTGGACCCCAAGGGAAAGACTGACCTCACACCGATTTATGTGATTGAGACACTAAAGAAGATGATGGATCGCACACAGCCTTACTATAAGCTCTGGTGTGCTCTGGTGCGTTTCCATTTTGCGCCTCATAAGCTGATTGTGAAAGAGCGTTTCACAAAGGCCGCATTTGATGCACTCATGGAGCTCTGTATTGTAAAGGACTGGAAGGCCTGGAGTCTTCCTGGTGAGCTCGTAGGAATTATTGCAGCTCAGAGTATTGGTGAGCCTTCAACGCAGATGACACTCAATACTTTCCATTTGGCAGGTGTAGCAGCCAAGTCAAATGTAACGCGAGGTGTGCCTCGTTTGAAGGAGCTTCTCAAAGTAACCGAGAATCCCAAGGCTATTTCCCTTACAGTATATCTCAAGCCAGAGTTTCGCGAAAACAAGGACAAGGTGCGTGAAGTTGCGCAGGACTTAGAGCTCACGCTTCTCCGCGATATTGTAGTGAAGGCTGGTGTATACTATGATCCAAGTGATGAAACCACACTTGTAGGGGAGGATAGTGATCTCATTAAGTTCTACAAGCTCTTTGAGAATCGTGAGGAAGGAGGTGATGTGGACACACAGGAAGGTGAAGAGGAGAAAGAACCGTCTTGGAGCCGCTGGCTGCTTCGCCTTGAGCTGGACCGTGAGCGGATGTTTAACAGAAATATCAGCATGGATGACATCTCCTATATTCTGAATGATAAGTTCTCGCAGAATATTCATTTGGTCTATTCGGATTTCAATGCCAAGAAGATGGTTATGCGTATTCGTCTGTCAAGTGACGAGAAGGCGCTTGGCTATGCAGATGATTTGGCGGGTCTGAAGAAGTTCCAGAATCGCCTGCTAAATGGTATTGTTATTCGTGGAGTGCCTGGAATTCGTACAGCTACTTTCCGCAAGCACGCAGATCTACTACAGAATGTGGATGGTGAGTATAAGCCGATTGAGCAGTATGTGATTGACACAGATGGCAGTAATTTCTTAGAGGTTATGAATCACCCTGCAGTTGATGGCAGTCATTTGTATAGCACACATGTACATGATGTGTATAGCAATCTCGGAGTTGAGGCGACTCGTGCGACCCTCCTTTCAGAACTTACAGGTCTCTTTGAAGAGGCTGGTGTGAACTATCGCCATTTGGGTCTGCTGTGTGATGTTATGACAAAGAATGGAAAGCTTATGTCAGTTGACCGCTATGGCATCAACAAGCTAGATAATGGGCCTCTTGCGAAGGCATCCTTTGAGGAAACAGAGAAGATTCTACTGAAGGCTGCCCTCTTTGGAGAGGTTGATCCAATTACAGGTGTATCTGCGAATATCATGACTGGCCAGCCAATTCGCGGTGGCACATCATTTGCGCAGATTCTTCTAGATGAGAATGCTATTGGCCGTCTACTACAAGGACTTCCCCCTACAGAGGATGGTGAGCTGGAAGAGGAAGAAGGTGAGGAGCTTACACAAGACATGATTGATGCGGAGATGCATGAGGATGAGAATGATGCGTGTGCAACTACTCAGCTCCGAATGAATATCACTGCTCCTGCGGACATTAGTATTATTGATGAACCTGATATTGAAATGATGGTTCTTTCAGAGTAAAGCAGGGCTAAAAGCCCGTATCGTATTTAATATATGTCATTGGAACTAGGCCAACCTCCACCACAGCCACCATGGAAGCGGGTAACATTCTACAAAACCCCTATTATTCGAGATGAGTTAGATGTGAATCCAAAGAAAGGCTCTTGGAAAGACTTAACTCCACAAGATCTAATAGAACTAAAAGATTCAATTGGGCCAAAAGAAAATGATAACTTTGATTTAATAAAGCGTATAACAAATCCATATGAACTTATTTTTACAAATTCAAATAATCCAATGCTACCACCATCGGTTGCTTTATTGAAGCCACTTAGCCGCTCTTTTTTCAAGCTTATTGAGATGCTTGATGTAATGAAGTTTTTTGAACATACATCAACAGTTCTTAAATATAAAACGCTACATCTCTGTGAGGGACCTGGTGGATTTATTGAAGCATTTCTTGATAGGGCTGAGCAATACAAGAAAACAGTGAAAGTAGCACATGCTATGACTTTAAAGCAGACAAATAACTCTATTCCTGGATGGCGTGCAGCAGCTCGTTTACTTTCAAGACATCCTGAAATTCACATTGAATATGGACCAAATTCCACAGGTAATATTTTAGAAGAGGCAAATCAAGAGTATCTTGAAACTACCTTGAATCATGGAGCACACCTTGTAACTGCGGATGGAGGATTTGATTTTAGTGTTGATTTCAGCGCGCAAGAGAAGCATGTATTTCCGCTTTTAGTTGCGTCAACTCTTGTCGCATTTTCCTGTTTGGCCCCTACAACTGGTTGTTTTATTCTTAAGATTTTTGATTCGTTTAGTATTCCTACGCAGCAGTTTTTGGCTATTTGTTCTATTCATTTCAAAGAGTGGACTATTTACAAGCCTGTTACGAGTCGTCCGTGTAATTCAGAACGGTATTTCTTAGGAAAAGGATTCCTTGGCTTCTCGGAATCTTCTAAGGACTTACTGAAAAGTGTACTGAAACTGGATACAAATATTACTTCTATATGGGAATCTCAAGAGCAACTCCAAGAGGTGCTAGATCTTATTAATCTACAAACACAAAAATATGTGGAAGAGCAGAAGGCTGCGCTTTCATATGTTTTATCATTTTCTGAAGAAGAGTCTATAAAGACTTTGTGGAAAGAGCAAAAAGAGCGCTCTTTGAAGTGGTGTAATACATTTAGGATTCCAGCGAAAAATATCTAACGCTCAGAAGGAGGAGTAGATCTTAGAGTTGGTGTTACATACTTATTTAACAGTTTCTGGCCAACAATGATGGAAGCCTGGTGTTGGGAGAGTTCACCAGTTCCCATCTTATCAAGCATTGATAACATAGTTCGCACTTGCGCCTTATCATAAGACGGACGTGTAACCATATCAAAAAGCTTGGGATAGGCCTCAGCAAATCCAAACATAAGGGTCTTTATCTCGTCGAGTGAGCGACCAGCTGCCTGGTATTGCTCAATTTCGCGAATAGAATCCTGAAGGTAAATACCTCGCTCGCGTGCGGGGAAGCGGGTTGGTTCATTTTCAGCAATGCGTGCTGCGTCGCGGACACTATCTGGGCTGAATCCGCCATCACTATTTCTTCCATTTGTTGTGCCGTTACCGCTCATTCTAGAAAACGATTCTGGAAAATAAACTCTTAATTTAGCGCCTACTTTTAGAAGTATGTCCCAGCATAGTGAGAAATTTGGCCCTGTAGCTGCTGTCCCCATTTTAGGAGGAAATGCTGGCTCTAGCGATGCAAAGGCGGACCCTCTGAGTCCGCAAAATATTGCTGCTGCCGCTCTTAAGCAACAGGTTCAAGCAACGGCTGATACTAAGTATGATCCACCGGTCCCACCGCCTGTCCAGCAACAACCAACCATTGAAAAATTCACAACAATGTATGAAAATAATATTATTGCTGGATCATTCTTGGTGTTAGGCCTTGTATTACTCCATAGTTGTCTTAAAGAATATCTCTCGTAAATATATTCCAAAAAAGGCCAAAAATATTATTGAATATGCTGTTAAACTTATCAACTTACGATTCTCATTTGTAAGGTCCACGCTCAGTAGATTCAAAAATACATCCACTGTGGTTCCCTTCTCTTTTAGATAATGCTGTTCAACCTTTGTAAGGACACAACCACGCAGTAGAAATAGCTGAAGAATGATTACAAACCCAACAAGAAGTATAGCCTGAAATGCAAATTTTTTCCCGAAAAAGAGTGTATAGAATATAATTGTTCCAAATCCATAAAAATGAATAAAATATACAATATCTCCACGAGTTTTTTCAGGAAGTTCATAGAATATAAGATCACAGAAACTTATGATTGAATTTACAACATTCTTTCGTAGTTCAAAACTATGGTTTGTTGACTCTGGGTTAGCCATTCTGAGATGGAGATGAGTTCAAAATTATACCAATTTTACCTCACAACTACTAGAATGTCGGATAGTGAAGGCGATGATAATATGAGTGATATTGGCCCGATAACAGATAGCGATCTGCAACTTATAGAAGAATTTGATAATGGTATTAAAAATGCAAAAGAGGCTCTATACGACAAAACCGTGCGACAACAGAATGAAACTACAGATGGTACAAATCTTGACGGACTTCATGCTTATGAAACATCACTGTATCATATTGGTAATGATTTATTGAAAGGAGTATTTGGATTAGTAACAACTCCTAGTGAAATAACACCACCTGCCTTATGGCGTATTATAACTGCGGCACCTCTTAGTAGTGATGCTAGAATTACACTAGAAGATAAGATACGGCGCCAGTTTATGCAATATCCTATGCCCAGATCATATACAAATTAAGACTATATAATAGTAAGTAACTATGTTTACGCGTAAACAATCCATAAAAAGATGCTCAGCAGGGAAGATCCTACGAGCCCCATATGTGCGTAGAATTGGAACTGCGGTTCGCCAACAAGGTTACACACGAAAGACAAAATCTGGTCGAGTAGTAAGAGTATTTCCTAAGGGGAGCCCTACATTCGTGCCAGCAGCTTGTATACCAAACAGGGGTCAACAAACACGGAAAATAGGTCCTCTACGAACAGGAGAATTAACAAAGCTTGGATATTCATCTCGTTTACCAGTTCCGGAAAGACATACTGCACTTCGGAAAGCAATAAAGGCGTATGGTGCTAATAATGTCTTCCATAAGTTGGATGCAGTGGCGAAATTATCTGTAAAGACTCATCCACACTCTGCTGCTGTGTTTAGACATGACCGCAATTGGGTAAGGAATCACTACGATATTAGTGTAAAGCCCAAGTAAATAACGGCGGATAATTAACAAGATAATATATGATGTTACTTATATCAGAGAGTTCATGGAACCATCTGATATAAATAAAACATATCAGGGCCCAATTGCAGAAGCTGTACCATTACCAAATAATGCGCTGACACCGCCTTGGAAATCAGATTCAATTGCAGAAGCTGTACCATTACCAAATAATGCACCGCCTTGGAAATCAGATTCAATTGCAGAAGCTGTACCATTACCAAATAATGCGCAGCCTAAACAAGGGTCGTGGTTCTATTTTGCAGGGCTATTGACATTTTTGATTATTATATTATATGCTATACTTTATGGCATGGATATTGCAAATGTGAGTGCTTCTTGGCCAGAAAATCGCTGTAAACCGCAAATTATGCCTTTTGCATCACTATACGGATATAATACTGCTGAAAATTTCAATTATTGTATGACAAATATAATTAAAGACCAAGCAGGTGATTCAATTGGTCCTATCTATCAAATTTTGTCAGGCTTTATAGGAACAATCTCAACACTTGTTCAGACTGCAAACTCTCTTCGAGTAGCGCTCGCTACACTGTTCGGAGGAATTACAAAAGTGTTCCAAGAGTTTGGTGAGCGAATTAATAGTCTTATGGTTCGAATTCGGGTAGCAACTGTCCGAATTAAAATGTTATTTGGCCGACTCTTTGCAACTTTCTATGCAGTGATTTATATGGGAATGTCAGGAATTACTGCAGTGAGCAATTTTGGAGATACATTCTTATTCAAGTTCCTTGACACTTTTTGTTTTGATCCAGATACCCTTGTAGAGATTGATAATAAGGGGCATATTCCTGTGAAGGATGTTAAAATGGGAGATATCTTTTCAAAGACAAAATCGCGAGTAACAGCTTGTTTTGTTTTTTATTCAGATGGACAGCCAATGGTTACTCTCTTGCGAAAACACAATAAAGAATACCAACCAATACTTGTAAGTACAAATCACTATGTTCAGCTTCCATCAGGACAATATGAGCCAGCAGTTGTTCATCCTGATGCTGTGCCCGCCCCACCTTGGTCCGGTGGCATAGATAGACCACTCATATGTTTCAATACACATGACCATAAAATCCCTATAGGTGATTATATGTTTCTTGATTATGATGAAACAGAACGCGGCGACAAAGCAACAATGCGTGCTCTTAGAAATATAGTAAATAATTCAGATAGCAAAGAAGATGACACTATAAATGAATATTCACCAGGAGTCTCCGAAACTACAAAGATCGCTCTCAAGGAACCAAAAGGCGCATTCTGTATAGCAAAAAATATAAAACTTGGACAAAAAATACAAAGTGGTCGAATTGTAGGGATTGTTAAGAAAGAGGTAAAGAATTTTGTAAGAATTGGTCAGGATCTCATTTCTGCGAGTTCACTCATATGGCGTCCACAAACAAACTCCTGGGAAAGAGCCTATAAAGTAGGAATTTCTATTCAAAAGAATGATATAGCATATAGTTTTGTTGTAACCCCTTCAGCCACTATAATTACACACCACGGTCTATCTATAAGGGATTATGTAGAGGTTCATTCACCTGATTCAGAGGATGCTTATAAAAAAGAGATAATTGTTCAATATCTTTAGCGTTGACAGTCTAAATTAAATTTACCTGGCATCTTTAGCAGATGCCTATTATACTTTTATTAATAGGGGTTGTATTCTTATTAATAATAGGTCTAGGAGTTCTTCTTGGTTCTCTTGATATACAAAATATTAAGGCCGAGTGGCCTAAACGGCGATGTGACCCTACAGTGATGTTTAGTGGTTTTATGTATAAACCATCATCAGACCCAAGAAGTGCTTCTGCATTTGCAACAGATAATTTCAATTATTGTATGAGAAAAAATGTGAAGGAAGTCTTTGATATGCTTTTGGCACCTGCGCTAGCTGTATTTTCCCAACAGATGAGCGCAGCAAATACAACAGGTGATGTATTTAATTCTATAAGAAATCAACTCGGAAATCAGTTTCGAAGTTTTTCTAGAATTTTTGATAGTTTCTTTGAAACTTATAAGAGAACTGCCTTACAATTGAGTCGTATTACACAATTAATACGCGCAGCATTATTGAAAGTTAGTGCGATTATTGTGTCAATTGTATTTATGGGGTTATCCCTTATGACTTCACTCTTAAATACCTATGATTTTATAATAAAGGTTGTTATTATTATTTTGGCAATTATTGTTGCAATGATTATTCTTCTTTTCTTTGCACTTATTCCATTTTTGCCTGTTATTTTTACAACCATAGCAGTATTAACTGCCGCTGGTATGGGTGGAGCAGTTGGAGGAATGGCCGGCGCATTTTGTTTACATCCTGCTACAAAGATTATCTTATATGATGGCAGTAAAATATCTATTACAAATATTAATATAGGGGATATGTTAGCAGGAGATTCTGGACGAGTGATTGGCATTCTTGAAACAGACACTATTGGGGATCTGTATAATATAAGAGGTGTTGTTATGAGCGGCTCGCATCTTGTGGAAGATAATGGTATATATATTTTCGCAAATACTCATCCTGATGCGAAACTTGTTAAGAATAATATACCAGAGCGGCTTATTATATTAAATACAGAAGGGCGGTCTATTCCTACTTTAGATAAGAATGGTAATATATTAAATGTTAAAGACTGGGAAGAGATTCCTGATGACGATGAAGAAGGACAACTTCTCTGGGAAAAAGAAGTGGATAAGTTATTAAATCCAGAAGTAACAACTCCAAGAACCCTCCATGTGTCAGAATCTTTAGGGCTCTTTTCAAGAATGACATATATATGTGAGGAAAAGTCAGGAATAATTCCATTATTATATATTAAACGCGGTGACTATATTTTGGATATAGATGGACAATTTACAAAGGTTCTTGGAATATATAAAGGATGTGTATATGTGAATAGTTATCCAACACATAAATTTTGGCATACAGATGGAGTTCGTATGTTAGATAAAACTAATACTTGGATAATGGATGAAGCATTTGAAATAGATATATGTTCTACACCAACTGCTGAAACACAGCGTATATATGGCTATAATCTTGTTACTGAATCTGGAACATTTGGTATTATATCTGAAAATGAATATTTAATAGGAGTTCGTGATTTTACAGAAGTCGGATACAAGAATATTGATAAAACCTATGAAGTAGTTCAGAAACATCTTTCATTATTAAATAAAAAAAAAGGAAAACAACATAATAGTAATACAACGGAATGCGTCTCGGATTCCTCATCACAGGTTTATTGTTGCTGCTTGCCTCAAATTTTCTCCTAATTTCTGGTTATGGTGCGAATGGTGGTTACGGCCGCCCTACACGTGAGGGTTTTGCCAATTATTTTATGGAGAATGCTGGCGGAGCAAAGGATGCTTATAAGTCGATGGGAGCGTTTGATGGTGTCAAGCTCAACCCTGCCAATGGAGTGAGTGCTTGGCGTAATACGGCTCCCAATGAGGCTCTAATGAATGGTGCTAAGGATTTTGCTCCTGGCCCTGATAACCTTTTCATGTTTAAGGATAATCAGTGCAAGCCTGAATGTTGCGGTTCATCTTTCAGCTGCGGTGGTGGCTGTGTATGCACAACCCCTCAGCAGAGACAGTTTATTGCGTCCCGTGGCGGCAACCGCACGGCACCTGATGATGGCGCGTAAGCATTTACTCAATCATATTTAAACACTAAATATCATATTTTTAGTGTTTAGATAATAGCTACAAATGAAGACCTATAAAATATGTGTAATAGGCTGTGGTATTTCGGGTTCATTGTTGCTCTTAAAACTTCTTGAAACAGTAAAACCAAATGATATATGTTGTGTAGACCCTGCATTTGATGGGGGAGACCTCGGACGCCGATGGGCAGCTGTAACGAGTAATACTATTTGGCAACAGTTTATTAGTGCGCTTGATTCTGTACCAAATGCGCAGAAAGCTCTCAAAGAGCGGATATCTTTATATGAGTCCACTAGTCTTACACCAGTATGTGAATTAAGTCGTATTTTGCGAGAGGCATTAAGACCATATTTACATGAAATGGATGCTCATACAACTCATGCAATATCCGCAAATTATAGTTCAGATGATGATGTCTGGACAATTACCTTACAAGATGGAGCTATACGAAAGGCAAAGACAATTGTGTATTCTCCAGGAGGAAATCCTAAACAGGTGAATCTTCCAAAATATCAAATTCCCCTTGAGATTGCTCTGGATTCACAACGTCTTGCTAGACAAGTTGAAGCAGGACAACCAATACTGTTATTTGGTCTTGCGAATAGTGGGGTGCTTGTTCTTAAGAATCTTTTGAAGCTAGGTGCAGAGGTTCGTGTTATTTATCGAACACCAAAACCATTTATTTATGCGCGTGATGGAGTTCCTGGAGGAATTAAACAAGAAGCTGCACAGTTTGCTGATGAAATCACACAAAATCCTTCTGAATCATGCCGATTAATTCATTCTAGTGATATTGAGGGATGTATAAGAGCTTATAATGAATGTAATACAATTATCAGCGCAATTGGATTTACAAAGAATAGCAATTCCTGTAAGGTTCTTGTAGATTCTATAGGAGTTGATATAGAAGCTATAACAACTCCACACATGTTTGGGTTTGGTATGTGCTATCCGACTACAAAAACAGTAGATGGGCGAATATATGAAGATGTTGGAATTGGAGCTTTTGTAAATAAAATTATTGAATGCCTTCCAATAATATATGAAGATATTAATCGCCTAGCCTCAACACCGGTTTAATTTAGTAACATGTGATAGATGAATAGTATTCTCAACAGAGCAAATAATCGGCTAAATTCTGTGTTAGCAAATACGGCCGCGGTTGTTGCACCGAATATAGGAGCAAGTTCAAGTACACAGGGTGGATCTTTGCCTTATATATTTGTTGGAATTATACTTGTATTAACCCTTATAGTAGTGTTTTATAAATATATTATGTTTGGATTTAATGCAATTTATGATTCTGTTAGAGGGTTATTTGTACCAAGTAATAAGGGCCAACTTGCAAATCCTGAGGATACTATACCAGTTACACATGCCCCCGAATCGCCACAGGATACAGTTCCCGATAGGTCAACACTTACTGAGAAGGTTCTTCCTGGTCGCAATGAAGTATTCAATGTGAGCCAGAATAGATATACATATTATGATGCGGAGCCCTTATGTAAAGCTCTTGGTGCGGAGCTTGCTACTTATGACCAAGTCAAGGAGGCGTGGGATAAAGGAGCAGATTGGTGTAATTATGGTTGGGTAAAGGGACAGGTTGCTAGCTACCCTACACAGAATGCAACATGGGAGAAACTTCAACAAGGACCAGAAGAACAGAGAGGAACGTGTGGTCGTCCAGGTGTAAATGGAGGCTTTTTTGACAATCCTGAGCTGAGATTTGGTGTAAACTGCTATGGCTCAAAGCCTGCGCAGTCACAGCATGATGCGAAAACTATTTCAAAGGGTAATAATGAGCCTATGACGCCTGGTATGCTTGATTATGATAAGAAGGTTGCGCACTTCCGATCTGAGGCCGACCATATTGGTATATCACCGTTCAATAGTACAACTTGGGGCTCCTTATAGGAGCGCCCCTCCTTATAGGAGCGTGGGTTAAGTTAAGGACTCATAATACGATTACCCTTATAATATCCTAATTCTGATTGGTCATAATCATGATGATGATTACCTTTTAATATAGATTTTCTCCTTTCATTTTCATCCTTAATATCTTGTAACATCATATTGATTTCAATTGAAGCCGGACTTAAATCAATGTCAATATAACAATATACAAAACTCTTTATGCGATGATAAATATATAATCCAAATGGAGAATCATCACAAAACTCATATGTTGAATTTGCTTCTAAAAACTCATTAAAATTAGAAATATCTAGTGTAAAGAAAAAAGTATCAAAATCTAAAAGTAAATTTCGATGTTTTGGAGTAATTGATGTAAAAGGCTTCTTCAAATTAAATTCTTTGTTTTGAAAAAACCACCAGTGCAGCATTTTACTTGGAAAGCGTCTTAGATTTTTTCCTAAAGTATATTTATTTTTATTCAGCCATGGTTCTAGATATAATTTTACAAACTGATAAATGAACATGCCTCGGTTCATACTGTATTCAATATCAATAAGTTCATCATTGTCATCATAATAGTATTCAACATCATCATATAAGGGAGTTTTTACCCATTTTTCAAAGTCTGACGCGATTTTTCTTTGGTTCCAACTGATCATCTTTCTAAAAGCAACTAGACTAAAATATAGTATTTCTAATAGTATAGTATTATTAATTATTTAGGCTCCTTATAGAAGTGTAGCCGGTGCTTGAGCCGGTGGAAGTAAATTTGTTTTCTTAAGGCGAATTGAATCATCTGTGCCTCGGTTCTTTCGAAGAAATTTCATATATGCTTCTGTTTCATCTTGGCCTCCACGAAGTTCAAAGTATTTATGTGTAATTTCTTCAATTCGCGAAAGTGTTAATGGATGCTGACTTTTTTCATGTGAGAGTGATAATTGAGCACCTGCCACTTTAATAATCGCATTTTCCATATTTGATCGTTTTAGTCCTGAAATGATTTGTTGTTCATATGTATCACGCATTTTTCGTGCATTTGTTGTCTGTTTATTTAAATTACTTGCTAAATTATCATAATGTACCCAATTACGAACCCAAGTCCCAATCTCTTGCGAGCTCATTTCTCTAACTTATAGGAATAGGCTGTGAGAGTATTGACGCCGCAGTTGTTAATCCGGTATTAGGAACTTTCAATAGAATAATAACAAATGTCATTCCAACAAGAATTACAAGTAAAGAAAATAAAGCACATGTTAATATTATGTAAGGAAACACACGATCTAGCACATGATTTAGAATTGGATCAATAAGATAAAGTTGTATGAGCCGTTTATTCTCTTCTTTTTGAAGATGTGCAGCTATTTTTTCAACCCATTTATATATTACACCTTTTTCATCCATTTTATAAAGGTTATGTAAATTATAATTTATATTTGGTCGCGGCAGAGAGTGTAAAGACTTTTTGTAAGGGTCCTAATAGAAATGAGCGAACTTACTGATGAACTTGTATTTAAGAAGCCAGTTCGTATTGAAAATGGCCAATCATCCTATTATCAGTTTGAACAGGTAAATGATAAGACAGCCTATACAATTGAAACTACTTATGAAAATGGACTAATTCAATTGCCAATTATTCCATTAGATATTGAGAATATTGTTCTTGAGTCATTTATTCAATTTGCTGCTGGGTTCTTTGTTAAGGCTCCCACTATTGAACAGCATAAGAAACATCTACAGCATACTGTTATTGAAAATAGTTCACAGAAAGCTGCTGATAAAAGCTTAGTTATTGGAGCAGTTCTATATCCTAAGATAGTATGTATTTATTCTAAGAAAACGGAGATTCAATGGCTTGTATTACGTCATATTCTCAGTGATTCTGAGAGGATTCCCTCCGACTTTCTAGTTGTTTCACGGCCGGCGAGTCCAGTTGAGGATCCACTTATGAAGAATATTGTTTTAACTTCGGATCCGGTTCAAAATGCAATTATGGAGGCGGTGGGGGATATTCCATTACAGGAGGATTCATCGCGAAATCCTTTACGACTGATGGATGATAGTGAGGAAAGAATGTACCGGTTACGCGTATTGGAATCTCGCCTCTCCGCCAAATTGGCAAAATATAAGATGAAGAAGGAGCTTGATAAGTATTATTCTCGTTTTGGACGAATGCCTCCTCCGGATGATGAGGACTTAGAAGATGAGGATGGGGAGGATTCAGAATATTACGATGAGGATGAAATCCCGGAACATTGATGCTCTGCGGGTGTTAGGATAAGTTAAATCAACTATTCAAAAATAAAGTAAAAAAATATAGAGTTGTCATAGTAAAGGAGAATATGTCAGACCAGACTCGGACATTAGTAACAAGTTTTTTTGCTGTTGCCTTATTATTTGGTGCATTTTATCTATTAGATCCTACTCTTGGTGGGTTACTCCGACACACAAGTGGCTTTACAGGCCATATGAATATGGGCCCATCCGCGGTTGGTGATGCCATGGCTGGGCAGATGATGAACTCTGGTGCTACAGATAAAGAGGAAGAGACTCGCAATAAGCACGCAGTTGAGACACCTATGAAGGGTGAGGGCTTTGCTGATTTAGCTGGATATGAAGGCCCTGCTCAGTTTGGCAACTCTGAGCCCCCAGCTGGCTGCTACCCTCGTGATCAGCTCACACCTTCAGAGCTTTTACCAAAGGATCCTAACAGCACCTGGGCGCAGCAGAACCCCATGGGCACTGGGTCCCTGAAGGGCAAGAACTTCCTTTCCGCTGGTGCGTTAATTGGCGTTAATACTGTTGGCCAGAGCCTGCGTAACGGTAACTACCAGTTCCGCAGTGAGCCCCCAAATCCTCAGATGCCTGTGTCTGTCTGGAACCAGAGCACAATTGAGCCTGATGTGAATCGCCGCAACCTCGAGGTCGCTTAAATCATAGATTTAAGCTCCCTGAGCCTATCGGCGAGGTCGCTTAGACAACTGTCTAAGCTTCCAATTAACTTTATAATTACATATTAACTTTCTTTTATAACATATCTTATAAAAGAAATCTAATTTAGAAAAACCATAATTACTTATAGAAGATATAGGATGTCTGACCTATACGACATGCTTAATAAAATAACATCCTGGTCTATACTACAGTCACAATATCCTCTTGTGTCAGTAAAAAGTACTGTTGATAATAAAGTCTATAAAGTGCGCGACCTTCCTGATAAGCAAAAAGCAGCGGATTTGTTGGCAAGAATTCGCATTAAAATGAATAAATTCATAATATATCTTGAAACAACATATCCAAATAAGCTGCAAATACAGCGGCTTGTGAAGAATTTCAAAGCAAACCCAGATAGATTACTTGAAGCTACGCCTGATGCAGACCATACATCATATAGTATAAACAAGGGTGAAAAGGTACATCTTTGTTTGCGTCAGAGAGAGAAGACAAATGAATCACTTGTTGATGAAAATATCATGTTTTTTGTAGCCTTACATGAAATGGCGCATATGATAACAGCATCTATTGGGCATGGTCAAGACTTTTGGAATAATTTTGGATTTCTTCTAAAGGAAGCTGAAAAACAGGGGTTATATAGACATACAGATTTTAAATCACAACCGGTCTCATATTGCGGAGTTAGTATAACTGATGCCCCTCGTTATGATTCTTCTAAGGATCAAGAGGATACTAGAAGTGGAACTGATTTCCAAATAGGTACAATAGTAGAATCTAACCATTAATTAATTTGCTCACATGGTAGATAATGGAGGGCGAGGATACAATAGAGCAATTCTTGAATCCTCGGCGGCTAGACTCCTTTAAGGGTCAAATGCCAGCTGAAGGGTTACAGGTATATATAATTCGTGATGCCCTACGACTCCCTAAGAGCCCTGTTATATTCAAAAACATATATCCATTTTATACAATTGAAGATATTAAACGAGAAATATGGCTTCATGAGAATGCTGATTTAGATATACTTCCTAAATTTCAGTTTCTGGGTGTATTAACTCAAAATCAGTATGAAGATGACTATCCTCAACCAGAACAGAAATATATTGGAGCTGATACTGAATGGCATGAACCTGGCGAACCTATAAATATACCTCTTTTACTACAGTCTCCTCTTGATGTTTTAAAAAATGATACAGGAGATGAACGATTTGTAGATTCTAGTGGGCGTCTCCAAAATCTGAAAGTTGACAGAAAAGAAAGAGTTACTATTGATGATGCATTTCTGAAACCAAGAGATGGAGAACTCCCTATTTTTCATGTATATACGCTGTCAGCTTTATTACAAATGCGAACATTTGCACAACCAATGAGTGAATACGATTTTAATGGACGACTTGCCCCATATTTTCCAACATTTTCAAGTGATTCTTTAATGACCCCTACAGAGAATGATATACGATTTGCTAAGACATTACAATTATATATTACAAATAAGAAGCGTGCTGTGAAGCATATTGAACATTTTATAACAGAGCTTGAGCCACTTCCATTATTACTTAATGGAATAAAATTTATTAGATTCATGTGGCGTAAAAATGATGATAACAATGATAATAATGATAAATTTCCAGGATGCGAGGAGCTTTTCTATAATTTATCAGCAAATGAACGGCGACCATTTTTGCGGCTACTACCTTTGGATGGAATGCCTTTAACGAAGATATATTCACCAGGAGCTCTTACAATTTCTGATAATATTTCTATTGACTTAGTTAAACAATGGGCTCAAGAGAAGACCCCTTTTAATGAAAAAGACTATTTTTTTGCAAAGGTACTTTTATATGAAGGAATAAATCCATTATTTGGAACTCTTCGTATTCAAGAAGATACTACCTCAGATTTTATTATTGTGCCTCCGAAGAATATTCGCGTACTTTCACCTAATATAGAACTTCGAAATATTAAGGCAAACTTAGAACAGGCATTAGAGCGAACTCCACTTGAGAATAAACCATTTATTTTAGCAGAGGCATCTCTTATTGTTGAGTTACAATTACAGCCAAAATCTGCACGCATTACAAAACAATCTATTAGGAATAAACTTCAGCGCGGCTTTCAACCTTTTTTCCAGGAGATCGCGCCTTTACCAAATGAACAGCCACTTATTATGCTTCGTTATAAATGTGTAACAAACTTTACAAATGAGGATCATATTTTTTCATTTTTAACACAAGTAATTTCAAAAAAATTAATTGATGGAACAGTATCTCTTCCTGAACTTCCTGCACTTGTTGCAATGGAATTTGGAATTGAACAAGAGGAGGCACAGCTGCGTGTCGAGGGTTGGTTTAGAGCGCGAAATAATTTTGGATTAGCAGATGCAGCGGCAAATGATATTCGCCCTGTATCAAATTCTGGTATAGATATTGCTATTTTTCCGCAACATCCATCATATTATTTCCATATTTATAGAGCAGAAGGTTCCACGGATTTAGAAAGGATATATACTTTAATTGATTTATTATTTAATATTCCAGACAATGAATTAGATAGTGAACCTCTTCTCTCAGATGATGTTAGTCGGTCAGTAGAGGCGTATGTAAACCCTGAGGGAGTTATTGAAAGAGGAGATGGGCAGCAATTGTCTCCTAATTCACCAGCAGAAGTTTTACCGTCATCTGTTGTTCAGCCTGATGATGGCACTGATAATCTGGATGATTTTCTTTTTTATACAACAGGAGCACCTGAAGAAGGTGAAGTAACTGCAAATATAACTGCACCCGCTCAAGCTGTATCACTTCCACCACCAGCATTTGAGACGGCCCTACAACGACCACAACAGCAACAGCCGCAACAGCCACAACCAGAGGGGAGAGCTATTACTGGTCCAGCTCGCCCACAAGCTGCTACTGCTCCAGCAGCTCCTGAAGAAGAGGGTCCAATTATTGCAGGAAGTTATTTTATTAATAAATTAAAAGAACTTGATAGAACACTTTTTGTCTATAAGAAAACTGATAAATCAGTAAAACATTATTCAAGTGGTTGTCAAGCAAATGAAGATCGTCAACCAGTCGCTCTAACTGACCAGCAATATAGACGCATGCGAGATGAATATCAAGAAGATGAAGATAATGGTGAATTATTTTTCCGAGAATATCCTATAAGGACTAAAACAAATCCTCAGTCTCCACCACCTGGCGCTGAGATTGTAAATATTATGAAGTATGGTTCAGACCCGGGTCGCCAAAACTATTATTTATGCCCGAATTTATATTGTATTCGTGATGAAATTCTTATTAGGAAAAAAGATTTTAAAGGAAAACTAGATAGAAGTGGTCATTCTAAGCCTGAAAATACATGTCCATTCTGCTATGGCCGAAAAATTCAAGATAAGAATAAACCTGGTATAAATGAAACAGTATATGAGCGAAAAAATAAACCAAAGACGGACAAACCCCACAGCTTTATCGGTGTTCTTACAAAACAGAAGAATCCAGCAGGTCTTTCATTACCATGTTGTTTTACAGATCCTATTAAATTACTACTTTCAGAAGAACCATTTAGGCATATCCGCGAATATGAAGAAAAGTTTGAAACAGCTCCAAAACCGGATGCTGCTCCAAAAGTAGTGGCACCAATTTTATTAACAGTTCTATTCTATCAACTTCTAAAACAACATATACATGCTGAATATATTGTTGGGCCTGATAAGTATCCTCTTGATGCTGGAAAAGTTGGATTATGTAGTTCAGTTCTAGATACTTATTTAGGGCAAGTATCAGCATCTCTTGTAACTCGCACTGCAATTAAACAAGATCTTAAGAAAAATGCGCGCGGTTTTCTTCGTGTTGGCGTATCAAATTCTATACAAAATCGGAATGTATCACTATTATCTGCATTAGCCCCTATATTAAGTGATATGGATCGTAATATAAATACTGCAGAACAGGTTGCAAATTATATTCGCAAAGCTATGTATCCAATTTTATTTCAATCATTTAACTTTGGAAATCTTGTAATTGAATTTTATAATCCTACAGATCCTCCTCCCTCAGCAAATGAACTAGAAAGTTGGGCGGAAATTCATTTAGGAGTAGAAATAAGCACAAACACGAAGAATAAATTCTATATTGAACGTCTTTATAATTCTTATAATAGATTTATCCATTTCTTAGAGGATCCGACTAGGCCAAAAGAATTGCGCCAGTTTGCACATATTCTTGCAGAGCCAGGAGTATTAACAGATAATGGTATAACAGTTATAGTTGTGGACTATTCTGGAGACCCAAATGATCCTAAGACTACAATTAATATTAGATGTCCCTTACAGGGTTATTCAACTTACCAATATAAAGATAATGATATTGTCTTCTTAACACATGATCCCTCAGGGATATGGGAACCACTTATATACACAGATAATACGCCTGCAAAGGGAAGTCAAGGAGATATACATAATCATAATTTTTTATTTCAGTCTGCGGAATTTAACAAACAAGATGAGAATGTTCGTTCACGCATTCAGGAATTTCGTACACAATGTGATTCTAAATCTCTGGGTGCTTATACAAGCACAACAGATGTTCGGGCTGATTCACTTATTCCAAAAAAGATACTTCTTTATGGAGCTGATGCACCTCCTTATGGGTTAGTACGAGATTCATATAATCATATTGTTGCGGCTACATTTAGATATAACAAATTATTGGTTGCAGTCCCCTTAGCGGATGATGGTTCTCTAGATAATTTTCATCTTAATAATCTGGATCCGAAGAAAAAAAAGGCAGAAATAAAACGAATTCATTTTGGATGGGACGATTTTAAGGCTGCAGATACAGATGATATTATAAGTTTTTATAATTTTTATATTAATAATAAATTTTCATTATATAATGGCTATGAAATTGATTTTATTGCTCAGTATTCGGATAAAATTGCAGTTCAACTTAAAAATGGAATATTAATACCTGCAGGATCTATAACAAATTCTAGTAAGTATCCTAACATAAAAATTAAAGCAGTTGGAAAAGATCCAGAATGGTTTATCAATAAAGTGATTTCAATGCCATCTTCTCCAGACTCTATTATAAAAGATAAATCTGTAGGAGATATGTTTCTTCCATTGAAGAAAAAGCAAGCGGATGAAGTATTTCAACATTTGCGTCTAACATTTTCTAATTATATAGGAAGTAAAAAAGCAGGTCCAAGTCTAAGAAGTCGGATCCAAAGCATTATTGAGCGTGACAATGAAGCTCGTGAGGATTATTTAGAATTGTATGAGAGGAGAAAGCGGTTAGAAATTCTAATAGGCACACTTATTGAATCATGGATGTCTTCATCCGACTCCTTTTCTCCTAAAAATACACTTTTGAGGATGGATTGTCATCTTATTGAAAAGGGGCAATGCGATAATTATTGTATATGGAAAGAAGAAACCTCTACATGTTCAATTCATGCTCCAAGTAAGGTAACTCTTGGAGAAAATCATATTGTAGATGGAAGCCGATTTTTTATGCTTCGTCTTCTTGAAGAACTTCTTAGACTTCCTGAAAAGCGGCGGCAACTTCTCTATAAGGATGTGTCATATTTATCTGCTCCAACTAAAATTGTTAAGATAGGCGATCAGACAATTATTCCAGAGGTAAATACTCAATGGTATCAACTATTAGTTGAAGAAACTCTACAAAAGCCACTTGAGCGACCTGTATTTTTTGAAGATTTTTCATCAAACAGAAGTAACAATATTAATAATAGCGGATATAGTCTTCCAAATAAGCTTGTTGAAATGATTGGAATAGAGCCTTCTGAGAATCTCAGACTCTGGGCCACAAATAATTTATATTCACTACTAACATCTGCTTTTAATATTAGTCTTAAAAATATTACAGGTGGTAAACATGATGTTGTAAAACTAGATCTTAAAACAATAAATAAAATCAGAAAACAAACAGGGCATACTGTTGGGCAAATAGACTTAGAAGATCCGGATGAAGGTGTTATTGGATATTCAAGTAAAACACCAACAATTATTCTAATAGTCATTCTTGAAGATAAAAAGGTTGCATTCATTGTTAATAGAAAAACTCCTAAAAATCCATTTATAGCAAAAAATGAGTTAGGCCTTTTAGAAGAAGCAGTTGATGCAATACCAATGGCAGGTGTAAAGATAGTTGAGACACCTCAAGCTGTAACAGCACCAGCTTAGTCATCCTCTAACATACAAGGCAATACAATAGAAGTCTTTGCTCCAATCTTTAGAGCCCGCAGACGGCAATCTAACATCGCTTGAACTTCATCAGGAAGCATGTTCAAGCGGAGACGCCTGTAATTCTTGTTATCTGGGTGAAGAATAATAATATACAAATCTGAAATTCGTAGTCCATAAAATGTTTCTAGAAACCACTTATAAATATTCAACTGTAATGTATAATGCCAATAATTACAATTGGGTAGATGGTCTAGAGGATAATATCCTTTTTCATAATCATTTGAAGTCTTAATCTCACGCGAGCGCTTCCAATCATAGATAACATGTGAATCATCACTTGGTCTGTAGAAGATAGCATCAATACTTCCAGCCAACTTATGTTCTTTGGAGAATACCTCCCATTCCATCCTATAAGGCACCAGATCGGGTCCACAATCTTTCCAAAAATTATTGAAATGGCTCCACTCTTTTGTCGTCTTTACCTCCTCATCAATGAGACCATATGCCCCATTCATAAACTGCTCAATAGATAAATGCATAGCAGTTCCTAGACCTGATGCTAGCTTTCCAGAATCGGACCAACCGTCTAAAATCTCTTTATCGGTCTTTCCATAGTATTTGCCTGTTGTATAGGTTTTGCTCCGCTTGATAGCAGCAAGAGCAGCCTGGGGGTCAAAATGAGGAAAGAAGTCATGAATAAATCCAGTACATGAGATCCATTTCTCACTAGTTCCTTCAATACTATACTTGTGGGTTGGCTCATCAAACTCAATAACCAAATCACGAGGATGTCTATTTACATGGGCAAGTGTTTGCCATTTCTGTGGATTTCTAGGCATTTTTAATAAATAATATACTCTATTCTTTAAGAAAATAATAAATCAATTTTTATATATTATGCTTAAAACATAATATTAATTATATAATATCATGAGAATAACAATATTGGATGATACTGTTGAATCATCTACAAATAATACAGATATATATATTATAAATTTAACAGAAATGTTAACAGTTAATCCTTATATATTTGAAAATAATTTGATTCGTATTCGTCAATTACTATATCCAGCTCCATATATAATAATTAATACAAAAAAGGAAGAATATATAAAAGTTATTTCCTCAAACTTAAATATTCCAATATTAGATTCATTTGATGAAGATAAAATAACTCATATATATAATATATTTATAGAGGAACAGTCAAAAGAAATAACGCAAATATATTATATTAATGAAGAACTTACAAAAATTTCATATGTTGGGCTAGGAGACTATCTGAATGGGTGTTGTTTTTTATATGAATTTGCAAAAACACATAATAGAAAATTAAATATAGATTTTTCGCATAATGAATTATCTAAAATATTATATTGTAAATCATATAAATCATTGGATGATACAAGAAGTATACAACATATGTCAGGTATGAACTATGATATAAATGTATTACATAATACTAACAATATATTTATTAATATGAATATACCCTCTAATATTGATGATACTATGAGACAATATATTATAGAAAGTGCACTATTACCAAGATTACAATTTCAAGAAGATATTAAATCCTTGAAAATGAAATTAAATATAGAAGATACAAAGTATACAATTGTTCATATCCGAACAGGTGATAAATATTTATTACTTAATATGGAAAACGAAACTGAAATACAATGTATAATGATTATAACTTTAAAAAAACTTATATCTATGAATATTAATATATATGATTGTATTTTTATATCTGATAATAATATTTTATCTGAACTACTTTCAAAACAGAATTTAAAAAGTTCAAATCTTCAAAAGGCACATATAGGTAAATCAACATCATTTGAAGGAATACATGATACAATGTTAGAATTTTTTCTTATGTCAACTGCAAAAGAGATTATGCAATTTTCATTTTATGAATGGGGGTCCAATTTTAGTAGCATTATTAATAATCTTTATAAGGTTCCTATTAAAAAATTTAATTTTAATGATATAAATCATTAAATTTTCCAAATAGATAGCATCTGACTCTTTATCCATTCACGAACAATAGGTTCATTTTCGTATGTAACCTTAATCTTGAAATGCCTATTATCATTTACATCATTAATTCCCTTATAGTAAATATAAATGAAATTATCATGTGTCCATACATAATTTATCATCTCCAAGTTATTCCATACACGCCATGGATTATGCAAAATAAAGTCTTTCCAGGAAGTATACTCATAAGAGAATGACCCATGTGTATTATTTTTACGATTCTCAGTGAGTTTATATAGTGGAATGTATTCCATTTGTGGTAGTGCCCATTCTACTTGAAAAATATGCGTCAATTTTTAGGGTCTACTACTTAAATATGAAAATTTCATATCCTATAGAATAAATATGCCTATAGGATATGAAATTGTAGATGGTGGCCAAAATATACCATACCATTTATTATTTTATATGATTGTACATTTTGGAAGAATACCAAATAATACAGATATTATATATTATTTTCCAAAAGGCACTAGATTTGCTGAAAAAATATTTGATATATTACCAAAGAATTGGATACGCCATTATGAAAAACAGATAGGATACACATATACTAAAGACCATATAAGTGTACCCAGTTGGCCTGATTATATGATGCCCGAAGCATATGATTATATGCGTTTTGTATTTTCACATCATATGTCTAACCAAATAATAGCTAGAAAATATATATATATATCTCGTAATAGAGGAGATACTACAAGACAAATTACAAATGAGGATGATGTTATGGCAGTACTTGAAATATTCGGTTTTAAAAAAATATATATGGAGGATCTAACTGGAGAGGAACATATTAGTATATTTAATACTGCGGACTTTATTATTAGTCCACATGGTTCTGCTCTAACATTTACAACATTTTGTTCACCTACTGTAAGTATTGTTGAAATTCTTGGAGAACCACTTACAAAATTTCGCCACTTTTCACATATTGCATGGCATTTTGGTTTTGATTTTACACGTTTTACAGATGTAGAAACAAAAATTATAGATACAGAGACAAATAATAATAATATGAAAGTAGATTGTAAAAAATTATACCAAACACTTATACATCATAAAAAGTTTTATTCTTCACGCTAAAGTTATTTAAAACTATCCAACCTCAACTTGAAATCTTATCTAAAACTATCCAACCTCAACTTGAAATCTTATCTAAAACTATCCAACCTCAACTTGAAATTTTATCTAAAACCCTCCAACCTCCATAATCATTTTACCAATCTTATTCTGGCCTTCAATCCGCCCATTATCTGATCGCCGCATACCACCCATCTCACTTGCTGGACTAGCAGTGTAATAGAGTAGAATCTTACCCTGTGTGCGAGCAGCTTCCACTACCTTGCGGAAAGCACCATCTGTATCGTAACGCAATGTAATAGCATATCGTAGCAAACCATCCTGTAGGCTACTCCAGAGTGCTTCATCAAATGTCGCCTTGTAGCGTTTGAAAGCTCCAGGCGTGGTCTCCTTGCGAATATCAGCAGTTTCATCCTTTAACATAGCCGCATTTCTATCATCACTAAGAGCCGTTTTCCCTGCAGCTGTCTCGCCAAGACGCATACGCGCATATTTCTGATGAATTTCTCCAGCGTCGCGTGAGAATAATGAGCGCGCAAGGTCTGGCTTATTTGTTGCTTTCTTATATTTCATTGCAGCTAAGAAGTGCTCCAGAGATGGATACTTTATACTAGGGTCCTCCTGGTCAGGAATATCAAAGTATGCAGATGGTGCAAGGCGACGAGCATACTGTTTATCCCCAATATTTAGTTTATCTTGTAGACCAGCCTCTGTGTAGAAATTAATTACTTCGCTAGCAGCATACTTACGATTTATTGTTGTGGATGCTACTTCTGGTGCTGCAATAGGTTCTTCAATAGGTGCAGCTACATTTTCTCCTACTGCCGTCTCAGAAGGAACAGCCCCGAGTGCATTCTTCTCTTCATCTATCTTTCCATCACCAGTGCGTTTGAAGATGAACCATCTGTTTAAGAATGAGAACTGCTTCACTGCATCTCCCATAGGAAACTTTTTTCCAGCCTTGCCAGCCATCTTGTAACTCTCATCAAATGTAGCGGAACTATTACTCAGACCCAACTCACGAAGCTGATCAGGTTTTAATAGTTCACATCCAATTTCTGAAAGCTTCTTTGTAAGGAGACCAAATGGTACAATATATTCTCTGTGAGATGAGCCAATACTGATAAACTCCACATCTACAGGGAGACCAAACGCATCATCATCATTTGGAATATCCTCAACCGAATAGCGCTTTGTAATTGTCCATAAATTCGCACCATCCTCAATTCCTATACGAGATTGCCCTTCAGGAACTCCACGCATAGTCTCAAAGAGTCGTTCTCCGTCAAAGCAGCATCCAATGAAATACCCACCCATTACGAGATTCTCGTGAATATTTTGGATAAATCCATCAAACTTATTCTTATTTTCAAAGAAATAGTGAATAGCAAACATACATGATATGACATCTGCGCCAGCTCGCAGCCGTCCAGCACCAACCTTCTCTACATATGGAGGCACACTTCCTTCTGGGGCAACTTTTCCAAGAACTGAACGAATAATATCACGCTCTTCAGGACTGGAACCGGCTTCACCAGTCTGAAGATTCTTACTAGAATCGCCGATTGCGAAAATCATAGGAGCCACTGCTTCCTGAGTATGAGTAAGAATCGTGTCTAGATAGCGTCTATAGGCGCCGTTTGAAGGATCGCGAATATTTTCTCCAGCATAATCAATACCTAACACAAATCCTACTTTACCACGCCGCCACCGTTGCAAATCTCCAGCCTTACCTACTGCAATATCTAGCAGAGACTTCCCAGGAGTCTTGAGAGGTGGGCCATATAATATTGTATCTTTAATCCATTTGTTATGGAAATCGCGGAGTCCGCGTACACGAAGTAGGTCCTTAGAAGGTGCTTTCCGTTCATAATACTTCTTTGTAATATCTGCACGCTCTCCAACAGCTTTCAGAAGTGAGGCGACCTCTTCTGGGGTAGGCTCCTCTGAACCTGTGCGAATCATAGAGCTTGTTACTGGGTCATGGATTGAATTCCACACATTCTCAGCACCCTTCTCACTATTAAGTGTTCGTCTGAGAACACCCTTTTGGAGCCGTTCAGTTTTATCAGTACGAACACGAATAGGAACCCAGCGCCATCCTGGAGAGCGTCCTGGATCATATGCCATCTCAACAATTGAGCGGTCTCGAATAGGATCGCCGCTTCGTTCAGCTTTAACATACTCTTCATCGGTATCAGGGTCCTGTTCGGTAATTAAATAGCATACTGATGCCATTGTATCAGGGTTCTCCTTTGGAATAAACAGTGCTGGTTTGTATTCACCTCGCTTTTGTCCACTAGGCCGCTGACCAGGTGTCTGGGCCATATGATCAAATAGCACAGCTGTGCGAGGATCATCTAATAGTGGGTCACGCGTACTTCCAACGAAGAGACGCAGAGTCTTGAACCGAATAGACTCACCTGTATCTGGATGAATTCCAGCTTGGACCTTATCTACACGAGATGTTTCAGACTCCTTTTCCGTTACAACCAAGAAATCAATCGTGTTATCTTCAGACGGTTTCCACTTAAACTGTTGTAGAAATCCCACACCAGCAGCACTGGGTAGTGGAGTCATATTCGGAGTAAAGATAAGCCCATCTGTGTGGTAAAGATACGATGTGTCCAGAACCTGCGCTGAGGCTTTGAAGATAGAGTCATTTCCTGGAGTAGCAAATACAAACTTCTTCGCAGCAATCTGAATCTGTGTTTGTGGGGTAATTCCCTGAGCAACTATAGGCCCTCCATCCTTTGTCCAGACAGTAATCCATTCGTTCATCTTTTTATGGCGACCCTCATAGAATGGCAGCTTTGAAACATCCTCCTTTCCTGGCGCAATATACATATCAAAGATAAGGAAATGCTGAACAGCTTTATTTTCCTTTGTTCGGGTTACGAACTCTCCATCAAGCAGTGAGTTCCTACATGACTCCTTTGTAAGGCCAGTCTTATAAACATTCATACCCATATCAATCATGAATAGTTCACCTTTATTGTTACAATAGCCTAATACACGGAGTCCATCTGCCTTCTCTGTAACATTGTAGCCCTCACGAATATTCGGAATTTTGTCTTCAATCGTTGCGGTCATATTCATCGTTTCCATAGTAATTGGTGCTACTCCACGAAACTCTTCCGTTCCTACAAGGTCCTTGTAGCCTGCGAGAACATTAGTTTTAACAGATTTACGAATAAGAAGAGTATTCTTCTGAATGCCACGAAGAATTTCTCCAAGAGACCTTACAAGAGCCTTTATTGCAAGCTCGACGGATGGGAGTTCATCGTGAATAATCTCAACCTCTACCTCGTATACAGGAGGCGATGACATTAAATCAAAATCTCCAAAGCGGCGCACCCAGCGGAAACTACCGCGTGCATCTTGAGGAGTTGACCGAACCATAGAAAGATCAAACCGAACACCCTCCGTCTGAAATGTCCAGCGGCGAATTAGACGAAATGCCTTTTGTTTTGTCGCCCATGCAGCAAGAATCTCCTGAATTTTAGGATCATCCTTATCCAAAGGAAGTTCGCGTCTTGATTTCACACGAACATCATAATCTTGGAGATCTAAATTGCTTGTAACTCCAACTGTGCGGTCCTTAATCATAGCCTCAAATGGCTTACCTGCCATGCGGTCATCGCGACAGTATTGCTGAATAACACCAAATCCATTGATTTGGAAACGATATTGGTCGGGAAGGATAACACTTAAGCGGTCAACCTGAGGTTTTGCCTTATAACCTTTAGCACGCAGACGCGCGGCAATACCAAGGAAAGTTGTAACATCTACGCGGCCTTTCGGACCAAATGAAGCCTCTAGTTCAGTTTCAGGATGTTCAAACCAATCCTTAACAAGCCCTTGTAGGGATTTAGCTTCTGCAGGATACAATTCCATATTGATTTGCCTGCTATCTAATTAATAGTTATATCAATTTTTAGACTCTACCCATTTACTTAATAATGCAATAGCACCGGCTTTTCCAGCACGGCGAGCCATGTCGTCTTTCTTCATACGACCTTGAACTGGAACATTTGCATCATCAAGAATCTCTCGGAGCTCTTCCATTGTGCCCTCAGCAATTGGCCACGCAATATTCCAGTTGGCATCTTCCATCTTGGAGAACCAGCACCCAAGCTTAGCATGAGGCCATGATTCTTCTGTGCCACACTCATTGCTGTTGCTGCCGCTACTTCCACTGCCGCTTCCACTGCCGCTACCGCTGCCCCATTCAAGCGCCTGCTTACCATCATCTGTAAGGGCAAAGATCGGTACATCATTCTTCCATACACGAATATCAGCAGGCGAAAACTCAATTGTCTTCTTCTCCGAGTTAATAATCATAATCTGAACACCCTCAATTTCGCACAAAGCTGCATAACACAGCTCGTTCCATGCGGGTTGAATATGAATACCATCAGCAGTTTCTGTCTGAATAGGCTTACCATTACCAAGAGTCTGCGCTATTGCTTCCGCTACACGCCGCGTCGGCCACTTGCGACCCTTTAGTAGATTCGGAACATTGTTCTGAAGTTCAATGACCTCTTCTCGTAAAATCACACGCTGCATAGAAATAGTTCCGCTCCGAAACATTGGATTCTTATAACGAAGAATTAGTCCCATAGGTCCACCAGGCCCCATAGGCTGGCGAATCCAGCCTTCTTCTTCCACATGGGAATTTTCCTCTTCACATAAATTCTCTTCGCGAATCTCTGGAAGAGCTGATGCCGCCTGAGGATTTTTGCGTAACACACCTTGTAGGGCTTCTAGTGTAATCTTCTCTTGTGATCCTGAAAGAGGCCCTTCTTCATTATATACTCTAGGCTGTTTCTGTAGTGCAACACGCTGCTGTCTCTCGTTTTGGTATCTCTGCTGGTGATTTAGACTCCTCTCCTTGAGCATTTGCTCTGTATTAAATTTATTATTAAGAACCATTTCACTTAAATATAAGACGTGTTCTTTTTTTAGGCCTCAATATAGTTACTATGACAGATACTATCATATGTATTTCAAAAGATTACATTAATGCTGATGATTTAGTGGGTCTACAAGAATATTTTGCAGATCTCCAAGAATCTGAATTTAGCAGTGAACCTAGTTGGGACTATATTTTTCAGAAGGTATATTTACATGCTTGCTTGAAAAAGCGTGCTACTACAGCAGAATGGTTAATAGAAACAGTATTTCCAAAACTTGGCGCAATACAACAAATTGCTTTGCGCCAAATATTTTCTTATGGAAAACATTTACTTAATCATACAAATATTTAGTGATCTACTCGGAACTAGATGCCTCGCCCTCATCACTATGTAGGGTCTCCCCACGCAGATTCTCCATTTCTTTCTGGCGAATCTCTTGCTCTTTCTTCTTTTCCTTACAGAAGTCCATGAATTCACTTAACTTGGCAAATACTTCTGTATCTAGGGATGCTACATCAAAAAATACACCATTACTATTGTCGCTATATTCAGCCTCGTGTGTTTTAATGATACGAAACACCTGTTCCTTTTCCGATTTTGATAAGGTTTTTAAATTTTCTAGAAAGGTCTTTCTATTATCGTATTCTTCACGTGATAGGGACATTAGGCAATATCACCTTCTACAAAGCCGGGCGAACTAGCTTCTTGTAGTTCTTCCGCATCCTCGTCTAGCTCTTCGTCTGTTTCTTCAATTGTCGGCTGAGCAAGAGCAGGAGCGCCATCGCTGATGATTTTCTTATAAAGTCCTACACACAAGATATAAGGATCATTTACCTGGAATCGTGACTTCTTAATTTCAACCTCAATCTTTGTGCCAATCTGTAGACTCTCAAACTCTTCGTTTGCAATATGTAGGTCTCGTGGAAGTAGTACACGAATTGCGTCTTTATATTCAACATAGAGACCCATTTTGTTCTTTTTGATAATTTCACCCTGTAGAATAGTGCCGTCTGAAGGATTAATAACACCACCCTGGCTCTGGACTTGATAGACCACATCACCTGTGAAACGACCGGTCTCAACATGGCCCATTGAACGGGATAGAACCTCTAGAGTCCCGGGAACTACATATCCGTGTTTAGAGCAACGACCTTCAATCTTTGTTCGAAGTTTCTCAATTAGAATATCTTCCACAGTGACATCTGAGAGTCTGTTCAGATCCTTGGGTGTCAAAGGGATTCTCTCTTCAAAGATAGCAGGATATTCCAGTGTTGTCATTTCTGCTTACTTGAAATGATATATTAATATAATCAATTTTTACAATTTTCCTAGTTTACATAGTAAACTCAGGCTTTTCCTACATGTCCACTTGCTGCTGTTGAAACAGGGCGGAAGAACCATCTTAGTCCCTTAGTGCGTTGAGCATCCATGAGCCGTAAAAATATATCAGTTACTGCACACAATTGAATTGCTTTTTTTGTAATAATATTGTTGAATACATTATCATCAACATTTGCCTTTCCAAAAATTCCGATAATTTCACGAAGATGTTTTATCTTATCATTTGTTTCACTTACATTTCCACATTCTGCTCCTCGTGCAGGTTTTATACCATCCTTCACAGGTTTTCCTTGTTTGAAAACAAATAATTCACCACCCTTTGTTGTAATAAATCCATATGGGGCTCCTGTTGTTGAAAATGTCGCTCTTCTTCCTAACACTTCATCAGTTGTAGAAGATTTGATAATATCCATTACAGATTTGGGCACGCTTGTACCATCTTCATTCTTATACTCTATTTCTCCGTTCTTTACATTTACAAATCGTAAAATATTCAGAGACCCTATACGAAGTTTATTTTCATTTCCACATTCTTCATCCTCATTATCTTTAATAACCATTTCTTGTTCCTTCTGGTTCAACCATTCATCAAAGATAAATTCTAAAAGAACCTTATCAAGATGTGTCTTCTTTTTAAAGAATTTTGGTATTTCCAAAATAATTTCAAGCTCTTGTGTTAAGCGTTTATATAATTTATCATTCTCTCCTGCAATTGTATGAATAAGTCTATCAACATCATCGCTAATCTCTCCAATTGTTCCTGATAAAATACTTCGTATCCATTCAACTAATATACCCCATTTATCATCAATTTCAAAACTATCGTCTTCTTGCGTCTGATTTTCAATAGGTACAATTTCTATAGGGGCAGCTTCAAAATGGTCGCGTTTTACAGGGAAATATGTAGTTCGAAGAACCAGTGGTATAGACTCGTCTTTTAAATCATAGCGTTGGAATAAGAAAAAACCATTGCGATAAATTAGATAACCATTAATATTATTATATTGTAATCTAAAATTTTTATTACCTAAAATATTTGTAAGAAGAAGCCCAAACGCCTGACGAGGGACATCATTAAAAGAATCTAAGAAATTTTCAGCATAGAAAAATGGTTGCCCTTTTTCAGGATCTGTAAACATCTTGCGGATTCGTTTTTTAAGAAGAGATTCTCTATATTTAGCACTGAATTCATCATATGTTGAGTCATCTATAGATTTAAGGTCTATTGTAATATCTGGAATACATTTATATTCACACTGCTCAAGCCAGTCGCATAATGGTGAAAATGGTGCATCATTAATACTGACATTATCGCGGACTGTTCCCTGGCTATCAATCATTCTAACAGGGTCTTGTCCTATAATCTGGATAGCATCCCTATTAAGATTACAATCGAGAGCGTGCTGCTTTAAAATCCGAGCCACTTCACCAATTTGTTTTGCCTTTTTCATTGCCATTCGGTAACTATATAAGTCCATAGTCTCTTGCCCAATAACTGCAGCAAATGTCACTACATGTAAATGAATTGTACAGTTTCGTTCTTCAAATGGTAACAGCGAGTGGGAACAATAACGAATACCTCGCCCAATTACCTGGTCTGTCTTATTCAAATGGTACCAGCTATCAAATATATGAATTTCCCTTATAAAGCGCAAATCAACACCCTCTGAAGCAACTTGAGAACCAATCACAATTTTCACTTGGCGACCGTCTAGATTACTGGATGCACGAGCTGCCGCGATAGAGTCTGAATTTTTCGGTGATATTTCATCATTTCCTGTAAGGAGAACATATTTTGCTGGAACAAATGCGTGTCCGCCAGTATGACCTCGTTCTTTTCGTTCACATAGAGCACATTGTCTACCACCTGGACTTTGGATTCCATCTCCAAAAAGATTTGAGGCGCGCCCATGAAGAGTATATCCATTTGCTTCTAGCATAAGAGCCAAGAAAAGAGCACCAGACGCTACAAATCGACTATAAAGGAATTGAACCCCTTTTGCAGCTTTTACTAAATTTAGAATTGTTAGACCCTTTGGTGAATAATCTCCAATATTTTCCTCTGCTAACCAGGAAGCTTCTATTCCTTCTTTACATTTATATTTTACTGCAATACCAGTTCCTTCTTTGCGGAATGTTTGCGAAAATCCAGATTCTCCAATACGATCATCATCTATAGGGAAAAGAATATTGCCGGCTTGAATTAACCGATCACGGGTGCGAATTCCATAGCGACCCGATGAGGCTGCAGCTTCTGAAATCTCATCTTCCATAATAGTTCTAATATAATCAAGACCTGAACCAGATAACTCGCTCTCTACAAGGGGAAGACTTAATATAGAAGCGCGCTCTTCTTCTGTAATTTGCACACGACCTCCAGGATCTATGGATGGATATGTTTTAAGAGTATATACAATCTTTGGATTTGGCGCAAGACGAATAGGAAATGTGCGAGGATTTTCACCACGCATAAAACTTATATATGCTGATGCAGCATTATGTAACATATCTAATGATGCAGAATCTTTTCGAATATTTCCTGCTGAATCAAACAACTGATTTACTGTAAGGGTAGTCTTTTTATCATTCAATAATAGTAAATTTAGAAGAGTGACAATTTCTCGTGCAGTATTATACATAGGTGTTGCAGTCATAAGGACAAGTTTTATTCCTTCAGCTGCCATGAGAACCTTTTTAAGAAATGGAACTAACTGACTACCTGCAGCAGTATCATCTACATCTGCTTTTCCACCGGCTCCAGCAGTATCAAGTTCTTCATCTTCTTCCGTTGCAGCTTCATTGTCGCGTAAATGATGAGCCTCGTCAATAATTAATACACGATTACTAAATTCTTCACGAAGTACTCGTGTAGTAACATCTGAGCTTGGTTTTCGCAGTTTTCCAATTCGTTTTTCAAGAATTTTCCGAATATAATTGCGAAATGCTAAATATCCAAAAAATGTATAGCGCCTATTAATAGCCTCTTTAACTTTACGTTCTATGGTGGATGGGTTCCGTTCTTTGAGAGTCCCTGTAAGGCGCATATATAAATCATCAGTTCCTTGATTGGCAGTATTATCTTCATCGCCTTTCCCTATACTAACACGCGAAATATCAAAAATATTGCGGAAAAATCCTGGTTGAATTGTTACAGGCGCAATAATTAGAATTTTCTTACGAGGATAAACTTCTAAGACTCCTTCTGCAACTTGAACTGCTGCTTGGGTTTTACCTACACCTGTTCCATGGTAAAATAGCGCAGAATTATATGGTGTGCGAGGACTTAATAAATTTGCAAGAAACTTTTGAACTTGTGTTATCTGAAATGATTCATCAGTTGAACAAGGATCTGTTTCATCGCTTGTTACCATTTTAAATGGGTCTGATTTACTTTCAGCAAATTCGCGTTTCTTAAGAAGTTTCTGAAGAAATCTCTTATCGCTGATACTTGGATATACTGCACCATCGCGTTCATCTTTCAATATATCACTATCAGGATATAAATTTCGAGATTTCATTTCACGAAAAATTATATCACGAATTAGATCTGCTTTTTCAGTTCGCCATTGTTGAATAAGAGAATCATTGTCTAGATTATGAAATTGAGTAGGGGTGCTTACAACATTAGGATTCGCTTCTACTATAGTATCAGTTGGAACTATAGGCGCAGTTATAACCGGTTCTTTACGAACTCTAGTGGGGCGTTTTACTTTTATTGTTTGTACAACAGGTTCTGGAGGTGCTATAACAGAACCAATAGCACTTGTTACTGTGTTAAGTATTGAAGGTTGTACTGGTTCTGGAACAGTAGGAGCAGTTATAACTGGTTCTTTATAAACTCTAGGGGGGCGTTTTACTTTCATTGTTGCTACAACAGGCTCTGGGGGTGCTATAACAGAACCAATAGTACTTGTTACTGTGTTAAGTATTGAAGGTTCTACTGGTACTGGTACTGGCTCTGTTACTGGTACTGGCTCTGTTACTGGTACTTGCTCTGTTACTGGTACTGGCCCTGGTCCTGTTACTGGCTCTGGTCCTGGTACTGGTGCAGGTCCTATTACTGGTACTGGTGCTGATACAGAAGATGCTCCTATATTATTACTACGAACATCTGGTATATGAATAGGAGGAGACGGTGGCCAATTATTACCAGGTCCTCTATTGACTGGCATTATAGGACTATTAGAGTCGCTGTTAGCAGGTTGCATAACAACAGGTCTCCTAACTTTTAATGGTCTAGGAGCAACCCCTGACATTTACTCTATTTTATTGTAAATAGTTTGAAACCCCATTTGTAAAGCGCAATAGTTTCGTAAAATACTTGATGCTCTCAGCAGAATCTCTCGTTTTTCCACATTTTCAGGTCGTATTAGCTTCAAAGCATCTTCCAATGACACCCAGCAAATATCACCAACTTCTCGGACCATATGATTATCATATTTATTCATAGCAACCTCAAGATTTGATGGGCATACCGCCAGATAATATATATGTGTGTAATGAACATGGTTATTTCCAAAAAATGTCTCGCGAATTGGAGTCATATTTTCAACAACCTTATATTGATATGGCCGAAGCCCAGTTTCTTCATTAAATTCCCTCATAGCACATGAAATATTATCTTCACGAGGATTTCGCCGTCCCTTTGGAAACCCCCATTCAGGTGTATTGTATACTGCAGGAATTTCAGCAACTAATGCATCTAGAGTTCCAGATTCTTTCAGTTGTTGTATCTTCTTTTTAGAGCTCTCATATTCATTTGTAAACTGCTTAGAATTGGAGTTGCTACCCCACATATCTGCCCATAAAGTTTCAAATGGAAGTGTAAGAATTCGTTCACGCTCTTTCGGTGTCATACCAGCAATTTGATCCTTGATATATGTTAGATCATCGAGTTTATATTTTCCACGAATTAGTTCTACAAATCCAATTGAATCCTTCCGTTGAATAAGAAGAAACTCAATTTGCTGATTCTCATACCCTGTAAGGGATTTTGTATCAGTTGTTAACTTTTCAGCTTGAATAGATTTACCAACTACAGTACTAGTTGGTTTTATGCGAAATGCAATTATTCCATATGAACTTACAGGTGATAAGCAATTTTTAAATGTATGTCCATAATCACCACAATTTGAGCAATTTCCCCCAGAATTACTCATATGACTAATAAAATACGTTTAAAACCTTTAGACTAATTATATATTATGGATATACTTACAGTATCGGCTCTTTATAAAATAAATTCAAAAAGACCATTTGAAGAATATTTTTATTTCATGAGACTATTAATTACTTCTACAACCCATAAAATGGTTATTTTTACAACAGAAGATATTAAACATTTTATTCCAATGCGAGAGAATATACATATTATTATTTTACCTATTGAAGAATGGTATAGTCACTCTTTTGCAAACGAAAATCAATATAAAAGAATTACGCAATTGTATTCAATAATACATAATGTTCGCCGAATTGATTCTAATTTAATAAAAGTATATGCTGAAAAACATATGTTTGTAAAGAGAGCTTTACAATTATTTCCAGATTTTTCGTATTATATGTGGATGGATATTGGCTGTGTAAGAATGGATGCTGAACTAAAACCATATCTTACAACCTTTCCAAATATTAATAAACTACAATTACTTAATATAGGCGATAAAATCTGTTTTCAGCTTAGAAGAGACATTTCTATAAATAACTTGAATGATTTTAACTCATTTCGGTGTAATCCATATATAGGGGGTGGAATAATTATTGGCTCAAGTAAGGCTTGGGCACAGTTTCCACAACTATATCAAACATCGCTAGCCTCTTTAAAAAAGATGAAAGTATTATGGGGAAATGATGAACATATATATACTGATATGTTAATTAAAAATCAAGAACATATAACAGCAATTGAGACTTATCATGCCGATATAGCACCTGATTTTCCACATAGAGATTATATGACTTGGTTTGGTTTTTTATTTGCATTAAGTGATAATTATACCGGTCCTATACGAATGTTAGTAAATTAAAAATTTAATATTTGCTTGTATAGTTAAATGCATATTTCACCAGAAGTCTGGGGTCCATTTTTTTGGAATACAATGCATTTTGCAGCACTTGGATATCCTAAAGAGCCAACATATGCTGATAAGCGTGCAGCTAAAGAGTTCTATGAGGCTCTCACACGATTAATTCCATGTTCTGTATGTCGCGAACATTATACGGCTCATCTAAAAGAGTCCCCAATATCTGTATCACTTGATACACGAGCGGATCTTTTCAAATGGACTGTTGCTATACATAACAAAGTAAACAAAATGCTTAATAAACCGGAAAAAACAGAACAAGAAGTTATTCACTACTATTCGGAACTTGGCAATAGAGGGCGTTCACCAATTTGGAACTCAGATGATTTAACAGAAATAAACACACGATCATATTTGAAAGGTGTTACAACTGGTGTTGGAGCAATTATAGTAGTTGGAACTATTCTTTATTTTGTACATTGGAAAAATTAATCAGGTATTACAGCAGAGTTCCTTATGGCGGACGCACTAAAATTATTACTTCAGAGTGCCCCTACAGGTAGCACCACACAGGCTTATGCCCCACAACAATCCTATCAGGGAGATATGAAAAGTACAGTATTATCAGTTGTATTTAGGGCTATACTTATTATTTTGATAGTAGCACTTGTATTAGTATTAATACATTTTCTGGTATATCCTATTTTTAAAATGAATGGTGATGAACCTGGATTTATTCCAGTGCCATCCGTCGCAGGAAATGATAAATTATTTTGGCGTACTAAAACCGATGTCGCCCCATTAGCAGCAGTAAATACTCCATTAGGCTCTACAAATTCAAGTGCAAATTACAGTTTAACTGTTGATATACAGATTGATGATGCACATAATTATACTGGTGCTCCTAGAATAATCTTCTATAAGGGAGATGACACTATACCTATTCCAAATGGGCGCGCACAACAAGCTACTATTGCAAGTATGATTACAAATCCTTCTCTTGTATTTGCTCTTACACGTGATACAAATGATCTTCAAATAAGCGTAATTACACAAAATAATAATACAGAAGGAATCCTATTATATAATGTTCCTATGCGTAAAGCATTTCGTATTGGGATTATTCTAAGTAATAAAACATTAGAGGTTTATACAAATGGTATGCTTTCACGCACACGGTCATTAACAACTCCACCGAAACCTGTTCAGGGGAAGTTTTGGCCATCCCCAACACCAGGTGTTCAATTACGTAATCTTCATATATGGCCTACAACTATTATGCCTGTAGAAATGCGAACTGCTTTACCGGCGCTCAGCACTAGTGACTTTGATGTAACATCACTACAAGAGACCTCATCATGTGCAGCTGCTGCAGCAGTCGCAGGTAGCCTTGCATCACTAACATAATTTTTTATGTTGTTTGGTATCAGATGAATCTCGGAAATATTAGCATCTTTATATTTTCCTTTGTAATAAATTTTACATTGGCATTTTTTTTAATAAGTTATATTTGGCCAAATACAAAGTCAGTAAATGGTCTTAATCAAATTCTAATTAATAAAACATTAATTGATAATGGAAAAGATGGGATTTTATTATCAAATCCAATTCCTATTGCGACAAGTGATGAATTTATTGACCCATTCTTCATGAATGGAGGGGGGTCATTGGTCTTTTATATCTATTTACAGCCTGGTCAGAGAACTAAGCTGATCGGTAGCAACTATTCAAATATTTTGAATGTAGATAAGTGTTTAGCCTTACAGGTCTCTAATTCCGATGATAGTGCGCAGTTAGAAGTATATACTCAAAGGGCTACACCTGAAATAATAGCCTTACCACCAATTCCTCGTCAAACATGGGTTCAGGTTGCTGTGTTACGAGAGGGGCGAAGATTTGATATTTTATATAATAATAAGACTGTTGTATCTGAAAGACTCGAGCGAATCCCAATGGTTAATAAAAATAGTCTATATTCTGGATCGTCAAATCTACAAGGAGTAATCGGCAATGTGCGTGTAGCTGCGAGACGGTTATCATACCAAGAAGTAATTGTTGAGCATACACGGTCTTCGGATACTCGTGGCAAGCCATACTTTAAGGTAAAAGATGCCATTGCATCTGGCGCATTTTGCCCTCCTGGGGTTAGTTGCCCAACTACAAATACACCACCAGCATCTCCTCTAGAGTTCTGGACAACCCCATATAATTAAAAAATACGCTAGTATAGAATAGTATGGCTCTCGTTGGAAACATTACGACAATTATCGCGGTAGTTGTTCTAGTAGTAGCACTTTACTACTTATATCAGTATTTATATGGCGACGCTGTTCCAGCTATCGCTACAATTGTTAACGGGCCCCAGTCCGCTATACGTATGATAGGTAAGGCAACAATTGTGCCGTCTACAAACTTGCCTCCATTATACGAAGGTGGTGAGTATTCAGTATCATTATGGATGTATATCAATGATTACAAGTATCGCCGCGATCTTAATAAGCACGTGTTAAGTCTTGGCGGCATTAGCTCAACTGGCTTTGACACTCTTCGGGTATATCTTGGAGCCTTCAAGAACACGCTGTCAGTACGAGTTCACTCTAAGTCAGCAGATGGAGGTGTTCAAAGTGGAGCACCAGGGCCTGTAACGGATGCATTACCTCTATCTTCATTTGCTAGAGATTTCAGTGTATCTCCTCAAGGTGTAGATACAGGTTATTTCCCCACATGTGATTTAGTTGAGGTTGAATTACAGCGTTGGATTAACATAACGGTTGTTCTCAGCGGTCGCTCAGTTGATGTATATATGGATGGAAAGTTGGCACGTTCTTGCGTATTGCCCAGCTTTTTCAAGGTGGATCCATCTGGCTACCAATTAACATTACTCGATAAGACAGGCTTCGGTGGCTTCATAAGTAATGTAAATGCCTATGGTTACGCGATGAATCCTGAGCAGGTGTATCGCAATTTCATGGTGGGCCCTAACTATCAATATAGTTTATTAGGATGGCTAAAGTCATTATTAGATCCTAAGGCTAGCAGCTCTCTAGAGTATCCTAAAATGAATTAAATGCCACACTAGTATAATGTAAAAAGTTCTAAATTTAGAAATATAACTCTATGCTTAAATTTAGAAGTCTTTGGTAGATGTCAGCAACAAACAGTAGCTCTCCGGTTGTTTCTTATTTAAACGGGACAGCACCAGTTCCACAAATCTTACTTGGTATTGTGCTTGTATCAGTTGTATATATTGCAATGATGACGAGTGAATATATCTATCGTTCTATGACTCAGGTGGCAAAAACACGCACCGCTCTATTACCTTATACTTATCCCAGTGATAAACAACGAGAAATAAGACAGGACCCTAATGACCCTGTATCAATTCCTGTAGTGTTATCTGATAATGAACGGACAGGTATTGAGTTCTCTTATAGCTTCTTTTTACAGATAAATGAGAGTTCATTTAATGATCAGGATGCTCTTCTCCATGTATTCCACAAGGGTTATAATATGGCCTATCCTCTGATGAGCCCTGGTGTATTCCTGTTAGGAAAGACAAATACAATTCGCGTATACATGAATAATAGTGATACATGGAATAATTATATTGATGTTGAAAATGTTCCTGTGAAGAAGTGGTTTTATTTTACCATTATATGTCGCAACAACTCTCTAGAACTATATCTGAATGGGAACTTAGCGAAGAAGTTGAAGTTTGATGGAAGTCTTCCTTACCAGAATTTTGGAAACTTCTTTGTGTTCTCTCAGCGTCGTGTAGAGTTTACTCAGACACAGATTCCCAGTGCAGATGAGCGTGGTCTCCGATTCCAGGGTCCAATGAATGGAATGATTAGTAGACTTGAATACTTCAGTTATGCCCTCTCATTCACTGAGATTAATGCTCTCATGAATAAGGGTCCCTCGGCACACATTGTAGGCGCCGGTGCTGACAACGCGCCTCACTATTTAACAGATGCTTACTGGACAACACAGTATTCATCTTCCACATAATCTAAGAATTCAATTATCAAATTTAATCCATTTAAGGGTCTAAATTTCATAATCACTAGTCTAAAATAAGAGAATGCCAGGTGGCGGTTTAATAGTATTGGTGTCTTACGGAGCACAGAATACTATTTTAAGCGGAAATCCCCAATTCACATACTTCTATAAGAATTTTAGACGTTATAGTCACTTCAGTCAAGAGTCTGTCACTATTGCGCTTGAAGGCCAGAATGAGCTATTCTATGATAGACCCATTCAACTTCGTGTAAAAATTCAGCGCGTAGCCGATTTACTGAGTGACCTCTATTTTACTTTTCGTGTTCCTGATATATACTGTAAGGATGTTTCAGTAGCAGTACCACCATATAATCAGAGACAAGCTCGATATACTGAAGCTCCAAATCCAAATACAGCAAAACAGTTTAATTTCCAATGGGTGCGATATTTAGGAGCTCATATAATTCAGCATGCGTCTTTCCATGTTGGCGGCCAAAAAATCCAGGAGTTTGACTCTGATTATATAATTGCAAAAGCCCATGCTGATCTAGACCAAGATGAATTTGCAAAGTGGCAACGCCTTATAGGTGATGTGTACGAATTAAATAATCCTGCTAATGGCCTCTATGCTGGTATAGATGGAAGCACCCCTCCTAACAAGGGCTATCCACTTGTAGTATCAGATGGAACAACTGGTCAACAGGCAAATAATCCCAGTATTCCTGGACAAGATATTCATGTTCCACTTCCATTCTGGTTTACACAGTCATTCACAAATGCGCTCCCACTTGTGGCGCTTCAATCCCATGAATGCGAAATACAACTTACTCTAAGGCCAATCCAAGAACTCTATACAATTCTAGATGTCAATGGATATCGTGTAGCACCGGGTTATAAAGTTAATACAGGTGCATCAGACCTACCAGGTAATAAACCAGCCTATATGGATGTGAGTGGTCCGTCTGGGCAACCTGATGGAGTATTTAATCTATTTGCAGTAGATTTTGGTTATACACCACCTGTATTACCTACCTGGTTTCTGAATCCACGAATTCAATGTACTTTTACATACCTTACAGATGATGAGCGAAAGACTTTTGCTAGCCAGCCTTTGTCATATCTTATGTATCAAACAACACGATATTCGTTTCCTGGAATGTATAACCGACAGATTCTAGATTTGGAGACGCATAATCCTGTGAATCGGATATTATTTGTTCCACGGAGGTCGGATAGTCTTCAATATAAGAATGATGTGCTGAACTGGACAAACTGGTGGAATTATCCTGCGCAACCATTTAAGAAGGCGTCTGCTATAGCAACAAATAAAATTTCCTCAGGGCTCATTCAACCTGCCACACAGATCCAGATTATTCGGAATTTGCGCATACTTTTGGATGGTAACGAAGCACAAGAAGAGAAGCCAACTGATTATTTCACGAAGATTACTCCATGGCGCTATGAAAATGGGGGCGCTGCAAAAGAGGCTGCGTATCTTCCTGTATATTCGTTTTCTCTTGAAAGTCCTTCAACACAACCAACTGGCTCGCTCAATACAAGTCGTGTAAGAGTCTTTCAAGTGGAGGTTGATCCATGGCCACTTTCGCAAAATACGAACTATGTATATGATTTAGCAGTTTATGTTGAAAACATCAATTGGTTTGAGGTAGCAAGTGGTATGGGTGGTTTGAAGTGGGCGCTATAATTGTATGACTATTCTCTTCTTTTATTGTTAGATGAGTCTTGAAGGGATCAAGTCCATTTTTTCAAGAATAAAGAATATGATTTCTTATAAATTATACAAAGCTACAACCGACCCGGACGCAGAGCGCTTTGTTAAAGAGCAGATGTCAAATAGAGCCAAGATTGAGGCATACGAAACAAGTGATACATCAATAACGGATGCATCTGGAAATATAGATATCTCTGGTACAAACTTATCGCCGCCTCCACAAAGTCTTATAACAGAAATCATTAAGAATATTGTATTTTCATTCTTTGTTTTTCTGTTTGTTCTTTTTGCAATCTATTCAGGACATCTTGCGGCTAATGATGCAGTTATGCGTGATCCACCATATGTGATTCTCTATTTCATATACGGAGCTATTTTTGCTCCATTTGTTGTAATATATTATTTTATCCAAATGCTTCGTGGCAACACAGTTAAGTCATATGCTATAATCCCTATAAGGCAGGGCGCAGTTTCTGAAGGAACAGTTGAAGGATTTTTTATGAGTTTTATTTCATATATTCCTGATGCAGAAGCCATAAACAAGAGGGCAAAATATATGGAATCTCTTGCAAAGGCCGCAGGTACAGGTATGACTTCTGCTACTACTGCGGTAGTTTAAAAATACACACCCGTCTATTATATAGAAGCGAAAATATGGCATCAACTAAGCCATTTGTGTCAGTTGTAACTCCTACCTATAATCGCAGAAAATTTATTCCTACGCTTATAGATATTTACACTGCACAAACATATCCTAAAGACCGCATGGAGTGGATTATCCTTGACGATGGAACCGACAAGGTTGGTGACCTAATCACAAGTCTAACAAAGCATATTCCAAATGTTCGTTATATTTCCTTAGACACAAAGACAAATATTGGCGCAAAACGAAATATTCTTAATAAGCAAGCAAAAGGTGATATTATTATTTGTATGGACGACGATGATTATTATCTTCCTGAGCGGATTGCATATACAGTATTAATGTTCAATCGCAATCCAAAAGTTGAGCTAGCAGGTTGCTCTGAAATCTATATGTATTATACAGATATCGGAGAAATCTATAAGTTTGGACCTTATTCAGCAACTCATGCAACAAATGGAACTCTTGCTTTCAGACGATCATATCTAAAAACACATATCCACGATGAAAGTGTAACACATGCAGAAGAGAAATCTTTTTTAGATGGGTTTCAAAATCCAACTATTCAATTAGATTGCCTTAAGATTATGCTGGTAATGAGCCATTCTGAAAATACTTTTGATAAAATTAAGTTTCGTGAGAAGCCAAGTCCATTTGTTAAGAAAACAGAGATGAAAATTAAATATTTTATTAAGGATAAATCTATTCGTGACTTTTTTACATCAGCTTAAAGTAAGATTTCTTCAAGTTGGCTATTTTGTATGTCACGATAATATTGTCTTCTAAACTCACAAAGAAATGAACTTGCTACACAAAGCACCATTGACAATAACACAAATACAGTTCCAATTGCAATAGGGTCAATTTCATTCATATTTGACATCTAGAATTTTCACCGAATATAATTGACGCATCACAGGTCTAAAGATTTTAAGGGAAAATACCACAGTGATGAACACAATTATACAACCTTTACCAAATAGAGGCACATTTTATGAAAGTTCGAGCAGTTATTACTCTCCATTACGAGGTTTATTTATATTGGAAGATATATTTCAAAATAGTATTTGCGAAGATTCGGAGATGTGTGAGACCCCCCCTGAAATAAAAGTTCCATTAAGGCTACATCAGAAATCAATGTTATATGCTATGGAAAATGCCGAGAAGGTTGGTGCAAAGGGTCGCCCTGTATTTAATGAAACCTTATATTCAAATATCGGTATTTTAGGAGATCGCGTTGGAGTTGGAAAGTCCTTAATGGTGCTATCTCATATTGCTCGCATGAAAACTAATACCCAACAGGTACATTACAATAATACATCAGTAAATAACTCTCCTTCTATCTTCAGTATTAAGAAGTATGTTATAAATGATTTATCAGCAAATACATTAATAGTTGTTCCTCATAATTTATATAGGCAGTGGCAGGATTATATTGAATCACAAACAACACTGAAGGCATGCTTCATAAAGGGGAAGAGTCTATTTATTGATGCAGAGTCTACAGAAACAGAAGGGCAAACAACAGAAACAAAATCTCTTGCTGATAATATTTTAAAGAGTGACTTCTCAATTGTATCAAATACATTATATCCTGCATTAATGCAATACTGTAAAAAGAATAATCTAGAATGGAAACGCGCGTTCTTTGACGAAGCCGATTCAATTCATATTACTTCAACAACTCATCGTATTAAGGCTGGTTTCATTTGGTTTGTCACTGCATCATGGGCAAATATGGTATTTCACCGTGATAGTCGGTTTTCACAGCAATCAATTGACAACTGTAAAAAATACGCATTCCATCCAGAAGTTGAAAAATGGCTCAAGAAAGAGAGCGTAGGTAATAGCAATTATTATTATGGGTGTTTTAATATAAGATCAAATAATTATTTTAAGGATTATATGTCGCTTCATCCTTTGCGTGGAAATATTGTATTAACAAGCAGCCCTGAATATTTAGAAACATCTATTAATATGCCGCTCATCAAAGAGCAGATAATTGAATGTTTACCATCTGTAGCATCTATGATTTTAGGTAATCTTATTAATGATAGTATTAAATCACTACTCCATGCGGGTGATATAAAGGGTGCTCTCAATGCTCTCGGTGTTAATGAAACTGATAATATATCCCTTATACAAGCTGTGAATCTAACACGAACAAAAGAACTAGATAATTATAAAAAGACGCTGGCCTTCAAGGAGACACTTGAATATGCAACGCCGGCATCAAAGGAGTTAGCGTTGAAGAATCTCCGCGAGAAGATTTCTAGTCTTGAGAGCCAGATCAAAACTCTTCATGATCGTATTTCAAATGTCAAGTCTGAAGTATGTGGAATCTGTTATGATGAACCTGACCCAGTTACAATTACTCCTTGCTGTAGCCAGATTTTCTGTGGTCGCTGTATCCTTCTCAGCATGGAGAAGAATCCTGAGTGCCCTATGTGTCGTGCCGTCATGAATGCGAAGAAGCTCATAATGTTAGGAGAGACCGTTCTAACCCCAGCAATGGATGTTGAAGACCCAAATAGACCACTCAAGAAGCCTGACCAGCTCCTCAAACTTATACGCGAGAACCCAAAAGGGCGATTTCTTGTATTTAGCCGATATGACAATCCATTTGACCAGATTCGTATTGCATGCGAATCAGAGAATGTGTCTATAAGGCAAGTGAAAGGTAATAGAGATGTTGTAAATTCAATACTTCATTCGTTTGAAGATGGGCACACTCGAGTATTATTTCTAAATTCGGCCTATTCTGGGGCGGGTCTTAATATTATTTCCGCGAGCCATGTTGTTCTTCTTCATGCAATGTCAACAGAAGAGGAAAAACAGATAGTGGGTCGCGCATATCGTCTGGGACGGACACAAGATTTAAATGTTATAAAATTATTACACCCTGGTGAGCGTTAAACAGGAAACGCCAACTGTGTAAACCGAGTGCCCTGCTTTGCAGGGTCAGCCGCCAGAACGCACGAGAGCCTTATAGGCACTTGTTCGTTCCCCTTTTCAAAGCCCTGGTCATAGGCTTTACACATTTCTTTCCATGCATTGAAAAGTGCGCTTTGCTTCGCGAGAACCTTTGTGAATATAAGTTCCTTTGGCTCAATTGGATGTTCTACTTTAGGAAGCTCCATGTTTATAATCTGTTGGGGAACAACTAGCTTCAGTCTTTGGCTAATTCGGAGCACAGGCCAGCATTGGTAGAAAAATGCAACAAAATCGGCCTTGTCACTTATCATGAGTTTATTGAAAATCTTCTCGTAGAGTTCGCTAGTGTCGCCCTTTTTTGTTCGCACCCTGTTGGGAAGATTCTCATGTAACACGAGTCCTGCTAAATTTGTCTCATGATTTGCAAGCCAAATATGTTCGTAAGGGTCCCAATCATCATATAGACGGCTCCATGCATGAAGAAGGATATCACTTACATCGGAATCTTCTTGGAAGAGAACCGATGAAGATGTTTGAAGACCAGTATTAAGACGAACCACTTCACGAAGATCTCCAATAGCAGCCCACTCGTCTGGCACATCTTTCACAAGCCATTTACTAAGAAGTTCCTTGGATGGAGGACGAACCTTCATACTTACACATTGACGGCGGAGCTGTTCCATAGGGCGCCCCTCAACAGTATTACTGATTAAAATTAGAGGCCGAGTATTTTGATTTGGCTTCCAGGCTCGTGCAAACGCGAGCAGCTCTTGTAGTCCACCACGCTCTCCTGAACTGAAACCATCAATCTCATCAAGTAATACCACAATTTTTTCGGGACTGCCTTGTGTAAGCCATTCACTTACACCTCCATGACGGAGTAAAGGGAGGATGCTCTTGCGAAAAGCGGTGCCTGTGCGTGTATGAGATGCGTTTAGTTCTACTACGCGATAGCCAAGCGCCTTGAATACGCGGTATACAAGGGTTGTTTTACCTACACCAGGGGGGCCATGTAGGAAAAACCCAGATGTTGTGCGATTATGAACCCATGATTCTAAGGCTTTTTCAACTTCAGGTTGTAGTAAATATGTGCCTGAAATATCCATCTTCTAGATTACTTGCTGTTCTCAAATTTAAGCCCCTGAACATCTAGAAGTTACTTAGTCTAAGCCCCTGAACATCTAGAAGTTACTTAGTCTAAGCCCCTGCAGTAGGACCTGGTGTGCACTGCTTTGTTTCCGCACTAGAACCATCTTGATTTACTGGAAGAGATGGTATATAGCAGCTCTCACCATTTGTGATGCCTTCCCATGATAGCCCCTTCTCTACAGCTCTAGCGCACAGTTCCTGATTCCGTAGAGTCAGATCTGCAGAGGTTGTTTTAAGATCAAAATAATATTTGTCATCTGATGAAGGATTGTCAAGAGGCATATCATGGCGCCACTTAGAAATACCTGTATTTCTGCTAACTCCTAAAAAATCAATACATGTAGGGGTCATTCCATTAGGGGCTGAATCATCTGGGCGATTGAAAAATGTTAGGTAATCCGGGCATGTATTAATTACTGGGGGCCAGGCGCCGCCTTTGCCACCATGTTTGGGGCCATACCTTATCCAACGCAGCCCGTAGAATGTTAATACAAGTAGCACAGATACAATATATACAATTGCAGCTATACCTCTGCCAGACTGATATAATACCATGGTAGGATATGTGCCGATTACTATCGCCAGAAATATGTAGAGTATCAAATACCAGTTCATCTATAAGTAGGTATTAAAATTAAAGGCTTTCTTGTTTTTGTTTAGTAATGTAATTATTAAACAAAAAAGTGTTATATATTTTTAATTAGATAGTCCTAGTGTCCTCAAGCCTTTATTAGTCTCAAGCCTGTATTAAATCACAAGTGATTTAACCCATGCGAGCAACGGCCGCAGGGGTGGCAGTAGCCGCAAAGCCGCTGAGACCTACGATCTCAATGTAACCAGTCAGGAACTCCTCACCTACTGTCTGCGCGAGGGCACCAGAATTACTAACAGCACCGGTGCTTCCTACAGGTGCACCAACAGATGAACCGCTTGAGAAAGAGGAAACAACCGCCTGAACCTTGCGGAAAGTGCGGAGAGATGATACAACTGTCTTGCCCAGATCGCGGAGAACCTTACCAGAGTTATTCACAAGTGTTGAGGTAGCACCCTGTGAAGCCCATACAGCTGTAGAGAAGACAGCATTAGTACCTGTTACAGCTGTTCCAGCCGCCACACCGCAGTTTAGAATCTGATTACCACCGCCATTGACTGGGAGACTAGTGGCTTGACCATTCCCGAATACCGATAAACTTGCAATAGTAACAAAGTAAGCATTTTCAGAGGCAATTGTCTTAATGTGGGGGAGAACAGAGGTCATTTAGTTTTATATTAGTTGCCGAGAAAATTATTTTGAGCTGCCGATTAAAATCTGTTTCCCATTAAAATCTGTTTCCGATTAAAATCTGTGCCGATAAAATATAAAATTAATTAGAAGAGTTCCATGGAGCACACTAAATCAGATTTTGAGCTTCCGGCCACAACATATGGATATAAAGGACAGAACGGTCGTGTAAATCTCGCTATAGAACCTTCCGCTGGTGGATTCTTGTCTGATGCCGCAGCGAAAGTATTTACTCACCGCACTAGTGCAGGGAAGGATGCCGAAACCGATATGCTTCGTGGAAACTGGGAGACAAATAATCTTACAAGTGCCTTTTTTAGCGTGAAAAATATTAACACAATCCAAAATGGAATCCGCTCAGAGGTTTACCGCCTGTCTGCCGATAAGCAGTGGGTAATTGATCCCCAATCGGTGGACGAACTCCAAATCGTTATGCGTGGATTATTTTACCAATACGCAAAAAACCTGCCGAATAATATTGAAGGACAGGTTAGCGAATTAAACCAGATTGTTATTGATTGGTGCGCTCCTAAAATTTTTTCTGAAGTACAATACTACCACTATTATTTGAATGATATCAGCCATATGCCGATTCCCCTATCACAGCCGCAGTCAATGTCATCCGCTGGATCACGGACATTACCTCTCAATCCCTTTATGTGATCTTTAGCTCTTTACGCAGAGCTCTTAGTTACACGCGGCTTCTTAACAGTAGTCTTCTTAGTTCCTGCAGCCTCTGCAATAGCCCCAGTCTCCTGACGTTCATTCGCATACTGAGTCCACTTTTTCTCAAAGTCCGCAAGGTCTGAGATCCACAGAGAACCGGCTGTTGACCCCTTGAGCGCAGTAATTTTCGCACGAAGCCCTACAAGCTCTGCCTCAGCCTCGGCAACAGCACTCGCTTTCATACGGTCCATGCGTAGACGCAACAGATATTCATATGCCTTAATGTTCGCGCCATCCATAGGCAGAGAAATGGGCGGTAGCTTCTCCTTGCGAATGGCTGCAACAATTGCCTCATCAGTCGCACGCGCAATAACAATCCGCTGTTCCAACACAGCAATAATGAAACGCATCCGCGCATCTGTCTCAATCTCCTCCGCCTCTAGCAGACCAATCTGGTAGAGACGACGGTTCTCATATACATTCAGGCGCTTTTCATAATAGTGCTCCAGAATCTCGCCAACTGACGCAAACTTACGGAGCTTATTCGTCGCATCAAAGGCAACCATGTTTGTGCAGCGATGCGTATTCACTAGCTGGAACTTCTTCTCAAAGCCAGCAATATCGGACTTCCATCCATAATAGGAGTTGTGATCAAAGTATAACACAAACTTCACATCTACATCATTATACAAGTCATCAAAGCCCTTGAGAATCGCCTCAGACCCTTCCACTGCGCAAATCTCATCTAGGAATGTCTTGTAATCCTTTGACCAGGTTCCCACAGGTAGCTCTGTTACGGTGACAGTCATCTTCGTGTCATCAAATACATATAAGCCATGTGTCGACCATACACCGGTCCCCTGGCGCATTGTCTTTCCCTTGAACCCAAACCACCATGGGTCGAGAGTGACAGGCGCAAGGGTCTCGACCTCACCACGCAAACGGCACCGCAGATTCTGCACTAGCTGGAGCGGATGAAACGGCGGGACATCCGTGCTAAAACCTGTGCCAATTCCAATAGAGCCGTTCACAAGAAGCATAGGGAGAACCGGATAATAGGTCTCAGGCTCAACCTTCGTCCCGTCATCATCCACATAAGTAAGAACCGGTGAGTCATCCTTCTTATAGATTGTATCTACAATCGGCTCTAGATAAGTCTGGATATACCTAGGACTCGCCGCATCTTTACCACCGAGAAGTCGCGACCCAAACTGTCCAACAGGGACTAGCAGATTAATGTTGTTGCTACCAACGAAAGTCTGCGCCATTGCAGTAATAGCACCTGTAAGGGATGTCTCGCCGTGATGATAAGCCGCCTGTTCACTCACATAACCTGCAAGCTGTGCTACACGAATCTCGCTACGGAGATTCCGCTTGAAAGCTGCCCAGAGAATCTTACGCTGAGAAGGCTTGAGGCCATCCATCACATTTGGAATGGAGCGAATATTGTCTGCATTGGAGAAATGGATGAGCTCCTTATGGACAAAATCCGTATAAGGGACCTCACGCCCAGAAGGATCCAAATAGTTCTTCGGATTATAAGTTCCGAGCCAAGTCTTTCGCGCATCGGCCTTGGACTTGCTGAATGCGAGCTCCATGCTCTCATCAGTCTTGTCGTCATAGAGATACTTGATATCGTGGAGATCCTCAAACCACTCTCGCGCCTCCGCAGGAGTACTCGTGCCCAATCCCTTATAGTATTTAGTCTTCCAGCCTGGCGCCGAGCCAGCAGCGCTTAGTTTCCACGCCTCATACTCGGACTCCGAATAGAATGCGACGGTCTTGCCACCCTTTGTCGCCTTCAGCAAAGGCGTAATAAGACAGCACAGCATTCCGATCTTCATGAGCGAAGGCCACTCGGAGTGGAACAAGTTCATGAGGAGGCCGCGAATGTGAAAGCCGTCCACATCCTGATCACTCATAATCATCACGCGACCATAGCGGAGATCGCGCACATCCTTATACTTACGCCCATGCTCCAGACCCAGAATCTTCTTGATTTCGGACAGTTCCTTATTATCAGTCGCCTTCTTTGTAGACACATCACGGACATTCAGCAGCTTACCACGAAGAGGATAGATGCCCCACTTCTCGCGTCCAACTACCTTGAGACCAGCGATGGCGCTTGTTGCAGCGGAGTCACCTTCTGTAAGGATTAGTGTACACTCACCTGACTTGGGAGTGCCGGCCCAGAGAGCGTCTTCTAGCTTGGGTAGACCGCGAATTGTGCGACGCTTGGAGCCATCAGTCTTCTTCGCATCCTTTGCAGACTTCGCGTCGGCGATAGCCTGCGCCTCGTCCAACACACCGGCTTTGATGAGCCCCTCAACAAGTTTCCCTCCAAATACAGGAGTAGAACCGAACTTACTTGATGTTGTTGTAAGGGTCTCCTTTGTTTGACTGTCAAATGAGGGATTTACAATGGATGCATTCACAAAGAATACAACTGAATCCTTAATCTGGCCAGGCTTTAGAGTAAGCTTTCGCTTTTTAAGGGCAACATCACAGATTTCTCCGAGAATATGCTTGCTAACATGGTCTACATGCTTGCCGCCCTTGCGAGTATTGATTGCATTTACAAATGAGATGTGTTTCTCCTCCTGACCCTCATTATCATATAGAGAGCGAGCAAGAACTGCTGCTACTTCCCAACGAGGGCCAGCACGCTCATAGGCTACAATGGCATCACTTGTTCCAATGAATAGCTTGACAAACTTCTCAAATGAGTTTGTAGAGATTGTCTCGCCATTCCAGGTGACCTTTACATCCTTCCCTACAAGTGCTGCTAGCTCAAGTGCGCGAGTATTTAGAACGGCAAGCATATCTGCTGACACGGTCTTGCCATCCTCGCTTACACCGAGAAACCGTGCAAGGTCTGGAATAAACTCGCAGAGAACGGTGCCTTTTGCTGCGGAAGCCTTCTTAACTAGGGGCTTCTCACAGATGCTCATGTTGGTGCGCCAGGTTTGATTGTAGCGGAGCCCCTTTTTCGAATCAACAATTGAAATACTGAACCGCTTGGAGAAGATATTTGCCAATTTCGAACCATAACCATTTTTTCCGCCTACAAGCTTCTCCTCAGTCTTATCGTAATTTCCGCTGGTAAGGAGATGACCAAAGATGAGTTCAGGAACATAGACCTTCTCTTTTGGGTGCTCCTCAACAGGAATACCATCGCCATCATTCTCCACACTTAGCAGGAGTCCCTCAGAAGTATCCTTACAGGATATGGAGATGTGCTTAACTGGAGTCTTGCCGGCTTCGGTCTGCGAACGAACAAGTGCGTCGCGAGCATTAACTACAACCTCATCAAAGATCTTGTAGAGGCCAGGATTGAACCGGACCTTCTTATAAGTCATCTTTTGTGCTACGGAATCATATACCCAGCGGTGCTCATCTGTAGTCTCTACTGAACCGATGTAGGTATCAGGGAGCTCCAGGATGTGCTCGCGATGCGTGTGCTTCTTGTATTGAGCTGCCATTGTATCTATGCCAGATAGTAAGGGGGGAGGGTTGATCAATTTTTGGGATCTGCGATTCCAAAAATTATTAGGCATAAATGCTGAACAATTTTTATAGCCTTGCTATAAAAAATAGTTATGTGATAAAGTCACTGAGTAGCACTATGTGCTCCATATTTCCTTTGGAACTGAACAATTTTTGGGATCTGGCAGAAAAAAAGGCCTAAACCGTCTCCACATTTCACATATAGGACAACTGTCCTGCACTGCGCCTATAATTTAGTGGTAGAATAATACTCTTCCAAGGTATTAACTTGGGTTCGATTCCCAATAGGCGCATACTTAAATTTTTTATAGCATTTTATAAAGATTATAAAAAATTTTGCAACAATTTGCGTCTAATAATAAATGAGCCCATATTGCCTTTTCTTCGCATCAGGATGTCCAGTACCAGCGATCCAATCTAACCATGGCTCCCCATAGTTATAATTAAATGATTCATGGTGAATTAAATGATGATTCCCTATAAGGGATATACAACGAGAATCATGGCGCATAAGGCCTCTTATAAATATGAAGGTCGCTGCACCTGTTAGTTGATATATATGTGTTTCATAAAAAATATATGGAACGAAAAACCCTAATCCTTGGCCTATTGTTTCTTGTATACTTCCATCAAGCGCATCTAAGAAATAAGGATTCATATTTCTATGATGTTGTTTATGCCAAACATAAAATGCAGGATGATGTAGAATAATGTGAGATAAATAGAACCAGATATCATATCCAAAAATATGGAGTAGAAAGGGGAGCATTTGCTACTCCAACCGGGGCAAAATACTTTGAGATTTTTAACGATGATTGTTTAGTGTTTTATTTGTTTCCTAAATAGATATGCCAACATACTATACGCACGACAATGGTGGTCGCCCTTTTAAAGTTGCTATTCAAAAATCAACAGTAAATATCTATAAGGATACAAATAAAGACTTTGACAAAGAGCCAGATTATTCTAAACTGTTGAAAACATTTATTGTAAAGAAGGTCTATGTTGGTAAATCAACTGGTGGTACAATTGGGGATCATACGGTAGCGCAAGCGAAAGAATTCGTTGGTAACTCAATACTTCTAGAGCTAGCTTCTCCAGCAAATACCTATGTATTTGTTGGGCACGAGATCTATGAATTTAAAATGCCAGATGACGAGCCAGAGAAATACTTCTCATTAGTTGGAAACAATGACGTTCCATATCCTGTCATTTTGGGAAAAAATAATGTGTATTTCATGCTTGATAGGAAGTTTGTAAGTCGTGAGCATTTTTCCTTAAAGATGACTCCTCTACAATGGGAAGATTCTTACCATATCTTCTATGGACAGTGGGATCAAAAAAAGGGTTGGGTAAATTCTCTAGAAGATAGAGCAAAAAAGATGAAAGGTGTAAAGATTATTCAGAAACGAAATTGAAATGATAGACCCAGTTAGTATTTTTGGGGTTTACTTTTAACGACGATTGCTTCGTGTGCGGCTTTGCTTGCGATTCTTCTTGCGAGTAAGACGATTGCGCCGGCGACGCCCACCACCGCTGGGTGGTGGTGCCCCAGGAAGTACCGGAGTCGCCTCAGTAGGCTCTTCAGCGGTTGCAGTTGCTTCTGTAGGCACATACTGAAACTTCACACCATCAGCAAATAAATCAGCAACAAAGGTGTAATACGCTCCATCACTCGCCTTCAGACCAGGATTCTTCATTCCAGCTAAACGAAATGCTCCAAGATAAGTCATATCATAATATTCCGCATGAGTGAACGCCTGAATCAGCTTATTTTTTGCACCAATAACAAGCTTATTAGGCATATGAGACTTTGTAGCAACTTCATAAGCACCCTTTTCTACACCAATTCCTAGAAGTCCACCTTTCTGGTAGACTTTGCGTACAGTATCAAATGTATACGCGCGACCGGTTTTAAGTTCAGGATACATTTCTGTGCGAAGAGGCTGGAATCCAGGATGCGAAAAACCAGCAGGTATAGATGGGATAATATCCGCCAGCTTTGAAAAGATACCGGTTGATGTCACACGGTCAAGTGTAACAATTCCGCTATCAAGATGACCATTGAATGTATTTCTTGCACCGTCGCTTAATATTGTGGGTGCGCCAAAGGTAATATTGTGAATTGACTGAATTGATGGGAAAGACGCCGCGCGAATTTCAGCCATAATAAATGTGAACAAAGACGCATAAGCACCACCCAGAGAGTGTCCAGTAACAAACAAGCGTGTTGGGTTAAATTGTGTTAGACCCTGCTTCAAAAGCTCCCAACTTTCTAAAATAGGCTTAACGAAGGAAGAAGGCACTATATTGTTTTTACCAGCTCCAGTTGACATAGCAGTTCCTGGAGGCATAATTTTGCTCAGATCAGATGGAGTGAACTGCGAATATAAATCATGCTGGAAGTTTTTGACTGTACTGGAACCCTTGAATACTAATACAAGATCGCTTGGCTGGAAAAAGCTAAACTTACTCTGTAAGGTTGCTCCACTAAGAAACATATAAGTAAGATCACTTGGGCTTGATACATATTGTCCTAGAAGGGGGCCGGCGCCTTGGCTCGGTGTAATAACATACGATTGCATTGGGCGACCATCCTTGCTTCCAGGATATGCTGAAGGAGTGCGTCTTAAACCATTATATTTAGCATCTAGCTCTGTAATTTTAGCATTTACTGATGCAGCATCAGCTGTTCCAAAAGCGGGGCTCATAATAACTTCACGAAGAATACCTGAATCGCAATATATCATACGCGAAAGTTGAGCCATCACTTTTAAGGCCTGTTCATATGTATCAAACGCAGTCTTGTCAACCTGCTCGGCAAGAATCATCTGGCCACCTGGGCCTGTAACAACCGGAAGATCCTTTTTACCAAATACAACAGATCGTAAGGTTGTATCTTTTAATGTATTGCTAGCACTTGTAAACATTTATCCTATTTTATTGTAATATATTAAGTATGAGAGGGCGAACTCATAGGAAGACTAGAAAAAATCGCAAAAGCGGCGGTTTCATGCCAAGTGTAATGGGCTCTTTTGTCGCAAATGCGCGGATGCTTACACCACTTGCTATTGCAGCAGGGTATCGCCTCATGGACAACGCTAAACAAGTGCGTAAAAACCGCGTTCATACAAGGTCTAAAGCAAAGTCCCGACGAAAGAGACAATAAGAGACGAATGGCATCCTTACAGTCAAATTCGAATGGCAACCTTTTTGAGATTAAGACAATACAGGCTGCAGCTTTCCGCACGCTCATTGAGGCTCTGAAGGAGATTCTTACGGAGGCAAATCTGGAGTTTGACCACACTGGTCTCAAGGTGATTTCCATGGACGAAACGCACACCGTGCTCGTTTATCTCCGCCTTCACTCCGACCGTTTCAATGAGTATTATTGCCCCCAGAAGCATGTTCTCGGCATAAACATGATTTATCTATTCAAACTAATCAAGACAATTGGTAATAGTGATATTCTCACTCTTTATTTACCTGCATCCAATCCTAATAAGCTGGGCATTCGCATTGAGAACGCTGACAAGGCGACGACCACTACCTATTTACTGAAGATCTTTGACACAAATGTTGAGGATATCCAGATTCCTGGGTTGAATTTTACAAGCATTATTGGTCTACCTTCAAGTGACTTCCAGAAGATCTGCCGCGATATGAACGGTCTCGGTGATGGAGAGCGCATGGAAATCACTTCTTCCGGTTCTGAACTTATTTTCAAGTGTATGGGTGATTTCGCAGAGCAGGAGACAATTATTTCGGAGAACCAGTCTAATATGAAGGTTACAAGAAACTCCAAGACTTCCGAGATTGTCCAGGGTGTATTCCTATTAAAGCATCTGGTTCTCTTTACAAAGTGCACAAATCTGTGCCCCTCAATTGAAATGTATCTGAAGAATGATTATCCTCTAATCATCAGATATACTGTGGCCAATTTGGGTGAGGTGAAACTGGTACTCGCACCGCTCCGAGGAAATACTATTGTAGAGAAGACTAAGTAGAATGCAAACGGCAAAAAGAGGCTGTGAGGAAGGTTTCAAAAATGCTAAAGGTATTACTGGTTTTATTGTTCGCCAAATGGGAAAAAAAGAATTCATGAAAGAGTGTGTTAAGGAATACACGAAACGGATGAAATCTATTAAACGAATTCTCAGAAATACGAAGAAGACACGAAAAGTCAAGAAGTAACCAGCTTTACATACGCTTTTCCACAAAGGGAGTATAAATCACTTCTCCAGGCTTGATACATTTATCAAGAACCACTAAATCATCAGCGTTATTAAACTTTGTACTATCTTTATTCCAAATTTTAATAACATAAAATCCCTTTTTGGGGGTCATTGCAACTCCGTGAATTAAATTATCTTTTTGAGAAGTTGCTTCACCAGTTACAGAAGCAATCATATATTTTGTAAATACATCCAGAATATCCTTCTGGTTAATTCGCATGGAATAGTTTCCGCCCCGGATATTGGCAAAATTCTCCCAAAGCGGAGGAATAGGATCCAACATCCAGAAAAACATACCTCGCTGCCAGAGATCGTAGTCAATTGTATCAATAAGATGAAAGAGGCTACGCCAAGTTCCAACTGTTGTTACTTTAAGGAAAGTATCAAGAGTCCACTTTTTGTTCTCTGTATCGTGAAAATACAGAGTCCAAGATTGATTATTGGGAAAGGGTGAATCTAAACTAAGTTCGGCCATCTTTACCTTTCCCCTATGATATAATTGAAATAAAACTTTAGACGGTTAATTTAAATTTTTTTTCTAGATAAAGAGTATAATACTAAGAATGACATCTCTTGCCACTAACATGTCAGTTCGCACAAATCTCCAGTATATTGCTGTAGCCGAGATGAGAAATGAAGTTTTCCAGTATTCTACATCAACTGTTAACTTCAAGACAACCGGCACCTTTACCGCACCTTATAGGGATGGGCAAACACAGGGAGTTTCTATCCCTGCTGGTACTATTCTTGTTGAGACTGGCAAGAAGTTATATCGTGGCCCCAACCCTAATGTGCCAACATTTTTGGTACAGGTGATGGCGTTTACCAATGGTAGCGCGACCGATGGTAAAGTTACAACATCTCCTGGTAATGGCCAGAGCCTACTTGATGCAAATAACAAGGCGGTGTTTGGTTTTATTGACCCCAGCTCCCCAAATGTAGCTCTCTACTCGGTTGAACGCAACCCTGACCACGCCGACGGTCTCTACTATTCATCTCTTGCGTTACTGACCGCTGGTGGCAATGTGACAACTACTGCTGGCTATGCGACAGCTGGTGGTGTTGCGCACAAGGGTCCTTCGCTGTTTACTGGCGGCACTGTAACTGCTGGTGCAGGTGTAACTATTACAGGTGGCGCTTTACAACAAGCAGTGTCTACTATTTCCACAATAACAAGTAGTGCATTAACAATTAATACAAGTCTCGCAAATGTATTTATAGTAACACCCGCCTACACTGGCACCCAAACAATATCAATTCTGGGTGCAGTAGGATCTATCTTTACAATTGTATTTACTGGCGCTCCATCATCCACACCAGTATTAGCAATACCTGTTGCTAGTGCAACATGCGCCACTGTTCAATGCCAAGTTAGCGGCGCAGCAGTAGGAGCGACATTTGTTATTAATGGCGGAAATGTTGGTTCAATGACAGGGCGTGTAATGATTATAGGCGTAATTACTGCGGCGGCAACTTAATCACCTAACTAAGCTCAACTTCCACGCTGGCTCCTGATCAGCCGACCACGCATATTTGAACCGATAATCGGCCCCCTCAGAGGAGATTACCACAAGTGTAGTATCTGAACGGCGTAGGACGAACCCAGCTTGATAACTCCACAAGGATATCAAAATATCTGGACTAGGAGGAAGGCCATCTTGTGATATAAATCTAATGGTCTCCACTAATTCACTCATTTCCCCAACAAGTTTGTCACCATTATATATTTCACTTGATAACCAGTATAGTTTCTTATATAAACTTTTATCATTAGACTCGCAATCAAAAGAATCCCATGAATGTTTGTCAACAAAAAGATTCTTATCACTTAAAAAATACCATTGAACCGGCTGCACAGGGCGATTCGATTCAATTGTATAGCTAAAAGGCACAGGTACAGGTATATCTTCAAAGAATACATAGATTGTCTTTGACTGGAAGCTCTCTAATACCGCACTATATGTCATCATAACTTGATTAACTGTTGGAGCAGCAATATCATATGCTCGGTTGTAAATATAAGCAAGATAAACCAGCATAGAAGGTGGAATATATTGTAAAAAATCGGCCATATATATATTTATAGAGGTTTTTATTTAGACGGACTTTACTAGCTTGTTATTTACAAACTTATAGCCGGTCTCCTCGCCTTCTGTCGTATAGACATTGTTATCATCGTCCTTCAGATAAGTGCGACCCTTGTAGGTGAACTCTTCGCACTGGAGACCCTCTGGTTCTGGCTCTGGCTCTGGCTCTTGATCACCATCCTGGCTGAAGAGTTCAAACTCACCATCCTCTTCGTTGTATTTACCGATGATGGCAACAGGCTCGCTGTCTTCATTGAGACCCCACACATCACCATTAGAATCATAGTAATATGCGACGCCATCCACCTCAATCTCATTTAATGACTCGTTGTTGTCATCCTCAGCCTCCTGGTCTAGCTGGTCTGGCTCCGCTTGATCCTCAACAACCTCAATCTGCTCTTCCTCAGCCTGGTCTAGCTCCTCAACAACCTCACCAACAACCATCTCAGTATCCTCCTCTTGATCAACTACATCAATAACCTCTGAATGAGATACATCATCATGAACAGTTAGTACATCATCCTCCTCATGAACGGTTCCATCCTCCTCATCAATCTCAATATTCTGAACAGCTTCGCTGATATTTACATTTGTAAAGTATACTTCAGGAATTCGCGGTTCAGCAACTGGTGCTGGCGCTGGTGTTGGTGCAGACAACTTATCCAGGCGATCATAAATCTCCTTTAGCTGCTGAGCATGAGTTTCCTCAAGCTTCTTAGTGAGATACGCATAAATTGACTGACTTCCATTTGTAAAGACCCGATCAATCTCGGAGTGAAGGTCTTTGCGAATACTGTTTAGAATGTCAGGTAGTTCGGTGGTCATTTTTGGAATTCTACCCTTAAAAGAGGGAAGAAGGGGATCAATTTTTTGGTATTGTTATACAATACCAAAAAATAGTTAGATGCAAAACAATTTTTTAAACTCCACCAGTACGAATCGAAATATTCAAACAAGAATCCAATGTAGACCCCCTATCTTTGAGTGGCTTTGTCCGCCGCAGCTTCAGCCCTTCCTCCGCCTTATGAAACCGATCATGTGTAACACTTACAAAGGTATTCTTCAAGCTTGTTTCATAGAAATCAATAGGCTTTGTATCCATACTCGCCAGAATTGAAACCATAGGAGGATAGTTAATATCAACACGCAGCTTCTTCTCATCAATAACATTCCTATATTCCTGAATACTGAATGTTCCGCCAAAAGTTGCCAATGTCTCACGAGGTGGTGCAGGGTAGATCCGTCCAGAAACAGATGCGCCATATAGACGATTCAACAGCGCAATCCGCTCCCAACGAACATGCGTATCCATAATCTGGCTCAGAAGGTATGAAAGTGAACACGAAGGGCTACAGAAGTTTCCATAGACCCTCCAAATATTATCAATACATGCCTGAGGAATAATACAAGGCCGACCCTCAAACTGATGAGAACACCAGTAGCACATAACATCAGTCTTCTCAGGGAGAGCATGCGTCCGTTTCGTATCAGTAAAAGTCGCCAAAAGTTCCTGTGGGCCAAACTCCCGTCTAGTATTACTTGCAGCACTCACAGTTCCACTTGTAGAAGGAGCTACAACAGGTGCCACAACAGCTTTAGCTGTAATATCAGTCTCTTCAACTGCCTCTAGAACACTTACAAACGGGTCCTCATTATTCGCATCATATGGCTCAGGCTCCTTCAGTAAATCCTTCATGTCAGGATTATAGTGAAGAGGCTGATCATAAAACACCATATCGTTAATATTAATATCTAGATGAGCAATTAGTGGCCGTTTATGAAATGTATCAAATGAACCCTGAATACCATCCGCTGTAACAATTGCAACAACAGGCTGAATCTTCTTCTTGCCACGCCCTTTAGTCTTAATATCTTGCGCTGCATTAGATGTATCATCCACTGGTGCTGCCGCCGCAGCTGCCGCTAAAGCCGCTGCTATCTCTTGCTTTGTTCTCCTCTTTCGTATGGGCTTCTGTATAGGGCTGTCCTCCATGTTTTCTATTTCTTTTCATCATTAGAACCTTTAGGCCACAGGTAGCATAAGAGCATAAAGACCCACATCCAAACTAAAGACCGCTTAAATTTGCCCCATAGTCATATAATAGTGCACCCCTTCTATGAGCAAGACAGTAAAGCCAAAAAAGTCCAATAACAATAACAACAACCAGATACACGCAATTGATGAAGTCCGCGAAGCACTTCTTGAGTCATTTGTCAGTAAACCAGAAACAATCCATCATTTACTCCTTGTAGGGCCCCCTGGATGCGGTAAGACAACCACCGCACGCAGAATTATCACATCATTCTATGGAAAAAATATTCCACCTGGTGCAGCGCTTTTCTTGAATGCAAGCGATGAGCGAGGACTTGAATCAATTCGCGCAAAAATCTATCCATTTATTCAGTGTAAACCAATTCTGCCATCTCTTACAGCAATAACACCCCCACGATTTATTATTCTGGACGAAGCCGAGACCCTTACAGAATCTGCTCAGTTAGCTCTGCGCCCAGTCTTTGAAACATCCGCACGAGAGATCTGTCTCATCTTTATTGTGAACTGTATTAGTGGAATTCACCCATCGTTGCGCCACCGGTTCTTCCGTCTTCAGTTCTTGCCACCTTCAGTGAAGACTCTTGAAAAGCGAATTGAAACAATTGACAGAGGGCGCAATACTCCCAAGATTTTGGATGCATTTCGTTGGAGGGGTGACTTGCGTCACTTTCTATTGCAACCGAAGGATTCCAATATTTTAACGCAGATGCTTTACCAGTGGTTGCATAGTCCATATGAGGCTGAACCTGAAACTCGTAAATCCATTTTAGAAACAGCAGAAGATATAATTTCTATTGGGTATCTTCTGAAGATTCTAAATCTGAATAATATGAAAGAATTGCTCACAATTACAGATCCTGCTGTGAATCGCGTGACAAATACTCTTGAATTAAAGAGCCGTCTAAAAGAAATTATTAAGACCTATCGGAAAAAATTGGAGGATGTTACACCCTTTTAAAGACGCAGGACCCCCAAAAAAAATGACAAACGCTTCTGTACCAATCTCCTTTCTCCAGCCGACAAATCTTCGAATTTCTACAATGGTTGCCACAGCAAACTTCTCCACACAAATTGACCTAATCTCATTATTTCAACAGATCCATGCGAAACTCATTCCGCTCGGATATCCTGGAGAAGGAATCCTGAAGATGGAACACCGCGATAAGATGGTAGGCACAAGCTCCAAAGATGCATTCACAAATCGAAAGATTAGCAACAAGACATTCTTCAATCAGTCCACAATTATTATGCGGCGAGCGCTCGAAACTGGTCCAGGATTCAAGGAAGTAAATATCAAGATTTTCGCAAATGGCGGAATTCAGATGACAGGTATTCCCAGTACCACTATGGCTCAGGCGAGCCTCCAGAGTCTTATTCAGGATATTAAGGCTCTACCCACAAATCCGTTCAAGGGCGAACCTGTCATCTCCAAGTTCTCTATTCAGTTGGTAAACAGCGACTACACCATTCGTTTCCCAGTAAAGCGGGACGACCTACACACACTCCTTACAAGGGAGTATAGCCTATTCAGCACTAATGAGAGCACTATCTATCAGGGAGTTAATACAAAATACTATTTCAACAAGAAGTATGCGCATTTGGAGCCAAAGGGCGTTTGCCATTGTACGGACACTATTTGCACGGGCCAAGGGAACGGCGAGGAGCATGGGCAATGCAAGCGAGTTACTCTGAGTGTATTCCAGACTGGTAAGATCATCATTACTGGTGCACGACACATGGATCAGATTATGGAGGTATATCATTACTTCAATGATATTCTGGTGAAGCACGCGCGAGATATTCTACGTATTCCGGATGAGGAGCTCGCAAAACTAAATGCGGAAAAATAATAATTTGAGTTCTTCGGTTAACAATAGTAATTATGTCAACCACCGCCTCTGCCGCTACCCCTACGCCTACACCGGCCCAGACATCCGAGGTTGTGCTACCTGGTGCACAGACCATGTTACAGGCCGCGAAGCTTGCCATTCAGCAGGATAAGCCGATCCAGCTTGACTACTATGTTGAGACTGGTAACGGCAAGGCCTTCATGGGTGAGGAGAAGGAAACAAAGGAGAAGATGCTCGTCAAGAGCGCTGTTGAGTACACAAGCCACATTGAAAAGGTCTACAAGGTTGGCGATGATTTCCTGGTGATGACAGCGAACTCCATCTATATTGTGAGCGGCAAGATCCAGAAGCGCCTTATTGAGTCTTCTAGCCTCCGCTCTGGTGACGACGATGAGTAAATATGAAAACACTATAAAAATTTGAATCATTTCTTTTTGTTTTATAATTGTATTAAAATACAAAAAGATCAAACCCAAATGGACGAGTTCGGAGAAGAGGTGTTTACACCCAAACCAATTCTGTTAGGTATTTTGGGAAATCGGAGTGATGTAACATATGATATATTTCATGAAAAAATTCTGAATCCGGTTCTTGGTACCCTAGGACGAATGCCTGAGCGGCTTATTTTGCCATCAGAGGCGGCATCATCTGCATTATTCAATAACTGGGGAAAGAAGATGCGATTGGCATCTATTACATATGAAACAGATTGGTTTCGTCTTGGGAAAAAGGCTGGTATTGTCCGAGACAATAGAATTGTCTCGGAATCTACACATTTAATTGTATTTCTAGGAAAACGATCTGAACATTATTTGAAAAAGGCCGAGCAATTAGCAAAAAAGGGGAAAATTGTCTTTACAGTGTCAAATAATTATGAAATTGAGATGCTTACTCTGTGTGAGCAACCGGCTTTGTCACCTTCACCTTCGCCTCAAATCCCTCAGAAGTCTTGCGAACCTCCAGTAGCCCGCGAGAGCAAATTAAATAAAAGAAAAGGACCTGGGTGCCAGCAATTGTTAAGGCAATAAGAGCGCCTATCGTATCAGGTAAAGATATGAACTTGCGCAGTTTAGTGCTGGCAAATATACCAGCCATACCAACTATACCGAGAACAAAGATTCCAGCATAGATAACAAAGAAGAAGTAGAAGAAATTGCAAATAACATCGCTAGGTATAGAATTCATCCACTGAGGCTCGGCCATTTTTTTCTAACTAGGGTTGCGTTTTTTCGTTACACAGTTTAGAAAGAATGGCCAAGAATCGCTCAACAAGACGGAAGAATCGCGCAAGTCGCCGGAACCGTAATAACAGACGCAGTATGTACGGTGGCATGAGTTTAGCCCCCCAGGATATTAATGACACAAGCAGGATGAGCCCCCAGAAGATATCCTTTGCGCAGGGTAACCAGTTTGCCGATTTAACACGCAGCATGCACGGCGGCATGGCCCCTTACCCTGGCGGTGTTACCGACAGCGGGCTCCCCCAGAATCTCCAGGCCAGTGCTCGCCTTGTAGGGCTCAATGAGTCTTTTGATTACATTAAGGGAATGAAGGATGTTGCCGGTGGCCGCCGCAGACGTTCATCTCGCAAGTCACGGAAGAACCGGAAGGCTTCACGGAAGAACCGGAAGTCACGGAAGAATCGCAAGGCTTCTCGTAAGTCACGCAAGAATCGCAGAACACGAGGCGGTGCTCTCGGCTATGCGCCTTCCGATATGCCCGGTATGCTCTTAGATGCCGCCGCCACTGCTCGTGCCGGTCTCAACCCTGACTGGGCAGGCGACACTGACCTCTCCAAGATCAGTCCTAAGTAACACTCCGAGCAGTCCAAATTGCTCCATCTCCAACAGGGCTCTTCTTAACATATCCAAATAGCTCATTTAATTGAGAACCCTTCTCATCAAGAACACGTTGCTCCGCATCTTGCGTAACAACATGGACTTTCAGAATCAAGTTACCAAACCCTGGCCGACCCTTGAATGGCATGCCACGACCAATAACAACTATTTCCTGTGTATGATGTACGCCTCGTGGCACATCAATATTAATACCCCCTACCTGCGAAGGATGTCCTAGTAGATGAACATTCGTCCCACAAAGGCTCTCCGCAAGTGATACATGAATATCACGCCGCAGATTATTCCCATCACGCACCCAACCATGGTCATCATCCGCCGCATCTAAAACAATCTGTAAATCTGCCGCACGCTCATATTCATGAGTATCACTACTCTCACCGTCAAATACAATATTATCACCCACAGCCATTCCAGGAGTAATATTCACTGTAAGGTTCTTTATCTGCCGCTTCAGACCCTGCCCCTCACAATCCTTGCAAGGCTCTCCCTTCTTTTCACCCTTTCCTGCGCAATCACCACACGGGCCTTCAGTTCGCATAGCCATTCCAGGACCAATCATAACATCCTGAACAACTTTGCCAGCTCCCCTACAACGATCACATGTCTTGAGAACCTTTGAGCCAACACCATTGCAACCTCCACAAAACTTCTCGCGATTCAAGCAAATTACAAAGGAGCCACCATTATAAAGCTGTGCAAGACTTACAGGAAGATGCTCAACACGAGGTGGGGCCTTACCAGGATGCTTCCTTGGCATACCGCCATTACCGCCGCCGCCGCGCCCACCAAACATTCCAAATAAGTCAGCCATATTCATACCAAAAGGCATTCCACCGCCGCCCATATTAAAAGGCATTCCACCACCCATACCAAATGGCATGCCACCATGACCTTCTCCAGGCTGAGGAGCTCCATTCTCACCAGGAATCTGCCCAGTCATATTATAAAACTCGCGGGACTTATCATCTCCTAAAACATCATAAGCCCGCTGAATCTTCTTGAAAGTCTCTTCATTGCCTCCCTTATCAGGATGATGCTTAACAGCCATTTTTTTGTAGGCCTTTGAAATCTCAGCGCTATCCGCACCCTTTGATACTCCTAAAAGTTCGTAGAGGTTATCACTGCCCATTTCTATTAACAACTATTGCTCTAGAGTCTTAGGCCGCTTAAGCGTATTTCATATGGAATCTACAGGTAACCAGTAAAATGGAAACAAATATAATAGGACAGGATGGAACAATAGATATTCTAAATAAAGTTATAGATAATCCTCCGCATATTTTCCTAACTGGTCCGCATGGCTGCGGAAAGACAACCCTTGCAAAGGACTTTGTAGGAGCATATTTCAAACGCAATGGGATCTCTTGGGGAAATCCAGATTATCTAATGGAACTATCGTCAGAGAAGGATCGCGGAATGGCAACAGTGCGTTCAAAGTTGGCTGATTTTACAAGGGAAGCTCCTATTGTTGCTGGTGTATATCGCTGGATCATCATTGATGACGCAGATACACTTCCAATTATGAGTCAGCAGGCTCTCCGCAGACCAATGGAACAGTATTCGCATCTTACACGATTTCTCTTCATTACTTCATCGCCGGCAGATCTTATTGCTCCTCTAAGAAGCCGCTGCTTTCATATACAGGTAGCTCCGCTTTCTCTGAGTGACTATGGTCCACAACTTCTTAAAAATGAAGGAATTGATCCTGCGTCTCTTTCTCCAGATATTTTACAATGGCTCTCATCTGCTGCACTTGGTATTCCAGCTGAATATATTCATTTTGCAAGAGCTGTGTCCTTGTTAGGGTATTCTCCTAGTATTGCACATATTCGTGCAATCTGTGCTGCGCCACCATTTGAACAGATTATTCCTCTTATTAAGAATATTGTTCCTGGTAATGAAGAGGCTCTTTTGAATAGTCTCCTCGGAGTATGGTATGATGGTTTCGGATTTGAGGATGTTCTTGAGAACATGTATAATACGGTTGATTTATTTATGATTCTTCAGCCACCACATCATGAGCAGTTTCTGACTATCCTTGCAAGGGGATGGGAAAGTCAAGTGAGAGCTCGTGTAAGTTTGCTGGATTTACTCCGCCTGTTTATTGTGCCTGATATTACATTTGCGGCGACCACTTAATGCTTAATTTAGCAGTTGTGTGTAGTAATGAGTGGTATCGACGAGTTATCTCTACAACATCTTTCCGATAAGAAAGACCTACAGAAAAGTATATTCCGCGAAAAACCTCCGGTTGAATTGGTAAATATAGTATTAAAAAACATGGGGTTTGAGCATGGTCTTACAGATACGAAGTCATTTACAAAAGAGCAGATTATTGACGAAAAAGTGGATGAATGGGTATCGCTTTTGGAACCTTATTACATTCCTTGTAAGGCACGACGATTTTTGGACTACCTTACAAAGGATAAGTTGATTACTGTAATTCGGCATATAATACGCGTTCATAATTTTGATTTACGAACTCAGGAACGAGTATTATGTGGAGTGAAGAAAACTGTGTATAGGATTGAGCCTGTAACTCCGAGCTTTAGGGCACGAGAAGGCATGTTAATTGAGTTTCTTTAGAGAACTCTAAAGAAACAGTAAAGAGTTTTTGTAGAGCTAAGCTAACATAATCAAATGATGTCCTAACGATGAAATAACATGCATAAAAGGGTGATATAATTGTCTAGTATCTTTATCTTCATGAAAACAGTAATTATTTGTGTAATAACCATATGTGTATACATATACTACTGTTAGAAATGTTGATATAATTGCTAGATTCTTTAAAAGTGTAATGTTTTTATTTATAAAGATATAGCCTCCATATAGTGTAACTGCTATAACTGATATTTTATCAATTATATTTGTAAGGAATATATCATATGAATGAACCACAATAGATGTTATAAATAATATAGCAAATAATGCAGAATAAGTATAATAATTATAATTATATGCTATTAATACATTTGTCAAAAAAAGAAAAGATGAATAGAACATAGGATTTGGTTCTTCTTTTAATAATAAGTCTCTTTCATAAAAATATGAGTCTATAATTTCTTTAGTATTAGATATCATACAAATTTATAAAAAAAGTTCTTTATACTAATTCTTCCCAAGGGCCTCCTTGAAGAGATGAGAGACCGCCAAGTCGCTTTCCAGAATCTGGTCTTCACTTAGACGCAAGAACCAGCCAAAATTGCGGCGACGTGTTATCTCTTCCATAAGAATTGGTGTATAAATCACTTGAGGCCCAACAACAAATGGTAAGTTGCCTTCTGTGCCAGATGCAAGTAAGTCCTCAATCTGGAGCCGCTTTCCACTTGATCCAGAGCGTCCCAACTCCTCGTGGGGTTTCACTATGGTGTCTTTATCCTGAGCAGCAAAAGCAAGATAGTCCCACTTCGCATCATTTCGCACCTGCATTCCACCAGCCTTTTCATCAAGCCGCTTCCGTGCTGCTGCCTCCATACCAACAAATGTGGGATGCCCAGAGCGACCAGCCCATATGCCGCGCATTCCAGGTACAGTTGTCCCATCGGGGCCAGCAATTGTATCATCCAAGTCTGTTCCAAAAAATATGTTCTTATCTTCTGGAAGAGCCCCAAATGGCTGCCGCACAATTGCACTTGGCGTTAGCCAGAGGCCGCCATATTTCGCGAGGACAGCCGCACGAATCCAATCTAACTCAGGCTGATTGACAACCATTCTCGGATCCGCAAGTGTTCCAGGCAGTTCTCCAAGTCGTTCAAGCAATCCTGTAAGGCCCCCAATAACCTCTATCTTATATTTATCGGAGTTGTGCTTCAGAATTGTTTCATAACATAAATTGAGAAATGGTAGATTTAATACACGTGTGGAGCGAGCACCGAAATCAAGCCAATCGCGGCTATTTACATCGCTATCATTGTAATAGAGCCAAATAGTTGGTTTATCAATACCCTTTCTTATAAGCTGTCTATCAGCAAAAGGGTCGGGCACCCCTATACGCCTACGATTTGCTAATACCACGCCGGCCACCACTGCGCCTAACCCCAAAATTGGCATTAACCAAAAATTATCATTTTTACTTAACACCATTTGTTCTCTCTTTGCTAACGATATATAATTACTGGTCGCGAATTACTAGCCGCTTCATTCTTTCGAAATAATCATTTGCTGTTACATGCTCTTGAGCAGCACGCAATTGCCTATTTCTTTCATACTGCGCCTGTTTTGCCTCATAGTCTTCCATAGCCCTTCGTTCATCGTCGTTATAAACATCTGGCGCCTTCTCACGAGATGCTCTATATGTCTCAAGGCTCCTATTTTCTACACGAAGTCCAGAAACCTCTCCACTAAATGTGTTATCTTTTGTGTAAGCTTGCTTGAGGTCAGTATAATGTAAATTTGCATTTGCTGGAGCCGTATATGTTTCAGGTCTATCGCGGCCTAACTCCACACCAGAGTTTGCTTGTAATATAAGAGCTTCAGGATTTCTTAACGAAAGTTGTGAAGAACCGCCCCCACTGCGCCCTCGTGCTTCATCTTCAAACATCTCATTAAAGACCGTGCGATTGAATTTACCGCCAAACTTTTTCTGTGAGGCTGCTGCGGAATCTTCAGCTTTTAGCCAATCACCATAACCGTCTTCATCTGGATCAGGAATTCGTGTCTTATCAAAGAGTTCGTTGAATGATTTCATGTTAAGATTCTTAGGATTGAGCCTTACAGGTTCTGCTTGTTGAAACACAACCGATGCTTCGCGGCGCTGCTTGTTGACATTTTCTAAGTCGGGCAAAGCGGCTTGCTCTCCATCTTTTGTGCGCTGACCTTTCACAAGCTTAATAATCTCTGATAAATAGGCATAGGCTCGCGTAATAGATTCAAACTGCTCTTCTGAACCACCCTTGTCAGGATGTGCGGAAATAGCGGCTTTCTTGTAAGCTTTCTTAAGGGCCTCCTCAGTAAGAGCAACCTCCTCTTGAAGACCGAGAACTCGGAGACATGTTGAAAAAAATGAGAGCGCCTTCTGAGAATTCTTTTGATTGGGGTTGCGAATCTTAGTCTCAGCTGAACTTTTTCCTGCTATTATTTGATTCTGTTGGGGAGCTGTCGCTCCTACAGGAACAGGCGCTACAACTACAGAGCCATTAATGGATGGTAGTGGTGGTGGAACAACCCCTCGTCGTAAAGCCTGCAAATGTGAAAGCAAATGCCCATATATATTTGCCTTCTTAGCTGAAACTATATATTCATTACCGACAAGAAGAGTTTCTAAAATTTCTTGCCGTTTAGCAGGATTTTGAATATTTAGAACATTTTGGTATATCCTTACATGCGCAACATCAATTGATTGAGTTGCGCCCATCTATTTAGTATATAGTACTAGCATTTTAAGAGCATACGCAGTGTTTTAATAGTCAATAGAGGAATCTGCGCCTCACATTCCCACATCCATTTCTTGCCAACACTAAAGACTGTATGGGACAATGGCCAATATTGAGGAGCCTTGTATGGGAGCGTTTTAAGTTCCTTATCACGAATTAACCACCAGCTTCCGTATGGTAACACCATTGCGAGTTGCTCTTGAGCCTTAATAGGTTCTTCAGCCGCTTGCTTCCAACCGGCCGCATTCTCAAAATGAAGGCCGTCCATATATAGAATCAAGTCTCTCCAGAGAGGGGGGAGACTGTATGGATAATACCAAGTATTACTCACAGGCCGTCCTAAATAGTAATTTAGAATCCATTGTAAACCTTCATAATAATGGACAGCTGCTGCGCCAGCTGTTGGACCTTCATGTCCGCCAAGCCAATGTTCATAGTATGTTTTTGACCAGCCCTTTTTTAGAAATTTTGTTTCACGAGTAAAATCATCAAATACAACATATTCAACCTTTTCAGCAGGATAGAAATCGGGGTTTTCATCGGGTTCAACTGGGGGTCGCGCGAGAAGCTTCTTTTTGAGGTTCCTGAAGATATCATCTGGCTCTGTTGAGCCAAATGCATTGAAGAAATATAAAATTCCATCCTTATTCCATGTAAGGTTATTGTTAATAAGTGTCTTCTGTTCTTGGAACATAGCGCTCAAAATCTCAATAAGAACCTGGTGACCTTCTTCACTCATTTTCTGAGAAAGACCGTGTGGTAGGAAATCATTCCCTAGAAAGGACATAGCCATCGTATAATTGAGAATTGTTATACGATTATCATATCCTCCACCTAATTGGTTAACCATATGGGCTTCCAATAGATTAATATTTAGAAATACATAGGTTTCATTACCGAGTCCATCTCGGACCATTTCACCTCGCTCAATATTTTCGCGGAATAGGGCAATATTTGCAGACGCAGTAAGCTCTTGGCGAAGTAATAGACTTAATACAATAAGATCAGCGTCTAAGCCATAAATAACAATATCCTGTAAGGCTTCCGCTGGTTTTGCTCGTAAATATGCCATAATCTTTTGCTCCCCTTCACCTGGTGACGAGGCATCCTGGACAGTCCACTTGAGGCCGTTTTTACTGCGGTCTTCACCGAGTTTATTGAGGCGAGCTCCTAGGCGCTCCATAAAATAAGTACCTGGAGTGATTGCGTTTCTATCCCATTTATCCTCTGCCGCTGACATAGAAGACTTGAATCGGCGTAGACGCTGCTGTTTCATTTTCGCAAATGGAACAACACCATCTACTGCAATAAATACCTCTTGTGTTGGTTGAATTAATCCAACAATCTTCAAAACATATTTAACAACTTCTTCAATAAGATGATTTTCCCATTGAAGGCGTCCTTCATGCCCAGGATAAGGTCGCACAGCATCTGTATGAAGTACATGGTATACAAGACAATTAAAATCAAAATATAATCCTTGAGTCTTTGTGTTCTTTTCCTTAAAAACTAACCCTTTTACACTATCTTTCAATTTCTTGTAATACGACGGAATCCCCATTAGATTTATATCGTAAAAGCAGAGGATACTCTATTAGTATGAGTGTACCGAATCTTAAAGTGCCAGCAGATTCAGGCGCAACAGGGTTTATGCACCCGATTAATACAATCAAACAATTTATTGCGAGTTCTATATTTCCTTATATAAGGCATATCTTTCAAATTTTACCAGAGGCGACTTTTGTGTTTCTTATATTATTTAGCATCTTAACACAAAATTTCGCAAATGGCATGCTGGCGTTTACTATGATAGAGGCCCTTGCTATTTTTTCTATTATCGGCAAAGGTATCGGATATTTTGCTGATACGAAAGTACCTCTTAATATTCCTCAAAAAGCTGGTGTATGTGAATCAGGATTTCCGACATCAAAAGCATCATATGCAACACTAGCTCTCTATAAGGGATTCTTAACAGAAGGGTCATTCCCTTCAGGGTCTATTGCATTACTTTCAACACTTATAGGATATATGTTGGGTGCTCTTATTCAATATAAGAATGAACTCAAACAACTAGGCCCCTCTTGGGAAATGCGGATCCCTATTGCAATAACATTATCACTTCTTACACTAACAGCATTTACTCTTTTCAGGTTCATTGCTGGTTGTGAGTCTCTTGGAGTAATAATAGGGACTCTGCTTATTGGTATTGTTCTTGGAACTGCTCTTATGTTCCAGAATATGGCAGTCTTTGGAAAAGAGAGCATTAATGTTCTAGGCATTCCGACGCTAGAATCCAAAACTGTAGAAGGCAAGCCACTTTATGTCTGTGCGAAAACAGAGTGAGGATGCCTAACCCCCAATCAATAATCCTAAATCTTCGTGAATATATATTCCTAAGTTTGAAGGAGTTGCCTATTATTACTAGTGTTGGCCCCCTATTCTTAGGGATTACTCAAGGAAATATGAATCTTTTAATGTTAGCTTTCGGCTGTGCGATTATTGCACCAGCAGGCGCAGGAATCGTAGGTGGCCTTCTAGGATATCTCTTAAGTTTTATTGATTCTAAGATAAAATCAGACGGTAGTTATTGGAAGCTCCCTCTTTCTGATGTGACTCCACTATTACCTCAAGTGGCAGAAGGAGCCAGAAATAGCAATATGCTTGTATCAGTAACACCTACATATTGGTTTACAATAATGTTCTTTTTCTTTGGATATTTAGTTCAAAATGCTATATCACTTTATATTGAAGAGCCTCGTGCAAATGCCGATCCTGAGAAGGTTAATAATCGTAAGTCACAGTCAATAATATCATTAATTATGATAACCATATTAGGCATTTTCACTGCAGCGGCAAAAACGGCGCTACAAGGAGGTGAAACACTTTTGGGTATAATTATGGCGTCTCTTACAGGGACTATTCTTGCTTATTTTTGGTTTCACTTTTTGAAGCGTTGCGGAGCAGGTAGGTTAGAAGATGTGTTTGGAATCCAAGCACGTATTCTCCCTGAATCATCGACCGCTAATAAACCGATTGTATGTTTATCAGACTAATAAAATTGAAGATGAGGGCGCCCCCTCATTTAAGTATAATTAACAATAATGGAACCTATCATTGCTATTGTTCTTGGCTGTATTTTCCTAACAATCTTTATACATATTGTAGAAGTTTGGTGGGGTTTACCAAGATATTAAAGAGGAGGCTGCTCGTGAGTCATATCATCGGACTCAGCCATTTCACGCTTGCGCTCCTCGTCCCCATGCTCATTATCTTCCTCAGTTGGAACATGGCTTGAAGATAGCTGCTGTAAGGTGCCTGGACTAGTGGAACCAAATGTCTCCTTTGTAGGTGGAGGAGGAGGTGAATACATATAGCGATATGTAAGGAGAACGACCGCAATTAAACCAAGAACTGCCATAGCAATATTGACGGGTGTTAAGTAATTACTAAAATCCATTATATTAGATCTTTTTTTTTAAAAAATATTTAAAAAATCGTAGCGCATTTATTTATCTATATATACCATAAAGTTGTGCTATAGTTGTTTTCCATTGTAAGACATGTTCACGCAATACAATATTTTGCTGTAATGCACGAACTAATATATCAGAAAACTGCGTCCGAACTTCTGAAAAATTAATATCCTTATACAATTCTCCTAAAGATTCAAATATAATACCAGATTCAACTGATTTTCTCTGGTTTACATTCTCATGTAAATCATATAGCCATCTTGAAATAAGTTTCTGTTTTGCTTCACCTTCTCCGCAAGTTTTAAGCAATTTAATATCAATATGCGCAATATAAAATTCCTTATAGTGGATTCTACATTGAGCACACGGAAGTATGTTTCCTAGCCCCTTCAAAAGGGCTATCCATCCTTGAGTTTCATCATCTTGTAAGATTTTAGCTTTCTGCACGCCAACTTTTAATGACATCCAATGAAGCATTTTCCACACTAGCGGACCCCATTCACTTGTTTGTGGCGCCTTCATATTTGCCAACTGCTGAGCAGCAAGTATGTCCCGCTGACTCATGGCACCTTCTACCTCATATTGCGAGGCTAAAAATTGAAATATATCGTCACCGTAAATTAATCCCATGACAACCATGCAAATTCCAGCAATATTATTAGAAAGTCTGGAAGTATCGCTGGAAGCCCAAGGCAAACTCTTTCTTCGTGATATTTCCAAAGTTCTAGATATCCCATATAAGGACCTTTTGAAAAATGTATATGGCGGCCAATTGAAAGTTCCCTTTCAACTAACAGAAGTTGTAGAAGATGGTGCAAACACAAACACAAACAAAACCCAACGAACCAATACTTGTAAGGCAATTGTACCACATTATTCAGTGGGGTATATATGTAAAAAGCCATGTCAAAATGCCTCTTCATATTGTGAAGAGCATTTCGTAAAACAGCTGCCAATTAATGCAAAAACTGCTGAGCCAATCTACAATATTACTGCAACGCTTCAGGATCTCTATGTAAAAAAAAATTTACTTGTTATGAATAAGGAGGGGCTTACAAAGGGATTCCTTGATAATGGAGTCTATTATGAATACACCACCTAACAGAAACATTCAAATAAGGTTGAACCAGTAATTTTTTTATGAGGAATGATATTAATATCAAGTGATGTTCCTGCGAAGAATCCGCGGCAAAACTTTACAAGACTCGCACCTTCCTCGCTCTCAAAGAGTGAGCCTTTTCCATGTGTTCGTTCCTGTTTAGCGAGAGACCATTCATCAGGAATATCATTTGGAAAATGCTTCACAGCAAAGGCTTCCATACAATCAGGATCTTCTGGATCATAGCCTTTTAGAGCCTCTTGCCAATAAGGTGTTCCCTTTTGAAGTAAAGTTTCCACAATGTCTCCGCGAACCTCCCAGAGAGTATTTTCGCTTATCTTCATCCGCCCTCGCTCACTCAATCCATAAATATTAAGATGGCTCACTTTCAGTGTTTCTACTGGAGTAACTTCAAACTTCCCTAAATCAATATCCTTATAAGGCCGAACTTTAACTCCCTTAGATTGTGCTAGATTAATACATGCTTGTACTGCTGGTTTATAAGAATAGCTTGAACTCTTTTCTAAATTCTTCAGAATCTTAACAAAACGAGGTGCGACTGGCGTTGTTTTTGGCTCAGGTGTTGGAGTCGATCCCTTAATAAGACTAGTAATAAGATCTACATGCTTTCGCTCATTAATCGCATAAATTAGACTCACTGTTGCTTTCTGAATTGCAACCAGACTCTGGTCACAACTGTACCATCTTTTGAGCCATCCAATATCTTCACACCCTACAAGAAATATCCACATTTCAAAGAGAACCACATTTACTTCTCCGAGGCATCCACTTGCAAATAGTTCTGTAACCCATGCTAAAGCATCATTATAGCGTGCTCCACGAATTGCTTTGCGGAATGAAGCACACGCCTCATCTACGCGATAGAGATGTTTTGTAAGGCGTTGGTCAATCATTCTAGATACCTGCGAGTTTAAGGAGAAAAAGTAATCAATTTTTCTTAGTATGGAGGACTTCCATAAGACAATACGGTCTTATAAAAATAATGCAGATATTATAATCCCGCGACTTTGGTTAGGAAATTTCAATGCCTCACAAGATGTTATGTTCTTAAATGCTAACCAGATATCAGTTGTATTTAATTGCACAAAGGATCTACCGTTTCAGACACAAGGAATTAAAACCATGATCCAGTATCGTGTTCCAATTGATGATAACTTGGAGCCTGAAGAAATTCGGAATCTATCACTTTGGTCACAAGAGGCTGTGTATAAACTAATGCGAGAATATAAAAGTGGAAAACATATTTTGGTTCATTGCGCAGCAGGAATGCAAAGGAGCGCAGCAGTTGTTGCTATGTTTCTAATAGCAGCATATCATACTCGTGCTATGGAAGCAATGTTATATATTAAGAAGCGGCGGCCAATTGCATTTTTCCCTGGAGCAAACTTCAATAATGCTATTGTTGAGTTTGACGCAACTTTTCATAAAGATATTATGCCAAAGCTAGGATATCTGCCTGGGCATATTCCTGAGGATTTTTAGTATTATTCTCATTAGTAGCCATGGTTGAAGACAAAACCATTATTTTCCTATTTCATAGAGATTTACGACTTGTGGACCATTATGGTTTAGAAGCCGCAGCCAAAGCAGCGAAAGAGGCTGATGCCAAGGTGCTTCCTGTTTTCATTTTCACTCCAGAGCAGGTTACTGAAAAGAATTCTCTCAAATCTTCAAATTCAATTCAATTCATGCTCCAAAGTCTCAAAGAACTATCCGCACAGATCAGACAAAAAGGCTCTCGGCTCTTACTCCTCTATGGCGACAATGTTGATGCACTTAATGAACTCAAAAAATCACATAACATTGTTGGTCTCGTAGAAACAAGAGACTATACTCCTTATGCGAAGAAGCGTGCAAAAAAACTTGCATCATGGGCGCCATCCTATGAAGCACCTCATGACCTCTATCTAACGGAACCTGGTTCCATTAGAACAGGCACAGGCAAAATATATCAGAAGTTCACCCCATATTATGAAGCCGCAAAGCGAATCCATCAGCCGCCATTAAAAGGCCAAGCGATTGCCCCCAGTCTCTGGCAAAAACCCAAATCAACACCTTATAAGGGAGAGATAACAATAACAGAAGCCTATAAGAAATTTGCACCTACATTAAATCCTGGTATAGCAGTGAAAGGTGGAAGAATAGAGGGACTTCATCTTTTGAAACAGCTCCCTACAGATTATGATAAGATTCGTGATCATCCTGTGCATAGAACATCAATGCTCTCTGCACATAATCATTATGGAACAGTATCAATACGAGAAGTATTCTGGGCAGCGAAACATAAAAGCCCCAAACTCATGGAAGGATTTATACGCCAGCTCTATTGGCGAGATTTCCACGGAGCTCTAATGGAGTATTTTGAAGACCTCTATCACTCATCACCATATGAATTTGAAGGTGTGGCACATCTCAGAGGCCATCAAACAGATAAAGCAAAAGCCGACTTCAAAATCTGGTCAAAAGGTGAAACAGGCCATCCATTAGTAGATGCTGGAATCAAACAGTTACTGCTATCAGGGTATATGCACAATCGTGTAAGGCTTGTTGTTGCTTCATATCTTGTAAAGGATTTGAAGGTCTATTGGAGATGGGGTGAGCGATTTTTCGCCAAGCATCTTGTTGATTATGACCCAGCTCAAAATATGATGAACTGGATTAATGTATCTTCACTAGCTCCTTTTGGAATGGCTCCATTTAGACGACACGATCCAGAAGCTAGCAGAAAGAGACTTGACCCAGATGATGAATATATTAATACTTGGCTTAAAAGCCCTCATCCTCATTCCGCTCCTGAAAGTACTTCCTAATGTCTGCGAGAAGTCTAGGAGGGCATGTTGCTGTTGGCACCAAAAGCCCATCCGATTTTCGGACCCTCATATGCTCAGATGGTGAATATTCATTATCCACTAAAATCTTCCAACGTTCCGAATATTTCCGATTTTTCTTGGAACCGTGAAAATAGTGGCGAATAACACCTGGAACATAACCAAGCCGCAGTCCGCGCACCCTACATTCAAAATCTATCACGGAATCCTTATAGTCTTGTGTTGTATCAATATTTACACTCTTCTCACCATTCCCTATAAGGGCTAGTGCCATATTGTGATCGCCTGCTCCGAGCACACTTCTTTCATATAGCCCACCCATCTTTTCATAAGCGCGCCGAGTACAAGCCCACGCAAAACCTGGGTGCCACATATTTATACCGTTACCACCATAAGACCTACCTTTTGTTAGCTGGAATCCGAAAGATGGGAAAATAGACATAGCATTCTGGTCCTTATCCATATCAACTGCATGGCTGAAAACTTGAACAATATCTTTGCAGCCGTTCAGAATTTTCAGTGTATCGCTCGCCCAGTGAACATTCTCAAATTCCACATCCGCATCAATCCATGCAACCGCCTTCCAAGATGATGGTAGTAGCTTGCGAATACCAATATTAATCATATTCTCCTTGTGCCAAATAGGAATACAGTCGTCGCCACGAAGTTGCAAATGCCGCTTATTTTTAGAGTCTGTTACATAAAACTTATCAGAGCCATATGCCAGTTCAACATTATAGAGTATAATATCAGCCTCAAGCTCCATTCTTTTAATAAATTCTCTTGCAAGAATGTAGCGTCTTGCGTATTGACAAGGATTTGAAATCACCATAATTACATGGAGTTTTGAATCTAGTGGGTCATTATTACTTATAGCAGAATGAATATCATTTTCTGGAATCTGAATATGGTCAATCTCAATCCCATTAATCATAGTCATCTTCTTAAATATATTATTTGAGAATCATATTTAAACCGAAAAATTGATAAAGATTTCGCCGCTAGATAAAATCAGAATAAAATGGAGTATATTATTGAGCATGCGGAAAAGACTTTAGAGCTATATGACCCACCAGAATATCTAAGAAATACTCCAATTGAGACAATCATTATTCCGAGTCCAGTTGAAACACTAGTGCTTGATATTCCTTGTAAGGTTCTTCAATTGCCAAATACACTGAAAGTTTTGGATATAACGCATGACACTCAGCAAGCAATTGATATCAAGCTTGCGCAGCCCCTAGATGCGATTTATATGACAGATGTTGATATTGGCGCAGATAGTCTTTGGTCACTATTTGCGCCAAAGTTCAGATTAATCAACTGCACCTATAAGGGTGTTCCATTATCAGAAGTTATTGAAGCTAAGTATAAAGAGCTCTTTGATGAAAGCACTTGCCTTAATACAGAGTCCCTTGTATCATCATTAAAATATGGTGCAATTATTAACAAGATCTGTTCCAATATGACAGCCTAAAATAATAAGGAACATAAGAAATAGTATGAAGCCTAAAGTTCTTTTTATATCAACATGGGTTAATCATCCAGAATTAATATCACTTCATAGAGATCTTATTAAAAAGTTCTGTAAAGAGGACGCTGATTTTTTGCTTATAATAGATGGTAAAACTGAGTCTTGTTACACAAATTTAGGTAATACAAATATTCGTCAAGAAATGATAGATACCTGTAAGGACAGCAAAATCGAGTATATTGAGGTACCACCAGATTTTCATTTTGAAGAAAAGCGCAAACAGCTTTTCCCAGAATTCTTATCTGCAATCGCAACTCCTCATTTATATCGCGATAAGAATCCGTCATCACGTACAGCTGTTGCAAATCAATTAGGATATAATACTTTTCTTACAAATTTTACTCACTACAGATATCTTGTTATGTTACAGAGCGATATTTTTCCTTTTGAGCCATTTTCGGTTATAGATATGTTAGAAGGAAATTCATTACTATATAGGGATGAATTCAGAGAATCAGATACTAAGAATTATATTATGCATTATGCATGGGATGGGTTTCTTATGTTTGATTTTAAAGCTGATACATCAATAGACGCAGCTCTTTGGAAAACTTTCAGTTTTGATGATATGTGGCAGAGGGGCGATGTTTTTACTGATACTGGTGGAGGAACATGGTATATTTTAGAACAACTTCAGAAAAAGAAAAAGATTGAATGTAAAATGAGTCTTAAATGGTTAAATAGTGATCCTATTCTGAAAACATTTCCTGAACCAATTCAGCAATTTATTAATACTGATATAAGAAATGATGGAAATAAAATATTTTCAGAAATTAAACATCGAAGTTTTATACATTTGAGTGGGGGTGGTAACTGGGAGTTTCGTAGTGAAATAACCCTTCAACAACAACAAGAGCGATTTAATAAATTTATGTATACAATAAAAGAACTTTTAGACCTATAAATTAATAAATATACTGATCACTAAATAGTTATTTACTTAAAGTGGTTAACAGTCTAAAATAACAATATGAAATCTAAAGTTCTTTTTATTTCAACCTGGATTAATCACCCAGAGTGTATTCCAGTTCAACGAGACCTTATAAAGAAGTTTTGTAAAGAGGACACCGATTTTTTGGCTGTACTGGATGGTAAAACTGAGGAATGTTTTACAAATAATTGTAATAAAAATATTCGTGAAGAAATGATTGATACATGTAAGGCAAATAATATTAATTATATTGAGGTGCCTCCTGATTTTCATTTTGAAGAAAAGCGCAAAAAACTTTTTCCAGAATTTTTATCTGCAATGGCATCTCCTCATTTATATCGTCATAAGAATCCATCATCGCGCACTGCAGTTGCTAATCAAGTAGGTTATAATACATTTATGACAAATTATAGCAATTATAGATATCTTGTTATGTTACAAAGTGATATATTCCCTTTCCAGCCATTTTCAGTTATAGATATGTTAGATGGCAACTCACTACTATATAGAAATGATTTCAGAAAATCAGATGATAAACAATATAGTATATATTATGCATGGGATGGATTTCTTATGTTTGATTTTAAAGCTGACCCATCAATAGATACATCTCTTTGGAAGACCTTTAGTTTTGATGACCAGATACAAAAAGGATATATTTATACAGATACTGGTGGCGGAAGTTGGTATATTTTAGAAAAACTTCAGAAAAAAATACCAGTTAACTGGAAACCATCTTTACAGTGGTTAATTAATGATCCTCTACTTGAGACATTCCCAGAATCAATTAAAGCATTTATTATTACAGATATACGAAATGAAAATAATAATATATATGCAGAAATATATCATGATAACTTTCTTCATTTGCGAGGAGGAGGCAATTGGGAGGTACTATACCATATACCAAATGTAACTGCGCTTCAGACTGAAAGATATAATAGATTTCTTTCTACTGCGCGAGCCTTATTAGATTAGCAAATATAATAGATATAACAGATATTATTACAGTTAAGAATACACTGTTTTCTTAACTGTAATAGTATTTGATATAATAATATAATTTAATTTAATGATTAGCGTTAGCACCATTATTGGCGCCAGCATCACCAATAAAAGGGTATGTGCCTTGAGCTGTGCATAAGCACGCAGATCCACCAATCTGGCGATCAACAACAACGCCTGCCGATTGGGCGCTCGCCTGCTCCTGTTTTACATTGCCGGCATTCTTAATATTTGCGGAATAATGTGTGTAAAGAGCCTTCTGTGCACGCTGCTTTGTTAAGACTGAACTATCACGGTTAGTTGTGCCCATTTTCTAGTTAGATACTTTATAATTTTTTGAGATACATGGCTTATTTAATGATATTTTCGGTTGGCCTGCATTTATCGCCTCTAAAGGTAAATCAAGAATAGGTGGTGGTGGCTCATACCGAATATATTCTGAAAAGCGGGGAACTAGATCTAAGGTTGCCGACTGTAACCGGGAAACGCGCATTGATTCTGGTATACTATAATTTGTATTATAAGCATTTGATAATGGAATATAAGTATTATTTTGTGATGCGGCAATTACAACTGTTGAACCTGGAGGCACTGCCACAGCTCCTATATGTTTAGGAATACAACACGCACTATTTGCTTTTTGTATTGAATTTGCTATTTGACATCTCCGGGCTTGAGCAAGTATATTGCTAATACGGCCTTGATCACTATTTCCTCCCGTCGGAAGCATCTCTCCTTAATTTAGATAACCGATTCTGATGGCTTCGCGCTCACCATCATTTCAAATAACTCTTATAAGTATATTATCTGTGTTACTAATTTTAGGAGTTCTCCTCTTATTACTAACACGGCAGAAATGTCCTGCAAGAGAAGGGTTTGTAGATGTGCCAAGAGATATATCACACGATCATCGTGATGAAGTGGGAACTTTTTTGGATAAGTATGTAGCTATGGGCGATAAAGTATGTGTTGTTGAAAACTATATATTAGATGGAATTGCGAAAACAACAAAAGGGGCTGCAGGAGGAGGTGAAATAACTAAATCTGATTTAGTAAGCGCTAAAGTAAAGGCAAATTCTATGGCAAATGGACAGCTTTTTGATTGTACCGCATATGCGCATCACAAAGAATTGTTAAGCAAAGATAAAATTACAATTAAGGATGTGTATGATATTATTGATGATCTTCCTGATAATATTGGCTATCGCTTATGGCACACAGCCGAGTTCTCAAGTGTACAACTGAAGAAGACTTATAGTGATATTAAGGCAACTCTAACAGCTGCAACGACTGGAACTATTCCTGGTGTATCTGGGACAACAGCTTCAGCACCAATAACTCGTTCAACAACTGCGCCTGAGCCAGCACCCAGCGCGGAATCTGAAGGATTTGAAGATGCGCCTTCAACAGGTGTATTAGGTCGCTGCAAAACAAAGGATCTCTGCCCAGAAGAAATGGCAGCTATCATAGAAAAACGCATCAAGGGTCTTATGGCAGATATATCAAAAGCGGAAACCGGTTTTGATGATTCTGGTAATACAACAAATACATATTTAACACAAGCAAATGATTTTATGGATAAATTAACAACTCTGAAGCAGCAGGCTGAAAATGGAACTCTTATTGCGCCCCAGTTACATTAAGAATCGCCTTGGAACCTTTGCGTGTATATTTCCGCAGTTTCCCACGAAGTCTTTTTGCACGCAGTAGAGATCCTTTTGTATGCTGATGCCCTGTGCATTCAATAGAGAAAAGAGGAAACTCAGACTCGAGTTTTCCACTTCGAATCTTCATAGAAATATCAACCAAATTTTGTGCTACACAATGTATTGATGTTTCTGATATAACCCCCTTAACAAGTGCAAGAGAATAAAATAAACGAATAGCAGTATCAATAGACGCAACTAAAATCTCAGATTTATCTTGTAATCGGACAATATTATAGGAATGACATGCATATTCTTCAATAATAACACAGACGGTCGTTTTCTCTAAACGAACTACAATATATCCAGGCACTACATCACTTATTGCATCATGACGTTCAGCACTAACTTTACCAATAATACTTTGTAAGGCATTAAGATCATTTTCAGGATTTGGACTAAAAAATAATATAGGATGTTTATTATCCTTTAGTAACCAAGAATAATTTTTGTGTTTCTTTTGATAAAGTTGCGTTATAAATGCTCCAGCTAATATTCGCCTATTTTGCATAAGAAATTGGAATATATTTAAGTATATTGCTTTCGGTATTAGCCCATCAATTGGTGCCTCATCACAACTATCAATTGGCACGGCTGTATTAAGAAGAACTAGACGGCTATATACTTTTTCCCATCTATCAATCTCTCCTTCAGGTTGCGAAAGTTCCTTATACATATTTGATCTTAAAAAATTAGCATCTACATAATGTATATGTTCTATAATAGCTGAGCGTTTCCATAATACAGAATATACTTCTAGTGGCATATATGTCAAATCTAGCACATTATAATACGCGACCGATATTTTATATGTCCCTTCATGTAAACCTTCCCTATGTGCAACTTCAGGAAATCCTGCTTTTCTGAGCCGCGACATAATTGTTCGTATATCTTTCTGAACATTAGGAGTATATACATCATAATCTGGAATCTCTTTTTTCGTATCATAGAACTTCAATTCTTTAGGAAGGTGTGCATTAATAGCTTGGCCCCCATAACAAAGCCGTTTTGTTTCTTTTAGAAACCCTTCAACAACCTTAATAGCAGCTCTGACTAAAGGGTTCGCTGCTTGTTTCAAGTCGTAAGCCTCTTTCGCAATTTCAACTTGTTTATTTAAAATTTCTATTGCGTTTACAACTTCTTTTTTCTCCAGTATTTTAGATTGTATATTTCGTAAAAGCCCTTCTTCCATGACCCTCTCTATAATGATGGCGCAACTAAATTACCGCCCCGCGCATCTAACGCAGGATTTGGTACACTAGGCACAATCGGAGCAGTTTTCGTAAATCGTAAAGTAATTGGTTTAGCAATAAACAGATTCTTATTAAACTCCTTTAAGAGCCCCTTTCCACTATCATTAAATGGATCTGTTGCAATACATGATACACCATAAGTGCTTAATAATAGTGTAGCCTGTTCAACACTTGGCAGATATGTAGGATCCTTCTTCATTACAATTGTAAATGTATTGCGAGTTAAATTAATTGTTTCACCGATCCTATCAGGTGGAGTTGTTAAAAAATATGCGTCATCTGTTATTATTGCTCGCGGGCTCCTTCCAGCTGGAGCAATCTCTGTAATTCCGAGATCGCCTCCGCTCGCTTGTTTATAAATGCGTGCATGAACAAAGAAATCTAAATCCTGGTTCTGTGGAATTTTCCTATTAATTCCAATCTGTGTAGGGTCCTTAAAATAAGTAGTATTAGCGTTTGTCATAATAATTACTTTATTCTTATAGAAATCACTAGAATAACTAAATAAAGATGATTCCATTCCTTGGCGCGTAAAATTTCCAACAGATGTGAGACCTAAATGATGGGGGATTAATGGCTGAAGAGCCTTTGCAACTTTTGATAAGTATTCTATATATCCAGATGGGTTTTTGGTTACTGACGGAGCATCATGAAAGTATAATACAACTATAAGAGGGTCTGGTATATAACCTGCACATCCAGTTGAAGCAAGCGCAGAGCATACTTTCTTAATAGAGCCATCATTCAAAGCTCGTTTATAGCCTCCACTATCACGTGCAACAAGTAGCGGTTCTGTAGGGTTCTCTTCAAGAGCACTAATTTCCAATACAAAGAGCCGATTGCCAGCAGCGAGAGCTAATCGCACAGCATCTTCTTCCTTATATACACCATCTTGTAAGGGCCCTAAATAACCAGCTAAACGACAACTAGCTACTTGATAATTTATAAGAAGATTCTGATTATCGGGGAGAGAAGTTGTATAAATACTTTTTTGTGTTCCTTGTAGGGGTTCAAGTCTTTTATTTAGCACCTGAAGTCTAGCAGCAGTAATGGCATCAACCGTAGGTTTAGATGATAGTGTAGATAACTTTGAAGCTATTAGATATAAGCCAACAATAACAATTACTACTATAATAAATGTTACAATCAATGTTGTAGGTTCAGAAAATAATGTTGTTTTTATTGCTGATAAACGACTTTGAACCTCCATCTATCTAGTATAAATTTACTTATTTAATAAATCCATCACAATATCGTCATTTCTTCTCAAATGTGCTTCCAGAGATTGTTTCTTCTGTTCTTTTTCATTCAACTTCTTTATTGCAATAATAGCTTTTGCCTTCTTTGCCTCCTTCAAAATATCGGTTTTCACTGGTTCATATGATAAAACTTCGCGAAAAAAATGCTCAACATGTGAAATGGCTTTCCGCATAACAACTTCATCTCGCACAAGAGGTGGCGCAGTAGGCGTTTTCCATCGAGGAACCTCACATAGTAGCTGGAACATAAGACACAGCAAGTCTAGGCGACGGCGAGGACTTAGAAGGGTTTTTACTGGATTTCTGTAAAGATCCAGAATTGCCTGATATTCTTCATTCATACGGATCTTTCCCTTTATAGCAAGATCCTTATATGCCTCTGCTGCCAGATTTGCCAAGAAAAACCCTGCAAATGTCCGTTGTTTATCTGGCCAACCAGGAGGTGCTCGCGCAAAGTTCGAAAGTCCACCAGTTCCACCCAGTTTTTTCCGAATAGCTGCATCAGAATCTAATAACCAGCGCATCCAGAAGAGAGCCTTCTCGGTTGCTCCTTCTTCAATTGCTCGCATTATCTCGTTTGCAACAATTAACATACAAGGGGCATCATTTTCCGGTTTGCTCACTTTTTTTGCAACATAGAAATCTGTGTGAACAGTTCGTGCATCTTGGAGCCAACCTTCATCAAACGAAGATATGTGAACCTTCGGAAGTGCAACTTTTGTACGACGAGGACACTCTCTCAAAATAAGAACTATTTCCCCAACTTTTATCTGAAATTCATAGTTATGATAAAGCTCCTCTGTTCCAAGACCTGATGCGAGTGTACTCAGCTCTTTGAATCGTTTATTCAAATAGAAAAATATACGAGGCGCAACAGACCCAATATGGTCAATCGCATATTCCATACAATAACGAACCCATACTTGTAAGGCCCCACTACAAATTACATCTGCGCTGTAATGAAGACACCGTCCAACTGCAAGAGGTCCAGTTTCTCCTAAAGTAACTTGAAAAGCACGAATTGCTTCGCCTACTTCATATCCGCTGCGTGTTTTAGCCTTCTCCATTGGATCCGTTTCATCTTCACCATTATACATTAGCGGCGACGACTTCTGCTAACCCTCCGAGTTTTTCTTGTAACCTTATGACGCAGTCGTAGTGATTTGCGCTTTTTATAGCCTCCATACATTCGGCGTGTTCCGTTACAACCACAGGCCATTTAGATAACTAATATATCTATATACATATATTAATAAAAATGTCTATATATATAGTATTTTTCTTTATTTTTCAATAAATATGATATATTTGACTACTTTGTAACTGTTGAAGGTATATACATACACATATTGGAATTTCAAATTTAAAAAAACACAAGAAACAGTATATTTCTTGTGTTTATTAATAATATGCTTTAAAGTTAATTAGCGTCTGTTACTTTTTACGATATCGTCTAGTGCGCTTGTGACGATTTTTTAAAGATCTTCGCTTTTTAGAACCCCCACCTTGTGGAGGTAGAGGGTTTTCTATTCTCCATTGTGCTAGAGCAGCGTCACATCCTCTCTTACATACATCTTTTTCAGTTTTATTTCTTTCTTCCTTTAATGTTTCTTTAGCTTTTCTAGCAGATTCTTCTTGTAATTTAACTTTATATTCCGCATATATTTGTTCTTCATCAGGTAACAAATCTCTCTCAAATGGCTTTGGAGGCTTTCCATCAGGAGGGACTGGACCTACCCATAACCATTTATAACATGACATACCACTACATGCATCGTAATAACTAGTAGACCAATTCTTAAATACCCAATCTCCATAAACATTTGGTTCCGGTGGTTGTCCCTTGAATAACCATATTGCCGGTTGAATAGATTTACCTTTTATTTTATTCATTAGACTAAGGGGTTTAGAGTCTACATACCGCCAGCTGTCGTAAATATCTGACCCCTTTTTTAACCAAACATCCATCCAAAACTCATTGTTTCTATCTATGCGTGTCATCTTACTATAAATATATTTATTTACGCGGAAGCAGCCTCCTCATCACGCTCAGTCTTCGCCTCATTTAGACGCTTCACGAGATCAGCTGTGCAATCCTCCCACTTGTATGAGAGAACCGTCTCGCGCGCAGCAGCGCCATGCTTCTTGAGCAGCTCGGAATCATTGACATAGGTCTCCATACCGAGGCAGAGATCATGGGGGTCCATCGCCTCCGCCTCACCGCCAACAGATGAGTAGGCCATAGGGAGATAATAGCGGTACTTAGGCTTCACGAGCACAGAGTTCTCAGGTGTGCAGAAGTCCTTGAAGCCACCAACATTGGGGACAACCTGGGGCACACCTACACCCATCTGCTCAAAGTTGCAGAGACCCCATCCCTCACCCTCGCAGCTATTCACGCCGACATCGGCGACATTGTAGAACATGTTAATGTCCTCATCGCGGAACATCATGTCCTGGGAGCTCAGCATGAGGCGATTACCAAACATATCTACAGGGACTCCACGGAGCTTGAGCTCACGGGCGAAGATCTCAAAGAGCCACCAGCCACCCTTCTCACCCTTGTCGCAAATACACATCAGGAAAAGAGGCTTGGTAGGATACTTGCAAATCAGCTCAACAAAGGCCATGATGAGAAGATCATAGCGCTTGCGAGGCTGATTGCGATTCATATCCATGAAAAGGAAGATGTCCTGAGGGAGATTCATCATCTTACGAGCTTCCTCCTTCTTCACAGGACTGAACATGTCCTTGTCAAAGCCATGGCGAATAATATCAATAGGGCGATTGATACCCTGGTCCTTGAGGCACTTCTTCCAGAACTTGGAGAAGACGAACACACGCTCAGCATCACGGTTAATCACATCCAAATAAGCCTGGAGCTGGGTATTGTAGACCTGGTCAACATAGAGCCAGATCTTGAAGGTGGGAGGGACACCGCTCTTGCGGAGATCCTCAAGGAACTTTGTGACAACGGTCATATCGTTATAGATCATAACCACATCAGGCTTCTTGCGACGAATGGCGTCAGGGAGCTGCGCATAACCGAAGCCCTGCTGGAACGGCTTCTCAAGAGCAGCAGCATCAATCACATCAACATTGGGAGGATAGGGGCGATACTGAGGCGGCACATTGGGGAACTTCTGGAAACCAAAGTGGGTGACCTGGAGCCAAGGGAGCTTTGCCAGCTGGCGTACAATACCATATGTAACCTTGCTATAACCAGTAAACTGGTGGCAATGGGTGCCAACAAGCATAAAACGGAGCTTCTTCTGGCCAGGTGCACTGGTCGCAGAACCTAGGGATGTTCCAAAAAGACCCTTGCTTAGAAGGGAATCAGATGTAGATGGAGGAACAGTAGGTGTGGAGGCAGGAGCCACAGAAGGGACTGTAATGGATACAGGTGTAGGTGCAACAGGTACAGAAGCAGGTGTTCCCTGTGCTACTTCACTGTTAGGTGGCATAAGATTCTTCAGCGACTCCTCAAGGCTCTTAAGATAATCAGGGACGCTCATAGTATTATCTTCTAAAATTGTATTGTATTCATTCTTTAGATTGATTTAGAATGGGGATTTTAATTGGCCCAAATTATATTACGGAACAAGGCATATCTTTACCATATCTTTATATGTCTCTTATAAATGTAAGAATAAATCCAATTGGTAACAGTAATTACCAAGCAATATTTATTTTTGAGGGTTATTTATCGCGCGAAAGTAAACTTGCTGGAGCGAAACCAATTTCTCTTCCATATGGGCAAAATATAGGAGAAATAATAATTTCCCAAGAAACACTAAATGTATCAACTATTTTTAATTTAGCTTATTCATCCATAGAAGGAAAGTATGCAAATTATAGTATATCAAATATATTTGAACCAGGGCAGGCAGATACTCGCGAGTATTATTATAATGCACAAGGTGTTGATGTTAATGGCTATAATATACACGGATATAATGCACAGGGATTTAATAAAATAGGATATAATGCAGAAGGCTATAATAATCAGGGATATAATGCACAGGGCTATAATATAGAAGGATATAACACACAAGGATATAATAGTGCTGGCTTTAATCAAACTGGGTTTAATAGCAGTGGATATAATGGAGCAGGCTATGATGTAAATGGCTATGATATATATGGATTTAACGCACAAGGACTAAGTATGAATGGTGGATATAATTATTCAGGCAATCTTCCTGATGGAACTTTAGCACCTCTTCCTAGTACAATAATAGCATATAATACTCTATATCCAGGAAATCAGCAATCTTTCAATATTCGTATAGACCCAGAAAATTTACAGGCTTATATAAATAATATTAATGAACAGATTACTGCAGCCCAACTAGCAGAGCCACCAACAGAGCCACCAACAGAGCCACCAACAGAGCCACCAACAGAGCCACCAACAGAGCCACCAACAGAGCCACCAACAGAACCACCAGCAGAGCTACCAGCAGAGCCACCAGCAGAGCTACCAACAGAACCACCAACAGAACCACCTCTCTAAATAATTAGTTGAGAAAACATATTCTTTATAGCATCACTATATCGTTTTTTCCCTACAATCCATCCCATTAACAGACTCTCTCTATACTTTTCCATCAATTCAGGATTGGCCAACATATGACCAACAACCTTACTAGCATAATCCCAGGAATCCATATTAATTAATGGTATTATACTAGACAAATACTTAAAATATAGCTCATCCCCCTCTTGGCGAACATATAATGGAATCGCACCAAGTTCAAGAGCTTCATATAAACGGAATGTTTCAGGATTCATTCCACCAGGACATGGAACAAACTTAGAATTTAATACTTCCCCTACATACTCCTCTCGTTTTGCATGGCTAGAATCAAGCCATTCCTTATAAAATACACAATTAGAAGGTCCAATATTCTGTAAGGGTTTCAGTTTATTTTCTCTATCTTGCCAACCTGTTCCACGAAAAGACCATGCTAGCTCACGAAATGGCAGCGACGGTGTCTGATTAATTTGGTGTGTTAGAGATCTATTTGTTCTTTTTACATATCCAAGAGGTATAACAAGCACTTTTTTTTCATCAAGACCCTCTCGCATATAAGTGCGCACAATTCCCTTACAGAATGGAAGGTTATACCATGAAATATCATCTCTACAATATTCATCGCTTAAATGAAGAACATAGAAGGTCTTTTCCATATTATTATAGCGCGCAAATATATCAATATACTTCTCTATATAAGGGCGTTGAACAATAAAAATTGGGTTTGTATCTAATGGTTCATGCTCAGAATCTAAATGTTTAATATCATTGGTTAGAATTCTGCAGCCTTTACCAAATTCACGTTCTAAATTCATAGTTAATAGATCTGTAATCCAGGTCATTTCCATACACTGATTTGTTGTCATTTTATGGTCGCCTACAGTATAGAAATATTGTAGGGTAGCTACATTATTAGGTTCTGGTATAGGATTAGTACTTGCCTTTACAAGATTTTCAGAACTAGTTACTACAGATTCTTTTCCAATTATTTCAGTTTTTACAGGACGTGTGAAAGCATCACGAAGAGCATCTGCAAAAAGTTCTCCAGAATCAGCTGCAGCTACTGTGCCAAAATCAAACCGCTCATTATTATTCCAGAGGTCACTATCAAAATTATCTACTCTGTTGAAATCGTTAAATTGACTATTAGCATATTTAGGATCATCATCCTGATAAGAACCAGATAATAAAGGCATCATGAAATAATGATTCAGAAAATCAATTTGATTGCAAATCATATGGTCTGCACTAGTATAGTATCCTCCGCGTGCAATAATATTATCTAGAATCTTCTGAGCTCCCTTCTTTGATAAAATATATGAATAGTTGCACACATGGAAATACCGATTAGGACTCGCTTGCCCAAATAGCGTATGTTCTTTGATGCGACCCCAGTAGTTATTGACAGGCTGTATAAGGTTATTATAGCCCTCTTTATTTGGGGGTAGAATTCCGCCCAAATATAGCACATCATAGTCATCAGGAATCTCTTTAGAGGCATTGTTCCAGATTTCTTGCCAGCCTTTTTGGAACTTCACATCATCTTCCATAATTAAATAATTATCTATATTAGCTTCATCGGTAGCCAACTGCTGCCAGAGCTTCAGATGGCTCATCGCGCAGCCTAACACAGGTTTCTTCCAATGAAAATCGTTATTAATGAATAGCCGCTTGAGAGAGGGGGTCAACTCTAAGGAAACGCCATCACAAGCTTCCTGCACCACAACATCATTATAAAATTCAGGATGATTCTCATAAAATCGCTCAAGACGATCACCTCTGCGTTTAAGATTAATTACATGTGCCTCACTAATTTTATTCATGAAATTCTTATGTTGTATATAGTTTCCGCGGTGAACATAAAGTGATACACCCTTCTTGAGCGTGCGGCGAAGACTATAAGCACAATATATGTCATCTAAAGGATATCTTGCAATATTCATACGCCTAGAAAGAATACTCATAATACTTTGATCATGACGGTGCCCATAATGATTTCCATCTGAATCAACACCCTCCCATTTAGGTCCTACAATAATATGTCTCTGTTTGCCAAAAGCAAGACTCTCAGAAAAGAACTTTTCTGCAAGTGGAGAACCACCAACAAAAATCATACTTCCTGCCCAAATCTGATTGTCGGCCTTCTCGGCATCTGTTACATTAAGAGCATCACAGAATGTTTTGTGGCACCAATGTTTATTGAATTGTTCGTCATCATTAATAACTGCTATTCCTCCATTATCAAGTACACGCATTATATACTTGTAAGGAATATTCAGCATACATACACCAACATCCATATAGAATATTAGTTTTTCCTTATAAGGTGCAGCAGAAACTACTGTTGACTGAAGCCAGAGTTTCCATGCGAAATGTTGAGGTTCCCAGAAATCGGAGAAGTTTGGGACTTCTATTTGAGGTACTCTGATAAATAAGAATTCTGGGTTTTTCTCAACTAGATGGTTATATATAATATCTGGCACATCCTGGCCAAGAAACACATGGCATTGAATATTTTTAAGTTGTTGCTTATGTTGTTTCATAACATGGATCCATAGTTCAAGAACTGGTATATATTTTTGGGTTACAAAAGTTACAAAAATCATAGATTTTATCATTTCAAACACCTCTGAGGATTCATATTTAACAGGCTTTGCTAGAAGCATATCGCTACCGCTACCCCTTTCTATTGCTAACTGTGCCGCCTCAGCAGTTGTTGCTGCCCCCAAAAACTTCGGAATTTGCTGAAGAGCCGAATCAGTAGCTCCGAGAATCTTCCAGCAACGCCGAGCAAGTTCGCTCAATCGACGGCGAACTAACTCAAACCTATACGAATCTAAGAGGGGTGCATTATACATTGCTTCATATTTCACAGGATTTTCATCTACTGAACGAACAAGTTCAATTAAATCTTCTGAATTTGTTACTGACTGTGCATTTAGGAAGCCAGCACTATTAAAGTCCCGAGCAACTTTGGGATCGCCCCAATAGATTGGAATACAGCCAGCAGCTTTTGCATGTAGGAGCTTCTCGGTTGTGTAGCCCTCTGCAGAGGAATTCTCATAACACAAGGAAAATTTATATTTCTTTAGGAATTCGTGCTTCTTGAGTTCACCGCCACCTCCTCCTAGCCCAGCATAGATTACATCACCTACATTATTGAAAAGGCGACCTGCTGAATGAACATCCTTATAGTGTGACAGCCACATGAATGACTCGTTGCGAATAGGGTTTCGAGGGTTTGATACAACAAATGCGCAGAAATTTGTTTGATGATCTGCCATCTCTGATGACACAGGAGTAGTTACCGTATCAACAGGTAATGGTTTAGGATTTACAACTTTATCAGGATTTGCACCAAACCAATCAATTTCTAGCATCCAAAGTGGGAGTCGCATATAGGAACCATCCGTGCGCTCAAGAAGAGAAAATCCAAGATTGAGTTTAATATTTTCTTCAGTAATAGGAAGACTATTTTCACCTGTAAAATGAATTTTGGGTATAAGAGGAAATATTCTCCAGGTTTCGCCAAATGGTCCAAATATAATTAGATCTGGAGTGATACTATTGATTGTATCTAATGAGTAGCCTTTTACTGATATTGGTTCTGGAAACTTCTTGGATGATTCTTGAAGAAGGAGAAGGAAGAAGTTATATTCAGCATTAAAACTATCCCACATATCAGTGAAGAGAACAGAATATTCTTTTTTGACTGTTGCTGGTGCTGGTGCTGATGCTGATGCTGGTGCTGGTGCTGGTGCTGGTGCTGGTGCTGGTGCTGGTGCTGGTGCTGGTGCTGGTGCTGGTGCTGGTGCTGGTGCTGGTGCAACTACTACTGGTGCCACCGCAATCTTTTCAGCTACAGCTGCTAGACCAATAGCATCTGCCCAAACTTTCTTCTGGTTTTCACTATAGCATCCAAATCGTTTTAGAATCTCTTCACGAATCTTCTCAAGCCCTCCGTGTGTAAAAATGCCAGTCTTCGCGTTGAAATCACTTTCTAACCGCGAAAACGCCTCACACGCTTCCAATATATCATTATCCCTATAATATAATCGCTCAAGACCACCCCCCATTTCCTTGAGCATAACACTATTATGTACAAGAGGAATTCCTACCCACAAAGTATCCAAATGAATAGGTCTGAAAGGCAAAAATCGAATATGCGAAACCATAACCGATTTCGGCTTTACAACAAGATCCACAGAACGCTGTCGGCTAATAAAATTCCCTGTAAGGTTTTCGTGTGCACAATGCGACTTCACATTATCACGGAAATACTCACTATTATTGAGTTGGTCCATATTATGAATTGTAAACTCTTTGAAAGGGAAACTCTTCTTCAGTGCTAGTTGGCGAAAAATAACAAGTGGAATAGTGCAAGATGAAGTATTTGTCATATTTGTTTCCATAACATGGGGCTGCCACAGACTATCGTTATCTCCTTTCCAACATTTGAAGCCAGTCTCCTTATAGTGAGCATCAATAATAGTTGGCCGCCATAAGAATGGAACGCGTATAATAGGTTTCCCATGGGTTAACAGGCTCAAATATCTCACATCAGAATCAGAAATATAATCATATACCCAAATTGCATCAACATTATCGATGCTACGAGGAGCCTTATTCGCAGGATATACAATAGATTCAATATCAGTCAGAATAGCCGGTTTACGAATAAAAACGACTACATAGTTCGCAATAGACCTGCGAAAATCTCCAGCGAGTCCTCCATCAATATCAATAATAAGGTCATATTTATCATGAGACGACAGCCCTTTCAGGGCATCACATGATATTACCTTAAATGCCTCTGCAAGAAGTGTACAATCATCATACCAATTCTTCAGTGTACTACCAGTATTAAGCAAAGTTACACTATGACCAAACTCCTCTAAATATTTATAGAGATTTAGAGCAAATGGTGTAACGCCGCTACTAAATACACTGAACCGAACTGGGCACGAAATACCAATCCTCATCTTCAAGGAAAGAAGTTCTGTTTCTTTAGCCCATTAAGGAGCCTCTAAAAGCGCCTTCCACGCAGCCTGAACATCAGGATTATAAAGTGAATGCTTCCACGCAAGAGCCCGCCCATGACTCTTATATAATTCTATGCGCTCTGAATGACTATCAAGCACATATTTAATCTGCTCAGCGGCTGCATCAATATCATTATCAGGGTAATAATAGCCATACTCAGACCATGCTCCAGCATTATGAATAAGAGGAAAGCCTGTATACATTAACTCCATTGTCATATAATTATAATCGTTATTTACTTGGTGACACAACGCAATCATTGAGGGGGTCTCTGCCATCATATCCTTCATGTCACGGCGGCCCACAAGCTTCACCTTATTATCTTCAACAAGCTTCAAGTGTTGGTATACTGAAGGTAAGAAATAAGTGGACTGAATCAGCTTCTCGCCATTAACAACTACAACCTCACCATCCCATGTAGGGTTCTTACGATAAAATGCTTCAGCCGCCATAAGTGGCATCAAGCTGCACTTCTGGAAACTGATGTTGGGTTCCATGATTAATAGAATCTGCTTTTCGTTGGCTTGCTTGGGGCGCCACTGAAGTTGGCGGCGACCATCGTCCAGAAGAATAGAGGGATCCCAAATATATGGCGCAACTCGTTGGTACTTCGAGCCAGGTTCAATATGATTAATCGCTGCAGCATATTGAGCATGCTGTTGATAGTGAGGAGATACCCAGATTTCGTCTTGTTCTCCGATGGAATGATGAAGGAAGGTCATTGGGAAATAGAAGAGAGGGGTCTCAATATCAATATTGAGAATATTTCCAAGATACAGCTTACAGATTCGCGCTCCGAGCATTTTAAGAAATCGGCGCATATTTACATCAACTGACATACCAATTTCCAGATATATGGAAGCGGGAAGTGGTTGCTTAACAATATCATCAATACCTGCTATACGACAGTTATGAAGAACTTTGGGTATATCATCTAGGCACTTTGGCTTCTCACTGACAACAAAAATGGGGAGCCAACCGATTGCTTCTGTGAGACGATAAATAAGATAGATATTTTGGAAGAGACCGTTGGAGAAGATATTTTGCGCATTAATGGAAGCAGTTGCAATTAGAATCACACGACGATTGAGAAGTGGTGGTATAGCAGTCATAGATGTACAGGGTTTTATGGAGTCTGTTGGACCTGGAGCAATTTCAGTATAACCTGGAAGTTTGGACATATTATTAAAGAATATGCGATTCTCTTTAGACTAACTATACTTGTATAGGAGTTAATGATACTAAAAACTGGCCGTCAAGAAACTGGTAGGGGCCACCTAATACATTATCATCATCAATTATACATACATACATATTTATACTATAATTGGCTGTATTAGCTAAAACATTATTACCAGATACAGGATGAAGTGTATTATATCTATCAGTATATGTAAATGTTGTTCGCGTAGGAAATCCTGAACTTAAAGGTCTCATACTCCATACATATGGAGTATTCATATTAAATAACTCTCCTGAAATATCCTCATATGTATTTGTATTAGAAATATTAATATATGTAGCTATAGATACTCCACTTGAAGCTATTAATCCGTTAAAAGTTGTAGTTAAAGACCAAGTAGTTACTTCATAAGGATTATTAATTGTAGATTGAAGAGGAATGGTAATATTATAATATGGATAATTAACTGGATCAAATGGAATGTTAAAAGTTGTATCTACAAAATTAAGTGTTTGCTGTGGAGTAAATAATGAACCTACTACATTTAATACACTTATTATCTGATTAAGAAAATCGTTAACATTTGAGAGCCCTACTATAATATTAGAAAACTGTGGTATAATATCTTTAGTTGCTTGTAATGAACTATCATAATAATTGAGAGTATTCCAGCAATTTCTATAAGGGTTTGCATAGAATGTATAATTTGTAAATTGTGATGTTATTTGGATATTATTAGTTCCATCTTCAAAGAAATCAGAGTTAGACGTCTGTATTGTTATAGGGTTATATGTGCCGCCGATAATTGAAGGTGTCACATCTTTTATATATAAAAAACGGTCGGGATATTGTGATAATAATGGAAGAACAACTGTTTTTGAGGCATTAGATGTATTTACAAGTATAATATTTTTATTTGATCCTGGAGAAAATGCCATAATTTCTTCCAACTATAAATATATCTTGTTAAAATAGTATTAATTATACAACATAATCAGAGTATAGATAAATTGCAAATTTCTGTATTTGTACTGTAACAAATGTCGATATTGATGAAAGACCATAGCTAACTATAGAGGATAGTGAGCTAACTCCAGCTCTATCAACGCCAACAATACTTGAGAGGCCATAAGAAACTATCGATGAAAGAGAGCTAATACCAGGTGCAGGACCAACTCCAAGAGATGATAATCCATAAGAAACAATAGAAGATAAGGAACTTACACCTTGTCTATCTATTCCAACAACACTTGAGAGGCCATAAGAAACTATTGATGATAGTGAACTAACTCCATATGGTGAATATACTGTTGAGAGGCCATAAGAGACTATTGATGATAGTGAACTAACTCCACTTCTATTAATTCCTACCACTGTTGAGAGGCCATAAGAAACTATGGAAGATAGAGAGCTAACCCCATATGGGGAGTAAACTGTTGATAAACCATATGATACAATAGAAGATAGTGAGCTAATACCAGGTGCAGGACCAACTCCAAGAGATGACAATCCATAAGAAACTATTGATGATAGTGAACTAACTCCATAAGGTGAGTAAACTGTTGAGAGGCCATAAGAAACTATTGATGATAGTGAACTAACTCCACTTCTATTAATTCCTACCACTGTTGAGAGGCCATAAGAAACTATGGAAGATAGAGAGCTGACCCCATATGGGGAGTAAACTGTTGATAAACCATATGATACAATAGACGATAGTGAGCTAATACCAGGTGCAGGACCAACTCCAAGAGATGACAATCCATAAGAAACTATTGATGATAGTGAACTAACTC